>Ga0308166_1000007_pt1 | contig 715930 bp, 659 predicted proteins | sample PhyCR2_2_FD_202137 | JGI IMG/M metagenome (GOLD analysis project Ga0308166, IMG submission 202137) | Phyllosphere microbial communities from UC Gill Tract Community Farm, Albany, California, United States - DLSLCC.R2 | ecosystem: Host-associated > Plants > Phyllosphere > Unclassified | place...
ACTACTTTAGTTTGTTTTGCCATAATTCCTAACGATTATTTACTAGCTTTTTTCTTGTTAGCAACAGTTTTTCTCTTTCCTTTACGGGTTCTAGAGTTGTTTTTCGTTCTCTGGCCTCTTAAAGGTAGTCCTAGTCTGTGACGTATTCCTCGTTGGCATCCTATGTCCATCAATCTCTTGATGTTCAATTGCACTTCAGATCTTAATTCTCCTTCTACTTTAATGTTTTCAGAGATATATGTTCTGATTGCAGCCAATTCATCGTCATTCCATTCGTTGACTTTCTTGTCTTCGCTGATACCGGCAGCTTTAAGGATTTCGGAAGAAGTACTTCTTCCAACTCCGTAGATGTAAGTTAAACCGATAACACCTCTTTTGTTTTTTGGTAAATCAATACCTGCAATTCTCGCCATAATTTAATGTTAGCCTTGTCTTTGTTTAAATTTTGGGTTCTTCTTGTTGATTACGAACAGTACACCTTTTCTGCGTACGATCTTGCAATCAGCACTTCTCTTTTTAATTGATGCTCTAACTTTCATTTGAAATATTTATTTTTTTTACTGACCAATGGAATCTTGCGATTTCATTCTGATAGTATTTATTTTCAACAAGAGCCAAACGGAACATACATCCCATTTGGCATTTGTTTTTAATATCTAAATGTGATTCTCCCTTTGGTTAAATCATAGGGAGACATTTCTAGTTTTACCTTATCTCCAGGTAAAAGTTTAATATAATGCATTCTCATTTTACCTGAAATATGAGCAATAAGTATATGCCCATTCTCCAGCTCTACACGGAACTGGGCGTTCGAAAGTGCTTCCGTTATAACGCCGTCTTGTTCAATATGTTTTTGTTTTGCCATAAATTAATATCCAGTCGTTCTTGACAATTTAGACTGCATTAAGCCATCATAATGATGGTTCAGCAGATATGTATTAATCTGTTGAACGGTATCTAAAATTACGCCCACCATAATCAATAATGATGTTCCCCCGAAAAATAGGGCAAACGCATCTGTCTGAACAAAGCTTCCATGCACTATTGCTGGAAGGACTGCAAAGATAGACAAAAATATTGCACCTGGCAAGGTAATTTTTGATAAAATATCATCTAAATAATCAGCTGTTTCTTTACCGGGTCTTACTTTCGGTACTAAACCTCCATTTCTCTTCAAATCATCAGCCATTTGGTTTACCGGAATTGTAATTGCAGTATAGAAAAATGAGAAGATAATAATTAATAGCGCGAACAATACGTTGTACTGCCAGCTAAAAACATTCTTGAAACCTGCAAGAAAAGTATTGGACTCATCGAATTTGGTCAATAATCCTGGTACGAACATCAATGCCTGGGCAAAGATAATCGGCATTACACCAGCAGCATTCACTTTCAATGGAATCCATTGTCTTGCTCCCTGCATAAGATTTCTGTTTACACCTCCTCTTGCTTGAGCTCTGCTTACATACTGAATAGGGATTTTTCTGACAGCTACAGATAATACTACAGCTAAAAGAACTACCAGCATCCAGAATATTACTTCAACAAGGATCATGATAGATCCCATTCCTCCTTTTCCGTTCTGCACTGCCATTTCCTGTACGAATGCTTCAGGTAATCTTGAAAGGATCCCCACCATAATAAGGATGGAGATACCGTTTCCGATACCTTTGTCGGTGATTTTCTCACCCAACCACATTGCGAATACTGAACCGGCAACCAGGATAACAATACTTGGAAGCCAGAACATGATGGAATTCGGCTCTACATAATATGCAGATGAGAACTGAGCATATGGTAAGAATAATTGAGTAATAGAAGTTAAATAAGAAGGTGCCTGTACTAAACAAACTCCGATAGTTAACCATCTTGTAATTTGATTCAATGTATTTCTACCTGACTCTCCATCCTTCTGAAGTTTCTGAAGATAAGGAATAGCCATCCCCATCAACTGAACAATAATAGAAGCAGAAATATAAGGCATGATTCCCAACGCCATTACGGAAGCGTGGCTGAAAGCTCCCCCCGTAAACGACGAAAGCAAGCCAAGGAGACCTGCTCCTTGCTTGTTACCGCCTTGATTTTTATAATGCTCTAAGAGATCTCCCACTTCTGCAAGGTTAATTGCGGGAAGTGAGATATAAGATGCGAATCTATACACAAGGATAATACCTAACGTAAAGAGAATTTTATCTCTTAATTCCTTTAGGCTCCAAATATTTTTAAGGGTTTGTATAAATTCTTTCATTAGTAAGTATTATAAGGTAATTGCTTTTCCACCTGCTTTAGCAATAAGCTCTTCAGCAGATTTAGTGAACTTGTCAGCAGAGATTGAAACCGCAGATTTCAATTCTCCTCTACCCATAATTTTCACTAATTCGTTTTTAGAAACTAAACCGTTTTCTACTAAAACTTCTTTCGTGATATCTCCGGTGATGGATTTGTTCTCGATTAATGTTTGGATAGTATCAAGGTTTACTCCTCTAAACTCTTTTCTGTTTACGTTTTTGAAACCGAATTTAGGTAATCTCCTTTGTAAAGGCATCTGTCCACCTTCGAAACCGATTTTCTGAGAATAACCAGCTCTAGCTTTCTGACCTTTATGTCCTTTCGTAGCAGTACCTCCTTTTCCTGTACCTTGTCCTCTACCAATTCTTTTTGAATTGAAAGTAGAACCTGCAGCAGGCTTTATATTGTTTAAATTCATTTTTTTATTGATTTAAAGATTAAATAATTTAAAGATTAAAAAATTCCGGCTAAGATAGAAAGAAAATTTTAATCTTTTAATCTTTGAATTTTTAATTATTTCTGAACTTCAAGTAAGTGACTAACTGCAGCTATCATCCCTAAAATGGAAGGTGTAGCTTCGTGCTCTACAACTTGGTGAAGTTTCTTAAATCCTAATGCTTCAAGCGTTCTCTTTTGGGTTTTTGTTCTTCCAATAGCGCTTCTTACTTGTTTTACTTTAATTGTTGCCATTGTTCTAATATTAACCGTTAAACACTTTACTTAGAGAAACTCCTCTCATTCTAGCGATCTCTTCAGGTCTTCTGATATCCAATAACGCTTTGAAAGTAGCTTTCACCACGTTGTGAGGGTTAGAAGATCCTTTAGATTTTGAAAGGATATCATGAATACCAGCAGACTCAAGTACCGCTCTTACCGCACCACCGGCGATAAGTCCTGTACCGTGAGAAGCAGGTCTTAAGAAGATATCTGCACCACCGTATCTAGCAGTAGTTTGGTGAGGAATGGTGTGGTTCATTACAGGAACTTTCACAAGGTTTTTCTTAGCATCTTCAACAGCTTTAGCGATTGCAGAAGCTACTTCTTTAGATTTTCCAAGACCGTGACCGATTACTCCGTCTTCGTTACCTACTACTACGATAGCAGAAAATCCGAAAGCTCTACCTCCTTTGGTTACTTTTGTTACTCTGTTAACAGCTACGAGACGATCTTTTAATTCTAATCCTCCCGGTTTTACTCTTTCTATATTATCTAGTCCTAACATATTTTCCGAAATTTTTATGATTAGAATTTAAGTCCACCTTCTCTAGCACCATCAGCAAGAGCTTTCACTCTACCGTGGTACACGAATCCGTTTCTGTCAAATACAATACTTTCGATTCCTGCAGCGATAGCTTTAGCAGCGATAGCTTTACCTACGGCAGCAGAAACTTCAGTCTTGGTACCATTAGCGTCAACACCTTTTTCTCTTGAAGAAGCGGAAACTAAAGTTGTACCATTTTTATCATCGATTAACTGAGCGTAAATTTCCTTATTACTTTTATATACAGATAATCTTGGCAATTCAGAAGAACCGGAGATTTTCCCTCTCACTCTTCTTTTGATTCTTATTCTTTTTTCTAATTTACTTAATGCCATAATACTTATAATTTATTAAGCAGATTTACCAGCTTTACGTCTAACAATTTCTCCTACGAATCTTACACCTTTTCCTTTGTATGGCTCAGGCTTTCTGAAAGAACGGATCTTTGCAGCTACCATTCCTAGAAGTTGGTTGTCGTGAGACGTTAAAGTAATAATTGGGTTTTTACCTTTTTCAGTCAATGTATCTACTTTTACTTCGCTTGGAAGTTCCAATACGATACCGTGAGAGAATCCTAAAGCTAACTCAAGTTTTTGACCTGCGTGTGAAGCTCTGTATCCTACCCCTACTAGTTCCAGTTTCTTTTCGAAACCTGTATTAACACCAGTGATCATGTTGTTGATCAACGCTCTGTAAAGACCGTGAAGTGCTTTGTGTTGTTTAGAATCAGATGGTCTGTTAACGTTAAGTTCGCCATCTTTTTGTTCTAAAGTAATTCCTGCCGTAAGTTCCTGAGAAAGTTCTCCTTTAGGCCCTTTTACAGTTACAATACTGTTATTTTCAGTGATTGTAACTCCAGCTGGAATTGTTATAATTGCTTTACCAATTCTTGACATTTTCCTCTGATTAAAAATTAATAAACATAGCAGATTACTTCACCGCCTACTTTTTCTTCTCTAGCTTTCTTGTCAGTCATTACTCCTTTAGAAGTAGAGATAACAGCTATACCTAACCCGTTCAGTACTCTTGGAAGTTCAGCAGAACCTTTGTACTGTCTCAAACCTGGTCTAGAAGCTCTTTGAATAGACTTGATAGCCGGTTTGTTAGTTTGCTTGTCATACTTTAAAGCGATTTTGATCGTACCTTGAACAGCGTTATCTTCAAACTTGTAGTTTAAGATATACCCTTGATCAAATAAGATCTTAGTAATCTCCTTTTTGATTTTCGATGCAGGAATTTCCACCACTTTGTGGCCTGCGCTTTGTGCGTTCCTTACTCTTGTTAGGAAATCTGAAATTGGATCTGTTACCATTTTTCTATTTTAAATTATTGGTTAAAGACAATCAGTATTGCAAAGACTTGAAGAATAAAATATCAGACTTCAGAATTTCTTAGGTCTGATATTTTTTATCTTTAGTATCTGAACAACTTAATTGTCCCGATTAATTAGTAATTATTACCAACTGGCTTTTCTTACTCCCGGGATAAGACCGTTGTTTGCCATTTCTCTGAAAGTTACTCTGGAAATACCAAACGTTCTCATGTATCCTCTAGGTCTGCCTGTTAGTTTACATCTGTTGTGTAATCTTACAGGAGAAGCATTTTTAGGCAATTTCTGAAGTGCTTCATAATCACCAGCTTCTTTTAAAGCTTTTCTTTTATCAGCGTATTTAGCAACTAGTGCTTCTCTTTTGCGCTCACGCGCTTTCATTGATTCTTTAGCCATTTCTTAGTTCTTTTTAAATGGTAAACCGAAGTGAGTTAATAAAGCTTTCGCTTCTTTATCTGTTTTCGCAGTTGTTACGAAAGTGATGTCCATCCCCTGGATTTTTTTCACTTTGTCAATTACGATTTCAGGGAAGATAATCTGCTCAGTAATACCTAAGTTGTAATTACCTCTACCATCGAACCCGTCTGCCTTGATACCAGAGAAATCTCTGATACGTGGTAAAGCAGAAGAAGTAAGTCTGTCTAAGAATTCGTACATTCTTTCAGCTCTCAACGTTACTTTTGCACCTACAGGCATTCCTTTTCTCAATTTGAAAGCAGCTTCGTCTTTCTTAGAGATCGTACCTACTGCTTTCTGACCTGTAATCATTGTTAATTCTTCTACAGCGTAATCAATGATTTTCTTGTCTGCAGTGGCATCACCTAATCCCTGAGAGATAACGATTTTTTCCAATCTAGGTACCTGCATTACAGATTTGTACCCAAATTCTTCCATCATTGCAGGAACAATTTTCTCGTTGTATATTTTTTTGGGTCTTGCTATAAATTCCATGTGTTAATTCAAATTATAAAGTTTCACCCGTTTTTTTGTTGATTCTTACTTTCTTATCTCCTTCGATTTTGTAACCGATTTTGATAGCTTTTCCGTCTTTACCAACTAAAGCTACGTTTGAGATATGAATAGAAGCTTCTTTTTCAGTGATTCCACCTTGAGGGTTGGAAGCTGAAGGTTTAACGTGTTTTTTAACGATGTTAAGTCCTGCAACGATAACTCTTGGGTCTTTTCCTTCTTTTTTGATCACTTCAATAACTTCACCTGTTTTACCTTTGATATCTTTCTTACCAGTAGTAATGATGACGTTATCTCCTCTTTTTATTTTTAACTTTGACATTTTCTTTTAAAAATTTTTAAAATTAAAGTACTTCAGGAGCTAATGAAATGATTTTCATATATTCTTTGTCTCTCAACTCACGAGCAACCGGTCCGAAAACACGTGTTCCTCTCATTTCTCCTGCTGCGTTTAGTAATACACAAGCATTGTCTTCGAATTTGATGTATGAACCATCTTTTCTTCTTACTGCTTTTTTAGTTCTTACTACTACAGCTTTAGATACCTGACCTTTTTTAGCGTTCCCTGATGGTGTAGAATCTTTGATAGTAACAACGATTTTATCACCAACTGAAGCATATCTTCTTCTGGTTCCTCCCAGAACTCTGATAACCAATACTTCTTTAGCACCTGTGTTATCAGCAACTTTTAATCTTGATTCTGTTTGTAACATTATTACTTAGCTTTTTCAATGATTCTTACTAATCTCCATCTCTTGTTCTTGCTCAAAGGTCTAGTTTCCTGGATAAGAACTGTATCACCTTCTGTGCATTCGTTGTTCTCGTCGTGTGCAGTATATTTTTTCGTTTTTAGAACGAATTTACCGTACATCGGGTGTTTTACTCTCGTAGTCTCACTTACAACAATGGTCTTTTCCATTTTATTGCTGGAAACTATTCCGATTCTTTCTTTTCTTAAGTTTCTTTCCATAATGTATGAAAATCTTATTGTTGTTTAGTGGTTAACTCAGTGTTTAATCTCGCGATTGTTCTTCTCAAATCTCTGATTTGGATCGGGTTTTCAATTGGACTGATCTTGTGAGCCAATTTCAGTTTTGAATATTGAGCTTTCAATTCAGCAAGTTTTGCTTGAATATCACCCGCGCTTAAATTTTTAATATCAGCTTGTTTCATTATATCAAAGATTAAAGAGGTTTAACAAAATCGTTAGCAACTACGAATTTAGTAACTACCGGTAATTTCTGAGCTGCAAGTCTTAAAGCTTCCTTAGCTACTTCGTAAGGTACACCTCCAACTTCGAACATAATTTTACCTGGTTTTACTACGGCTACCCAATATTCCACGGCACCTTTACCTTTACCCATACGTACTTCGGCTGGTTTCTTAGTAATTGGTTTATCCGGGAAGATTTTGATCCATAGCTGACCTTCTCTCTTCATATATCTTGTCGCAGCGATACGGGCAGCTTCAATTTGTCTTGCAGTGATCCAAGCACCTTCTATAGCTTTGATTCCAAATGTTCCGTAAGCCAGTTGATTACCTCTCTGAGCAATCCCCTTCATCTTCATCTTATGAACTCTACGGAATTTGGTTCTTTTTGGTTGTAACATAATTTCTAAATTTTAGATTTTAGATTTTAGATTTTAGATTTTTTATATTTTAAAAAAGTAACGGTAATTTAAAATTCAAAATTTCTAACCTAAAATTTTTAATTATTATTGTTATTATTGTTATTTTTTCTAGGTCTTCTGTTGTCTCTGTCTCCTCTGTTTCCGCCTCCTGAAGGACCTCCTTTTTTCTGTTGTCCCACTAGTGGAGCAAGTTCTCTTTTACCATAAACTTCCCCTTTCATGATCCAAACTTTTACTCCTAATCTACCGTAAGTAGTGTGAGCTTCTGCCCAGTGATAATCGATATCAGCTCTGAAAGTAGACAATGGGATTCTTCCTTCTTTGAAAGATTCGCTTCTCGCCATTTCAGCTCCGTTCAATCTACCAGAGATTTGAACTTTGATACCTTCAGCACCCATTCTCATTGTACTTGCCATCGCCATTTTAACAGCTCTTCTGTAAGAAATTCTGTTTTCGATCTGCTTAGAGATGCTGTCAGCCACTAATACTGCGTCAAGTTCAGGTCTTTTGATCTCGAAAATGTTGATTTGAATATCCTTACCAGTAAGTTTCTTCAATTCTTCTTTCAATTTATCAACTTCCTGACCTCCTTTACCGATGATAAGTCCCGGTCTGGCAGTAGTGATTGTCACTGTTACTAATTTTAGTGTTCTTTCAATATAAATTTTTGAAATACCACCTTTAGATAATCTAGCCTCAAGGTATCTTCTGATTTTGTAGTCTTCCGCGATTCTGTCTCCATAATCGTTTCCGCCAAACCAGTTAGAATCCCATCCTCTGATGATACCTAGTCTGTTACCAATTGGATTTGTCTTCTGTCCCATACCTTGATTAATTTTCTTTATTACCTAAGATTAATGTAACGTGGTTAGATCTTTTTCTGATTCTGTACCCTCTACCTTGCGGAGCTGGTCTTAGTCTCTTCAATTGTCTTGCACTATCCACGAAGATTTCTTTAATGATAAGGTTTGCTTCTTCGATATCAGCACCCTCATTTTTCACCTGCCAGTTTGCCATAGCAGAAAGAAGTAATTTCTCTAATTTGTTAGAGGCTTCTTTTTTAGAATATTTTAGGATATAAAGAGCTTTATCTACCTGCTCTCCTCTAATGATATCAGCAACTAATCTCATTTTTCTTGGAGATGATGGGCAGTCATTTAATGAAGCCTTTACAACGTCTTTGTTAGCTTCTCTTCTTGCGATTGCGCTATCTTGTTTTCTTGATCCCATGATTATCTGCTTCCTTTGTTTTTGTTACCACCATGACCTCTGAAAGATCTTGTTGGAGAAAATTCGCCTAACTTGTGACCTACCATGTTTTCTGTAACATATACAGGGATAAAAGATTTCCCGTTGTGTACAGCGATAGTTTGTCCTACGAAGTCCGGAGAGATCATCGATGCTCTAGACCAAGTTTTGATAACTGTCTTCTTACCAGACTCTATATTTGCCTGAACCTTCTTATCTAAAGTATGATGAATGAACGGTCCTTTTTTAAGTGATCTTGCCATAATTATTTTCTTTTAGATACGATGTAACGGTTAGACACTTTGTTTTTCTTTCTAGTTTTGTAACCTTTAGCTGGTTTACCGTTTCTAGATCTTGGGTGACCTCCAGAAGAACGTCCTTCACCACCTCCCATTGGGTGATCTACAGGGTTCATTACAACGGCTCTTGTTCTTGGTCTTCTACCTAACCATCTGCTTCTACCAGCCTTACCTGATACAGTCAATTGGTGGTCAGAGTTAGAAACTGATCCAATCATTGCAAAACATTCAGTAAGGATCATTCTTGATTCTCCTGAAGGCAATTTGATGATTGCGTATTTTCCGTCTCTTGAAGTTAATTGAGCTGAAGAACCAGCACTTCTTGCTAAAATAGCACCTTGTCCAGGCTTCATTTCAACACAAGAGATTACAGTACCCAATGGAATGTTTTTCAATTTCATTGCGTTACCTACGTTTGGTTCAACGCTTTCTCCTGAAACTACTTTCTGATCTACTTTGATACCGTTTGGAGCGATGATGTATCTCTTCTCTCCGTCAGCATACTCTAATAAAGCGATAAATGCAGTTCTGTTTGGATCGTATTCTACAGTTTTAACGGTAGCTTCAACGTCATGCTTGTTTCTTTTGAAGTCGATAATTCTGTATTTCTTTTTGTGTCCACCTCCGGTGTAACGCATGGTCATTTTACCAGTTTGGTTACGTCCACCTGACTTTTTAATACCAACTGTAAGAGATTTCTCTGGTTTGTTGGTAGTAATTTCCTCAAAATTGTTTACAATTCTGAATCTCTGTCCTGGGGTGATAGGTTTTAATTTTCTAACAGACATTACTATTATTTATAATTATAATTAATTTACAGCAAAAATATCGATTACTTCCCCTTCAGCAAGAGTGATAACCGCTTTTTTCAATTTGTTTGTCTTTCCTACTTGAAGACCTTTTTTAGTGTATTTCGAAGAAACTTTAGGCGCATAAATCATGGTTCTAACGTCTGCTACTTTCACACCGTAAGCTTCTTCCACAGCTTTTTTAATCTGGATTTTATTCGCCTTAGGTTCAACTAAGAAAGAATAAGCACCTCTTAAATCTGTAAGATAGTTAGCCTTTTCTGAAATAACTGGTTTAATAATAAGTGACATGATTTATTTCTTTAAATTTTCCTGGAATTTTTCAACTGCACCTTCGAAGAATACGATCTCACCTGCATTGATCAAATCATAAGAAGAAATTTCGTTATAATTCAATACTTTAGTTTTAGGTAAGTTTCTTGAAGATAAATACACATTCTTGTTTGTTTCAGGAATGATGAATAAAGACTTTTTCCCGTTTAGTTCCAAAGCATCCAATACAGTGATGAATTCTTTAGTCTTAGGAGCGTCAAAACTCAAATTCTCTAAAACTTTAATGCTGTTGTCTCTCAATTTCTGAGAAAGAACAGATTTTTTAGCTAATCTCTTAAGAGCTTTGTTCAATTTGAATCTGTAATCTCTTGGTTTTGGTCCGAATACTCTACCTCCACCTCTGAAAGTTGGAGATTTGATATCACCATATCTAGCAGAACCAGATCCTTTTTGCTTCTTAAGTTTTTTAGTAGAAGCAGTAATTTCGCTTCTTTCTTTTGCTTTATGAGTTCCTTGTCTTTGTGCAGCAAGGTACTGTTTAACTTCTAAGTAAACCGCGTGCTGATTTGGCTCAATTCCGAATACTGTTTCGTCTAGAGTTACTTTTCTTCCGGTCTCTTTTCCTGATGTATTTAATACTACTAGTTCCATTTTCTGATAATTACATAAGAATTTTTAGCTCCCGGAACAGCACCTTTTACTACTAAAAGATTTTGTTCTTGATCCACTTTTAATACTTGAAGGTTTTGTACAGTCACCTGCTTACCTCCCATTCTACCCGCCATTCTCATTCCTTTGAATACTCTTGAAGGATCCGATCCAGCACCGATAGAACCTGGAGCTCTAAGTCTGTTGTGCTGACCATGAGTAGCTTGCATTACACCTCCAAAGCCATGTCTTTTAACAACACCCTGGAAACCTTTACCTTTTGAAGTTCCTGTTACGTCAACATATTCACCTTCAGCGAATAGATCAACTTTCACTTCTTCTCCTACTTTCACCTCGTCTACGAATTCTCTGTAGAATTCTACCAACTTAGCTTTTGGAGCAGAACCAGCCTTTTTGAAATGGCCAGCTAACGCTTTACCTACGTTCTTTTCACTCTTGTCATCGAAACCTAACTGAACTGACTTGTAGCCGTCCTTTTCAATGGTTCTGACCTGTAAAACCGAGCATGGACCAGCCTGAATAACTGTACAAGGAATGTTTTTTCCTTCTTCGTTAAACAAAGACGTCATACCGATTTTTTTACCAATAATACCTGACATTGTTTATGTTATAATAAAATTTATCCTTTATTTATCATCATTTTCCGGAGGTCTGAAGTAATTTCTACTTTTGATATAGGCATACTACACCCCTAAAATGAGTGTGCAAATTTATGAATAATTTTATAACTGGCAAATATTTACAACAAAATATTTTGATTTTTAATCAATTAGCAATTCCAGAAAAAAAACTATCCGAAATTTTGAAAATATTCTTTGAAGTTCAAAAGAAAATCATTAATATATTTTTTCCTGATATCTGATTTTCTTACTACCAGATAATGTTTCCTTTTCAAACCATTACTCCCGATTTTTTTAAACTTCAATTCATCAGATAGCTTGAATGAATGTAATGCCCATTTCGGCATACAGGTAATCCCTATATTAGCCTGTACCATTTCCAAAGTAACTTCAGTCAAGGGAACCGCAGAAATTTTCGCCGGAGCTATTCCGTTCGGATTTAGAAATTCCTCATAAACAGAAACCGTTTTTAACGGAAAAGAATGAATGATTAAGTGAGCATCCAGAAAATCATCAGCAATCAGGTATTCCGAATTATTCAGATGATTCTCCTGATGAATAACCGCAAAAATTTCATCCTCAAAAATCTCAATGCTTACCAATTCTTTACTGACGGAAGGTTTTGAAGTGACGACTGCAATGTCAATTTCATTGGAGATCACTTTCTCAACGGGTTTATGAGTCGCTTCCAGCACCAGATCCACCTCAATTTCAGGGTACAGCACTTTCATTTTCTGAATAAATAATGGCAGCCCCTGATAGAATGAATAACATTCTGTGCTGATTTTTATTGTACCCGCCGCCCCGGCTCTTATCTGTTGAATGGCATTTAGACCACTCCCAATACTATCGATTACCGTACATGCAGTTTTGTAAAGTACATTCCCCTCTTCAGTTAATTCCCATTTGTTCCGCGTTCTGTAAAATACCTTGAAACCAAGCTGAATTTCCAGATCCTTAAGCTGATGACTTAATGCTGACTGTGTCAAAAAAAGCTTTTCAGAAGAACCGGCAATACTCCCCTCTTCCGCAATTGTTTTAATAAGTCTTAAAAACTTGATTTCCATAATGCAAAGTTAGCAATATAACAAAAAACAATACCTGAAAATATTTCATTGATAACTGCAAAGCATTCAACTTCAATCTTAGGAGAGAAAGAAGCCTGAGCATAATTTTGCCCTATAAACAATTTAAAATTATGCAAGAACAAATTGAATTCTACCGGAAAAAATTATCGTATGAAATAGATCCTTCAGATTTATATGAGTTATTTCAAAACAGTACAGATTATATAGCAGTAGACACCCGAAAACCAATCGGCTATAATAAAGAACACATCCCATCTGCCATTAATCTTCCTCATCGGGAAATGACAGAAGAGAATACCCAGCATCTTGACAGGTCAAAAACATACGTCTGCTATTGTGACGGAATCGGCTGCAATGCTTCTACAAAAGGAGCTTTAAAAATGACTCTGTTAGGATTTAAAGTCCTTGAATTAATGGGAGGAATTGAATGGTGGAAGTTTGATGGCTATGCCACAGAAGGAACTACCCCCACAAATGGCTCCACATTCGTATGTGCCTGTTAAATTATTAATAAAAAATATGAAAATAAGATTTGCAGAGGAAAAAGACCTGAGCTCCATTATTGAACTGTGTAAAGCCCATGCACAGTATGAAAGAAGTTCCTTCAAAGAAGAAAACAAGAAGGAACTGCTTTCTGAACACCTCCTCAATCCTGACTCAAATATAAAATGCCTGGTTGCTGAATCCGACACTGAAATAATAGGATATGCAACATTCTTCAAACAGTTTTCAACCTGGGATGCCGGTTATTATATGTATGTCGACTGTCTATTCTTAACAGAAAACGCGAGAGGAAACGGAGCAGGAAAGCAAACAATGGAATTAATAAGAGCCCACTCAAAAGAAGAAGACTGCTCGGTAATTCAATGGCAGACCCCGAGTTTTAATACAGGAGCCATTAAATTCTACACACGGCTTGGAGCGGAAAGCAAAAATAAAGAAAGATTTTTCTGGAAAGTATAAATCAACTACTTAATTTAAAATAGGGACTTTCTGATACCAGACTGTCTCTATTTTGAATAAGTTAAAGTACACTTATTTTACAATGACGGTAACTCCCCTTTCCTCCAATGCAGATTGATCTTCCTCACTAATCCCGTTATCCGTAATCAGATAATCCACCTTGTCCAAAGGAGCGATTTTTCCAAAACCTTTTTTATTCAGCTTTGAAGAATCCCCAAGAATGACCACTTTTTCAGAGCATTCTATCATAAGCTGATTAAGGTGAGCCTCCGCAGCATTGGAGGTACTGATTCCGAATTCAGTATCAATCCCATCCACCCCCAGGAAAAGCTTATTGCACGAAAACTGCTTGAGGATCCCCTCAGAAATGGAGCCTACAATTGAAGTTGAGCTCTTTCGCACTTCACCTCCTAATTGTATAATATTAATATTAGGATTATTGCACAGCTCTATGGCTACTCTTAAAGATGAAGTCAGAACCGTAAGCGGACCAAAGTTCACCAGCATCCTGGCAAGATAATGCATCGTCGTTCCGGAAGCCAGAATAATACAGTCATTCTCGCGGATCAGTTCCAGAGCTCCTTTTGCTATACTCTGTTTCGCTTCTACATTGATGTTTTCCTTTTCATCCACATTTCTTTCATAGGCATATCTTACATGCTTGCTTGCTCCTCCATGGTTACGGAAAAGCAATCCCAGGCTTTCGAGATAATTCAGATCCTTTCGGACCGTAACTGACGAAACATTGAATTTCTCGCACAGATCCTGTACAAGAACATGCCCTTTTTCATCCAGTTCTTTTAATATATCATTATGCCTTGGTATTAACTTTTCCATTCTGATTCTTTCATCAAAAATACCATTTTTTTTCGAGACCGATAAAATTTCATTTATTTTCTTTTTAGTTTCATTTTTAATTTATACATTTGAAAACGAAACATAAACGAAACATTTATGAAACGAAACGAAGAAATAAGTAAATTAACAAGTATTCAGGAATGGGACTTCATCGTGATTGGTGGCGGCGCCAGCGGTCTAGGATCTGCACTGGATGCAACCAGCAGAGGATTTAAAACCCTTCTTCTGGAATCACACGATTTCGCAAAAGCAACATCCAGCCGAAGCACCAAACTGGTACACGGCGGTGTAAGATATCTTGCCCAGGGAGATGTAGGCCTTGTAAAAGAGGCATTGAAAGAAAGAGGGCTTCTTGCTCAAAATGCAGCACATGTAGTAAAAAACCAGTCATTCATTATCCCCAACTATACATGGTGGGGAGGAATTTACTATAAAATAGGTCTTTCTATTTATGATTTCCTTGCAGGGAAACTAAGCCTTGGTAAAACAAAATACATCAGCAAGGCTAAAACCGTTGAAAAGCTTCCGACCATTGAACAGCACAATCTCGCAAGTGGTGTAGTGTACCAGGACGGGCAGTTCGATGATGCACGGTTAGCCATTAATTTAACCCAGACTCTTATAGAAAAAGGAGGCAGTGCTATTAATTATATGAAAGTAACCGGGCTCCTGAAAAATGATTCCGGGAAAATAAACGGGGTAAAAGCTGAAGACCAGTTCTCCGGTCAGCAGTATGAGCTTCGTGCAAAAGCTGTGATCAATGCAACAGGGGTATTCACCAATGATATTCTGAATATGAATAACCCTAAGCATGGCAAATTCGTTGTTCCAAGTCAGGGTATCCACCTGGTTCTGGATAAATCCTTCCTTAAAAGTGACGATGCCATTATGATCCCCAAAACTTCTGACGGCAGGGTTCTTTTTGTCGTTCCGTGGCATGACAGGGCATTAGTGGGAACAACAGACACCCTTCTTGAAAATCCAAGCTTTGAACCGCATGCTTTGGAATCCGAAATCAGTTTCGTTTTAAATACAGCCAGACAGTATTTAGCTAAAAAACCCACAAGAGAAGATGTAAAATCCATGTTCGCAGGCTTACGTCCCCTTGCCGCTCCAAAAGAAGGAGGTAAAAGTACCAAGGAAGTTTCCCGAAGCCATAAAGTCATTACTTCCGATACCGGATTAGTTTCCATCATTGGAGGAAAATGGACTACTTACCGTAAAATGGCTCAGGACACTATTGATAAAGCAGTAGAGATCCTTCATTTGAACGGAGGACCTTCTCAAACAGAAAACCTTTCCATTCACGGTAATATGAAAGCAGAACTTGTAGACCGTACCAATCATCTTTATGTTTACGGGTCAGATATTCCGGCTATAAAATCATTGCAGAGCAGTGATCCACAATATTCCCAAAAGATTCATCCTGATCATGCGTTCACCATTGCAGAAGCAGTTTGGGCTATAAGACATGAGATGGCAGAAACTATAGAAGATATCCTCGCCCGAAGAGTACGTCTGTTATTCTTAGACGCAAGAGCTGCAATTGACAGCGCGCACAGCATCGCACAACTCATCGCCAAAGAAAAAGGACATTCCCAGGAATGGGCCAGTGCACAGGAAAAAGAATTTATTGAACTGGCAAAAGGATATTTGCTAACACCTTACACTCCCAAAACTATTACTCATAACTAAAATTTGCAGTATGAAGGAAAAACTGATTCTCGCTCTGGACCAGGGGACCACATCCTCCAGAGCCATTTTATTCAACCACAGCGGAGCTATAGAATATGTCTCCCAGAAAAACTTTGAACAGATCTTCCCTACTCCCGGGTGGGTAGAGCATGATCCCAACGAAATATGGTCGTCCCAGATATCTGTGGCCGCAGAGGTTATCGCTAAAGCTGGAATTTCCGGATTGGAAGTAGCTGCCATTGGTATCACCAATCAACGTGAAACAACCATTGTTTGGGATAAAGAAACTGGCGAACCTGTTTATAATGCTATTGTATGGCAGGACAGAAGGACATCTAAATATTGTGATGAACTGAAGGACCAGGGCTACGCTGAAGTTATCAAAGAAAAAACAGGACTTGTTCTGGATGCTTACTTTTCGGCAACCAAGTTAAAATGGATTCTGGATAACGTAGAAGGCGCGAGAGAAAAAGCAGCAGAAGGAAAAATTTGCTTCGGAACTGTTGATACATGGCTGGTGTGGAAGCTTACCCGTGGAAAAATGTTCATTACCGATGTTTCCAATGCCAGCAGAACCATGCTTCTCAACATTCACACCCTGGAATGGGATCAGGAGCTTCTGGATTTATTTGAAATTCCAAGATCTGTACTTCCTGAAGTAAAACAAAGCAGTGAGATCTACGGAGAAACAGCAACCACTTTATTTTCTACCAAAATTCCAATTGCAGGAATTGCAGGAGACCAGCAGGCAGCCTTATTCGGGCAGATGTGCATCACTCCGGGAATGGTAAAAAATACTTACGGAACAGGCTGCTTTCTTTTAATGAATACAGGGAAAGAAGCTGTTTCTTCTAAAAATAACCTTCTGACTACTGTTGCATGGAAGATTAACGGAGAAGTAAATTATGCCCTGGAAGGAAGCGTATTTGTAGGCGGAGCGGCTATCCAATGGCTGAGAGATGGCCTTAAGCTTATCCATTCATCAGAAGAAGTGAATGATCTTGCCGCAAGTGTTGAAGATAACGGCGGGGTTTATTTTGTGCCAGCATTAACAGGACTTGGCGCTCCTTACTGGGATCAGTATGCCAGAGGAACTATTGTAGGAGTAACCCGCGGAACCACTAACGGACATATCGCAAGGGCGACTCTGGAAGGAATTGCATTCCAGGTATATGACATTGTAAAATCTATGGAAGCAGATTCCGGAAGACCAAGTCTTGAACTGAGAGTAGACGGAGGTGCTTCTGCCAGTGACCTTCTGATGCAGATACAGTCAGATCTTTTCGGATTTAAAATCACGCGACCAAAAACTCTTGAGACCACAGCTTTAGGAGCAGCTTATCTTGCAGGTTTAGCTGTCGGATACTGGAAAGACATCAACGAGATCCAGTCTCAGTGGGTTGTGGATGAGGATTTCCACCCAAAAGTAGACAAAGAAAAAGCAGATAAGATGATCCATTTCTGGAACAAGGCAGTAAAGCGTTCACAAAGCTGGATCGAAGATTAAATTCTAACTTAAAAAAACTACTTATGACCCCATTTACCGCAGAACTTATAGGAACCATGCTTCTTATATTATTAGGCAACGGCGTTGTAGCCAATGTTGTCTTAAAAGATACTAAAGGAAACAACTCAGGATGGATCGTCATTACGACGGCCTGGGCTTTGGCTGTTTTCGTAGGCGTTACCGTGGCAGGCCCGGCAAGTGGGGCCCATCTGAATCCGGCTGTGACCATCGGACTTGCTACTGCAGGAAAATTTTCCTGGGACCTTGTTCCCACTTATATTGCAGCCCAGATGCTTGGCGGAATGCTTGGTGCTTTCCTGGTATGGCTATTTAACAAAGACCATTTCGCCATTACAGAAGATGAAGGGGCCAAACTCGCATGTTTCAGTACCGGGCCGGCAATCAGGAATACATTTTCAAACCTGATCAGTGAGATCATTGGTACGTTTGTACTCGTGTTTGTCATATTTCACTTCTCAGATCCAAACATTTCTCTGAATGCTGATCCGACTGCCAAAGTGGGACTGGGTTCTGTAGGAGCGCTTCCGGTTACTCTACTGGTTTGGGCTATCGGTTTATCTCTTGGCGGAACTACGGGTTATGCCATTAATCCTGCAAGAGACCTGGCACCAAGAATCATGCATGCCATACTTCCTGTAAAAGGCAGCAGTGACTGGGGTTATGCCTGGATTCCTGTAGCAGGTCCGATTCTAGGTGCTGTGATCGCCGCCGTTCTTTTTGGAATAATACATTAAAAATACCCGATGAAAATTTTAAAAATTGTATGCCTGATTATTTTGGGCACAGGAAAGCTATTCTCTCAGGAGAACCAGGAAGCTAAGGAAAACAACAGGCTGGATTTCACGGTCAATCTTCAGAACAACCACCTTTGGAGAGGATTGATTATCACAGACAAACCAGTGGTAATGGGAAATCTTTCTTATGCTTTGGACGCTGAAAAGAAATGGAAGATTGGTATCTGGGGTGCATCGGCATTAGCTGACGACAAAGACGGCACTCATTACAAAGAGATCAACTATTACATCCAATACTCCCATAACCGTTTTTATATCGGGCTGTGGGACCTGTATAATTCGAGGAACATTAATACGGCTGTAGCTGCAGATGATATTTTCAGTTATTCACAGAGGAGAACTGCTCACATCATCGACCTTAGAACCAATTATACTTTCGGACCGTCGTTCCCGCTTAATATTGAAGCTGATATTATGCTGTATGGTGGCGCCAACGCCGGTGAAGTAGTATTGGAACCTGATGGAAGCTATAAAAAGAATAAGTATTCAACCTATGTTCAGGCAAGTTACCCGGTGATTGCAGGACAGAAAGTAAATCTGGATGCTTTTGTTGGGGCTGGATTTGCCCTTAACGACAGCCGTTTTCTTTATGGAAACGGAACCAATAATTTTGATATTGTGAATGTAGGGCTAAAAGCCAGCAAGACCTTAAAAATTACAGATCATTACAGCCTGCCGGTTGCTATGATGGCTATGTGGAATCCTTCCAATAAATATGCAAGGATCCAGCTTGCCGCTACTGTATTTTAATCCAGTTTTAAATGAATTACAGAAAGACCACTTCGTTTGAAGTGGTCTTTCATTTAACCCATTAAGGTAATACGAAGTTTTAAGACCATTAAAAATAGCTAGAGTTTGAGATAATGCTTAAAAGAATTAGATTTTCCTCTTAATCTTAATATCAAAATCTTATGGAAATTCTTTCTGCGTATCCAATCACCGGGTTTTTACGGTTCAGTTATTGCAGAAATCTTATTACTTTTGAAAAAAAATACATGAAAAATATTTTCAGCTTAGTGATCTTCTGCATCAGTATTTTATCTTTTGCACAGACAAAAACTCCTTTTACCGGATACAGAAGTTTTGATATTGTACAGGGATACAGCGGATCCGGAACTCCTCATTATTATCTTGAGGTACAGAAAAACGGAGATGTACATTTCGGGTATGTTCAGGTAAACCAGGCAGACCAGACTGAAACAACAGAGGAAATGAATGCCGGGAAATACAATCCAAAAGTAATGAAGGTAACCTTCAAAAAATACAAAGAAATTTTTTATGTGAAATTTGACAAGAATAAGATCTACCTGACCGATAAGGATGGGAATATTCAGAAATCCGAAGACTGCTGCTCCAGTATGGAAAGTGCAACACAAGATACCTGTACCTGCGAAAGCGAACTCTATCAACGATGAAAGCACTAAAGATTCTGCTTATTCTCTTTATTGTAGCCTCATGCAGCCGGAAAGAGAAGCATCCTTATACTTTCTATTACTGGAAAACCCATCTTAAGCTTGATCAGGAAGAAAAAAAGGCACTGGATCAGGCATCGGTTCCTTATCTGTACACCCGATTTTTTGACATAGACAAATCCGGCGGAAAATTCCAGCCGGTAGCTGTCATTACCCTGGACAAGAGTTTTAAAACCGATAAACAAATTGTGCCGACTGTTTTCATTACCAATCAGTCCATGTATCATATTTCAGCTGAGGAAATCAGGTTCCTTGCAAAAAACGTTCATGATCTGGTTCAAAAAAAAGCCACGGAATACCATTTAAAGATAAGTAATGAAATTCAGATCGACTGTGACTGGACAGCCGGAACACGGGACGATTATTTTAAATTCCTGAAGGAGCTGAAGAAGGCTTCAGGAAAAGAAATTACCTGTACCCTGAGGCTTCATCAGGTTAAAGATAAAAATAAAACGGGGATTCCGCCAGTAGAAAAAGTTTACCTGATGTGCTACTCCACTTCATCCCCGCTTGAAAAATCTACTAAAAATTCTATCCTGGATGTAACCGTTTTAAAAAGCTATCTTTCCAGACTGGAGGATTATCCGATAAAAAACATGGAAGTGGCTTTACCGATTTATTCCTGGGGAATTGTGACGAATCATCTTGAAAAGCATAAATTAATTAATGCCTTATCCCGAAAAGATCTGGAAAATCCCGGATTTAAAAGAATCTCGGATGATGAAGTTGAAGTCATCAAAGACGGTTTTTATTTCGGAAGCTTTCTTAGCAAAGGTTTTAGAATCAGGGTTGAAGAAATATCTGATGATCAGCTGCAGGATGTTACCCGTTTCCTTGAGAAAAAAATACCACATTTTAATATAATTTATTATCAATTAGATAGTAAATTTGTAAGTAGCAGAATTTTTTAAAGTCACGTTCATGGCTGGCTGATCAGCTTCGAAAATTTAATTTTTACTGAATTCAGTTATAAAACTAAAAACACCCATCAACTATATGAAAAAATACATTCTTTCATTGGCGGTTCTATCGCTTTTTTATACAAAATCTGACGCCTGCGCGTGGTCGGACCCTGATTATGAATATTTCAACCTGTTTACCCAGAGCATCATTAAGGATAAATCTTATCTTCCTTTTCTGCTTACCTATTCCAACAGGTTTTATGGTGACTATAAGGGAATGCAGATTCCGGATGATAATATAGAAACCTGGAAAAAGTTTTTCAATAATCAACTAAATTACGCGGAAACAGAGAATCTGGTTTACAAGATCAGTATGAATGACCTGAATGCATTGAAAAATGGAGCACCAACCAATCCATTACTGCAGAAACTGGGCGCCGGATTCTATCAGAAATACAGAGAAGGCATTGATTATTTAATTGAGGCTAAATATCTGGAGCCTTATATGAGCATCAACTATGTGGAAAGTAAGGACTCATTTTATAGTAATGGTCCTTCAAACAATGTGAATGCCACTTCCATAGATTACGCTAAAACAGTGAATGCATTAACTTCTCTGTATAATGCGGCAAGAAACCCGGAAATCAAACAACGTTACGGATATCAACTGGTAAGATTCAACCACTATACGAGAAATTACGATGCGGCTCTTGAAGCTTTCAAAACCTATATAGAACCTATTAAGCAGAAAGGTACGGTTTATTTCATGGCACTGGACCAGCTTGCGGGTGCCCAGAGAGGAAAAGCAATGAATGCTGATGCCAACTGGAACTTTTTCCAGGTATTTATGCACAGCAAGGAACGTAAGGAATCTGCTTTTGTCTCAATGAAGCTGTCGGACACGGCTTCTTTCAGCAATATTATGAAGCGGGCCGGTACCAATGATGAGAAAAATATGGCTTATTTCTTACTGGGCTATGAAGGCTTTAATAATCCTATTCCTATTATGGAAAAGATGTACGACATCAACCCGGATTCTGAGATCCTGAAAGTAATGGCGGTAAGAAGCATCAACGAACTGGAAAGAAGCTATCTTCCCATCTATTATTACACATCGGATGCTACGGACAATGTCTATATACAGAGAGGAAATACGGATGATCACGATAAGACTTCCACAGTTTCGAAATCCGGACCTGCAGAAGTAAAAAAAGAAGAGAAGCTTTCGTTCTGGCAAAAGATCGTAAGATTCTTTAAAAATCTTTTCGGAGGATCGAAATCTGAAAGCAATGGCGGAGATAAAAATGATCAAAGCGATGACGAATTGCTGAACAATCCTGACAGGATTCCTTTCTATACCAAAACCGGCTATGGATATGATGAAAAGACTCAGGACTACCTGAACGACCTCGAAAAATTTACAGAGAAAACCAAAAAAGCATCTAAGGATGAATACTGGCAGATCGCCGATGCCTATCTGAAGTTTCTGAAAAAAGACTATAAAGCAAGTTCTGAAGTTCTGGAAGACATTAAAACAACAAACCCGGAATACCTGGAAGAGATTAAAAGGATGAAGGTCCTGAATGATATAGTTTCGCATCCTAAGATTGACGCTGAATATGAAGATCATTTAATGAAAGATTATGCCGATTATTTCGTTAAAAAAGAAGTAAAAAAAGACAGCACAAATACGGATTACGATTATTATGGTGAAACTCCGTCTACAGCAGACTTCCTGAAAGACGTCCTTGCGAACCGCTACTTCCTTCAGGGTGAGGACGGAAAATCGTTCCTGATGAACAATAAGCTTTCGGATCTTCAGTACAATCCAAATTCTAGCCTGGTAAAAAGTGTTGAAGACTTCTACAAAAAACCGAATAAAACCCAGTTTGAGCAGCAAATCATCGCTAAAAACATGGATAATGTAGGAAATATTGATGCTTTCTTCAGCATGATCTATGGAGACAGGGCTATGAAACTGGCAGATTTTGAAAAAGCTAAATCGTATTACGAAAAAGCCCAGGGCTTTGCAGGAATTCCACGAATGAATTATGACTGGACCGATAAAGGGGAAAAAATCACTCCGAAACAATACGCGGCCGGTGAATATAACGGATTCAGGGATATTTCGAATCTTGTTTTCGGGCATAATGTATGGGAAAGTTTCGGAAGCCCGGAAAATGAAAGTATGGAGGCTGAAGATTATTCCGCATTCCCTTTCATTAAAAGCAGGATGAATAAACTGGAACTGGCAGATGCCCTGATCCAGCTTAAAAAGATCAGCAATGGAACGGATGAAAAAGCCGCCGCAGCCAGCCAGCTGATCGGAAACCTGCTGTACAACACTTCAAGCCTGGGATATTACCGCCAGCTTTTCGTGATGGATATTGATAACAGCAACGGAGGAAAGTATGATTTCTGGAATACGGACCGAAAAAATCCTTACAAATATTATTACAAGAATTTCCTTGATACAACTTATATTGAACCTGATAATTTTGATCTGGCCATTAATTATTATCAAAAAGCCTTAAAGCTTTCAAAGAATAAGGAACAGAGAGCCAGGGTTCTTTTCCAGATGGCCAGCGCAGAACAAGGGAAGTATTATCAGTATGAAGCTAAAAATGCATCTCAGATAAGCTACTCGGATCCTCAGTACTCTGAAAAGGAACAGGCTCATCAGGCTGAACTGGACAATATCAGAAACCAGAAATACAGAACCTATTTTGCCCAGCTGAAATCTCAGTATGCAGATACTGAAACAATGAAGGGGCTGGCCGGAAGCTGCAGCTATTTCGGATATTTTCTGAGAAAATAATCAGGCATTTATTTATATATAAAAAGGAATCTTTACGATTCCTTTTTTTCTTGCTGTTTCTGAAGCCACTCTTCGTGTTTATGCTTAAAAAATTCATGCTTGTAATCCTGATTTCTCTGAGCTGCATCTATAGAATGTGAAGTGTGGATATCTGCATCTTCTTTGGCAAATTTAGCCAGCTGCTCATAGTAGCAGTGAAGCTGATCGAGCTCTTTTTCAGTAAGGTCCTCAATATCTACAATCCTGTTGCTTGCTTTTTCATGGGCTGCAATAAGTTCATTAAGCTTGATCTGAATTGCTTTTGAATCCTTATTCTGAGCTTTCTGAATTAAGAAAACCATTAAAAAAGTAATGATTGTAGTTCCGGTATTTATGACCAGCTGCCAGGTTTCGGAGTAGTTGAAAACAGGTCCTGAAGCTGCCCAGACAATAACGATGAGCACGGCTCCGATAAATGCGTGTGAACTTCCTGTAAATTTGGTTGCCCAATCTGAAAATCTCTCAAAAAGATTACTATTTTTATGGCTCATGACGTCGATTCTTTTAATGGCTAAATGTATTGAATTAACTTGAATTGAGGTATAAAATTTAGAAAGAACAACAGGAAGAATGATTTTCTTCCTGACGTTGCTTAAAAACAAAAACATTAAGACAGAAGTCCTGCCTTAATGTTTTCTAATTAAAATTTGATATGAATGTTCTTTTTATTATTGCTTTCTGAAATTAACTTCTTCAGATTGACCATATCTCTGCATGTAAGGCAGATCTTTTCCAAATCGGATTGGTTTTATTCCCGGAGGCATTCCGGTATTCACCCAGGGATTATTCCAGTTATTCCACTGGTATACATTGTTGATGGTATTAAATCTCATTGCCTCATTGGCAGCCTTTAGTTCTTCTTCTGAAAGTTCCGTATCGGAAGCACAGGATACTATGGCTGTTCCAAAAACTACTGCATAAGCTATTGCTCTTATATTTTTCATGATGAATAATTAATTTTCCTGGTTAGAATTTATAATTAACCTGTACGGCAAAGTTTCTCGGCTGGATCTGATCGATATATCCTCCTCTGAAATAAGAGCTATACCCTACCGAATCGAAGATGTTATTAAAGAATACCCTTAATCCCAAACCATTTTTCAGGGTATACCCTGCCTGGGCATCTACTGTTGTATATTCCGGCATGTTAAACGGTTTCGTTCCCGGACTTACACTATTGGCATGACCTGCAGTGAAAGTTTTCTGAGTCCATTCATCAACGGGTCTTTTTCCTACGTAATAAATTCCGGCTCCTATATCAAGACCTGTTAAGGCTCCTGTATTAAATTTATAATTCAGCCAGCCGTTTGCTGTATGCTTAGGGGCATTCATGGGTGCTGAACCGTTCACGTATGCAGGACTGTTCTGATACTGAGCATCCAGATAAGCCCACCCTGACATTACCTGTAAGTTTGGAAGGATTCTACCGATTAATTCTACTTCAATTCCTTTTCTCCTTAGCTCTCCGGCAAGACCGTACATAGTCTGCTTATTGATCACGACAGGGTTATAATTTTCATCAAGGATGGTAAAAGACAGATGATCTGTTTTAATGTCAAATAATGTGATATTAAATCTTAAACGTTCATTGAACCAGTCGGACTTAATACCTGCCTCCCACTGTTTGGTTGTGGAAGCTCCTACATTACCTCCTGCTAAAAGAACGTTATTGGCTGATCTTAACGAAGTGGTTGTGGTGTAAGACCCAAAAACATTGACGTTTTCTACAGGGAACAGCATCAGTCCGAATGAAGGATTCCATGCATCGCTTACATTATCGCCTGCTCCGTTTACTCTGCTATAACGAACACCAGCATGTGCTTTCACATATTTCCCGAAAGACATTACATCCTGTGCCATTGCTCCGAAAGTAGGTGTTCTTACTACTCCTGGATCTTTAGACTGATCGTATACTACATTTACCGGTAATGTGTTTGAAATTCCCTTCATCACATCAAATGAATCCAGTGGGTTATTGGCATTGATAAGATTAGTATGAGAAATAGAATTTTTGTAGGCATTAAAAGCATAGGTAGTCACTTCGCTTTCCTTCCAGTCTACTCCTACCTGAAACGTATGTCTGATGAACCCGGTCTGAATATTTTCTCCAATGAAGTCTGCCTGGAACACTCTGTTCGCATCAATACTTCTGCTTTTTCCTATTGTTCTGTAACGTTCGGTCCAGGGAGTGTTTTTAGCATGGGCTATAGATGATGCCTCACTGTTTACTTCTCTTTCTCCGGAAATATAGGCTGCTCTTAACTTCAACTTATCGGTAAGCTTTCTTTCTACCAGAGTAGAGAAGTTGAATGACTGTACTTTTGTGAAATCGGATGTGTATCCCAGAAAAGCTCCTTTAGGCATTGTGTAAAGAGCCTCTACATTTCCTTCTGAAAGATTGATTGTTCCTCTGTCCGGAGTTCTTTTGTCATGAAGATAATCCATTTCAACAACAATCTGTGTTTTATCGTCAGGACGATAAGCTACGGATGGATTGATATAAATTCTTTCCCCTTCCACATGAGACCTGAAAGAGTTGTTGTTCTGATAGGCACCATTAAATCTTACAGCAACTTTCCCCTGGGAATCCAAAACTCTCTGTAAATCTACAGTCGGTCTGTAAAAATCCCAGCTTCCATATCTGAAACCGACATTACTTTTATTGACAAACTGAGGCTTTTTCGTTACCACGTTGATGACTCCACCTGCTGAACCCAGCCCATTTCCTATGCCCTGCGTAACCGCTGCTGAACCTTTCAGGACCTGGATGCTTTCAACTCCCTGCATATCGGTGATCATTCCGGCTGTACGGAAATCGGAATCCATCTGAACACCATTTTTCAGAACAGGTACTCCACGGTACCCCCGGATAGACATACTTTCGTTTCCACCACCGTAGCTTGAAAACAATGTAACCCCCGGCACGTTTTTAGCCACATCTGTTACCGTAAGACTTCCCAATTCTTCGATTGCTTTATGGGAGATCACGGAGATACTCTGTATCTGGTCTCTGGTCTTCAAGGGTAATCTGGTAATGGCTTCAAGCCCCGCAGGCTGTTTCTTTTTTTCACCAAATAACTCTACTTCATCAATTTCTTTTGATTTTTTAATAGAATCATTCACTTGCTGTGCGTTTACAAAAACCCCACCCAATACAAGCAGAGAAAAGGATACTACTTTATTCATCTGATAATTTTTTACAAAATTATTATTTTTATTAATTCTAAATAAACAAATGAAACTGACATATCTCACCTGCCATGATTCAGCATTATCAGATTATAAATGAGTTTTAAAGTGAAGTGAGGATCCCTTAATAATCGGCAGAACTCATTATAGGTACCAAAGCAAATCCGGTTTAAAGGTATAAGGGAGAAAATGATATTACGATGTATTTTTTATACTGTATTGGCCGTATCGGGCATTTCAATTTTTATAAACAAAAAAAATCCGTTCCTTTTTAGGAACGGATTCTATAATCATTGCAAAGTATGCAGTTATCACACTTTAATTTCAACGTCTACACCGCTTGGTAACTCTAATTTCATTAGAGCATCAACAGTTTTAGAAGAAGAAGAGTAGATATCCATCAGTCTCTTGTGAGCTGAAAGCTGGAACTGCTCTCTTGCTTTCTTGTTTACGTGCGGAGATCTCAACACTGTGAAGATTCTCTTATTCGTTGGCAATGGAATTGGCCCGTTTACAACAGCACCAGTAGCCTTTACCGTTTTTACGATTTTCTCAGCAGACTTGTCTACCAAGTTGTAATCGTAAGATTTTAGTTTTATTCTGATTCTTTGTGACATTTCTTTAATTTAAAAATTAACCTTTTGCTTTAGCAATGATTTCTTCAGCAACGTTTTGTGGAGTTTGTGCGTATTTCTCTAATTCCATAGAAGAAGTAGCTCTTCCTGATGAAAGTGTTCTTAGAGTTGTTACATATCCAAACATTTCAGAAAGTGGAACAGAACCTTTAATTACAACAGCTCCGTTTTTCTCTTCCTGACCGCTGATCGTACCTCTTCTCTTGTTAAGGTCACCGATGATGTTACCCATATACTCTTCCGGAGTTACAACCTCCAGTTTCATAATAGGCTCCATGATCACTGGCTTAGCAGCTTTACCTGCTTCTTTGAAACCAAGCTTCGCAGCTAATTCGAAAGAAAGTGCATCAGAATCCACTGCGTGGAAAGATCCGTCTTTAAGAGTAACTTTAATTCCTTCAACTTCGAAACCAGCCAAAGGACCGTTCTTCATTGCAGCTTTAAAGCCTTTTTCAATAGCAGGAACGAATTCTCTAGGAACGTTACCACCTTTGATCTCATTGATGAATTCTAAACCGATTTTACCTTCGTCAGCCGGGCCTAATTCAAATACGATATCAGCAAATTTACCTTTACCACCAGATTGTTTTTTGTAAACTTCTCTGTGTTGAGCAACTTTTGTTAAGTTTTCTTTGTATTCTACCTGAGGCTGTCCTTGGTTTACTTCAACTTTGAATTCTCTCTTCATACGGTCAACAATGATATCCAAGTGAAGCTCACCCATACCAGAGATAATCGTTTGTCCAGAAGCTTCGTCAGTTCTTACAGTAAATGTAGGATCTTCTTCAGCCAATTTAGCTAGAGCGTTACCCATTTTATCCTGGTCAGCTTTAGTTTTAGGCTCAACAGCGATACCAATTACCGGATCAGGGAATACCATCGATTCTAGAACGATTGGGTGTTTCTCATCACACATAGTATCACCAGTTTTGATAGACTTGAATCCTACAGCAGCACCAATATCACCAGCTTCAATATATTCTACCGGGTTTTGCTTGTTAGCGTGCATCTGATAGATTCTTGAGATTCTTTCTTTATCTCCAGAACGAGTGTTCAGGATATAAGAACCAGCATCAAGTCTTCCAGAGTAAGCTCTGAAGAATGCTAATCTTCCCACGAACGGGTCAGTAGCAATCTTAAATGCTAATGCAGAGAAAGGCTCATCTACAGATGGTTTTCTTGTAATCTCAGCGTCTGTTCTTGGGTCAGTACCTTTGATATCATCTTTATCCAATGGAGAAGGCAGATATTTACATACTGCATCCAACATAAACTGTACTCCTTTATTTTTGAATGAAGAACCACAAGTCATTGGGATAATAGATAAATCGATAGTTGCAGCTCTCAATGCAGCATTGATTTCTTCTTCTGTAATTGAATCCGGATCTTCAAAGAATTTCTCCATCAAAGTTTCGTCATATTCAGAAACAGCTTCAACTAATTTCTCTCTATATTCAAGAACTTCATCTTTCATGTCTTCAGGAATTGGAACTACCTCGAAAGTAGCACCTTGTCCAGCTTCATCCCAGATGATCGCTCTGTTTTTAATTAAGTCTACAACTCCTTTGAAATCTTCTTCAGCACCGATTGGTAAAACGATTGGAACTGCATTAGATCCTAACATTTCTTTTACTTGTTTTACAACGTTCAAGAAGTCAGCACCCTGTCTGTCCATTTTGTTTACGAATCCCATTCTCGCAACTTTGTAGTTGTCAGCAAGTCTCCAGTTTGTTTCAGACTGAGGCTCTACTCCATCTACTGCGGAGAAAAGGAATACCAATCCATCCAATACTCTTAAAGATCTGTTTACTTCTACAGTGAAGTCAACGTGTCCCGGTGTATCGATGATGTTGAAGTGGTAAGGTTTAGTTTCAGCAACAGGTTTTCCTTGATCCGTTGGAAAGTTCCAAGAACAAGTAGTTGCAGCAGAAGTAATAGTAATACCTCTTTCTGCTTCCTGCTCCATCCAGTCCATTGTAGAAGCACCATCGTGAACTTCTCCAATTTTGTGGTTTACACCTGTATAGAATAAAATTCTTTCTGTAGTGGTAGTCTTACCTGCATCAATATGCGCAGCAATACCAATATTTCTTGTAAATTTAAGATCTCTTCCCATTTCAGATTAGAATTTAAAGTGTGAAAACGCTTTGTTAGCTTCCGCCATTTTGTGAGTATCACTCTTTTTCTTGTAAGCAGCACCTTCTTCTCTTGAAGCAGCTACAACTTCGTTAGCTAATTTCAAAGCCATTGACTTATCATTTCTAGCTTTTGAATATTTGATTAACCATTTCATCGCCATAGAAATTTTTCTGTCAGCTCTGATTGGCATTGGGATTTGGAAGTTAGCTCCACCTACTCTTCTAGAACGTACTTCTACGTGAGGCATTACATTAGTAAGTGCATCTTTCCAGATTTCTAGTGCAGTTTTTTCGTTGTCTCCTTTTTTAGTTTCTACGATATCTAATGCATCATAGAAAATTTTGAATGCGATTGACTTCTTACCGTCAAGCATCAGGTTATTTACGAATCTGGTTACCAATTGATCATTAAACTTCGGATCTGGTAACAACGCTCTTTTTTTAGCTTTTGTCTTTCTCATTGTCTTGTACCTTATTTAATGATTATTTTTTCTTTCCTTTTGCTGGTGCAGCAGCTGCCTGACCTGGTTTAGGTCTCTTAGCTCCATACTTTGATCTTCTCTGTGTTCTTCCATTTACACCTGCAGTGTCTAATGCACCTCTTACGATGTGGTAACGTACTCCCGGTAGGTCTTTCACCCTTCCGCCTCTTACCAATACTATCGAGTGCTCTTGAAGATTATGTCCTTCGCCCGGGATGTAGGCGTTGACTTCTTTCCCGTTAGAAAGTCTTACCCTTGCTACTTTTCTAAGTGCAGAGTTAGGTTTCTTAGGAGTGGTAGTATATACTCTCGTACATACACCTCGTCTTTGTGGACAAGAATCAAGGGCAGCCGATTTGCTCTTCTTGGCAAGCGTGGCTCTTCCTTTTCTTACTAATTGTTGAATAGTAGGCATTTAATTGCTTTTTATTTTAGGGTGCAAAAATAGGAATATTTTTTTAATCTACAAATACTTATATAAAAATTAAAATCAAACACTTACATAAAAATGCGAAGGCATTTGAGGGACAGAATAACAGACTGCCGATGTATAGAGAAAAAATATAAAAAAGTTTTCTATAACAGCAGTTTATTAAATAATTGTAAAATTCAAGTATGTCTATGGCTCATTATACATTATATTAATGTTCTTAATTAACCATGTGCTAATTCCAAACTATTATAAAAAATTTCCTCATAGTTATCTTCTATGGATTTTAAAGGCTTTTCGGCACAATATTTTCTAATTTTGTTTACATAAAAAAAATAAACATATGAAAAATGCAAGCATTATTGGCCTGAAAGAAGCCGATTGTAAAAATATCTCAGAAAAGTTAAATATTTTATTAGCCAACTATTCAGTATTTTACCAAAACACAAGAGGTTCACACTGGAATATTAAAGGAGATCAGTTTTTTACGCTTCATCCTAAATTTGAAGAATTGTACAATAGCCTTGTATTGAAGATAGACGAGATTGCAGAAAGAATTCTGACATTAGGCGCAACTCCTGCCCACAATTATTCAGATTATCTGAAAGTAGCTACGATCAAGGAAAGCAAAGAGGTAACGGACGCCAACAAAAGCGTTGAACTTATCCTGAATTCCTTCAAAGTAGTAATCGATCTGCAAAGAGAACTTCTGGACATCACAGATGCTGCAGGAGATGAAGGAACCAATTCCCAGATGAGCGACTATATTACTGAACAGGAAAAAGAAGTATGGATGTACAACTCTTATTTAGGCAAGTAACAGACAAAAATCATCCGATTAATAAAAAAATCGTCTTACATTTAGGCGATTTTTATTTTAAATAACTATATTTGCGTTAAAATTACACATATTATGTACGGCGTTCGATTAAATTCCATTCTGGATAACGATTTCTATAAAATAACAATGCAAAATGCAGTGGTAAAACTTTTTCCAAGCTCCATTGTAAAATATGAATTCATCAACAGGGGAAAGCACCAGTTTCCGGAAGGTTTTGATATAGCTCTGAAAGAAGCTGTTAATAAAATGGCAGAATTAAAGCTTACCAAGGAAGAAAAAAAATTCATGGCAAGAACCTGCCCTTATATAGACCTTCCCTATCTGGATTTTTTAGAGGGCTATCATTACGATCCGTCCGAAGTAAAGATTCATCAGGAAGGCAGCGATCTTTCCGTAACCGTTGAAGGGCTTTGGTACAGAACCATTCTCTGGGAAGTTCCTCTTCTCGCTTTAATCAGTGAGCTTCATTACGAAATGAATCATATGGAAAGGGATTCCAATGAAGTTGTTATGAGCAAAACCCTGGAAAAAGCAGACTCTCTTGCAAGACTCGGAGTAAATTTCGCTGAATTCGGTACCAGAAGGAGACATTCTTATAAGGTACAGAATCTGGTTATGGAAGCTTTAACGCAAAATAAGGAATCCACTTTCATAGGAAGCTCCAATGTTCATTTTGCGATGAAGTACGGAGTAAAACCTATTGGCACTCATGCACATGAATGGTTTATGTTCCATGCCGCTGAATATGGATTTAAAATGGCCAACGAAATGGCCCTTGAACATTGGGTGGATGTATACAGAGGTGATCTTGGAGTTGCCCTGTCCGACACTTATACTACCGATGTTTTCTTCCAGCAGTTTGATAAAAAATTCGCCAAGTTGTTTGACGGTGTGCGCCACGACAGTGGTGATCCTTTGGAATTCGCAGACAAAACAATAGCTCACTATAAAAATAACGGAATCAACCCTTTATTTAAATACATTATCTTTTCCGATGCCTTAAATCTTGAAAAAGTAGAAGAGATCACCAATTATTGTAAAGGAAAGATTGGAGTTTCATTCGGAATCGGAACCAACCTTACTAATGATGTAGGCCTGAAACCAATGAATATAGTCATGAAACTTATCGGCGTACAGGCACCGAATAAAGAATGGATTCCAACGGTAAAACTATCCGACGAGCATGGAAAATACACCGGTGATCCTAAAATGATTGAGCTGGCAAAAGAATTTTTAAGAATAAAAGATTAGACATTAGACTTTTAAAACATACATTATGAGATTAAAAATTTATTTATCCCTTACCCTTTTGGCGGGAATTTTATCTTTCGCCCAGATAAAAAAAGAAGAAAAGACAACATTCAACCAGGAGCTGGCCACTTCCCTCGGAGCAGATAAATATGGTATGAAAGCCTATACCATGGTTATGCTCACCACGGGCTCTGCAAAAGTAGATGACAAGGCCAAAATGGGCGAACTGATGAAAGGCCATCTTGCTAATATCGGAAAGCTTGCCGATGAAGGAAAAATAATTGTGGCCGGACCATTTTTAGAAAAGAATAAAGAAAACTACCGCGGCATGTTTATTTTCAATACAAAATCTAAAGAAGAAGCTGAACAATGGGTAAAAACTGATCCTGCAGTACAGGCCGGTGTGTTCGGTTATGAAATTTTTCCATGGTATGGATCTGCTGCGCTGCCTTTGTATCTGAAACATCATAAGGAAATTTCTAAAGAAAATCCATAGAGATGGGATTTTACAGCAATTTTTCAGAAAAAGACCTGATTGAATCATACACTAATCAGATTGATTATCAAGGGAAAGCTGATAAAGAAATTATAGCTGAAATTTTAAGCAGAGGGTCTTTAGAAAAGTTTCAGGCTAAAATTAATATTCAAAAGTCAATTTTAAATGAACAAAATAGGGTGATAAGAGAAATTCATGGTCACTACATGAACAAATTATCAAAACAAGAATGCTTACAATTAATACATTCTGATTTACTCACTGATAAAACTATTAACTTTCTGGTAGAGACAAAGTACAGTCAAATACATAAGAATGTTGAAAATTTAAAAGTTGATTCTGAAACAATAATTAAAGCTATCCTGGGGACTTTTGTCTCTTCAGCAGTCAGCTCAGTTATTATTTTCATTCTTCTTTATAATTTTAATTTTTTAATTGCTTTTAATTTATTCTTATTGATCCCTGTTTATATTATCAACTATTGGATCATAAGATTATTTACAGGTAAAACAAGGGTGAATCTGGCCGTATTTATTGCCTCATTTGCAGCTACAGTACTTAATTGTATTTACTTCTTTTTAATTGTTGCATAATTGTACCTTAACTCAATCAAGAAAAATATTAATTCAAACTTAAAAAAATCACTATGCTACAGTATAGTGATTTTTCATTACATTACCCCTTCATTTGCAGACCTATGCGGTCCGGCTAATCCTAATACAATAAATGATAATGGGTATCAATAAATTTCTCTTAGTAACGGTGTACATTACAGTTCTTTTTTCTTGCTCTACACCAAGGCAGTCTGTAGGGAGACAAAAAGAAGATTATGCTCAAAAAACCTCTGATCCTTTCTATCAGGAAATTCAGAAAACAGGCTTAGAAGCTTCTCAAAAAAATAATGTACCCGGAGTAGCAGTTGCTTTCATTGAAAATGGAAAGATTGTATGGATACAAGGCCTGGGATACGCAGATCTGGAAAGCAAAACGCCTGTTACAGCGAAAACCATCTTTAATATTGGCTCCATATCAAAAGTAGTATCTGCTTGGGGGTTCATGCAATTGGTGGAAAAAGGATATATACAGCTGGATGATCCAGTCAACCCGTCGTTAACCCGATGGAAGCTTCCTTCCTCCTCATTTGACATATCCAAAGTTACCATGCGTCGCATACTTAGCCATACAGGGGGGCTTTCTGTGCACGGATATGGAGGTTCTGAACAGGGAACCCCTTTACTGACCCTTGAAGAATCTCTTGATGGAAAAACCAAAAGGAACAGAGAAAGTGTACGCCTTATCAGTGAACCAGGAACAAAATGGGAATATTCAGGTGGCGGCTACACTCTAGCCCAGCTTTTACTAGAAGAAAAAACTAAAGAGAAATTTGCAGACTATATGACAAAAAATATCTTCAACCCTCTTGGATTAAATCATACCAATTACCAATGGACAGATGAAATGAAAGCAGCGTCAGCATCCGCTTATGATACTTTAGGGAAGCCGATAAAGAACAGAATATTTACAGAGCAGGCCGCCGCCGGATTACAAACAACAGTATCAGACCTGGCCCATTTCGCTGAGTTATCTCTTACGGCTGATCCTAAGTTTTTAAATCAAGTATTAAAGCCTGAAACCATACAATTAATGGAACAGCCTGTATTGCCATCATCTGATGAAGGAGAAAGCGGTCTGGGATACCGGTTTATGAATTATGAAGGCTTCCGTACAATGGGACACACGGGTGAAAATGCAGGATGGAGCGCTGCCCTGTTTTTGCATTCCTCCACAAAAAGCGGTCTTATCGTGCTGTGTAACGGATCCAATGGTGATCGTGTATGGTACCCTGTTTATCAGGCCTGGATAAAAAAAGTAAAAACTATACAGGGAAACATTAAATAAGAAAAAAGCTTAACATTGTGTAATCAAATGATCCCTTTCCAGATTTATTGGTAATGAATTCCATTTTCATTATTTCCTTATATATAACATTACAGTGATTTATTTTTCATATATTTAAATGTTCATTTTCAGAACTATACAAACAAAAACTAACTAAAAAAATTAATTCCATGAAAAAAACAAACTTAACAAAAATTTCAAGAAAAGAACTGAGAGATGTATTCGGCGGGTATTTATATCCGGCACAATGTCCCGGTGGATGCCATGGCGAAGCTATGATCAGATGTCCCGACGGCTCAACCACTATGACCAATTATATATGCATGGGTGGAAGATGCGAAGTGAATACAGGATTCTGTAAGCCTTTGGTTTTAGATCCGGGAACCATTGATCCGGGACCATTCCTACTTCCATAATCCCAGAGTTTAAGATATAAACTTACAGTGAGTCTTTCGGCTCACTTTTTTACTATATTTAAACAAATAACAATGAAAATGAAAAGGTGTTTATAATTTCAATAAAAGCTATACAATTACAATCATGAAAAAAATTTTAAGCATATTTTTATTATTTTGTTTATCACTTTTCTGTGCAGGCCAGAATAAGAAAGATGCTCATAAAAATCCGAAAAAGCTACTATTATTAAAAAATAATATTCCGTTTCAGATTCATTTAATAGATATTGAATATTACAAATAATAAGATCAAATTTCAACAAAATTGTCTGACCTCAAATAATTGATCATGCCGGAAATTTTAATGGTTTCCCGTAAAAGAAATCAATTTTTCTTTTCGTAATTTTGAAACATGGAGATGACCTATTTAATTATTGGATGTATTGCCGGCGGAATTCTTGGAGCCGTTATTTTGTATTTTGCCTTAAAATCGTCTACGGTTTCAAGAAGTTCTTATGATGAACTGAATAATCTGCACATCAAAAACCATTCAGATCTTGAAAATCTCAACCTGAAAGTTCAGGAGCTGAACCAAAGTATCACTAAAGAAAAAGAACTGAACCAGCAGCAAACCGATCTGCTGAATGACCTGAAAAATGAATATGCCAAAATTTCTGCCGAATATGCTTCCCTGAACTCACAGTTTCTGGAGCAAAAACAGCTTAATGCCAAACAGACTACTCAAATCGAAAATCTGATTTCTGAGAAGCAACATATTTTTGCTAAAAATTCCGAGCTTTCCGCTAAAAACGACAGCATGCAGCAGTCTCTTGATACCCAGAAAGAAGAAATTGCCAAAATTCAGGAAGAATCAAAACTACAGTTTGAAAATCTGGCCAATAAAATTTTAGAAGAAAAGACGGAAAAGTTTACCACTCTAAATCAAAATAACTTAAAAACCATTCTTGAGCCTTTCCAGGAAAAGATTGCCGATCTTAAAAACAGGGTAAACGAAGCCTACGAAAAGGAAAACAAGGAACGTTTTTCCCTTGCTGAAAAAGTAAAGGAGCTTGCTGAACTGAACCAGCAGATATCCGAAGATGCCAAAAAACTGACCAGAGCTTTAAAAGGAGAAAGTAAAACACAAGGAAACTGGGGTGAAATGATCCTTGAAAGCATCCTTGAAAAATCAGGATTAGTAAAAGGAAGAGAATATTTCCTTGAGCATGAACTTCGTGATGAGGACAACAAAGCCCTTTTCTCCGAATTTTCCGGTAAAAAAATGCGTCCGGATGCTGTGGTAAAGTATCCCGATGAAAGAAATGTCATCATTGATTCCAAAGTTTCCCTTACTGCCTTCACAGAATTGGTGGATGAAAACGACCAGGATGTTTACGCCATGAAGCTTAACCAGCATTTAGGCTCTATCAAGAACCACATCCTCCAGCTGAGCCAGAAGGCTTATGACGACTATGGAAAATCACTGGATTTCGTCATGATGTTTATTCCTAGCGAACCGGCTTATATTGCAGCTATGCAGGCAGATCAGAACCTTTGGAATTTTGCCTACGAAAGAAGAATCCTTCTGCTGAATCCAAGTAACCTGATCACTTCCCTGAAACTTATTGCAGATCTCTGGAAACGTGAATACCAGAACAGAAATTCTATGGAAATTGCTGACCGTGGAGCAAAGCTCTATGATAAATTTGTCGGGTTTGTGGAGAACCTTGAGAAAGTAGGAAAAAACCTTGATCAGGCTAAAAATGTATACAATGATGCCTACAAACAGCTTTCCACCGGAAATGACAACCTTGTGATCCAAACCCAGAAACTGAAATCTCTGGGAATTAAAAACAAAAAAGACCTGCCACAAAGCCTTATTGACAATAGTAACTTTTTGGAAACGGAAAACTAAAGCATGCCTAATCACAATTTTTGCATAATTTTGCAGCATGTTGATAGAAAGTTTTCAAAACGATAAAATAAAAAATGTCACCAAGCTTCTGGCAGACAACAGATTCCGCAAAAAAGCCAAAGTTTTTGTTGTTGAAGGACAGCAGGAAAATGAAAGAGCTTTACAGTATGACTTTGAACCTGTAGAGTTTTTTATCTGCGAAAACATCTTCAAAGGACAGCTTCCGGAAGGCAGAATTCATTATGTAAGTGAAAAAGTATACGAAAAAATAGCCTACAGGGGAAGCTCTGAAGGAATTATTGGCATTTATAATACTAAAGAAAATCTTCTTTCATCTTTTGTCCCTAAAGAAAATTCAACCGTCATTATTGTAGAAGGGGTAGAAAAGCCCGGTAATCTTGGGGCAATCCTGAGAAGCTGCGAGGCTTTTGGAATTGATGCCCTGATCGTTGCCAACGGAAAAGCAGATTTCTATAACCCTAATGTGATCAGATCAAGCGTAGGATGTCTGTTCGGAATGGAAGTTTATGATGCTGAAAATGAAGAAACCCTTGAATTTCTCCAGAAAAATAAGTTCAATATCTACACAACACTGATGGATGAGACTGCTGAAGATCTTTATAAAAGAGATTTTACCCAACGTTCCGCCGTATTATTCGGGACCGAGCATTCCGGTTTAAGCGATTTCTGGATCGGGAAAGGAAAAAACACCCTGATTCCTATGGCGGGAAGCATTGACTCTTTAAACCTGAGTAATGCCGTAGCCATTACATGCTATGAGTCATTGAAACAAAAGAAAGGATAATATTCAGAGGAAGGAAGCCTGATGCCGGAAGAGAGAAGTTATTATAATTCATTAAAAGAGCATTAGTAACATCTATCTTCAAATCTTCCGTCTCCTGACAATAAAGCATAAAAAAACCGTCTCACAGGGTGAAACGGTTCTTTTATTGTTAAGCTTATGCTAGAATTATTTCTTAGCAGCGTCTTTAACTTCTTTAGCAGCGTCTTTTGCAGCACCTTTAGCAGCATCAGCAGCACCTTTAGCAGCGTCAGCAGCAGCTTCAGTTGTAGCTTTAGCAGCATCAGCACCAGCAGCAGTTGTAGCAGCAGCAGCATCTTTAGTAGCGTCAACAGCAACGTTAGCAGCTGAATCAATTACTTTAGCAGCAGAATCAGTAACTACAGCAGCAGAATCAGCTACGTTAGCAGCAGCAGAATCAGTAGCTCCTTCAGTAGAAGTAGTTTCAGTTTTTTTACAAGCAACTAGAGAGATTGCAGCGATAGCAGCTACGAATAATGACTTTTTCATAATAAATTAAATTTAATTTTGTTAATATTGTTTTTATAAATTTTCTTCTGTTCTGTTATTTGAACAAGACAAAGGTAGAGCAGATACAAAAGTTGTTTATGAAAAATAATTGTAATACATTTGTAAAATTGTTTTACAAAAAAACAATACTGATAATCAACAATTTAATTATTTTATAAAAATTGACAGATTTAGATCTATTGCATTTTGAACAGTTAAAAAAAGATGTTCAAACAGAATATTTAAAAAAATCTACTCCCTCTCATGATGAAATTTCAAAATGGAAGGGAATAGATATTATATATTTCCAGGAAGACCTGCGCAAAAAGGCCAAAGGCAACATCAGCGAAAAATCTTTTTACACTTATTTTAAAACTTCTCCGGTGACTAAATTACCGCGCATTGATATGCTCAATTTATTGAGTGTTTATGCGGGATACGAGTCCTGGTACGATTTCAAGAAACAGCATCTTTTTGCAGGCGAACTACTTCAGGAAAATGAAGACCTTGAGCCGGAAGAAGTAAAAGAACTGGAAAAAACAGTCTCTCTATCTCCTGAACTTCCAAAAACTGAGATTTCTACTAAAAAAATTGAATATCAGGTTCAGGAAAATGATGATTTACAAAAATCAACAACTGATAATCAATTAATTAAAGAAAATTCAAAAACATCAGCCCATACAGAAATACAACCAGCAGCACCAAGGAAAAATATCCTTAAAAAAAATGCCTGGGCCATTATTACCACCATTTTAATTGCCGTTACCGGAGTTCTTGGTTTTAAAGATGAAATTTTTTCAAAAACCTATAAATATTGTTTTACCGATAAAGACCGTGGTGTTTCGGTGATCAATACCCTGGAGATAAGGATCATCAAGGAAAATGAATCTCCACTCTTATATAAAATAAAGCCTGGTGAATGTTTTTATTATTCTACCAAAGATAAAAACATCAAAATGCAGATCAGCGCTCCTTTCTATGAATACCTGGAAGTGAACAGAAATCTGGAAAACGCTCCGGAAGAGGAAATGATAGAGCTGAAACCTGACGATTATAAAATGGCTGCCTATTATTTCTCCATTAAAGATGTAAAAGGCGGTAATTCTGCTGAACAGGTGGCTCTTATCAAGCAGAAAAGAAATCAGCTGGAAAGTCTTATCAGTAACAATGCGGTTATTTATCAGGTATATGATAATAACACATACGGTATAGAAAGACTTGACAAGCAGAAGTATATTACACTCGTTACAACTCCAACCACATCTTTGAAAAATCTTAGTGTTATTGAGATGAAAAAGGACAATAAAGGAAAAATAGTCTCCATTAAATTTAAAATCGCGTCTACAGATGAAAAAAATAAATAAATTCCTAATCTTCACAGTACTTTTTTTAGCATTTGTTTCCTGTAATAATAAAAATAAAGAAGTAAGCGATCTGGATATGCTGAGAAACAGCAATAATATAAAAAGCTATCCGGCTGTACAAATGGACAGCATGCAGGCTATCAATTCCATTACGAAGCAGAAAGTACAGGAACTCCTGGATCTTTCTACCCTATACCTTTCCGGCAACAGAAATACAGAAGTAGACACTTTTATCTATTCCCAGATGGAAAGTTATTTCCACAAGCCCGATTCTACAACGTTTAAAAAGCTATTCCATGAGCTGGACAGCCTTAAAGTAAAATCGGTAAAAGTAAACAATCTGAGTGTTTATAAAGAATTCTATAAAAAGGATACTCTTGATTACGCCAAGTTTAATCTTGAATACTTTGACGCGAAAAATAAATCGCTGGGGACCTTTGAGAAAAATGCCCAGTATATCCTGCTTTCTACCCCGATGATTAAAAAAGAATTTAAGTTTTACTTCTTAGATTTCTATTCCGATCCGTTAAAGAAAGACAGTACTTCTGTAGGCGTAACCAAATAATCTAAAGGAATATCATTTTCCCAGGCATCATCGATTGTTTCATCAGGGCTAAAGTAATTGACTCCAATTTTTTTGGATGCAGCGGAAATACTTTGGAAAAAGGCATCGTAAAAACCTTTCCCATAGCCTATCCTGTTTCCTTTATGATCGCAGTAAAGTAATGGAGTAATCACAAAGTCAAAATGCACTTCCTGTGAGTCTTCGTTGGAAAGAGGTTCTGAGATGCCCCAGCTGCTGGTCTCAAAGACCGTATCTTTATTGATCTCCACTGAAATCAGGATATCTTCAACAACCTTTGGTACAAAAACACGGATATCCGCCTTCAAAAAAGCATCAATAAAAATTCCTGTGTCAATTTCCTTAAACTTTTTTATGGGCATAAAAATATGAACCTTCTGCCCTTTTTCAGGTTTAAAATAAGCCAGGAAATTAGTCAGGATCTTTTCAGATAACAGGAAAGCCTCATCAGATGACAAGGCTTTTCTTTTTTGCATATATTCTTTTCGAAGTTCAGCTTTCAACATAGCTTATCCGTTTTCAGGCTGCAATATTTTATATAGTTTATCAGACAAACGAACTCTGAACGGAAGCTCAAAAGTAATCTGATCCCCCACTTTTGCAGTTTCGCAAGGACCTCCGTTGGCATAAATTTCTGTAATGGTAACTTCCTGCTCACCGGTTGTAGGTCCAGAAATCAGGACTTTATCACCTACTGAAAGCTCTTTGTTTTCAATTAAAAACTGGGCAATCTTTGATTTTGAATAATAGTGTTCCGCCTTTCCGATCAGTGTCTTTTTAATTTTGATTTTCTGGCGAATATCTTTTGTTTCTGCCTTTGCTGCTTTTCCTAAAGGCTGGGCAGATAAATCTCCTGATTTTTTAAATTTCAAAGCTTCGGATTTTCCTTTTCTGAAAACTTTATTTCCGACCTGCAATCCCTTTCTCAGTTTTAACTGCTCTTCCAAAGGTAAATGTATTATTTCCAGACATTCTGTGGAGCAGCAGTTTTCCATGGCTGCTTTACATTCATCACATTGAATGAACAGTAAATGACAGGCATCATTGGCACAATTGGTATGGTTATCACAAGGTTTTCCACACTGGTGGCACTGGGAAATAATATCATCTGTAATTCGCTCTCCCAAACGGTGGTCAAACACAAAATTCTTCCCGATAAATTTACTTTTTATACCTTCTTCTTTGATCTGGCGGGTATATTCAATGATTCCGCCTTCCAGCTGGTAAACATTTTTGAAACCCTGATGCTTGAAGTAAGCGCTGGCTTTTTCACAACGGATTCCTCCTGTGCAATACATCAAAAGGTTTTTATCTTCTTTAAAATCCTGCAGCTGCTCGTTTATAATCGGTAAACTTTCCCTGAAATTTTCCACATCAGGAGTAATAGCTCCTTCAAAATGTCCTACTTCACTTTCATAATGATTTCTGAAATCCACTACAATCGTATTAGGATCTTCAAGCATATTATTAAATTCCTGTGCCTTTAAATGGATTCCTTTATTGGTCACATCAAAAGAATCGTCATTCAATCCGTCAGCAACAATTTTGTGTCTAACTTTTATGGTCAGTTTCAAAAAAGAATGATTGTCTTGCTCAACCGCTACATTCAGGCGAATACCCCTCATAAAATCATATACTTCCAGCGTATCCCGAAAAGCCTCAAACTGATCTGCAGGAACGCTCATCTGAGCATTAATTCCTTCATGAGCAACATAGATACGGCCAAGAGCATCAAGGGCATTCCAGGCTATAAATAATTCGTCGCGAAATTTTTTGGGATCTTCAATTTTGGCATACGCATAGAAAGACAATGTAAGGCGTTCCTTACCGGCTTCATCAATAAGTTGAGCTCTTTCTTCTGCGCTTAAGGTGTTATACAGTTGCATGCTATAAACGTTTTAAGTGAGAAAAATATTTTTGCAAATATAATCATTTTTCAAATGAGTCCGTGTATGAGCAATGTCATGATTCGATGAGCTGGCCGATCCATGCAATAATCATTCATAGTACTTAAAAAAATTTTGTATCTTATTGCAATCATTTGACGCTGTGCATTTGTAAAAATGTCAGTTTTTCTTTAATAATATTTTAAGTTTTGTTAATGCGTGTATTTAAGATTATGACATAATGTATAAAATGACACAATAGCCGTTAAATTTTAGTTAAAATTGAAACGCAGCATGCTAATTGCATACTTATTTAGCATTAAATTTGTTTACGATAAAACAAAAAAATCAATAAATAAAAAGAAAGATATACAATGAAGAGTACTTTAAAAAAACTATTACCATTTGCAGTAGTGGGAGTTGTCTCAGGAGCTACTACCGTTGGGACAATACAATATTTCGGCCAACATTCCAATAACGGCGACCAGTCTTATTTTACAGCCGCCGCACCTAATGCATCATTCGTAGGAATGAATACGGGAGCTGTAGGTGACGATTTCGTAAAAGCATCGAAAACAACAGTACCGGCTGTGGTTACCATTAAAAATTACCAGAGCAGATCAACAAGCAGAGCTTCAGAGCAGGATCTTTTTGATTTCTTCTTCGGGGATCCGTTCGGAGGAGGAAGAGGACAGCAGAGACAGAAGCAGCAGGCACCGGACAACATGCCATCAGGAATGGGTTCGGGGGTGATCATTTCTCCGGACGGATACATTATATCTAACAACCACGTTGTAGCAGGAGCCAACAAACTGGAAGTTGTTTTAAGCAACAAGAAATCCTATATCGCAACGCTGGTAGGAACCGATCCAAATACCGATATCTCTTTATTGAAGATTGAAGAAAAAGGACTTCCGTATTTAAATTTTGCCAATTCAGACAATATTGAAGTAGGACAATGGGTGCTTGCCGTAGGAAACCCGCTTGGATTAAATTCTACGGTTACTGCGGGAATTGTTTCAGCCAAAGGCAGAGGAATCGGAATCCTTGGAGGTCAGGGAAAAGCAACCAACCCGATTGAAAGTTTCATCCAGACCGATGCAGCCATCAACCCTGGTAACTCAGGAGGTGCGCTGGTTAACGTAAACGGAGACCTTATCGGGATCAACTCTGCGATCCAGTCTACTACAGGATATTATCAGGGATACGGATTCGCCGTTCCTTCCAATCTGGCAAGAAAGATTGTTGAGGACATCAAAAAGTTTGGAATTGTACAGAGAGGATTCTTAGGCGTATCATCATTAGATCTTTCCAACGATCAGCAGGTAGCTGCCTATAACCAGCAGTTTAAAACCAGCATCAAAGCAGGATCAGGGGTATACGTAACCGGATTTGGTGATAACAGCGGTGCAGAAGATGCAGGACTGAAAAAAGGCGATATCATCACTAAAATAGACTCTTATGATATTACTGATTTCGCTGACCTTTCCATGTCCATCGGAAGCAAGCGTCCTGGTGATAAAGTTCAGGTAACTTATTTAAGAAACGGTAAAGAAAATACCACTACAGTAACTCTGAAAGATCAGAAAGGAGGAACTTCCACGAGAACAAAAGCTGATCTTAGCGTGGCTGAAAAAATAGGAGCGGAATTCGATCCGCTTAGTGAAAAATTCAAAACAGAATACGGGCTGAACAGCGGTGTTGTTGCTAAAAATGTAAGCGAAGGAAGCGAGATGGCCAAGATCGGAATTGTAGACAATTATATCATTATAGAAGTGAATGGCAAACCGGTTAATTCGCAAAAAGATGTAGAGAAAATCCTTGATAAATACCAGGGTAATGTACAGGTGAAATTTGTAGATGATTACGGAAGAATTTATACCAAAGGATTTAAGATGCCTTAATAAACACTAACAATAGTCTTTTATATTATAAAAAACGCTGCAGAATCTGCAGCGTTTTTTTTATTTGGATTTGTTCATTTTCTCGGCAATCCTCCTTTTACTTTTCCGTTCATAAATAACCGCTACAATTTTTCCTCCAATCCACGAAAACGGGAAAAAGGTCAGGAAAATAGAGATCTTATAAAACGTTGGATGGTATGGAAATACAATAACATCCAGCATGGCTATGAAAAGCATAATGAATCCGATAAGAATAGCATAGGCCACCTTAGCATACTTTACAATAAGCGCTGTAGCGACTCCTCCTATCGTAGTCCCAAGACCCGAAATAAACAGCAGAAATCCGAAAAACGCATTATCGCCTCTCATGCTGTAAAGAAATCTCTGCCAGTGCTCAAAAGGGGCAAAAGCTTCGAAAGTAATCCATTGCGGAAAAACCCTTATACCAAGAGTAATAGTAAGCCCAGCTATGGCAAGACCTACAAGAACCGCAATTGTATTTCTTATAAAATTCATTAATCCTGATGTGCAATCATGGAAATTTCGATATCAACATTCTTCGGCAGGCAGGAAACCTGTACTGTTTCACGGGCCGGATAGCTGTCTGCATCAAGATATGAAGCATAAATATCATTCATTACTGCGAAATCGTCCATACTTTTAAGGAAGATAGTAGCTTTCACTACATTTTTGAAGGTTAACCCCGCTTCTGTAAGAATCGCTTCAAGGTTTTTCATTACCTGGTGTGTTTCCTTCTCAATTCCCTCTACCAGTTTACCAGTTGCAGGGTCTACAGGGATCTGTCCGGAAATATATAAAACTCCGTTTGCCAGATTAGCTTGTGAATAAGGCCCGATTGCAGCAGGTGCGTTAACTGTGTTAATTATTTGTTTCATAAGTGGATATTTATTTTTTTTCCAATTTCATATGTAATCACTATCTGTTGTAAAATTTCGTCAACAGCGATTCATTAGAATTTATTTTGGTTGCAAATATAAAATTTATATTTACAATTGTCAATCTGATATTAGAAAGGTGCGCCAGGCTGTGTAAAACTTCTGTCCTTGTATTTCAAAGCATCACTTAGGATATTGGCTTTAATACCGATAAAGAAGTCATATACCTTATACTGCCCGAAAGGCACCCAGTTGAAATTGATCGTGAAACTTCGCTGATCTCTGGAGAACCCTATTCTTGTATACGCAAGATCTTTGGTTACCAGGTCAAAATGTGTGCTTCCGTTGATATTCCAGTAAGGAGTAAGTTTAATACTTCCATCCAGACCTATAGAAGCAATCTTTGTACCCAATGCAGACAGCCCTTTTGAATAGGCATAGTTTGCATTGATATTTAAAGTCCAGGCCTGGTCGAAATGGGCATAATTATCATCATCAAAATAATAATTTTCATTCCTTATTTCTCCTTTTGCAGGATATTTTTTAGAATAGTCAGTTTTTTCGCCAAAGAGCTCACTGCTTAAAGGATAGGATAGCTGTACATTGAATCCCTGCACACTGAAGTGGCCAAACTGTTCTGTTCTTATTCCCTGTGTGGCACCCGGTTCAAAAACAATTTTATAAGGTTCCAGTGAAAGACTGGTATTAACGTTTAATTTATTATTAAAGAAAGAAGACTGTCCGTTGATGCTGAACACAGACCAAGGATGGTCCTTAGCTGCGAAATTATAATTCCCTGAAAGGTTAAGGGATTCGAAGATCTTTATTTTCTTTACGCCGGTAGAATCACTTTTGGATTTTACCTTCATTTCAATATTGTTCCCGATATTAAAACCTAGCGCTCCTACCACACCACTTGACGGGCTTCCTACAATACCTTTTTCAAAAATAGAATAAGGGGTCAGCGCTCCTTCTGCGTTATAATAATTTCTGTAATATCCAAACCCGGGACTCGAGAAGTCCGGTGAATAAGTGAAGCTAAGACTTGGCGTCATCATGTGTCTTACTGCTTCTACTGCAGAGCCTTTTTTAAATTTCAGCATCCCGTAAAGGGTCGTCTGGAGACTGGCAGATGTTGAGAACGTAGAGTATCCTGCAATGTTTTTCTGGATTTCATCCACATCCGCATTTTTCACAGGATCATAATATTTCTTTAGAGTTTTTGTAGTTAAAGCATTATCAACAGTTGCGTTTAAACTGAAAGTAAAATATTTGGCCACCGTTGTATTGGTTCCCAGGGCAATATTATTTTTAAGTCCAGTTTGCATCTTGTCCCACATCGCTTTTGTAAAAAGCTCATTTTCCTGTGTCGTTACAAAGTTGGTCAGGTTAAAACCTGTATTCACCGTAATATTTTCAAGAAGCCCCTGTCTTACTCCCGTTTTCGATTTAAACAGATAAAACTGGTTGATGGCTACATTCAATTGAGGAAGACGAAGATCCGCAAGCCCGGTCGCAAAATTTTGGGAGTATGATGCCGTTCCAGTAATTGTTGCAGGAAGCTTTAAGAATCTTTTCGTAACCGTTACCGCTGAACTCTGCTGCGTATTCAGGACGTTCTGATTGAAAATATAATTATTGTTAAGCGGGTTGTTATAAAATTTGGTACTTACGACATCCACAGAAGCACTGAAAGTCAGGAAAGGGTTTGCCTTGGTATCCTGCGTATGGGTCCATGCAATTCTGTAGGTACTGTTTTTCGTATAATCATCCAATCCTTTAATCCCTCTTACCATTGTTCCCACATCTGCTGTAAATGTTCCGGAATAGCGGTATTTCTTCAGATAATTCATCTGCGGCCTCAGGTTCCAGCTTCCTTTGGTATAAATATCGGCAAGTATTTTAAGATCAAAATGCTCCCCTATTGGCTGGTAATATCCTAATCCGTTGAGGAAAAACCCCACATCTTCCCTTTCCCCAAAACTTGGAATAAGGATACCTGCTGCCCTCTTCTCCGAAAACGGAAGAATGGCAAACGGAAGGATAAGAGGCGTAGGAACCCTCTCTATATACATTTGAATAGGCCCGGTAACAATCTGTGACTTGTTTTTGGTTTTGATCAGCTTGATGTTGGATGCCCGCATAAAGTAATCCGAAGCCGTATCTTTCTTCTTGATGTAGTATTCGTCCGTAGTATAATCCGCATTCCTCATGGCGAAAACGGAATCATTATACTTTTTGGTTTTCTGTGCTGTGATGACCCCTTCACTTTCTTCTGTCCTTGCATTGAAAGCTATGGCCTGCTTGGTTTTGGTATTGTAGCTGAACTCGTTGGTTTCATACTTTTTACCGGCCTGAGTGGTAATTACAGGTTCAATAATTTTGCCTAAGGAGTCCTGCTTCCCTCTTGCATAGATGAGATTTTTATTGTCATCGATAGAAATATAATCTGCATCGATCTGCATGTCCTGGTATTTTACCTGGGCATTTTTATTCAGGAACGTCATTTTCTTTGGAACATCTCTTCGCTGGTCATCTGCTTTTGTGCGGAGAACATCATCTAAAGCTTCCTTTTTTACTACAATGGTATCCTTTTTGGAAATAGTATCATTAACCGCATTTTTAGGCAATTTTTCAGGCGTTTTCTGTGCTAAAAAATTGTTAAAAATTAGGATAATTAAAATTTGTAATATATTTTTGAGGACGGTTTTGGCCAATTTTATTCTATAATTATGGCTCAAAATTAGTATAATTTTTAAAACTGTAAGATGTACAAACAAAAATTTAAAATAATTTTATCATTTCTCCTCATCCTTCCCAGCATTTTAATTTTTTCGCAAAAGAAATTTACGATTGTTTTGGATGCCGGCCATGGGGGGAGTGATCACGGAGCGAACAGGACTTATTCGGACATCGGAAGAGTTGCCGAAAAAGATGTTACGCTTGCCGTTACTTTAAAAGTAGGGGCAATGTTGGAAAAAAACAGAGATTTCAAAGTTATATATACCCGTAAGTACGACGAATATCCTTCTCTTTCGGACAGAACCAATCTGGCCAACAGAAGTAAAGCCGATCTTTTTGTCTCGATCCACTGTAATTCTTCACAAAGACCAACAGCCTACGGAACGGAAACTTATGTACAGGGACCTAACCAGAATGATGAGAATCTCGAAGTGGCCAAAAGAGAGAATGATGTAATCTTTCTTGATGAAAAAGACAGACAGACCTTCGGTTCCTACAATCCTAGCTCTCCGGAATCTCTCATCGCACTGAAACTGCAGCAGAACAAATATCTGGAATCCAGCTTACTGCTTGGTGGACTGGTAGAAGGTAACTTTGTTAATAAAGACAAAAGATTTTCAAGGGGAGTATTCCAGAAGAACCTTCACGTACTGCGTATGAATGCCATGCCGTCAGTACTTATTGAAACGGGGTTCATCAACCATCCTGAAGAAAGCCATTACCTGGCCTCCGAAAAAGGACAGAGTGAAATTGCGGAAAGTATTTATAACGCCATTATCGATTATAAAAAAGCAATTGACAGGAAAACAGGAGGATCTTCCATTGCCACAAGAAAACCGGAACCTGAAAAACCGGCTGAAACTCCTTTAAAAAATGATTTCAGAATTTTACTGTTGAGCTCACCTAACAAATATAATGACGGAGATCCTGCTTTAAAAGGCTTAAATTATATTCTGCCTATCAAAGACAATGGTCAGTATAAATATTACTACGGAGTAACCAATATGGCTTCTATAAAAGATATCAACCTTAAAACAGCTAAAGATGCAGGATTCAGGAATGCTTATGCGGTAGGATTTATGCCGAATCAAAAGCTGCTGACCGGATATTATACCATAGAGGTTTATACAGGCGAAAAACTGAATGGCAATTCGTTTATTCTTCAGACATTGAAAGATGTAGAAAGAAATAAAGACAATGGAGTGTTCTATTACACCTATGGCAAGGTATATACATTAGAAGATGCTGTAAAGCTTCAAAAAGACCTTGAATCCAAAGGAATCAAGAATACCGTTATCCAAAAAGTTTTTAAATAACGTTAAAAATAATTTTGAAGTTAAAAAGTTAATTATTACTTTTGCAACCTCAAAATTTGGCCTATTCGTCTAGTGGTTAGGACTCAAGATTTTCATTCTTGCAACAGGGGTTCGATTCCCCTATAGGCTACCAAATTTGAATATCATGCCGGATTTAAAAATACAAGAAGCAAAACTTCTTTTTAAGAAAATCCACTCTAACCCAAAAAGTTACGATTTACAAATCAATGAAGACGGGATTACAGGCAGGGATGATAAAATAAGTTTCAGACTTTACAGGACTGGAGAAAGGTTTGCCTTTGAGGTAACAATTGATGGGCTTTCCTTTACCAATACTACGGGAGAATGGAACAACGCGATGGTTATGCTAAGCAGCACAATCAAGAAAATAGAACGAGAACAAGAGAATTTAAAAATAGAACAAGCAATAGATAAACTCAGAAAATACCTGTCCGAAGAAAATTGAAAAATTTTAAAAAATAATTTGGCAGATTAAAAAAAAGTTTATAGTTTTGCACTCACATTTGAACGATATGGCAAATCATAAATCAGCATTAAAGAGAATTAGACAAAACGAAGTTAGAAAAGTTCGTAACAGATATTATCACAAGACTGCAAGAACTGCTCTTAAAGTTTTGAGAAATGAAGAAAACAAAGCTGCTGCTACAGAGCAACTGCCAAAAGTTATCGCTTTATTGGATAAATTAGCTAAAAGAAACATTATCCACAAAAACAAAGCGGCTAACTTGAAAAGCAAATTAACAAAACACGTTAATAAATTAGCGTAAAAGTATAGTTGGCCCGTTCGTCTATCGGTTAGGACCTCAGATTTTCATTCTGGTAAGAGGGGTTCGATTCCCCTACGGGCTACTAATTTAATCACTGCTAACCAAGTGGTTAATAATAAGAGTTGTAAACTTATAAAAACAAAAATCTAACACACTATCTGATAGTGGAAGATAGAGGGCCCGTTCGTCTATCGGTTAGGACCTCAGATTTTCATTCTGGTAAGAGGGGTTCGATTCCCCTACGGGCTACTAAACAGGAAAAATGATTCATATCGTTTTTCCTGTTTTCTTTTTAACTATTGTTCTCTATTAAAGTCTATTTCAGAACCCCGGAACACAAAATGACTTTCAGCCACTGTATTTACAATCCCTTTTATTAAATTGCATTCCGATAATTCATTAAATCAGGCTAAATCCATTGAACGGTTTGCAAAAATTAACTGATACCATTTCCAAGCACGTTAAACTCACCAATGAGGAACAGGTGCTTTTCGGCACTTTATGGTCAGCAAAGACTTTGGAAAAAGGCGATTATCTTCTTAGAAACGGGGAAATCTGCCGTACGGATAATTATATTGTCTCCGGAACGCTGAAGGCATTCTGCATTAATGCCAATACCGGTAATGAGGAGATTCTGTACTTTGCCATTGACGAATGGTGGGCAACGGATATGGAGAGCTTCCGTAAACAGGAGCCTTCCATGTACAATATCCAGGCTTTGGAAAAAACTGAAATTTTACAGATCAATTTTCATGCTTTTCAAAACATGCTGAAGCAAATTCCTTCCCTCGAAAGATACTTCCGTATCATTTTAGAGGGCTACCTTGGAGCACTGCAGAAAAGAATAATCTATTCCCATATTTATGATGCAGAATACCGCTACCTGGATTTTTTGCAGAACTATCCCCTAATTGCAGCCAAAATACCACAGTATCTTATTGCCTCCTATCTGGGCATCTCCCCAGAATTTCTGAGCAGGATCCGGAAAAAAATAAAATCCATTGAACTAGATCAATATCTTCCATTTTTTTAGTTCAGAGCTTTGTATTCATAAATTTAAAGAGATGAACAAGCTACTTATCATTAATGCAAGCATTAGAAATGAAAGATCATACAGCAGAAAACTGACACAATTATTTGTTGACAACTGGAGAGGTAAACATCCTCACGATCATTTCACCTTCAGAGAAACGGGACTGGAAATCATTAATCCGATCAATGAAAAATGGATTGCCGGAGCATTTGCAAAACCGGAAAACCGCTCTGAGGAAGACCAGCATGCCTTACAACTAAGCAACGAGCTGGTCAGGGAATTAAAAGAAAACAATATTTATGTCATCGGAAGCCCTATGTACAACTGGTCTGTTCCAAGCGGATTAAAAGCCTATATAGATCAGGTAATGAGAATCAATGAAACCTGGAGATTCCGGTCCGGAAAACCTGATGGAGACTATGTTGGATTGCTTGAAAATAAGAAACTCTTCATTCTTTCCAGCAGAGGTGATACAGGTTACGGTGAAGGTGAAAAAAATGAGCATATGAATTTCCAGACGACTTATTTAAAGTTTATTTTCGGAATCATGGGAGTTAAAGATGTTACTGTAATTTCACTGGATAACGAAGAGTTCGGAGGAGAAATATTTGAACGGTCAAAACAGAAAATCTTCCAGGCTATCAGCGCTATTGAATAATATTCTGTCAAAAAGCGGAAAGAGATTTTTTATTAAGATCTCTTTTTATTATCCTCCCATTTTAATCTTTTACTTAAATTTTTAGGATATATTCTGAAAAAGCTATACCTTTGCATTCATCAGATGATAAGATGTATTTATGCAAATTCAAAGAAAAACATTAGCCCAGGAAGTTGCGGAACGATTGATTGAAGGGATAATCAACGATCAGTATCCCATTGGTGAAAAGCTCCCGATTGAACCGGAACTGATGAAAATTTACGGTGTAGGGCGTTCCAGCATCCGTGAAGCCATAAAAATATTATCTATAAAAGGGGTATTGAGCGTCCAGCAAGGTGTGGGAACATTCGTAACTTCTAAAAATGTGCAGGAATCACTAGAAACCAAGATCGACAAAGCGGAAATAGAGGAAGTATATGAAGTACGTTCTGTTCTGGATTCTAAGATTGCAGCGAGGGCAGCTATTCATCGCAGCGAAGAAGATTTGAAAACGATGAAAATATATCTCGATCTCCGGGAAAAACTGGCTGGAGAAAACCAGGCACTGGAATGCTATCAGGCTGATATTAATTTTCACATATCCATTGCTGAAGCATGTGGCAATGCACTGCTGAAGGAAATATATAAAATAACCAGCAAACATATTCTCCGAAGTTTTGAGAGCAGCCATAACAACAATACAGACTCTTTCAAAATTTCACAAAAAATACATATGGACCTTTATCAATGTATAGAAAATAAAGATCCCGAAAACGCAGCCCGTATTGCACAGCTCATTGTAGATAAAGTACACTAAAATAATTTTTTAACAAAATTCATCAGATGACATGATGAATTTGAAAATAGCAATTCATGGAAAATATTCAGAAACAAACAATTGATACTACTAAAATTGTCTACCCGATCCTGTTTATGATCAGCTTTTCTCATTTTTTAAATGACCTGATCCAGTCTACCATTCCTTCATTATATCCAATTTTAAAGGGTGAATTCAGTCTGTCGTTTGCGCAGATCGGTATTATTACATTGGTATTTCAGCTTACGGCTTCCATTTTACAGCCATTTGTAGGGATTTATACTGATAAAAGGCCCAATCCAAGATCTTTAGCTATAGGAATGGGACTGTCGATGGCAGGACTTCTCCTTTTGGCATCTGCCCATCAATATTATATGATCCTGATTGCGGTAGCATTAATCGGTATGGGATCTTCCGTTTTTCATCCTGAAGCCTCCCGGGTGGCTCAGCTTGCATCGGGCGGTCAGAAAGGACTTGCCCAGTCCATCTTCCAGGTAGGAGGAAATTCAGGAAGTGCTATCGGCCCTTTGCTGGTCGCATTAGTTGTACTTCCATTAGGACAAGGTTACGTGGGACTTTTTGCTATTGCAGCTTTTATAGGTATTTTGTTATTATGGAGAATCGGAAACTGGTATGCGGAAAGGCTCTCATTAAAAAAATCCACTAAACATCCGAATGATATTATTGAGATTCAGCTGTCCAGAAAAAAAATTATATTTTCTGTCACAATTCTATTGGCTCTGGTATTTTCCAAATACATCTACCTGGCATCAATGACCAACTATTTTACTTTTTTTCTTATTGATAAATTTCACATTTCTGTAAAGGATTCCCAGTTATATTTATTCATGTTTCTTGCAGCAGTTGCTGTAGGAACAATCCTTGGCGGAAAGCTGGGTGACAAATACGGCAGAAAGAAAATTATCTGGATTTCCATTTTGGGAGCTGCACCTTTTACACTCTGTCTTCCCTATCTTCCTTTGGTATGGACTATAGTATTTGCAGTTTTAATTGGTTTAATCATCGCATCTGCTTTTTCCGCCATCCTTGTGTATGCTACGGATCTTATGCCTAACAAAATTGGATTGGTGGCAGGTTTATTTTTCGGATTTATGTTTGGAATGGGCGGGATTGGTTCTGCTGTCCTGGGAGCATTAGCAGATGACACCAGCATTGAATATGTATTTAAAATCTGTGCGTTTTTACCTCTTATGGGTATAATAACTGCGTTTTTACCTAATATTAAAGGAAAGAAAAAATAGTTATCCGGCTTAGCAAGACTTATTAGAATAAAAAAGTTCCCGACGTTTATATCGAATTAAAAAATCTTACATAATTCACACTAAATAGAAATAATATTGTTTGCATATACTTTTATGTTTAAATTTGGATAAAACATTAACCAAAACTTTATTACAATATGAAATCTATTTTCCTTTCAAAAGGCCTTCTTTTTCAGGCTGCCTTATTTATGTCTTTTTTATTTCAATCGAGTAACATACATGCACAAAGCAGAATTTATGCGAATGACCAGCTTTCCAATGTATATGGTGTATGCCTTGGATGCGCCGTACAGAATCCTCTGAATGCCGTGGGAGATAATGAAGAAAACTATTCCACCATGGTTATGGGTACCGTTTTATTGGGAGGCGTTGAACAGACCCTGAGGTTCCCGGAAGTGAGAATCAACACTAAATTGGTGATCGGTATCGGCACCAACAACATTCCCCTTACAGTTCAGCTTTTAAGCGGTATTTACATAGAAACAATGAGCGGCACAACAGCCAATAATGACAGCCAGATGATTACCGGTAATCTGCTGAAACTAACCGATAATCCTTCCAGAGCAACGATAGAACTTATTCCTGCCAGCTCTTATAACGCAGTTAAAATAAGACTTAGCGGAGGTGTACTTAGCTTAGGCGGCGGATTCAGGGTTTATTATGCTTACCAGGATCCACTGAGCAGCATAATGGCTCACAGCCAGAACGGTCAGGTTACTCTAGGAGGAAATGTTGCGGTAGAAGGTTCAGAAGTAACATTGTTCAATACTTACGGAAAAGAAGTCTTCCGTTCTAGATTAAAGTCAAACACATTTGAACCCAGACAGCCTGAAGGTGTTTATATCATGAATGTACACACTAAAGAAGGAAAAACATATTCCAGAAAAATTTCAATCAAATAATTAAATGAAAAATAAATTCATAATCATAAATATCAACAAATTATTAACAATTCACATAAATATGAAATAAAATATACAACATAATCATTTTATTTATAAATTTATAAAAAACTAAAACCCAAAATTTTATACATATGAAAACTCATTTATTACCGGTGCAACGCACGATGAAAGCAGCAGTTCTGACATTATTTCTACTTTTAACAAGCACGATGACTTTTGCACAGATTGTGAAGACCTATGCAAGCAGCCAAACCAATCAGGTATTGGGAGTATGTTTAGGCTGCGGAGTATTGAATCCTCAAAATGCAGTAGGAAGCAACGAAAATGACTACTCAACTATGCAGGTTTCAGTAGGCCTTTTGGCAAGAACGGAACAGACCTTAATCTTTCCAACGACCAATATTGCCAACAATACCAACAAGCTTGTGATTGGAATTGGTTCAAATGGCACTCCAATATCTGCCCAACTATTGGGAGGAGTATCCATTGAAACATTTAACGGTGATGTTTCCAACAACGATTATCAAACTCTTAACAGTGGATTGATCAACCTTGGAGCCGGAGACCCAAGCAAAGGTGAGATCGAACTTACCATGAACATTCCTTTTGACCGTGTTAAAATCAATGTGAACTCAGGATTATTGAATATAGGCGGTGAGCTTAGAGTATATTATGCTTATCAGTACAAAGATCCGTATATTAATTTCATGGCTCACAATGAGAACGGACAGTTTACTCTTGACAAAAATATTACTGCAGCAGGTTCGGAGGTTACTTTAACCAATGCTTCAGGAAAAGAGGTATTCCGTTCCAGGCTGACCTCAAATACATTTGAAACAAAACAGCCACAGGGAGTATACATCATGAACCTTACCACAAAAGAAGGAAAAACATATTCTAAAAAGGTGGTTATCAAATAATAAAAGAAACATAACAGATCAGATCAAGCAGGCTTTCAGTCTATCGAATTTTAAAACATTCTGATAATGCCTAAAAAAATCGGCGGCCCGAACGGGCCGCCGATTCATTGAAATATAAAGATGTGATAAGGTTTTATTTCTTGATCACCTTTTGCTGATATACAGCTTTATCTGTTACAGCTTTTAAAATATAAATACCTCTTGGAAGTTCACTAACATTGATCTGTCCATTGTTCAACTGCGCATTGACAATTTTTCCTGAAGCATCATATATAGTCACGTTCAATATCTTTTCCTGGGTTTTAAGAGTCAGAATATCTGTTACCGGATTCGGATAAATGCTGAATTCAATTTTCTTCACTTCTGCTGTAGCCAAAGTAGAAGTTGTGCTGGTAGCCGTAAGCACTTTTTCAACTACTTTTCCGTTTGAATTGAAACTGATCTTAATATCAGCTGTTCCGGAAGCTAGCGGAGTCAAAACAAGTTCATCATTGGCATTGATCACGGCAGAAACAGCCGCCGGGTTGGAATTCGATTTAATCGATTTTACAATGGCAGATGAAAGATTATCCTCATCAGAAACTACCGTTTTCAGGTCAATCACAGAGGCATTACTTACGTTAACCTGTGACGGGAACGTACTGCTTACAACCGGAAGAGTATTATCCGGGAATACAGCCATAGCCGGAAACCAGTAATAATCATTAAGGGTTTTCGTATTCGTAAGTGTTCCGTTAACATCAAAAGTATGGATCCAGTTTTTTTGATAATGCGCACCATAACCGCTTTCAGTTGTATTCAGGATCAGCTCATCAGTAGTTGGATTTACACGGAGTCCCGCTCCGTAAGGAATTTGTTTATAAGTACCTGTCTGCCCCGGAATCGTTGCAAAAGTTTCGTTAAATACTTTAGTAGTTACATCAAATTTTACAATTTGGGTCCCCGAAACAAAGCTGTTAACCGAATTGATCCAGTATAAAACATTCTGTTTGCTGCTCGCTGAAAAGCTTCCTGCATTCCATGCTCCCCATGAACCTAAATATTTGGTCGTTGGGATATTATAAGAAGTAGTTGCAAAAGTCGTAGGATGAATATTCACCACTTTCTGATCCTGAATGGCCCAGATACTTCCATCTTTAGCCTGTACCACAGAATGGAAAGATCCGGGAATCGTGCTGATCAGAGTATCCGTAGCAGGATCGATAACTAAAATCCCGGCAGACTGCTTTACCGCAAATACATATTTTGAAGAACGGATCATATTTCCGATCTGCCCGGCATACTGACCGCCTCCGCCTGTTCCGGCAATCAGACTTCCAACCTGTAAATTGGCAATATCAAATACATAAACACCGTTGGAAGCACCGATGTAACCTTTGTTTTCGTTAACTCCTACAAATGATCTTCCGTCTCCGCCACCGATATTATTAAATCCTGCAATTTTCTGCATCGTATGCGCATTGGCTACAACCAACCTTCCACCAGGCGTATATTGAGTATCTCCGCCATCAGCAGCCTGTTTTGAGATAAAATAAAACTTATCACCATAGATCGTCCCGTATTGGGTAGTAGCACCAAAGGCATGGTTGTTATTCGCATTGCTGTAAACACGGTAATTAACCTGCCCGTTATTATCAATAAAATTGACAGAACCGTTGGTATGCCCGTACCATTCTTCATTCACCATAAAATAGCCGTTGGTAAAATTGGCAGCGGAAACATAAGCCGAAACCGGTGTTAATGTAGAAGAAACAGGAAAAGAATTCATTCCGGGATTAAAATTCCACACATCCCATGAACCGTTCTGAAGCACACGGGAAGTCGCTCCTACCCCTGAATATCCGAAATCAGCATCTGTAGGATCTTTTACCCAATAAGACCAGTAGCTGTTGTACCATCCGGATCCCCAATGATCCGCAGCATCTGCTGCAGTATAATCATCAAAATCATAGGCCGAGGTATTTAGAACACCGCTTACAGGATAAAGAGGATAGGTTGTATTGCCGTTTTTGTAAAGAGCATTGGTATTCTGCCCGTTCAGGTCAAAACCGAATCCTCCGATTGCCGTCCCGAACTGGGTTCCGGGATAAAGTAAAGTAAAAAATCGGTGATCGGCCTGGGCAATTGCTCTCAGCATATCTTCACCGGTTGCATTTCCGTTCCATCGGAATCCCCATACCAAGGCATCCGGATTTTTGCTGTCGTTCCACTGAACTACGAAAGCCGCTTCATTCGTTCCGCTTCCCACCCAATACTGAATATCGGAAAAGTTGATATTGGTGGTTACTGTTGTATTCAGCTGATTACTGCTGATCCCCTGAATATCATTTCTGGGTACTCCCTGTACTGTCACCTGTGCATTCGTAAAGAACGCAAAAAGGAACAGCATGGTCAAAAGGTAAAACTTTTTCATTTTTTCGAATTATATATTAAAATTTATTTTACTTAAGATGCAGGTCATAAGCTCCCGCCACTTCTGTAGAAACCTCTCCAAGCCATCCTGCTTCCTGATTAATTCCGGTGTATACCTTGATGAAATCGATTCCGGGTAGCTTTACATAGTTCCCGCTTCTATCTACTGCCCAGGAAATATCGATATTGGAAGCTTCATCATTGTTCGGTGCATTGTCTGCATATCCATAATCGTAAGATGTTCCCACCCAATAAGCCCCCGTTCCGCTCTGGTCGTAAAAATTATCCTTCAGCCTGGTTCCCGTAAGGCTGTAAGAAGCACCGGAAAGCCATAAAGGATAATAGCTTTGCGTATGGAAGGTATTTTTAGTTTTAAATCCTGAATTCCCAAAATTATCCTGCCATTTGATGTACTCCACATCAGTCTGCCAAAACTCACTTCCGGGAACGGGAGACTTATTTTCATTGGGTTTGAAGTAAGTTATCGTGTAATTTTTTGTCGTTGAATTTTTAAAATATTCGCTGCCTGCAATTTCATACCATTCATCTTCATCAGGTTTGCCGTTTTTATTCCTGTCGTAGCCTACCATGATAATGCCAGGTTCACATGAGCCTGACCGGGTGGTATTGGCACTATTTCCCCAAAAGGCATTTCCAAGGATTTTAAAATCTCTTCCTTCAAGATTGGGAATGGTATGATCGAAGCCAAATGTGACATAGCCTCCGAAACCTCCCAGCGTAATCATGGTAGAATTTTCGCCTACTAAAGATTCTTTGGCTTTTTTGATCATATCAGCCTCTGTATTTCCGTTTACGTATTCAGGGATCTCATTGATGAACTGTCCCGTAGCCGGACGGAAATCGAAAACATTGGATATGTATTTGCTGTAAGGGGTCAGCTCTTTATTAACGATGATAGATGATTGGTAAGTTTTCACAGCGCCTTTCAACTCTACTTTCAATGTCAGGGGATACGTTTTCGCATGAGAACTTACAAAACCCAGCTGAAGCTGATCGGAAATAACAGAATCATTGATGCTCCAGGTCAGTTTTCCTTCAATTTTCGGATCTACATTCAAAAGCTTGAGCCTGTCAACCGTGTAAGATTCTTTAAGAACTTCCGCAGGGAAAATCACTTCTTCTGCTACTTCATCAGTATCGCTCTTACAAGCTGCAACGCCAAGCAGAATTGAGCAGAGCAATATGTTTTTTAAAATAGGTTTGGTTTTTCTTTCCATTTTTTCTGATCTGATTATTTATATAAAAAAGCAAAATGAGCAGGGATATTTCCGCCTTCCGTTTTCCATTTGAATTTGCCGGTTTTATCAAAGCAGTAAACATATCCGGTAGTGACGTAGTTTTTGGCATCCGTCAGATAGATATCTTCGGTGTAAGGATTTACAGCAATTCCGTAAGGGGCTTTAATCTCATCAGCGTATTGCTGGTCTATGATTTTATTCGCAATAACCTGCTCTGTCTTGACATCAATGATTCCAAAGGTTTTGACATAAGTATGTGTATTGTAATTAAATTCATTCCCATAATAATACAGCTTGTCCTTTACGATCGTCATTCCGCTCACTGCAACATGGAAGTCTTTTTTCACTGTTCCTGTAGCAGCATCCACCAGAAACAGACTGGATGGGATATTGTAATAATCTCCCCTGGAACTCACATACAGATCGCCGTAGTTATCTTTCTTGATACGGTGAAGATTGATAGCTACATCAATTTTTTTTGTTTCCGTGAATGTATTAAGGTTGATGACAGAAACAGTTTTATCATAATTCGGAAACCTGTACCCTCCGGAATTGGCTACAAAAAGCTGATCTCCCATCACTTCTATTTCTTCCGGCTGATAACCTACCACCACTTGTCTTTCAATAGCAAGTGAAGCAGTATCAATTTCCACCACTTTCCCGGGTGGAGAGTTGGGATTCAGTTCTACAGGGCCTGCATAGCTGCTGGCATAGACTTTATTGCCTTTAAAAGCCAGATAACGGCAGTTCTGCAGTTGTATGGTTTTGATCCGTTTGGCTGTTTTTGCCTCCAGTACTTCAATTTTATTGGAAACATTGACAACGACATACATTTTGCTTCCGTAGATCATAATATGATTTCCGACGTCTCCCAGCTCCTTTACCAAATTCGGATTGATTTCTCCATAAATATTCTTGCGGTAAGTTCCCGTAGCATAATCGAAATAATCGAGCGTACATTTGTTGCTGCCCATATTTCCTTCATTCAGAAGATAAAACCCTTTTATAGGGGTATCTTCACCGTTACTTACGTCTTTCGTTTCCGAAGGAACCACATAATCGTCTGTCCGGCACGAGAACAGAACCAAAAGAGCAAACGCCAGCAGGCAAAAGTTTAGTTTTTTCATAATGTAAAGCTTACAATAAGTTTAAAATTTCTTCCGGGCATCGGATAATTTCTGACCACGTCATAATATTGATCAAGCACGTTATTGACCTCAAAACTGGCCTTAAACTGATGGGAATGCCAGTTGAATTTTTTCTGAACAGATAAATCATGGGTGTACCACGGCTGCAGATAATTGGCCCGGATATTATTCAGCTGTGCATCATAACGTTCTCCTGTATACACAAAACTGTAATTGAAACTCCAGTCTTTATAATCTGCCATCATGGTAAAGGTTGCAGCATGCCACGGCACATAGGAAATCTGATCGCCGTAGTAATCATCTTTTTTATCGGTATAGTCTCCGGCACGCTGATAGGTATAGCTCACTAAAGGTTTCAGCTTTATTTTATGAATATCAAATTCAGCCTGAACATTCACATCTGCTCCAATGATTTTTACTTCACCTAAATTTGTCATCATCCATCTGAACAGATTGGTGGTAGGAACAGCGATAATTTTATTCTCTACTTCGTTATAATAACCATCCACTTTTACATAAATTCCTTTAAACACTTTATGATCATATAGCTTCTGATAGGTAAAGCCTGCATCATACTGGTTGGTGTATTCAGGTTTCAGCATTACATTACCGATCATCGTGTAATAGAGATCATTGAAAGTAGGCATCCTGAACACTCTTTTGTAGAAGGCCCTCACGATAAGGTCTTTGGATTCAAAAGGCTGATAACTCAGGAAGGCAGAAGGAGTCCATTCGGTTTTATCAGGAGATTTTGCATTCATTTTTACTTCTTCATGTACGAAAGTTCCCAGAATGCTTCCCAAAAATTTAAACCGATTCCACTGATAGGTTGAAGCAAAGGCAATGAGTGAAGTATAACGGGTAGGATATGAAAAATCCCTGAGACTGGCATTCAGATTATTATACTGAAAATCAAAACTTGCACTTATATCCCAGTTTTTATTAACAGAATAGAGATTCGAATTGGAAAAATACAGTTCCCTCTGAACATAAGAATTATCTATGGGCAGGACGGTTATTGCCACATTCGCCGTATCTAAAAACCGGGTGTAGTCATAGGCAAATTTAGCCTTGAACTGGGTTTCAAATTTTGGGAATAGCTTTTTACGGAAACCAGCCTGGACAAAATAATTTTCATCCAGCATCTGCTGACCTTTCGGCCCGAAGTTATTATTAACAATAGCAGTGGGAACTCCACGATCGGAAATATAGCCATATCCTCTCAAACTCCAGCTTCCATCATTAATGGTACCGTTTAAAGCAGTTTCAAAACGTTTTGCACGGATGTAAGAATCGTATCTTCTGGCAATGGTATCATTGGCAACAGATCCGTCAGAATTTTTCTTTTCGTATTTATATTTATACAATCCGTCACTCTGTACAAACTCCGAACTGAAACTTGCCGAAACTTTATCTGAAATCTTCTGTTCCAGACGAAACGAAGGATTAAATAAACTGATGGAGCCTAATTTTAATTTTAGCGTTAAGTTGGTCTTATGATCTCCTTTAAAAATGGGGGTTTTAGGCTGAAGATAGATAGATCCGGAAGATCCGAAGTCCTTTGCAGGCTGAAAAATTTCACTTTTCTGGCCGTTGTACAGGGAAACCGATTCCATATCGTCCAGTGAAAATTTTCCAAGATCCACAATTCCGTTCTGAACATTTCCCAGTTGGATCCCATCATAGAAAACGCCCACATGCTGGCTGCCCATGCTACGGATATTCACTGTCTTCAGGCCGCCCATCCCACCATAATCTTTGATCTGAACACCTGAAAAATACCGTAAAGCATCAGCTACCGACTGGCTGTTCAGTCTTTCCAGCTGTTCGCCGGAAAGGATCTGGGCAGGAAGAATTTCTTTAAAATCTTTTTTGTAAATCTGAATCGGAAGAATGGTTTTTGTCCGGATGCTGTCGCCGGATTGTGAGAACAGAAGCTGAAATGCTGCCACAAATAATGTGATAACACTTTTCTGAAACTGTGAAGCAGTAAGTTTTCTGACCATTAGCTCGTTTAGAATAATGTAGACGCTAATGGATATAAGATAGCAAAGATAAAGCACAGCTGTCACTGCACAGAATCCTTGTTGTCCTAAGCTTTATTCCACGAAAGCATCAAACGTTCATCCTCCGGCAGGTCTTCTGACTTACTCCGTTTTTGAAATCCTTCCCATTAAAAAACAGTGGATATACTCTTCAAAAACTTTGATGTGGAGCTTACAGCAGCGGGTCTGTTCCGGATTTTCACCGGATTCCCTTTTAAGTGCTTTTTACAGCGCACCAGATTGCGGCAAAGATAGAAAATTCTTCATAGAATCAAAATTGATTTAACAAAATGATTTTCAGCAACAAAACCCGGCAACTTCAGAATTTCAGTCGCCGGGTTGGTTGGCTAACGGTGGCTTCGAGAAGCCCAGCCACCACATGGAAGCTATTCAATCTTAAGAATAAAGAAGCTATAAGTCTTAAGGATAATAAAAACAACATTCCCAATTATAACATATAGTTGTTTTTCCGGCAATGATGACTGAGGCTCCCGAAGCCACATTGCTTAAATTCCAAAATTGATAAAGACACTGAACCTTGATTTCGCTTCAATATCACCACCGGCCAGATGGGAATAAACAGGCAACATTACTTCACTTCCCAGACTGAATTTTTTATAGGATGCCTCAAAACCGAGCTTTCCATATAAAGCGCTACCTGCCGTATTGGGCAAAGCTTCATTAAACTGTTTGTTCTGATCATAAACTTCGCCCTGAAGACCAGTTTTAGCAGAAAAAATAATGTTTTTGTTTCCTGCAAGCTGGTAAAATCCTGTTGCTGCATAATTCCACTGGTTTCCGAACCGGTAATTTTTTCTGTTTTCAGTTTTTATGGTGTAATCTGTATTGACCAGTACCGCCAGTTTATTCTTTTGAAATTTATAATTTAAAGCGGCCTGATAATCCCAGCTTCCAGTTCCGAGCTGAAAACTTGGATTGACGCCGGAAGCTCCCTTCTCATCAAATCTCCCTAAAGGAATTTTCACTCCTAAACCGCCATTAAGCTGATGAAAACTATCCTTGGAACTGATGATCCGGTAAATTCCCATCAGGTTCAGATCTCCGATCCCGTTAATATTGATGTCGCCCTGTATTGTTTTCTTTTCATGAAAATGGAACGGCAGGCTGGCATATACACTCAGTTTTTCCGTCAATGGAATTTTCCCCCAAACCTGCAGGGTATTAAAATACTGATCCTGTGTAAGGTCTTTTACAAAAAGGTTTTCTTTGGCTTTATAATGCTGTGCAAAATATTTGACCCCGATAAACTGGGGATTCAGTAAAGACTCAAAACCGGAGGAACCGTTTCCTGCTGCACACCCGCAGGCATCACAGTCATCCGGCAGAATTCTGTTAATATCATGTTCCATATAAAGTCTGTCATTAATGGTTTTAGCCTGACAGACAACCGATACAGCTAAACTTAGTATAAAAATTATTTTTTTCAGGTTCATGAGGTTCATTCTGCAAATTTTGGATTAGAAATAAAGTTTTTATCGGATAAGGTTTTCAGAAAAGCAATGATAAACTGCTTTTCCTGGGGATTCATCGCAATTCCGACATGCCCGTTCTGTTTCAGCTGCGGATCAAGGTTGGGATTATCTTCTACTTGATCCGAATAGAAATTAAGAACTGCTTCGAGTGTATAAAATCTTCCATCATGCATGTATGGAGCTGTATATTCTATATTTCTCAGGCTCGGCACACGGAATTTCATCCAGTCATTCTGATCGAGGGTTACACGGTAACGTCCGGCATCCTTAAACTGAGTGTTGTAATACATTCCTGTATTCCTGAAACTTTCATCGGTGAATAACTCCCCGCTGTGGCAGGAGGCACATTTCTGCTGAAAGAGAGCCATTCCCTTGGATTCTTCAGAAGTAAACGCTTCCCTTCCCTGTCTTACCCTGTCGTATTTGGAATCTGCGGAGATCATACTCACCATGAACTGTGACAGGGCTTTCAGTACTCTTTCCCCTGTTATATTTTCATCACCATAAGCCGCTGCGAAAAGCTTTTTATACTTTTGATCTGCTTTCAGTTTTGGAATTATTTCAGGCATTGAACTGTCCATTTCATTTACATCCGTGATCGGGCTGATGGGCTGTTCATTCAGGTTATGGATCACTCCGTCCCACATATACCTTTTGAGGAATGCCATATTTTGAATGGGCGGTGCATTACGGATTCCAATCCTGTCATCCACTCCGTGGCTTACGGTATGACCATGATGCGTAAAAGCATTTTCCTGAATATGGCAGAAACCACATGAGATGGTATTGTTCCTGGAAAGTCTTCCTTCATAAAACAATTTTCTGCCCAACTCTACTCCATTTTTGGTTACGGGATTACCGGAGGCATCAAAAGTCATTTCAGGGAAATAGGAGGGAAAGCTGAGGGAATAGGCCTCATCTTTTTCCAGAGGCTGGATCACCTCATCTGAACAGGAAAGGCAAGCCCAAAAGGGAATGACAACCAGCATTATTTTGAATACAAACCTAGTCATTGTGAACGTGATCTACTTTAAACATGGCCGTAAGGTTATTGGTTACATCCACCAGATGCTGGCTGGAGCCCATCATCATATTGTTTTCTGTAGTAAGGGAAAGAGTTTTGCTTCCGCTCAGAAACTGATTTAAATCTGCAAGAATATGGATTGAAGGCTTTATCTGTGAGCTTACTCTTGCGGTAGTTGGAAGATTCAACGTAATTTCCCGGTAAAGATCTGGGGTATTATTAGCCGTAACATTTCCCATGTTTCCGGTATGATTCATGAATTCTGTATCTGCTGCCGTATTACCGTACTTCCCTTCCAGTTTTACAAAAACATATCCTGCTGCCCAAGACCAGGACATTCCCTTCTGTTTGGCTTTTGTCCAGAATTCTGCCTGCCCGTCCTGCCCCAGCAGGTAAGCATTCTGGCTGATCCCCAGTCCGAATTTCACTTTTTTATAATTGTTTTTAGGAATGCCATTGAGATTGATATAAACAATACCTGCAATAGCATCGGACTGATCTATCATGAAAGCGCCTTTATCGGGATTGTTTTCGTTGTATTTAAATTCTTTTCCACCCTCGTCAATCAGTGAGATATTGCTGATAACATATTTCAAGGCTGAAAAGCTATGCTTCTGCCCTGCTGCTGAAGTTTGTACAGTTTGGTTCAATACAATATCACCCAGATTATTGAATCCGTTTTCAAACTTGATCTGGAGATTTCCGGTTGAAGTATCCTGCGGATCGTCGTCATCGCTATTCTGACATGAGGATAAAGTAAACAGGCTAAAGGCAATGAATAATAATGATAAAAATTTATAGGTTTTCATTTTGATTTTTTAAGTTGAATTTTTTGAAATAGAAATGTGTTTGAATGATTGAACATTCAATTTTTTTAACTACAGAAGACACAAAAGTTTTTTGACACTTTAGGTATTTAAAGTGTATATAAAACTGCTTAAGAAAATTCTTTGTGGTCCTTGTGGTCGGTAAAAATTAAAATTGAACTTAAAAAACCGGTGGTTTGAAAATGTGTTTCAGAAACAGAAAAGCATAGGCTGTTTCGTAGAGGAAATTAAAATGGAGAGAAGGGAATCTCTGTGTATTCTGAACTGATACAATGTCAGGAAGCGTACAGATATCAAGAATTTTCTGTCCTGAGCTTTTGGCTTTGTTTAAAGGCGAAGAATCCGTATCATTCGTTTTTGCAAGTTCTTTGCTTACGTAGCATTTTCCGTTACAGTGGAGTTCCGGTTTATTTTTATTGATACAGAGAACGGTGGAAATATAATTATAATTTACAGCATACTCCACCAATGGGATCAGAGGTCTGAACGCCATATAAAGGGTGAGGAATATGCTGCAAATTAAGTTCATCTTTTATTTTTTGCTTATCGCTTCATCATATCTTCTGCTTACTTCTTTCCAGTTAAGCACATTCCAGATGGCAGTAAGATAGTCTGCTCTTTTGTTCTGATATTTCAGGTAATAAGCATGTTCCCAAACATCAATTCCTAAGATGGGTGTTCCTTTTTCTTCCACCACATCCATTAAAGGATTATCCTGGTTAGGGGTAGAAGATACAAACAGTTTCCCGTTCTTATCCACAGAAAGCCATGCCCATCCTGAACCGAAACGGTCTGCACCAGCCTTGCTGATCTTTTCTTTGAATGCATCCATGCTTCCGAAAGTTTCAGTGATCGCTTTAGCCAGTTTTTCAGAAGGCTTGGTATCTTTTACAGGGGTAAGAACCGTCCAGAAAAGCTCATGGTTGTAATGTCCTCCTGCATTATTTCTTACTGCCGGCGTAAGTTTGGAAACTCCTGAAAGGATCTGGAACAAAGTCTGCTTCTCCTGTGGCGTTCCCGCAATGGCTTTATTCAAATTGGCTACATACGCAGCAGCGTGTTTTGAATAGTGAATTTCCATAGTCTGTGCATCTACCGAACCCTCCAGTGCATTATAAGCATACGGAAGCGGAGTCTGCTTAAACTGCGCAAAAGCGAACTGTGCGGCAAATACGGCACTTAAAGCTGCTATTTTCAAAATCTTCATAACGTTTTGTTTTATGGTTTAACAATATTTCTTTCTTAAAAGAAGGGATGCAGGAAGACATTTTCTGCATCAGGATTACTTTCCTTCCCCTTTACTACTTCATTCGTAATTTCATTCATCATTCCCTACCATCAACTTCCAGCTTCATTCTTCCGTCTTCCAAGCCTGTTCCCTGTCCTATTTTAATAATTTCTTAATATCCTCGATCAATATTTCCCGATCAGGATGGTATTTCCCGTTAAGCTTGGGAGTTTTTCCCTCCGGGTCTTCATAATTCAATCCGGAATAATACAGGATCGGCATATTGTCTTTATTGTATCGGCAACGGATATTTCCTTCCTTATCTACCAAAGCGATCATCCCGCTGTGGTTCAGGCTTTCACTGTCGTCTTCTTTATCACCCACATAGATATTGAACTGGTCTGCCAGTTTTCCGATATAGTCTCTGTTCCCGGTAAGAAAATGCCAGTCCGGAGATTTTGCCCCTACGCTTTTAGCATGTTCTTTCAAAGCAGCGGGGGTATCGTTTTCCGGATCAATGCTTATAGAAATGATCCCGAATTCCGGGTTGTTTATCTCGTCTTCGATAAACCTCATATTCCGGTTCATCACAGGACAAATCGTAGGACATCTGCTAAAGAAAAACTCTACCAGATATACTTTTCCCAGCATATCTTTATTGGTGATTTTTTTATTATTCTGGTCGGTGAGTTCAAAATCGGGAACCTTCATTACAGTGTACAGGTTCTTCTTAAAATATCCCATTCCAACCCCTATTCCCAGAAACAGCAAAGCAAAAATTGCAATCGGAATGATCACCTTTTTCTTTGCACCGTTGTTGGTCTTATTATTTTTGGGCATATTTCTCAGGATTTTTTTTGAACTCGTCTTTGCAATAGCTACTGCAAAAACCGTACGTTTTATTTTTATAGACTGCCGTATCTTTCATATCGTCTTCTGTTTTCATATGGCAGATCGGGTCTTCTGCGTTGACAAATTTGCTTTTCTTCACAGTAGATTTCGAAGAAGCAGTACTCTTTTTATGCTTTACTTTAGGTGTTTCCTGGGCACACGCAAATAATGAAACTGACAGTAATGCAGTTAAAATAATTTTTGATTTCATTTTAATGGTAAATTGAAATTAATCGTATGATGAATATGTGAATAAATTACTAACTCAAAAGTTATCATCATTTAATGCTGTTGTTAAAAAACATCTTAACAATTAAAGAGAGATATCCTTGAGAAAAAACTAAAAGAATAGTTGAAAAATTATGCCAAGGGAGGATGGAATATCCGTGCGAAATATTCTGAATAATGATCATTGATATAATCTGAATATTTGATTTCCCTTTCAGGGTCAGATCCTTTCTGACCTAAAAAGGAAAGGATGTCGTTGGAAACAAAAACATCCAGGCCGGATATTTTGACCACCTGGGAATTGCCGGACTGCTTTTCCGTTTTAGTCAGTTCTTTGCTGACATAGCATTTTCCTTTACAAGTAGACTGAGGGATATTTCTGTTCTCACAAAGGTTTTTTACAATATAATCATAGTTCACCGCATAGTTGATCAATGGCAAAACCGGGCGTAATGCAATGGTAAAAATGATGAATATGGAAATAAAAAATCTCAATGATCCGTTCTGTTGTACAAATATACTACTGAAATTGGGTTTATGCATTATTTATGATGAATGTCATTGATTATTTTTTGTTGAGCGGATATGGGGTTCGGGATACGGGGTTTTGAGTTATTCTTTCTCTCGCGGATTGTGGTGATTTTGCAGTTTTTTAAATGAAAAAACCTTATAGATTTTGGAAATCTATAAGGTTTGAGTGTTTTTATTTTTAAATGGATGATGTTGTGTTTTTAATCGAAGGTGCGAAGAATATTACAAAAAGATGCTTTAAGGCGCAAAGATTTTATCTCCGATAAATTTTATGATCCTAATAATGGCTCGTTTTAACCTAGAAGCTATTGTTTGGCGCCTTCTACCTGCAATCTATTATCTGCAACCTAGTTAAACTTCATTCTCTGGATTCTCACTGCATTTAAAATGGCCAGCATTGCTACTCCCACATCTGCGAACACAGCTTCCCACATGGTTGCCAATCCTCCCGCACCAAGAGCTAAAACAACAGCTTTTACCGCAAAGGCCAGAACAATATTCTGCCAAACGATCTTTTTGGTCTGTTTACCGATATTGATCGCCATTGGGATTTTGCTAGGTTTATCGTCCTGAATAACTACATCTGCTGTTTCAATCGTAGCATCGCTTCCTAGCCCGCCCATGGCAATTCCTACATCACTGAGTGCAACTACAGGGGCATCATTCACTCCATCTCCTACAAAGGCAACGGTTTGGTTTTTGGCTTTGATCTCTTTTACTTTATTCACTTTGTCTTCCGGCAAAAGATCTCCGAAAGCATTATCAATACCCAATTGATCTGCCACATACTGTACAACGGTACTTTTATCCCCGCTGAGCATGGTGGCTTTCACACCCATCCTGTGCAGACTTTCAACGGTTTCTTTTGCATCTGTTTTAATGCTGTCCGCAATGGTGATATAGCCAGCAAATTGTTTATCATAAGCTATGGCAATCAGAGTATATACAATATTAGCATGGTTGATATCATAAGGGATACTGAATTTATCCATCAGCTTAAAATTACCTACCAGCAATTCTTTTCCGTTAACGGAGGCTTTCAGGCCATGCCCTGCAATTTCTTCCACATTTTCCAGAGGAACGGAATGATCGATCTCGCCTGCATAATTGTGGATAGCTGTGGCTACAGGGTGTGTACTTTTACTTTCAAGGGCATTAACCAATTTCAGGATTTCATCTTTATCGAATTCGGGTTTAATGCTTACTTCCTGTACCTTGAACACGCCTTCCGTCATGGTTCCGGTTTTATCCATCACCACATTCCGGATTTCTGCAATACTATCCAGAAAATTACTTCCTTTAAACAAGATCCCGTTTCTGCTCGCAGCTCCAATCCCTCCGAAATACCCCAGCGGAATAGAGATCACCAATGCACAAGGGCATGAAATAACAAGGAATATCAGGGCTCTGTACAACCAGTCTCTGAATATATAATCATCTACAAAAAAGAAAGGCAGCAGACATATTCCTATCGCCAGAAATACAACAATGGGGGTGTATACTTTTGCAAATTTCCTGATGAATAATTCAGTCGGGGCTTTTTGGGCGGTGGCATTCTGCACCATTTCCAAAATTTTACTCAGCTTGCTGTCTTCATAGGCTGTATTTACTTTGACAAGGGCAATGCTGTTCATATTGATCATTCCTGCCAGTACGATTTCTCCTTTTGTTTTAGTGTCCGGTTTACTTTCACCGGTGAGCGCGGCGGTATTGAATGAAGCCGATTCGGTTATCAGTTCACCATCCAGAGCCAATTTCTCACCGGGCTTCAACTGAATAATGTCTCCTATTTTGGTTTCTTTGGCTTTAATGGTTCTTGGCTGGCTGCCTTCCATAACGGTTACCTCATCAGGACGCTGATCCAGCAGTGCTTTAATGTTTCCTTTGGCTCTTGTAACAGCCATCCCCTGGAATACTTCTCCCACAGAGTAGAAAAGCATTACAGCAACACCTTCCGGGTATTCACCAATGGCAAATGCTCCTACCGTGGCGATTCCCATCAGGAAAAATTCGGAAAAGACATCTCCCTGGATGATACTTTCATAAGCTTCCTTCAAAACCGGAAGACCTACAGGAACATAAGCTGCCAGATACCATACTAATCGTATCCACCCTGTAAACCATTCGGTTTTTATATAATTGTCCAGTGCTATTCCTATCAGCAACAGCACGAAAGATATTATAGCTGGAAGAAACAGCTGAAAGGTTGTTTTATCTCCTGTATCATGGGAGTGGTCGTGTCCATCTCCTTCGGAATGATCATGTTTATGAGGTTCTTTATTTTTAGGTTTTGTGCTACAACATTCTTCCATAAATACTATTTTGATGTAAAATTAAGACTAAACTCAATGCAATACTATTGCAAACTTTCGAGGCAGTTCTCACAGATTCCTTTGGCAAAAAGCCTTATTTCATCTATTCTGAAATTGGTCTGAACATTTTCCGGGAAGGAAATATCTTCCCGGCAGGTGGTCTGCTTGCATATTTTGCAGTAAAAATGCAGATGCCAGTCTTTGTGTGTTTTCTCATCACAGCCGTCATCACATAATTTATATTTTGTGGTGGTATTTTCCTGGATGCTGTGGACAATTCCTTTTTCTTCGAAGGTTTTCAAAGTACGGTAAATGGTAGTTCTGTCCGCATTTTCAAAATGGTTTTCAACTTCCGAAAGTGAAAGGGCTGCTTCCTGTGTACTTAAAAAATCATATACCAGAATCCTCATACTGGTGGGCTTGGTATTTTTATCGATAAGTTTGGTTTCTATATCTTTTTTCATTTTGCAATTTCTTTTTTAAAGGTGTACTTCCTGTTCTTCATAACCTTCTTCTTCAATCTGAAAAGTGGTATGAGAAATTTTAAAATTTTCTGTTGTAACGTCCGTTAAGGTTCTGAGCAACTGATTCTGCCCTGTTTGCTTGTCTTTCACGATGTGAGCACTCATTGCATTTACACTTGAGGTAAGCGACCACACGTGAAGATCATGAACGCCTTCCACACCCGGAATTTTTTCTAATGACCGACGAAGCTGATGAATATCAACATCTTTTGGAGTTCCTTCCAGCAGAACATTGACAGCTTCCTTCAACAAACGCCATGTTCTTGGAAAGATCAAAAGCCCGATAACCGCAGAAATAATCGGATCTGCGTAATACCAGCCTGTCGTCAGCATAATAACTCCTGCAATCATCACTCCAATAGAGGTCAGCATATCAGAAAGTACTTCAAAATAGGCGCCTTTCATATTCAGACTTCCTTCTGAATCTTTCCTCAGGATCATCATTCCGATAATATTTACTACCAATCCTATTCCAGCTACAACCAGCATGGTTTTACTCTGAACTGCCGGAGGATTCTGGAATCTTTGGTAAGCTTCATACAATACGTAAAGGGAAATTCCCAATAATACCACGGCATTGATGACTGCTGCCAATATTTCTGTCCGGTAGTACCCGAATGTTTTGGAAGCATCAGCTTTTCTTTCTCCTATTTTGATAGCAATAAATGCAAGAAGCAAGCCTACAACGTCTGTCAGCATGTGTGCTGCATCTGCCATCAGGGCAAGACTTTGGGTAATAAGGCCGCCGATCACTTCAGCAATCATATAGGCTCCGCTTAACAGCAGAACAAAGAGTAAATTCTTTTTGTGTCTGCTGGCCGGTGAACCTGTCTGTATTTTTATTTCTTCCATGTTTTTTTGAAATTTTAACTGATTACATTACGTAATACAAAGGATTTTCTTTTCTAACAGGAACATACTGATCTCCTGTCATTTGTTTTATATTCATTTCAATAGTCTGTGCCAGTGAAGTCACAGGCGTATCTACAGGTCCGTTTTCAAAAGGATCCTGCATGATGATGGATGTCTTTTCTATGGCAAGAAACATGACCGGAATAAGGAAGGTGATTACTATTTCAACAGCCAGCTGAGAATCATCCAGACCAAACGGAAGGATAGCGGCAAAAACATAAATCAGAGTATGCAGTAAAATACTGTAAGATCTTGGGAAAACCGTATTCTTCAGTCTTTCACATTTTCCCATGCTGTCGCATAGCCTGGTGATGATGTCATTCAGCTGCATTTGCTGAAAGTCTGTTAATCCTTTTGAAGATGCTGTTTCTTTGAGCTGTTGGGAATGGGCATCCAGCAGCGCATTCGGAATATTGCCTGCTTTGATCTGATGCTGACCCAGATAGTTTTGAACCTTATCTGAAAAAGGCAGCCTTCTCAGAGATTCACCAAGAGCATAGGTCCAGATGATTTGTCTTTGGGCAAATTCCTGGATGATTTTATCTTCTCCTGCCGGAAAAAACTGGATGATCAACCTCATCAGAGTTCTGGAATCATTGACTATCGCTCCCCAGACTGTTCTGGCCTCCCACCATCTTTCGTAGGATTGGGAAGTCCGGAATGCCAGCAGTAATGATACGGCTGTTCCCAACAGTGCCGGAATATTAAGGGGAAGTGAAATTTTCCTGAACCATGGAAGAAGGTCCAATAATCCTATGGATACAGCAAATATTGCCATAAACAGGATCTGAGATCTTATTTCACGGATGAAATACCAGATGGATATTTTCTTGTTTAGCAGCATAACTGAAATGGTATATTAGAATGTTCTTATTCTGTTTCTGAAAATGTACCGTAAACCCCTCTAATTTAGGCATAAAAATCGGCACCTTTTTCGGTCTGTTCTTATAAATTGCTTATCATTTCCCGTTTTTAATGCTCATGCCCTCCGGAATTGGAAAGTTTTGCATTAACAAAAAATGCTCCCTTCACTACTATTTTAGCATCGGCAGGAACTTCTTTTACAGGGGTAATTGCTGTATATCCCATATCTGAAGTTCCTTTTACTACTTCCACCTTTTCAAAATTGATAGTCTTTTGTTCATGCTTAGGCTCCTCTCCCTCTTTCTTGCCGTCCGCTTCTTCATGTGCTTCAGCCTTTTTGTTGGTCTGAACAAACACATAATATTTTCCGTCTGCTTCTACGATGGCTTCATTGGGGACTGCGGGTGTAGTGTTTTTATCTAAACTGACAATTCCGGTGATATTCATTCCGTCGATCAGTCCTGCTTTATTTCCGGTGACTGTGCCATGTACTGAAACGGTTTTGCTTTCGTTTTCAAATGAGGAACCTACACTGTAAACCATGGCGTCATATTCGGTTTCAGGGTTATTGGTCAATTTGAAATGAACGATCTGCCCTACTCTCATTTTGGGAAGATCTTTTTCAAAAACCTGAAGATCCAGATGGATAGAATTGTTATCAATAATTTCAGCCACGGGTGACGAAACATCTACATAGCTTCCGATCTGTGCTGAAATACTGCTGACCGTTCCGCTGATCGGTGCTGTAATCACTAAACCAGATCTCATATTTCCATTACTCACTTTCCCCGGGCTGATTCCCATCATCTGAAGCTGTCTTAAAAGGGAGGCTTTTTTAGTCCTCAGGGTTTTAAGCTCAGCATCTGAGCTCTGCAGGTTTTTCTTCGCGCCGGCATCATTGTCAAAAAGTTCACGCTGTCTTCTGTACTCCTGTTCTGCATAGGTAATTCTGCTGTTCGTTGTTAAATATTCTTCCTGTAGCCGGATAAATTCAGGGTTTGCAATAGTTGCAATCACCTGTCCCTTTTTTACGATGCTTCCTACCTGTACATTCAGGGTTTTAATTACTCCGCCATAGAGGGAAGTTATGGTTGCCTTATTATTATTGGGAACCCTCAGAAGGCCGTTTGCTTTAACTGTTGAGGTAAGTTCTTTCATCTCCACAAGGCCTAAGGATATCCCAACTGATTTGATTTGTTCTTCCGTTAATGACGCAATGGTCTGAGGGACTTCTTCATGACCCGCTTCTGCCTTTTCAGTTTTTACTTCGGACGTTCCGGCCTGGACCTCTTTTTTCCCACAGCTTACAAGTAAAAGTACTGTGACGGTCAGATATATGATATTGTGCTTTATTTTCATGTTATTTATTGATGATTGAATTAATGGTAACGACAGACTGATTGACCTGCTGGATGGATTCAAGGTATTTTAACTGAATATTGGTAGCAGTCTGAAGGGCAAAAAGATATTCTACATAGGAAATTTCTCCTGTTTTATAGCCTAATTGGGCTGCTTTTACGATCTTTTCAGCATTAGGAATTGCCTGCTTGACATAATACTCATACTGCTGCGTATCCTGCCGGTATTGTTCAAAAGCGTTTTCAAGCTGTGCCGAAAGCTGGTTCTGCTTCATCTTCGCATTCGTTTCGGCGGCCAGCTTTTCATATTCCAGGGACTGCATTCTTGCTTTTGTCGCTCCAAATGTCAAAGGAATAGCTACACCTACAGAAAAGGAATTGAAACGGTCTCCGGCATTATAGAATTTCTCCTGTCCGTTTTTGGTATGGAAGCCAATCAGCGACTGGCTGGTCAGTCCAATGCTGAATTCGGGAAGTCCCTGTGATTTTTCTACGCTTTTATTCTTTTCAGCAATTTCCATTTCATGATAAAAAGCTTTGACCGCAGGATTGTTGGCTACCGATAAACTGTCCAGAATATTTTCGGTCTTCAGGGGTTCATAATTATTTTTAAAAGGCACTTCAATATCCTCAGAAGTATTCAGTAATGTCTTCAGGTTTTTATAAGCATTGTTCAGATAGACTTCGTTCTGTTTCAGCAGCAGGCTGATCTCTCCTTTTTGGGTTTCTGCTGTATTAATTTCAATCTTTTTGATATCCCCTGCTTTAAATCTTACAGTGGCAATCCTGATAAAATCCTGGTAAAGACTGTCAAGATCTTTGAGTTTGAATTTATTATACTGAAGGTACTCGATCTGATAATAATAGGACCGAACCTGCTTTGTAAGTTCATTAACAGAAATTTCCTTATCGATCTGCCGGCTTTTTATATTTTCCGCAATCAATTCTCTTCTTGCCCTGAATAGTGTAGGGAAAGGAATGCTTTGCGAAATGGCAAACGACTGGTCAAATTTCGGGCTGTTATATTGCCCCAGCTGGGCTTCAAAATTTAATTTGGGAAGCTCTTTTGCTGTGCCTTTCAGGGCTTCCGCAGATTTTATATTGAGATCTTTTGATTTTAATGCCAGATTATTTTCTGCAGCCATTTCTACTGCCTGATCCACGGAAATCTGTCTGGCTTGCGCTTTAAAGGTCTGCCCGACCATCAGAAATCCAAGAATAATAACTGTAGTGATAGGTTTAATTTTATTCATCTTTCGAGGAATCTTTGTATTAAAAATGATATACAGCATCGGCAGGACAAATAAGGTAAGGAATGTAGCAGTTACCAATCCTCCGATTACTACGGTTGCCAAAGGTTTCTGTACTTCGGCTCCGGCTCCTGTGGAAATTGCCATCGGTAGAAATCCCAATGAAGCTACTGTTGCGGTCATCAGAACGGGTCTTAATCTGGCTTTTGTCCCTTCATACACTCTTTTCAGTACATTGGTTTCGCCATCTTTCTCCAATTGGTTAAAGGTTCCGATCAAAACAATTCCGTTAAGAACTGCCACCCCAAAAAGAGCGATAAACCCAATACCGGCGCTAATACTGAACGGCATATCCCTCAAAAGAAGGGCAAATATACCTCCTATGGCACTCATTGGAATAGCTGTAAAGATTAATGCGGCCTGCTTGAAGGAATGGAAAGTGAAATATAAAAGCATAAAAATCAGGAAGAGGGAAACCGGGACTGCGATCATCAGTCGTTTGCTGGCTTCCTGTAGATTTTCGAACTGTCCGCCATAGGTAAAATAATATCCGGAAGGTAATTTGATCTGCTGATCCAGTTTAGTCTGAATATCTTTGACTACACTTTGTACATCACGGCCTTTTACATTAAAACCGATTACAATTCTTCTTTTTCCTTCTTCACGGCTGATCTGTGCCGGCCCCAGTTTATAGCTGACATTAGCTACCTGGGAAAGCGGGATCTGTGTACCTGCTCCCGTTGCGATCATTAAATTATTTACATCATCGATACTGGTCCTGTGCAGACTGTCGAGACGGACCACAAGGTCGAAGCGTCTTTCGTTTTCAAAAACCTGACCGGCCGTTTTACCTGCAAAGGCGGTACTTACCGCATTGTTTACATCTTCTATATTTAATCCGTAATTCGCCATCCTCGTTCTGTCGTATTCTACATTGATCTGAGGAAGACCGCTTACTCTTTCAATTTGTGGAGCAGTTGCGCCTTCAACAGTCTGGATCATTTTTCCAACTTTATCCGCATAAATAGAAAGTGAATCGAGGTTTTCTCCAAAAATTTTAACAGCAACGTCCTGTCTGATCCCGGTCATCAGCTCATTGAAACGCATCTGGATCGGCTGGTTCTTTTCAAAAAACACTCCGGGAATGGTTTCTAATTTTTCACTGATCTCATCGGCCAGTTCTGTATATGACTTTTTGGATTTCCATTCGCTTTGCGGTTTTAAAACAACGATCAGGTCGGAGGCTTCGGGAGGCATCGGATCGGTAGGAACCTCAGCGGAACCGGTTTTCCCTACAACCATTTTCACTTCATCAAACTGCTTGATCATTCTTGATGCCTGCATGGAGGTTTCGATACTCTGGCTGAGGGAACTTCCTTGGGGCAGGATACAGTGGAATGCATAATCCCCTTCCTGCAACTGCGGGATAAATTCTCCTCCCATGTTCTTAAAAATAAAAGCACTTATGATAAAAATGAAAACCGTAGCTGATACAATGATGTATTTTACTTTCACTGCTTTCCGCAGCAGCGGCTGATAGATTTTCTGCAAAAAATTCATCATTTTGTCTGAGATAGTTTCTTTATGTGAAATCTTTTTAGACAAGAACAGTGCGCTCATCATCGGAATATAAGTCAATGAGAGGATCAAAGCTCCTAAAATGGCAAATCCTACTGTTTTGGCCATTGGCGTAAACATTTTCCCCTCCACACCGGCCAATGTAAGGATCGGAATGTAAACGATCAGAATAATAATTTCTCCGAAAGCAGCACTACTCCTTATCTTCGATGCGGAAAGAAAAACTTCTTCGTCCATTTCGCTTTGGGTAAGCGTCCGCATAGATTTTCTCAGCCCTAAATGATGTAAGGTGGCTTCCACAATAATTACTGCGCCATCTACAATCAACCCGAAGTCTATTGCTCCAAGGCTCATTAAATTGGCACTCACTCCAAAAACATTCATCATTCCCAAAGCAAAAAGCAGTGATAAAGGAATAGCTGAAGCCACAATAAGTCCGGCTCTAAGGTTTCCAAGGAAAACCACCAGTACAAAAATGACAATTAAGGCACCTTCAATAAGATTCTTTTCTACAGTGTTAATTGCTCTTCCGACAAGATCTGTTCTGTCCAGAAAGGGCTCTATGACCACATCATCCGGAAGGGACTTCTGAATGGTCGGGATTTTAGCTTTAATACGGCTGACCACCTCGTTACTGTTGGCTCCTTTCAGCATCATGACTACGCCGCCTACTGCATCTACTTTTCCATCGTAAGTCAATGCCCCGTAACGTACAGCATTTCCGAGACGGACATCTGCAACATCTTTTATAAATATGGGAACGCTTCCTGTCTCATTTTTTACGGAAATATTTTTAATGTCTTCCAATGAGGCCACAAGGCCAATTCCGCGGATAAAATAAGCATTTGGCTTTTTGTCGATATAAGCTCCCCCGGTATTCTGGTTATTTTTTTCCAACGCTGTAAATATGTCGGTAATGCTTACCCCCATCGCTTTAAGGCGGTCCGGGTTTACACCTACCTCATACTGTTTCAGTTCTCCTCCGAAGCTGTTAATTTCTGCAACGCCCGGAGTTCCGTTCAGCTGTCTGCGGACAATCCAGTCCTGCATGGTACGGAGTTCTTTGGCCGAATATTTTTTTTCGCTGCCTTTTTTGGGATGAAGAATATACTGATATACTTCCCCGAGGCCGGTACTTACAGGGGCAAGTTCCGGTGTTCCTACTCCTTTGGGAATTTCTTCTACTGCAAGTTTCAACTGTTCATTGATCAGCTGTCTGGCAAAATAAACATCTACATCTTCTTTGAATACCACAGTGATTACGGAAAGCCCGAACCTGGAAATACTTCTGGTTTCCTGGATATCCGGAATGTTTGCAATACTCTGCTCTATAGGAAAAGTTACAAGTTGTTCCACTTCCTGTCCTGCCAGTGTAGGACACGCGGTGATGATCTGCACCTGATTGTTGGTGATATCAGGAACGGCATCTATGGGAAGTTTTGTAGCACTCCATACTCCCCAGATGATCAAAAGCAAGGTCATAATACCGACGACCATCTTGTTTTTGATACTGAATTTTATGATTTTATCTAACACAATCTGTATTTAATTTTAATTGGTAATTACTGCATACGGCGGTAATGCCGATGCAAAAATATCACGAAGACCTCTGCAATAACATTGCAAAGTTCAATAGATCAGAAAGCATAACTTTCTAATAATCAGTAAAATTAAATTTTAGGAGGCTGCCAGATATGGTCGTACATCTGGTAAGCAAAATTGTTGTTATGAAAAAGAATTTTCTTTGAAAAATAAGCCTGAACATGGCTCTGAATTTGAAACAAAGGATCCATTTTGAAAGAAGACACGGTCATCTGACAGCAGCTACAGGTACACAACGGTGAGCATATATCTCCCTGATCTTTGGAATGGGACTCCTGGATATTGAAAGACAGTCTAGTTTCTGAAGTTCCTGAAGAGCGGTGCACATCTTCACAGGGCATCAGTGATAATGCCATGAAATAGAATGCAAGTATCCATCTTAACAGGTTCATATGGACAAAGGTAGAGTTTTTTTCTAAAACGGAAAGTATTTATTGTATTCTTAACATCATATTGATTTTTTTAAAAGAGGTGTATATTTTCTTTATTTTTGAGATATGGATTATATCCAAAATAACCTATGAAAAAACTTTTTTTAATTCTTTTATGCTTAGTTTTATTCTGCTGCGTAGGATCTGATACTGAGTTTCTACCTCAGACTGTTTCTGAAGCTAAGAGCAGGCATCTTTTCATTAAGGAATATCTTCCCACAGAAAATAAGGTGATCATCAACCAGGGAGAATATAAGATTGTAGAAGCCTTTACTGCTTTCAAGTTTAATTCAAAAAATGATCAAACAATCAATAAAAATTTCTTCGCATTCAGTGTAAGAATTAAAAATCTAAAAACAGGTAAGGCAGGTCTTTCCCTTGAAGAAAGTGATCACAGTCAGTTCCTTGATTTTCACTGTGATTTCTGCGGAGGTATCAATAATGACAATCTTGTGCTCTATTATAATGATATTAGCAAAAGGGAGAGTCTTGACAGTATTAAGATCGGTTTTAAAGATAAGAATGGAAATGAAAAGATTGTTTATTTTGTGAAAAAGTAATGACAATTCTTTGGTACAATAAAAGGTTGTCTCTTAATTATTTTTTTTCAAAATCTCTAATAAAATTACATTACGAAAAATATCTACTTCCAAATACCGAACAATTACTAAAAAAATAAGAACTCTTATTCATTTCTATAACATCTCGAAATTATAATTTAGTATTTATAGTAATATAAAGTACTATCATTTTGATGGGAAAATAAATACACCAAATTTTAACGTTTCATAAAATATATTTACACTTACAGTTAATCAATTGTAAAATATTAACTATGAGAAGATTCATATAATCATCGATCAAATAAATCTTTTTATTGTGAACTAAAAAGGATACTTTTGCAAAAAAAATATTTAACATATTTTAAGATTATTATGATGAAACAAAAATTACTGGTGTTAGCTATGCTAGCTTCAACATTTACTTTTGCACAATCCTGGAATGTAACTGGAAATTCCGGAACAAATCCTTCGAATAACTTCCTGGGAACAACAGACAACCAACCTTTAGTCCTTAAAACAAATAATACGGATGCTATGCGTATACTTCCTGATGGGAAAATAATTGTAGGAACCAATGACCCTGGGGGAAGTGGAGAGGCTTTTTTCAGAGTCTATAAGGCAGAGAATCCTGCATTGGAAGTTGCCAGCTCACTCGGCTCATTTCAGATTGCCAAATCTACGTGTGATGGATGTTGGGGAGGAATGACAGGAGATACAGTACTTAGAAATAAAGGAAATACTCATAATATTATTCTCTCCATGCCTAGCAATTACAACGATGGAAGATATTATATTGGAATTCAAGATGGTTCTAATGGTACATGGATAAAGTTCTTTAATAATGCAACAGCAAGATTTAACGGCAAAATATTTGCCAAAGAGGTGGAGGTAAAAGCCAATGTATGGGCAGATTATGTATTCCGAAAAGATTATAAGTTGAATACTTTGGAAGAAGTGGAAAAACACATCCAGGAAAAAGGGCATCTTCCTAATATTCCTTCAGAAGCAGAGGTGCTTAAAAATGGCATTAATGTGGCAGAAATGAATGCTAAGCTTATGGAAAAAATAGAAGAACTTACTCTTTATTCGATCGAGCAGAACAAGCAACTCAAATCTCAATCTGAAAAGGTTGAAAAACTAGAGAAGCAAATTGAAAAACTTTTATCAGAGAAAAATTAAATATTCATGGAAAAAAAATTACTTTCGATATTTTCATTATTTGTAGGTTTCTTTGGATATTCCCAGACAGAAGTTTATTTCAAATATGATGAAGCCGGGAACCAAATATACAGGGGCCCTAACGCTGCAGGTAAAAATGCACCTGCTGAAGCGGCTAAACAAGAAACTAAAACAGTAGCTGCCCTGCAACAGCAAGAAGCTCCTACCATGGATGAAAAAACTTTCTTAAAACAGATCAGGCTTTATCCTGTCCCGGTAAATGATGTTCTTACCATTGACTGGACGCAAGAAGCTGATGATCTTATAGAATCTGTTTCATTATATCAGCACAGTACAATACACTGGAAATTCCAGCAACAGAATATTCCGGGGTTAAACCGTCAGCTTAAGATTAACATGACAGGTTATGACTGGGGCGTTTATATTCTACGTTTTACTCTGAAAGACGGAAGAGTCTTCAGCAGAAATGTGACCAAACGATAAGCTATTTTCTGATTCGTTATTTATCAATTTATTAACACAAAGAAAAGAATATGAAAATTTTCTATTCATTCATTATATCCTGCCTCTCAATATTGGGATACTCTCAAACGATACTATACCAAGCTGAAAGCACCTCTCGAACGGTTCAGGATCCACAGACTGTTGTGCTTGCCCAGGGATTTCATGCAACATCCAGTGTGTCTAATCCATTTATTGCTAAAATTGGGCCTGGTACTGAAAACCCGGGCGGTGGGCCTGCAGATTCAGATGCAGGCGCAACTAACCCATCAGGAACAACTGCTCCGACAGGACAGAGTTTTCATGACACTAAAGGAAATATAGAAGTGAACGGAGCTGGGCAACTTCAGTTTACTTTGCCTATTGCTCTTCCACCTGGGATAAAAAGTGTAGCTCCACAAATTAATCTTGTTTATACCAGTGGTTCAGGTAATGGAATTGCTGGATATGGATGGAATATTTCGGGAATTAGTGCAATATCAAGAGTCGCAAAAAATATTGAAAAAGATGGGGAAAGAAAAGGAATACAGTTAGACTATTCTGATTATTATAGCTTCAATGGGCAGAGATTGATTTTAAAATCCGGAGAATATGGTAAAGATGGAGCTGAATATGTGACTGAGAAGTATTCTAACGCAAAAATTAAATCAATTGGAGAATATCCTATCAACGGGCAATTTGCAGGACCAGCACATTTTGAAGTCACATTTGAAGATGGCTCTCAGGCTTGGTACGGTGCATATTTACCTTCAGGGAATAACTCAATAACTACAGCCTTAGAGTATAATATTGTAAAATGGAAGGATGCACAAGGCAATTATATCACTTATAATTATGAATCCAATTCAAATCCCGGAGGCTTCAGAACTTTACCTCGTGTAATGAGAATATTATCAATAAAATGGGGAGGAAATGAAACATTGAATAAACCCCATTTTAACTCAATTGAATTCACTTATATTGACCGAGATTTAAAAGAACAATCTTATGTACAAGGGGTAGAATTCATTCAAGACAAAATTTTATCAGAAATTAAGGTAAATTCGAACGGAAACCAGTTTAAAAAATATATTGTAAACTATATTAAAGATGCTAATAATACTCAATACCAATTTGCCAATAAAATAACTGAATATAATTCCAATGGGGACGCAGCAAATCCTATGACGATAGAATATGAAACATCTGCAAGAGCTGCAAACTGGGCAGAATCAAAAAGTTATTCTTTAGAAACAGGGTTATTAGGTGACTTTGACGGGGATGGAAAAATAGATGCTTTAGAGTTTCATGAGCAACAATTTAAGGTCTGTGAAAGTTTAACATCCGGCTTTAATAATTGTGTTAACCCTACCTATAAACCCGCTGGTCTTTATCTTGTATCCAAAGCACTAGATGAAGTGCAGGGAGTGCTTACATATATTGGTCCATTAGATATTACAAAAGAAGAGTTTAAAAAAGCTATTGCTATTTCATTTGAAAACCCATTAGGAATTGTCGAAAATAAACAAGGGTTTGCTTTATATAAATTAATAAACAATACTACTAATAATAAAAAAGATATTCATCTGTTTGTTTATTCCATAAATGAGTCTAATCAGTTGGTACATCAGTATACTAAGATTCTTCCTAATGCAGTTTATGATTTCACAACTCCTGAAATGAATCCTTTGGAAGGCGGGTATAGTGTGAAAACTACTGCATTAAAACTTACCGAAATGGATTTAGATGGAGATGGCATTTCTGAACTTCTAATGGGGCTTAATGACGATGAACATACAAAAATCCAAATTCCTCAAAATCCTAATGATCCTATAAGTATTCCAGAGTTTGATGAAACTTTTACTACTCGGAAAAGATATATTATCATCAATATGAACACTGAAGTTCCTCCGGCGCAGTCCTATTCACATGTATCTTTTTACCCCTATGACATTGATGTTTTAGACATTTACAAAATAGGAGACTTTGATGGGGATGGCACAACTGATTTCTTAAGATTTGATGGCGGGAACCGCCCTTTTATCATACAGTTTAAAAAAGATACCAACAATTTATATTCCGTTATTGAAAAAGCATTTTATTTTGATAACAACATAATCAAAGGCGTATCGAAACATGCTGTTGTCGGTGATTTTAACGGAGACGGAAAGAGTGATTTATTAGTTCCTTCTTCAGCAACTACAATAGATTGGTATTTGTACCAATCAACAGGAAAATCATTTGTAGAAGAAATAAAATCCAGTTTTGCCTTATTTCGTCAGGAGCCTGAATTTGTTTCTAATGATGATGGAACAGCAACTTTTGAAAGAACCAGCCATCAGGCTTATGATTTAGATAGAGACGGTAAGAGTGATTTTATTACTTTCAATTACAGAAAGGAAAGACTTAGATTTACTTATGTTACCGGCACTCCCTATTTCAAAATCAATTATTATAATAAGATCGGAATTAAAATATCATCCGGGGAAACAAAATTCAATAACGACATCAGTTATTCATTTAATGAAGGACCTATCCAGGACCGGAACAACAGTGGATTTATAAATGCACCAGTTTCCAGTCTTTTTAGCGAAAGGACGGGATATGATTTTCAAGAACTTCTCGGAAATTTCAGAATCAATCAATCAGTTCATCAGATAGTGCTTATTGCTCCACAAATAGGCTACAACGTCGCTGGCGACAGATTGAAAAAAATTGCTTTTTATGACATAACTAAGGAAGCCCGTATTAATGTAATTACTCAGGGAGGAGTAAAAACCGAAGTGGAATATCAAGAGTTAGATCCTGCTATTGATGCCAATTTTTATAAACCCATAAAGAAAGAAAAGTATCCTTTTATTGAGCTTAATAAGGTATACCAAACTTTTGTTGTTTCCCAACTGAAAAATTCAGATAGAAAACAAGACTTCAGATATAGAGGCTTTGTCAGTAACTTTACAGGTAGAGGGATGATCGGTTTCCGACAGACAGCGCGTTCTTCTTGGTATGCAGATGGCTTTGAAAATACCAAAACATGGTCCGGCGCAGAAATAGATCCACTTAATAATGGTGTTCCGATAAAAGAATGGTCTATTAGAACCAATAGTGAAAATATGATATTCCCTGAGGATATTTCTGAAAATAATACTCAATTATTGAGTTTTAGTTCTACCACATATCAAACTGACAACCGATTAAACGGTCAAATAATAACTAATGATTCCGTTGCTGATAAATCTAAAATTGTGACAGCCATTATTCCTATAAGTACAAAAACAAAAGACTTTCTAACAGGAGTACTTGTTGAAGGCAGTATTATTTATGGAGAATATTATCTGCCGTCACAAAGTATATCCAATGTTAATAATGGTTATGGTATTAAAACTTCTACATTTAAATACATACATAATCCGTCAGGATCGGGATTAACTTATTACATTGGTCGTCCGGAATCTAAAACTGATATCATGCAGGCTTATGGAGATACAAAATTTTCCAAAGAAGAATACATTTATGAAAGTAATCTTTTAAAATCATTAAAAACCTGGAACAGAGATAATACCGGATATCTGCTTGAAACATATACTCATGATGGGTTTGGAAACATTACTCAGAAAGTAACCAGCAACAGTGTCGATTCTCAAATACAGACTAATAGTGCAGTATACGATCCTAAAGGAAGATTCGTAGAGAAGAAAACCGATAACTTAGGTCTTGAAACCCATTTCATTTACAATGATTGGGGGCAAATTGAGAAACAAACCGACCCTTTAGGAAATACGCTAATCAATACTTATGATAATTGGGGGAAATTATTGACTTCCAAAACTAACTTAGGAGGAATAACTACCTATGAATATAAAAGAGATGATAAAGCGAATATTACTGTTATACAATATGATCCTGATGGAGATATTTCAAAAAAATATACCAACAAATTAGGACAGGATTATAAAAATTCAACTAAAGCATTCGGTCAAGGTCAGTTTTTATCCCAGGAAACTCAGTATGATATACTAGGCAGGAAGATTAAGGAATCCGAACCGTATTTTGAAGGCCAGAGTGCAAATCAATGGAATGTGATTGCATATGATGATTCCGTATTCCCTGCTAAAGTAACTGCAACCTCATTCAATGGTAAGCAGGTAGAGACATCTATTTCGGGACAGATTACAACAATAAAAGAGCTAAACGGCTACGGAAGAATTACCTCGAAAACAGCTGGTGTCTTAGGAAACGTAGTTTCCTCAACCGATAAAGGAGGGACTATTACATTCTCCTATAATGCTGCAGGAGAGCAAGTCCAGGCTAAATATGCTGAAAATATTGTTACGACAAAATATGACTCATGGGGAAGAAAATCAGAATTTAATGATCCATCCAGCGGAATCTATAAATATGAATATGATGGTTTCGGCCAGCCTAAAAAAATAATAAGTCCAAAAGGTACTAAAGAATACACTTACAATACTTCCGGCCAGCTTATTTTGCAGAAAGAACTGTCTACAACCGATGGCGGGCAGGCAACTAATAAAGTTATTACATACCAATACGATGATAAAGGAAGGATAAGCTCAAAATCAGGAACATCCAAAGGCAAAACATACAGCTCCAGTGTTTCTTATGATCCGCAAGGCAGAGTTTTATCATCTTCAGAAAGCAGTAACGAAAAATATTATATCCAGAAAGCAATTACCTATGATGATAAGGCAAGGGTTATTTCTTATGAGAAACAGTTATATTCGTCAGGCACTCTCACAAAAGTCCAGATTGAAAATAACTACAGTGCCTGGAGCGGAGAATTATATCAGGTAAAAGATAAAAACTCAGGAAAAGTATTATGGGAACTTAATGAAACAAACGCTAAAGGGCAGGTACTTCAAGCCAAATTAGGAGCAGCCAGCATTAACAATACCTATGATGTCAATGGCTTCTTAACTAATGTAAATCATTCCTCAACCGTTAAGCCGTCTATTCTTCAACTCTCTTATTCATTTGACGCAATTAAAAATGAATTGAAAAGCAGAACCACAGGAGGAGATTTTAATATTACAGAATCATTCGATTATGACGATAACAACAGACTCATCAACTGGACCAATCCTGTCACCGGAAACAAACCTGCTACAAATAGAAATATTTATGATGTTAAAGGTAGGATCATGGAAAACGATCAGGTGGGAACAATTAAATTTGAGAACCCTGCCAAGATCTATCAGCCTACCGGAATGACTTTAAATGCTGCCGGAACCCAGAATTACAATAACGATCTTATCCAAAGCATTGCTTATAATGAGAATAATGATCCTGTCTTTATTGACGGTGAAAAAGGGGATATAGCCTTTCAGTACGGACTCACCAGTATGAGACAGAAAGTAAGCTATGGTGGAAGTTTTGATCCCGATCAGGAAGGTAAATTCACCAAATACTACAGCGAAGATGGAAGCTTTGAAGTTCTTAAGGATAATACAACCGGAAAAGAAAAACATATTCTTTATATAGGCGGAACTCCTTATGAAAGTAATATTGTATATTTAAAGAACTTTACAGAGAGCAGCGGTTCTTATAAATTTCTGCATAAGGATTATTTGGGTAGCATACTTGCCGTTAGTGATGAAGCAGGAAATAAACTTGAGCAAAGACACTTTGATGCATGGGGAAATTTCACTCATCTGCAGATCGGAAATGGTGCTATTATCACTGATAAACATGTTATTGCCAATAGTTCGTTATTAATAGAACGAGGATATACCAGCCATGAACATTTTGCGGAAGTAGGCATCATCCACATGAATGGTAGATTATATGATCCGTTATTAAGAAGATTCTTAAATGCAGATGAAAATATTCAGGATCCCTACAATACTCAGAATTATAATAAGTATGGGTATGTATTGAATAATCCGTTGATGTTCAATGATCCGAGTGGAGAAATAATATTTGCATTTGTTGCTGCTTGGGGTGTAAGCGCTCTGTGGGGTACTATTATTTCTGGTGCAATTATTGGGGCTGCAATTGGAGCTGGCATGTATGCAGTAAAGGCCATAGTATCTAATAATTGGAGCTGGGGTGCATTTGCAAAATCAATACTTTTTGGGACTGTTTCGGGAGCTGTAGGTGGAGGAGTAAGTACTCTTTTTCAAGCAGGCTCGATTATTGGCGGAGCAATGACCGGAATGGCCGGCGGATTTTCTCAAGGAGTATTAAATACTGTGATTGACCGAGCAAATTGGAATGGAATATGGCAAAGTACTTTTACAGGATTTTTAGGAGGGGGAGCTTCAATGATTGGAGGGGGGACTCTAGCAGCAAATATAGCTTGGGGAGCAGGAACTGGAGCAATCGTTGGCGGGGTTGATTCCACATTAGCAGGTGGAAACTTTTGGCAAGGAGCTATATCCGGAGCAATAACTGGTGCTGCATTTGCAGCAGTAACGTCAGGTATTGAAATGGTTAAAAATTATAAAGATGGATATGGATTTAGAACAAATACAGGCGTCGTGAAAAGTTTGGTAAGCCAAGCCAATTTAAATGGCTCAATTGATCCAATTGCAGCACAAAGAGCAATAGACTTTGTACAAAACAGATATGATTTAAAAGATGTGAAAATGACCTATGATAGTGCATATGATGGGTTTGGTGTTACAAATTTAACAACAGGAAATATTAGAATAGGAGATAGAGCTTTTAGTTCAACATCTATGTTTAAGGCTACTATATCTCATGAGTACTATCACTCTACTTTAGACAGAATTTACACCTTAGATAAGGGATATACTTGGGCAGATCCAAGAGGGGCTTTTTCAAGAGATGGATATTTAGGATACAAAGGAGAAGTTAATTTAGCTGGCAAACTACATACAGGATGGAGTGCACTTGGTGCAATATCAAATGGAAACCCATTAAATCCAGTATGGTCAAATATGTCTTTCTTCTCCAAAATATATAAAACAATTCCTTTAAGATATTAATTATGAAAAATTTAATTATTCTAAGCCTTCTATTCTTGTTCAGCTGCACATCAAATTCGCAGGTAAAAAAAACGCCTATACAAATAAACATACAAACAACACTTAAAAATAGTAATGAAGTTTATATTACATTTACAAATAAAAATAATTCTTCTGTTGAAATTAAGAAGCCTTGTATGTTTAACACTTACGTAAAGGTTCAAAAAGATGGTGAAGAATTAAATACTGTAATAAGGGAAAAAGTAGATCCTGCTTGCGAATATCCTGTTTCTGATTTAAATGCAAATAGTTCTCTGGAGTATAAATTCCCATTTAAAATTAATGAATTGTATGATTTGAAATCAGGCGAAAAATACAGTATGAATATTGAATACTATATTATTTCAAATAATAAATTGGTTCAAGAAATTGTAAGTGATGAATATACCTTCATCTGGGAAGAATAAATAACATTATTTATCAATAGCCACGATGTTTGAACATTGTGGCTATTTAAAAAATCAAATCTAAATAAAACTATAAATTCGGGTTATTCTCCACCTCCTTCTGCGGAATACTAAACAGATAATACTTACTGTTCGGTGCAAAAGCAGTCTGGTCCGGGAAATTAAAAACCGAGTGTCCTCTTCCGTTCACAGTCTTTACCGTTCCGTCAGGAGTGGTAACCTGTACTTTTATCGGTTGGCCGCTGGCATCTACGTAAGGCTTTCTCACTACTGTACCTTGCGTTCTGATAATATCTGAAAGAGAGAATCCTTCTCCGAAAAGTTCTTTTCTCCTTTCAATCAGGATTTCTTTTACCACTTCATTTTGGGAAAGAGATCCGGTGTAAGCATTGGCATTTCTAGCTGTTTTTAATTCATTTAAAACTGTAATGGCATTGGTGATATTTCCGTTTCTTGCTTCAGCTTCGGCCTCGATCAGGTACATTTCTGCGGCTCTCATTAATACAATATCTGCAATAAGACCGGTTTTAAATTTAAATTTGGAATACCTCAGCAGACCTTCTCTGCCTGGAAGACCATCCCATTGAAACAGCTGGGATCTGATATCATTGGTATCAAATAAATTTTTGAAAAACGGATCTGCCATAAAACTGTAGTAATAACTTCCCGAAGAAGACACATCCAGATAGTGGAAAGCATAGCTTGCCCCTGACTGCTCCTGAGTTTGTCCATGTCCCCAGATCCATTCACCGTTGCTGATGTCATTGAAACCTTCCTTATATTTTTCAGCCGTCATGAGCGGAAAACCGGTTCTGGCAATTTTTGCCGCTGCAGCCGCTTTACTCCATTCACCGGTATTCAGGTAAGTTCTTGCTAAAAGACCGTTTACCACAGCTTTATTGATCTTATCTTTATTATTTCTGGTATAATTGGCCAATAAATTATCAGCTTCCGTAAGATCACTTTTAATTAAGTTATAGATTTCCTCCAGACTAGCCCTTTTCTTTGGGACTGAACTGATGGTTGAAGGTTCCGTGTAGATAGGTGCTGTAAGAGCTGTTTTGTCTTTTAAATAACTGAACTGGTAAAAGCTGGCCAGGTTCAGATAACAGAAGGCCCGTAATGCTTTAGCCTGCCCTTTCACCTGGTTCTTTTTCTCCTGGCTGCCCTCGGTCTGATCAATACGGGTGATCACATTATTCATATTATTAATGGTTGAATATAATGTCGACCATATGAACTGCGGTCTCGAAGCTGTACTATTGATCATTTCCGTAAAAGCATAAGCAGACGGAAACCCGTATTTATTGGTCAGAACCGCCACATCGCTTCCCATAGCATCACTTGTCCTCAAGACCGTTGAATAACCGATATTGGCATAAGTGGGCCCGTCATCATTCAGTTTTGCCCAGGCACCATTGATTACCGTTTCTGCGCTTTCTGCCGTTTTGAAAACCTCTGCACCATTAGCCTGGTCTGTAGGAGCCGTTTCCAGTTCGTTTGCACAGCTTGTCAGTGACCATGCTGCGATCAGGGCAAAAGATATATATTTTAATTGTTTCATTGTTTCAATTTTAAATGGGTTAAAGAGTTGCCTGAAGACCGAAAGTTATCGTTCTCATGGCAGGATATCTGTAATAGGTTGTTCCATCCAGTGCCTGTTCCGGGTCCATTCCTTTATGTTTGTAGAAAGTCAGGAGATTTTCTGCCTGAACATAAATTCTGAATTTTTTCAGTCCTAACTTTTCAAAATAATCAGAAGGAAGTGTATAGCCCAAGCTCACATTTTTAAGTCTGGCATACGTTCCTGAATATAAAAACCTTGAAGAAGTGGAAGTCCAGTTATTCGTTGTTGTACTTAACGCAGGAACATCGGTATTGGGGTTTTCAGGAGTCCATCTGTTCAGCATTTCTGCACTCCATGCACGTCCTCCGGCGCTTCCGTTCGACATTAGTGATGTATAATCCGTATCAAGGATTTTCCCACCGATACTGAAGGTCAGCAACCCTGAAAGATCAAAGTTTTTATAGGCAATACTTGTGGTAACCCCTCCCATTACTTTAGGCAACGCAGATCCCTGCACCGTTTTGGTTGCTTTGGCATACTCGGAAGTGGTTCCGTCCACTGTATTTCCATTCGCATCCTGGTAAATGTATCTCCAGAGAGGTTTTCCGTTGGAAGGATCTACTCCCATCCATTCAGGAATAAAGAAATCATAAATAGAACCGCCTACTTCAAGACGTTTTGTTCCTGTGATGACAGATCCTTTAGGCAGCTTTGTTATTTTATTGGTCAGAGTACTCAGGTTAACATCCACATTCCATTGGAAATTATCATTTTTAACCGGTGTTGTGAAGAGTGAAAATTCAAAACCGGTGTTCTGTATTGTTCCTACATTAAAAGGAAAATCACTGATTCCCAGAGATGGGGCAACCGGCATATTAAACAAAAGATCCTGGCTCTTACGTTTAAAATATTCTATATTCCCTTTCACCCTGTTATTAAGGACGGCAAATTCAAGACCTACGTTTAAATTAAGATTGGTTTCCCATTTCACATCATTGGTTTGCACTTTTTCCAGGACTGTTCCCGGCTCTCCAAGGTTATTATAAAATTTATACAATTCCTGGTAAGCATAGTAAAGAGAAGATCCGTTAGGTCTTCGGAGCTTATCATTACCCTGACCACCATAACTGGCGCGAAGTGTCAACTGGTTGAAGATATTTAAATTTTTGATAAAGTCTTCATTTGAAGCTTTCCATGAAGCTCCTACTGACCAGAATTTCCCCCATCTGTTATCAGCAAAGAATCTTGAAGAGCCATCTGCCCTTCCCGATACTGATAAGAAGTAAGTATTATTAAAATCATACTCTGCTCTTCCCAGGAAGCTCAACAAAGAGAATTTGTCGCTGTTACCGCTAAAGCTCCCCAATAAAGCAGCTGCATCGGGTTCATAATAATAAGGAAGAGAAAACTGGCTTCTGGAGCCTGATATCGTCTGATAATCATATTTGTAGAACTCCTGCCCTCCCAGAACATTCAGGTGGTGTTTCCCGAACTTTTTGTCGAAAGTCAGAATATTACTGGTTGTATAGGAAAGTGTCCTGCTGTTTGATTTCGTTACAGAGCCCCCAATTTCACTTCCTTCCCCGAGAAGCGGATTGGAATAGTAATGACCGTTATAATTCACCAAATCAACGGAAAAGCTGGTTTTGAATTTCAGTTCCGGAAGGAAAGTAAACTCTAAAAAACCTTTTCCTGAGAAGTTGTCCTCCTTATTTTCGTTCTTGTCCAAAGGTAATGTCGCTGCAGCGTTCTGGTTCTGCAATGCGCTGGTAGGCCTGTATTTTCCGAAATCGTAAACGCGGTTTCCTTCTGCATCCAGCACATAACTTCCATCTGCATTTCTTTCATAATACGGATAGAAAGACGGAATAACCCTGGCTGCATTGATGATGTTGTCAGTTCTTGAATCCGAAGAAGGCGGCGCATTCTGGATACTGTTGGTATAGCTTAAATTGGCACCTGCATTCAGCCATTTCTTTACTTCAGAATTGATCTTTAACCTCGTGGAAAATTTCTGAAATCCGGATTCAATGGCAATTCCTTTATCATCAAGATATCCTAATGAAAAAAAGTAATTGCTTTTCTCACTGCCTCCACTGATATCAAAATCTACCTGGCTTCTGGAAGCTGTTCTCTGAAGAATATCTCTCCAGTCATCATTCCACAAAGCTTTTGCTCCGGGAACAAGTTTTCCGTCTGTTCCTACAGGGTTGGGAAAACCGGCTCCGTAAGGATTGATCCCCAAAGCAGTTGTGAGATTATCACTCGCCATCTGTGCTGCTTGCTGTGAGGAGATCTGCCCCGATTTATAACCGTTTCTCAATGCTTCCCAATATAACTGGAAATATTGATCCGTGCTTACCTGCTTATAATCTTTTACCGCTCTGCCGGAAAATCCCTGGCTGATATTAAAATTGATTCTGGATTCTCCTTTCTTACCGGATTTTGTTGTAATGATAATGATTCCGTTAGCTCCTCTTGAACCATATAATGAACTTGCGGTTGCATCTTTCAAAACACTGATGGATTCAATGTCATTGGGGCTGATGGAATTGATATTTCCGTCAAAAGGAATTCCGTCTACCACGTATAATGGATCACTGGAAGCACTTATGGAGCCAATTCCTCTTATTCGTACAGAAGCGGTAGAACCCGGCTGTCCGGAGGCACTTACTGCCTGAATTCCCGGAACCTGCCCTTCTAGCGCCTTTGTAATATTGGTCACCGGTCTGTTATTGATTTTATCACTGGATATAGTAGCTACTGAACCGGTGTAACTTGTTCTTTTAGCCTTACCATAAGCAATAACCACTACTTCGTCAATTTCCTTTTCCTTAACAGTATCTTTTTTAGTTTGGGTCTGTCCCTGTACGCTCATTATTCCTAAGAAAAATACAGCCACAGGTGGAATCCAAATTTTAGAATTAATTAAATTTTTACTAATCATAATCAATTTTATTTATCATATATTAAAAATTTGCCCTTTGCAGAAAAATCAGCAAATGGCATCGCTCAATACGATAAACCAAGTGCTTATTTTTCCTTTATAGGCTGAATGTAACACCTTGCAATGGGCAGGTTGTTAAGATTTCGCAGGGTCAGTTCCCTCCATCTTTCTTTATAAGCCGATCGAAATATGTTTGCAAATCTAAAAACAATTAGTCTACAAAACAAGTAGACTTTAAAATTTATTATGCAATATTTTCAAAAATTAAGTTAAATTTTATTCAAAACTTAGAATTTCAAAGGCTTACAGAATTACGAAATATTTAAACATGATAAATATCATTACATATAATGCAATGAAGCAAAATTGATAATTAGTATAAAAAAAAGTTCTATAATCGAACTAAACTATTTAAATTTATAACATGAAAGTTTTAATTATCAACGGCCCTAACCTTAATTTATTGGGAACCCGTGAACCTGAAATCTACGGAACTGTTTCCATGGAAGAATATTTTGAGAAATTAAAGTCTGAATTTTCTTCTCATGAATTAAAATATTATCAGTCTAACATTGAAGGAGAGATGATCAACAGGTTACAGGAAGATGATTTTGATGCTTTGGTCATTAACCCCGGAGCGTATACTCATTATTCGTATGCTATCTCGGATTGCCTGAAAAATATCAGAAAACCGAAAATAGAAGTTCATATCAGTAATATTTACAAAAGGGAAGAATTCCGTCAGAAATCTGTAACGGCAGCCAATACAGATGCGGTATTATCCGGTTTTGGGATGGATGGATACAGACTGGCAATTTTAAGCTTTAAATAATAATCAGAATTGCAATGTTTTTGGAGAGAATGCTTCGACTCCGCTCAGCATGACATTTCTGATAACAATATAAAAAAAGCCTCATTGTCATGAGGCTTTTTGTTATATTAAGTAGTCTGCTGCTGAAGCTGCGGTCCTGAAGCAATCAGCTTCTTCCCTTCTTCAGTATTGCAATACTGTTCAAAGTTCTTGATATATCTTGCAGCAAGATCTCTTGCTTTTTCTTCCCATTCTGCAGCACTGCTGTATGTTTCTCTAGGATCCAGGATACCTTCGGAAACATTCGGAAGCTGTGTAGGGATTTCAAGGTTCATAATCGGAACCTGAGTTTTAGGAGCATTTTCAATAGAACCGTCTATGATTGCATCAATGATGGCTCTTGTATCTTTAAGAGAAATTCTTTTTCCAGTTCCGTTCCATCCTGTATTGACAAGATAAGCTTTAGCTCCGTGCTCTTTCATTTTCCCGATCAATGTTTTAGAATACATGGTTGGGTGAAGGGTAAGGAAAGCTTCTCCGAAAGCAGGAGAGAAAGATGGTTCCGGCTCAGTGATTCCTCTTTCTGTACCCGCCAGCTTTGAAGTGTACCCACAAAGGAAGTGATACTGTGCCTGGTTTTCATCCAAAATAGAAACCGGAGGCAATACTCCAAATGCATCGGCAGAAAGATAAACGATTTTTTTAGCATGCCCCGCCTTAGAAGGAAGAACAATTTTGTTAATATGATAAATCGGGTAAGATACTCTTGTATTTTCCGTGATAGATCCGTCTTTATAGTCAGCAACTCCGTTGTTCACCACTACGTTTTCAAGAAGCGCATCTCTTTTGATCGCTCTGAAAATATCCGGTTCTTTTTCTTCTGAAAGATCAATAACCTTAGCATAGCATCCTCCTTCATAGTTAAATACACCATTATTATCCCAACCGTGCTCATCGTCACCAATCAGGAATCTTTTAGGATCTGCGGATAAAGTTGTTTTTCCAGTTCCCGAAAGACCGAAGAAAAGAGCTACGTCACCATCTTCACCTACATTGGCAGAACAGTGCATAGAAGCCATCCCTTTTAAAGGAAGATAGTAGTTCATCATGGCAAACATTCCTTTCTTCATTTCGCCACCATACCAGGTACCTCCAATGATCTGTAGTTTTTCAGTAAGGTTGAACATGATGAAGTTTTCAGAATTCAAGCCTTGGGCTTCCCAGTTCGGGTTTGTTGTTTTGGAACCGTTGATTACTGTGAAATCCGGCTCGCCAAAGTTTTCCAGTTCGTAATGAGACGGGCGGATAAACATATTGGTAACGAAATGCGCCTGCCACGCTACTTCAACGATGAACCTTACTTTTAGTCTGGTGTCTGTATTGGTACCACAAAAAGCATCAACTACATAAATTTTCTTAGCTTCGGAAAGCTGGTTCAGCACTAATCCTTTACAAGAATCAAAATTTTCCGCTGTTGTAGGAAGGTTTACTTTCCCATCCCAGAAAATTGTGTCTCTCGTAACATCATCCTGAACTATATATCTGTCTTTAGGTGAACGACCTGTGAAAACTCCGGTTTTTACTGATACTGCACCGGATTCCGTAAGTTCAGCTTTCTCAAAGCCTTGATTTTCAGGAGCTATTTCAGCCTGATATAACTCTTCATAAGATGGGTTATAGACGACTTCATAATTTCCTTTAATCCCTAATTTTTCTAAATCCTGGATGATTTTAGCGTGTTTCATTTTACTTATATTTTCTATTTCTTTATTGGGTTCAACAAAATTAATATTAATTATTTGTTAAAGGTGGTTTAAATATAATGATATAAGTCAGAATGACAAATAAAAAAACAGGATTGTAAATTACTGATTATAAATTAATTATATCAGACCATTCAAAAACAGTATTGAAACCTTTTCCCCAAAAATAGTCCTTATAGCCGTGAAATTTGGCACTCATTACAAAATCTCCCCCCCAGGCTCCCAAACTTTTAACGAAAACAGGACAGTCTGCGAAAAACCTTTCTCTAACTGTGGGAATTTCAAGGAATTTTGAAATTTTTTGCTCATGAATCATCATCAGTTCAGAAAAATTTTCCAATTCATTGCATAATAAAACTTTTCTTGTGATATCCGAAAATTCATCAACCAGAATCTGGGACTTCGATTTGGACTTGTAAAAACTGATACCTTCTCTGCTATCCTGCTTCTGATTTAAATGAATAAAAATCAGTTCATTTTTGAATGGAGGATTGAAATCTACCTTTTCATAAGTAATCACTGGTTTACTTTGAAAAAGAACGGCGGATTTCTCTTTGGCCACTGCAATATCATAACCGCTTCCTCCCAGGCTGATGCTGTTAAGGTAGAAAGGATCAATACCCGCCCACTCTGCAAGATTGGTCATTAAAGTGGAGCTGCTCCCCAGTCCGTAATCTGCAGGAAACTGGAGATTGGTTTTCAGATGATAGGTAAAATTGCTTTTGAATCTGGTTTCAGAAAGCTGCTGAACATTTTTTAAGGTCTTCAGAATAAATTCAGCGCTTGAAGGAAGGTTGGTTTCGAGGATCTGCCAGTTTTTATAATCAATGACAGCTCTCAGCCATAATTTGTTCTGATGATGGGCCTCCCAAAAGATCAATAATTTTTGATCGTCCTTTTCATCAAAAAAAAACTCTTGTCCAAGCTTAGTGGGTACCGCCAGGACAAGAGCTCCGTCTATTGCGAAATATTCTGAAGTAAGCATAAGCTTTCCCGGTGAAAATATTCCGCTCATCGTAATAATTATATTGCAGAGGCAACGTCTACAGAAGGATCAATTTTCTTGATCAGTCCCTGAAGTGTTTTTCCAGGACCTACTTCTACAAAGTTAGAAGCGCCGTCTTTGATCATATTCTGAACAGACTGCGTCCATTTTACAGGACCTGTAAGCTGAGTGATCAGGTTTTGCTTGATCTCCTCAGGATTAATTACTGCTGTAGTGGTAATATTCTGGTAAACCGGAATAGTTGCTTTTCTGAATTTTGTTTTTTCAATAGCTGCGGCCAGTCTTTCTTGTGCCGGCTGCATCAATGGAGAGTGGAAGGCTCCGTTTACAGGAAGTAATAAAGCTCTTTTTGCTCCTGCTTCTTTAAGCTTTATGCATGCTTCTTCTACGGCAGGTGTTTCTCCTGAAATTACCAATTGCCCGGGGCAGTTGTAATTAGCAGGCACTACAATTCCACTGATCTGTGCACAGATTTCTTCAACTTTAGCATCTTCAAGACCTAAAATTGCAGCCATGGAACTTGGATTGGCATCACATGCTTCCTGCATGGCTTTTGCTCTTTCGAATACCAGTTTCAAACCGTCGTCAAAGGATAATACTCCATTGGCTACTAAGGCTGAAAATTCGCCTAAAGAATGTCCTGCAACCATTTCGGCTCCAAGACCGTTTACTGCTTTTAAAGCAGCAACTGAATGTATAAAGATTGAAGGCTGGGTAACCTCTGTTTTTTTAAGATCTTCATCTGTCCCATTGAACATCAGGGAAAGAATATCGAAACCTAAAATTTCATTGGCAGATTCCATTAAGTCCTTAATGTCTTTTCTAGAATCGTACAATTCTTTTCCCATTCCTACGAACTGAGAACCCTGCCCAGGAAATACAAGTGCTTTCATGTATTGAATTAAATATTATGCAAATATAAAGATAATGTTAAAAATATTCCTTTAAAAAGGCATAAATCGGTTAAGGAACTAGTCTGATCACACGGTATCCTGTGTTTACATAAGCTCCGTTTGCTTTGGATTTTACAAATTCAAACTTGGTAGCAAGCTGAGTCTGAACTTTATTCATCTGTTTAAAGATCTCACCTTTTTTATTTTCCCTCGTCAGCATGTCATTCACGACATCAAACCCTACGATGGCATATTTTGGAGGTGTTTTACAGTATTTACTTTTATAGGCAGCCAGAATTTCTTTCTCAAAACTACCTTCTGCATTAATTTTTCTGTCCATCAGGTAAACAAGGCTTGCCTGGCTCAGTTCGTCCACTTTCTTCTCGAAAACCGGAGAATAATACATACTGAAGGCTTTCATTCCCTGAACTTCTTTAGAAAGAGCAATGGTTTTGTTGGCAAAAGCTTCTCCTGCAGCATCGTTGTCACTGGCCAGAATTGCAATAACAGGAGCAGACTGCCCGGTCATCATGTTCTTATCCAGCTGGATTTCTGAAGGAGAGTTGACAATAATGATATTTGGATTTTTAACTGCTTTTTCCAGACCGCCTTTAATATAGTTGGCAATTTCTTTTTTGCTGTCTGCCACTACATATATTTTCTGATCTGAATAAACAGATTTTACTTCTTCAACAATTTTATCTGCGTAGGTCTGGTCATTGGTTTCAACAATGATCAGGTTACTGTAGTTGTATAGTTCCGGTGAGTTGGCAAATGGTGCTACAACCGGTATTTTCTGGTTTCTTGTAAAATCAAGGACGTCAATCACATTGGATTTGAAGAATGGACCAATGATCAGGTCCGTATTCTCAGGATTGATCTGGGTCATTGAATTTTTAAATGAGGCTTCGTTTCCTGAATCTACAATTTTAATGTCAAGTTTCTGTCCGCCACTGGCATTTCTTTCAATGGCCAGTTTAGCTCCGGTAAGGAAATCAAGTGCCATAGATCTATACTGAGTTTCGTTGGTGCTGTACCCAAAAGGCAGCATTAAAACAACGCTCAATGCATCTCCGCTTTTCTTGACATAAGCAGGATCCTGTTTTTTGATCTTTAAGACCATCCCTGTTTTCAGTCCTTTGGAAAGTTCAGGATTCAAAGCGATCAGCTCATCAATTGAAACTCCGAACTTATTAACAATGGAGAACACAGTATCTCCCTGCTGAACGGTGTAAGTAACATAATCATCAACAATAGAAGTTACTGTTGCCGTGGAAGCTTTTTCACTTCCTGAATCTATTTTAGTTTTCGGATTTGCAGGTTCGGAAACCACAGCTGCATCCGTATTTGATTTTTTTACTCTGATGGTTTCACCCGGCTTAAGACCTTTTTCTTCTAACCCAGGATTAAGTGCAAAAAGTTCCTGCTGGCTGATTCCAAACTGTTTTGTTATTCTGTAATAATTATCTTTTGACTGGATCACATAAGCTTCTCCTTCTGCAGATGTTGTCACTGCTGCGGGTGTTTCCGTATGGGTTTCTGCAGATTTGGTAACTACAGCAGCAGGAGCAACCTGCTGTTCTCCGCCATATTTTTTAATGCTTTCAAGAGGTAAGGCGATCTCGTCTCCTATTTTCATATGAGAATCGAGTTCAGGGTTCAGCTTTCTCAAATCGGTTTCAGAGATGCGGTACTGTTTGGTAATTCCGTAGATGGTCTGCTTAGGCTGAAGGATAATTCTTCCAACCTGACCTACTGAACTGGATTTTACTTTTTCAGTAACGGCAGGTTTAGAAGCAGGAGCTGTATGTTTCTCAGCTCTCACCGTAACAACGTCGCCTATCGCCAGCTTACCGTCTTTATATTTAGGATTCAGCTTTAACAATTCATCTACAGTAATTCCGTATTTTTTTGCAATATTATAGGGATTATCTCCTTTTACAACGGTGTGAGAGTTCTGGGCAGATACCCCCAAAACCATACATAAACTGGACAAAATAAAAAACCTCTTTATCATACTCGATAATTATAATTTACAAAAATACTTCTTTAAAATTAAATGGCAACAATTATTAATTTGGATTCTTGAACCACCATTTCTTCCCAACAATTTTCAAGCCATGTATAGCCATACTCTGAAAAGAATACGCTAAAGTTATAGACTCTCTCCTGCCATGTTTTTGAAGGGTGGACATCTAAAAACAGTTTTTCGAGTCTTTCAAGCAGCTCGCCCTGTTTTATTTTTTCTGCATGAAGCAGACGTTTTTTCATTCTTTTAAATGATTTCAGCTGTCTTACTTCTTCTGCCTTCACCATATTTCCGAAGGAACGCTCTGTGGTTTCAGCAATTGCTTTCAACTCGGAGAAGTTTTTCTCCAAAAGAAGTTCCTTTTCTTCAAGCAATGACAATACGCTGCTATCCTGTAAAATTTTCTGATTGGTAATTGCTGTAAAATTCCCAAAGAAATCCTGGATATTCAGGTCCAGTTTCTCAATTTTCCCAACTGTTTTTTCTTTGATGAAAAGCATTGAATTTCTTGGGATCAAAACAGGGAAAGGGATATTGACCGCTCTAAAGTAGTCTTTAAGCTCCAGCCAATACATGATTTCAGCATTACCTCCAATATAAGCCAGGTTAGGAAGTACTTTTTCCTGATAAACCGGTCGCATTAACGCATTCGGACTGAACTTTTCAGGATGGTTTTCGAGTTCCTGAAGGATTTCTTCTTTTGTAAATTTGGTATCAGTATCTACTACGGTATATTTTTCACCGTCAAAATCGATTCTGTCTCTTGTTCCGGAAAGATAAAAAAGATTGATATCCCGTGGATTAACCTGTACCTTTCCATATTTCTCTGTCAGAAAATCTACTTTCTCTTTTGAGTTGTTCTGTAAACTGAAATTCAGCAGTTCATCTTTAAAAATATCTTTAACCTGATGTTTAAGCTCTCTGGAATCTCCGTCTATGATCAGTAATCCAAATTCGGAAAAAAGCCTGTTTACTAATATTTTAATTGCCTGCGTAAGAGTATTTCCTGTTTTATACGCTTCTTTCATCATCAGGATCAATTCTGTTCCGAACACGGAATCTTTGAATTCTTTTTCAAATTCTGAAATAAAAAAGGTATCGCTGATGGTGATTTCACCTACCGGTCCGCCAGATTTCTCATTGATCTCGTAATAATTGTGCTCTGTTTTGAAATGATTGATTTCGGCAAAATCATGATCTTCCGAAGCCATCCAGTACAGGGGTACAAAATTAAAATCCGGGAAGTTCTCTTTCAGGTAAGCACATGTTTTAATGGTCTGCAAAATTTTGTAGACAAAAAAAACAGGTCCTGAAAAAAGATTCAGCTGATGCCCGGTGGTAATAGTGAATGTGTTGGGCAGCTTCAGGTTTTCCAGATTTTCTTTCTGTTTTGATGAAAGAACAAGTTCTGAGAGCTGTTTTTCCAGTGCATCAGAAAGAATATTTCTCTGATCCAGTGTAAAAGAGTTCTGCTTAAGATGGATCTGATCTTTAAAGTGATCTAAAGAAAAGGTATTGTTTTCAAAGCCCTCAATTTTTTGATTCAGAAAATCTTTTACAAGCTGAGGAATGCTTTCTATATCGTTGAATGATATTTTATTTATTGTTTTCAACCTGTTTTGCTTTTAGTTGAACAAATACCACACAATACCAATATTCAACCTGAAGTCGTAAACCGGATAATGTGGAAATGCGTATGCTTTATTGTTGGAAAGAACAGTTCCTATCTGCTGCCCCTCTACATAGAAGAACATTTTTTTAACCTTCATATTGATATAAAGATCTGCGATAGGCTGTCCACCGATAGAAAATGAGTCTGCATTAGGCAGAATATATTCGTTTAGGATTGGGAAGTAATCTCTTGAGGCAAATTTTGAGAAGTAATACACTTTCAATCCTGCCTGGATTTCTGCTGCTTTTTTGAATGCCTGACTCTGGAAGAAGAAATTGGCTCTCCCAATAAAGCCTGGCATTGGTAGAAGTTCTTTATTGGTCAGTGCATTCTGGAAATGAACTCTTGTATTCAGATGGAATTTTCCGAAACTGAAAGTGGCATCACCTCCGATCTGAGAAATATTCAGCGAGCTGCTGCTCTGTTGCGGAGCTCCGTCAGCATTGAAATAGGTATAATTATCTATTCTGAAATAGTTGGCGAAAATTTCGGTTTTAAACCATTTAAGATTAACACTTCCTCCAATTTCTGTTACCGTCTGGTTTTTGGCATTTTCAAGGTAATAGTTGTATTTACTGTACACCGAAGTATTCAGAAGATAATTAAATGATGGATAAGCACTCTGGAAATTTACTTTTGCATTCACAAAATAATCTTTTACCGGCTCAAACTTTATGTTATTGGTTGTTCTGAGATAGCTCCCGAACTGGCTTCCGTTGGAAAATTCCAAAAAGGATTTCAGCTGAAATTTATCCCAAAGTTTCACCTGAAGATTTCCCACCGCACCTATTCTGTTTTCTTTAAGTTCAGTAGGAAGAGTCACTCCATTAATTGTCATAAGATCTCTAACACCAAATTTTAACATCTGATAACGTACTCCACCATCAAGCTTGAATTTTTCATTATTAAAAACAAGACTTACCGTATTGCTGAAGTTATCAGAATATTTTTTGGTCGTAAGGGGAAAGCCACTGATGAGTTCGGTAGCGGCATCATCATACCAATACGTTTCTACTGCTCCCTGATTGTAAAAATATTTGTTCCCCTGATGGGATAAGGTATGCCGTATGCTAAAAGGAAATTTTTCCGAATTAAACGGGGTAAACTGGTGACTCAGATAATACCTTCTGTACGAAAACTGTGAGCTTGATGAAGCCAGATTCACCTGAGCATTTTGTCTGTTACTGTAGTTGCTATCACCACTCTGAAAGAGATCATCCTCCGTAATTCCTCCACTTTCCTGATTATTTACATTCTGGTGAAGATAGTGGGCAAACAACTCATAATTTCCACTTTTGGACACATAATGTCCTGAAAATAAAGTATTGTTATTGGAAGCCAATGAGTTTCTGTAAAATCCCTGAGAACGAAGTCCCATATACTCCAATGCAAAGTTGAATCTTTTCCCGATATTCTGGGTATAGGTAGATTTTAATGCAGCCCCATTCTTCATCGCCGTATGGTAAATGAAAGCGGCTGTTGGGGTTTTTACGTCGTAATATTTTACATCATCAGCACCGATGATCATGTATGATTTGTTGGAAGGAAGCAGAGAAAGGTTCTGCTCGGGATTAACTTCATAAACCAGAGGATTGAACCCTGCCCCTATATTGGCAACCTGAGCTCTACCAAAGTTATCCGTATTATTATATTGTGAAAAGATATGGGTTTTATCAAAAGTCATCACCGTATCAAAAACCTTTTTTTCAGAAAACTGGGTCTGATACTGGTAATCATTAATGGTAGGCTTAAAAATTTTCAAAGAATCTTTTTTCCCGGTATCTATAACAAGGGTATCTTCTTCTTTTTGGGGTTGCTTAATATCTGTTTTATTAACGACCTGCGCCTTCGCAACGTATCCAAAGAAGATGATTATAATAAGGATATACTTCATGTGTTCATTTATATTGTTCAAAAATCACATGGAACCCAAAGGTTCATTGTTGATTTTGGTACAGCAAAAATAAGAAATAAAAGGAAACAAAAACCCCTGCATTTCGCAGGGGTCAATATATGGTGTTTACTTGTTTATGAATTCTACCAGTTTTATCATATCCGGTTCTTTGTTGAAATTGATTTTATTCGATTTCACAAAATTATCCAGATCTTTCTTGTCTACTGAAAAAATTGCAGCAGCATCTGCTGAGTTTTTAGGGAATTTGAAAAACTTTTTGTCTTTAGCTATTAGATAAAGATCCTTATCTTTTTCATAGTAGTCATTAGCGTCTTTAGTAAAACCATTATTACTTTTCGTCCCTCCCATAAGCTCCATTTTTTCTCTTTTATATAAAGAGAATTTAGGATTATCTACTAATATTACCAGATATCCTGTTTTTGTCTTCCCCTCATAAGAATATGTAAGAGATTCATACGTTTTTTTAAGAGCTGGGAAATGAATTTTAAGACCTTCTGTTTTATTGGCATTATATAACTCTTCCCCCATCTTGAATTCCATTTCATCCTGATAAGCATTATAACGGAGATCCTGAACATTTTTGCTATAATCTTTTATAGTAACTTTTTCGAACTTGTCTCCATTTATATATGGAGATCCATCGATTTTACGATCCTCTTTATGTACTCTTCCTGGCTTACTATAGAAACCGTCTGGTGTTGTAACAACATTTAGGATATCGGTGTTTTGGGAAAAAAGACTTTGTCCTACAAGTATTGTGATAATAAAAGTAATTTTTTTCATATTAATATTGATCTTTAAATTTAAAAAGCCGCTCTAGGAGCGGCTTTTCTTTATATTAATTACCAAACCCTGGGTTAGGTGTTACTAATGTTCCAGGAACGTTGATTTCAGCTCTAGGAATAGGGAAAGTTAATAATTGATTCCCTACATTTCTAATAGTACCTGCTGTACCATTTGCACTTCTTTGAATAATAGGTTGGTTTCTTCTTAATAGATCCCAATAACCAAATCCTTCACCAACAAGTTCTTTTTGTCTTTCAACGTAAATATCATTCAATGTTACTGCTGTTGCTGCTGGTAATGCACCTGTAGCTTTACCACGTTTAGCCTGTATTAAGTTATAATATCCCAAGGCTACGGTAGCAGATCCACCATTAAGCTCAGCTTCAGCTCCGTTTAATAATATTTCCTCATATCTGATAAGGTGAATATTATCAAAGCTATTTACGTATTTACCATTAAGAACATTTGCTGCTGTAATAACAGATCCTCTTACATCATCTGCTGCATATGAAGTTCTTAGAGCAGGTAATACTTTCATGTTTCCATATCCTGCAGGAGCAACGTTTAATTTATTAGCAATAGATGTAGTTCCTAAATCGTTAGTTGAACCTACTGCAATTTCAAAAATTGAGTTACCTGCAGAATTTGCTTTTGAGAAGCTACTTGAAAAATCTGCTGCTGGAATAACAGAATATCTGTTTGAAGCCACAATCTCCGCCACTAAGGTTCTCACTTTTGCAAAATCTCCTTTATAAAGGTAATATTTAGACATTAATGCTTTAACAGTGAACTGGTTAATTTCTGTTCTGTTCGTATGCACAGATGCTGTTGGAGTTCCCATTAAAGAAAGTGCTTTATCAAAATCCGATTCGATTTGAGCTCTTGTTTCAGCTACTGTAGAACGAGCTTGCTTAGCATCAGGATTATAAACCGTAGGAACAACCACTCCAGTAGTTCCTCCTGCATATTCTTGGCCAAATAATCTTAGAAGATCAAATAAAGCTAAAGCTCTGGCAGCGTAAGACTGACCTTTCAAATAATTAGCTCTTGCCTGAATAACTGCCGGATCCTGAGATGATTTCCATGTCAGCTGACCTGAAGGCACATTGTTAATTACAATGTTAGCCTTTGAAATCACCTGATACATATTCATGTATGGGCCTGAAGAATACTGATCACCAGCTGTCATTGAATATGATGCTACTGTTTGGTAATAGCCTGCACCATTAGCAAAATCAGAATACATATTATTACTTCTTACTTCTCCAATCATTAAGAAATCACATCCATAATAAGATGCATTTCTCATTGAAACATATTGTCCTTTTACAAAAGAATCTAATTCTTCAATCGTATTCAAAGGGCCTTGCTGAACTTGCTGATAAAACTCAGTTTCGATGAAATCATCGCTACAAGAAGTTAATGCTGCAGTCGATAAAACTGCTAACATTCCATATTTTAAAATATACTTTTTCATTTCTTTCTAATTAAAATTGAAGATTAAACCCTAATGAAACTGTTTTCTGTACTGGTAAGTTAAGGTTATTAGTTGCATTTAAGTTGTTCTCTGGGTCAAACTTAAGATTTTTATCATAACGGTGAGTTAAGATGTTGTTACCTTGAGCATATACTTCAAATCCGTTAAGACCTGTTCCTTTTAACATACTACTTGTAAACTTGTAACCAACTCTAATATTACTCAATCTTAAGTAATCTGTTTTAGCCAAAAATCTTGTAGAACTTCTATTTGAGTTTGTAGCATTTAAATATACAGGCTTTGGATTGGCAGCATTAGGGTTTGAAGGTGTCCAGAAATCAAGTGCGTCTGTGGAACCTGGATAAGAAAATACATACTGGCCATCAGATTGTGTATAAGAAGCCCAGTCATTTAATACTTTACCACCGAATCCGAATGTTCCTAAAGCTGATAATGTAAAGTTCTTATAAGATACATTAAGATTCACCCCTCCAAATACATTTGAATATGATCTTCCTTGCACAGCAAGTCCTGCCTCAGCATATTTGTTAGTAGTTTCTCCATCCATACCGTTTTTATACCATAATGGATCTCCATTTGTAGGATCTACCCCAGCCCATTTTCTGATATAAAAGGTTCCGATACCTTCACCTTCTCTAAGGATAGTGGATCCTGTAATTACATCCTGACCTCCATATAATGAGGTAATTTCATTTTTCAATGTACTTAAGTTACCTCCGATGCTTAAATTAAAATCTTCTCCTCTAACTACATCATAATTAACTGTAAATTCAAAACCTTTGTTCACTAGTGATCCAACGTTAACATCTTTAAAAGGATATGTTAAAGTACTTTCTGATGGAATTGGTAAACCTTGAGACATTTGTAAAGGTACACTAAATACTAAATCTTCTGTTTTCTTGTTATAGTACTCTGCAGTAACAGTTAATCTGTTTTTGAAGAAGCCCATATCAACACCTAAACTTAAAGGTTTTACAGTTTCCCATCTTAGATCGGGATTGTATACATATTTTAGTGTTGCAGCAGGATTATCATTATAGTTTCCTGTATATTCATATAGAGAATATGGAATACTACTGATTGTGTTTCCTACTTTACCATATGATCCTCTTAATTTAAATTGAGAAATTTTTTCCCAATCTTTTACAAATTGAAGTCTCGCTAAATCAACTCCTACTCCTACTGAATAGAAAGTTCCCCATTTTTGACCTGGGGTAAAGTTTGACAATGCATCTCTTCTTACGGAAGCATCAACTAAGATTAATTTATCATAATCATAGTTCACTACTGCTGCATAACCATTTCTTGAGCTTACAGACTTTTCACCTCTTGCATATACCGGCTTAATAAAGTTGCTCAATGTTTCCAAGTTTGGAGAACCTACATTTACACCTTGTCCAGCAACATATCTCATGTTTCTTTGATAAGCTTCCTGAATAGCAGAGATATTGAATCTGTTTTTATCACCAACTTTAAAGTTGTAATTAACGATATTTTGTAAGTTCCAGTTAAAATATCTCGTTGTAGATTCCGTTTTTCTACCATTTACCTGATAGCCATCTCCATGGATTGGATTATAATAAGTATCGTTTTCTATATTATTTAGTTCAGTTCCAAAAACTACTCTATATGATAAGTTTTTTAAAATCTGATACTCTCCATATATATTCCCAAAAACCCTTGCAGTAGAAGCTCTGAAATAATTGTTATCTTGAACATATCCAGAGTTAAATAGGTTATTACTTAATCTTCCACTGTTTCCTAAATAATATGTTCCATCTGCATTATATCCAGGGTCTGTAGGTCTTGCAAATAATTCAAATAAAATTGGATTTGCAAATCCTCCTCCATTTGGCAATGTATTAATTCTACTGTATGAAAGTTGAATATCAGTTCCAAATTTAAATTTATCTGTAGCTTTATAATCAATTTTCGAAGTAAAACCTAAACGCTTGAAGTCAGATCCCTTAAGTTCACTTTCCTGAAGAAAGTAGTTAGCAGAGTTATAATAAGTAATATTATCATTTCCTCCACTAATTGATGCATTTACAGAGTTCTGATATCCGCTTCTGCTAGTTACATCTCTCCAGTTTGTATTGTTAGAAGTCGTATAAATATTTTGTGCTACAGCACCATATCCTCCTGTTGCTGCATCTGCATAAACTTCTTCAGGAGTTACACCGTCATAATTGGCTAAAGCATTAGCAAGTAGATATCTATACTGCTCTGTATTTAACCCTCTCATTCCTTCAATCGCACGTGAGTTTGTTCCAGATTCAAAGTTTAATGAAATCTTTGGTTTTCCTTTCTTTCCGGATTTCGTTGTAATAACAATTACCCCTGCCCCTGCATCTGCTCCATATACTGCAGTAGATGCAGCGTCCTTAAGTACAGTCACACTTTCGATATCATCACTATTTAGGTTAGCTAGAATATTCGCAGTTGTTGCTCCAGTTGTTAAATCTCCACTCTGTACTCTGACTCCATCTACTACATAAATTGGATTTACACCACCATTTACAGAAGCAATACCTCTTACACGAACCGATGCAAAACCTCCTGGCTGCCCCGATGCATTCCCCGTCTGAACACCGGAAACTCTACCTTGAAGCATTTTATCCACAGACGCTACAGGAACGTCCTTTATTGCATCACTTTTCATTGTACCTACAGCTCCAGTTAATTCCTTTACAGCTTTTTTCTGTCCGAATCCAACCATTACTACCTCATCAATTTCTGTAGTAGCTGTGTCTTTTTTCGTTTTTTGTGCAAAAGCAGTAGTTCCAATGAAGAACAATGCCCCAACACTCAATACACGTAGTTTAACATTCATATTAACAAATTTTAATATATTTAATTAGCAAATATGTTAATAAATATTAACACTGACAAATATAGCGTCTTAGGAAACCGTAGGTTTGTTTTGCTTTTCATTTTTAACTATCTCGTGAAATAATCTCCATTAAGTAATAATATCTCCCTTTATTTGTATAAATATTTTTTTTTCACACATGTCTTTTTTTTTAACAAATTATTATTAACATAAAAAATATTATTTAGAACAAATATAAATTACGTTAAAATGGAATAGTACTCCGAAATCCCTACAAAAAAGGATGGTTATCATACACTTATAGTTATTAAAAAATTATTGTCAAATTGCATTTCTTGTAGTTCTCATATCCTTTTTATGTACACCAATTGCATTACAGCCTTACATTTACATAGCATAATTTAGACACTTTTAAGTGTTTTATGCTTTAGTTCAGGGTAATTTTAAGATTTGTCTTATTGATTAAATTCGACACCATAGATCTTAAATATTCTTTTTGGTGTCTTAAATAATAACAATCTTTCTACATTTAAATTATCAATTTAAAAAACAATTTAATCAAACAATAAAAATTATATAAATACAAAGAAGAGATAACAAAAAAACCACTTTCCATAGAAAAGTGGTTTTTTATATTTATACTAAAAATTTTTATTTTAGTTTTTTCTTAACAGCTACTTCTTCATAGACTTCAAGAATATCTCCGATTTCAATGTCATTATACCCTTTAAGGTTTAATCCACATTCATAACCTTTGGTTACTTCTCTTACATCATCTTTGAAACGTTTCAAGCTTTCCAGTTCGCCATCGAATTTAACGATACCATCTCTCAATACTCTTACTTTCGAGCTTCTGGTTACTTTACCTGAAAGAACCATACAGCCGGCAATTGTACCTACTTTAGAAATCTTGAATACTTCTCTGATCTCTACGTTACCGATTACCTGTTCCTTAATTTCAGGAGAAAGCATACCTTCCATCGCTTCTTTAACCTCATCGATGGCAGCATAAATTACCGAGTATGTTCTGATCTCGATTTCTTCCTTCTCAGCCAATTCTTTAGCATTAGCACCTGCTCTTACATTAAATCCAATGATAATTGCATCAGATGCGGTAGCCAAGTTAACATCAGATTCGGTGATCTGCCCAACTCCTTTGTGAAGAATATTTACATTGATTTCTGCTGTAGATAATCTCTGTAACTGATCAGATAATGCTTCTACAGAACCATCCACGTCACCTTTAAGGATAATATTCAATTCCTTGAATTCACCTAAAGCAATTCTTCTTCCAAGTTCCTCAAGCGTAGTATGTTTCTTGGTTCTGATCGAAAGTTCTCTTTGTAACTGCTCTCTCTTATTGGCAATAGTTTTAGCTTCACTTTCATCTGCATATACCTTGAACTTATCACCTGCTGTAGGAGCCCCATCCAATCCAAGAATAGTAACCGGAATTGAAGGACCTGCTTCTTTAAGGTTTCTACCTCTTTCATCCAGCATTGCTTTTACCTTACCGTGGTTTTTACCTGCCACTACATAATCTCCTACTCTTAAAGTTCCTGTTTGTACTAACATGGTCGCAACATATCCTCTTCCTTTATCCAGTGATGCTTCAATAACAACACCCTGAGCTGCTCTGTTCGGATTAGCCTTAAGATCAAGCATTTCCGCCTGAAGCAATACTTTTTCCAAAAGAATATCCATATTATTACCAAACTTAGCAGAAATTTCCTGCGACTGAACATTTCCACCCCATTCTTCTACCAGAATATTCATTCCGGAAAGCTGCTGACGGATGTTATCAGGGTTAGCATTTGGTCTGTCGACTTTATTTAATGCGATAATCATTGGAACTCCTGCAGCCTGTGCGTGAGAAATTGCTTCTCTCGTCTGAGGCATTACATCATCATCGGCAGCAATTACAATAATTGCGATATCGGTGATCTGAGCACCTCTGGCTCTCATCGCGGTAAACGCTTCGTGACCTGGTGTATCTAAGAATGTAATTCTTTGTCCATTTTCCAATTTCACATTGTAAGCTCCAATGTGCTGGGTAATACCACCTGATTCACCAGCAATAACATTGGTTTTTCTGATGTAGTCAAGTAAAGATGTTTTACCGTGGTCTACGTGACCCATTACCGTAACGATTGGTGCTCTTGGAGAAAGATCCTCCTCGCTATCCATATCTTCTTCAGACTCTATCTCTTCCAGATCAGCATCTGAGAATTCAATTTTAAATCCAAATTCGTCGGCAACCAACAATAAGGTATCGGCTTCCAGTCTTTGGTTCATGGTTACCATTACACCAAGGGAGAAACAAGCAGAAATAACTTCTGTAGGAGAAACGTTCATTAAACTCGCCAATTCACCTACTGTGATAAATTCGGTTACTTTTAACGTTCTGTCCTGAGCATCAATCTCCTGCTGACGTTCGTCCTGTTCTCTACGGTAAGTTCTCTTGTCTTTTCTGTGTTTTGCAGATTTAGATTTACCTCCTTTATTGGTAAGTTTTTCAAGAGTTTCCTTGATCTGGTTTTTAACCTGCTCATCAGTAAGCTCGACAGGCATTGTTCTTTGTCCAGGTCTGTTGTTGTTTCCACCCGGACCTTTTTTGAATCCGCCTCCCTGTCCTGGTGGACGGTTTCCTTGATTATTTCCAAAGCGGTTTCCACCTTGACCTCCCTGACCTGGCGGACGGTTCCCTCCAGGACCTCCTTGTCCCTGCGGACGGTTTCCTCCAGGGCCTCCGTTATTGTGAGGACGGTTTCCTTGACCACCTTGGTTATTGTTATTATTTCCTGAGTTTTGGTTATTACCCTGGCCTTGTTGGTTATTCGGGCCTCCAGGTTTTTCAATTCTCTTTCTTTTCTTTTTAGCTCCTGAACCAGGTTTTGGTGCAAATTGAGTCAAGTCAATTTTTTCACCCACGATCTTAGGACCGTCCAGTTTCTGATAAACAGTTTCTATTTTTTGAGGCTCCTGAGAATCAGACTCAGTAGTTTGTTGAGGCTCTGCCTTATTTTCTGCAGGCTCAGGCTGCTTTGGAGTTTCTTTCACAGGTTCTGCCGGTTTTTCCTCTTCTTTTTTCTCCTCCATTTTTGGTTTATCTTTTTTTACAGGTCTATTTCTGGATTCTATTTGGGACAGATCTATTTTATCCAGAACTTTGAATTCCTGTTTTTCAGGAGCTGCTTTAACTTCCGGTTCAGACACAACTTCTTCTTTCTTTTCTTCAACCGGTGCTGCTACAGGCGCTGGCGCTGCAGGAGCTTCTTCAACTTCAGGAGCTTTAGATTCAAGATCTATTTTACCTAAAATTTTAGTTTCTGGTTTATTTGCTTTAGCTCTTATTACTTCAGGGGTTTTCTTTTCCTCAATTTCCAGCTTTTCTTCCGGAACTTTGGTGATCACCACCTCATGGGAAGCTTTTCGCTGTTCGCCGTCTTTGGCAAACTCAGCCTCCAATGCAGAATATGCCGCTTCTTCTAATTGAGCGTTAGGATTGCTTTCAACAACGAAGTCTTTGGATTGTAAAAATTCTACTAATCTGGACATCGAAATATTGAATTCCTTAACCGCTTTATTTAATCTTATTTTTGGCATCTATATTATTTACTATTTTTTTAATTCTTAAAATTAAAGTATTTCTTTTTTACTGTTTATTAAAATTCATTAAAATCTTAATCTTCAAATTCTTCTCTCAGAATTCGCTTTACATCTTCGATAGTTTCTTCTTCAAGATCTACCATATTTAAAAGACTCTCAGTATCTTTATCCAACACCGATTTCGCAGTAGTAAGACCTACTTTCTTAAATTCATCCAAAATCCACTGCTCAATATCGTCATTGAATTCTCTCAAATCAACATCGTCATCCTCGCTGGATTCTCTATAAACATCAATTTCATATCCGGACAACCAGGAAGCCAGTCTGATATTCTGCCCCTGTTTTCCGATTACTTTGGAAATCTCTTCAACCGGAGTATAAACCAGTGCATAGTTTGCCTCCTCGTTGATATCAATTTTATTGATGGTAACATTTCCTAAAGCTCTCTTTACCATGATTTCAGGGTTTTTAGACCACTGAATCACATCGATGTTTTCATTTCTCAACTCTCTTACAACCCCATGAATTCTGGACCCTTTTACTCCCACACAAGCACCTACAGGATCTATTCTGTCGTCATAAGCATCTACTGCAATCTTCGCCTTCTCACCAGGAATTCTCACTACTTTCTTAAGCATAATCGTTCCGTCCTGGATTTCAGGAATTTCCAGCTCTAATAACTTCTCCAGGAATTTAGGTGCAGTTCTGGAAATAATAATCTGAGGTTTTGAACCTTTAAAATCTACTGTTTCAACAATAGCTCTGATATTTTCGCCTTTTTTAAAGAAGTCGGACGGGATCTGGTTTTCTTTCGGCAAAATGAATTCATTTTCTTCATCATCCAATAAGATCACATGCTTGTGGCGGATGTGGTGGATCTCACCGATAACAATTTCCCCGATCTTATCTCTGAACTGCTCATAAAGCATGGCATTGTTATGCTCCTGAAGCTTGGTAGCCAGGATTTGCTTTAAGGTCAGAATATTTCTTCTACCCAATTGGGCAACAGGAATTTCCATTGTAAAATCTTCACCTACCTCAAAAGTAGGGTCAATTTTTTTAGCTTCAGAAAGTTCAATTTCCAGATCATCATCTTCAGACATTTCGTCTTCTACAATCGTTTTATTTAAAAATATCTGAAAATCTCCCTTATCAGGGTTTACAATTACATCAAAATGATCATCCGAATCATATCTCTTTCTTAGAAGAGTTTTCAGTGAATCCTCAATAATCGCCATAAGATCAATCTTACTGATCCCTTTTTCGTCTTTAAAATCACCAAAGGATTCAATCAACGCTATATTATCCATCTATTCTTTTTTCTTTTAAAATTTAATTATTACTAATGCCTTTTTTATCTCAGAGTAAGGAATTTCTTTTTCCTCCTCCACATCCACTTTCCCTTTTCCGATATCTTTCGGCTTACGGTAGCGTAAAATAAGTGTGATCTTTTCATCATCAACTTTTGCCAGTTCTCCTTCAATCTTGGAAGCATCGTTCAGCAATACTTCAATTTCTCTTCCTATATTTTTCCTGTATTGTCTTGGAGAAGAAAGCGGTTCGCTTAATCCTGCAGACATTACCTGAAGGCTGAAGTCATGCTCTTCCCGATCCATATTAAACTCTACGGCACGGCTTGCATCAAGGCAGTCCTGAAGAGTCACCCCATTATCACCATCCAGGATTACAGTGATATCATCTCCTGCGGAAATCTTCAGATCCACAAGAAACAAATCCTCTCTGCTTTCGAGGAATTCATTTAATAATTCTTCAATTCTTTTTTTAAACTCCATACATTAATTGTCTTGATTTACCAGTACGAAAAAAGGCTTTCTTCCGAAGCCTTCCCATTTTTTCCTGTAAATCCACTGCAAATATACGCATTTTTTCTAAAAAAGCAAAATCTACTTCGTTATCAAGTAAATACCTTAAATTTTTCATTAAACCAAATTAAACAGGTGGGTGAAAGTATTTTTATTATTTTTGCCTTAAAATTTAAAAACAGACATTGTGAATATAACAATTGTAGGAACAGGTTATGTAGGGCTGGTTACAGGTACTACCCTGGCAGAACTTGGCAATTCAGTATACTGTGTTGACATTGATGAAAAGAAAGTAGAAGGTATGAAAAACGGCGTAGTTCCCATCTATGAGCCGAACCTTGAAGAAATGTTTCTAAGAAACATTCAATCTGAAAGATTATTTTTCACCACCAATCTTAAAGAAGCTTTGGACAAAAGTGAAGTCATATATCTTGCCCTTCCAACACCTCCGGGAGAAGATGGCTCTGCAGATCTTTCATACGTTATCCAGGTTGCCAATAATATCGGAGAAATGATGACGGAATATAAGGTTATCGTAAATAAAAGTACAGTTCCTGTAGGAACGGCAGACAAAGTAAGAGAAGTGATCGCTTCTAAAACAGACATTCCTTTCGATGTGGTTTCCAATCCTGAATTCTTAAGAGAAGGCTTTGCTGTGGAAGATTCCATGAACCCCTCAAGAGTGGTTGTAGGAGCCAGCTCCGAAAAGGCAAAAAATATAATGTCCCAGATTTACCAGCCATTTACCAATACGGGAATTCCGATTATTTTTATGGATGAAAAATCGTCGGAGCTTACAAAATATGCCGCCAATTCATTCCTTGCCGTAAAAATCACCTTCATGAACGAAATAGCCAACTACTGTGAGAAAGTAGGTGCTGACGTAGACAAGGTAAGGTTGGGAATGGGAAGTGACGACAGAATTGGGCACCGTTTCTTATTCCCTGGAATAGGATATGGTGGGAGCTGTTTTCCTAAGGACGTGAAAGCACTCATCAAATCCGGAATACAGGAAGATTTCAATTTCCAGATTCTGGAAGCTACGGAAAAAGTAAATACAGCACAGAAAGTAATTCTTGTTTCGGAGATCGAGAAATATTTCGGAGGAAGCATCAGCGGAAAAAAAATTGCAATGTGGGGATTGGCTTTTAAAGCTAACACAGATGACATCCGGGAAGCCTCTTCTCTGGACAATATTGCCCTTTTGTTAGAAAAAGGCGCAAAAATTGCTGCGTATGATGCGGTAGCAGAAAGTAATGTAAAAAAACTGCTGGGTGATAAGATACAATATGCAAAAGGGATGTATGATGCTCTTGAAGATGCAGATGCCTTATTTATTGCCACAGAATGGCCCGAGTTTAAAAATCCGAATTTTGAAATGATGGCTAAAAAAATGAAAAATAAAGTCATTTTCGACGGAAGGAATATGTATCCGCTTGAAATCCCGGAACAAAACGGATTCCATTATAAAAGTATCGGACGAAAAACCATAGAAAATTAACAGATGAAAAATATAATTATTACCGGCGGAGCCGGATTCATAGGTTCTCATGTTGTAAGAGAATTTGTAAAAAATAACCCGGATACTAAGATCATCAATCTTGACGCCCTCACTTACGCAGGAAATTTAGAAAATCTAAAGGATATTGAAAATGAGCCTAATTATGTATTTGAAAAGGCAGACATTACAAAACCTGAAGAGCTGAGAAAAATATTTGAAAAATATAATCCTGATGCCGTAGTCCACCTGGCCGCAGAAAGCCATGTAGACAGAAGTATTACAGACCCGATGGCATTTATTAACACGAATGTAAACGGAACAGCCAATCTTCTTAATTTATGCAAGGAATTCTGGACTCTTAATCCAGACCATACTCATGGAAGATTCCCTGACGAAAAAAGAACCAATTTATTTTACCACGTTTCTACGGACGAAGTATATGGAAGCCTTGGCGAATCCGGTTTCTTTCTGGAAACTACCGCTTACGATCCACAATCACCGTATTCTGCATCCAAAGCAGCTTCTGACCATTTGGTAAGAGCATACGGAAATACTTATGGAATGCCTTTTATCATTTCCAACTGTTCAAATAATTACGGCCCGAATCATTTCCCTGAGAAATTAATTCCCCTTTGTATTTCAAATATCATTAATGAAAGACCATTGCCGATTTACGGTGACGGGAAATATACAAGAGACTGGCTATTTGTAATTGATCATGCAAAAGGTATTCATCAGATATTTAATGAAGCCAAAACTGGTGAGACTTATAATATCGGAGGATTCAACGAGTGGCAGAATATTGATCTGGTAAAAGAACTGATCAAGCAAATGGATTCCAAGCTTGGAAAACCTGAAGGGTATTCTGAAAAATTAATCACTTTTGTAAAAGACAGACCGGGACACGATAAGCGCTATGCTATTGATGCCACCAAGCTTAATAAAGATTTAGGCTGGAAACCGTCTGTGACTTTCGAAGAAGGACTTTCAAAAACCATCGACTGGTATCTTGAGAACAAAGAATGGCTTGAAAATGTGACCAGTGGCGATTATCAGAAATATTACGAAAAGCAATATAATTAACAAGCACAAAAAAATGAAAGGAATTATATTAGCCGGAGGATCCGGGACCAGACTTTACCCTCTTACCATTGCCGTAAGCAAGCAGCTGATGCCTGTTTACGATAAGCCAATGATTTATTATCCCCTTTCCACGTTATTACTGGCAGGGATTAAAGATATCCTGATCATTACAACCCCTCACGATCAGCCGGGATTCATTAAGCTTTTAGGTGACGGATCTCAGATTGGATGCAACATTGAATATGTAGTGCAGCCGAGCCCAGACGGATTAGCCCAGGCCTTTATTTTAGGTGATCAGTTTATCGGCAATGATCCTGCAGCACTGGTGCTTGGAGACAATATCTTCTATGGTTCTGAAATGGGCACCCTGCTAAAAAACAAAACTAACCCTGATGGCGGAGTTGTTTTCGCTTATCATGTTACCGATCCTGAAAGATATGGGGTTGTAGAGTTCGATGATAACTTTAAAGCAGTTTCTATTGAAGAAAAACCCTCAAACCCAAAATCCAATTATGCGGTTCCCGGCTTATATTTTTATGATAATGAAGTAGTTGAAATAGCCAAAAACATCAAGCCTTCCGCAAGAGGAGAGTTGGAAATTACGGATGTCAACAATGTGTATCTAAGCAAAGGGAAACTGGAGGTCGGAGTTCTGGACAGAGGTACTGCCTGGCTTGACACCGGAACATTTGATTCCTTGAATGACGCCTCTGAATTTGTAAGCGTTATTGAAAAAAGACAGGGCTTCAAGATTGGATGTATTGAAGAAATTGCATTCAGAAATAAGTTCATCAATGAAGAGAAGCTGCTTGAAACAGCTGAAAAATACGGCAAAAGCGGTTATGGGGAATACCTGAAACAGCTTGTCAGAAAATAAAAAATTATAATTTATAAAACTTCAGCAACTATTGGCTTTATGGCTAATAGTTGTTTTTAATATAACACCTTTCTGATCCGGAACATATGAGGCATATTTTCCAAATATAGGAGATAATGGCAACAGGCTACGGTCCGATAGTAATTTTATAATTAACTTTGAGGCTTTAAAGAATTTTTATCACATTAATGGAATACAATAAACCAAAAATCATCACATTCGATAAAATAGGGTCCTCTCAGCTGGGCTATATCACCATTGCCGAAACGCAGAACAATGTTCCTTTTGAGATAAAACGCGTCTACTGGACTTACTACACTCCCCATGATGTAACCCGAGGCGGCCACGCCCACAAGGCCCTGCAGCAAATGATATTTGCAGTCTCAGGAACCATCACTTTTAATACGGAAGATGAAAACGGTCATAAAGAAACTTTTACCTTAGACCATCCTACGAAAGGTTTATATATTCCAAAACTGGTATGGAGAGACATCCAGTTTTCCCATAATGCAGTATTGCTTTGCCTGGCTTCGGAAGTATATGATGAAGAAGATTATTTCAGGGATTACGAAAGCTTTAAAGAGGCCATTCAACAAAAATAATTTTCATAAAACAGCAAAAATGACAATTGAATATAAAGGAATTAAACTAAGATTTGTTGAGGCTGATGATGCTGAATTTATTGTATCCATCAGAAACGATGAAAAAAAATCAAGATTTATTTCAAAAACTTCGCAGGATGTGGACGCTCAGAAGAAATGGATCTCGGATTATAAAGAACGTGAACAGCAGAAAAAAGAATATTATTTTATTGCTGTCGATGAAAAAAATGAAGATTACGCAACCTACAGGGTTTACAAAATAGAGTCCGGACTGCCTGAAATAGGAAGCTGGGTTTCGAAACCTGATTATTCTAACACCAAGAATTCTATAAAAGTAGATGTTGCGGTAAAAAATTTCGTACTGAACGAATTAAAATTCGACACTCTTCAGTTTGAAGTAAGAAAACAGAACACATCAGTCAACAGTTATCATAAACTTTTTCAGCCGGAACTGGTAAGAAGTGATGACGAAAATAATTATTATCTGCTGAAAAGAGAAACTTTTAACAGGATACTTCCGGATATTCTTAAAAAATTTAAAATATAAACTTATGTCAATCAATGAATTTATCAAAAATTTCCAATCTCAGCTGGAAAATACAGATACAGTAATAGAACCTGAAACTGCGTATAGCCAGGAAAGCTACTGGGACTCGCTCACGGCTATGGTTATCAAGGTAATGATCGAGGATGAATATGGAGTAGATATTGAGCCCGAGCAGATCACATCGTTCAAAAACATTAATGAACTTTACTCTTTTATTGTTGAGAAAAAACAGTAATATCAGACAATGGCTTTTATAAAACATATTTCAACCTATATTCCTGAAAAGGTCATTTCCAATGAGGAGATCTCGAAAAAATTTCCTGACTGGGAAAGTGATAAAATTCTGGAAAAAATAGGGATCAGAAACAGAAATATCACTGGGGAGGATGAATTTACCTCAGATATTGCGGTTAAAGCTCTTAATAAACTCGTTGAAGAATACCAGCTTGACAAATCTGCAGTAGATTACCTCATTGTATGCACACAGAGCCCGGACTATTTTCTTCCTGCTACAGCTTGTATAGTACAGGCTCAGGCAGGACTGAATACTACTTGTGGCGCAATAGACATCAACCAGGGATGCTCAGGATATATTTACGGATTATCCTTAGCCAATGCCCTTATCGACTCCAAAATGATGAAAAATGTAGTGCTGATAACGGCAGAAACCTACTCAAAACACATTCATGAAGACGACAAAGGCAATATCAGCCTTTTTGGAGATGCAGCCACCGCAACCCTGATCTCTGAAAACGGAGATTATGAAATTCTGAAATTCTCTGTGGGAACTGATGGTGAGGGGGCTAAAAACCTGATCGTTAAAAACGGGGCCGTCAGAAATCAAAAAACAGAAGACAAACAGGATAAAGACAATTATCTTCATATGAACGGTCCGAAGATTTTTGATTTTACCTCAAAAGCTATTCCAGGCCTTGTAGAAGACAACCTGAAAAAAAACGGATTTGAAAAAAGTGATATTGATACTTTCATTTTCCATCAGGCCAACACCTTCATGCTGGATTTCCTGAGAAAAAGAATCAATATTCCGCAGGAGAATTTCGTGATCGATATGCTGGATTATGGCAATACCGTATCATCGACCATTCCTATTGCTTTTAAAAATTCATTTGCAACAAGAGATTCCAAAAATGTAATGCTTGTAGGTTTTGGCGTAGGCTACTCCTGGGGAGCAGTCTGTTTGAGAAAAAAATAATTGAGCGTTAAAAAATATTATTATGATAAAATTCCTTGATCTTCAAAAGGTCAATTTACAGCATCAGGAAGAAATTGAAAACAGGCTTTTAAGTGTTTTCCGAAGCGGATGGTATCTGTTGGGAAGCGAACTTAAAAACTTCGAAACCAATCTGGCTTCATATATCGGTTCAGAATACGCTTTGGGAGTAGCCAACGGACTGGATGCTTTACGCCTTATCTTCAGAGCCTATATAGAATTAGGGTTCATGCAGCCTGGTGATGAAGTCATAGTACCGGCCAACACCTATATCGCTTCAGTACTGGCTTTATCAGATAACGGACTGGTTCCTGTATTTGTAGAGCCGGATGCCAATACTTATAACATCGACATTTCAAAAATTGAAGAGAAAATAACGCCTAAAACCAAAGCCATTCTGATTGTTCACCTTCAGGGAAGAATTGTTTTTTCAGAGGAACTTAAAAATATAGCGGCAAAACATAACCTTAAAATTGTAGAAGACAATGCCCAGGCTATTGGTGCAGAGTGGAAAGGAATCAAATCAGGAAATCTCGGTGATGCTGCAGGTTTCAGCTTTTATCCTGGAAAAAACTTAGGAGCAATAGGTGACGCAGGCGCTGTAACCACAAATGATAGGGAATTGTTTGAAGCCATACGTGCGATAGCCAACTACGGATCCAACCAGAAATACGTTAATATTTATAAAGGATTAAATTCCAGACTGGATGAAATTCAGGCTGCCGTTCTGGATGTAAAGCTGAAACACATAGCCCACGAAAATGGTACACGAAGAGAAGTAGCAAAGCGTTTTATTGCTGAAATCAACAACCCGAAAATCATCCTTCCCGAAAATCCTGCCGATGAAAATGAACATGTATGGCATGTTTTTGTGATAAGAACGGAAAAAAGGGACGAACTACAGGCTTATTTAACTGAAAAGAGGATCAGCACCATTATCCACTACCCTATTCCGCCGCATAAACAGGAAGCTTACAAAGAATACAACCATCTTTCATTCCCTGTTACCGAAAAAATGCATGAAGAAGTACTGAGCCTTCCTATTTCTTCCATTTTAGAAGAAAAAGAGATACAGGCAATCATAGAAGCCGTTAACAGCTTCTAGGTGAAGTGAATAATCCAGAATAGGTTATTACGGAATGTGTCTAAACATCCGTCTCCAAATAATAATTCGCATTATAAATTTAAAAAACTATTGGCTTTACAGCTAATAGTTTTTTGTTCATAATAACAAATATTAATATATTAGTTGTTATTTTCTACTTTATGTGAACAATTTTTCACTCCCAAAAAAGTTGAATAAGAATTAATTATTTTAAATTTGCAAAAACCTTATACAAATGAATGAAACACAACAAAAGCTGGATAAAACCGACAGGGTCCATAATTATTTCAGAATCTTTCGAAAATCTCTACGAATGTAGCTTTAAATTCATCTCATTCCCACGTTTCCCAATACAATATCATAATTTATGAATTATATGCAATTGAAAAATAATTTGTCCTTCAGATAAGAAAACTATTTTTCAGAAAGACAAGAATTTAAATCAATTGTACAGTTCATTAGCCAATGAAGGCAAGCTGCATGAAACAGCCGAAAAGTTGGAAAGCGGACAGGGGTGAATAGCTAAAATCATCAATAAACAGCAATTCTATTTTAAATATTTACAAACCATTTATCGTTATGATTAATAGTTTCTACCTATAACAACAAATTCCCGTACATTAGTTGTTGTTTTCTGGTTTACATAAACAATAATCTATAAACCTGAAAATGTGAAGATATTTAATTATTATAAATTTGTAAAAAAAATCTACTTTGAAAACCGTAGTATATACATCTGATAAAAAAACACATTTTTTCAAGGAGCTTAAGTCAATTTGGCGGGATATTAAATCCTCTAATTTTTTAGCCTATCAAATGACCAAAAGAGATATACAATCTCAGCACAGACAGTCTTTGCTGGGTTTCTTTTGGATTCTCGCCCCTGTCATTATAAATTCCCTGGTCTGGTTATTCCTGAATGGTGCAGGCGTGGTAAAAGTAAGTACTCCCGAAGGAACACCTTATCCTGTTTTTGTTATTTTAGGAACCACCATATGGAGCATCTTCGCGGAAACTATCCAAAGTCCTATTACTTCAGTAAATTCAGGAAAATCGATTATTTCAAAAATCAATTTTCCAAAAGAAGCGTTGTTAATGAAAGGTTTTTACACCTCTATTTTCAATTTAATTATAAAAATGGTGCCTATTATAGGGATTCTGATAATTTATAATATCTCTCCTTCCTGGAATTTGCTTCTTTTTCCTTTCTACATTTTAGCAATAACCATCTTCGCTTTTACCATAGGCCTGATTATCACACCGTTAGGATTAATCTACACAGATATAAGCAAAATATTAATTACGGGCATTCCGTTTTTAATGTATCTTACGCCTGTTGTATATGCAGTACCGACAATAGGGGTTTTTAAATTTTTATTTAAGCTTAACCCATTAACTTATTTAATTAATGATACCCGAAATACTTTAGTAGGAGCAGAAATACATTCTTTGATGTTCACAATTATTTTAACGGCCGTCAGCTTTATTGTTTTATTAATCGGCCTGGTTATTTTTAGAAAATCGATGCCAATAGTTATTGAAAAAATTGCAGGATAATGGAAAAAGAAAGAGAAGTATTAGTTTCGGTACAGAATGTATCTAAAAAATTCAGCAAAAACCTGAAGAGTTCACTTAAATATGGGGCTTCAGATATTATCCGCAGTACACTTGGTTTATCAATAAACAAAGAATTACGCCCACAGGAATTCTGGGCTGTAAAAGATGTCAGCTTTGAACTGGCAAGGGGAGAATGCATTGGCTTGATTGGCCATAACGGTGCCGGAAAATCATCTCTTTTAAAGGTTCTAAACGGCTTATATGCTCCGGATAAGGGACAGATTGTCATGAAAGGGAAAATAGGAGCACTGATAGAATTAGGTGCCGGTTTCAATCCGATACTTACAGGTCGGGAAAATATATATAACAACGCTTCTATTTTAGGATTTACTAAAAAAGAAGTTGAAGAAAAGATACAATCTATAATAGATTTTTCGGAAATAAGTGATTTTATAGATACTCCCGTGCAAAACTATTCCTCAGGAATGAAGGTGCGTTTAGGTTTTGCTGTTGCAGCTCATCTTGAGCCGGATATTCTTATTGTTGATGAAGTTCTTGCGGTGGGAGATTTAGGATTTGTTTTAAAATGTTTTAAGAAAATTGATGAACTTCTTCCTAACACAGCTTTAATTTTTGTCTCGCACAGCATGCCGATGATTTCAAGAATATGCAATCAGATAATCCTCATGGATCATGGAATGGTAAAGTATCAGGGGACCAATATTTCCAGTGGAATTGCTCAGTATTATGATCATTTTGATGATATGGCAACTGCAACCGTACTGGAAAGTAATGATATTACCAATATTGAAGTAATTGCTGATAAAGTTTGCAGATGGGGTCAAGAGATGAGAATAACTCTTAAGCTGAAAATTAAAAATATTCAGCAAACACCGTCTTTCTATTTTATTATTAAAGATAAAGAGCAAAGAGGCGTTGCAAGTGTCGTATCACAAGAGTCAGTAAACTTGGATGGCAATGAACAAAATTTAGAAATTAATGTCACAGTGCCCAAAATTGAACTCACAAATGGAACTTATAATGTGGATTTAGCCATTTATGAAACATTATTTAGAGGACCGCTTTGCAGAATTTCTAATTTATTTACTTTCTCAGTGCAGGAAGGCTTACAAACTTGGGAGGCATTTCATCTAGAATCGGAATGGGATTTAAAAATTATAAGTTAAGGGCTAATGAAGTACTAAATTTAAAGTAGCGGCTTGAAAAAATATGATAGCAAATGATTAAAAAATTAATTACATCAATTATCCCAATTTCATTAATTCCGAAGCTAAAATCTATCTATTACTTTAGATATACACTTCATAAATATTTTAATGGAATTAATTACAATAGGCTTACGTACAAAGAAATTTATAACAGAGAAATAAAAAACTTTGACCTGGTCATCTATGATACCGCATTTCCTAGTTTAATTTCAGGCTTTAGGTATGCAGAGTTCAATGCTTTGCTTCATGCATTTAAAAATGCAAAAATAATCGTTAACCCAACAGATTACCGAATTTTAAACCAAAAAACCGAGACCCATAAAACAGACATATACCTTTTAAAGAAAACACATCCATTATCTCATAAAAAAACCTTTGTTGGAACAGTTCAAGATATTAAAAATGCTAAATTTTTCTATTGCATATTCTTAAACAATATTTATGACAGTCTTTATTATCTGGAGAAAAACAAAATAAATTTCGCATTTACATTGTATCCCGGTGGAGGGTTTGATACAAAGGATGAGGTTGCACTAAAAAAATTGAAAAGCGTACTATCTTCAAAATATTTCAAAGGGGTAATTGTTACCCAGCAATTTACAGAAGACTTCATAGTAAAAAACTACAATTGTCCTAAAGATAAAATATTAAATATTTTCGGCTGTATTATCCCACAAAATTCTATTAATACAACAAGATTAAGGCGCTATAACAGTTCAATGACGTTACATGTATGTTTTTGTGCAGCAAAATACACCGAAATAGGAGCAGACAAGGGATATGATATTTTTATAGAAACCGCAAAGATATTAGCTTCAAAAGGGCATAATATTCATTTTAATGTTATAGGAGGATATGATAGTAAAGTAATCAGCGTTGAAGGATATGAAAAATTCTTTACTTTTCATGGATATAAAAAATATGAAGAACTGCAGCCAATATTTTTGGAACAAGATATAATCATATCGCCCAACAGGCCTTTTATTCTCAATGCCGGTAGTTTTGATGGTTTTCCACTTGGAGCGGTCGTAGAAGCAGCTCTAAATGGTGTAACCCCAATTGTCACAGATGAATTAAAGCAAAACACGATATTTAGCAAAGATGAAATCATTATTGTAAAGCCTGACGCGGAAGAAATAGTAATGAAAATTGAAGAACTTATATCTAAGCCGGAATTGCTAAATTTAATTTCTGAAAATGCACAGAAGAAATTTCTTGAAATTTATAGTGACAGCTATCAGCTGGATAAAAGAATTGACTTTATAAAAAAACATGTATATGATACCAGTAACTAAACCTTTCCTTCCGCCTCAAACAGAATACCAGAAATATATAGACGGCATCTGGAAAAGAAACTGGCTTACCAATATGGGGCCATTAGCCAGCCAGCTTGAAATGGAGCTTAAAGATCATTTAAAGCTCGATCATCTGCTGTTTGTAACCAACGGAACTGTTGCCATCCAGATGGCAATAAAAGCATTGGGAATTTCAGGTGAAGTAATTACTACTCCGTTTTCTTTTATTGCAACCACCAGCTCAATTGTCTGGGAAGGGTGTACGCCTGTTTTTGTTGACATCGATGCCAAAAGCTTATGTATAGATCCTAAAAAAATTGAGGAAGCCATCACGGAAAAAACCAGCGCAATTCTTGCAACCCATGTTTATGGAAATCCATGTGACGTGGAAGCAATAGACGCAATTGCAAAGAAACATAATCTAAAGGTAATTTATGACGCAGCTCATGCCTTCGGAGTAGAAATAAACGGCAGATCCGTTTTCGAATACGGAGATATCTCCACCTGCTCTCTGCATGCTACAAAACTTTACCATAGTATTGAGGGAGGTTTATTGATCACAAAAGACCCTGAATTATTAAAAAAGCTGGCTTACATCAGAAACTTCGGGATTTCAGGCTTCGATTCATTCTCGGAGTTGGGTCTTAATGGTAAAAACTCAGAATTTCATGCCGCCATGGGACTTGTTAATCTAAAATACATTTCTCAGATACACGAAAAAAGAAAAGCACTCGCAGAACTCTACGACGAAAAGCTTAAAAATTTACACTCTGTAAAACCTCTATGGCATTCCAAAGCTAATGATAATCATTCTTATTATCCTGTTGTTCTGGAAAGTGAAGAATTATTACTGAAATTAAAAAAGGAGATGGATAAACAGGAAATTTTTACAAGAAGATATTTTTATCCAAGTCTGGCTTCCGCATTGCCGTATTTGCCAAAACTGGAACTTCCTATTACTGAAGACATTGCCAAACGGGTTTTATGTCTTCCGTTTTATTATGATCTCACATTTGAAGAGGTTGAATATATTGCAAGATTAATGTTAAGAATACAAAATAATTAACAATGCTAATTGTAGGTGCTAAAGGCTTCGCTAAAGAAATCCTGGAAATTTGCCATCAGAAAAACGAATTGGAAAATCTTGTTTTCTATGATGATGTTAATGAAAGTGCTGACCTTCTTTATGACAGATTTCCTATCCTTAAGAGTATAGATACTGCGGAAGAATATTTCAGAACAATAGACCGAAGATTTACTTTAGGCCTCGGAAATCCATATTTAAGAAAAAAATTAGTTGACAAATTTATAAATATTGGAGGTGAGCTTGCTTCTACAATTAGTATAAAAGCAGATATTGGATCTTACGAAATAAAAATCGGAGAAGGTGCCAATATTCTGGATGGAGTAAAAATTTCAAATGATGTAGTGATTGGTCGTGCATCAATTATTTATTATAATTCAATTGTAACTCATGATGTAAGAATTGGAGATTTTGTAGAAATTTCTCCGGATGTAAAAATATTAGGAAGGGCAACAATCGGAAATTTTTGTCAGCTCGGAGCAGGTACCATTATTCTCCCTGACATAAAAATTGGAAACAATGTAATAATAGGTGCAGGAACAGTTGTTACGAAAGATTTACCAGACAATTGTACTGCTGTGGGAATTCCTTCAAAAATTATAAAACAAAATTAAATGATGAGCCCCTTGATAAGTGTTGTAATGATCACATATGGTCATGAAAATTATATCGAAGAAAGCATTAACAGCGTTTTAGCTCAGGATTTTGATGCTGAAATAGAACTTATTATTTCCGATGACTGTTCTCCTGACAATACTGAAAATATAGTAAAAAATATAATTGCCAATCATCCAAATGGCCATTGGATAAAATATATTAGGCATATAGAAAACAAAGGGGCTATTCCGAATTTTGTCTGGGCACTTTCTCAGGCGAAAGGCAAATACATTGCTTTATGCGAAGGAGATGATTACTGGATTGACCCTTTAAAATTAAAAAAACAAGTCGATTTTTTGGAAAAAAATCCGGAGTACAGTCTTACATTTCATAAAATCAAAGAGCTTACAGACAGAAAAGAAAAGTTTACATACAACAATCCCGATGAGGAAAAAACATATACCATTGGTGACCTTTCAAAAGAGAATTTTATTATAACCGTTTCAGTAGTTTTCAAAAAAAACATAGAAATTCTACCTGACTGGCTGCAATACTCCCCTATTGGGGATTACCCGCTACATCTGTTGAATGCCTCGCATGGTCTTATAAAATATTTCCCTGATGAAATGGCAGTTTACAGAGTAGGAAGTGGAATGTGGAGCACTCAGAATACAGTAGATCAAATTGTCAATACAATGTTTTCTTTAAGATTTCTATTACAACATTTTAAAAATAATAAAGAAGTTTTTGATAATCTTAAACTGCAATATACTAATTTTCAAAAAACACTTGTAAGACCTTTTGAGGAAAAAAAATTATTGGAGACTAAAATTAAGGATTATAACTACCTTGAAAGTATAACATCTTTTAGTTATCTTTTAAAAATAGTGAAGATTAAAATTGTTAAGAAGTTAAAAAAATAGAAATTAAAATTAACTGATGTTCCAAAAAATAAAAAATTATCTTCATAAAAAACTCTTCAAGATTGTTAAAGATTTTGAGGAGCTTGAAAAGAAAAAAAGTTGGTGGCGATTTACCTCGAAACCGAATATTAATATACACCATACCTTTGCTCCTAAAGATGTAAATATATTTAAAGGGAACGAAGGCGAATTTGGAAATATTAGTATTGATGAAACTTTTTTTGTGAGAGACTGCTGCAATATTTCAGTCCTCCCAGGTGCTACACTAAACATTGGAAAAGGAGTTTTTTTCAATAATTATTCTTCCATTAACTGTCTGGACAGTATAACTATAGGAGATAATTCTATCTTTGGAGAAGGTGTGAAAATATACGATCACAATCATAAATACGGATTTATTCCTGATTTTTCAGTCTACAAAAATGATTACACAAAAGCACCGGTGATCATCGGTAAAAATTGCTGGATTGGCAGTAATACAGTCATTCTGAAAGGTGTGGAAATCGGAGACAACTGCATCATTGGAGCAGGATGTGTGATCCATAAATCAGTTCCCGCCAACACAATTATAAAAAACAGTCAAAATTTAATCCCTGAATCTTTACAAAAATGAGTGAAACAAAAAAGATATTATTAATATCCCATGAAGCATCTTTATCAGGAGCGCCTATTCTGGTTCTAAGCTTGTTAAAGAAATTGAAGCAGCAAAGAAAAGACTATACAATTGATGTTCTGTTATTAAGACCGGGGCAGTTGTACGAAGATTTTGCAAAGCTTTCTGATAATAAAATTCTTGTTGCCAATCATTTCAACCAATCCTTATCTTTTGTAAACAGAAATTTTAAAAAATTACAGAATGCTTTCTTTCCAAAACAGGAAAACAAAGAAGAACAGATTGAAAAAGTAACAGGGAAACTCCTTCAGAATAATTATGACCTGGTATACGCCAATACGGCGGAAACTCTGGAATGGACAATCCCTTTTTACAAGAAAAACATTCCTACCATCGTAGCTATCCATGAGCTTACTTTTGGGATGGAAAGTTCTTATCCCAAAGATTTTATTTTAAAAAATATTTCCAATGTTTCTATGATTATTGCAGGTTCAAATGCAGTGGCAGAGAACCTCATCAACAGATACAATGCTGATCCGAAAAAAGTAACAGCCATTCATTCTTTTGTAGATGAAAAGTTGGAAATTCAAAAAGGTAAGGAACAAATAAAAAAGGAATTAAATATCTCTGAATCCGATATAATTCTTGGTATCGCAAGTTCTCAGGAATTAAGAAAAGGGACCGATCTTGTTCCACTTTTAGTAAAAAAGATTTCAGATAAAACAGATATCAATTTTAAATTTATCAATCTGGGAGGCTCATCCAAAAGCGGCCCTGTAAAATGCTCTAAAATTGATGCCGAAAAGTTGGGCGTTGAAGACAAAATAATATATGTGGATCACAATAAAACACCTAACGATTATATCAATATTTTTGACATTTTTCTTTTGTTATCAAGAGAAGATCCTTTTCCATTGGTAATGCTGACTGCTGCAAAACTTCAGAAGCCTATTGTTGCATTTGACAAAAGCGGAGGGGCTGTAGAATTTTTAGAAAACGGTCATGGAGTTCTGGCTCCTTATCTTGATCTTGACACAATGGCAGATGAAGTTGTAAAACTCATGAAAGATTCCGGACTGAGAAAAACTTATGGAGAAAGTATCAATAAAAGACTGGAAAATGAATATTCTGATAAAGAACTTACCAATAAGATCTTTACACTAATTGACAGCTTTCTTTAATTATGTTATCCATCGTTATCTCATCATATCAACAAAATTACTATGATCAGCTAGTTAAAAATATTAGCGAGACCATTGGTGAGGATTTCCGGTATGAAATTATTCAAATCTGGAATCCCAATACGATGAGTATTACGAAGGCGTATAACCTCGGAGCCGAAAAAGCACAATTTGAAAATCTTTTGTTCCTTCACGAAGACCTTGTTTTTCACACAAAAAACTGGGGAGCAAAACTTATACAACATTTTTCAATTCCTAATGTGGGAGTTTTGGGATTGGCAGGATCCAATTATGTTCCTGCTGCACCTTGTAGCTGGACAGTAACTGAAAAGTACAACTTCATCAATATTCTTCAAGGGAACAAAGACAATCAGGAGGTTGTTTTACTCAATAGAACACAGGCAAATATCAATCCCGTATTTGCAGTAGACGGAGTATTTCTCGCTATAAGAAAAGAAGTGTATCATCAGTTTAGATTCGATGAAAATATAACTGGATTCCACGGATATGACTTAGATTTCAGTCTCAGAGTTTCCAAAAAACGACAAAACTTCATTATTGATAATATTTTGGTAGAACATTTTTCAAAAGGAAGTCCAGATAAAAATTGGTTTGATACCAATATCCTGATAAAACAAAAAATGGGCTCTGATTTTCAGAAACAAAAGGATCGGGAGACTGAGAAAAAAATTTTCCTGTCTTTCCTGCATGGATATTTCAGATACTATCCGGTTACCCTCAAAAATATTGGATTCACATTACAATTCTTTCCAATGAAAAGCCTTATTTTTAAAGATTATTTCTCCATCACAAAAAAATATGTGAGCTACATAAAATACTCATCACAAATAAATAAAAAAATTAAGGGGGCATACACTCCCTCTAAAAATATACATAAATGATTATAGGAAACGGACTTATTGCTAATTCATTAAGAAATATCGATTCAGAGGATCATCTGTTCTTTGCTTCCGGTGTTTCAAATTCCCTCGAAACCAAGAACTCCGAATTTGAAAGAGAATTCAATCTTCTGAAAAATACTTTGGAAAAATACATCCAAAGCAAATTCATCTATTTTTCAACACTAAGCGTACATGACCAGTCCAAACAGGATAGTCCCTATGTTTTGCATAAGCTTAAAATGGAGGATTATATCAAAGATAATTCCCCGAACTATCTTATTCTCCGTATTGGAAATATCGTAGGAAAAGGAGGGAACCCCAATACCTTGTTCAACTATTTAAAGACTCAGATTACACACGATCATAAATTTAACGTTCATAGCCATGCCAGAAGACTGCTGATTGATATGGACGATATCAATAAATTTTTAGTGGAAATCTGCCCTTCTATACAGAATAAAACCATCAGCTATGCTTTCCCGTACTATTATAATTTACAGGAAATTATAGGAGCTATTGAGAAAAAAGTAAATAAAAAAGCCGTTTACGATACTATAGACGAAGGAGATTTCTACCAGGTTTCCTTTGAAGAAAATGTTGATCAGTTCTTTTCTGACACCAATCCTGAAGAGTATATAAAATCCTTGGTCAATAAGTATATATAAGCTGCAAAAAAGATGAAAATCTATTTTATTATTGTTACATACAATGCCATGAAATGGGCGGAAAGATGTTTTACAAGCTTAAGGAATTCCAACATTCCCGTAAAATCAATAGTAATTGATAACGGCTCCGGCGACGGAACTCAGGAATACATTAAAAACAATTTTCCTGAAGTAGATTTTATACAGTCTTCCGAAAATTCCGGCTTCGGAAAAGCCAATAATCTGGGAATTGAAAAAGCCTATAAAGAAGGAGCTGATTTTGTATATCTTATGAATCAGGATGCCTGGATTTTCCCGGACAGTGTAGAACAATTACTGGAAGTTTACAATCATTATCAGGATCAGGACAAAATTGGGATTTTAAGCCCGATGCATATGGATGGGACCGGAAAAAAATTTGACCTTCATTTTGAAAACTATCTTGCCCAGGATTGTAAGAACAACAGATTCCTTTCCGATGTTTTCCTTCATGAAGTAAAGCCCTTTTATGAAATAAAGTTTGTGAATGCCGCTCATTGGTTTATTCCCAGAAAAGTGCTGGAAAAAGTTGGCGGATTTAATCCTTATTTCTTTCATGGTGCCGAAGATTACGATTACATCAACAGAATTACTTATTTCGGGTTAAAAATCCTTGTTTGCCCGAAAAGTAAAGTGGTGCACGATGCCAAAGTCCAGGATTTCCAGAAAGAGGAAATGAAAGATCCTGCCGAAGTATTGGCAAGGAAAAGGCTGTCCATGCAGATGCAACGGGAAACAAGATATATGAATCCCAATTTTGATTACAATATCGGACGGGAGAAAAAAGCTTTCATCACCTCTCTTATGAAACATGGTATCCAGAGAAATACCGGCGAATATAAATTTTACCTGGAGCAGTACAAATTCTTTTCAAAAAGATTTGATGAGATCGAAGCTTACAGAAAACGATCCATGAGTGGTAACCACCCTTATTTGAATATTTAAAGCATTTAAAATGGCAAAGTTACCCGTAAGCATCTGCATTCTCTCCTGGAAAAGTGCCGCCAATCTTAAAAACACCCTAAGATCATACAAAAAATACGGTCTTCTGGATATGGTGGATGATATTACGATTCTGTTTCAGGAAGTCAATGAAGATGATAAAAAAATAGCAGAAAAATATAAGATCAAATATATCGGTTTAAAGGAAAATGTAGGAATAGGAAAAGGAATGAAAATGCTTGCTGAAAATGCATCTGCCCAAAATATCCTTTTCCTTGAGCATGACTGGGAACTTATTGAAGATCAAAATACTCTGTTTTCTGAACTCAAAGGCGGATTGGATCTGTTAAATAACGGATTTGATGTCATACGCTTCAGAAGCAGAAAAAATCCCGGCTACCCATTGATATCCATTAGAAATAAAGGCAAAGAGCTGGATTATTATGACGACTGGCACGAATGTACTTCCCCTCACCTGCTGGAATCCCTACACTGGCTGGATCCTGCAACAGAATTTCCAGATAAAATACAGAAACAGGGAGCCTTTTTTGTCACCACATCACGGTGGGCCAACTGGACGAACAATCCTTATCTGGTCCGAAAAAACTTCCTTCTTGAAAAAATTCTGCCTTTCGCAGGAGAGTCCGTTTCACTGGAGAGAAATATTGCTTCATGGTGGGTGAAACAAGACTTCAAAATTGCACAGGGTGAAGGACTTTTCACGCATAAGGACCTTGTAAAGTATCCAAAGAAAAGCCTGTTCCGGAAAATACTTAACCGACTAAAAAATAAATTAAAATAAAGACGAATGAGAATCCTTTTCCATGAGAATGAACTCAATTACAGAGGGACTTCCATCGCATTATATGACTACGCAGATTTCAACGAAAGATATCTGGGGAATGAATCTGTTATCGTATACAATAAAACCCTGCCTACCAACCATCCGCTTGGAATTGAAAAATTTGAAAAAAGATTTCAGGTATTCGGTTATTCGGATTTCAAAGAGGTGGATACCATTATAAAAAACAATAATATCGACTTGTTTTATGCTATTAAAAATGGTTTTTATGATGATATAGAAACTAAAGAATGTAAAACAGTTGTTCACAGTGTGTTCAAATATTTTGAACCTCACGGAGACATTTACGCTTATGTCTCAGAATGGCTTAGTGAAGAAATGACGCAAGGCAGATCTCCGTTTGTTCCCCACATGGTTAATTTTGAAAACGAAACCCACGAAGATCTCAGAACTGAACTGAACATTCCTAAAAACGCCAAAGTATTCGGGTATTACGGAGGCGGGCAAAGCTTCAATATCGGTTTTGTACAGAAAGTTGTGGAAAAGATTGCCTCCGCATACAAAGACATTTATTTTATCTTCATGGGCGTTGATCCGTTTGTGAAAAAAAGATGGTGGAAATCTGTCCCGTCCAATATTAAATTTTTACCTCCGAGCTCGGATGTGCTGATGAAGCTTAAATTCATCAATACATGTAATGCCTTACTTCATGCCCGTGAAAGAGGTGAAACATTTGGAATTACTGTTGCGGAATTTGCCATCAAGGGAAAACCTGTCATCACTTTTGCGGATTCCCCTGAAAAAGCCCATATCAATCATCTGAAAGATCAGGCTTATTATTATAAAGATGCAAAGGAAATTAAAAATATACTTCTGGATTCCGATTTAAGATTGTCTGCCAGGGAATTATATGAGAAATTCCTGCCTAATCCGGTAATGGATAAATTTAAAAAGGTGTTTATTGATTAAATATGACATCAAAATCACATTTCTTATATTATTTCCATTAGTATTGAAAGCCTGTCTCAGGATTGTAATATATAAAATAGTGATATTTAAGTAAATTTGTCTATCCGAAATTAAAATTAATGATGAAAAACAATATATTATGTGTGGAATAGCCGGAATAATCACCAATAACGCCCGAAATTACCAGAATGAAATTCAAAGAATGACGGATGCCATTGCTTATCGCGGCCCTGATTCTTCCCATCACGAATTTTATGATAACGCAGCTTTAGGCCATCGCCGGCTTTCTATTATAGATCTTTCCGAAAACGGAAAACAGCCCATGTTTTCCAGTACAAAAAAGGAATGTATTGTGCTGAACGGTGAAATTTATGGCTATCAGGCCATAAAAGATCAATATTCCGATTACCCGTACCGGGGAAGTTCAGATACTGAAGTAGTTCTTGCCATGTATCAGAAAAAAGGAAAAAACCTCATCCATGATCTTCCCGGAATGTTTGCTTTTGCGATCTGGGATGAAGGGAAACAGGAACTGTTCTGCGCAAGAGACCGTTTCGGGGAAAAGCCATTTTATTATACCATCGGGAAAAACGGTGAATTTATTTTTGCTTCCGAAATCAAGGCTATTCTGGCATCAGGACTTATAAAACCTGAAATTGACAAAGCACAAATTGCCTATTACCTGAAAAACGGATACATTCATCCTCACAAAACGATTTATAAGAATATTTTCAATCTTAAACCTGCCCATACGCTGGTTTTTAAGGATGGTAAAACAGATATAAAACCTTACTGGACTATTCCTGCTGAGACCTCAAAACTGAGTCTGGACGAAAGCATTGAGAAATTTAAACATCTTTTGGACAATGCCATACAGAAACAACTGGTAGCAGACGTTCCCGTAGGCTCTTTCCTTTCAGGAGGTCTGGATTCCAGTACCATTGTTGCGGTTGCATCAAAATATAAAGAAAATATCAAAACACTGGTTTACGGCTACGAAAGTGGCGATCTGAATGAAATGCCCTATGCACAGGCCATTGCAGACAAATACAAAACAGACCACCACATTCTTTTAGATAAAAAGCAGAAGATTTCCGAAACATTGCAGGAAGTGTATTCTTACATGGATGAACCATTAATGGATTCTTCCCTTCTTCCTACCCATCTTATTTTCAAGGAAGCTTCAAAAGATCTGAAGGTAATCCTTTCAGGAGATGTGGGTGATGAGTTGTTTGGAGGTTATACCTTCTATAAATACAATATCAGCCTTTCTCAAAAAGGCTATTATCCGACTTATCTTTCCAAAATGCTTCTTTTAGCCGGAAAATTTAAGGATATCGGTTCGGAAAGACGCCTTAGAGCAGAATATAGCGATACGATAGATTATCATCAGAATAAAGTCCGGAATCATTTTTCAGTTGCTGAAATCAGAAAACTGGGAATCAATGATGAAATTCCCGGGCAGGATTTCAGCTTTAAGCCTACCAATGAGGATTTCAATGACCTGATGAGGATAGATCTTGAAAAATATGTTCCCGCCAATATGCTTCTTAAAGGCGACCGGACTTCCATGTACAATTCTGTAGAGGTAAGGATCCCGTTTTTGGATATTGATTTTGCTGAATTCTGTATTCAGATGCCGTGGCAGTACAAAGTTAATTCCACAGAAGATAAAATTATACTGAGAAAAGCTTATGCTCACGCCTGGACGGAAGAAATTGCAGTCCGCAAAAAGAACGGTTTCGGAGCTTCCGTAAAAGAATGGTTCAAAGAACCTGAGCTCCAGAATTTAAGCCGGGAACTGCTTGAAAATAAAAACAGCTATATATTTGAGTTTTTAGACTTTGACGAAGTGCAGAAAAAGCTTAACAGGCATCATCAGCACTGGAGTTTACTGATTTTGGCACTTTGGTTTCAGAACAATAAAAATCATTTGCAGTAATTATGAAAATAGGACTGACACAAAATGATTATCCCATCAAAAGAAATATTTTGAATAAAGTTTCTGATTGTGAATATGTTTTTTTGAGAAAGAACAATAATCTTTTTCACTCATTATCTACATTAAAGAAAATTGTATTGAGGAAAAAAACGGATATTGAGGGGAGATATTTCTTTTATCAGAAACCTAAGATCGATATCCTCCATCTTTATAACGATATCAATTATTCTTCCCAGAAATGGGTAACTTCTTTTGAAACCCTGGTTCCGAGGTTTCCTGAAACTAAAAATGATCACCAGCAGACTGAACCTCAGCATATCCGCAATAAAAAAACGGAAAATGCACTCAGGCAGATTGGTAAAAAAAGCTGTCTGGGAATCATCTCAATTTCCCAGGCTTCCGCAAATATCCAGTTGGAGCTTCTGAAAAACTATCCTGATTTCCAGGAAATAGTACAATCCAAGCTTTCCGTGATTCATCCTTCTCAGGAAATTATCCCGAGAGATTCGCAGGAGATTTACCAGAACACTGAGAGCTTTAATCTCGTGTTTGTAGGAACCCAGTTCCATCTGAAAGGTGGAGTCGAAATGATACAAGTTCTGAAAAAATTAAGAGAAAAATACAATTTCAGGCTCAGCATTGTTTCGTCCTTTAAAACAGATCATTATGTAACCAAAGTCACTGAAAAGGAAGCTCTGGAAACCAAAGAAATGCTGAAAAAAGAGGATTGGATCGAAATTTATGAAAATATCCCTAACGAAAAGGTGATAGAACTTATTAAACAGGCACATATCGGCCTTTTACCCACCTGGTCGGATACCTATGGATTTTCAGTTCTGGAGATGCAGGCAGCAGGTGTTCCTGTGATTACGACGGACATCCGGGCGTTGCCGGAGATCAATAATGAAAGCTGCGGCTGGCTTATTCATCTTCCTCAGAACCGTTTGAAACAGGCACTTTATTTCACAGCCGAACAGCGGGAAGAGCTGAAAAAAACGCTGAAAGTACAGCTTGAAAATATCCTGGAAAGTATTTTCAATCATCCTGAACAGCTGCCGGAAAAATCAAAAAATTCAGTGGAAAGAATCAGGAAGGATCACGATCCTGTTATTTTCAGCGAAAAATTAAAAGCAATATACAGTAAAGCATGAATATCTCAGTAATTATACCAGTTTACAATGCCTCCGGGTTTCTGGAAAAGGCTGTAGATTCTGCTTTGCCTTTTGAGGAAGTAAAGGAAATTGTACTCATTGAGGATCAATCTACTGACGATTCGTTGGAAATCTGCCGGAAACTGGTTTTAAAGGATCCAAGAATCAAATTATACCAGCATCCTGATAAAGGGAACCACGGGGCCGGAGCCACAAGAAATTTAGGCCTTGAAAAAGCAAGCTGTGAATTCATATCCTTTTTAGATGCCGATGACCATTATCTCCCCAACCGTTTTGATGCTGAAAGGGAAATTTTTAAAGACCAGAAAATTGAAGGCGTTTTTGGGGCTATTGGCGTAGAATATTTATCCGAAAAAGGGAGAAAGGAATTCCAGGATAAGTTTAAAAATGTTTCTTTAACGACGGTCAATTTCCCTGCAGAAGGCGAAGAGGTTCTGAAAGGATTATTGGGCTTAACGCCTAAAGTTTTTGGAACTTTTTTCCATTTAAATACGCTGACCATCAGAAAAACAGCGTTGGTAAAAAGCAATCTCCGTTTCAACGAAAATCTCCGTGTACATCAGGACTCCGACTTTATTATCAAATTAGCCTATCACTGCTATTTAAAATCCGGAATTATAGATAAGGCGATCGCGATAAGAGGTGTGCACGACAATAACAGGATTACCAAAATCATAAGATATTCACCACAATATAATCAGAGGCAGTTTCTTTTATGGAAATCGTTATATGAATGGGCGGATGCCAATCCGTTACCGCCTGATGGCAAAAGAAAGATTTATTTAACTTATAAATCATTTGATTTATCTTTAAAAACAGGATTCAATAAATATTTTTGTACCTTTTTAGAAGTCATTAAGAATCCTCAGATATTAAAAACACAATACCGTTTTACGTACCTCAACCGATAAGAATGAAAATATCCGTAATAATTCCCGTTTACAATGCTGAAGAATATGTTTCACAAGCCGTAGAATCTGCTCTGCAGTTCGAAGATGTATATGAAGTTATTTTAATTGAAGATAAGTCTCCGGACAATGCGCTGGAGGTTTGCCGGAAGCTGGAAGAAAAGCATGACAGAGTGAAGCTTTACCAACACCCTGACAAAGGAAACCATGGTGCGGGAGCTTCCAGAAACCTGGGTATGGAAAAAGTGACGGGAGATTTTGTAGCATTCCTGGATGCAGACGATTATTATCTGCCCAACAGATTCGATGCGGAAAGAGAACTTTTCAAGAACCCTGAAGTAGAAGGTGTTTATGGCGCAATCGGGGTGAAATATTATTCGGAGAAAGCCCGGGAACAGTACTACCCTATTTATAAGGATAAACTGGATACGGTTTACAAAAAAACCAGTCCTGAAGATGTGTACCAGGGACTGATCAGTTTACGGGGCACCTTTGGACTTATCCATCTGGATACTTTAACCCTGCGAAGATCTTCCCTTTCCAAAATGGACCGGTTTTTTGAGACTTCTCTCCGCCTTCACCAGGATTCGGAAATTACCATACGTCTTGCTTATTACCTTAAGCTTTATACAGGGATTAACGATAAAGCGATTGCCTTAAGAGGAGTTCATGAAAACAACAGGATCACAAAAGTAGATTCAGGAAAGATAAATCCGGCCCAAACCCGTGTTTTACTCTGGAGAGAATTGAATCATTGGGCAGAGAACGAGAAAACGGTTCCGGATCATGTAAAGCTCCACATCAAACGGATGCTTCGCAGCTTTGAGATTGCCATCGCTCCTCCCGTCAAAAAATGGGCTATGATCAGTAAGTATCTGGTTACGGATTATCCGAGCATCCGTTCGGGCTTATTCAATATCAATTTCAGGAAAAATCTGTTTTAAGCAGGATATCAGTTATTTTTTTTCTTATCCAAAAGAATAGAATCAGCGATCCGGGCAGTAAATACTTTTCCGGATTCTTTGTACATATGGTTTCCGTCTGTAAAGATATATTGATCGGATTGATGGGAAAAGTCGAAAAATCTCACTCCTTTTTTGTAAGCAATAGATTCTATTCTTTTGCTAAAATCCGGAGAATATTTGTTTTCTATTTCCATAATTCCTTTAAAACCAGGAATTCTTACAATATAAACGGTTCCTTTAGTTTTAAGGTAGTCAATGATATCTTCAAATGCATCCAGTCTGTATTTGGATATTTTCTGGCTCTTTACAAATTCTGTATAATCAGCTACCTTTCGGTCCTGTCTTTTCTTTAAAGTATCGGGCTCCACATTTACATTAACTTCCATCCATCCGTTTTGATGCAGATAAGTACTGGATCTTGCTACTGCTTTCCTGTCTCTGTAAATATTAAACCAGGTTTCAGGATAATGTTTCAGAAGATATTCATAATTAGGTTTTACATCATAAAAATGCATATCTGCCAATGCGGAATTATTTTCTGATAGATCTTTTGTCTCTTTCACATTTTTATCTACAGATAAGTTCCAGGGATCAACAGTAAGAATAAAAATGCCGTCTTTTGTATCAGGGTTAAGCTTTTTCTTTATGGCTTCAAAGTAGATCTGTCCGTAAGGGGATTCGGTAATATTCAGGGAAAAATTATTGAATTTCCGGCCTTTCAGCTTATCATCTAAAATATTAGGGATAACAGCCTGAGAACCTCTGGAATCTCCCATAATCATATCAGAAGGATTCGGGCCTGTAAAGTGTAAATAATTATCATCCGTATTGCCGTCTGCATAAGTTCCTAAAAACAGCAAAACGGCAATAATTCCAATAATATAAAGCGATATTTTGAATAGAAATTTTTTCATACCAGATTAGAATTGTTGATAAATAAAGCTGCTATCTCCGAAAACCCCAAAATACATAATCATCAAAATAAGGAAAATGTAAAATGCTCTTCTTACTGCGGGCTTAAATCTGCTGATCTCTAACCCATGCTCCTGATCCTTATTAATCCAGTCAATCAGAATGACAATTCCTATCAGCCCTAAAATTTTAATTTTTATAAACTGTGGAACAGAGAAAAATGAGAGGCTGAAAATTTTTCCATACATACCAAAAGCGTCTTTTAAGCTTGGAGCTACAAACAAAACCAATGCAAAGCACACTAAGGCCATTGTATAGATAATATTTCCCAATTCTTTAAATGTAGGAATGGTTTTGGACAGCTTTTTCTTTTTATTGATCTGATTATTAACAACTAGGGGAACGTAATACAATCCCTGCAGACATCCATAAACGATAAACGTCCAGTTAGCACCATGCCAGAAACCAATGATCACAAAATTGAGAAAAACAGCAAGCATCAATCCTTTTTTATCATAATCACGGAAAGCAATGACAAGGGGAGTAAATACATATTCTGTAAGCCATGAGGTAAGGGAAATGTGCCATTTTCGCCAATAATCTGCAATATTCTGGGCAAAAAGCGGAAAAGCAAAGTTCTTAGTGGTTTTAAAGCCTAAAAGTTTTGCAAAACCTATTGCCATATCGGAGTATCCTGAAAAATCTGCATACATCTGGAATAAGAACAGTATGGCTCCAAAAGCTATAGTACTTCCCGAAAGATGCTCATATCCCTGGAATATCTTTTCTGTAACAGGAGAAATAGTATTGGCAACTACCAGCTTTTTAAATGCACCCAGAAGAATTTGCCTGGCTGCGTCAGAACCGTTTTCCAGGGTAAAAACCCTTTCTTTTTTCAGCTGCGGAAGCAATAAGCCTCCTTTATCAATAGGGCCGGATGTCATACTCGGAAAGAAGGCAATATAGTTGAAAAAAGCCAGTGAATCTGTTTCAGCTTTAAGTTTAGTATTCTTTATATCAAGCAGATAGCTAACCATTCTGAATGTATAGAAGCTGATACCCAGAGGTAAAATTATATTTAAAGTCAGATTATTTTTAATTCCGAACAAATCTGTAAAAGATTGAATGAAGAAGTTAAAATATTTAAAATAAAGCAGTGTACCAACAGAAAAGATCAGACCTAAATTCAGCCACAATTTTTTTCCCGAATTTTCACTCCGGGAAATTTTCAACCCTAGATAATAGATAATTGCTGAACTTCCGATCAAAAGTATTAATAACCTCCAATCCCAATATGCATAGAATACGTAACTGCCTAATAATAAAAATACATTCTGGGCTTTAAGATTTTTCCCAAGAATCCACCAGTAGACAGCAAAAAAAACAGAGAAGAAAAGTATAAATACCAATGATGTGAACTGCATGATAACTTATTTATTTAAAAGTTCAACAATTCCATAGGAAAGCATTAAAAAAGCAACCTTTCTGTTGTTGAAAAGTATAGCTTCTTTGGGAGGGGAAATAAGCATTCCTCCATTTTCGGTAAGGTTTTCAATGGACTGGTCAATATCATCCACCTCATAACAGATATGATAGTAAGATATCCTTTTTTTCAAAAGATTCTCCACGGGTGCACCTGAAACAAGCTCAATATTCAAACCGTCTTCTACGGTGATCATACAAAGTTCTGCCTGTTGATTTTCATCAAAGACAACAGGAGTTTCCTCAATGATCTTATGGAGCTTTCTTATGCTTTGGAGTTCTGCCTGTATGTCTTTACAGGCAACTCCTACATGATGAAACTTCATTATAATTTTGACGCGATAGAATCTACCATTTCACCTATATTGTTCCAGCTCTGAATTTCAGAAGAGGTAAAACGTATGCCGAAAGCTTTTTCCACAGCCACAATTAACTGGATGTGAGAAAGAGAATCCCATTCTTCAACATCATTGGCCGTAGTTTCTTCAGTTAAGGTAATTTCTTCATTATCCAGCTCTTCACGGAAAATTTCTGATAATTTTGATAAAATTTCGTTTTTGTTCATAATATTATATGTTTTTTATTTTTAAAAATGAGGCATACATAGTGGCAACTTTTCTCTTTTCCGCCTTTTCCAGTTCTATGTCTTCACTTACAAAGTATCTTTCATCAACAATTTCAAGTCCTGCTTCATGAATCAGGTCCCTGATTTCCTGAATAGTGTTAAAAAGATAAATATGATCCATAGAAGGTGCATTGGTAGGGGTTGTAATGAAGATGGTGCCATTCGGCTTTATCAGACTTTTGATTTTATTCAGCAGGGCCAGCGGGTCTTCCACATGCTCCAGCACTTCTCCCATTGTAATAAAATCTTTCTTCTCATCTTCATCTTTATAATCGAATACGTTTTTAAGGTGGTAAACCACTTTTTCACTTTTAATTAAGCTTTTGGTAAGCTCAAGTGAAGATTCGCTGATATCGAGTGCCTCGAAAGTACAGTCTTCTCCAATTTTCTCCATTGCAGCCTCAAAATATAAGCCATGTCCTGCTCCTATTTCAAGATAGGATTTCACAGGAAGATACTGTTGGATGGTCGTTTTAAAATACTGATAAACTGCATAATGATGCTTCCATAAAAACTGAGAAAGCAATAAGCCATGCATATGGGAAACCATTACATCCGGATTATTGTACATTGCCTGATTTACCTCTTCAAATGATGTATTCCTGTATTTATTGGTTCTTATAAAATCCAGCATCTCCTCATTAAAATCACTGATCATTTTAAGATAATAATTAATGGCATCATTAAATGTCAGATCCTTTTTCTCAAGTATTACTTTGTACTTGGTGATGAAGGTATTATAATTTTTTATGTAATTTTCGTCTTCCGAGAGTGAGGCAAAGTTTTTCTGGAGCTTTTTACCATGAATAGCATTTTTTGCAGAGATACTTTCAATAAGGTGTTCTATTTTCATATTTTATTGTTTATGTAGACTTCTTTTAGCTGGTAATCGTCAACATTCAACACCCATTTATCATTCTCTTTTTCAAATCCTAATCTTTCATAGTGATCTTCTACCATCTGGTTTTTTGCCGTAGGAAGATATTCTCCTACAATATTTTTAAAGCCATGTTTTCTGGCGGTTTCCACAATAGTATTGAGGGTAAAATCTTCCATTCCTCTTTTCAGTACGCGGCAGCTCATCAGCCATGTATCTATGAAAAGGGTATCCGGGTCCTTCTTTTCCAATACAATTACACAGATCAGTCCATTGTCGCCATATTTATCTTCCAGAGTAAAGGAAAGCGTATAATGTTCTTCAGAATTGATCAGGCGGTCTACATCCTGTTCCGTATATCTTACCGTTCTCAAATTAAACTGGTTGGAACGCTGAGTAAGCTGAGAAACTCTTGGCTTTGAGAAATTGTCGAAAGACTTCACATCAGAAGTCATATTCATACTTTTCAGAAAATCTTCCACATTGGTAAAGCTGTCCAGATCGACTGCCCGTTGCGCTTCCACCTGGTACTGCCTGGTACGCTCCGCATCATTTTCAGAAAAGCTGGAGGTTTCAAAAAGATTCAGGCCGTACAGATATTCCAGATATTCTGCCGGATCTTCGGGCAATTCAGGAACACAAACTTCAGGAAGGTTTTCGCGTACGATATTTCTTTCAAACGGATTGTCATCAAGGAACACCATGGAATCAAAACCTATATTCAGAATACTTTGGATCTTTCTGATATTATCCGCCTTGTTGTCCCAGTTAGCCACAAAAACAGCAATATCATCCATTTTAAGTACCATATCGGGATGCTTTTCGAAAGGTTCCTTTGCCTTGTCTTCATCATTCTTACTACAAACGGCCAGAATCACGCCTCTTCTCTGAAGGGCTTTAACCCAATACTGGAATTCGGTAAATGCTTTTCCTATTCCAAGGCTCCCGATCTGAATTTTTTCAAGGCCATCATCACCAATAATCCCGCCCCAAGTAGTGTTATCCAGGTCAAGGATCAGGCATTTCTTAAATTTGCCTTCCAGAGAGGCAATAATACTGGTGATATGGTGAGCAACGATCGGAAGGGCATCCAATGAAATCACCATTTCCGTATTTACATAGATGTTCGGAGAAAACATGAAATCTCTCCCCCATTTATTTTGAATGGAAAGAAGATCTGCAATAAAGAAATTATCATTTTTCACTGCCAGTTCCGCCGAAAGCAGGTAATTCAGTTTATTCAGCTGAAAAACAAAAGAAGACTCTACCTTATTTGAAAAATTTCCAAAGATCTGGTTATTGATCACCGGAAAATTACAATAGATGACCCTGCTTTTCGTTCTGTTCTGAATATTTCTGTACAGGTCTTCAATATAGGAAAGTTTGTTCTCTGCAAATGCAGCCTGTGTATCGTAAGATTTATAGTACTGGTTTAGTAATTTATGAGATGACTCAAAAATGATGGTATAATCCGGATTAAATTCATAGTATTCTGAGGTAGGATCAAGAATCTGACGGGAAATCTGACCGAAATCGGCTTCAAAAATTTCAAATTCAAAGCCATCATTTACAGCAGTCCCTTTCAAAGCAACATTAAGAAACTGTGTAGCGGTGTCACCCAGTAATGCCACCCTGATCTTTTTAAATCCGGAAATATCTTTGCGGAGTTCTTTTTTCAGTTCAGAAAACGTTTTGTACATGGATTCCCTTTATTTTATTAAAATGAATGTACCGGTTCTCAATTCTGTCAGTTCCGTATTATTCCTTTTAAAGGCTTCCGGTAGTATCGGATCTTTAGTATAAATACATGTAGCATATGCCTTGGGAACATTCGTATTTTTTTTCATCGTGTTTTGTTTGTACAAAAATAAAAATTTTATCTGACATTTATCTTTTTAAGATAATCTCTGAGCGGTTTTTCAATAAATTGATAAAAAAATATCGAGGTAATGATAAGAACAGCCATATAAATCCAGAACACACTGTTGATATTAAGCTTATAATTTTGCCATTTCAGAATTTCTCTCAGAATATACAAAATAGGGATATGGGTAATATAGATAGCATAGCTTGCTTCACCAAGATATTCCAGGGGCTTCAATGATAAAATTCTTGTCAGCAGCCCGTTATTCCATGAGATTAAAAGGATAAGCGGAATAAAAAGTACTGCCATAAGCCCGTTATGATAGAAAAGAGGCACAAAGATCAGCAAAAGCATCACAGCGGCAAAAACCAGGATCACGGGAACATCATAATTCTTCTGTTTAGGATGGTTCACGAAAAACAATCCGGCAAGGTTGCCTACCAAAAATTCGCTTACATGCATCAGCGGAAAATAATACAGAAATTCGTGGCTTTCCGTATGTGGGCCTTTATAAGAGGGTGAGGCTTCATAAAGATGGGAAAACACCTGGGTAACAATCCATAAGACAATTCCCGCTAGCCAGATACTTTTATTCTTTCTGGAATAGAAATAATTGTACAGCACGGGGAAAATCAGGTAAAAAAGAAACTCCACAGAAATAGACCATCCCGGAAAATTCAAGATCATTGCCTTTCCTGGAATCCAGCTCTGCAGCCCGAACAGGTATAGAAAAGAATCATCAGGATTAAAGTTAGAGAACCTGGTTACCAGATAAAGCAGCAATCCCACCACGTATAGCGGATAGATCCTTGCAAATCTGTTCTTATAATATCCGAAATACTCAATTTTCTCTTTCTTATGATAAGCCACAATCATGATGAAGCCGGAAAGGATAAAAAAGTAACTCACTCCTACATTAGCTTTCAAAAAGATATTGGAAATATAATCTGTCTTATAGACAAACATATCTTTATTATAATGAGAAATAACGATGGCTACAGCGGCAAGGAATCTGGTAAAGGTAATCTGGCTTATCTTCATTCTCAAAAACTGTTCAGCAGTTTTACAATAGTTGGTTATTATAAAAAACACTTTTTACTGCGGTCATGAAAACAACAGTACTCAAAGCACTGCCGGCAATACACAACAGAATATGGCGTTCTTTAAAAACTATTTGACAAAAACGCCGATATATTTCCCTTCATATTCCACTACCGTAGTTTCTATGCTGTTTTTTTCACAGAAATCCTGATAGGCAGAATTATCCCCAATATCATCACTGATAAACACTCCTCCTTTTTTCAGGTGTTTATACAGCTCATTATAAGCCCATATTCTTCCGTTATAGCTTTTATCAGAGTCATAATGAAGAACATCAAAAACTGAATTTTCAGTAAAAATTTTCGGTAATGATTCTTTGTCTGCAAAACGGAATAATTTCCAGTTGCTTTTAAGATTCTGCGGTACTACGTAACCTACGTACTGGTCTCCGTCCTGTGCCAGATAAGGCATATCTGAACTGTACAGTGTTCCGTTCCTTTTAGCAAGGGAAAGAAGTGAAGCCAATGACGACCATCCATAGGCAACGCCTGTTTCAACTACATTCTTTGCATTTGTAAACTCACAGGCATAGTAGATCAGCTCCAGTGCTCCGGGGCCGCCCATTTTTACCGGACATGCTTTTTCCTTCTGCTCTGCTGTTCTTAAAACCTCTGCATAATCTTTACGAAATGCGCCCGTTTCAAGGCCAAATAGTTTTAAAACAGCTTCTTCCTGGGAAATAGCTCTTTCTGCAGCCCAGGAATTTGTTTTTTCCTTCCCTTTGAAAGCATTGCCTCTGTTCACTGTATTTTTAATGATTTTCCGGCCCAGTTCCGGGTAAAGATCAGGCCTTTTAAGATACCCGATAAATGTTTTGAGAACTCTTGTTATTTCACTCACTGTGTTGTCTTTAATTCCGCAAAAATAAATATTTTTTTTTCATTTATCTAAAAACAGATATATTTGTGTTACTCAAATGATCATGAAAAAAATAAAAACACTACTATGTTCTACAGTTTTTTCGAAAAAATCTACAGAAAACAGCAGCTTTCCAGCCTGAAAAAAAATCCAAAAGTATTTTCTGAAAATATCCGGCTGGGTGTAGGCAACCGCTTTGTTCTTGACAAGGATTTGAAAAAAGTGAGCATAGGCAAATCCGCAGAATTTAGAAATTACACCTGCATTCTGGTAGCAAAAGATGCCAGCCTTGAAATAGGAGACCGTTTTTTTATGAATAACTTCTGCTCGATCAACTGCCTGGAGCATATTTCAATTGGTGAAAATACTTTGTTCGGTGAAAACGTCAAATTGTATGATCACAACCATGCTTATGAAACTTCTCCGGAATTCAGGCTTCACCCGTCAAAATTTACAAAGGCACCTATAAAAATAGGCAATAACTGCTGGCTGGGAAGCAACGTGACAGTACTGAAAGGCGTTACGATTGGCGACAACTGCATTATCGGGGCAGGATGTACCATATACAAAGACATTCCGGCTAATACACAGGTAGTTAATAAACAGGATTTAATATTCAATTCCCTTTAAATTCAGATGAAATTTTCCATACTTATTGCTCATTATAACAATGCCTCGCTTTTTAAAGACTGCTACAGTTCATTACTCGCCCAAACCTACAAAAACTGGGAGGCCGTGATTCTGGATGATGCTTCGTCTGAAGATGAAAAAGAGCAGATCAAGGCTATCATTGCAGGAGATGAACGGTTTAAATTTTTTGAAAATGAAAAAAACTCCGGTGTAGGCGTTACCAAAAGTACACTTATTGAGCTTGCTTCAGGAGACATCTGTGGTTTTGTAGATCCTGACGATGCCATTCTTCCTGAAGCTATTGAAAAAGCCGTAAAAGTATTTACACAGAAAAAGAATGTTGTGCTGGCCTATTCCAGATTTATGAGCTGTGATAAGGATCTGAAACCTATTGCTCCATTCAGATCTGCTATGCAGGTTCAGAACAGGGATCCGTATTTCTTTAACTATCCAATCCAGATCGCTCATTTTGTAACGTTCAGAAAAGATATTTATGAACAGACTGAAAAAATGAATCCTGAACTTAAAATTTCAGAAGATCAGGATCTTTATTTAAAACTATATGAAAAAGGTGACGTTTACTTCATCGACGACACCAATTATCTGTACAGAACACATCAGGGAGGCATATCCCAGAATAATAATAAATCTAAATCTTACGAATATTTCTCGACGGTAGTTTTTAACGCTATGAAAAGGAGAAATATAAAAAGTATTAATGGAGTGAAGATTCCTGAAACTTATCCCGGACAAGAGCAAATTTTCAAGCTTCTTGAATATCAGAATTCGGTTCCGTATAGGATAAAAAGAAAAATCTCCATTACTTTACAAAAACTTTTCAGTTAATGTCAGCAGAAAATCAGAAAATAAAAGTTCTTTTCAGACACCGTTCCATGGAAATGGGTGGTGTGGAAAAAGTAATCCTCAGCATCCTCAATAATCTTGATCCTGAAAGATTTGACATCACCGTTTGCCTGAATATGAATCAGGGTGAACTGAGAAATGAATTTCCGAAACATGTTAAAAAGATCTATTTTACGGACGGAAGGGAAGATTTTTCCAAGAATCCGCTGATCCATAAGCTACAACTTGTCCGAAGAAGTCTGAAACTTTCCCGGGTGCTGAAAAATCATAAAATATCTGACCGTCTTTTAGGAAACAAAAAATTTGATATCGAAATTGCTCCTTCCTATTCCACATTTTCATCCGTCACTGGATCCAGCAACAAAGCTTCCAGGAAAATCGGATGGTTTCATTCGGAAATTAATCTGCCTGCTATGCAGCCGCTGGTGCCTGGCATTCTTGAAAATTTCCCACAGTTTGATCATATGATTTACTGTTCACAGAAAATCAAAGATCTGATGCATATCTATTATCCGGACCTTAAATATCCTGAAGAAAGTGTAGTGATTAATGCTATTCCTATTGAGGAAATCAAGAGAAAAGCACAGGAAAAGATAGAAGACCTGCCTGAAGGACCTGTTTTTGTTTCGGTAGGACGCCTGCACAGCAGAAAAGGCTACCATAAGCTGATTGATGCCCATAAAAAATTAATTGATGAAGGATTTCACCACAATGTTGTCGTTGTGGGAAGCGGTGAGGAAATGAAAAACCTTACGGAACAGATCCGCATCAATAATGTTCAGGATACATTTATTTTAAGCGGCAACAGGATGAATCCATATCCTTATGTAAAAAATGCAGATTATTTCATCCTTCCGTCCGAATCCGAAGCATGGCCGTTGGTAATTGCTGAAGCCTTAATTCTTCAGAAGCCTATCATTGCTACCGATACAGGAGATGTAGGGCAGATGATTAAAGACCGTGAAACCGGTTACCTCATCAATTATGAAACAGATGAAATGTATGCCGCCATGAAAGCATTTCTGACTGACCCTGAGCTTATTTCCAGAATCAGAAAGAATCTGGAAAACATCGAAGACCAGTTTGACAACCAGAAAATTTTTGATGCGGTGGAAGGAATTCTTGAAAATCTTTACCAAAAAAATCAGTAATTGAATTAAGATTTTAGCATCAATAGTTTTTCGGCGATCATCTAAAGCATTCTACAGAACAGCTTCTCCCGGTACCGGAAGAAGCATCTGTACAGGATCGTTTTTATCTTTTAAGAAATGGATTCATTAATCTTCAAAGTTTTCTCTGCCAATAACATCCATAAGATCAGAAACCGTTTTCACATCCTTGAAATCCTTCGTGTCAATTTTTTTATCGAAATTTTCATCAGCAAACGCAATCACGGAAAGCAGACTGATAGAATCATAGCTTTCGAGCTGTTCCAGGTTCGTTTCAATGGTTAATGTTTCATCTTCTCCTAATTCTTCTTGTAATTTCTCTAAAAAAACGGATATTTTCATATTTTTAAAATTTTACGACTTCTACTTATATTTTAAATTTCCAGCACGGTTGCTCCCCAGGAATATCCTACTCCGAAACCGGCCATTAATACTCTTTCCCCTTCTTTCAGTATTCCTTTATCCATCATATTTTTCAAAGCGATAGGAATGGTGGCTGATACTGTATTCCCTGTGTTTTCCATGTCAACATAAAACTTTTCTGCCGGTATTTTGATCTTTTTCCTTAAATAATTCAGCATAAAAGAATTGGCCTGATGAAAAACAAAATGATCCACATCTTCTATCGTCAGCCCGTTGGTTTCCAAAGTTTCTTTTACCAATCCCGGAATATTTTCAATGGTGAAATTAAAAATCTCCGGACCGTTCATATAAAGATTTTCCGGGTAAAACTCATTTTCCGGATTGAGTTCAAAATCTGTTTTGAAAGCTCCTTTCTTTACAATAAGGTTTTCGGCACCGCTTCCGTCTGTTCCCAGGCAGAATTGGTAATCCCCTGCATTTTCATCTTTTTCTACAATCACCGATGCAGATGCATCCCCGAATATGCTTCGGTTAGCCTTGTCTTTCGGATTGATATGCTTTGTATAGGTTTCTGATGTGATCAGTAAAATACTTCTTGCAATACCGGCTGCTACTAATCCTTTAGCAAAAGCCAGTCCATAAATGAATCCGGAACAGCCAAGATTAAAATCCATGGCTCCTATATTTCTTCTGAGACCAAGCCTGTCCTGAAGAATACAGGCAGTTGTGGGAAGAAAATAATCCGGGCTTTGGGTACAGAAAAGAATAAAATCCACTTTATTCCTGTCATAATTTTCAAAGATTTTCTCGGAAGATTTTACGGCAAGCTCCAGTACGGTCTCGCTGTCTGAAGAAATATGTCGCTGCCTGATCCCTATTTTTTCCTGAATCCTCTCTGAGCTCCATTCTGGAAATTCCTTTTCAAGGTCCTCATTTGTAAGAACCTGCTCAGGTAAATAATATTCTATTTTGGAAACTTTTATCATAGAAATTCTTTTTCTTTGTAAAAATAAAAAACAAATTCACAATAATGATGCTCCTATTCAGAATCATCTTGAAAGTCCGTTCCCTATATGAGGACATGGTGAAAAATGCCGCTATAAAGGTAGCGATACATAAGGGTATGAAAGTTGGTGAAAATCTGTATGTTCAAGGTATTCCAAACTTCGGCTCGGAATGTTTTCTTATAGAAATGGGTGATAATGTAACTATTGCGGAAGGGGTCTCTTTCATTAATCATGGCGGAGATGGCCGGGTCACCAAAAGAATTGAAAAGTATAAAAACGGAAGGACTTTCGGAAGAATAAAAATCGGGAATAATACCTTTATTGGAAAAGGTGCTATTCTTTTACCCGGGGTTTCTATCGGAAGCAATTGTATTGTAGGATCATTAAGTGTTGTCAGCAGTTCAATTCCTGATAATTCAGTTTATGCAGGGGCACCAGCAAAATTTATCTGTACCATTGAACAGTATGGCGAAAAATTACTGGCCAACAACACCGTTTATCCTTTGGAGCTAGAGGCTGACCGATCTGCCTTAGAAAAATACCTCATCAACCATCTCCCTCACCATTATAAACCTGTAAAAAAATAAATGCCACAAAAAAAGAAAGTTCTTATTCGTATAGGCTCTCTCCGACATGGCGGTGCAGAAAAAGTTCTTGTTAACTTTCTCAAAAACCTGCCTGAGGACAAATATGAAATTGATCTGCTGATTAACCTGTATACCGGAATGTATATTAAAGAAGTTCCGTCATGGGTTAATCTGCATTATCTGCTTAAAGGAGAAATGATTACCACCAACAGGCCTCATGAAATTCCAGTAAAGGCATTCAGAGTGCTTTACCAGAAAATGTTTCTTTGGTTTCCGGATCTGCTTTACCGGTTTGTTCTGAAGAATAAAAAATATGATGTGGAAATAGCAGCTATTCATGGCATGTACAGAGAGCTTCTTTCCAGCCCGCAGAAAGATTCAAAAAAAATCATCTGGATCCAGAATGATATTTTTAATCTGAAGGAATATACACCGGATGTGATCAGACAGCTTTTTAAATTCGATAGAATTTTAGTCATTTCCAACAAACTGAAAGAGGAAATGCAAAAGTCGGCGAAAAACGACGGAGAAAAACAGGCCGTTATTAAAATATTTAACCCGATAGATAAGGACGATACTATAAAAAAGGCAAATACGGTAATTGATGATTATCCTTTTTCCGGTAATCTTCCTACTTTTATCACCATTGGAACTGTTTATCCGCAAAAAGGTTACGACAGGCTTCTGGATGTACATAAAAAACTGATCGATGAAGGGCTGAAGCACCAGATTATCATTATTGGCGACGGCTTCGATTTTGAGAATATCCAGGCAAAGCTTAATCAGCTGGGTCTCCAGGACACGGTAAAAATGCTTGGTTTCAGAAGCAATCCTTATCCATATCTTAAAAAAGCCGATTTTTATATTATGTCTTCAAGACATGAAGGTTTCCCTACCATTATCGCAGAAGCTTTGATCCTGAATAAACCTATTGTTTCCACAGATGTTTCCGGAATTAAAGATCTTCTTCAGGATGGAAAATTAGGCATTATTACCCCAAATTCAGAGGACGGAATCTATGAAGGAATGAAGAAGATCCTTACTCATCCTGAACTTGCAGATCATTACCAAAAAGAAATTGCGATGACTGACCTGCCTTTTGTTCTTCAGAAATCCGTAGCACAGCTTCAGGAAATCATTGATGAATTATAAAAAGACTAACATGAGCTATACAACTATACAGAAAGACTTTTACAGGGAAAGCGGAAAATGGCTCTCTTCATGGGAGATCCTGAAGAAGTGCATCAATCCTAATCTGCATTTTATTTATGTTTTAAGAAAAGCTCAGAAGTATAACAACAAACCTGTTTCAGGGATATTCTGGAAGTTCGTCCTAAGACATTACCAGATAAAATACGGTTACCAGATTTATCCTGAAACCGAAATCGGGGAAGGTTTCTATTTGGGGCATTGGGGAAGTTTAGTGATCAATCCTAAAGCTAAAATCGGCAAAAACTGCAATATCGCACAAGGAGTAACTATCGGTCAGCAAAACCGCGGTAAGCTTCAGGGCTTCCCTACCATTTCTGACGAAGTCTGGATAGGAGCCAATGCTGTTATTGTGGGTGGGATTACTATTGGAAGCAATGTCCTGATTGCTCCCAATTCATATGTTAATTTTGATGTTCCTGCCAATTCTGTAGTGGTTGGAAATCCTGGAGTAATTTATCCAGCAGAAAGCGCTACAGAGTCTTATATCAATAATAAAATATAAAAAAATCATCCATATATATTTATAAATTCATACAGCATTTTTTCTCAAAATTAAATTTTCTGTTGCAGGAAAATATTTTTTTATCGACTTTTGCTTTAAGATAATTAGAATTAAGTTTTGATCTGGATTTTAATTATTATTACAAAAACACAACAAATTAAAACACAATAACATGGAAAAAAATTATGCTCTTAATACAGGCAGTCTTCTGTATTGCCTTATCTTCATTTTATAGCTTAATATACGATACCTGAATACTTTAAGATTCATATAATTCAACCCCGTTAGTCAACTTGGGATTGGCATCAGTTATAAACCTTAAGCGTTCAAATATCCTTTATAATACTATTCATTCATAAAAACACTTTAATTCTAAACGTATGAAAAAAAAATCGACATTAAAGATTTTTGCTGCAGTATTTTGTATTGCATCGTCTCATGCATTGGCAAAGGCAGCTTCTGTCCCCTGGCCTGGTGAGACCAGTATTGGATCCAAACTTATGGCACCCCTTCCCCCAAGTGTCTATGATCTGGATCCTCTTATCGTTATTTCACAAAATGTGAATGAGAAGGGATTGGTTGTAATGAAAGGAAACTTTCAAAAACCCGTTACCTCCGGAGATGTAAAAGTTACTATCAAATACAAGGATGCCCAAAACAACTGGGTCTCTTTGTGGTGTAAAACTTTTGCCGGCAACTATGATTATAATGAAGACCTTACAGCCAATTTTGAACTACCTCAATCGGCTTTGAATACGCATTCCGTTAAGGTTGAATTAAGCTCAGACGCTACTATTACCAACTGGCAGTCCATCATATGGGACAAAACCGTAAGCCATTACAAACAAACGAATTATGCTTACGCCAATTGTGACCTGGATGAAAACCAATACACCATTCTATTCACCCCTAAAAAAAACGGGACCGTTTTATACAACTCCAACGGAACTGTTTCGGGTGTAAAAGACAGGGTAACTTCCCAGCATTTGGTAAGAAAATTGGATGACATCGTTTTATCTTTCCAGGGAAATGCAACATTGGATAATGCCAACGCCAATTCACCGGTTGTTAATATTACCAACCCTAATAATCTTGCTACTATAGCTAGCTCCCAAAAATATATTTATCAGAATAGTGATACAAGTCCTTTTGAGTTTTCCTATCACGATCCTGTTTATATGTTTGCAGGAAAATTTTCGAACGAAAGTTTCTTTATTAACTTCAGTAACTGGTTTTTGCCTCCGGAAGAAGGAGGAGAAGCCTGGGGAAGAGGTTATCTGGATTTTACCAATCCTAATGCCCTTGTTAACCGGTATTATAATCTTTACAATTATATTAATGAAAAACTGGGTGATGTTTTTGCCAACCAGCAGCCTGTTGTTATTGTGATCAGTAAGGTCACAGGACTAAGGGTTTATAAGGCTAACGGACAGTATATTTCTCTTAATGCCCTGAGCAATTATAATACTACTAATGATTTCGGGTATCCTCCACTCAATGACAAACAGAGAGGTCCGGGCTCGGAAAACTTTTCCTTGAGCAATACCTCTCAGGCTTCATTATATGGTGTGGGGGCCATTAGAAACAGAAAAGTGATCCCTGGATGGAATGGTCCTTCAAGACCTTTGATGGATATAGAAACTGAGATCAATAAATTTATAAAGTATGTAGGAATTTTCACGAATCCAACCACGGAAGAATGTCCTGTTACCTGCTTTACCATCAATGCCGGTGCCCAGTCTGACTATGCTGACTGGACCAAAGCGCCGAACAGCTATATCTTCACCGGTAAGGATAAGAAAAATAATAATGCCAATGTAGACGGTCTTTATATTCCTGTAAAAAAAGCTTATGAAATGTGGTCCAAGGGTGGCGACTTTATGAAGGATGACACAGGCAATTATACTCGTATTCCCGACGAGGGACTTGCAAAAGCAGGACTATACTGGGAAGATGAGCCGGGGCTCATAAAATCCGTTGCTTTAGAAGGTACAGGAGAAAATGCCAGGATCAAAGTAATGGTCAATAAGGTAAAAGAAGGTAATGCAGTAATATCATACAAGGTAAATGACAAAATATACTGGTCATGGCACGTATGGGTTACCGACGATCCTGAAGACGGAAGCACTTACCACCATGGCTTCGAAAAAGATAAAAACGGAAATGTGGTAACGAACTGGAAATGGATGGACAGAAACCTGGGTGCCACAAGTGCTAATTTTGTAGGAAATGAATGGCACAAATCGGCCGGGCTACAGTATCAGTGGGGAAGAAAAGACCCGTTCCCTCCATTCGGACTTAAAGACTTAAGCCTATATCCAATTAGTGGAGAGATCAATCTGAATTATAACGATCCGGCGTTCCAATCTAAATTCATTAAGGTAAGGGGTAATAAGTACTCTTCCCAGATCAATACAGGAACAGATACTCCCAACGGAAACATCAGATTCTCTATACAGAACCCGATCAGCTTTATCGCAACCCCAATTTATGTGGCTACAAAAGATCAGGCATTATTAAATGATGGCGAAGACTTTTTAAAACAAAACAGCAATGACAGCTGGACGTCAGTGGGAATCACCACATGGTTCTCAAAACAAAAATATAAGAAATATGAACCTCCTTACCGTGAAAACATCATTGCATGGGATCTTTGGGGAGACACGCGTCAGGGTAATTATTCCGATATAGATGATGCTGTTGTTGGAGAAGCCAGTACCAGATATGCCTTGAAATCACCATATGATCCATGCCCATGTAACTGGAGAGTTCCTTCAAGCTACTTCTCAGGAGGAAGAAACTCCTCTACTCCAATGCCTGATGAAAACAGATACAGCCCTTGGGGGAAACATACCGGCAATACCGTTGATCCGGAATTTAATGCAACTTCATTGAATGCCGATTATCCGGGCATAAAGGTTTATCCTCAGTTTGGATTCGATTTCTCAGGAGTTTCCGGGATGAATCTTGGTAAATTCCCTATCAACGGAAATTATGAATCTTATCCTAACGCGACAGGACCTCTAAAATACGGAACCGGATGGATCACACCTGTTCTTAATTTCCAGGACCAGAGTGCTGATGGAGGTTTATTGACTTCCACATTCATGACTGCCTCTGAAGTAATCAATGGCGTACGCTACCCTTCATTCGGAGCTGCCGGACTGGCTTTAATATCAGATCCTTTAAGCGGATCCAAGCCAAGACCGGGATGGCATAGATTCTCAAGCAGTGCTTATACAGGCAGCGGAGGTGTTCGTTGTATTTATGATCCTAACGCCGCTTCTATGTCGCAGGAGTTTGATACCCAATATGTTTATTCAGGAAGCGAGACCTATTCTACTGAAACTTTAAAATCATGGACCAAACTTCCAAACAGTTATGTAGAATATACCAATCCTACACTGGTTACGCCTAATCCAAACGGAAATAAGGTAGATCCAAACAAGGATAACGACAGAATTATTGAAATTCCTTTGAGAAAGGCATATGCCATGCATAAGCTTTATTTGAGCACAGATTTTTCTTTCCCTGCAGAAAGCACTAAATCTTCCTCTGTAGTATGGACCAACAATACATCTCTTATTCAAAAAATGGAAATCGTAGATGGTCCTATAGATACTGCTGTGTTAAAAGTAACTTTAAATCCAAATGCAACAGGAAATGCTGTGGTTGCATTCCATGTCGGAAGCGGTACATGGACTGCCAATAAACATAATGATCCTGTAGTATGGAGCTGGCATATTTGGGCACCAAGATCCGTGATTGAAACTTACACATTCGATCCTGAAAATTCAGGTAACGGGGGAGTTATTCCTGCTAATGAGCAGTTTGTAGATCCAATGACCAGTGCCGGAGTTCCTATGAAAACTACTTTTATGGACAGAGATCTCGGGGCAAGGCTACCGTTTATCAATGAACATATTTACGGATATAATACAGCTGCTTATACAGGACCTCTGGGTTCTTACAACAATAATAATCCTGCTGCTGTAGCCAGACTAGATCAGATGCATGACAGTGGTGGACTTCACTTCCAGTGGGGAAGAAAAGATCCTCTGCCTGTATTTTACAATCCGGGAATGTTCTATAACCACGTAGTGAGTGGCAAAAGGCCATTTAATGACTATTTTGTGTATAGGCAAAACAATCCTGCCAACCCAACAACAGGGGTTATTCCTTACGCAGGTAATATGCTGGAGTCTGAATACCTTAATAACTATACCCAGCCTTATACCTCCTATTCTGCAGCTGCCAATGTTTCAGCATCCGATTCTCAGGCAGATAAACTTAAGAAAGTGGTAAAATATTCTGTGGCAAACCCATTAAGCTATTTATATCAGTCTGATGCTGCCAAGCTGGATTGGGTTTCAGATGAGAATGGCACTATGCCGGAAAGATGGGGGCATGCTACCGAAAAATCGCCTTATGATCCTTGCCCTGCAGGCTGGAGAATAGTAGATCTTGAAAGCGTTTCCACCGGAATTATTCTTGGTAATTTTATTTCAAAAGGAAATACTCCATGGTTCTATAATGCAAAATTCACTAATACTTATGGTATAGATCCTGGTAACATAAATGCTTTTGTTAATAATGAAGCTTATGACACTAATAAAATGAATTATCTAGGCAGCTTTGTTTATGGAAATGCTTCAGGTGTTGGGTCATTCCGATACGGATTTGTTTTAACCAAGCCTGAATACAACATCGGAACATTCCCTAACAACGGGATTAGAGGGTTCAATGGAGGAAATACTCTTGATGCCACCAAACTTGGTGGAAATCCAGATACATTTATGAAATCCGGGATTTGGACCGCTGCTAATCAAGGAGGTGCAGGATCTTCTTTAGGGATGTTGTTTAATGCGGTGATTACTCAAACGGTTGGTGCTAATGATAAATTGTATTATTTAACTCCAACATTCGGTTTCCGTCCTCAGGCAGCTATGTCTTGTCGTTGTGCTGAAATTAAATACGATGCCAATGGAAAAGAAATCGGAAGATATGAGCCATTTGCTATCCCTGTTGCGCCAAATGCTTTAGCTAAAGCGAATGATGTTATTGCAAAATCAGTGATCGTGGAAAAAGTAGCTCAGAACAAACTTGAGTTCTTCCCGAACCCTGTGAAGAATATGTTGTATATCAAAGGAAATGATATCGCTAAAGAATATTATTATCAGATTTACAACCTGTCCGGCCAACTGGTAAAGTCAGGGAAATTTGAAAACGAAAGAACAGATCTTTCATCTTTAGTATCAGGAGCTTATGTAGTAAGAATCAACAATTCTGAAACAGTAGTGAAAATTATTAAAGAATAGTAACTACATACTGTAAATTAAGCCGTCACAATACATTTTGTGGCGGTTTTTTTATAGAATTAATAATATTTTAATCTGCATTTTCCATTTTATCATTTATAGTTTGTACTTTTATATGAGTTTTTGAGTTTGAATTATTGTTTTTCAACCTTTACTTTGTGAAGAAATACTGTAAAACAGGTACTTTAAATATGATTTTAAGCATATTTTAATATTAAACTTTGTTAAAAGTATTTGTCTTTACCGCAAAAATTATATTTTTGTATGATTATTGATTTGATCTATTGAATTTAAAAATAATTTAAACGAAATAAATAATTACAATCTTTTAATTTGAATTTATGTCACAATCGTACGAAGTTATTTTCGAAAACAATAGAAAATGGGTAGAATCAAAAGTTTCAGAGAATCCGGAATTCTTCCATGAGCTGGCAAAAACCCAGAACCCTGATTATTTATACATCGGATGTTCGGACAGCAGAGCTACAGCGGAAGAACTGATGGGTGCAAAACCCGGCGAAGTTTTTGTCCACAGAAACATTGCTAATGTTGTCAATACTTTAGACATGAGTTCCACAGCAGTTATCCAATATGCGGTAGAACATCTTAAAGTAAAACACATTATCGTATGCGGACATTACAACTGCGGGGGTGTAAAAGCAGCGATGACTCCTCAGGATCTGGGATTATTAAATCCGTGGCTGAGAAACATCCGTGATGTTTACAGATTGCACCAGGCTGAACTGGATACTATCGAAGACGAAGGAAAGCGTTATGACAGACTTGTAGAACTGAATGTTCAGGAGCAGTGCATTAACGTGATCAAAATGGCCTGCGTACAGGAAAGATATATTTTAGAAGAATATCCTATCGTACACGGCTGGGTATTTGACCTTAGAACGGGTAAGATTATTGACTTAAAGATTGATTTCGAGAAAATCTTGAAAGACATCCAAAAAATCTACAACCTTACAAGTTCCGATTGGGTAATGAGCAGAAAAACAGACTAGTTTTTCTAAAATGAATGTAAGATGAAACTCTGGAGTATTATTGTATTAACCTTTTTTCTGAACTTCACAGCACTGCCGGGCATTGCTGCGGTTGCAGGCTGGGATATTGCAAGAACCAATGTTATCATCAATGAAGAAGAGCCACATTCGCACCCATCCTCTTTTATTGTTTACGAAAAGACCCTTCCGAAAACTTTAGACGTATTCGACTATGTGAAGTTTTCCGAGCCCGATCTTCAGGGCGTGTCTTTTGAGCTGATCGATGATTCCTTTCATCTGTCGCCACTACTTACCATATTTTCTCCGCCTCCGGAAGCTTAATTTTTATAGCCAGATTTTATAGTATTCATATCAACACTGATATCGGATACGTGTGCTTAAAAATTAAAATTTCCAATCTTTTATAATTGATTATCTAAGGACAGATCGATCGGTTATAGTATTTTTCAAAAACATCATGAAAAAAACATCATTTATAGGAGGAATCAAGGAGAATTTCCCTTCAGGACTCGTTGTATTCTTAGTTGCGCTTCCATTATGTCTCGGAATCGCTTTAGCATCAGGAGCACCGCCATTGTCCGGTGTGATCGCCGGTATAGTAGGCGGATTAGTCGTGGGATTTATCAGTAATTCAAATATATCAGTATCCGGTCCGGCCGCAGGTCTTACAGCCATTGTTTTAACGGCTATTACCGATCTGGGAGCTTTTGAACTGTTCCTTTGTGCCGGAATCATTGCCGGGCTTATCCAATTGGTTTTAGGATTTATCAGAGCCGGAAGTATCTCCAATTATTTTCCGAATAACGTTATTGAGGGAATGCTTGCCGCTATCGGGATCATTATTATTTTAAAACAAATCCCTCACGCCATGGGATTCGATAAAGATTACGAAGGCCACGAATCTATTTTTGATAACGGCCTTAATTTCGGATATTTTACAGAACTATTAGGGGCAGTACACCCGGGAGCTATCCTGGTAACCCTGGTTTCGGTAGGTATTCTTATTGTCTGGGATAGAATTCCGGCTTTAAAAAGAATGAAAATGCTTCCGGGAGCACTGGTAGCAGTAGTAGCAGGAATTCTTTTAAATGAGGCATTCAAACTGTCCGGAAGCTCATTGGCGATCGGTAGCCAGCATCTGGTTTCACTACCCGTTCCACAATCATTGGATGATTTCAAAAATCTTGTTACGATGCCTGATTTTAATGGATTCACCAATCCAAAGGTATGGATAGTAGGGGCAACCATTGCCATTGTAGCTTCTATTGAAACACTGCTTTGCATTGAAGCATCAGACAGGTTGGATAAGCAGAGAAGAATCACCGATACCAACCTTGAGCTTAAAGCGCAGGGAATCGGGAATCTGGCAAGTTCATTTATCGGAGGGCTGCCTATGACATCCGTAGTGGTAAGAAGTTCTGCCAATGCCAATGCAGGGGCTACTTCCAAAATGTCTGCGATGATCCATGGTTTACTGCTTCTGGTCTGCGTGCTTAGTATTCCGTTTATCCTTAATTTAATTCCGCTTGCTACGCTTGCTGCGGTACTGATTCTGGTGGGATATAAACTGGCAAAACCTGCTACCTTCAAACATTTCTGGCATCTTGGTAAATTCCAGTTCATTCCGTTTGTAGCAACTGTAGTAGCCGTGGTAGCTACCGATCTTCTCAAAGGAGTAGGTATTGGTCTGGCTATTTCGATCTTCTATATCCTTCAGGGAAATATGAAACGGGCGTACTATCTGAGCAGGGAAAAGCTGGATGATGCGGACGGAATCAATATAAAGCTTGCTGAGGAGGTTTCTTTCCTAAATAAAGCAGCGATCAAAAAAACATTGAAAAACATCAAGCCCAATTCCACTGTAACCATAGACGCAAGAGGAACTTCATATATTGCCACGGATGTACTGGAAATGATCCAGGATTTCGCCAATATCAGGGCAAAAGAAGAAGACATTAACGTCGAGCTGATAGGCTTCAAAACTTCATACAAGGATTATGAAACCGATGAAGATTCTCATATCCTTATTACACACAGAAGAGCTATGTAAGCTCAAAACCATAATTTTTAACTTCAAAAAGAATAAATCAATCATATGAAAGCACATACATACGAAACTCAATCTACTATCACCCCTGAAAAGGCATTAAACTTTTTAAAGGATGGGAACCAAAGATTTGTCAATAATCTGAAGGCCAACAGAGATCTTTTGGAACAGGTGAATGCTACACGTGAAGGGCAATGGCCATTTGCAGTCGTTTTAAGCTGTATAGACAGCCGTACTTCTGCAGAACTTATCTTCGATCAGGGATTAGGGGACATTTTCAGTATCAGAATTGCCGGTAATTTTGTTAATCAGGATATTTTAGGTTCAATGGAATTTGGCTGTAATGTTGCCGGTTCCAAGCTTGTTGTTGTTTTAGGCCACACCAAATGCGGGGCATTAAAAGGAGGTCTGGACGCAGCACAGATCCAGGAAATGGGAATGGATAACCTGAACCACTTAATTAATCATTTCGATCCAATCATTAATGAAATCATTGAGGAGGGTGAGGAACGTTCCTCAAAGAACGGTTCGCTTCTGGAAAGATTAAACCAGCAAAATGTAAGAAGCGCAATTGAAGATATCCGTAACCAAAGTTCAACGCTTAAAAAGCTGGAGGATGAAGGCAAGATTAAAATAGTCGGAGCTAATTATGATGTTGAAACAGGGGTTGTAACCTGGCTGTAAAAGATTAAAAACCTGCACATTTATTACATATACATGAAACATCATGTTATAGTTAGATTGGAAATTAATTTTTAAAAGTGCAAAAGAAGACCATCGGATTTCTCCGATGGTCTTTATTTTAAACTCATGTATCCTCTCTTCTATTTTCCGTTGAATGCAGACATCGTATTATTGATCCCTGCAAATACAAAGGAAAGACTGGCTTTAGAGAATTTTTCAATTCTTTCGGGAAGCTTTTCAGCTTCTTCCTCATTCCAGGTTCCCAGCACATAATCTACCTGGCGCCCTTCGGAAAAGTCTGCAGAAATCCCGAACCTCAGCCTTGCATAGTTTTGGGTATTAAGCATTTCATTAATACTCTTCAACCCGTTGTGACCGGCATCCGAACCTTTCATCTTCATTCTTAATGTCCCGAATGGGAGGGCAAGATCATCGGTAACAATCAGTATGTTTTCCAACGGGATATTCTCTTTCTGCATCCAGAATCTTACGGCATTTCCGGACAGGTTCATATAGGTATCAGGTTTCAGAACAAAGACTTTTCGTCCTTTATACTTACCTTCTGCCATCCATCCGAAATTGGTGGTATTAAATGATGCTTCAAGTGTTTCAGCAATTTTATCGGCTACTTTAAATCCTATGTTGTGGCGTGTATTTTCGTATTCAGGGCCTTTGTTTCCAAGCCCGACTATTAAATATTTCATTGAGAAATTTTTTGCAAAATTAAGGGATAAAAAATAAAAAGCCCAATCTTACAAAAGATTGGGCCTGATATTTTAAAGATTATCTTTTAGAAAGGCTTGTAAATGTAGTTAACACCAAATCCTTTCGTCATATAAGTCTGTGGATCGTAGTTATAATTGGTCGTCCAGCTGATAGGAGACGGAATTGGAGGTAAAAGATCCGTCACAGACATCTTTTTAGGATTGTTCGGAGACAGGATATGGCTTTCTCTGTCATTCGACTCAGTTGATAAAAGCCTTGAAATTTTATATACCGTAGGAAGCAATGTAAACGGACTGATCTGAGTATCGTAATTTACAAAGTCATACGCAAACCTGCTGGTAGGTCTTCCCATTACACCTCCGGCCATAGGTCCGTAATTTCTTACTACTCTGGATACGTTATCACCTAAATAGGTATACCCTGTTTTGGAATAGCTGATATAGTCAAACGGTGTTCCGGGAGCATCAGGACCATTTTTCATGATGATAGAATCCAGCTTTGCAGTAGAAGCGTTATACTTTATCTCGTAATGGATTTTTGTTTTTCTTAAAAGAGTCTGAGGTCCTGGAGTAGTTGCCGGCGGCACAGGTGCAGGTCTTCTGAATACGGAACGGTTCTCAGAAATAATCTGCAGTTTGTCGTTTGGTCCGTATGTAAACAACTGGCTGTAAGAAACGCTGTCTTTATCCAGTTTTCCATTACCATCCAGATCCAGGAAACCATTAAAGGTAATCTGGCTTACTTTGTTACCACTGTATGCAATATTGGTAATTGAAGCGCTATCTGTGATTACTCTTGTTACCAAAAGCCCACTGTATTGATATTCTGCTAATGTATCTTTGTCTGTAATTTCTCTGTATAATGCTCTAGGACCGTGAAGCCCTCCCGTATCGTTAAGATCCAATAAAGGATCCCCATCTTCGTCTAGCATGTCTTTGCAGGAATGTATTGAAGAGAATCCTGCGATTAATAAAATAAAATAGAAAAGCTGTTTCATTTCCAGGTAATTGTTTATTTTTTGACAAATATAACTTTTTTTTGAACAAAAGTTATGTTTTTATTTATATTCTAATAAAACCGATAATCAATTGGTTCTTATAAAGTTCTGTAAACATATTTCAGTATCTGATCTTTATCCGAAACAGGATAGTTATATCCATCATAAAGATACGTCATAGGTGTATTTACTGCCGGTGCAGGACTTGGCGGCATTACATATACGGATGTAGGGTTGTTGGGAGAAATTCTGTAAAAATTCTCGGGACGAACCAGGCTCCATGCTGTAAAGAAAGATTTGGGAAGTGTAGAGAAAGGATTTACTTTAGAATCATAGTTCTGGTAGCTGTAAACCGTCATCTTGGCAGTAGCCATATTCGGTGCTCCTGTTCCTGTAAGTGTTCCTTTGGCACATTCTGCCTTAAAGATATTATCCCCGTTATAGGTAAAAGTGATTTCCGTGAATAAACTGTACGCTGTATTTCCGGATACTTTTCTTTTTTCAAGAATTTTCACCAGTTTTTTACCTGTAGCATCATAAGTAAATGCATAATCACTTACGAAAGAATCTATCAATGCAGAAGCAGTCCCGGTACATGTGGCACTGTATACATTGCCTTTGCTGTCTTCACTGACACTAAAATCATAACTCATGCTCCCGGCCAGACTTCCAATGAATTTTATTTTATTGATTTTATTATTGATATACGTTACCGTACCTGTATAATAATTATTGGTAGTTCCGTCTTTCAGCATTCCTTTCTGAAGAATAGTCCCGTTAACTGTATATTCTTCCTGAACACTATTGTTTACTGTAATCTTTTCCAAAACTCTGGCCGGAGGAGTTGGTGTATTCCCATTCCCTCCGTCATTGGCACTGGGTTCGAACTGATCATCAGAAGAATTGTTACATGAAACCATCAACCCGAAAAATATTCCGGCAACGATTTTAAAAAGATAGTTTTTTCCCATGAAAAAATATTTTAGTGAGTTGACAAATATAATTCATTTTTTTGATGAAAACGTTTACTTATTCAACAAATTCATAACAATCTGTATCTTTTTTTATAAAAAAAACCTAAAAACATTTTGCTTTTAGGTTATTGTTATGATGAATCCTGAAATTAATACGGTTGCAATACGGATGTTGTGAGAACAGACTGAGACATTTCATTATTCAGATAATCTGTATTTACCGCCCTTCCGATTCCTAACGTTCCGGAATTCAGGTTCCTCTTTGTACAGGCTACTTTTACACTGTAATTGTTCTTAGGCATAAGATTCACAAGCGTTGCATTCAGGTTGAATATTTTATAACTTCCTTCGGAACCCAGCAATACATCGGTTCTGACTGCTCTTAAAGTATTATCTACAAAAATACCGCATGCAAAACCGGTAGAGGCATTGCCGTTTCCTGTTTTCTGGGCTGTAGTCTGAAAGGTAAAAGCTACTTTATTAACCGCATTGGTAATAGAAAAAGTATCTGCAGTTCCCGGAAGGACTGTCCAGGCAGAAGAAATTGCCGTGCCTTCCGCGTAAGGGCTGGTACTGCCGTTCGGAGAGGAAAAGGAGGCTCCTGTCTGATCCGCAACAGTATTCAGTGAAAATACAGACATACTTCCCTGTCCGTCAGCAATTTTTATACTTTTCCAGTCATTTGTATTCAGCTCTGAATTATTATGAAAAATAGTTCCTGCCGCCCCGGCTGAACCTTTTAAAAGGTTTGTTCCACCTGTTCTCAGTTCTTTTCTAACGTTTAAATCCCCATTTACATCAAGCATATTAACGGGATTCGGAGTATTTACCCCAACTTGCGCAGGCATCCATGCAGCCAGCAGCAATAATGATATGATAATAATTTTTTTCATGCCTGAATTAATTTATAATAGGGTTAAACACCTGAGGGATTTCGTATACATCAACCTTCAGGGAAGACTGGGTAATAAAACTGTTGATATTGGTATCTGCATTGATTCCTATAGCCAGTACAACATCACTTGTCGTCCTGTAGGAACCAAGCCTTGAGCAGGCAACACTTACATCATGCTGTCCTTTGGAAAGATTGGCCACCATCCCGATCTGGTTATGGGTAATAAAAGTACTTGCCGCACTACTTGCCTTTAAATTTCTCTGTCTGAGGTTAACCAGTTTGTTATCTACAAAAATACCGCATGCATAATCTATGGAGATATCCGGCGTACCGTTCACGGGAAGATTAGCCTGTACCACTGTTTCGAACTGGAAATACGTCTTACTGTCGGTGCTGAACACACTGATAGGCTGAGACAGACCTGCAATTTTCTTAAACCCCGGAAGGCTGGAGATGTCCGCTCCTTTAATAAAAGCAGTATTTTTAGCAGTAATGCTTGACTGTTCGCTACTTGTAAATTTTACACCCGTTTTATCCGAGAAAGAGTTGTTGAATATCAGATAGAATTTATTAGGTTCATATTCAGGAATACGGAGCGATTTCCAGATCGGAGGGTATCCCTCTCCCTGAGAAACAAGGATCTGATCGTTATTACCCTGGGATAAAGTATTGTCTACAACATTCTGAACAACCACTTTATTTCTAAGATTGACATCACCATTAACGTCCAGTTTTGCTTTTGGTGAGTCCGTGTTGATTCCCACCTGGGCAGAAAGAGACAGTCCTGCCACAAGAGACAGGATCGAAATAATATTTTTCATTAATTAATTGCTTTTATAAGTAACGTATTCAATAACATCTATCTTCATGACAGATTCAAGGGTAAATGCATTGGAAACCGTATTCACATCGGATACGTTACGCCCAACTGCAAACTGCGAGTCCAGATTTGATGTATTGATCTTTCTGCACGCCACCTCAAGTTTTTGAGCACCTACAGGAACGTTCTGTTCCGTATAATTAAGCGTGAAAATATAATCCTGGATACCTGATTTCTCTGTATTGTTATTCGAAACAACCTTATCAGGACGTACCGCTACCAATCTTCCGTTTCTGAAAACGCCGCAGGTAAAGGTAACAGACTCGGAAACTGTTGCATCCGGAGCCTTCATCTCTATTCCGGTCTGAAACTGGTACGTAAGTCTGTTTCTCCCGTTTTTAATAACAAAATTGTTTTCAAGTCCGGCAATTTTCGACCACTTTCCTTTCGATGTATCTGTAATATCATCTCCAACATTGTTTTTATAAACATTGTCTGCCGCAATACCGTTTGAAAGTGTCGTAATACCTGCTTGATCCGATGACAGATACGAATTGATCAATTTGTACTGTCCTTCTTCCATAAAGGAAATATTCAACGATTTCCAGACAGGAGGTAACCCTTCTCCCTGTGAAACCAAAACCTGGCCGTTCAGCCCTGCATCTCCGGTCTGGTCGGATGTACCGCCTACTCTAAGTTCTTTTCTTAAGGTAATTTTCCCGTTGACATCGAGAGTGGATTTGGGAGAGCTTGTCCCAATTCCCACCTGCGCGTTGGCACAGAGCGATAAAAGCCCGGCTGCGCAACAATAGATAATTTTTTTCATAATAAGGGTTGCAAAGGTATGAATTTAAATCATAAAAAACCATTTACAAGCCTGTAAACCCGTATGAATAAAGCGATTATGTTGTAGAATTTAATGCACAAAAAAGTAGAATTATTACTACAAAACATTCTTTTTTAATCTGCTTCAAAAGACCGGGATCTCCCGAACTCAATCCCAGCCGCCGGTACAAGATTATTTTTTCTCATCATATTGTGATTTTCAAATGCCTGCCAATCCATAGTCATTCATACTAATCATGGATAAAAATCATATTTTTTTTAACAGAAAAAGGCTTTAAAAAGTAAATTTTAAAGCCTTTTTTATTTTTTAGTTATTAAAACAAATTATTTTTCTTCTTATTGATGTCCGATAATCGTCTTCAAAAGTACATTAACCTCATCCACATTTTTCACCTTTTCTTTTCTCATCATCAGCAGATTTCCTTCCTTTCCAATCTTTTCTTTAAGCTGGGCTTCTGCAGGATTCTGTGTTAAATAGCTGATGATATGCCTGAACCTGTCTGTCTGATAAAACTTATCCTGAGGATTTGCAGGGAAATACCCCAGAAACACACCATTTTTCATAACAATCTTTTCAAAACCTATTTCAGCAGCCAGCCATTTCAATGCAACGCTTTTCAACAGATTTACCGCTTCTTTCGGCAACGCTCCGAAACGGTCGATCAGCTCAAGTTCAAACTGATAGAGATCCTTTTCGTTATCAATCTCTGCAATTTTCTGGTATAACAATAATCTTTCCTCTGTATTGGAAATATAGAAGTCCGGAAGCATCAGCTCGAGATCAGTATCAATATTAACATCTTTAACAGATTTGAACAGTTTCTGCCTGTCTTCTTCATTATCGAAAAGGTTTTCAAAATCTGCATCATCTTTTAATTCTTCCAAAGCTTCCTGCATCAGCTTCTGGTAAGTTTCAAACCCCATTTCATTGATAAATCCGCTTTGTTCCGCCCCAAGAAGATCTCCTGCGCCCCGGATCTCAAGGTCTTTCATCGCAATCTGAAACCCGCTTCCAAGATCAGAAAACTGCTCAATAGCCTCCAGTCTTTTTCTGGCGTCGGAAGTCATCATATCATACGGAGGTGTAATAAGGTAGCAGAAAGCCTTTCTGTTACTTCGCCCCACTCTTCCTCTCATCTGGTGAAGATCTGCCATCCCGAACCTTTGGGCATCATTAATGAATATAGTATTGGCATTAGGCACATCCACGCCACTTTCGACGATTGTTGTAGAAACAAGAACATCATACTTGCCTTCCATAAAATCAAGGACATTTTTTTCGAGCTGTTTGCCCTCCATTTGTCCATGCCCGGTAATGACCCTGGCATCCGGGACAAGTCTCTGGATAAGTCCGGCAATATCCTTAAGGTTTTCAATCCTGTTGTTGATGAAATACACCTGCCCGTCTCTCTGTAATTCATAAGACACAGCATCTCTTAAGATCTCTTCATTAAACCCGATTAGCTGTGTATCAACAGGCTGCCTGTTCGGCGGCGGAGTTTTTATAACCGAAAGATCCCTTGCAGCCATCAGGGAAAACTGAAGTGTCCTTGGGATAGGAGTAGCCGTCAGGGTAAGAGTGTCTACATTATTTTTCAGTGTTTTCAGTTTATCTTTTACAGAAACTCCGAATTTATGCTCTTCATCGATGATCAGAAGCCCAAGATCTTTAAACTTAACGGAACTGCCTACCAGCTGGTGCGTTCCGATAATAATATCTACTTTTCCATTTTTCAGTCCCTCCAATGCTTCCGCTTTCTGTTTGGCTGTTCTGAACCTGTTCACATAAGAAACATTAACGGGAAAATCCTTTAGTCTTTCCTTAAAACTTCTGTAATGCTGAAACGCAAGAATGGTAGTAGGAACCAATACAGCCACCTGTTTTCCGTCTGTTGCTGCTTTAAATGCAGCCCGGATAGCCACTTCCGTTTTTCCGAAACCAACGTCACCGCAAACCAGCCTGTCCATTACCGTATCTGCTTCCATGTCACGTTTTACATCAATCGTAGCTTTTTCCTGGTCTGGAGTATCCTCATAGATAAAACTGGCTTCAAGTTCATTCTGAAGATAGGAATCCGGTGTATAGGCAAAACCTTTTGCTGTTTTCCTTTCCGCATAAAGCCTGATCAGGTCGAAGGCGATCTGTTTTACTTTAGCTTTTGTTTTCTGCTTCAGAGATTTCCATGCGGGGGAACCAAGTTTACTCAGGACAATTTCTTTTCCGTCGGGTCCGTTATATTTTGAAATCTTATGAAGTGAGTGGATACTTACATATAATAAGTCGCCGTTTTTGTATGTCAGCTTAAAACATTCCTGGATCTTCCCGTCGTTATTCACCTTTACAAGTCCCATGAATTTTCCTATTCCATGGTCAATGTGGGCAATGTAATCCCCGACTTTCAGTGACATCAGGTCTTTCAGGGTAAGCTGCTCGGATTTTGCAAAAGTATTTTTTGCTTTATACCTCTGATAACGGTCAAAGATCTGGTGATCCGTATAGACCAGAATTTTATGTCCATTATCTACAAACCCTTCATGCAGTTCAGATTTAAAGCTTTTAAAAGGAAGTTCATGTTCCAGCTCTTCAAATATGGACTCGAGTCTCTCTTTTTGCTTTTCGGTAGAAAAAGAGATCCAGGTATCGAAGCCTTCAGCCTGCTTTTCTTCAATATTTTCTATCAGCAGCTCAAAATTTTTATGAAAAGAAGGCTGCGGAAGCTGTTCCAGCTTTATTTCTGTGATTTCTTTAAGACCTTCAATAGGAATACTGGCAAAATCAATAGTTTTAAATTTCTTAAAGTCAAACAAGAAATCCTGATCTGAAATAAAAAGTTCCTGCGGTGTTCTGTGGGCAATATCTTTATTTAAGGTATCATATTTTTCTAATGATTTTTCATAAAAAGTTCTGATTTTTTGCATTCCGACAGCTCCATTTCTGGAAACCACAAAACTTTCATTAGGCAGCAGCTGTAGTAATGAAACCCGTGTCCCCGTTACCGAAAAATTCATATTGGAAACCAGCTGAAAATCCTTTACTTTATCGATGGAAAGCTGCGTTTCAATATCAAATGTTTTAATATTTTCCACCTCATTTCCAAAGAAGGTAATCCGGTAAGGTTTTTCGTTAGAGTATGAAAACACATCAACTATTCCTCCTCTTACAGAAAACTCCCCCGGCTCAGATACAAAATCTGCCTGCTGAAAATTGTAGTGGTTCAGCAGCTCGTCCACAAAATCAAAATCCAGCTGATCGCCAACTTTTATATGATGAGAGATTGCTTTAAAATCTTCCTTTTTCAATACCTTTTCAGACAATGCACCGGCATAGGCTACAATCACTTTAGGAGCTTTTCCGGAATTGATCTTATTTAAAACTTCCGTACGAAGCACAAGATTGGCATTCTGGGTTTTTTCTACCTGGTAAGGTTCAAGATGGGTTGCCGGAAAATAAAGCACTTTATCTTTTCCCAGCAGATCTTCCATCTCCGTATTGGCATACAGCGCATCTTCTTTATCATCTACCAGATAAAGGACAGTTTTCTTCTGTGTTAAAAAAAGTTCAGCAACAAAAATGGAAACCGAAGATCCAGCGCTTCCCTTTACGGAAATATGCTGGCTTTTTTCCAACTGGGTGAAGATTTCTTTTCCAAATTCTTTCTGAAGCAGGTCGGGAAGGAATTTTTCGTGAATAGGTTTTAGCTGCATAAAATAGTAGTAATATGAACGACAAAAGCGATTTCGGAAGTTTCCGAAACCGTTTATCTGATAACAAAGATAAGGATATTTTTTTCTTTCTTCACAAACAGGAGATTGCAGAAAATACAAGCTAATACCACATTTACATACCCAAATCTTAATTTTTTACCAATTTATTTAATTAAAAGTTAAAAAAATACCAATAATCCGGCATGGCATGGTGTTTGAAAATTCCACCTTATCAAACTTTTTAAAAAAATAAGATTATGAAAAAAGCAATCAGAACTTTAGGAATTTTTATGCTGGTATTTGTTGCCGCATTATCTTTTGCATCGTGCAGCAGTGATGATGACCCTGTAAACAATGATTTTTTTGCGGGAACCTATAAGGGAAGCATCTCGTATAATGACGGATCTACCAACAACAGTACAGATAATGGAAGTGTATTTGTAACGAAGATCGCCAGCGGCACAAAATATAATTTTGCGTTTTCGAACGGCATTCCGGATCTTAACGGAGTGGAATTTCAACAGCAGGGTGACCACACTCTTGTAATGGTTGGCTCAAGCGCCACATCTTACATCAGAATTGACAATAATGAATTGAAAATTCTATACATGAAGGATGGTAAAACATGGACAGCCAACTGTACACGTTAAATCAACTATTCATACTTATAATGAAAGTCTGCCTCTTCAATGGAGCAGGCTTTTCTTATTTTAACAGACTGAGTTTAAGTTTTTTTTAAGCAGTAATAAACTTTAGTTAAGGATTGAAATTACTGATTTTTCAGCCTGTTTTTTGTATACCTTTACTCAAGAAAAACAAACAGTACTCTCATGAAAAAATTTTTAACAGCAATGTCTCTGGCCCTAGGACTAGGATTTGCAACCGCACAGCAAACTGCTCCGGCTACCTCTGCAGCCCCTCATCAAACTACTGCAAAAACAGTAAAAGCTCCTGCAGTAAACACTGCAAAACCTGCAGCTAAAATGAAAAAGGACGGAACACCGGACAAAAGGTACAAAGAAAACAAACACCTTAAAAAAGACGGCACTCCAGATAAGAGGTACAAAGTAAACAAGTAAACTTTAACATATAGTTGTTATTTTCATAATCAAATTTCGAGAACCGGTGAAGTCATTCACCGGTTTTTTTGTGGCATATCCTGTTGAAAAAATAATCTTATATTCTGTACTTATTTATAAATTTGAGGCATGTTAAATTTCTTCAAGAAAAATGTAGCACTGGCCTGGGCAAAAAAACATGTTCAGAAAACAGGGGAATTCAAAAAAAACTCAGTGAGAAATCAGGAGACTCTTTTGCTGTCTTTAGTTAAAACAGCTCAGAAAACTCTTTTTGGAAGGGAGCATGATTTTGAAAACATTCATTCTATAGAGGATTTCCAAAACAAAGTACCTGTTTCTGACTATGAGGATCTGAAACCTTACATTGAAAGGGTAAAAAAGGGACAAGCGAATATTCTCTGGACCGAAACTCCTGAATATTTTGCTAAAACTTCAGGAACCACTTCAGGCTCAAAATACATTCCTATTTCTAAAGAAGGAATGCCGTTTCAGGTGGCAGGAGCACAAAGCGCATTATTCCATTACATTGCCCGGAAAAACAATGCAGATTTTGTAAACGGAAAAATGATCTTCCTGCAGGGAAGTCCTGAACTGAAGGAAAATTTCGGCATAAAAACAGGCCGACTTTCGGGAATTGTAGCACACCATATCCCTAAATATCTTCAAAAAAACCGTTTGCCAAGCTGGGAAACCAATATGATGGAAGATTGGGAAGCCAAGGTAGATAAGATTATCGAGGAAACGGAACATGAAAACATGACCCTGATTTCCGGAATCCCACCATGGCTGGTGATGTACTTTGAAAAGCTTACAGAAAAACACGGAAAGAAGATCAAACAGCTTTTCCCAAACCTGCAGCTTCTTGTTACCGGAGGAGTCAACTATGAACCTTACCGTGATAAAATGAACGATCTGCTTGGCGGAAAGGTAGATATCATACAGACTTTTCCCGCTTCTGAGGGCTTTTTTGCTTTTCAGGATGACTATACGAAAGAAGGATTACTTCTTTTAACAGATCACGGGATATTTTATGAATTCATCCCTTTGGAGGAATATGGAAAGCCTGATGCGCGGAGGCTCACTTTAAAAGATGTGGAGCTTAATAAGGACTACGCACTGATTCTTACTACGAATTCCGGATTGTGGGCCTACTCAATAGGTGATGTCGTAAGGTTTATTGATAAGGATCCGTACAGAATTCTGGTAAGCGGAAGAACAAAGCATTTCACCTCTGCTTTCGGGGAACACGTAATTGCCTTCGAAGTGGAAGAAGCTATGAAAGCCACACTGGAAAAACATGCAGCTCAAATTACAGAATTTCACCTTGCCCCACAGGTAAATCCGTCAGAAGGGCTTCCCTATCATGAATGGCTGATAGAATTTGAAAAAAAACCGGAGGATTTAGAGTTATTCAGGGAGGAACTGGATCGCCAGCTGCGTGCAAGAAATACCTATTATGATGATCTTATTACAGGAAACATTCTTCAGCCTCTTATCATTACAACCCTGAAAAAGAACGCTTTCCATGAGTATGCCAAATCACAGGGAAAGCTGGGAGGCCAAAATAAAATCCCAAGACTTGCGAATGACAGAAAAATTGCGGATCAATTAGAAATTTACAAACTTTAAAGATATTTTTTCAATTCCAAAAACATATATTCGAAAAAAATTATAAATTTGAAAAAATAAAAAATAATAATGAGAGCATCTGTACTTTTAAAATCATCTTTACTAACATCTTTATTTGTCATTTCATCATGTGCCACCACAAAATACAGCGAGGATATTTCAAAAAACAATTATTCTAATTTACAGGCCGGAAAAATGTATGTTGTTACCATGAAAGATGGTTCTCCGAAAAAGAAAATGCTATTCCGAAATATTGACGGCGACAACCTGATCGGAACTGCAGGCAAAAAGGATAGTGCAGAGGTAATTATTCCTAAATCTAATGTAGCCGCTGTAAAAGACAGATCTAAAGCCAGAGTAACAGCAGGTGCAACTGTAATTGGAGCAGCCGGTGTTGCAGCCATTGTGATCAGTGCATTGAGAGCAGACTAAAATAGATTTTATCTTTCGGGACTTATTTGATTTATCATTTAAAAAACCAATATATTGACAGCCTTAAATGAATATTTAGGGCTATTTTTGTGCATGATTTCCTTTACACCGTTAAAAACATTGCAAAATGTTGAATTCAGGAATCTTCTTACGGGAAGATTTTTTATTGTTTTAGCCTTCAGAATGCTCGCAACTTTACTAGGATGGTGGGTGTATCAGTTAACAAAAGATCCTTTTTCAATTGGCCTTATCGGGCTTTCAGAAGTTATTCCTGCAGTAAGCTGTGCTTTATATGCCGGCCATGTTATTGACATGAATGAAAAAAAACGGCTGTTGCTGATCTGTAATTATGCTTATATTTTCCTGATCGGCTTACTTCTGATTCCTGCATTTTTCAATGTAGAAATGCACTTTAACGGTCACGAAATCACTTATTTCATATACGGTGTTATCTTTTTCACAGGAATTGCCCGGGCTTTCATCGGGCCTATTGTTCCTTCTATGATTCCAAAGATTGTAAAGAAGGAAAACCTTCCGAATGCGGTAACCCTGAATCAGGCCACCTTCCTTATTTCTTCCGTATGCGGACATGCTGTAGGAGGGCTTCTCATAGGCTATTTCGGGGTAAAATGGACCCTCGTTGTGATTATTTCTTTAATATTTGTAGCATCATTATTTTTCTGGCAGCTAAAACAGCAGCATTCTGAATACAAAAAGGAGAATGTAAATGTTGTGGAAAGCATGCGTGAAGGAATTTCATATATTTTTAAAACAAAAGAGATTTTAGGGGCACTATGCCTGGATATGTTTGCCGTCCTCTTTGGAGGTGCTGTTGCCATGATTCCGGTATTTGCTACTGATATTTTAGATGCAGGAGCGGAAGGTTTCGGTCTTCTGAATGCAGCTTCCGATATAGGTTCCATGTGTATTATCACTTTGCTTGCACTTGTTCCGCTAAGAAAAAACCAGGGAAAAATCCTTCTTATTGTGGTTGCCGGTTTTGGACTCTGCATTATTGGTTTCGGCCTATCCAAACTTTACTGGCTATCCTTTATGTTCCTTGTTATGAGTGGAATGCTTGATGGTATTTCGGTGGTGATCAGGGGAACTATTGTACAGCTGAAAACACCTGATCATATCCGAGGACGTGTACTAAGTGTTAACTCCATATTTATCATGTCCAGTAATGAAATGGGGCAGTTTGAGAGCGGCCTGATGGCAAAATTACTAGGCGTAGTACGGTCTGTAGTCTTCGGGGGAAGTATGACGGTATTGGTAGCTCTTCTTGTAGCAGGTACAAATCCCAAGCTGAGAAAAATGAATTATTAAACAATAATATCCCATTTCTATTAAATATATCACAAAAACTTTAATTTAACTTTAATAATTTTTTATATTTGTCTTTTTTAAATCCCCCTTTATGAAAAAAGCATTACTCGTTTTTCTAATCATCTGCTCACGCATCCTATATGCCCAGTCAGATTGTATTAGTGCAATATCTATCTGCGGAAACTCGGATATCTCTTATACACCATCAGGACCGGGAAATGTTCTGGAAGGCATCGGTGTCAATTCATGCCTGAGTGACACTGAAAATGAGCACTTTTCGGTATGGTATAGCTTTACGGCATCAACTTCAGGTACACTTGCATTTACAATTAATCCTAACGTTGATACTGATGACTATGATTTCGCTGTTTATGGTCCTACTACAAACGGCTGTACTTCTTTGAATACCGGTAACATTTTTGTAACACCAGTTAGATGTAACTTCTGGGGTACAGGTAGTTCTCAGGGGAATACAGGTTTGTCATTAACTATACCTCCACCCCCACCTCCAAACACAAACGGAAGTGCAGGAAACCAAGACGAATGGAGCCCTTACCTCGTAGTACAGGCTGGAGAAACATATTATCTCGTTGTGGATAACTACAGAAGTTCTGCAAACGGATTCTCACTGACATGGACAGGTACTGCAAGTTTAAGTTCCGCATTCAACGATCCTTCTTTGGCACCATATCCATTTGTTACTCCTGGACTCCCTGCTGCAAACCCTGCCGATCCGAATGAAGTGACGGTATGTTCACTTGCTACACCATTTAATTTTGCCTCATTAAGTGCAGGAATTGTTAATGGTAACAGTGCAAATTTTAAAGTAACTTATCATAAAAATACCAATGACGCTATCACAGGAGGAAATCCTGTTACGTCAGAAATAGTGAGCCTTACACAAGTTTACTATTATAGAATTGTATATCAGGACCCCGCGAACCCTACAAACCCTATGAACGGTTGTTTTATTACAGGGAAATTTAAGTTCAGGGACGGCAGTTTTACTTTAAATAATGCTACGCTTACCAGCTGTAGCAATGACGGTGCGGGTACAGCAATGTTTGATCTTACTACAGCCGCTATAGGAGCGGGACCAACCCATACGTTAAAGTATTATCCTACAATGTTCGACCTGAACGCAGGGACCAATGAGATTACAAGTCCTGCCATATATCAGTTTGTTTCAGCTCAAGGAAAAATATTTGTCAAAGCAACCAATGAATTCGGATGTACGGCAACAGCTGAAATTACCCTTAAATTCCACCCACTGGTACCGGTAACTGATGCTTCTTTAAGATCTTGCTTCCTTGAAAGCAACCCTTCACTGGGAACATTCAACCTAAGCAATGCTACAGTAACGACTTTAACAGGAGCTACTAAAAAATATTATCCTTCTTTAACAGATGCAGTAAACGGAACGAATGAAATTCTAAGCTTCCTTGCTTACACTGCACCATCAGGAGTGATCTATGTAAAAGTATTTAATGCACAGGGATGTTATTCAATCGCAAAAGTAACATTAACTGTACTTTCTCCGGTATATTCAACTGTGCTTCAGGATAAAATTATCTGTGTTGAAGATAAAACGACACTGGATGCAGGTCCGGGATTCAATGGATACGAATGGAGCACAGGAGCTACAACCCAGTCTATTACTAACGTAGGTGTAGGAACCTATTGGGTAAAATTAAAGACCGGAGACTGTATTACCTTACAGAATGTAAAAGTATACGCTTCCGAGCAGCCTGTTGTTTCGAGCATTGATATTGCCAACACTTCTATAACCGTAAATGTTATCGGGGGAACTCCGGCATACAAATATTCTATGGATAATATTAACTGGCAGGATTCCAACGTATTCACCAACGTTTCAAGAGGAGATCATACAGTATATGTAAAAGATGCTTACGACTGTGAACCTATTGATATAACTGTTGTAGTTCCTAACCTTATTAATGTGATCACTCCAAACGGAGACGGCATAAATGATGTGATAGACTACTCAGCATTATCAGGAAAACAAAGCCTTGTATTAAGTATTTTCGACAGATACGGAACAAAAATCCACCAGGCCGATAAAACCAACGGATTCAAGTGGGACGGAACGGTAGCCGGTAAAAAAGTTCCTACAGGAACCTACTGGTATTCTGTAACATGGAATGAAAATGATAAAAAGAACACTCCATTCAAGTTCTCAGGATGGGTAATGGTAAAAAACAGAGAATAATATTTCTTATCAAAACAAAAACCGCTCTCCGGGGCGGTTTTTTTAACATAAATGCTGATAACTTATTTACTCAAATCTTGTTTCACAAAAATCATTTTAAACATGAAAAAAACATTACTTCTTTTAATCTTATTTATAGCACAGATTTTCTATGCGCAGTCTGATTGTGTCACGGCAATTCCCCTCTGCGGAAACTCTGAGCTCTCATACACCCCTTCAGGACATGGAAATATTGCGGAGAACCTGTCAACAAACGGATGTCTGGGAAGAAGCGAAAACTTCTCAGTATGGTATACTTTTACTGTTGCAACACCCGGAACTCTAACGTTCGTTATTGACCCCAATGTTGATTCCGATGACTATGATTTTGCAGTATATGGACCTACCAGCAATGGATGTTCTTCTTTACAGACGGGGAATAACGTTTTCGTAACCCCACTCAGATGTAACTATAACGGAAGTACACCAACCGGAAACACCGGACTTACCCTTACTTTACCTCCACCTCCACCTCCCAACACGAACGGAAATGCCGGAAACTCAGCGGAATGGAGCCCTTATATGCAGGTACAAGCCGGAGAAACTTATTATCTGGTTGTAGACAATTTCAGAAGTTCTCCTGACGGATTTAAAATGACATGGGGTGGTACCGCTACCCTGAGTTCAGCATTTAACGATCCTGTTCTGGCACCTAACCCATTCCTTCCACCTGGTATCCCGGGAGCTAATCCTGATGATCCTTCAACGGTTATGGTATGCGGACTTCCTTCACAGTTTAACTTTGCCACTCTTACACCTGGCATTATTAATGGTAACAATCCTAATTTCCAGGTTACCTACCATGACAACGTCAATGATGTTATCACAGGAGAAGACCCACTTACCATTGCTACTGTGAATGGGACAACAACTTATTACTACAGAATCCGATATTTTGACCCTGACAACCCGAATAGCGTTATTAACAAATGTTTCATCAGCGGTAAATTTAAATTTGTAAATGCCAGCATCACAGCTAAAAATGCAACTATTTTTGCATGTAACAACAACAGTGAGGGCACAGGAAAATTTGATCTGACCACAGCAGATGTATTTACCGGAACGGTCACGAAAAAATACTATCCTACCCTGGCTGACCTGAATGCTGACACTAATGAGATTACTAATCCTACTGCTTATATTTCACCTGAGAAAATAGTATATGTTAAAGTAATTTCCGCATTCGGATGTACTGCTACAGCAGCTATTACATTATCATTTCATCCGGTAGTCACATTGAAAGATGCGGTAATGGAAGAGTGCTATATTGAAAATGATGTTACGCAGGCTAAGTTTGACCTTACACAAGCTGACGTAGGAGCAGTAGCAGGGCAAACAAAGGCATTCTACAAAACATTAAATGATGCCCAGGCAGAAACCAACCCAATCACTCCTCAGACTGCTTATATCACTTCAAGCACTGAAGTTTATGTAAGAGTAACCAGCGCCAATCAGTGTTATGATATTGCCAAGATCACGTTAAAAGTTCTTCCTCCTGTAAAATCTGCAGTCCTGAAAGATAAAACAATCTGTGCTGAAGATAAAACAACATTGGATGCCGGACCTGGATTTGACGGATACGAATGGAGCACAGGTGATACCACGCAATCTATCAACAATGCAGGAATAGGAATTTACTGGGTAAAACTGAAAACAGGAAAATGCTTCACGCTTCAGACTGTCACAGTTTACGCATCTTCACAACCGGTAATCGCCAGCGTAGACATCAGCAACAATACGATCACAGTGAATGCTTCAGGAGGAACTCCACCATACATGTATTCTATTGACGGTACCAACTGGCAAACAACAAATACATTCAGCGGACTTCCTAGAGGAGAAAACAAAATCTTCCTGAAGGATTCTTATGACTGTACTCCAGTACAGATCACAGTTACTGTACCGAACCTGATTAATGCCATCACTCCAAACGGAGATAAGGTAAATGACGAGATCGACTACTCAGCTCTGGCTTATAAGAAAAATCTTGTATTTATTGTTTATGACAGATACGGAAACAAGCTTTACGAAGCTAATAAAATGAGAGACTATAAGTGGGACGGAACTGCTTCCGGCAAGAAGATTCCTACCGGAACTTACTGGTATACTATCTCATGGAACGAGAACGATAAAAACAGTACTGAAACCAAATATTCAGGATGGATATTGGTAAAAAATAAAGAATAAGCTATTCTTCATATCACAAAAAAAGACTGTCGTAACCGACAGTCTTTTTTTATTCACCTTTTATCAATCATACATAAAAACATTTTCATCTTAATGGAGATTACTTATTGAAATTTTTCTATTTTTGAACCCCCACTTTTTACTAACATCCGATTGCGTTCTGCCCATTATAAATTAAGACACGATTGCTGATAACTTGTTAGTTACTATTTTTTAATTATTTTTTCTAAATAAACTATCTTTGCATTATGGCGCAGAAAGAAACATTATCATCCCTTACACACGGAAACTTTGCAAGAGAATTGTCTATTGCGGATGGAAAAATGCCTCCCAATGCTGTAGATTTTGAAAGACTGGTAATCGGAACTTTTTTAATAGACAAAAAAGGGCTTGACCACTCTATTGACCTTCTTACTCCTGAGGTATTTTATGACCCGAGACATCAGGTTATTTTTTCTACCATCTTAAAGCTTTATGAAGGCAACCATCCTGTGGATCTGATGACGATTATCCAGGAATTAAAAAAAGAAGATAAACTCAACCAGGCAGGCGGTGACCATTACATCATCGACCTTACCATGGGAGTAAGCTCTTCTGCCCATATTGAATACCATGTACGTGTAATTCTTGAAAAATATATTTTAAGAAGCCTTATTAACGTTTCTGCCAATGTGATCGATTCATCTTATAAAGAATCTACTGATGTATTCGAGCTTTTGGATAAGGCTGAACAATCCTTCTTTGAAATCACCAACGGTACCATCAAAAAAGGATTCGATACTGCCAATTCATTGGTAAAACAGGCCATCGATACCATTAAATCCCTTAAAGACAAAGAAGGACTTTCCGGAGTTCCTTCAGGATTCAGAGATATTGATAAAGAAACAGGAGGCTGGCAAAACTCCGACCTTATTATTATTGCAGCCCGTCCGGCGATGGGTAAAACAGCATTCCTGCTGTCAATGGCAAGAAATATAGCCGTAGGCCACAAAATTCCAATGGTGCTTTTCTCTCTGGAGATGGCATCTGTACAGCTTATCACCAGGATGATTGCTTCTGAAACGAAGATCTCTTCCGAAAAGCTGCGAAAGGGAACGCTGGATGATGAAGAATGGCAAAGACTATTCTCCAATGTCTCCGAACTTGAGAATGCCCCGCTTTTTATTGACGAAACCCCTTCCCTTTCAATATTCGATTTCCGTGCAAAATGCCGAAGACTGGTAATGCAGCATGGGGTAAAGCTGATCATGGTGGATTACCTTCAGCTGATGACTGCAGGAGGTGGAGGAAAAGGAGTCGGAAACCGTGAACAGGAAATCTCCATGATCTCCCGTTCGTTAAAGGCTATTGCTAAAGAACTTAATGTTCCTGTTATTGCACTTTCCCAGCTGTCGAGAAGTGTGGAAGCCCGTCCCGGCAAAAGACCTCAGCTTTCTGACCTGAGGGAATCCGGAGCTATTGAGCAGGATGCAGATATTGTATCATTTATTTTCAGACCTGAATATTATAAAATTGCAGTTTGGGATAACGATGAAGAAGGCCAGGAAACCTCAACGGAAAACCAGGCTGAATTAATTATTGCCAAACACAGAAATGGTGCAACAGCGGATGTGAGACTATCATTCCTCAAACATTTTGCCAAATTCGGTGATATTGAAGCTGCTTTCGATGGAGGAATGGGAGGTTATCCATCTAACTTCGGATCTGGTGAACCTAGTGGTTTTGATAAGATTAAAACAACCATCCAGCCCGGTGCTGCATTCGATCTGCCGGACAGCTCAAAACTTTCCGGATCATCTATGAACGATTTTGATGACGATGATGATTTCCCTTTCTAGTTGTCAGTCCCTATTTAAATTAACATAACAGCTTAGTATTCTTCACCTGGTTGAAAACAGAATACTAATTTTATAATATATCTTAAACTTTTGAGAATAGAAATCTACACCGACGGTGCATGCAGCGGAAATCCCGGAAAAGGAGGCTATGGCATCCTCATGCGCGTACCTGAAAAAAACTATCAGAAAACATTCTCGAAAGGATTCAGAAAAACAACCAATAACAGGATGGAGCTACTCGCTGTCATTACTGCTATGGAAAAACTAAAATCTTCGGAGAACGACATTCACATTTATACAGACAGTAAATATGTGGCGGATGCCGTGAACCAAAACTGGATTGCCGGATGGATCAAAAGAGGCTGGAAAAATGTAAAAAATCCTGATCTCTGGAAAAGATTCGTTGAGATGTATAATAAACACAAACCTCAGATGCATTGGATAAAAGGGCATGCAGGCCACTTTGAAAATGAGCTTTGTGATAAACTGGCCGTAGCTGCTGCAAGTTCACCAGATCTTGAAATTGATACTTATTTTGAAGGACTGGAAAGCAACTCTCTTTTTTAATAAATACAAATTTAATCCAATATTGTTCATTATTTTACCAGCCTTCTTATCATTTATTAACAAATCATTATCATTTTCAGTAAAATTAACATTAAACAAACATTAATTACCCGGGATTTAATATCTTTACAGCGTCTAATTAAAGTAATCCCACTTCAATGAACAAATCTTTACTGTCGTATATTTCCCTCTTTCTGCTTTTCTTGTCAGGAGGGATGTTTTCTCAAACCTATCAGTTAACCGGAAATCCTGTAAATACTACCGGATGGACAATGGTTGCACCCACCCAGGTAATGGGTGATTTTGTCCAGCTCACTCCGGATACAAATAACCAGTCAGGATCAATCCGGCTTAATGACCAGATCAACTTAAAATATTGTGACAAATGGAGAGTAGAATTCGATTTCAGGATGGATTCGAACCAAACGTCCAATGGAGATGGAATCGCCTTCTGGTATTTAGCCAATCCACCTGTTGCCAGTGTATTAGGCTCCGGTCTTGGTGTTTCTCAAAATGCAGTAGGCTTTATTGTAGGGTTTGACACCTATAACAATACAACAACAGCTACAATGAGCAAGATCCATGTTGCTTACGGACAAGTGGCCAATACAACAGACAGCAATAATGTAGAATTCTTTAACGTTCCCGGAAGTTCTTTTCATTCACCGGACCTGAATACCACTCAGCCTTTTCAAGGGACAACATATAAACACGTTGAAGTAACAGCACAGGTAGATCCTGCGATACCTACCAACTGGATTGTTAAAATAACTCTAGACGGAAACACTATTTGTAACCAATCGTTCGCTCCTTCTGGTACAGCCGCCGCAATGACCATTGGATATTTTGGATTTTCCGCTTCTACAGGAGGTGCAAGATCAAGACATTCTATTAAAAATGTAAAAATTTACACAGACAAAGTTCCTATTCTGCAAAATACAGCAACACAATCTTTCTGTCCCAATCCTGCTACAGGATTCGGCTCTGTAAATTTAACGACCTTCAATTCTCAGTTTGTAAATACTCCTTCAAACTATACATTCACTTACCTTCAGGGCTCGACACCTATCACTAATCCAACAAATTTTCAATTTAATACAAATACTACCGTTACTGTAATTGTAAAAGACAATGCGGGAATATTATGTGATAATCCGGATGGAAAAATACTATTGGTCCTTGCTCCGCTTACCCTCACCGATAAAACTTTAACGACGTGTAACAACAATAAAGCAGGGACAGGAGTGTTTAATCTTAATACCGCTGCCGTAACGGACGTAGCAGGGGCAACCAGAAAATATTACAAAACACTGAATGACCTGAATGCAGGCACCAACGAAATTGCAAATCCCGGCACATACACTTCAGTACCTGGAGAAGTCTATGTAAAAGTTACCACACCACAAGGATGTACAGGAACTGCAAAAATTACATTAACATTTTTTCCTGAAACTCCGGTAAAAGAAGCTACTTTACAATCATGCTTCCTGCAGAATAACATCACTAGTGCCGTATTTGATCTTACCACTGCCAATGTAACCACATTAACAAACGGTTTTACAAAGAAATATTATACAAGTGTAGCAGATGCTTTAAGTGGAGCCAATGAAATTGTCAATCCTTCCCAATATATGTCTGTAAGCACTGCAGTGTATGTAAAGGTAACAGATTCTAACGGATGTTTTGGTATAGCAAAAGTGAATCTTTTAGTACTGCCACCAGTAACATCTTCTGTTTTAAAGGATAAAATAATCTGCATCGACGGAAGAACCGATCTGGATGCAGGTCCGGGCTTTGACAGCTATGAATGGAGCACAGGAGCAACTACCTCTTCTATTCAAGGCGTAGGAGTAGGACTTTATTGGGTAAAACTGAAAACAGGAAACTGTATTGCACTACAGCTCGTAAAAGTTATTGCCTCTGCAAATCCTGTTATTACAAGCATAGATATAAACAACACAACAGTAACCGTCAATGTTTCAGGGGGCACTCCGCCTTATAAATATTCCTTAAACGGAACCGACTGGCAGGATTCAAATACATTTACAGGCCTCCACAGAGGAGAAGCCAGAGTTTTCGTTAAGGATTTTTACAACTGTTCACCTGTTGAAGTACAGATTACCGTTCCCAATCTCATTAATGCCATCACACCAAACGGCGACAACGTGAATGACTTTATTGATTATTCTGCACTGGCATACAAGAAGAACCTTGTTTTCATAGTATATGACAGATACGGTAATAAACTGTATGAAGCCAATAAATTGAGAAACTATACATGGGACGGAACTGCATCCGGCAAAAAAATCCTTACAGGAACTTACTGGTACTCTATTTCATGGAATGAAAATGATAAAAACAACACCCCTACGAAATATTCAGGTTGGGTATTGGTAAAAAACAGAGAATAATGACCTTATCATACAAAAATCACTTCTTCATCGGAGTGATTTTTTTAATAGGATTGCGCTCCCGGAATAAAGGCTTATCATATCTTAACTTAATAAATTAAATACACTTTATTTTTAACCATTTCTTACAAATTCAATAAATTACTTGTAAAATTGACAATTTTTGTTAATCATTTGACAATTATACATTATACATGAGAGAATAAAATGAATATATTTACAGGAATAACCTCAAAAACTAATCGCTTCATATGAAAAGAAAACTACTCCTTTATTATTTAACAATTTTTCTATGCTTTTCTGGACGGCTTTTCTCACAAACTTATCAGCTTGCAGGAAACCCGGTGAACACTACGGGCTGGGACCTTGTTTCCAATGCAGCTGTAGATACCGATTTTATAAGGCTTACCACAGATAATGGAAACCTGTATGGTGCTGTAAAACTGGCTACTCCTATCACATTAAGCTATTGTGATAAATGGAAAGTAGAATTCGATTTTAGAATTGATGGAAACGGAACTGCACAGTTCGGAAGAGGAGACGGATTCACATTCTGGTACCTTGCCAATCCTCCAACAGGATTTGTATCCGGTGGCGGACTTGGAATTCCCGGAAACGCATCCGGACTTATGGTAGGATTTGATATTTTCAACAATACCACAGAAGGACAAATGAGTAAAATACATTTACTCTACGGAACCAATAATACTGCTGGAAACAACATTGAATACAACACCACTCCGGGCAGTACATTTCATTCTCCCGACCTTATCTCCACTCAGCCTTTTGTAGGGCCTACATTCAAACATGTAGAGGTAAACGGAGAAACAGACCTTACCAATCCTACCAACTGGATTATAAAAATCAAACTTGACGGTGTCCTCATTGTTGACCAGTCTTTCGCCCCTTCCGGCGGAGCAATAGGAATGAGCCAGGGATATTTCGGATTCTCTGCAGCTACAGGAGGTGCCAGCGCAAGACATTCTATTAAAAATGTAAAAGTTTATGTAGATAAAGTTCCGATTCTGAATGCTACGGTAACCCCGTTTGTATGTACCAATCCGGCAACCGGAACAGGAACTGTAGATTTAACTTCCTTCAATTCACAGTTTGTTAATAACCCTGCTAATTACCTATTTACTTATTATATTTTAGGAAGCTCCACCCCTATTGCCAATCCGGCAAACTTTGCCTATTCGGGAAATACCACGATCAAAGTTGTCATCAAAGACCCAACCTCCACACTCTGCGACAACGGAGACGGAGTCATACAACTGAATCCAACCCCGTTTGCGGCAACCGATGCCTCACTTACAGGCTGCAATAACAATAACGCAGGTACTGCAACATTTGACCTTACCACGGCAGCATTAACAACAGTACCAGGCTGTACTATGGAATTTTACAATACAATGGCCGAACTGAATGCCGGGATCAACCAGATTCCCAATCCTACAGCCTATGCTTCAGGAGCTGCCATACTATTCGCAAAAGTGACCACACCTCAGGGATGTGTAAGCGTAGCAAAAGTTACCTTAAACCTCAACCCTATTGTACCGGTAACCGATGCAAATTTAAGATCATGCTTCCTTGAAACCAATCCGTCTCTGGGAACATTTAATTTAAGCAATGCTACAGTAACAACTTTAACAGGAGCTACTAAAAAATATTATCCTTCATTATCAGATGCGGTAAACGGAACCAATGAAATTTTAAGCTTCCTGACCTATACTGCCCCATCAGGCGTAGTTTATGTAAAAGTATTTAATGCACAGGGTTGTTATTCAATTGCAAAAGTGACATTGACAGTACTTTCGCCGGTTTATTCAAGCGTACTTAAAGATAAGATCATCTGTATTGAAGATAAAACCACTCTGGATGCAGGACCAGGTTTCAACGGTTATGAATGGAGCACAGGAGCTACTACCCAATCCATAACCAATGTAGGTGTAGGAACCTATTGGGTGAAGCTGAAAACCGGAGACTGTATTACCTTACAAAATGTAAAAGTTTATGCTTCTGAGCAGCCTGTAGTGACCAACATTGATATTTCCGGAAATACAGTGACTGTTTTTGTGAACGGAGGAACACCGCCTTACCAATATTCAATGGATAACATCCAATGGCAGGATTCCAATATATTTAACAATGTGCCGAGAGGTGAAACTAAAATATATGTAAAGGATAGCTATGATTGTGAGCCTATTCAGATCAACATCACAGTTCCTAATCTTATTAATGTGATTACTCCAAATGGTGACGGGATAAATGATGCTATCGATTATTCGGCACTTTCCAACAAAAAGAATCTGGAAATCGGAATTTTCGACCGGTATGGCTATAAGCTTTTCCAGGCCGATAAATCCAACAGATATGTTTGGGACGGTACTACCAACGGAAGCAAAAAAGTTCCTACAGGGAATTACTGGTACTCTATCACTTGGAATGAAAACAACAGCAAGAATACTCCTATTAAATTCTCAGGCTGGATCATGGTAAAGAACAGAGAATAAATTAAAATTGATTATTTTTTTAATACCCCGGATCACTTCAGATTTGAAGTGATCTTTTTGTTTTCTTATAACGAGATATTTCATTATAAATCCACTTTATTCATATTCAATTCTTAAATTTGTTCTATGAATTATTTGGAAGCTTTAAGCAGAAGATATTCTGTGAAAAAATTTAATCATGAGATTATTCCTCAGGACACCCTTCACAATATTCTTGAGTCGGGGAAGCTTTCTGCCAGCTCACTTGGGCTCCAGCCCTATAAAATACTGGTAGTGGAGAGCGAGGCAATGAAGCAGAAATTAATCCCGGCTTTCTATAATCCATCGCAGATTTCCACCTGCTCACACCTTATTGTTATCATTTCGAAAAAAACAATTGAGGAAAATTATATTCATGGTTATTTTAACCACATTTCCGAAGTAAGGGAAACTCCTGTGGAAAAGCTGGATCTGTTCAGAAAAAGCATTAACCAGCATATCACCCAAAAAACACAGGAGGAAATTTTCAACTGGGCCGAAAAGCAATCCTATATAGTACTGGCCAACCTGATGTACGCCGCCGCTATTGAAAACATAGATTCATGTCCTATGGAAGGCTTCCGCCAGGATCTGATGGAGGAAATTCTCAACATCAATCCGGATACAGAAAAAGCAACTGTAACCCTGGCTTTAGGCTATCGTTCCGAGGAAGACCATTTCCAGCACATGAAAAAAGTAAGAAAACCAAACGAAAAATTGTTTAAATTTATTTAATATTTAAATGATCGTACCTAAAGCAAGCATATGATAAAAGCGGATGTATTAGTAATTGGTTCCGGCATCTCGGGACTTTCCTATGCCATTAAAGTTTCTGAACAGCTCCCTGATGCCAAAATCATCATCGTAACAAAATCTGATGAAGACGAAAGCAATACCAAATATGCACAGGGCGGGCTGGCCGTAGTCACCGATTTTAAAAATGATAATTTCGAAAAACATATTGAAGACACCATGCGCGCCGGAGACGGGGAAAATAAACGTGATGTGGTAGAAATGGTGGTAAGGGAAGCTCCTACAAGATTTAATGAAATTGTAGAATGGGGCGCCAATTTCGATATGAAAAACGGAGAATTTGCTTTGGGAAGAGAAGGTGGACATACTGAAAACCGGATTGTTCACCATAAAGATATTACCGGGTTTGAGATTGAAAGAGCCCTTCTGGCAACAGCCAACAGCAGTCCTAATATTGAGATCCTTGACCACCATTACGTTATCGATATCATCACCCAGCATCATGTTCCGGGAAAAGAAATAAGTGAAGGTGAAATTAACTGTTATGGAGCCTATATTTTAGATGAAAAATCAAAAATCATCAAAAAAATCACTTCCAAAATAACTTTGGTAGCTACAGGCGGCGCTGGACATGTTTACAAAAACACTACAAATCCCACCATTGCTACCGGGGACGGAATTGCTTTCGTAGCCCGTGCAAAGGGTAAAGTTTCCAATATGCAGTACTACCAGTTCCACCCGACAGCCTTATACAGCAAACTGGATGGAATGTTGTTTTTAATTTCGGAAGCCGTTCGTGGAGACGGAGCCAAATTAAGAACCAAAAGAGGTGAAAAATTCATGAACAAATATGATGAGCGCGAAGAATTAGCCTCAAGAGATATTGTTGCAAGAGCCATCGACGCCGAAATGAAAATTACCGGGGACGAATTTGTCGGCTTAGACTGTAAGCAAATGAATCATGAAAGATTCCTAGAACATTTCCCCAATATTTATAAAAAATGTAAAGATGAAGGAATTGATCCCTTCACACAATTGATTCCTGTGGTTCCAGCCTGTCATTATCTGATGGGCGGCATTGAAGTGGACAGAGACGGGCAGTCTTCCATAAGGAATCTTTTTGCAGTAGGAGAATGCACCAATTCAGGATTACATGGCGCCAACAGACTTGCATCAAACTCTTTACTCGAAGGTTTGGTTTTCGGGCATAATGCAGCTATAAAAACAGTTGACCTTCTGAATGAAAATAACTTTAATTTCGATGATTTAAAGGCTGTTCCGGAGTGGAATGAAGAAGGAATGAAGATTATGGATGAAATGGTAATCGTAAGTTACCTCAGAAAACAGCTCCAGGAAATGATGAGCGATTTAGTAGGTATTGTACGCAGCAACAAACGTCTGAATATGGCATTGCAGAAACATCAGGAAATTGCAGCTGCCGTGGACGAGATCTACCACTACTCCATTCTTTCGCCACAATTATCCGAACTAAGAAACCTTACGACAGTTGCCCACCTCATCATTACCCAATCTATGGAAATGACAGAAAATAAAGGAGCATTTTATAATAAAGATTTAGCTTAAAAGCAAAATATAATGAAAAGACCAAGCTACGCTACAGATAAAGTATTAAAAACATTCATCAAAAATGCTCTGGAAGAAGACATTCAGGATGGTGACCACTCCACCCTTTCCACAATTCCAAAGGATTTGAAGCAGAGCGCCAAGCTTCTGGTAAAGCAGGACTGCATTTTAGCAGGTGTTGAGCTGGCGGAGATTATTTTTAAAACTTTTGATAAGGATTTAAAAGTCGAAATTTTCATTAAAGACGGACAGGCTGCCAAAATAGGTGATATTGCATTCATTGTAACAGGAAGCGCAAGATCAATTTTATCAACGGAAAGACTTGTCCTGAACTGTATGCAGAGAATGAGCGGAATTGCAACCCTTACTCATGACTGGGATTCCAGACTGGTGGGAACCAAAACAAAGCTTTTAGACACCAGAAAAACAACTCCTAATTTCAGGGTATGTGAAAAATGGGCCGTTGCCATAGGCGGTGGAACCAACCACAGATATGGTCTGTATGATATGATTATGCTGAAAGACAATCACATCGATTATAACGGAAGCATTACCAACGCTGTTAAAATGGCAAAAGACTATATCAAGACCAACAAGAAAAAACTAAAAATCGAAGTTGAGACCAGAAGCCTGGAGGAAGTTAAGGAAGCTATTAAGGCCAAAGCAGACAGGATCATGCTCGACAATATGAATGTTGCCATGATGAAGCAGGCTGTAGAAATGATCAATGGGTCGTGCGAGTCTGAAGCTTCAGGTGGAATCACCCGGGATATGTTAAAAGAAATTGCATCAACAGGGGTTACTTATATCTCTGCCGGAGCCCTTACCCACTCTGCTGAAAATATCGATTTGAGTCTCAAAGCCGTGAAATAGCGTTATATTTTTAATAAAAACAGTACCTATTTGTTAAAAACTCAATAATATGATTTTTTTCATGTAAAAATTCAATTATTATTCATTGCATTGAAAACCAGTAAGTTGAATCTTATTAAGATTGAGTAAAAATTAACATACAGTTAATATTAGTTAAATTTTATTTCGCGAATTTTGCAGAAAATTAAATCTAACTATTACTAACGATTATGAAATTAATCAACAAATCGATGCTATCCGTAGTGATTACTTTATCTACAGCTAGTGTTTATTATGCTCAAGAAGTTCAGGATACAGTGAAAACTAAATCCAATGACATTGAACAAGTTGTAATCACTGGTGTTGCTGATATTGCGAAGGATAGAAAAACACCGGTAGCAGTTTCAACCATTAAGGAAGCGCAGATTGTACAACGATTAGGGAATCAAGAATTTCCTGAGATTTTATCAACAACTCCTTCTATTTATGCTACAAAAGGTGGTGGTGGTTTCGGAGACGGACGTATGAACGTAAGAGGTTTTGATACTTCTAATACCGCAGTAATGATTAATGGAGTTCCTGTTAATGATATGGAAGGTGGTACTGTATATTGGTCTAACTGGGCGGGACTTTCTGATGTAACTTCAGCAATGCAGATACAAAGAGGTTTAGGAGCTTCAAAATTAGCAATTGCTTCTGTTGGAGGTACAGTTAACGTTATTACAAGAGCTGCAGATAAGAAGAGAGAAGGTAATGTAACTTTAGGTCTTGGTAATGACGGTTATCTTAAAACTTTATTTTCTTATAATACAGGAAAATCTGCAAAAGGATGGTCTACTTCATTCTTGATGAGTAGAACAGCCGGAGCAATGTACATTGACGGTTCTGATTTTGAAGCTTACAATTATTATTTCGCTTTAGGTTTCCAGCCAAATAAAAAACACGATTTCCAATTTACCTTTACAGGTGCTCCACAATGGCATAACCAAACTTTTAACAACACCATCGCAACCGATTTGGATATGGGCGACGGAAGATTAGACGGTGTTTTGTCCGATAAACCAAATAGAAAGTATAACTCTAACTGGGGATATCTTAATGGCAGACAATTTTCACAAAGTGTAAATTACTATAGCAAACCTGTTGCATCTATCAACTGGGATTGGAATATTTCTGAAAAATCAAAATTATCTACTGTAGGATACGCTTCTTGGGGTAGAGGTGGTGGAACTGGAGTTTTAGGTTCTATCAACGGAAAAAATATTAATGCTCTACCAAAAACAGCAGACGGTTTGATTCGTTTTGATGACATTTATGCATGGAACACAGGCCAAGCAGTTGCTGATTTCGGAGCAAATAACAAAACACCTTTTATTGGAACAAGTTCCAATGGTATTACAAGAAGAGCTAGTGTAAACTCACATGACTGGTATGGAATTCTATCTAATTTCCAACATAAAGTTAACGATAACTGGAATTTTTCAGTAGGTATAGATGCAAGATACTACTACGGTTATCACCCAGGTCTTGTTACTGACTTCTTAGGAAACAGAGAATATCGTGAAGCTGGTAACTACAACCAATCTCCATATTATACCGTTACACAATCATATAATCCAACACCTTCTGCAAATCCGTTTGCCGCTGCTGTAAAAGACAAATCACAGATTGTGTACAGAAATTATGATGGTAAAGTTCTTTGGGGTGGTGTTTTCGGACAGTTAGAATATACGAATGATAAAATTTCAGCTTTCGTACAAGGTTCTGCATCTGAGCAGAGCAACCAAAGAATTGACAAGTGGGTTTGGGATGGAACATCTGCCGTTCCTACTGGTATATCTACTACACAGCAAGGACAAGCGGTAAGCCAAACAACAGATCAAAAATTCAGATTTGGATACAATGCAAAAGCTGGTGTGAATTATAACATCGACGAACACCACAATGTTTTCGTAAATGCAGGTATTTATTCTAAACAACCTAATCAGAACGCTATTTTCCCTTATTCTTTACCAACCAAAACATTTGGTTCTTTGTATCAGCAAATTGAAAACAAAGATATAAGAAATGAGAAAGTATCCTCTGTAGAAATCGGTTACGGATTCAAAAGTGACAAATTCAGAGCCAATCTGAACGGATATTACACAGACTGGAAAGACAGATTTGTACGTGTTACCGGTATTGCTTATAATAATGCTGATGGTACTCCTGGTACAAACGGTACCGCAAGTTTAACAGGTGTACGAGAAGTGCACATGGGTGTTGAACTAGAGACATTCTACAAACCTTTAAACTGGTTGGAATTAAACGGAATGCTTTCTCTAGGAAACTGGAAATATAAAAACAACCCAACAGGAAGAATAGCTGACGTAAATGGAGATCCAATTATTACAAACGGAGTAGACGGAGTTACCTTGGCTTTGGATGGGCTGAAAGTTGGAGATGCTGCACAAACAACAGCTGCATTAGGTGCAACAGTAAAACCTGTTAAAAACCTTGATGTTTTTGCAACTTGGAGATACTATGACAATTTATACGGAACATTCAGCATCAATAATAGCTATATTATTAAAGATGGAGTTGTACCGGCTGCCAGAGCAGAAAAGGGATCTTTGAAGGCTCCTTCTTATAATCTGACAGATATTGGAGCTTCTTATACATTTAATTTGAATAATGGTAGCAGACTAATAGTTACAGCGAATATCTATAACTTATTTGATACTACCTATATTTCAGATTTAAGATCTTCAAACAAAAAAACATTATCAGATTATAAAGATATTGCAGGAGGGTTAACAGCTCAACAACAGCTTGACGCTTATAATGCAAATCCTAAAAATTTCTACAAAGGTTTAGATGTTAGCAACAATGTTTATTTCGGATTCGGAAGAACTTGGGCTGCTTCTCTTTCTTACAGATTCTAATAAGATCACAATATTAGATTTTATAAATATCTATCCCGGCTTTTCGCCGGGATTTTTTATTTTTATAAAAACAATTTCATGGAAGAAGCACTCGAAAACTTTTTAAACCAATGGAAAAATAAAAAGCATGTTCTGGGAGTTCTACTCACCGGCAGTTATGCTGTAGGACTGCAGAATAAAAATTCAGATATCGATATCAGGATCATATTTGACAGATCTAAAACAAAAACCCTAAAGGGACTTACCACCATCAACAACTATACCTTCTCCTATTTGGGCAGAAATGCTGATTCTGTTAAAAGAAAATTCAACAGCGAATTTATCAACAGGCAGAAATTTGAAGCCTATATTTTTAATATTGGTAAGGTTCTTTATGATCCTAAAAACATCGTAACGGAATTACAGGAACTTGCAGCTACTTATACAACGACTCCTTTTCTAAAAAAAATAAATATAAAAAGTGAAGTGAAAGCAGGGCTGTACGGGCTGTACAACCATAAAAACCATTTGCTTTCTCTTGACGAAGATGCTCCTTTCTTCTCCTATCATTATTATACACTTTTAAAGAAAATACTTCATTTCTACTCCTCATATATAGGATATGAGACATTTTTAGACACCAAAACGGAAAAGGTTCTCTGTGATGCCGCATACAGAAAGGTATATCATTGGGATGATTTTCCTGATAAAGATTTTGCAAAATTGTGGATTTCAGGCATTCAACCCAAAAACATCAACAAAAACTCAGCAATAACAATTTATCACTACATAGAGAGCAAAATAGAAAAAATCAATGAAGAAAATTTTAAAACACACTGGATGGAGTCTTAATTTTTGCTACTTTAGAGACAAATAAATTTAAAATTTTAACCCATGAACAAAAAGAAGTTAATTTTAAAAAAGACAAAAATCTCTAAACTCAACACAAATATCATAGACAGAAGCCGTAAAGCAAATGTCAAAGGTGGTGATGTAGTAATGCCTAATACCCATCCAACGCCTGTATATGGAGGCGACGGAGGTTCGGCCCATGGTGCATGGTACCACGAAGGATATGACGCACAGACCAACGCAATTCATGGAGCAACATGCTACTATGATTGTGGATCATAGTAAATCGCTTAATCGCCAAAAACATTCACCTATAAAACCCTTTAAATCACATGAAAAAAAAATTAACGTTGAAAAAAACAAAGATCTCAAAACTTAATTTCACCCCATTAAGCAGAAATCTTAAAGAAAATATCAAAGGCGGTGACGTGGTTCAGCCCAATACCCACCCAACACCCGTGATAGGTACAGAAAATGCTTCCGGCCAAGGATACTGGCAGCACGCAAGCTATGATACACAGGGCAATCCTATTCATAGTACGGAATGCTACTATGTGTGTGTATCTTAACCGTTCACTTTAAAAATTATAGCCATAGTAAATTTTGTTTTTACTATGGCTTTTTATTCAACAGTTTTTCATGTCTTCAGATCATCTTAAAACAAACCTAGATCAAAAATTACAAGATATTTATATACATCTGGGACACCATTATACCCAATACAGCAAAATAGGAGCATTAAACGGTTTGGCCGGAATTGCTCTTTTTCAGTTTTATTACGAAGAAAGTTTTGGATTACATTCAGAGAACAGTCTTAATACCGTCAATTTCTGTATTGAGAAAATAAATGAAGGTCAGTTTTCCGCTTCATACTCTAATGGTCTGGCCGGCTTCGGATGGCTTTTAAATCATCTGGAAGAATATAATTTTGTAGAAAAAGGTGAATTTTCTTCTATACTATCATCAATAGACGCCCAAATGAAATATTACCTGCAGCAATATATCCTGCAGGACAATTACGATTTTTTTCACGGAGCTCTTGGATGTATTTTTTATTTTTTAAAAAGAACTGATCTTACGAGAAGATATGAAGAACAAATTTCCCTGTTATTTTCAAAACTTCCCGATCTCTACAAAACAATCTTTGATTATGACCTTTGTAAACTTGCATTGTCTGAAACTATTGGAGGAAAACTAAAAAAAAGACTTCATCTGGGTCCTGCTCACGGCATATCCGGAATTATAGCAATCCTTGGTTTAGCCTATGATAAAAATTATTTTCAGGAACAGTCTGAACAGTGGCTCGAAAAGTTTACCCAATTGGTTCTGGAAGCTAAAATGCCGCCGGATTCCATATCTGCCTTTCCGATGTGGATTGATTTGGAGACAGAAGAGAGAGCATTCAGCAGCTTAAGCTGGTGCGCAGGTGATACGGGTATAGGAGCTGCTTTATTAAATACTTCAACGCTACTTGGGAAGCCGATGTGGGATAATCCATCATCAGATATTTTGAAAAAGGCAGCACACAGAAAAGATATAACACAATCCATGATTAATGGCTACGGAATCTGTCATGGCTATTTCGGGGCTTCCAGAATTTTCTCAAAGGCATATGATACAAATCCTTTCCATGAATTTGAAGAAGCTTCCTCATACTGGCTACAGAAAGGCTTGGATTCACTCATCATCACAAAAAAGTCCCCGATGAGCATTCTTAACGGATTAGCTGGGGCAGGATTAGTGATGCTTGATTATCAACAAGAAAAAATAAGCAGTTGGGACGAATGCCTGTTAATTTCATAAATAAAAATCATAATGAGTAAGTTTCCTTACAAAGTTTTAAATCAATACGTTCTAAGAACACCATCAAAACCGCTTAACTTATTAAGAACACTTTTCAAAGGCAGAGATATTCAGGAAAAGCAGCTTAGAAACTTAGTGAATGATGCCTATTTCAGGGAAGCTTTATTCCTGAGCTCTCCTTTACTTCACTCTACCCTTTTAAAATGGCTGGACCAGGGATTAAGCAAGGAAAAAGAAGAGAAATTAAAAATATCTTTACTTAAATATATCAGCAGAATGTCTTCACGCTGTACCCCTTTTGGGCTATTCGCAGGATACTCCTTAGGGCAGTTTGGAGATTATAATGAAATAGAAATAAACCCGGAAAACCAATATGTGAGATACACAAGGCTTGACATGCAATATCTCATTACCTTTTCCCAGTATCTGTCCGGTGACAAAAAATTACGGAACAGTTTTATCTACCATACCAACAGCAGCATTTATAAAGCAGGCAGCCAATACAGATATATAGAATTCAGCTATCCCGGAGGACTGCAGAGGGTTCATCACATACAGGCTATTGATACTACACCTCATTTGGAATTTCTTCTCAATAAGGCCACCAGCGGTTCCACGATAAATGCACTGACTGAGCAGATGACTCAGTACGATCCGGAGATCACTCCTGCCGAAGCCAGGCGGTTCATTAACGAGCTTATAGATCATCAGCTTTTTGTAAGCAACATCAGCGGGGCCGCAATTGGAGATGATTATTTCACCTCTATCACCAATGTATTTTCCCGAATCAAAAATAACAGCTACAGTGAAAAATTTGCACAAATCAGCAATGAACTTGCTCAGCTCGATAAAAAAATCCCCAACACCATAGACATCTATTATACCCTGAAAGATAAGATCGATGAACTGGGGATAAAAACAGACCCTAAATTTCTTTTCCAGACCGATTTGTCCGTCACTGCAAAAACGAATGTTCTGGACAAAACCATCATTAAGGATCTTCAGGACGGCCTCGATATTCTCAATAAAATATCATTTATTTCAGACAAAAAAGACAGTCCTCTCCTGGAGAATTTCATTACAAAATTCAGGAGAAAATATGAAGACCGTGAAATCCCTTTATCTATTGCATTGGATAACGAAATTGGAATCGGCTACGGGATACATCCCAACATCATTCCCGGAAATCATTTTCTGGAAAGTCTCCAGATTCCCGTTCAAAGAAAAAAGAAGAACGAAGTAAAATGGGATGCCGCCAGCGAGCTCTTCCAGCATAAAATAACAGAGGCCCTCAGAAAAAACGAAAAAGTTATTACGTTAACCTCATCAGATATCCGCCAAAATACGGAGGAAATGTGGGATGATATTCATGATACTTTCTCGCTGATGGCAGAGATTATTCATGCAGATGGTGAACAGAAAATCTTTTTCCATGGGTTCAGCGGGGCTAGCGGAGCCAATTTATTCGGAAGATTCTGCTCATCGGATTCCTCACTTAAAGAACATACCCAAAACATTACCGGCATTGAAAAAGAAATCAGGAAAAATTTCATTATTGCCGATATATCTCATATTCCGGAATCAAGAATAGGAAATGTAATCTGCCGTCCGGGTTTCGCAGAATATGAAATCCCTTATTTATCCAGATCTGAAAAAGCAGCGGAATTCCAGCTTACCTCCTCAGATTTAATGGTCTCCGTGCGAAATCATAAAATACTGTTGCGATCGAAAAAATTAAACAAATACATTATTCCCCGTCTTACAACCGCCCATAACTACAGCAGCAATTCTCTCCCTGTATATCACTTTTTATGTGATCTGCAGAACCAGGGAAACAGGTATGGACTTGGATTGAATTTAGGATTAATGGAAAAAAATTACAAGTACATCCCCAGAATAGAGTACAAAAAATGCATTCTTAAAGCTTCTACATGGAATCTCACCAAAGAAGACATGCTTATTTTTACCAAAAAATACACTTCAGATGAAGAACTTTTTGATTGGATGAAGGAGACTCGAAAGGAATGGAACCTACCTCAATACGTTTTGTTTGCTGAACATGATAATGATCTTCTCATTAATCTTGAAAACATCAGCAGTATAAAAATGTTGATAGACACCATCGGGACCCGGGAAAGTTTTACCCTTAAAGAATTTCTTTACAACGATACAGATCAGCTGGTAAAAAGAAACGGAAGCAGCTTTACCAATCAGTTTATATTTACTTTTTATAATAACCAAAAACTTTCTGCAATAAGAAATGCAAAATAATATTCAGCGTATTTTTTCACCTGGCGATCAATGGCTCTACTACAATATATTTTGTGGATATAATGCGGCAGACCAAATCCTGATTGATCATCTAAGTTCTTTAAGCCAATCTTTCATTTCTCAAAACCTGATTGACCAATGGTTTTTCATCAGATACAATGATCCTTCCTATCATATCAGGTACAGAATAAGACTGAAAGATCAGGAGCATCTGGGTTTAATTATTAACACCATCAACACATCATTGAAAAATCTGATTTCAGATGAATACATCTGGAAATTACAGATGGATACCTATACGAGAGAGATTGAAAGATATGGCGCTTCAAGCATGGAACTGGCGGAAAAAATCTTCTATTATGACAGCAGTATCATTATCAATATCCTCAGTTCTCTAAACGAAAACCAGGAGAATATCCGTAGTTTATGGGCATTAAAACTGATTGACCTTTATCTCTCCGCTTTCAATTTCTCGCTTTCAGAAAAATTGGAATTTGCAGAAAAACTAAGAAATCATTTTTATAGTGAATTTAATATTGAAAAAAATACAAAGAAACAATTTGACAGGCTGTATAATGAAAACAAGCATGCGATTGATGCATTTCTAAGTAAAAAAACGAAAAAAATAAACAAAGCCCTTCTGGCGGACACTGCTTTAAAAATCCTCTCCCTGAAAGAAAAAAAGCGCCTGAATGTAGATTTCTACAGCTTGATGTCCAGTTTTATTCATATGTCGCTCAACAGGCTTTTTACGGGAGACAACAGAATGCATGAACTGGTTTCGTATGATTTCATATGGCGGTATTATAAAAAAGAATATTATTTCCACACAAGTATAAATGATCATGGAAGCTAAAAAATACTACTCTATTTTAAAAACTTATTTTCAGAGCAATGAGCCTGCTTCTCTCAGTATGGGCCTGAATGGCAGGTGCGCTGTTGCTATCTTTATGTTTGAATATTACAGGATTTCCTCCGATATAGAAGCTTACAATTATGGAACAGAACTCATAGAAACAGAATTAAATGAAATAAACTTAATCTACAACGTTTCTCTGTTTGATGGACTCTGCGGGATAGCCTGGACGGTGCAGTATCTCTCAAAGGAAAAAATGATTGATCTTAATGCGGATTCTTACCTTTCCCAATACATCGAAAAACATTTGGAAAAATTCAGAGATTCACAGATCATTTTCAGCCATCCCTTACAGCTTGAATATTTCAGTGACCTTCTTTTCTATTTTTCGGAACGGATGTCTCATACCGGAAAGAAACTCCAGAAAGAGAACTATCTTCACAAATTAAATCAGACCTTAATCATCCTCTACAACCATTTTATCCAGATAGAAAAGTATAACTCTCAACAAAATATATCCTTTGAAAGCCTATTTCTCGTAATAAGATCCTGTGTATATGTATCTGAAACCAATTTTAAATCTCCAATCATCCCAATACTCTTGCAGAAAGCCTTAATCTGGATAAAAGACAGGGAAATTCCTCAGATTCAAACTGCCTACGGACAATTTATTCTAAAAAAAGCAGCCCAATATGCTTCTTCTTCAAATCGGGGGATGAAAAAATTCACCTCTGAATTCAAAACAGATGAAAATGTGCTTAAAAAGAAAGAAAACACCCTTGGAATATGGAATAATAGTCTCACAAACAGTGCTATCAGAAATATTTTGAAATTAAATACCAAAAAGTACCCTGGATTAAAGTATATATTAGAATCCACCTATAATTACTAATCATACACCCGGGATTTTTGCTATATTTGTGTACAAAAAATTGAATATGGATTTTTACAAGATTTTGCTTAATGCACACAAAGGATTCGGGTATCTTGAACTTCTTTTGGTCTCATTATTTATTATTGCCCTTTTAGCTACAATGTTCGGCTTCAGTGGTAAAGTGAACAAATTTTTAAAGAAGACAACACTCTTTACGATGATCTTCTTCCACGTTCAGTTTTTAATCGGAATCATCATGCTGGTGATCAATTTCACAAAAGGGTTGGATATGGGATCAGTAATGAAAAACGCTGACTTGAGATTCCAATATGTGGAACATCCGTTTTCCATGTTGATCGCTGCAGTATTGATGACTATCATCAATAAAAAAGTGAAGTCCAATGACACAATTTCGTTAGGAATTGTAATTATGGGGCTTATTGCTGCAGGTTTATTTGCATTCGCATTCCCTTGGACAAGAGTCTTTGGGGCTTAAAACATAAAATACAAAGTGGAGTTGATCACTTTGTAAAAGTTTAACCTTAAATTTTTAATTAAATCAATGAAAGTAGCTGTAGTAGGTTCAACAGGAATGGTTGGACAAGTTATGCTTAAAGTTTTGGAGGAGAGAAACTTCCCTGTAACAGAATTAATTCCGGTAGCATCCGAAAAATCTGTAGGTAAGAAGGTGAAGTATAAACAGGAAGAATTTACCATTGTAAGCATGAAAGACGCTATAGCTGCCAAACCGGATATTGCCATTTTTTCTGCCGGAGGAGGTACTTCTCTTGAATTTGCCCCTCTTTTTGCTGAAGTAGGTACCACGGTGATTGATAATTCTTCAGCATGGAGAATGGACCCTACTAAAAAACTGGTTGTTCCGGAGATCAATGCCAATGTTTTAACAACAGAAGATAAGATCATTGCCAATCCGAACTGCTCTACCATTCAGTTGGTAATGGTTCTGGGCCCATTGAATAAAAAATATGACCTGAAAAGAGTGATCGTTTCCACGTATCAGTCTGTAACAGGAACAGGGAAAAATGCCGTTGATCAGCTTAACGCTGAAATAAGTGGAGATGACAGCGTTGCTAAAGTTTACCCTTACCAGATCTTCAAAAATGCTCTTCCTCACTGCGATGTATTCAGCGATGATGATTACACTAAAGAAGAGATCAAATTAATGAAAGAGCCTAAGAAAATTTTAGGAGATGACACATTCAATCTTACAGCAACTGCAGTAAGGGTTCCTGTTCAGGGTGGCCACTCAGAAAGTGTAAACATTGAATTCGAAAATGAATTTGATCTTGATGAAGTAAGAAAAATTTTATCTGAAACACCAGGTGTTGTCGTAATGGACAATGTGAAGAACAATGAATATCCAATGCCACTCTACTCCGAAGGTAAAGACGAAGTTTTTGTCGGAAGGATCAGACGGGACCTTTCCCAGCCGAAAACGCTCAACCTCTGGATCGTGGCAGACAATCTGCGAAAAGGAGCAGCAACGAACGCTGTACAGATTGCAGAATACCTAGTAGCAAACAACTTAGTTTAAACTAACAAAATAAAAAAGAGTCTCAGAATTGAGATTCTTTTTTTTATCAAACTATGGAAAATAAAAAGAACATTACCAGCAACAATAAAATAGGATTTCAAAAGCTGATTGCCGTTTTTGGAGTTATTCTGTTCGTAGGAAAGATCATTGCGTGGAAGCTTACCAACTCCGATGCAGTGTTTTCTGATGCCATGGAAAGTGTTGTCAATGTCATCAGTGCCTTTATGGGACTGTATTCCCTTCATCTTGCTGCAAAACCTAAAGATGAAGACCACCCGTACGGTCACGGAAAAGTAGAATTTGTAACTTCCGGAATCGAAGGTGCCCTAATCGCTATAGCAGGGATTATGATCATCTATGAAGGCGTAAACAGCCTTATTATAGGAAAAACACTGGCTAAGCTTGATCTTGGAATATGGATCATTGCGGCAACTGCTGTTGCCAATTACCTTATGGGATACATTTCCATTAAAAAAGGTCAGGCAGAAAACTCATTGGTTCTGGTTTCATCCGGAAAGCACCTGCAGTCTGATACCATTACCACATTGGGGGTTGTCATCAGTTTAGTGGTGGTTTACTTTACAAAAATCTACTGGCTGGATTCCGTTGTCGCACTTATTTTTGGATTTTATATCATCTTTATAGGGTACAAAATTGTCAGAAAATCTTTAAGCGGCATTATGGATGAGCAGGACCCCGATCTGCTCAATCAGATTATCAGAGTACTCGAGGAAAACAGAAGAACAGAATGGATAGACGTCCATAATATGAAGATCCAGCAATTCGGTGCTAATCTCCATATTGATGCTCACATTACCTTGCCATGGTATTACAGCCTTCGGGAAGCCCATGACGAAATGGAAAAAATGATTATCCTTTTGGCTAAAAATACAAAGCGAAGTGTAGAATTCAATTTCCATATGGATGACTGCAAACCGATATCCTGCCCTGTCTGCCAGATCAAAGACTGCCCTGTCCGCGAAAAAGATTTTGTCAAAAGAGTGGAATGGACTCCGGAAAATGTAACCAGCGTAGATAAACACACCGTAGATTAAGTTTGAGAGTCAGAGAGTTTTAAGGTTTGAGAGTTTGTTTGTCAGTTCGAATCACGAAACCCGTATCCCGAAACTTTCTTACTGCTACGTACCTGCTTTTCCCAACTGTTTCCTGTAATAAAACATCGGAACAATCAAAAGCAAAGCCAGTGGCTGAATCACAAATCTTCTCATATAAAAAGAAAAAAGATAGCCAACCTCGAACCGGTCATAGATACAATACAGATAGATCGGAAAAGTAATCGCAAAAATTATGGCAATCAGCAAAGCCCCCTGCACCGTCCATTGACGTTTTTTAAAAAGACACTGAATAATAAGGCAGGAAAAACCAAGATTAAGGATAAACCTGAAAAGATGGCCTGCAATTAATTTTCCCCATACAAACTGCGGAAACGGAATATTTTTATTCGCTTCATGAAAGTATTCCAGGAAAGGATCATAGAACATTTTGTCTTCCAGCATCCGTACGCTTATAAGCCCGCAGATTCCTGCTATGACCAAAAACCAGTTAAGAATTTTCATTTTTTAAAGCAAAGAATTTAATCCATATCAGCCAAAGAACCACTACTGTTCCGTAGATCACTGCCGGAAAAATAAAGTCGTGGAACATTTTTCCATATTCCGCATGATCTACCATGACGATATTCAGTCCTATTATTCGCAGAAGATTCATAATATATAGCAGAATCAGTCCGGCAAGAGCAAAAATGTACGTTTTGGCGCCTTTATAAAATGCAAAAACAAATGCCAGGAATAAGATCATTACAGAAATAGCATTACAGCCTTCCACCATCCTCGTTACGTAATTTTTCTTTACATAAAACCAGACCTGCTCGTTTTTTACATCATCATAAAGCAGTGTGGGAAAACCTGTAGTATTCTGTACAGACGCCACCTGGTTGGCAATCATTCGGGAAAAAGGATCCAGCCCTCCCTCTTTACTGACATTCAGGTAAAACTGGTACCCCAAAAGCAGCACCAGATAAATGACAATGAACCTCAGCAAAATGCTTAATACTGGTTTAAAATCCTTTAGCATGATACAAAGATAAAAATTAGACGGAAACCTGAGCTAAAAATGTTTTATTTAGATATCAGATATCAGACACAATATTTTAAATTTATAAAACTATTTGCTGACAATCTTCAAACTCTCAACCCAACCACGAAACTCGAATCCCGAAACTCGAGACTCGAAACCCGGATCCCATAACCCTAAAATCCTCAATTTATAAACTCCCATTAAATTAGTATATTTGTTTCCATATTATGACTTCCGAAAACGCAAAACGATTTTTTGAAAAATACCTGAATGAACCATCTTCTGAGTTTGTTACACTGGCTCAAAGCGGTTCTGCGAGAGTAAACTTTCTGGCCAGTACCGGCTCCCAAAAGTACATTGTCACCAGCAATGAAAATATCCCGGAAAATGAAAGCTTCCTTTATTATTCTGACATATTCTCTGAACTTCACCTTAACACGCCTGAAATTTTTGCTGTTTCAGAGGACAGGAAAATATATATCCAGGAATTTCTTGGAGCACAAACCCTATCTGAAATAATTGCCACAGAAGGACTTTCTTCCCAGGTAAAAGCACTGGTAAAACAGACTCTTGAAAAACTTTTTCAGCTTCAGACCAGAACCCAGGGGAAAATTGATTTTTCAAGAACTTTTGAATATGAAAGTTATGATGAATTTCCTGTAACGCATGACCTGTATTATTTCAAAAATTTTGTCGCTGATGTTCTCGAGCTTGAATACCGTAAGTCCGACCTGTTGAAAGAGTTTAAACAAATTTCCGGACTTATTGAAAGTCTTGAACCAAGGGGGATCATGATCCGCGATTTTCAGGCAAGGAATATTATGGTGGATGAAGATCATAAAGTTTCATTCATCGATTATCAGTCCGCCATGGAAGGCCCGCTAATGTACGATGTGATCTCTTTTCTTTTTCAGGCTAAAGCCAATTTTCCTGAAGATTTTAAAAATGAAATGCTGGATTACTACATCGGACAATTTGAAGATCAGGAAGTTCAACATCAACTAAGAAATTCGGTAAAACCAATCCAGATGATGAGATTTCTGCAGGTACTTGGAGCTTACGGCTTCAGAGGACTGATCCAAAGGAAGCAGCATTTTATAACAAGCCTGGAAAAAGGAATTGAAAATATCACAATGTTTGCCCATTCATGGGAACAGATGAACAACTATCCGGAACTGAAAAAAGTAATAGAACAACTGTCTTCGGAAGAATCGAAAATGAAAGTTAATGCAATTTTAAACCATTAAGATTCTTTAAGTTTTTAAGAATATTAAGCTGATGACAAAGAAAGAAGTTACACAGTTATCATATGAAATTAAGGGCTTTGCTATTAAAGTTCATAAAGCTCTTGGTCCCGGTCTTCTGGAAAGTGTCTATGAAGAATGTTTAAAGATTGAGCTCATGAAAAATGGCTATGATGTAAAACAACAGCTGTATGTTCCAATCAATTATGAAGGAGTAGAAATTGAAACAAAATTGATCGTAGATTTACTTGTAAATGATTCTATCGTATTGGAATTAAAAGCAGTTGAAGAAATACTTCCTATCCATGAAGCGCAATTGTTAACTTATATGAAAGTTCTCAAAAAACCTCAGGGACTATTAATTAACTTTTTCACGAATAATATTACAAAGTCATTAAGGCCCTTTATCAATGAATATTTTAAAGATCTTCCTGACTGAATTTTGATTTATCAAAATCTTAACTTACCTTAAAAACTTAAAGAACCTTAATGGTTCAAATAAAAAAATAAAGAACAATGCTACACATCGACATACACAGCTTTTCGTACAAAAAAGGGGGAATCCCTAAAGATGATTCAGGAAACGGAGGAGGTTTCACCTTTGACTGCAGGGGAATCTTGAATCCCGGAAGAATTGAGGAATATAAAAGCCAGACAGGAAATGACATCGGAGTTCAGGAATACCTTGAAACAAAAACAGAGATGCCAAAGTTTCTGGAGCTGGTAAAATCAATTATCTCAATCAATATCGATAATTATCTGGAAAGAGGTTTTGAAAACCTGCAGATCAATTTCGGATGTACGGGAGGGCAGCACAGATCTGTATATTCTGCGATCAAGATTGCTGAATTCATCAAAGAAAAATATCCTGAAGGAACAGAAATAAGTCTTCACCACGATGAACAGCACCAACTGAACGTGAGTAATGGGTAATGAGCAATAAGTAATATTTTACTTATTCATCAGCCCTGAAATTACTCATTACTTATCACTCATTACCCATACTATATGAAAGCTTTAATTTTCGCTGCCGGCAAAGGCACCAGGCTAAAACCCTTTACGGATCACCACCCAAAAGCCCTGGCCAAGGTAAACGGCATACCGCTTTTGGAACGGAATATCAATTATCTTAAAGGCTTCGGAATAAAAGATTTTGTGATCAATATCCATCATTTTGGAAATCAGATTGTTGAATTTTTAAATAAAAACAGTAATTTCGGATGCAACATTGAGATCTCGGACGAAACCAATGAACTGCTGGAAACCGGAGGCGGCTTGATTTTTGCTAGAAAATTCCTCGATCATGGGGAAGATTTTTTAATCATGAACGCAGATATTTTAACGGACATCAATATTAATGACCTTGTTGAGTATCACAAAAAGATAAAAGATTTTGCTACTTTAGCAGTTTCCGACAGGGAAAGCTCAAGAAAACTGCTTTTTAATGATGATATGGTTTTAAGAGGCTGGCTTAATGTTCAGTCGGGAGAACAGAGGCTTGCGGAATTCAATAAAGGCTTTAAGGCACTTGCATTCAGCGGCGTTCACTGTATCAACCCCGTTATCTTTGAAAAAATAAAGAGAACCGGCAAATTTTCTGTTATGGAAGAATATTTGGACCTGATGCAGACTGAGCATATCCACGGATTTGTGCATGACAGCATTCTGGTAGATGTAGGAAGACCCGAATCTGTAATAGTAGCCGAAAAATATTTTAAATAATTTTTGAAATGGAAATGGATGGAACCAGGGATGAAAGTTTAGTAAATCCTGCCCTTGATATAAACGAAACAAAACTTCACAATAGTCTCAGACAGAAAACCTGGGACGAAACCATCACCAAAGACAGCTGGATGGTTTTCAAAGTAATGGCCGAATTTGTAGACGGCTATGAGAAACTTGCTAAAATAGGACCTTGTGTTTCTATATTTGGCTCTGCAAGGCTGAAGCCTGAAAGCAGATATTACGAAATGGCAGTGGAAATTGCTGAAAAAATCACCAAACTTGGCTTCGGAATTATTACAGGAGGCGGACCGGGGATTATGGAGGCTGGAAATAAAGGTGCTTTTAATGCCCAGGGAAGATCTATAGGCCTCAATATTGATCTGCCGTTTGAGCAGCACTTTAATCCGTACATCAACAAATCCTATTCGATGAACTTCGATTACTTTTTTGTAAGAAAGGTAATGTTTGTAAAATATTCCCAGGGATTTGTTGTAATGCCGGGTGGCTTTGGCACGCTGGATGAGCTTACTGAAGCGATGACCCTGATTCAGACCAATAAAATCGGTAAATTCCCGATTGTTCTGGTAGGAAGTGAATTCTGGGGTGGATTACTGGATTGGTTCAAAGCAACACTCCTAAAAGAAGGAATGATTGCTGCAGATGATCTGGACTTATACCGTGTGGTAGATACGGCTGACGAGGCAGTGGCTCATATCAAGGCATTCTACGATAAGTATTCTGTGAATGTAAATTTCTAATTGGCATATTATTTGTGACCTTTATAAAACAAGTATGATTGTAAATCTATTAATTAAGATGAAAAAACTTTTATATATATCGGGAATTTTAACATTTTTTGTGTTAATGAGTTTTATGTATGTAGACTTTTTCTCTTCAATGACAAAAGTTGATTATATAGATGGAAGCAAAACATTGAAGTTTACCACAAAAATAAATACCAGCCATATTTCTGATGCTATTAAAATTAATCCTAATACAGCAGGGTTTGAAGCGGAGGTAAAAAGATATGTGAACAATAATTTTGATGTGTACATCAATGGCTCTCCAAAAACTATAACCTTCACCGGAAGTCAGGTAAGCGGAGAAACTGTATGGGTGTATTTTGAAACCGGCGGCGTGTCGGACATCAGCACTATGAAGATTAAGAATACCATTCTTTTAAGCGCCTTTCCTAAGCAGTTCAACGTAGTGAGCATTGCTTACAAAGGAAGCCAGAAAGTAATGAATTTCCAACGGGGAAAGGAAGTCAATGAAGTTTCTTTCTAAACATGGATAACTTTAAAATAACAAGCCACTGCAGATGCGGTGGTTTTTTGTTTTATCTTTACCTGAACACTTCTTCGTAGGCCGTTTTTAAATCGTATTTTATATCACAAATACCATCGGACATGCCTGTTACAGGAAGCTTATTATATGAAACCATCGCACAAACAGTTTACAGTGCAGGGAATACTATTAATCAGGAAGTAAAATAATTTTATTCAATGAAGAGAGAGAATAAGATTGTCTTAATAATAACAATCTGTGTTATAGGCTGGACTATTTATATGTTAAAGTATAAATCTATAAGCCCACCAACGGCAGTAATACTTAAAAATGCCAAATATACCGTAGGAGAAATAACTTCTGTTTATTATGGAGACAGAGCACGTAGAAAAGGAAATGATTTTAGATTTAAGTATGAGAAAGAAATCATAAATTCTCATCAAGACGGAGAATTTGTTAATGGAAGAAAATATCTTGTTGTATATGATTCTCTCAATATTAGAAATGGATTTCTCATATTAGATAAATTTGACATTACAGATTCTTTGAGTAAATATCATATTTATAAAAATTATAATTATTATGATGTTGGATGGTCATTGCAAAAAATACCATTTCAATATGATAAAAGTGATATTGACTATGAGGTAAAAATGAATCTTAGAAGTGAGTAGATTAAGGTTTGAAGAAACCCAAAACCAATAACGATCATTTATATTAAACTTATTTTAAGACCGGACAAATGAAAAAGGTCGCCTTATGAAAGACGACCTATATTTAAAATACCAGATTTAGATTATTGAACCTGGATATTGTCTAATTGAATAGTTGTGGTCACCCCACTTCCGTTTCCTGTATATTCGAATAAGATATATCCGTTTCCTGTCAATGTACTAGGGATAGTATAAGTTCCTGCAGGAGCTAATGTTCCGTAACCACTGGTCGGCGTCTGCGGAATTGTAAATGCAGAGGTGATATCCGTTTTCGTTGCAGCAGTAATATCTCCCAGCGGTGTATAGTTAGTGGTATAATACACTTTTAAAGCATTACCATTCCAGAATCCGACATTCACATCAAATTTCAATGTATTTGCAGCTGTAAAGTCAACCGGTACGATGAAGTAAGTAGTATATGCCCCTGTTCCGGAATTGGCTCCCAATTGGATATATTTATTACCGCTAAATGATTTCAACTGCCAGTATCTGTTTCCTAAAAGAGGATCGTTGATATACTTAGAGAATACCTCCAGGTTGGCAGGAGTGGTTGCATAGCTTTCAAAATTTTCAAGGAAAGATCCTGAATAAGTAATTGCAGTACCTCCTTTAGGCGGAGTAGCATCTATTCTGGTTCCTTTGAAGTTAATGTCTTTCGTATTTCTGATAAGCATCTGCCATGTGGTATTATAACGGCTTACTACGAAAGTAGCATCTCCGTTTCCTGTTGGCAATAAAGTAGCTCCTTCAGAGAAGAATGCAGAGTTTCTTATAGTAGTAGAATTTCCTGAACCATCTTCCAGTGTTCTGTCTGTATCTACCCCTGCACCCCCAACATAATCAATATACGTTTTGTTTACAGGATAAATATCACCGATTGAAAACTGGGTGTTAGGAACTTTTACCAATGTATTGATGTACTGCTCGCTCTTAGCTGCAGCAAGGTTAGGCAATTCAACCGGCTTAATGTTTACTACTTCAAGGCCGTTACCACCACAAACCCCGGAAACATATCTGCTTACCAAAGAGGCAGGAATTCTTCCGATAGCATAAGTAGGGTCCACAGAACCTATTTTTACCGTTCCCCTGTCGATACCCAGTCTCAATCCTTTGGCATTAATTCTGATGTGTGCTCCTACAGGGAAATCTGCATAGTTACTTGATTTATCAACTTCGATCTGAAGACCGGCAGTAGGATTTTCCGCCTTGTCCTGGAAAGAAATTGTTTTGTAGAAATTTCCGCTTTCGTCAGAAGAAATTACATATCCGTCAAAAATCTGATCATTCGTGATCAAAAGATATCCTGTAGCCGGAGCCTGAGCTTTGAAATCTGCAAGAGAGATGTTCGGCGAAGGAAATTTGTTTTCACACTTAATAGGTGGTGTTTCCCATTCGTCTTTTTGTACACAAGAGGTAATAGCAACGGCTGCAAAGGCAACTCCTGTTACTAAACTTAAGTATTTCTTTATGTTCATCTTAATAATTTTTAAAAGTAGTTAGTTGACTGATTATTAGAATCTAAACTGTAAATTCACAAAATATGATCTTCCCTGGGTGTACCAGTATTTCGGTGCAAACAAAGTAAACTCTCTGTCAAGATCCTGAGAGAAAGTAGGATATTTAGCATTTCTGGTCTGCTCAAATCCACCTGTGATATACTTTCTGTTATCTAAGATATTATTTACAGTCGCAGAAATTAATACATAATACTTACCAATTACCCAGGACTTTCCTGCATTAGCATTTAAGAAGAAAGAGGAAGGCAACATATTCGGCTGTAAAACTCTTCTCAGCTCAGATTCTGTTAAACCGGAATATGGTGTGTGTGTATTATCATTCTGTACAAATGATTCTGTTCTCACCAATGCTGCAGGATCCAGGTAGTTTTGATCAAAATAGTTCCAGTTAGCCCCTACCCACCAGTATTTAGGGTTATTGTAACGGAAACCTAAAGAGAATGCCTGCTGAGGAGTTCCTCCCTGACGGTAGTCTGTAATATATGCTTTGCCTAGACTTGCGTAAGGAAGCCCATTGGCAAATGCACCCACAGCGTCTGAAGCAAAATAAGTCATTGGATCATTCTTATAAGTATACTGTCCGATACTTGCCAGACCTTGTAAAGATAAAGTAGGTAATACCTTCACATCAACCCCCAGTTCCAAGCCCATGTTTCTTTTCTTCACATCCGTCATGATCTGGGATACAAATGCACTCTGAACGTTGGTTTGGTTACCGTCCGCATCAACACCGTTCAATGGGAGACCGTCTGCGAAGAATCTTTGAACGGTAGTTTCGTTATCGGTATCCACCAAATAACCTGTCAATCTTAATTTCAGGAATGGAGAAGAAATAACATAACTAAGGTCATTGGCATTTACCACCATGTTTTTCACTCCCGGAGCTACGGATCCGTTTACTCTCGGATTAACAAATAAATCTTCCAGATAAGGAGCCTGGGAATAATAAGCACCGTTATAAACAAAGAAGTTTCTTCCGTTTAGTTTATAGATAACCTGTCCTTTCAGACCGTAGTTCCAATAGTTATAATCAGCTCCTTTACCATAAGAGTCTTGGTATAAATAATGTTTGAATAAACCTTCTCTGTTGGAAGATGAATATCCCGCCATGGCAGAAACAAATACATCAAACTTTCCTGTTGAGAATTTCAGTCCGGGGTTCACTTTCACTTCCTGTCTTCTGAAGATATAGTCGTAACCCATTTTGTCGCCTACTCTTTTTGCTACATTATCTTCACCTTCATTAAATAAACCTGATTTTCCCGGTTGGTTGGTAGCAGCAAACGGATCTCTGTTCAGTACGAAATCAGCTCCCAAAAGGTCGTTAACTTCTCTGTACTGCTCAGAATAATAGTTTTGGTAAGATACGTTTAATAAGAATTTAGTCGTATCGGTAAAATTATGGATAAAGTGTGTTGCTGCATTCCAGATTTTATCATCGCTTACATCATTTACCATATAATATAAAGCTCTTTTGCCGGTCTGTCCATAATAGGTTCCCGGAGCCTGCTGCATATTTCTTCTGTAAAGCTTATCCCAATCCAGCTGGGTAACGCTTGTATCTCCTGACTGCCATGCTGCCAGCGCTGTTCTGTAAGCATCCTGCGCAGTGGTGGTTGTTCCATCAGGATTAGTAACAGAAGCATTAGGATCTAAAGAATCGTAATAACTTGGTAAGTTTCTGTAATAGGTAGGAGACGGGTTCTGAACATTCTGCCAGTCTAAACGAGATCCTTTGTCTTTCCCGAACTGATAAGAAACAGATGTCCAAAGACTTGATTTTTTATTGATTTTCCAGAAATCCTGAATTTGGAAGATCGGCTGAAAACCTTTTCTTACCCTTTCGCTTCTCTGCTCTCCGTCCTGATATCCCCAATAAGAGTTATAGTGTACCCCTCTGTAATCATATACTTCCTGGGTGCTCGGGCTTGAAGTGGATCTTCTGTAAGGTGCTCCGATAAAGTTGAATGTCATTGAATGCTTGTCACTAAACTTTTTCTCAATTCCTAAATAAGTTCCATAAGCATCATAGAAAGTTCCGTCCTGGATCCCTTCTTCTGCCCATCTTCTTGCTCCCATCACAGTAAACGCCCATCCGGATTTGCTCATTCCTGAGCTGTATCTTAAAGAAGTTCTGTTTCTGTAATTTCTATTCGTTAAAGACTGAGTAAACTGAAAACCTTTTCTATACTCACTGGCTTTTGTATTTTTATAAACAACCGAACTGTTTCCACCAAATGCGTATTCAGACGGAGAATGGTTGGATGAGATTTCAGGATATCTTGTAATCTCGTTAAGACCTCCCCAGTTTCCGAAATCTACGTTTCCGTTATCTGATTTTACCATGGAAATACCATTAAGCATGGTCTCTCCCATTCTTCCATCAATCCCTCTTGGACGGAACCAATAAAATCCTAAATCAAACGCAGCAATTCTGCTGAAAATGTCCTGAGACGATTGCAGCAAACCTACCGTAGATGCCTGGCCGCTATTGCTGTCTTCATCATCACCATCACTATCAATAATGGCTAGTCCCTGATCTGCACTGGTAAGCGCAGAATATAGAGTAATTGCCCCCAGATCCTTTCTCTTCTCATTGGCTACATCAAACTCCATTACTTTTGTTTCGTAATTCGGCTTGGTAATCACAATTTGGTAATGTCCCGGTTGTAGATCCACAAATTGGAAATATCCAATTTTGTCAGCCGTTACATCATTTTCGCTCCCTTTAAGATCTACTTCCGCCTTTTCAACAGGCTTTCCCTCGGCATCCTTAAGATACGCAAACACAGTAGTCTGCGCAAAATAAAATGATGCAGGAAGTAAAGTAAATAAAGAGACTAATGATAGTTTTTTAATCATGAGTATATTATTTTTTTTAATACTTTTCTTCTTAATTCTCAACAGTTTAAAAGTTGGGGGCACAAATTTAATCAAAATTTGGAATTTCCAATTTTTTTAACATTGTTTTTTCTTAACATTGCAATCTTTTATGATTCATTATGTAAGAGAATTGTTTTATCTTGTTTTAAATTTACACATATTTAAAATGCATTGAATTAAAAAAAGGTAAATTTGTCGTTTAAATAATTTAATACTTCTAGAGGATGAAGAGATTTATGAGTTTTATGGCTGTTATTTTTTCAATAATGGCTTTTACACAACAGGGGAAGCTTAGAAAAGTGGCTACTGTTGGCTTTTTGAATGTAGAAAACCTTTGGGACACTATCCGTTCTGCAGATTATATTGATGGTACTAAAGATATTAGCAATCCAGCTTTCCACAGAAGCATTCCGCTTGATTCCATTAAATTTTTGGAGGCTGAAAAGTATGACGGTCCCTGGAGTGACGGCGCTTTAAAAGGTAAAAAAGCAGTAAGATACCAAAGCGGATCAGATGAATTTACACCCAACAGTGCAAAGAACTATAATACTAAAGTATATAAGGCAAAACTTGCCAATGAAGCCAAAGTAATTTCCGAAATGGGTGCCCAGTATACAAAAACAGCACCGGCAGTAGTAGGACTTATTGAAGTGGAAAACAGACAGGTAATTGAAGATCTTGTGAAGCAGCCAGCTCTTGCCAAATACGACTACGGAATTATCCATTACAATTCTTATGACTACAGGGGAATTGATGTTGCATTAATTTATCAGAAAAGAAGATTCACCCCAACCAATTCGTTGAAAAAAGAACTGAAAATTTTCGGTGATGACGGTAAAAGGGAATACACAAGGGATATTTTGGTGGTAACCGGCTTCCTTGATAACGAAAAGGTAGCATTTTTCATGAATCACTGGCCATCAAGAAGAGGCGGTGAAGCGGTTTCATTGCCGAAAAGAAATGCGGCTGCCGCTTTATTGAAACAGCAGATGGACAGCATAAGAACATTGGACCCTTCCACAAAGCTTTTTGCAATGGGTGACTTTAATGATGATCCCGTAAGTGCAAGTTTAAAAAATTATTTAAAAGCTGTAGCAAGCCCTAAGGACCTGAGCGAAACTACACCTTACCTTAACTTAATGTATCCTCTGTATAAAAAAGGGATTGCTTCACTGGCTTACCAGGATGCTCCCAACTTATTCGACCAGATCATTGTTTCTAAAAATCTAATGTCGGATCAGGTAACAAAAGAGTACTCAGTATATAAAGCCGAAATCTTTGCTCCGCCTTATCTGGTGAACAAAGAAGGCAACTACAAAGGTTATCCTTTCAGGTCCTGGAACGGAGACCAGTTTACCGGAGGATACAGTGACCACTTCCCGGCATTTGTAATTCTTCAGAAAGAACCATAAAAAATTAACTTAGGCACTCATTTTGAGTGCTTATTTTATATAATCTTTTATTATGAAAAATCTTATTCTATTGTTTTTCTTAGCTTTAATTCCTTTCAGCTGTTTTTCCCAGGACAGTACTAAGAAGGAAGAAGAAAAATCTGAAATGAAGCCTTCTAAAAATGAAGACGGAGAATGGGACCTTACCGTGATCGATACCCAGTTCGATTATTTTCTGAATGCTGTGGCCAAGCCCATAAGCCAATATTCAGAGTCTTATCTGAAAACCAAAAATTCATTCCTTGTTGCTGAGTGGAATTCTTACTATAATTCAGGAAAATACCGGAATATTATAGAATCCGGAATAGATTATGATCCGAGAGAGAATTATGGAATTAAGTTCGAATACAAGCTTTATCAGGTTTTTGCCTATGTAAGCTGGAAATACGGATTGAGAATGAACGGACTTTTAGGAAGTGATGCCATGAGATAATACTTTCTTAAACCAAAATAAAAAAGGTTCAGAATTTCTTCTGAACCTTTTTATTTTTATAATAGCTGAAAATTATTTGTTGAATAATTCTTCTACTTTATCCCAGTTTACTACGCTGAAGAAAGCAGCAACATAATCTGGTCTTCTGTTTTGGTAATTTAAATAATAAGCATGTTCCCAAACGTCCAGCCCTAAAACAGGCGTTCCTTTAACATCTGCAACCGGCATTAACGGATTATCCTGGTTTGGAGTAGAAGAAACAGATACGGAACCGTCTGAATTTTTAACTAACCAAGCCCATCCTGAACCAAATCTTGTTTTAGCAGCCTCAGAAAAATCAGTTTTGAATTTTTCAAGACCTCCGTAAGCTTCAATAGCTGCTTTTACGTTTCCTACAGGTTCTTTGCTTCCTCCAGGAGTTAAAATTTCCCAGAATAAAGAGTGGTTAAAGTGCCCTCCTCCATTATTTCTTACCGCCGGCTTGTCCGTTCCTGTCTGGCAGATCTCTTCGATCGTTTTACCAGCCAGTTCAGTTCCTTCAATTGCTTTATTTAAATTGTCAATATAAGCCTGGTGATGTTTTGTATGGTGGATTTCCATAGTTCTCGCATCAATGGTCGGCTCTAATGCATCGTATGCATATCCTAATTTAGGTAATTCAAATGACATAATCTTTATTTTTAATGTTATAGTCAAATTTAGCCAATATTTAAGCGATAATCAAAAACTGGGCATTACTTTAATAAATCTTTAACATTGATATATTGATTTAGAATCAATTAATTTTTTTAAAGTAAAGAAGTTAAACATTATAATACAGCATGCATTCTAAAACTTGTGATTTTTTTAAACGCAAAGTTTCATGTTAATACTGCAATATTTGAGGATGCAAAGTAAAATCAATCTTCGATTGATTGAATAAGCGCTCGCATTACCAATCGCTTAATCAACGGCGAAGCCGGCGTCTTTGATCTACTTAAAAATAATACGGTTCGGATGTAAAACTCTGCGTTAAAAATCCTTTCGGAATTAAACTTCAATAATTAAAAAAGCACGGAAATCAAAGATTTTCGTGCTTTTATTAACAAACAATTAAATTAATCTATTTATTCATAGACATCAGGAATTCTTCATTATTTAAAGTTCCTCTGATGTTTTTATTTACAAATTCCATTGCTTCCACAGGGTTCATTTCAGAAAGATATTTTCTTAAAATCCACATTCTCTGTGAAGTAACTTCATCTAAAAGAAGATCATCCCTACGCGTACTTGAAGCTACAAGATCAATGGCAGGATAAATTCTTCTGTTCGCAATTTTTCTGTCAAGCTGAAGTTCCATATTACCGGTACCCTTGAATTCTTCAAAGATTACCTCATCCATTTTGGAACCTGTATCAATTAACGCTGTAGCAATAATAGTTAATGAACCACCTCCTTCAATCTTTCTCGCTGCCCCGAAGAATCTTTTCGGCTTGTGAAGTGCATTAGCATCCACACCACCTGATAAAACTTTACCGGACGCAGGAGTAACGGTGTTATAAGCTCTGGCTAACCTTGTAATTGAATCCAGTAAAATCACCACATCGTGTCCGCATTCAACCATTCTCTGTGCTTTTGCTAAAACCAGGTTCGCAACTTTTACGTGCTTGTCAGCAGCTTCATCAAATGTAGAGGCAATGACCTCAGCATTTACGCTTCTTTCCATATCGGTAACTTCTTCAGGACGTTCGTCGATCAGAAGGACCATCATATAGACTTCCGGGTGATTAGCCGCAATAGAGTTGGCAATATCTTTAAGGAGCATCGTTTTACCTGTTTTAGGTTGGGCAACGATCATTGCTCTCTGTCCCTTTCCTATTGGTGCGAAAAGATCTACAATCCTTGTTGATAAAGTAGATTCATTTCCTGCAAGATTGAATTTTTCTTCAGGGAAAAGAGGTGTTAAATATTCAAATGCAACACGGTCTTTAATGAATGCAAGGTCACGTCCGTTTACTTCTGTAGGTTTTAATAATGAGAAATATTTTTCACCTTCTTTCGGAAGTCTTACAATTCCTTTAACGGTATCTCCGGTTTTCAGTCCAAAGTTTCTGATTTGTGCTGTAGAAACATACACATCGTCAGGAGATGAAATATAGCTGAAATCCGATGAACGAAGGAACCCGTAATTATCCGGAAGAATTTCTAAAACACCTTCAATACTTACCATTCCATCGAAATTGAACTCTTTTCTGTGTTCCGGATGTTCTTCTGCCTTTTCAGCATGCTGTCTGTGCTGATTCTGGTTCGGATTCTGGTGTTGATTTTGATTTTGATTCTTATGCTGGTTTCCGCTGTTTTGCGGATTATTGTGTCCTTTCTGTTGGGATCTTGCCTGAGATTGAGGGATATTAGGCTTTTCTTCTGATGGGGCAGATTCCTGAGGTTCTGCATTTTTAGGAGCTTCTGCTCTTTCCTGGGGAGTTTCTGTATTGCCTGTATTGGCAGTTACTCTTTTTCTTTTTTTCTTAACCTGTGACGAATTGTTTTCTTCAGGAGCGACAGCTGTTTCAGGCTTAGGCTGTTCTGCTCTTATTTCTTCAGCTGCCGGTACTTTTTCTTCTGCTTTTTCTACAGTTTTCGGAGTTTCTTCCACTGGAGCTTTTACTTCTGCTTTGGGTTTGGCAGGCTGTCTTTTAGGCGCTGCTTTTTTTACAGGGGCCTTGGCAGGTTTTTCTGCCGGTTGTTCTTCAGTATTCATACTGGTTTCTGTGGCGTTGAAATAATCTTTTGCAACTTTAGGGTTAGAAGCCTGAAAGTCAAGAACGGCAAAGATTTTATCATTTTCATTGCTGTTTCTAGCAACTTTAACGCCTAAATCTTTTAAGATTTTAGTCAGTTCCGTTACGGATTTTGACCTTAACGTTTCTATGTTAAACATACTTAATGTAAAAATGTAATTAATTGTGAGTAAGAAAAGTAAGTCCGGTGACTTTTGTTTTCAAGTACATATGTATAATGCAAATCTACACTAATTTTTGAATTGTGCAAAATTTATGTTATTTTTGCCCAGTATTTAATAATCAATGTTACAGAGAATACAGACTATATGGACTCTTTTGGCAGTTTTGGCTGCTGTTTTCCTTTTCATTACAGGACAGGATGTTGACGTTTTTGGCCATATTCCGGTGATTAATATCAGCTGTATTGTGCTTGTTTTGACAGGTGCATTGAGTATTTTCAGTTTTAAAAACAGAAAAAGACAAATTTTGCTGAATACCATCAGCATCATTATAAACGCTTTGTTGATTGGCGTATTGGCGTACTGGTTACTAAACTTATCCGGAGGAATCCAGATTCCTGAGAAGGGTATTGAGCCGGTTTTCCCATTAATTGCGGTAATAAGTCTGCTTATTGCAAACATATATATCCGCAGAGATGAGAGGCTCGTAAAATCTGTAGACCGACTTCGATAGCCTTACAACGATTTTTTGAGTGAGAACAGTTCCGAAAGGAGCTGTTTTTTTTTACCTAAGTTTTGTTGACGCAAAGTTTCATATTCGAACCGTATTATTTTTAAGTGAAGCAAAGATGCCTGCTTCGCCGTTGATTAAACGGCTGGTAATACGAACACTTATTCAATCAATTGAAGATTGATTCTATCTTTGCAGCCTAACCTATACGCTCATGAATTTAAACCTTACGTTAAAAAATTTCATAAAGTATAATAATGGTACAAGCATCTCCGCTTTCCGATTAATTTTTTAAAGATTAATTTTATACCATTTCGTGCAACATTTCCGTTAAAAGTACGACTGATTTTATAAATTATATCCAATATGAAAAAACTAACCTATCTGGCCCTGTCCTTTTGCTCAGTATTTACATTGGCACAGGAAGTTTCAAAAGAAAGAGTAACCACCATACTTTCAACATTGGCCTCAGATGAAATGAAAGGTCGCGAAATCGGAACTCCTGAAAATGATAAGGCAGCAGAATATATTGCCAAACTTTTTAAGGAGAACAATCTGGAGTACTGCACCGGGAACTCTTACCTGATTCCTTTTGAGTATAAAGGAAAGAAGGCTTATAATGTATGCGGAATTAAAAAAGGAAAAGCGGATAAATATTTAGGGTTCTCAGGACACTTTGACCATATCGGGACAAGTGATAAAACCGGAGATAATATATACAACGGTGCGGATGATGATGCCAGCGGAATTACTACTTTAGCAGGAATTGCGGATTATTTTAAAAATAAAAACCCGGAATTTTCAATGGTGTTCATGGCCTTCAACGGTGAAGAAAAAGGAATGCTGGGATCAAGAGCGATTTCTACAGATCCCGCTTTGGATAAGATATACAATAATATGACTGCTCTTTTCAATTTTGAAATGGTAGCCACGGAATCCCAGTTCGGAAAAAATGCTCTTTTTATGACAGGTGACGAGTTTTCTGATTTCGATGAACTGTTTAACAAGTATGCCGCAAACGGATTAAAAATCAACCCGGATCCATATGCTGCCCAAAAATTATTTTACAGATCGGATAATGTAAGTTTTGTAAAGAAAAAGATCATAGCTCACTCATTCTCTACGGTGGATATGACAAAAGCTTCCCATTACCATAATGAAAGTGATGATGTGAAAGTGGTAGATTTTGATAATTTAACCACGATTATCAACAATGTAGGAAAAACTTTAGAAAAACTGACTCCCCAGAATTTTACTCCGAAGTATAATGACAAAGTGAAATTTTAAACAACAGATAACCAACACAAGACCGCCGGAATGGCGGTTTTGTCGTATTCCGTATGGTATGTATCACAAAAATTAAACAACCGTTTGTAACAAAATACAATTGACAGAAACATATTAATTAAAGTAAAACAGGATTAAGAACGTCATTTCCTTTAATTTTACGTAATTTTGCTATCCAATTTTTCATTGAATGAAACCATTACAAAGAATACTTTATTTCGCGAAACCGCATCAAAAATACCTTTTCGGAAGTATGTTTTTCAACATCCTGTACTCTTTACTGAATATCCTGTCGGTGGGAACCATGCTTCCTATTCTGGGACTGATGTTCGGTACAATTGAAAAACAGTCAAAAGAACCGGTATGGAGCGGAGCTTTCGGGGATTATTTCAATTATATTAAAGACAAGGCCTATTATTTTGTACAGGTCCAGATTGATCAGCATGGTGCTGTTTATGTACTTGCTGTTCTCTGTGCGATTACCGGGGTTTCTTTTTTATTAAGAAATATTTTCAGGTATATAGGAGCTTTCCTTCTGGTAAATTACCGTGTGGGGATTACCCGCGACCTTCGTACTGCGATGTATAATAAATTCCTGCAGCTTCCTGTTTCATTCTTTACGGAACAGAGAAAAGGAGATATGATGTCCAGGATCTCCAATGACATCGGAGGTGTGGAAGGTGGAATTATGGGAGTACTGGTAGATATCATCAACGCTCCGTTCATGATTATCTCATCATTGATTGCCTTATTTTTACTATCTCCTCAGCTGACGCTGTTTTCACTGGTGGTTTTTCCGGTTATGGGACTGCTGATCTCCTGGACGGGGAAAAGCTTAAAAAAACAGGCTCATTTCGCCCAGGCTGAACTGGGAAACCTTTTTTCACTGGTAGACGAAACTTTAAAATCTTCCAAAGTAATCAAGATCTTCAATGCGGATAAGATTCTTAAGAACAGGTTCAACGAAACAACAACCAACTGGCAGAATTTCGCCATAGATATGAGCCGAAGAAGGGAACTTGCCTCTCCTATGAGCGAATTCCTAGGTTCTATTACCATACTTATCATTACCTGGTATGCAGGAACTCAGATTTTAGAGGAGCAGACTATGAAACCTCAGGCTTTCTTGGTTTTCATCGGAATGTTCTTCCAGATCCTGGATCCCGCGAAAAAACTTTCCAGTGCAATCTCTTCCATTCAGGGAGGAATGGCCAGTCTGGAAAGAGTGGCTGAAGTCCTTGATTATGATTTAAAAGTGGAGGAAATTGCAGAACCGATTTCTATTTCTACACTGAACAACCAGATTGAATTTAAAAACATTGGATTCTATTACGATAAGGACAATGTAATTCTTAAAAATTTCTCACTGATTATTCCTAAAGGAAAAACCATAGCTCTTGTAGGGCAAAGTGGAAGCGGAAAAACGACAATCGCCAATCTTCTTGCACGATTCTATGATGTCAATGAGGGTGAAATTTTAATTGACGGAATCGATATCAAGCATTTAAAATTAAAGGAATACCGCCAGCTTTTGGGAATGGTAACCCAGGAATCCGTATTATTCAACGATTCGGTTTACAACAATATTCTGATGGGTAAACCTGATGCTACAAGGGAGGAAGTAATTGAAGCAGCAAAAATTGCCAATGCAGATACTTTCATTACCAATCTTCCTGAAGGGTATAATTCCAACATCGGCGATGATGGAAATAAGCTTTCCGGAGGTCAGAAACAAAGGGTTTCTATTGCCAGAGCAGTATTGAAAAACCCGCCTGTGATGATTCTGGATGAAGCTACTTCTGCCCTGGATACGGAATCTGAAAGATTTGTTCAGGATGCCCTGGATAAAATGATGGAAAACAGAACATCCCTTGTTATCGCGCACAGACTTTCAACAATTCAGAAGGCAGACTGGATCGTAGTGATGGAGAAAGGAATTGTAGTAGAACAGGGAACACACCATGACCTTATTGCCAAGAAAGGCATGTATCATAAGCTGGTGGAACTTCAAAATTTCGACTAATCGTTTACTGAATTCAATTTCACTTAAATGAATCCTATACAAGAGTACTTCTACAGAATCGATGAGCCTGAAAGAAGTACTCTTTTGTTTTTAAGGAAAAAGATCCTGGAATCTGATCCGGATCATATTACAGAAACTTTCAGCTTTGGGCTGCCTTTTTTCAAGTATAAAAAGAAAATGCTGTGTTATCTCTATTACAGCAAAAAGTATAAGCAGCACTATATAAGTTTTTATCACGGGGACAGGATTCATTACCCTGAACTTATCCAGGACGGCAGAAAGAAGTTCAAGATCCTTTTAATTGATATGGATAAAGACTTACCCGTTTCTTTCATTATGAACGTCATTGATGATATAAAACAGTACATCTAGCCCTGTTTTCCGAATCGTTTTTCCTGGATATGGTCATATATTTTCACATAATCCGGGTTTTCAGTTTTCATTATTTTGTCCCAAAATCTGAAGTACAACCCGTAATTTCCTTTAAATTTATTGTGATGCATATTATGATAGACGGATGTATTGATAATGTTGAAAAGAAAAGAAGCCCTCAGCCATTTCGGGGCAATTTCATATCCTAAATGTCCATAAATATTGATTGCCAGAGAGCTTATAATAAATATATAAATACTAATGGGGTGCAGAGGAATTATAAATAGCAAAATAGGAACAATCAAGCCTTCACCAACAGCTTCAGCGATATGAAATGAATAAGCAGCAAACGGGCTGGGGTTGGTAGATTTGTGATGAATAAGATGCACATATTTAAAGATCTTTTTGTGATGTAAAAGCCTGTGCATCCAGTAAAAATAGGTGTCGTGGATAAACAATCCCAAAAAGATGCTTGCGATCAGCCAATATATCGAGTATTCGTCAATATTTCTGTAGAGTTTGGTGTATTGATTCAGAGAAGTGCCGGTTACCAGTAAAATTAGAAACGTCATCACGAGAGATGAAATCACGGAATGAAAAATCTCTCTTATAATATCTCTCTTTTTGATTTCTTTCTGCTGGATTTTAGCATTATACAGTATTTTTCTAAACATGATATAACATATCCAGTAATATAATCCTGCCAGGAAAAAATAATACAGAAGCCCTGTAGAGGTCAGGTCAAAAAAATCTTTTATGTATTTCATGGTTTCTATATTAAAAATCGTAAAACACCAATGCTGCCATAACATTGGTGTTTATCTTTTGTTTTTTATATGGAGAAGCTATCCGGAAACCGCTGTCTATTGCGTATTGATCCCGTTAGTTTCTGCCTGCTTGATAGCCCACGCCAGCATATTGGCAAACAATATTGAATTTTGCACCTGCATGCTTCCTGCTGCATAACCGTTACCGGCAGAACCATATACCGTTTTCTGTACCGGGAAATATCCTCCTGAGCTTGGGGCAACAAACGGCTCTATGGTATTACTTAGATATTGATTCCCATTTGCATTTTCGTTACTTAGAAATCCACCGTCTCCGAACCAGATGAAATTTAATGATGTATGTCTTAATCCTGAAATCCCGGTTCTTGAAGTCACATCATTTATAGGCTGGGCATAGCTGTATGGAATAAAACCACTTGTTAAGCCTGATATGTTTATCGTTGTGGAAGCATCTTCACCCCAGTTTTTACCTCTTACATCACCAAAAGGTCCGTTCAGGATTGGATCATTTGTATTTACAAGTGTATACACCGAACCTGCACCGCTTCCGTTGCCGGCAGAGATTGTCGGGTCTGAAAAGATTGCCCGCATCATGTTTCGGGAAGAAGGTGAGTCATCTTCAAATGCAATTACCACTCCTTTACTGTTCAGATAATTTGCGATATATCCGGCAGCAGTCGCATCAGGGGTGTATGGATAACCTATAATCACAATATCCGGTTTAGCGTTTAATGAGGATAATAACGTAGCATTACTAGGATTGGATCCTAATGAAGTATGGGTATATCCTCCGGATTTTACAATACTGGACGCTGTCGTTCCGAAGTTGGTAGGAGAATCCATCAGGCTTCTGGAAGGCCCTGTATAAGCACTATATCCGTAAGCTGTTTCAGCACCGATATGCAGAACTTTTTTTACAGGAATTGTCATTACTACCGTTACATTACATGTCGTTGCGCCGTCTGCACTATTGGAGGTGATGGTCATTACTTTATCTGCGGTAGAAGTCGGAGTTCCTGTACCTGATAAAGTTACATTCTGGTTACCTGTAGCAGTAAAGGTCCCTGATCCACTGAAAGAAATACCATCTACCGTATTGGTTGTGATGGAATAACTTCCTAATGCAGATACCACGACCGGCAAAGTAATCGTATTACTGGCCGTTAAGGCTGTTCCTTTAGTATAAACCCCGTTTACAGTGGCACTTCTACAAGATATTGAATACGTTCCTGCAGAGCTTAAAACATTTACAGTAACAGGAGGTGTACAGGTAACATCTACCCCGTTTGCAGAAAGCCCCACTGTATTTACCTGTACTGCTGCGGGTGTGCCCTGTCCGGGAACCTGTACGGTTTGTATACCTGTGTTCAGGAAAACTCCGGTCCCGTAAAAATTGTAGCCGTTGGTGGTTGTACCGGTAATTGTATAATTTCCGATTTTAGTTACATTAACAGATATACTCAGATAATTGGAAGCTGTTAATTCTTTGCCCTGAATATAGGTTCCCATTGCCTTGGAATTCGAGCAGTCTATGGTAAAAACCGATTTCCCGATTTGTCCGCAGACACTTTTCCATTCACTGTCTGCAAGGCTCCAGTAATTGTAGCAGTCTTCACTCGTATTGAAAATGGTAAGGCCATCATCCTTTGCAGGGTTTATAACAATGGCATCTCTTTGACTTTCTGTGAGACGGGGAATCAGAATTCCTTTGTTGTTATTGCCCGATATTACATCCAGCACACTGTTGGCGTTGGGAGAAGTAGTATTAATGCCGACTGCTCCATTGGTAGTTTGTGAGTAAAACTTTCCAAAAACCAGAAACAAACCCAGAAGTATGATTCTGATTTGAATTGTAGATTTTGTCATCATTGTATTTTAATTATTTTGTTATTTGCCGTTTTAACTTTTGCATTGCGTTTTTTAAAAAAAATATCACCAAAAAATTATTTTGGCTTATGACATGCAAAGTTATCTACAGCTATCCTGGATAACTAAAATATGACTACGCAAGTCTACGCACGAGTAGAAAAACTCATAACAGAAGGCTTATATCTTGAGTATAAAATTGTTGATATTAATATCCGAAGGGATATCCAGCTTCTTTCTTATCCTGTACTTTCTGCTTTCGATTGCCCTTACACTGCTGTTGGTGCACAATGCAATTTTTTTGGTATCAAAGTTCAGTCTCATTAACGCACAGATATGTATTTCTGAACTGATAAGGCCGGAGTTTATCTTCAAAAGGCTGGGCATGAAATCCGGAAAATAGATCTGAAATTTTTCCAGAAAAAGAGGTGAATCCATTTCTGCCAGTTCTAAAATTTCGGCAATATTATCTTCTGTAAGATTATTATTAATGATCTGCTGTTTCATCAATTCATTATTGGTCTTGAGCAGATCTTCAATCGTGGAGTTTTTAATTTCCGTCTCCTTCATTAAACCGTTGATGAGTTTATCTTTTTGGTGGATAAAGGATATATCGATGAGAAATGTGGTAAAGGAAAAAATAATATTCAGCAAACGTATTATTTTAAAGTCTGCGTTCATAATATATTGGCTTCTCGGTAAAAAGTTCAGTTCAAAAAATAAACATCCGATGAAGTTTAGGGCAATAATGGCTACGATAAACAATATGGAATGATAATCTTTCTTATAATTGAAAAAGAAAGGAAGCGCAAACAGAATTGAAAAGTAGAAATATTCAACACCGGCGTTCCTGGAAGTATATATATAGAAAAAACTTACTATAAAAGTCAGGATAATAAAAACGATGATGATGGTCTTTTTTAAAATTTTACGGTACCTGCTGATCTTTCCTTCAATGGATATTAAAACAAACCAGAAAAAAGTAATAAAGGTGAGAAATACAGAACTTACTGCATCTCCAAAAAAAAGGATAATAAATACCGAATAAAATAAAAACAGTAAAAAAAGAAATATCAGATAACGGTTGATCAGTTTCGCATAATTCCGTTCAAAATCGTTATCAAAAACCTCATTTTCACTGTTCATTATTTTAGAAATTTTTTTCATCATATTCTAAACATTTAAAAATGGATTTAAAAAAATACGCAGGTAGACATTTGGACATATAAATTTATAAAATATCAAGATTTATTATTAAAATATTTACAATAAAACATATTTTTTAATAAAAAATATACAAATTACATCCCTATTCGTTGAAAAATATAAACGATTTTATTGATTTATAAATAAAAAACAAATAAGATTATAAGAAAAAAATTAAGGTAATAAAGTAAAAAACAACTGTCAATCAGAAGATTATTCTCCCGAAAACAGAGGCAAAAGAATATTTTCTGGACAAAAAAATTCAACCCTAACTGCAAATTGCAGAAATTATATTTTAAATAAACGCTTCCACTTTGAAATGGTGTTGCGGCTCATCTTAAAATGATTGGCCGTTTCCGTATTGTTAAGTTTATTTTTTTTCTGGTATTCAAGGATATTTAATACGGACTTTTGATCGTAGGAGCGAAGTTTCTGGTTTCCACACTCCATTGAAAGTTCAGGTTCACCAAAGATCAGTCTGTTTAAGGTAATAATATCTATTACAGTGCTGATCCCTTCAATCTTCCGCCTGATCCTGAAATCATCCATTTTTTCCGGGAATTTTTCCTCAATGATATCGGTATATATCTGCTTATAATCCGGTCCCATATCTTTCATGCTTTTTTAATCCATTTATGAAGCGTTGTCTTAGGTATCCTGTATTTCAGAATCACTTCATTCACTGTCATTTCTTTACTGGAGATTTTTTCCAATATAAAATTCTTCACTTCCTCTGTGTATATATTTTTCCTGAAAACTGGCAGATTGCCTTTTTGTTTAGAAGGAGTTCCGGGATTGGCCGGCGGCGCGTAAAGAATCAGATGGGCACTGTATATTCTGAAAAAATTGTATTCCAGCAGCTTGCTCCATCTTAAAAGAAGAAAAGTGTCGATACTGCTTTGAAGATACATATTTTCAATTTCCTCTTCGCTGCATTTCAAAAACTTCTCGATTCTGTCAACAGGCATCTGAAGCTCATTAACCCTTTCATGGATGAGCTTCCCAATATGTATACTTTTTAAATTCATCCTTCATTAGTTTTACCTTTAATAGAAAAATATAACTATTGCTATTGTGTTATCGCAAACAAAATTATCAATACCATTTATATTCTCCCTGTAATGGTATACTCATCACTACGCACGAGTAGTAAAACTCATAGACATATCGCGGAGATGAAGTTCATTCAAACTGTCAGCTTCATTAAAACAAAAAAGGAGAAAACTTAATTTCTCCTTTCAATATTTTGATTTGTTTTTTATTAATCTTTCATTCTGGCGATCACATCCAGACCTCCTTTTGTGATATCTCCGATCTTACAGATGATTTCAGTATCTAAAGGCAGAAATACATCCATTCTGGACCCGAACTTAATAAAACCGAACTCATGTCCAGCTTTTGCCTGATCTCCTTCATTACAGTAGAAAACAATCCTTCTGGCTACATATCCTGCAATCTGACGGAAAACGACTTTATGATTGGTTGCCGTTTCTACGGCTACCGTAGTTCTTTCGTTTTCTGTAGATGATTTTTCATGCCATGCAACAAGATATTTCCCCGGATGGTATTTTTTATAGATTACCTTTCCTGAAACCGGATATCTGCAGATGTGAACGTTCAGCGGTGACATAAAGATAGACACCTGAATTGCTTTTTCCTTCAAAAATTCAGTCTCATCCACTTCTTTGATCATAACCACTTTCCCGTCTACCGGAGCAATCACATTTTCTCTGTGCTCCAGAATATTACGGTCCGGAACTCTGAAGAACCAAAATACTAAGCTGTAAACCACCAATAATGGCATGATGATCAGTAACGACCACATTTTAAGAAAATAGATAGCCAACACACTTATAATGATAAACAGTATTGTTGCTACCGTAATCGTTCCTTTCGATTCTCTGTGTAGTTTCATGAGATTAAATAAATTTTTCTAAAATAAAGTACAAATATACGACAGGAACGCAGATTAAAAAACTATCCAGTCTGTCCAGCACTCCTCCATGCCCCGGAATGATGTTTCCGCTGTCTTTTACCCCGAAATTTCTTTTCAACTGACTTTCCACAAGATCACCCAGCGGAGCAAAAGCTGCAACAAGGAAACCTACTACCATCCAGTTCCCGCGAAGTTCTGGCTGATAATGCTCCACAAAATAGGATAAAACCAAGGTTAAGACAACGCCCCCAGCATACCCTTCCCAGGTTTTCTTTGGAGAGATTTTTGGGGCCATTTTATGTTTTCCGAAAAATTTTCCGGTAAGGTAGGCAAAAGTATCACTGCTCCATATCAGGACAAACAGGAAAAGAACTTCCAGCGAGAAGGTACCATCATAACTGGAAAACTTAGGCAATCCTAATGCGAAGCTGAAAGGCAATGCCACATAGATGACTGTGAAGATCAGTTTTCCACTGTCGTAATATAGCTCGTTGGGATATTTGAATAAAGTAACTACTGCAATAACAATAAGAGAGATTGCCAGTATCTCATTCAGCCTGAAATCGAAAAAGAAGTCATGGTTGAAATATCTTTTGGAAAAAACATAATAAATAAAAACTACGAGCGGAAGTACAATCCATTTTTCGTAGCCTTTGCCGAATTTCATAATCTTTATGCATTCCCATGTACCTACCAGTAGCAAAAGACTGATCAGTCCGTAATACAGGTATTCCTGCCTGATAAGTCCCGGATGGATCTTGTTGATGAGCCCGGCTCCCAGCGGTGTTGTGCAAAGAATGATAACGGCAACGTAAACAAGTCCGGAAATGGTTCTTTGAATAAGGTTTTTGTCCAAAATGTAAAATTTATAAGTTGATGCTTAATCTTCAAGCAGCAATAAAAACAGTTTTGTATTGGTGTGGGAAGAAGTATCTAAACTTGACTGTCCCCCACTGATGGAAGTAAGGTTTTTAATATTCCCGTTTCTTTTTATTTTCCCCATTGCATCATTCAGGTTGTTCACGATTTGTGATACATTGGCCATGATAATGATTTTCCCGGGAAGCCTTGAAGAATGATAATGCAGGATATTATTGTGCGAAAGCATGATTCTGCCGTCATAGGCAATAAGATATTCACAGGTAATAAAAGCTGCATCATTGGAAGTCTCCATTTCTGAGGTAAACGGAGTTTTTACAACGTTCAAAAAGCTTTGAAGTTCTTTATCCCAGCAGAAAACATTGGTGATTCCTTCAATCTTGATAATCTGATTCAAAGTCTGCAGAGCTTCCGCCTCATCGGCACAATAATTAAAAAATCCTCCTGAATGCGTAAACAATTGCGCAAACTTATAGTCAAGATCCGCATTTTTCAGCGAATCCCCGAGCTTCTCCAGACTCTGTTTTTCCTCTTCCTCAGGCTGGTTGGTAAGTTTGCTTACAATCTTCTTGAATAAATTCAACTTAAATTATTTTTAGTCAACTTTATACAAAAATAGAAATAAATTATAATAGATTCTAAAAAACTGCCTTTAAATATGAAAAAACCTGACAATTCTAAGACTGTCAGGTTTTTTTAATATGTTTCGGAAGTATTTTAAAGCTGAGTCGGGCTTTCCGGAGCCTGAATTTCACTGCCTTCTTCCTTGTCTTTAATAATGATCTGCTCCTCCGGTTCTTTTGCCGTAGCAATAGTGCTGGTAACAGGTCTTTCTGTTAATTCGGGATCCCACGCTCTTTTACCGAAGATATCCTCAAGGTCTTCACGGAAGATCACTTCTTTTTCCAGAAGCTTATTCGCTAAAGCATCAAGCTTATCTTTATTCTCAGTAAGGATCTGAACCGCTCTTTCATATTGATTTTCGATGATCGATTTGATCTCTGCATCAATTTTCGTAGCAGTTTCTTCAGAATAAGGTTTCCCGAAAGAATACTCAGACTGTCCTGAACTGTCATAGTAAGAAATGTTTCCGATATTCGGGCTTAATCCGTACACTGTAACCATAGCCTGAGCTCTTTTCGTTACAGATTCAAGATCAGATAATGCACCTGTTGAAATATTGTTGAATATCACCTGCTCTGCTGCTCTACCTCCCAGGGTTGCACATAACTCATCCAGCATTTGCTCAGTAGTGGTAAGCTGTCTTTCCTCCGGAAGATACCAAGCTGCCCCTAAAGAACGTCCTCTCGGAACAATCGTTACTTTTAAAAGTGGTGCCGCATGTTCTACCAGCCATGAGATGGTGGCATGTCCTGCTTCATGATAAGCTACTCTCCTCTTCTCAGAAGGCTTGATCGCCATATTTTTCTTTTCAAGACCTCCGATGATTCTGTCTACAGCATCAAGGAAATCCTGTTTTGTTACTGAAGTATGACTGTTTCTTGCTGCAATAAGCGCTGCTTCATTACATACATTGGCAATATCTGCTCCACTGAATCCAGGCGTTTGCTTCGCAAGGAAATCTCTGTCTACATTTTCATCCAGCTTGATTTTCTTCAGGTGAACATCAAATATTTCTCTTCTTTCATGCAGTTCCGGAAGATCTACGTAGATGGAACGGTCGAAACGTCCGGCTCTCATTAAAGCTTTATCTAAGATATCAGCTCTGTTGGTAGCAGCCATTACAATGACGTTAACGTCTGTTCCAAAACCATCCATTTCTGTAAGAAGCTGGTTAAGGGTATTTTCTCTTTCGTCGTTTCCGCCTGAGAAGTTGTTTTTTCCTCTTGCACGTCCGATAGCGTCAATCTCATCGATAAAGATAATAGCCGGAGATTTGGCTTTTGCCTGGGCAAAAAGGTCTCTAACTCTTGATGCACCTACCCCAACGAACATTTCAACGAAATCTGAACCTGAAAGTGAGAAGAACGGAACTTTGGCTTCCCCTGCAACAGCCTTCGCCAACAAGGTTTTACCGGTTCCCGGAGGGCCTACCAAGAGGACACCTTTAGGAATCTTACCTCCCAGTTTCGTATATTTTTCTGAGTTTTTAAGAAAATCTACTACTTCCTGTACCTCTTCTTTAGCTCCTTCAAGACCTGCAACATCTTTAAATGTCACCTGAATTCTTTCCTTTTCGTCAAAAAGCTTTGCCTTAGATTTTCCGATAGAGAAGATCTGTCCGCCAGGGCCTCCGCCTCCACCCATCTTTCTGAAAAGAAGGAAGTAGAAAAGTCCTAAAATCGCGATCCATATCAATGCCGAAACCAGAATATCCATGAATGGATTTTTACCAGCTCCGTAATCTTTTGTCGTCGTGATTTTAGCATCTGCTGCTTTTATCTGATCAAATTTCTGAAGGAAAAGCTGAAGGTCTCCGTATTTTACAGAAAAATCTGCTTTTGGAGCCATATCAAATGCAGAAAGAGGATTATTCTGATTGGCCGATTTATTAACCATTGCCGTCTTTGCTGCTTTTGTCAGGAAAACATCTGCTTTCTCTGTGTCTTTGTATATGATAACGTTTTGGACCTTTCCTGCCTGCATTTCCCTAAAGAAAGCATCCTCATCAATAGATTTTGCACTGTCGCCTCCTAAAAAATTGGAACCGAAAAATAACAAAAGAGCCACGATTGCAATTGGAAAAAACCAGTTGAATCCTTTATTGTTCATTTATACTTTTTAAAATTTAAAATTCATTTTCTATTTTGGTAATGGCTGCATCTCCCCAAAGTTCCTCAATATCGTAATATTCACGTATTTCTTTCTGGAAAATATGCACCACTACTGTTACATAATCTACCAAAACCCACATGGAGTTTTCGGTACCCTCTACATGCCAAGGTCTATCTTTAAGATCGTTTCTTACTTTTTTCTCTACACTTCCTGCCAATGCAGAAACCTGCGTATTTGAGTTTCCGCTACAAATTATAAAAGTTTCCGCTACAGAATTTTCAATTTTCGAAAGATCGAAAATCATAATATCTTCTCCTTTTACATCCTGGATGGCTTCAACAATTTTATCTATTAGTGCCTGCTTTTCTGCTGTTTTATTCATTAAAATATCTATAATCTGCAAATTTATTGTTTTTCTTTTACTTTAGCCTTACTTTTAGCCCTTTAAAGTCTTAAAGTTTTCTTAAATGGGTCAATTATTTTATTTAAAAGAGTGTTCTTCTACTAATGACGAAATATCACGGTTTTTACTTTACGGCGATTCAGATTTTATAGCTTTACATACGTTTAATCAAACTAAAGGCCGCGGACAATACGGCAACACATGGGCAGCGGCGACCGGCAAAAATGTAGCATATACCCTGGCTGTAAAGGCTGAAAACGTTCTGCTCTCAGATTTTATATTCAATTACTATACCGCAGTGGTTATCCGGGATTTCCTTGCCAATTTGACTGATCATGATGTAAAAATAAAATGGCCGAACGATATTATCCTTAAAAATAAAAAAATCGTCGGAATTCTGATTGAAAAGAAAAAAATTAATCAAAGTAATTATTTTATCATAGGTGCAGGCTTCAATGTCCTGCAGGACCATTTTGAGGAAATATCACAAGCAGGGTCGCTCCTGACGCAGACCGGACAGGCTTATGACCTTGATGAATTTGTTCTGAATCTTCATGAATATTTATCGGAAAAACTGAAAAATATTCCTTCTGACCAAGAAATTATCGACCTGTTCAACCTGAACTTATACCGTAAAAATGAGATCTCCGTATTCGAAATTCAAAAAGAGAGACAAAATGGCATCATCCGAAATGCAGACGAAAAGGGCGAACTTTGGGTAGAACTTGAAAAAGACGGTTTAAAATCTTTCTATCATAAAGAAATCAAGCTTCTTTACTGATTGGCTCTTTTCAGATAAAGATACAGGGTAAGCGGGAAGAAAACCATATTGGGCAGCCACATGGCGACAGCCGGCGACAAGCTTTTGTTTTCCGAAACTACTTTCAAAGCTTCAAACGAGAAAACAAATACAAAGGCAAGGGAAATTCCTATAGCAAGATTGACACCAAGCCCTCCTCTTTTTTTCTGGGAAGCCAGAGAAAGCGCAAGAAACGTAAGGATAATAATAGAAACAGGCATTGATGTTCTCTGGTGAAACTCATTAAGATAGGAGTTCAGGTTGCTGTTTCCTTTTTCCTTTTCTCTTTCGATAAATTTTATAAGTTCAGGTGTGGTTTTATTCTGCCCGAGAAGCTCATTCGGGAACAGTTCTTCAGGGGAATGCCCGTAGCTCTTCCTGATTTCAACACCATTACCTAGTTTTTCAGTATTATCTTTATTGATGGTCTTTTCCAGATAATTGGTAAGAATGAACTGTTTTTTTGCTTTATCCCAATATACTTCTGATGACTTGAGTTCATAAGTCATTTTCCTGGTCTTATCAAATTTCTGATACACAAAGCCCGAACCTCTGGTTTCCCTTTTATTCCATGAGTTTACGAAAATGTATTCCATTTTGCTCAGCTGGGCAGATGCAGGACCTGTTCCCAGGATCTTCTCTTTATTGGCAGCGTTATAGGTATAGGCTTCCAATTCATTTTTCTTGATATTGGCCCATGGAAGCACCATATGGTTGACTAAAAGTGATATCAGGGCGATAAAAAGAGAAGTATACAGGTAAGGCTTTGCAAACCTGTGGAAGCTGGCTCCACTACTGATTACAGCAACAATTTCTGTATTATTTGCCATTCTGGAGGTGAAATAAATCACGGAAATAAATACCAGGATGGAAAGGAAGGTCACCACAAGATTGATGATCCAGTAGGGATAGAAGTTGATCAGAAAGTACATTAAATCCAGCTTGGGATCCAGAGCTTTTGCATTTTCTATTCTTGGGATTTTCTGCTGCACATCGATCACCAATACAACAATAGACAGCAATATCAGCATGAAACTGAAGGTTCCAAGGTATTTTTTAATGATATATCTGTCTATAATTTTAATCATGATCTATTTCTGTTTAAAGTCTTTGTCTCAGGACAGGCACTACAGATTTTTTCCATTCATAGAAGTCTCCGGCTACAATATGCTCTCTTGCCACTTTCACAAGATCTAAATAAAATGCAAGGTTATGAACGGATGCAATCTGCTTGGCAAGATATTCTTTTGAAACAAATAAATGACGGAGATATGCTTTTGAATATTCTCTGTCTACATAACTTGTTCCAAACTCATCCAGAGGGGAAAAGTCACGCTTCCATTTTTCATTTTTAAGGTTCATCACCCCCTGCCAAGTGAAAAGCATTGCATTTCTGGCATTTCGGGTTGGCATTACACAGTCCATCATATCGATTCCAAGACCGATGGATTCAAGGATATTCCAGGGCGTTCCTACTCCCATCAGGTATCTTGGTTTGTCTTTTGGAAGAATATCCGTTACCTCATCTGTAATTCTATACATTTCTTCTTCCGGCTCGCCTACAGAAAGTCCTCCGATGGCATTTCCTTCTGCCCCGGCTTCAGAAATTACTTCAGCTGAGATTTTTCGCAGATCCGAATAGGTAGAACCCTGAACAATCGGGAATAGTCTTTGCTTATGGCCGTAAATCTCTTTATTTTCTTCTGTCCAGTCAATACATCTTTTCAGCCAGCGGTGGGTAAGCTCCATAGATAATTTGGCCTGGTTATATTCACAAGGGTAAGGGGTACATTCATCAAAAGCCATGAAAATATCTGCTCCGATCTGTCTCTGGATCTCCATAGATTTTTCCGGAGTAAACATATGATAGCTTCCGTCGATGTGGGACTTGAATTTTACTCCTTCTTCGGACATTTTTCTGCTTTTGGAAAGCGAAAACACCTGAAAACCTCCTGAATCGGTAAGAATCGGCAGATCCCAGTTCATAAATTTGTGCAGCCCTCCTGCTTCCTGCATAATATCCATGGTAGGACGAAGATACAGGTGATAGGTATTCCCCAGGATAATCTGGGCTTTAATGTCTTCTTTTAATTCTCTCTGATGAACGGTTTTTACACTCGCCACAGTTCCTACAGGCATAAAGATAGGGGTCTGAATCTTCCCGTGGTCCGTAGTGAGCTCTCCTGCTCGTGCTTTTCCCTCAGAGTTTTTTTCTATATTAAAAAATTTCATTCGTATATTCTTTTATTTCAACGGCGCTGTACCGGACAGAGCTCGTTTCCGCATCATTGTTATCTGTTGAAAACTGGTGTGCTTCCGTTTTTTTTCAGTTTATCCTGGATATATTGATCTGCTTTCGGATCTTTTTTCACTACTATTTTCTGTGCATCCTCCGCAATATCCTTCATTTTGTCTTTAATGACATAATATTTAAAACTTTCTATAAAATCCTGCGATTTTATATTGTGTGCTTTGAGTACAAATCTTGTTCCTGCTTCTAGATTTTTGTTCGGGTATACAATAACCGCCTGGTCCGTTATAGAAAGATCGGCCAGGATTTCGGCCATCTTATCGGGCTCGATCAGGTTTTTGGGCTTGTCGATATAGTCGCCGCATGAGAACATGCACAGCATAACGAAAATGAAGATCAGCTTTTTCATAATCTGTTGATTATTGATTTCCATTTTAAATTTAAAACTCCAAACACGGCTTCATGAATAATGCCCCCGTTCATTTTGCTTTCTCCTAAGATTCTGTTGGTAAATATAATAGGAACTTCCACAATTTTAAAACCTTTTTTAAAAGCACGGAATTTCATTTCAATCTGGAAACCGTAACCTTTCAGTTTTACATTATCTAATCCTATTTCTTCTAAAACTTTCCTGGAAAAGCAGACAAATCCTGCCGTTGTATCATGAATGGGAAGTCCCAGAATGAACCTTACATATTTGGAAGCAAAATAAGACAGCAATACCCGTCCCATAGGCCAGTTCACCACATTTACGCCTTTAGAATAACGAGATCCGATCGCCATATCCGCATTCAAGCAGGCTTCAAAAAGTTTAGGCAGATCATTTGGGTTATGCGAAAAATCGGCATCCATTTCAAAAATATAGTCATATTTATTTTCGATGGCCCATTTAAAACCATGAATATAGGCTTTTCCCAAACCGTCTTTCACATGCCTCACCGAAAGATGAAGATGATGAGAAAACTTTTTTTGCAGCTCCCTTACGATATCAGCTGTTCCATCCGGAGAAGAATCATCCACAACCAAAATATGAAAGTCGTCCTCCAATGCAAAAACCGCGGAAATAATATTTTCAATATTTTCCTTTTCGTTATAGGTAGGGATAATGACGAGTTTTTTCATTTCAGTTTGCAAAGATAGTTTATTTAACCTTTTTATTTTATACAAAATAATCTATAATTTTGCAAAAAAATATTCCTTTTGCTGTTATCACAAAATTTCATAAACCATGTAAGGATACCTGAGAATAATGACTGGGTAATCTTTATTTTGATAGGATGCATATTCTTATATGTTTTCATGATGAACATTATCGAAAGAGATGCCAGCCTGAAAGATTTTCTGCTTCAGAAATATTTTGATGCCAGCAATAACCTTCCGAGCTGGATGATCACTTCTTGTGTAACCGCGCTTACTTTATCTGCCTTACTTTCACAATACATCCCTATAGTCCCAAAATATATAAATGATTTGCATATTTTCGGATATCAGCTAAATAAATTCGGATATACTTTGCTGGCGGTTATATTTTTTTATGGCTCAAAATCAGCATTGGGGTTTTTATTTTACCAAAGTATAGGTGACGGCAAAAAATGGCCTGTTTTTTATTTTACCTCCACAAAATTTTACTTCATTTTATCATTTTTACTGATAATTTTGTGTGTAACCCACTATTATTTCCCCGTAGACAGAAATAAAATATTTTTATACTATTTCGGATTCTTTGCATTTGTCGCGGTTTTTAAGATTTTCTTCTATTTGTTTCACAAAAACAACATACTTCCCGAAAAATGGTATTATAAATTTTTGTATATTTGCACCCTCCAAATCGCACCTTTATTGCTGCTTTGGAAGTTGTTATTTTTTTAATAAAAGTCAATGATGAGAATAAAGTCTATATTGGTTTCTCAACCAGCGCCTAGTGAGTCTTCTCCATATCTGGATATAGCAAAGAAGGAAAAAATAAAGATTGATTTCCGTCCTTTCATCCACGTCGAAGGAGTTGACAACAAAGAACTCAGAACTCAGAAGATAGATCTGACGCAGTTTACCGGGATTATTTTCACCAGCAAAAATGCGATAGACCATTACTTCAGACTTGCCGAAGAACTGCGTTTTGCCGTTCCGGATACGATGAGATACATCTGCCAGTCTGAGGCGATTGCCAACTATCTTCAGAAACATATTGTTTATAGAAAGAGAAAGATCAGCTTTGGGGAGAAAAACTTCTCGGACCTTCTGCCTCTGTTTAAAAAATTCCCGACTGAAAAATACCTTCTGCCATCTTCAGATGTCTTAAGCCCGGATATTGTGAAAACAATGGAAACGGCCAATGTAGACTGGACAAGAGCAATCATGTACAGAACGGTATGCAGCGATCTTACGGATATCAATGCCAAGGATTATGATATGCTGATCTTTTTCAGCCCGCAGGGAATCAAATCTCTTCAGCAGAACTTTCCGGACTTCAAACAGGAGGAAACAAAAATCGGTGTTTTCGGAAACACGACTTTAGCTGCAGCGGAAGAAGCAGGCTTAAAGGTAGATCTTATGGCTCCTACAAAGGAAACCCCATCGATGACTATGGCCCTTGAAAAGTACATTAAAGCACTTCATAAATAGTCTTTACTACCAAGATAAAAACAGCCGTCTTTTCAATTCAGGGAAGATGGCTTTTTTTTAACTAAATTTGAACAAAAATTAATATTGAATAAATACCATCAATAATTCTCAAAAAAAGAAAAAACTGAAAGGTATATCCACCAAGCCCATAAATTAAAAATATTTGAATGAAAGCTCCACAGGCAAAAAAAATAGAAAAAATACTGGAAATACACGGCGATAGAAGAATTGACAATTATTTCTGGCTTAATGAAAGAGAAAATCCTGAAGTCATAAAATACCTTGAAGAGGAGAATGCCTACGAAGAGCATATGATGAAAGATACGGAAGCTTTTCAGGAAGAGCTTTTCGAAGAAATGAAAGCCCGTTATAAAAAAGACGATGAATCTCTTCCTTATTTCTTTAACGGATACTGGTACATTGTACGCTATGAAGAAGGAAAAGAATATCCGATCTTCTGCAGAAAGCATAAAAGTCTGGACAATCCCGAAGAAATTATCGTTGACGTTAATATTTTAGCGGAAGGCGAAACTTATTTTGAAGTAGGAAGTGTTGCCGTTTCTCCGGATAATAAGCTGGTTTCTTTTTCTTCAGACAATGTAAGCCGCAGGATCTATACCATTAATTTTAAAAATCTTGTAACCGGAGAAATTTTCCCGGACCAGATTCACAATACTACAGGAAAAGCTGTCTGGGCAAATGACAATGAACACGTTTTCTACATCAGAAAGGATGAAAGCCTGCGCGCTTTTCAGGTTTATCGTCATAAACTGGGCACTGATTCCGCAGATGACGTTCTGATTTTTCATGAAGAAGATGATACTTTTGATGTGAATGTTTTCAAAACAAAGTCGATGGAGTACATCTTCATTGCAAGCTCAAGCACTATTTCGGATGAACACAGATTCATTCCTGCAGACAATGTTTTTGCAGAGTGGAAAATTATCCAGCCCCGAATAGATGATCTGGAATATTCGGTAGAACATTTCGAAGATGAATTCTACATTATCACCAATGCAGATGGTGCGACCAATTTCAAGATCGTAAAGACCAAAATCAACAACTGCGGAATGGAAAACTGGGTAGACGTTATTCCGCACCGTGCTGAAGTTCTCCTGGAAGGCTTTGAAATTTTCAGAGATTATCTTGTCCTTGAGGAAAGAGAAGAAGGGCTTCTGCAGATTAAGATTATTGATGAGAAAACTCAGGAAGCCTACTACCTTCCTTTTTCTGATCCTACGTATACGGCATACATTGGGATCAATATGGAGTTTGATACGGAAGTCCTTCGTTATGGCTATACATCGCTGACGCAGCCAAGCTCCACGTATGAATATAACATGAAGGAGAAAACCTCTCAGCTTCTGAAACAACAGGAAGTGCTTGGAGGAAAATTCTTGCCTGAGAATTATATTTCCGAAAGAATCTGGGCCGAATCCAGAGATGGGGAGACAAGAATTCCTATTTCCCTGGTTTATCATAAAGATACCAAGAAATCTGCAGATACTCCATTGCTTTTATATGGTTATGGAAGTTATGGACATACCGTGGATGCAAGTTTTTCCAATGTAAGACTTTCCATTCTAGACAGAGGATTTATTTACGCCATTGCTCACATCCGTGGTGGAGAATATCTGGGAAGAGAATGGTATGAGGACGGAAAAATGCTTTATAAGAAAAATACTTTCTTTGATTTTATTGATGCCGGAAAGCATTTAATTAAGGAAAACTACACATCTTCACAACATATGTATGCGATGGGTGGAAGTGCCGGCGGACTTCTTGTGGGAGCTGTGGTTAATTATGAGCCAAAACTTTTTAACGGAATTGTAGCGCAGGTTCCTTTTGTAGATGTGGTGACTACAATGCTGGATGAAACCATTCCGTTGACAACCGGTGAATATGATGAATGGGGAAACCCGAATGACAAGGAATATTATCAGTACATGAAAGAATATTCTCCCTATGACAATGTAGAAGCGAAAGATTATCCTCACATGCTGATCACAACAGGTCTTCATGATTCCCAGGTACAATATTGGGAACCTGCAAAATGGACTGCAAAACTGAGAGAGCTGAAAACAGATAACAATCTTTTATTATTCAAAACAGATATGAGCTCAGGCCACGGCGGGGCCAGCGGAAGATTTGAATCCCTGAAAGAAGATGCGCTGGAATATGCGTTTCTTTTAATGATTGACAAAAAAATAAATTAATTTTCTGCTTTAAAAACACAAAACCATGTTACTATTAAGTTTCCTTGCAATAACCATTATTTATTATCTAATACAGAAAGATAAGATCCGAAGAGCAGAAAAACGGGAACTTTTTAAAGAAAAGCAGGAAGAGAAACTTCAGCAGCTTCTTAAAAAAGCAAGAGAAGAAGATGCAAAAAAAGCTGAAGATAATAAATGACAAATATTATGAATGAGTCCGAATACTGGCAAAAAATAGAACAGTTCTTTATAGAAAATTTTGACACCGAAAAAAATGCACCCATTGAAACCTATTTGTTTTTAATAGGTCTTCAGGAGCTGGGAAGCGGTCAGCAGAAATATACAAAAGATGATAAGGTGAATTTAATCCATATTGCGGTTTGCAGACTGCTGGAACCTTTTGGATATTATAAATTCACCCATTATGATGATGACGGATATCCTCATTTTGACAAACTGGAAGAGCTTCCGGAACTAAAGCCAAACGAACAGTCTCTTCTGATGAAAAAAGCAATTATCCAGTATTTTCAGGAAGAAGATCTTATTTGATAAGGTAAATCAATTTTAGAATTTGAAAATGAGCTAATTTGAAAATTGGGTGACGGTTATTTATTAAATGAATTTCTTAATTTCGAAAGCAAAAAGACAGATTAATCTGCCTTATAAATTTCTAAAGAATACTATGATTTGAACCAAGCACAAAGCCGTTCTCAAATTAACTCATTTTCAAATTCTCAAATTAAATAATTTCTGCAAGCTGTGTCAGACCCATTTTAAATCCCTCTTCAAATCCCATTTCCAGCTGTTGCTTCATAGCTTCAGATGTTGGAAAGTGAATATTGATCGTCACTTTTGTACCTTCTTCCACTCCTGTGAATCCGAACAGCCATTTAGACTGTGCAAAATCTTCATTGATGTTTCCGTTTTCGTCACAGAAAGCATCTACTCCATCAAAGCTCCGGTGCTCCATAATTTCACCGTAATTTACTTTTGCATAATGCCTTTCCTCCTCCGGACCAACCATTGAATACAGCCAGGTTCCTCCATCCTTGAAGTCCTGTGTTTTGGTTTCACATTTCCAGGGTTTCGGAGCCCACCATTGATCCAATAATTCGGATTTGGTAAAATAATCCCATACTTTTGAAACATCAGCATCATATATTTTCATGACATATACGCTGTTCGAATCAAAATCTTTGTTAAAAATGATATCAGATTCCATAAATAATTATTTTTATTAAAGCTAGGTATTTAAACGTTTACAGGACTTTCCATAGGACAAGTTATTTTAAATTCATAAATAATTGTTAAAAAACTCCCTTTTAAGAAAAATTATACAATTTTTTGGCTCGTTTTTTGTTTATGAAGTCTTAAAATAATTAATTTTAACATTCATTTTTCCCAATATATTAAAATCAAATAATGAATAATAAATTCATCCCAATAATTTCGGTGTTTATGACAATCTCACTGATTGTCTTTGTTACGCTCCAATTTTATTGGCTGAAAAGATATTACAATGTTCTGGAACAGGATTTTTCAAGCAAAGTATATACCGCATTAGAAAGCACTGTAAAAAATGTTTCAGAAATCGAGGTGGAAAAATATATGAATGAAAACAATAAGAATTTCAGAAATAATATTCTTGCCAACAGTAAGCAGCCTTCTCTTACCACAATACAGCAGGTAGAGGATTCCGGTACCCAAAGGCAGATCATTTATTCCAAAAATATTATTGAAAAAACACAGCTTCCCATTTCTCAGAGAGGAGATTCTATAAAATGGACCACTCTTTACAGTGATGAAGCCGCGTACAAAATAAAAAGGGACACCACAAAACCTGAACAGCTTACCGCAGAGATCAATAATGATATTGAAAACGGAGATTATACCATAAAGGAATTTGCTAAAATTTATGGAAATAATTTACCCATTACAAAAAGGGTTGACGATAAAGTTCTTGATTCAGTGATCACCAAGGAACTGAAAATAAGGGGGATTTCAGCAAAATTCGGATATGGAGTTACCGATAAAAATAATAAACTCACCAGTATTGTCAATAAGGCTTATAAAGAAAAAAAGGACAACAATACGTATTCTTATCCTCTTTTCACCGACACAAAAGACCGGACTTTATACAGTCTGGCTTTGGTATTTCCTAAAAAAGAATACTCCCTTGCCATGAACAACTGGCCGATGCTCCTGGGAACTTTCCTGTCATTGCTGACCATTCTTGGAATTTACATTATTTCCATCAATTATATGATGAGACAGAAAAAGCTGGCGGAAGTAAAGACGGATTTCATAAATAATATGTCCCATGAGTTCAAAACCCCACTGGCCACAATTTCTGTAGCTACGGATTCTTTAGCCAATGACAAGATTGCGACCAATCCCGATAAGGTAAAATATTACTCGGAACTGATCAAGCAGGAAAATTTAAGGATGAAGAAACAGGTGGAAAACGTCCTGAATATGTCCAAACTCGAAAGAAACGAGGTAGAGCTGTTCTTAAAAGAAACCAATGTACGGGAACTGATTAAGAAAACAACCGAATCTTTCAACCTTATTGTTCAGCAGAGAAACGGATCTCTGAGACAGGAATTCAATGCAACCAATTATATTTTTAAAATAGATGAATTTCATATCTCAAATATGCTTGTGAATTTATTGGATAATGCCAACAAATATTCACCTGAAGCCCCTGAGATTGATGTAAGAACAAGAAATGAAGGAGACTGGTACGTCATAGAAATTTCCGATAAAGGAATGGGAATGGAAACCCAGAACAAAACCAAAATTTTTGAAAAATTCTTCAGGGAAGAAACCGGTAACATTCACAATGTAAAAGGACAGGGACTGGGACTTTCTTATGTAAAGAAAATTGTAGAGCTTCATAAAGGACAGATCCTCGTAGAATCCCATAAAGACAAAGGAAGTACGTTTACGATCAAGTTACCAATGAGCTAAAATATAAATGATAAGTGATAAGTGATGAATGATAAAAATTATCGTAAGGAATCAATCATCCATCATCATTTATCAATAATAAAATAGAAACCAAATAACAAAATATAGGAAGATAGAGTGAGAACGTTCATTCTTAATTATTAATTTATAATTATTAAAATCATGAGCAACAGAATATTATTAGTAGAAGATGATCAGAGTTTCGGGGCTGTGCTGAAGGATTATTTAACGATCAACAACTTTGAGGTAACCCTTGCAACTGATGGAGAGCAGGGCTTGAAAGAATTTACAGAAAATGAATTTGATATCTGTATTTTTGATGTAATGATGCCTAAAAAAGATGGGTTTTCATTAGCTGAGGACGTAAAAAAAATCGATAAAAATACCCCTATCATATTCCTTACGGCTAGAAATATGAGAGAAGACATCCTTAAAGGATACCAACTGGGGGCAGATGATTATATCACAAAACCGTTTGATACGGAACTTCTTTTATACAAGATCAAAGCTATCCTGCAGAGAAGCTCTACCCTGGAAAATGAAGAGCAGGAGCAGTTCAAGATCAGCAATATTTTCTTCGACTCTATGCTGAGACAGCTGAAAGTAGGCGATAAAGAATACAAGCTTTCTCCAAAAGAAAATGAACTGCTGAAACTTCTTTGTATCCACAGAAACGATTTCATGCCGAGAGACCTTGCATTGAGAAAAATCTGGAAAAAAGAAAATTATTTTACTGCAAGAAGTATGGACGTATATATTGCCAAACTTCGTAAACTCTTAAAAGATGACGAAGGATTGGAAATCATCAACGTTCATGGTGAAGGATTCAGGCTTTTGGTTAAAAATTAAGCCTAAATACCAATTATAAATATAAAATTAGCAAAACAATTAAAAATGTTTTGCTAATTTTGTTTCATACCGATTGGATATGAAAAATACATTTTTGGGCGTTATTGCCGTTTCAATATTAGCTGTTTCATGCAAAAAGGACGAAAGACCCACTTATATAAAAGAAGAAGCAGGTGTTCAGCAGCCTAGTATGGCTATTAATTCAACTTCCAAAACTGCATTGATGGATCAGGCAGGTGTACAGTCCAATCCAAATCCGGCTTCTGCTACAGTAGTTCCGGGAATTAAAAATCCTCCTCACGGGCAGCCAGGCCACAGATGCGATATCCCCGTTGGGCAGCCGCTTAATGTAAATCCGGCGACTATCCAGACAACACCCGGCCAAAACCCTAACAATTCCATTAAAATAGATGCCAATTCCATGTCAGCAGGTAAAGTGGCAACCGATAATAATGCAAAACCTGTTAAGACAGCTCCTGGAATGAATCCACCACACGGACAGCCGGGCCACAGATGTGATATTCCTGTAGGCCAGCCTCTGAACAGTAAACCCGCACCGGCACCACAGCCTGTTCAAAGTGCTGCACAGAATGTTCCCGGCCCGGTAACAGCACCAGCACCAACAGGTGAAAAACCTAAATTTAATCCGGCACATGGAGAGCCCTGGCACAATTGTGCTTTAAAAGTTGGTGATCCTTTGTCTTAATTTTTGTATTTTTGCAGAGATGAAGCTGTTTCACTTATTTGCAGTTATTTTTTTTCTGGGAATTTTTTTGGTTCCCAAGGATAGCTTCTACTCTCAATCTATGCAGGATACCTGCTGCAAAGCGGAGACCGGAAAAAGCGACTGTTGCAAAAATCACACTTCAAAAGACAGCAAAGACCACACAACAAAGTCTTCATGTAATGATGACTGCTGTTCAACATGCGTCGCATGCTATACTTATATAGAAACACCGTTTTCAAAGAATTTGCACTTTGAACTGTCTTATTACAAGGCTAATAAGAATCCACAGTTCCACTATTCACCGCCCCATTTATCAGACCGTTTAAAAGAGATCTGGCAGCCACCGAAAATAGGTTAATTATCAAACAGTGAGTTCGTTAAACAATTTTACGGACCGTTTTTAATTAATCTAAATTTTTAAACAAAATGAAATTATATATTTCCAGGTTTATACTTGGTCTAATGATCCTTTCTGTACACTTTATATCTGCTCAAAACCTTTCAAAAAGTCAGTTTAAAGTCAAGGGAAATTGCGATATGTGCAAATCCAGAATAGAAACAGCAGCTAAAAAAGCAGGTGCTAAAAATGCTTCGTATTCTATTGATCTTCAAACTTTAACATTGGAAACCGATGGCAGAGTTTCTACAGACGAAATTTTAAAAAAAGTTGCCGATGCCGGCCATGATAATGAAAAATTCAAGTCCTCCGATGAAACTTATAAAAGTCTGCCGGGATGCTGCCACTATGAAAGAGACCTCCAGCCTTCTGCTGCAGAAGCTCACCAGCATCATTCTAAAAAAGAAAATGAGTTTTATGTAAAAGGAAACTGTGCTTCATGTAAAGCGAGAATAGAAAAAACCGCAAAAGAAGCCGGTGCAGATTCCGCAGAATGGAATGCGGAAACACAAACCGTAACCTTAAATTTTGACCCATCAAAAACCTCATCGGATAAAATTTTAAAAGCAATTGCCGATGCAGGTCATGACAATGAAAAATACAAAGCTTCCGACGCAGTTTACAAAGGTCTTCCAGCATGTTGTCTGTACGACAGAGATATTCCGTTCGGAGAAGCCAATCCAAATATTCATCATGAAGAAGGCTCAAAACACAATGATCATAAAGAACATGACGCGGCCCTTAATGAAACTCATGAACAGCACGAGAAAAGCATTGAGGGAGTAACAGTTACCGGTTCAAAAGCAGCGACTGCATTGAGCAAAAAGGAAGCAGGCCTGGTCTTTAATATTGATAAAAAGGAATTACTAAAAGCAGCGTGCTGTAACCTGTCTGAAAGCTTTGAAACCAATGCAACCGTAGATGTTTCTTTCAGTAATGCCGTTACCGGTACCAAACAGCTTAAAATGCTCGGTCTTGACCAAAAATATACCAGTTTAACCAAGGAGCTTCTTCCTGAAATCAGAGGTCTTGCTTCGGCTTACGGGCTGAATTTCATCCCCGGAAGATGGATCGAGAGTATCCAGCTGACAAAAGGCGGGAGTACGGTAACCAATGGCTATGAAAGCATAACGGGACAGATCAATACTGAACTTCTGAAAAATGCCAAGGAGCCTGAAACTTCATTAAATATCTTCGCTGATTTCAACGGAAGAGCGGAAGCCAATATTACCAGCGTTTCCCCTATCAACGAGAAATGGTCGCAGACCTTTTTACTGCATGGAAACGGAACTTTCGGAGATACGGATATGAATCATGATATTTTCCTGGACAGACCCAAGGGAACCCAGATTAATGCTGCTTATCTCCTTAATTACAATGATCTTGAAAAATCGGGATTTGGATCGCATTTCGGAATCAATTTTATCAGGGACGAAAGAACAGCCGGACAGGTTGGTTTTGATAAAAAGCTGCCTCAGAATGAACAGGGCGCATACGGTGTGGGTATTGATATTTCAAGATTTCAGGTCTGGAATAAAACAGGCTATGTCTTCAAAGGAAAGCCTTACCAGAGCCTGGGATGGATGAATCAGTATGTATACCATCAGCAGGACAGCTTTTTCGGACTTAGAAATTATGCCGGAAAGCAGCATACCTATTATTCAAATCTAATCTTTGAAAGCATTATCGGGAATACGAATCATAAGTACAAGGCAGGAGCCAGCTTTTTATATGACGGGTACGAGGAAACGTATTTAACAGACGATATGAAGAGAAACGAAATCGTTCCGGGAATTTTTGCCGAATATACATTGACAGGATTAAAATATACTTTGGTAGCCGGAGCCAGGGCAGATTTTCATAATCTGGCAGGAACCCAGTTTACCCCAAGACTTAATTTTAAATATGATTTCACGCCTCAGACTATTTTAAGGCTTTCTGCAGGAAGGGGATTCAGAACGGCGAATGTTTTTGCTGAAAACCAACAGTATTTTGCATCGAACAGAAGCATTCAGATCTTGCCAAATGGCGGAAATATTTATGGATTGAAGCCAGAAATTGCATGGAACTACGGGGCCAGCCTGCAACAGGAATTCAAGCTTTTTGGAAGAAAATCCTCGGTTGTTGCTGATTTTTTCAGAACGGATTTTCAGGATCAGGTGCTTGTTGATCTCGACCGTTCTCCACAACAGCTTACCTTTTATAATTTAGAAGGAAAATCTTTTGCCAATTCTTTCCAGACTCAGTGGGATTTCACACCTTTCAAAAATTTTGATGTAAGACTGGCTTATAAATATTATGATGTTCAGGCAGATTATCTGGACGGTAGAAGAGAAGTTCCGTTCATGGCGAAACACAGAGGCTTTGTGAACCTTGCCTATGCAACAAATAAAAATAACAAAGGAGGATTCTGGAGCTTTGACACCACGCTGAATTGGGTGGGAAAACAAAGACTTCCGGATACTTCAGGCAATCCGGCAGAATTTCAGCTTCCTGCGTACTCTGATTCTTATGCTGTGCTGAATGCCCAAATATCAAGGAATTTCAATAAAAAGATCAGAGCCTATGCGGGAGGTGAAAACCTTACGTCTTATTATCAGAAAAATGCCATTGTAGATTTCAGGAATCCTTTTGGAAATTATTTTGACGGAGGGATGGTGTACGCACCTATCATGAAAGCTAATTTTTATGTGGGGCTGGATGTAACTTTCTAAGTTTTTAATCAAAAGCTTATGATGGATACCGATGATTCCTGTCGATAAACTTCTACAAGCTGTCGATAAATATCGACGCTTTTTATAGGAAATTTTATTTTAGAATATTGTTACTTTGTAACTGTAAAACCAACCCACTAAGAATACTGATCGTAATTCCAAACGGAAGGTTTACAAGAACAAAAATGATGGAATAAAATACAGACGTAGGAATAGCCTTAAACATTTGAAAAATTAAAAAAAACACAAATATTTAAAAAAGTAAACTTGGTTTATAGGTTATTTTGACACAAAAAAAGACTGTTTTAAAAACAGTCTTTTTTATTTTTACAGACATCTATCTCCCGAAATCATCCTGTACTCTCACAATATCATCTTCATCCGAAGGATTTGAGGCATCCGTATGCTGCCATATTTCAGCCACTATACCCCAGCCGTCTAAACCTATCAGCCTGTGTCTTTCGCCCTGCTGAAGTTTGATCTGATCTTTTGGACGGTATTCTTTCAGCTCGCCTTCTTCATCGGTATTACTGGTTTTTATTCCAACAGTACCTTCTACGACCTGCCAGATCTCGGCTCTGCGGTGATGGTACTGCCAGCTTAAACGGGCATTCGGGGCAACAACAAGGATCTTTGGGCTTAGTTTTCCACCTATTTTCAGGCTTTCTACATCAATCCCGTCAAAATATTGATTGGCAAAATCCTGTGCCTGGTTTTCATCGATCACGAAAAAACCACCCCATGGTCTCGTATTATCTTTTGATGCAATAGTAAATCCCTGTGATTCAAGCATTTTTTCTACTTTATCGAATATTTCTGTTTTCTCTGCATTCATAAGCTGTTCCTTTTCTAAATTATTTTTAAAATATAAAGTTTATAATGATTATTCTTTAGACATCGAATACGGAAAATCTTTTTCCTGTGATCCTCTATCCTTATTAGGCTTATTATCCATTTGGAATTCCAAGACTGCTCCGTTCATAAGCTCCTTGTGACTCAGCCAGTTCTTGGAATAAGACCGAAGATTTACGTTTAACGATTTTACATATAGATTTTCAGCATTATTTTCCGCGGCATTTATTACAATTTTCTTGCCGTTTTCCAAATGAATCACAGCTTCTTTGAAAAGCGGTGCTCCCAAAACATATTGGTCTGTAGCTGGGGTCACCGGATAAAATCCTAAGGCAGAAAATACATACCATGCAGAAGTCTGACCATTATCTTCATCTCCGCAATAACCGTCCGGTGTCGCATAATAAAGCTTATCCATCACCTGTCTTGCCCAGTATTGTGTTTTATATGGCGCACCGGCATAGTTGTACAGGTAAATCATATGCTGGATCGGCTGATTTCCGTGAGCATACTGTCCCATGTTCATAATCTGCATTTCGCGGATCTCATGGATCACACTTCCGTAATAGCTGTCATCAAATACCGGCGGAAGTGAGAATACCTCATCCAGTTTGGCTTCAAATTTCTTTTTCCCGCCCATCAACTGGGATAAACCGTCAATATCCTGGAAAACAGACCAGGTATAATGCCAGCTGTTTCCTTCGGTAAAGGCGTCGCCCCATTTAAACGGATTGAATGGAGACTGAAATTTCCCGTCTTTGTTTTTACCGCGCATCAGGCCTGTCTGCGGATCAAACATATTTTTATAGTTGTATGCTCTTTTTTTATAGATATCAATTTCCGAAGCAGGTTTCCCCAATGCTTTTCCCAACTGATAAATGGCAAAATCATCATAAGCATATTCCAGGGTTCTGGCAGCATTTTCATTGATCTTTACGTCATAAGGAACATAGCCCAAAGTATTGTAATATTCCACTCCCCTACGGCCTACAGCATCGATCGGGCCTTCATGGGTGGCTCCATGTTTTACAGCCTGCCAAAGAGTTTCCACATCATATCCGCGAAGTCCTTTGATATAAGCATCGGCAACCACTGAAGCAGAATTGTTCCCGATCATAATATCAGAATATCCTGGGCTGCTCCACTCCGGAAGAAACCCTCCTTCTTTGAATGCATTGGCTAAACCTTCCTGCATTTCTACATTCATACTTGGATATACAAGGTTCAGGAAAGGGTAAAGAGCGCGAAAAGTATCCCAGAATCCGGTTCCCGCGAACATTTTCCCGTCCAGAATCTTTCCGTTGTAAGGACTCCAGTGTTTTATATTGTTCTGAGCATCAATTTCATATAATTTTTGGGGAAAGAATAATGTCCTGTACATCGAGGAATAAAATGTCCTCATCTGCTGATCGGTTCCGCCTTTTACTTCAATTCTTCCCAAGGTTTTGTTCCAGATATTCTTTGCATCTGTTTTTACCTGTTCAAAATTCCTGCCCGCGATTTCTCTTTTAAGATTCAGTTCTGCCTGCTCGAAACTGATGAATGAAGAAGCTGTTCTTGCATAAACGCTTTCTTTATCTTTTAATTTAAAACCAACAATGGCACCGGCATGATCACTGGTAATTTCCAGCTGGTTTTTAACGAAAACACTGTCTTTCCATGTGGTCGTCAAATCAAAATCCTTGTCAAACTGGACAACAAAATAGTTTTTGAAATTATTATATTTTCCCCTTGAATATTTAGTGGTGTACCCCAGAATTTTTCTTTCCTTAGGAAGGATTTTGATATATGATCCTTTATTCAGGGCATCAATAACAATATAAGCGCTGTCTGTCTTAGGAAAATCGAATTTGAAGAAAGCTGCTCTTTCTGTGGGAGTAAGCTCTGTGGTCACATTGATATCAGCCAGATAAACGCTGTAGCTGTAAGGTTTAGCAACCTCAGCTTTATGACTGAACCAACTTGCCCGTTCTTCCTCCTTAAATTTTAGTTTACCTACACCCGGCATGATTGCAAAAGCTCCGTAATCGTTCATCCAGGGAGAAGGTTGGTGGGTTTGTTTAAAACCTTTTATTTTGTCTGCATCGTAGGTATATGCCCATCCATCACCCATTTTCCCCGTTTGCGGAGTCCACAGATTCATTCCCCAGGGAAGTCCTATGGCAGGATAGGTATTTCCATTGGATAAGGAAGGCTTGGACTGTGTTCCCATCAAAGGGTTTACATAATCGGCAAGAGATCCTTCCTGGCCAAATACTAAAATATTGAATAGAATAAAAAAACTTGAGAATAAAAACTTCATGATATCATTTTGTTAAATTGATCCTGGCTTTCTTCAAAGCATACCCTGCTGCACCAAGAATGGCCGCATCTTCAAAAATAGCAGAAATTTTAATAGGAAGATTGATTTTATGCTCTTCCAAATGCTGATTTAACCTCTTTTTAAAGTAAGGATACACTTTTGCAATATTTCCGCCTATAACCAGCACTTCGGGGTTATAGCCCTTTACATATTTTATAATGAACCCGGCAAAGGAATCTGCATACTCGTCAAATATCTGGGTCTGTATATCTTCCGGCTCGTCCAGCAGGTCTTTGGTACCGGAAATTTTCTTACCGGTTAAGGCTGCATATTGATTGACAAACCAGCGTGTTGCCAGATAATCTTCACAGATGGAATCTTTGAAAGGCGAATCCCATAAATCTTCATCTGAAGCTGTTTCTCCATTATAGAAAGCTGTTCCGAGACCTGTCCCGAGGGTTACTCCAAAAATCTTATTATATTCCTGTACACAACCTCCAAAAACTTCTCCTTCAAGGAAGGCTCCGGCATCATTTACAAAATGAATCTGATCCGGGGAAACGGAAAGTCTTTGGGCTAGCTCGTCTTTGATATTGACCTTATAGATATCAATAAATTTTCCCTGCTGCATCAGCGATATTCCATTTTTATAATCAAAAGGACCGGGCATGGCTATACCGATCAGAAGCTCGTTTCTGACAAGATCATGGATCACCTTTTCGATGGCTGAGACCCAGGCAGAAAAAATGGTTTCGCGTGTCCCGAAGGAATCAACATGTTCTCTTACATAAGTAGAACTGATGATTTCACGTTTTTCAGGGTCAACCTGTGCCATGGTAATGTGCGAACCGCCGATGTCTATTCCTACTATATTCTGCATTATATTCTTTCTTTATATTCTGTATAAGTTATTCTTTTTCATTAAAAGGGACAGACAGGAAAGTAATTACTTCCCGCCTGCCATCCTAAATCCCCTAATTTTATTTTACTTTTTACACGCCTGTTGAGGATTCAAATTTTACTCTATGATCACCTTTCCCGAAGATTTCATCTGACCTTCTTTTGAATTGATCTTATAAACATAAGTTCCTGAAGATAAATTACCGGTACTGATCCGCATATCATTTTTATCAATTTTCTGGTTTACGATTAATTTTCCTGCCATATCATACAATGCAATCTCGCTGGCAGTATTATCTTTAATGGTAAAGTGAATATCATTTCCTTTTTTAACCGGATTGGGGTATGCAGAAGCTATATTATTTTTTTCTGAATCAATATCTTTAGTGGAAAGCGCAGCAGCACAGGCTACATCTGTTCTCCAGTTCGCAGCTGACATATTGATCAGAGTTGCAAAATGAGTGTTTGCTGTAGCATCCAGAGCTCCGTTTCCGCTGCCTTCGTTCATTTTCCAGTTCGCTTCAAGATTGGGAGAACCGGCCGGAACGTTGCAGTTGTTGGCAAGAATTTCTGAGGCTGTCAATGCTCTTTTCCAAACTCTGAATTCATCCAGGAATCCGTTAAGGGTACGCGAATTGTCATAGTTTCTGGCCAGATAAAGAATCCCGTTTGCTGTAAAATTTCCGGAAGCCGCTACACTGGCATCAAGCACTCCATTGATATAAATTTTCATGGTTGATCCATCGTAGGTGGCAGCTATATGATTCCATGTATTAGTTGCCAATGCTGCAACACTGTTCAGTTTTACCTGAGAAGATCCGAAGCTTAATATAAACTGCAGCCTGTTATTGGCCAGATTTCCGTCGCCAAACCTCAGCATTGCAGAATTATTATCCCCCACTTCAATGCCAATTACTGATGAAATATAGGGAAACGCTGTTTTAAAAGCATTTACTTTTATCCATCCTTCGAAAGTTATGGCATTTCCGCTAAGATTAAACTGTCCTGCATTCAGGTAGTTTGTGCTTCCGTTAAAAGAAAGGGATCTTGCCCCGGGACTTTGTACAGGAGCAAATCCGCTGTTAAATGCGGCTTCGGCAGAATAGGTGCTTGTATTGCCTCCTCCGCATACGGCCTGTACTTTCCAAACGTAATTTGTATTTTCTGTAAGGCCCGGAAGGGTATAAGAATTTGCAGAAATATTCTGAACATCAATCCATGTATTTGCTGCAGCTGTTTTGTATTGTAAATTATATGAAGTTGCACTTGGTACTGCATCCCATGACACATTAGTGGTGGTTCCCAAAAAGCTTCCGGATTTCAGGCCTGACGGGGCCGCGCATCCGTTTCCCGAATTGAATCTCGGTGCAAATAAATAGGTACTTGTGAGTGTTGCTGAGCAATTGGATTGTATTCTCCAGTCGTAATCTGTATTCATTGCCAAACCACTGATGGTAATGCTGCTTCCTGAATAATTATTGGCAGCATTGATCCATGTTGTTGAACTGGCAGGCTTATAATCAATATTATAGGTTATGCTTCCGTTTGAAGTCCATTTTAAGGTGGCTGAAGTTCCTGTAAGGTTAGCTGCTTCCAGCCCAAGAGGTGGATCACAAGCGGTTCCCTGACTCCAGGAATAAAGCGGCCCGGAAAGAAGGGTATTTTCGTTGTAAAGAATATTCGACCCAGTGCTTAAATAGCTTGCATTATTAACTCCGTTAAGATCATACCACATAAAAACGCCGTAACCGTCATTGATTGTATTGGTAGCCAAAGTGGAAAGTGTAGCAGCAGAAGTAGACTGAGGGTTTGAGTTCTGTATCCATGTAGCAGCAGCGGAAAGTTTGGACTTGGTAAGAGGCGGTACAGAAGGCGCACTGTAAGTTCCATAATAAGGATTCCAGCTGTAATTGATATAATTTCCGGCTGCATCACCATTGTAGCTTTGTCTTGAAGTGGCAGGTCCTAAATAATAGAAAGTGATCAGCTTATCAGGCATGGCCAGTTTAAGTTCCTGTAACAGCATAACAAAAGAGCTGCTATTGGGCTGTCCCGTTCCGTTGTTTCCGTAGCCTGCATATTCATCGTCAAGATCCACCCCATCCAAACCATACGTGTATACAGTATGGGCGAGCTGTTGTGCGAAATCACGTGCAGCTTCCCGGTTCGGGAAATTTGAAATTCCGGCTCCCTGATGGTTTCCGAGAATGTCCAGAAGTACCTTGATTCCTTTCTGCTGTAAGGGACGAACGTAGGTATTGACGTCATTCAGTACTTTGGTTACGTTATTGTTATTCGAAATATAAGCTCTGCTTTTGGAAACATCATAGTTGATATTGGCAGCAAAGATAATAGCCACATCAAAAAGCTGTCTGTTTGTATTCTGCAAAGTATACGATCCTGCATTCAGCATATTATTGTTGTTCACCTCGACATAGCAGACCCCTACAGGATTGAGCTGCTGAGCTTTAAACAAGGATGCCCCGTGAACGACCAGTAAGATCAGGGCGGCAAGAATAGATTTGTTTTTCATAGTATTAATTTAGTTTCGGTAAAACCGCCGGGCCGGAGCCCGGCGATAGTGATCTTTTTATTTTATAATTAATTTTTCAGTCTGCTTAAGGCTTCCGTTCTGGGATTCAAACTGAATGATATAAGTACCTTCTTTAAGTCTTGAAAGATCATATTGCTGATCTCCTGCATTGATTATTTTTGTGTTCAGAGGGTTGCCGGTAAGGCTATATACCGTTAATTTCCCTTTGTTGTATTCTTCCGGAACTGAAACTGTAAACGGGGAAGACTTGCTTACAGGATTCGGGTATAATTTCACCTGCTTTTTAGCTGTAACTTCCTCCAGGCCAGCATTTTGATTTCTTGCTGTTGTAGAGCCTGCCGGACATGGTATATCTGTTCCCCAGTTGGAAGCATCAATACCGGTAAGCGTCAACGTTACTCCATTTCCTGAGCTGTCCTGAACCGAAGAACCGCTTCCTTCGTTAAATTTCCAATAGGCAGCAAGAGAGGTGGCCGGAAGGGTTACATTACACATATTCTGGCTGATTTCTGTTTGGCTTAATGCTCTTTTCCAAACACGTACCTCATCTACCTTACCATTGAAATTCCTTGATGTATTATACAGATATCCTACGTTAAATGCTCCGTTAGAATTCACACTTCCCGTCTGGGATTTGCTTGCATCAAGAACTCCATTGATATAAATTTTCATGGTTGAGCCATCATAAGTCGCCGCCACATGATACCATGTGTTGGCATTCAATGCTGTAGCAGCGGTTAGTTTTTGCTGTACATTATTGATACTCAATACAAACTGAAGCTTATTATTGGCAATATTGGCATCGCCCAGTCTTAAAAATGCTGAATTGCTGTCACTTACCTCCGTTCCCCAAAGAGACGAAATATAAGGTGATGCTGATTTAAAAGAAGATGGCTTTATCCATCCTTCCAGTGATAATGCCGAACCGGTTAAGTTCAGGTTTCCCGCAGCACCTGATTCTGTGCTTCCATCAAGTGAAAGAGAGGTAGATCCGGAAGGAGCCGTTCCTGTCCCGCTGTTGAATCTCGGAGCAAACATATAGGTACTTTTTACGCTACAGTTTGTTCTGATTCTCCAGTCGTATTCCGTATTGGCTGTCAATCCTGAGATGGTTACGGACGTAGCAGTGGTAGCCGTTGCAGCATTCGTCCATGTGGCAGAAGTAGCCGGTTTATAATCCACATCATAAGTGCTGGTTCCTACGGCTGACCAGTTTAATTTTGCACTTGTTCCCGTAAGGTTGCTGGTAAATAGTCCGATAGGAGCATCACAATTGGCCCCCTGTGTCCATGACTGTAAAGCAGTGCTTAAGACAGTCTGCTCCCCATATAATGTCTGTGTTCCTGCTGAAAGCTGTGATGTTTCATTGGTTCCATGAAGATCATACCACATAAATACTCCGTATCCGCCGTTCTTCGTCTGGGTAGCCAGGCTGGTTGTAGTGGAATTGGAAGTATTTCCCAGCCATACTGCAGCCGGAGAGATCTGTGCATTGGTAAGGGGCGGAACATTAGGTGCAGAAAAAGTTCCATAATTGGCATTCCAGCTGTAGTTAACATAGTCTCCTACTCTAAGTCCGTTCCATGAAAGTCTTGAAGCTGCCGGACCATAGTAATAAAAAGTTATCATTTTATCCGGCAATAAGGCTTTTAATTCCTGTACAAGCATCACAAAAGAGCTTGCATTGGGCTGTCCTGTTCCATTATTTCCATAATCAGAATATTCATCATCAAAGTCGATTCCGTCCAGACCGTAAGTATTCACAGTATGGGCAAGCTGCTGGGCAAAATCCCTGGCCGATTCACGGGTAGGAAAATTACAAAGGCCTGCTCCCTGATGGTTTCCCAAAATGGTCAGCACTACCTTCATTCCTTTTGCCTGAAGCGGTTTTATGTAGGTATCTGCATTGGTCAGTACTTTTGTAACGTTATTGTTACAGTACAGGTAAGGTCTGCCTCTTCCTGTATCGTAATTTATATTGGCTGCGAAAATATTGACGACATTAAACAAATATTTACCTGATGTCTGCAGCTTGTATGAGCCTGCATTCAGGATATTGTTGTTGTTTACTTCCACGTAGCATATTCCCGTAGGGTTAAGCTGCTGCGCATTCAGCACAGGAATGGCATGAATGATCATTACGATCAACATAGTAATGGCTTTTTTCATAATGTTTTTTTTAAGTTGTTTTGATGTATTGATATCTATTCATATTCTCCTCTCCGGAAAGGAAGAAAATGATCAGCTGCTGACCGAAAAATTTCATATGAGATCCCTTCAATGAAATTTTTGTAAAACACTGAAACTAAAAAAACGGGAATAAAGGGCATGCTGCCACCTGCTGCAAATATCGAATCTAAGTCAGTAAATCCTGATTCTCGTTAAAGGTTTTCCATAACAGTTCTCCAAACAATGTGTTGGCCCAGGCAAACCATTCCCTGGTAAATTTCTTATCGTTGTCCTTGTGAAAGGATTCATGCATAAATCCTGTTCCACCGTGGGTTTTCTGTAAAGTTTCTATACACCATTTTATCTCCTTCTTGTCGTTGGAAGTAAGTGCTTTCATAATGATACTCATTGGCCATATCATATCAAGCCCGATATGTGGTCCACCTATTCCTTCTGCCAGCTTTCCTTTGAAGAAGAACGGGTTGTCTTTTGACCAAACGTATTTTCTCGTATTCAGGTAAACGGGATCGTCTGCTTTTACAGCATCCAGATAGGGTAATCCTAACAAGCTCGGACAGTTGGCATCATCCATCAGGTTGTAGCTTCCGAATCCGTTGGTTTCAAAGGCGTATATTTTTCCGTATTCCGGATGATCGTAGATTCCGTATTTTTTGATGGCGGCATCTACCTCATCGGCAAGGCTGTTCAGCTGCTGGGCAAGCTTTTGCTCATTTTTAATCTTGGAAACCATTTCTGCCGCCTGGCGTAGGCTTACTACCGCAAATAAATTGGATGGTATCAGGAAAGCGTAGATCGTAGCATCATCACTCGGACGGAACATGGAATTGATAAGTCCAACTGGATTTGTAGGATAACCGTATCCTCCCATTGGAATTCCGTCTGTAGCCCAGGCTGTTGTACGTTCAAATTGGTAAGGTCCTAAACCTGTTTTTCTCTGCTGTTCTGTAAAGGTCTGTAAGGTAAGCTTGATTCCCTGGAGCCAGTCATTGTCAAATGGTTTTGTATCCCCTGTCGTTTTCCAGAAATGATACGCAAGGCGGATAGGATAGCAGAGTGAATCTATTTCCCACTTTCTTTCGTGGATGCCCGGCTTCATATCTGTATGATCGTATTCTTTCCATTTGCTTATTTTATTTTCATCGTTATAAAAAGCGTTGGCATATGGATCTTTCAGGATAAATTCTGTCTGTTTATGGATAACTCCTGAGATGAGTTTATGTAATTTTTCGTCTTTTTTTGAGAACTGCAGATAAGGGAAAACCTGTGCAGAGCTGTCGCGAAGCCACATGGCATCAATATCTCCGGTAATTACGTAGGTATCCGGGATTCCGTTGGTCTCTTTATAAAAAACGGTAGTATCTAATGTATTGGGGAAACAGTTTTCGAAGAGCCAGACAAGTTCCTTATTTTTCACTTTCTTTTTAAAAGCTGCAATTGCACTTTCTACCGCTTCACTGGTAAAATGTCTTTTATCTTTGGGAACACGGACAACAGGGAAATCTTCTGTACCCAGTGTTTTCGCAAAAACATTCTGAGTAAAGAGTAATCCAGCTCCTGCCAGCGCACTTGTCTTTATAAAATTTCTCCTTTCCATTATACTTTTATTGATTTATTTTTTTATTGATTTATTTTACGGGCTTGCTTCCCATTACAAATTTCAGTTCGCCGCCGTTCATGATATCGCTGTGGCTGATTTCCCAGCTTTTGAATTCTTTACCATTCAAAAATATTTTCTGAACGTAGATGTTTTTATCTGATATTTTATCTGCAATGACGGTGAATGTTTTCCCATTTTCCAGCTTTAAAGATGCTTTAGGAAACTGTGGTGCTCCAATGGCATAAACAGGCTTTCCCGGAGTTACAGGATAAAATCCTAATGATGAGAAAATATACCATGCAGACATCTGGCCACAGTCTTCATTATTGACAATTCCGTCCGGTTTTGCTGCGTACATATTGTCGCGGATGAATTTTATCATTTTCTGGGTTTTGTAAGGACTTCCTGCATAATTGTACAGGTAAGGAACATGATGTCCCGGCTCATCACCAAATCCCAGAGAGCCGATGAATCCTGAAATATCCACATGCTGCTCCCCTTCCATTTTTAAAGCTTCAGTAAAGGTTTTATCCAGTTTTTCTTCAAAACCTTTTTTTCCGCCATACAAATTCATCATTTCATCGATCTGATGGGGAACAAAGAAATCATAAGCCCAGATATTTCCGGAAACCCAGTGTGGCTGCAATTTTTTCCAATCGTTTAGTTTAAAATCAGCAAGGAATTCACCGTTCTTCTGTCTTGGCCAGAAATGACTGTTTTCTTTGTTGAAGGTATTCAGGAAGTTCATGGAGCGTTTCTTATAAACTTCCGCTTCTTCTTTTTTACCCAGTTTCTCGGCAAGTTGCTGGATACACCAGTCATCGTAGGCATATTCCAGGGTTGCAGAAACTGAAGCTCCGTTTTCGGATGGTGTATAACCTAGTTTGATGTAATCATTAAGACCTCCGCCTCCATCGCTGCTGCTCATTTTATCTGTTAAGGAAGCATCTTTCATCGCTGCAAAGGCTTTTTCCTGATCTATTCCCGGTACGCCTTTGGAAATGGCATCCCAGATTACCGATACGCTGTGATATCCGAGCATACAGAAATTATCATATCCGCACAGTTCCCAGATCGGCATATGATCTTTACGGTCTGTATACCTGCTGATCAGGGAATTGGCAAATTCTTTCGTATGTTTCTGATCCATAATGGTCAACAAAGGGTGTGTTGCCCTGAAGCCGTCCCAATAGGAATAGGTACTGTAGTTGGTAAACCATTTCGTGTTCATGTTTTCCTGTGCGGCAACATAATCTCCGTTGGTATCCATATACAGGTTAGGCGCTATGAAAGTGTGATACACTCCTGTATAGAAAATTTTTCTCTGGTCATCCGTACCTCCCGTCACCTGGAATCTGCTGATCAGGTCTCTCCATGTTTTCTGGGCAGTTTCTTTAGCTTTTGCAAAGTCTACGTTTTTTGCTTCCGCATCAAAGTTTTGCTGTGCCCCTTCTGTACTTACCGGAGACAGGGATACTTTAACTTCTATGCTCTCATTTTCCTGAGTAGAAAATCTTACGAAAGCTTTGGCATCTTTGGCAAGCGCTATCTTTTCGTTTTCTTTTATCTTTCCTTCAGAATAGGTTCCGTAAGATTTGAAAGGTTTTGAAAACTCCATCACAAAATAGGCGAATCTTTTTCCTCCCCAGCCGTTGCTGTAGCAGTATCCTTTGATCTTATTGTTTCCTTCGATGCTTACCAGTGTATGGTAAATATTTCCGAAAATTTTATTGGTAGGATCTATGATTATATTTGCTTCATCACTTTTCGGGAAAGTATATTTGTGAAATCCTACCCTTGGGGAAGCGGTCAGTTCGGCCTTAATTCCGTAACTGTCCAGCATAACTGAATAATATCCCGGTGAAGCAGTTTCTTTATCATGACTGAATGTTGAACGGTAGCCGCTTTCCGGTTTGTCTTCTGTACCCGGAACCATTTTTATATTTCCTACGGTTGGCATCACCAGGATATCCCCAAGATCTGCCCAGCCTGTTCCGCTGAGATGATTATGGCTGAATCCCATAATGGTTTTACTGCTGTAATGATATCCCGAACACCAGTCCCAGTCACCGCTTTTGGTGTTCTGGTCCGGGCTAAGCTGGATCATTCCGAAAGGAGTGGTAGCCCCCGGGAATGTATGGCCATGTCCGCCGGTTCCTATAAAGGGATCTACCCAAGAAAGAATATCATCTTTCCGCTGCTGGGCATTTCCGGTATGGGAAACGAGAGCAATTAATAAAAATATAAGCAGTTCTTTTTTCATAATCATAATACGGAAATCTTAAAAATTCCTCAAGATAGGAGTTTATTTAACAATATAAAAACCTCAACAATGATTTCAACAAGCGGAAAAATAAAGTTGACGGGCATATTCCATTGGTTTTTAATCCATTTAGAGTGAGTTCTTTTTCATGAAATCAATGATTTCTGAAATATATCCAAACGCTATAGCTACAACGGTATCCGCCGCGCCATAATATACTGTCACCTTGTCTCCTTCTGAAAGTGCCGCGCACGGAAACACTACATTCGGGATGTCTCCTGTAAGCTCATACAATTCAGCCGGAGCCAGTAAGTAAGGTTTTGTTCTGTACAATACTTTTGACGGGTCTTCAAGATCCAGCAGCGAAGCTCCCATAGAATAACGGAAACCTCTGCAGGTATTGATTACACCATGATAGAAAAGCAGCCACCCTTCTTCTGTTTTGATAGGAACAGGTCCTGCTCCGATTTTTGTACACTGCCATGCGCTGTCTTCAAACGGAGCCACTTTCATTACACATCTGTGCTCGCCCCAGTATTTCATATCCGGACTGTAGCTGATGTAGATATCTCCGAAAGGGGTATGCCCATTATCGCTCGGTCTGCTCAGCATTGCATATTTACCGTTTATTTTTTCAGGAAAAAGAACTCCGTTTCTGTTAAATGGTAAAAATGCATTTTCACACTGAAAGAATTCTTTAAAATCAAAAGTATAGGCAATCCCGATCGTTGGTCCGTGATATCCGTTGCACCATGTGATCCAGTAACGGTCTTCTATAAAGGCAACACGGGGATCGTATTTATAATCGGATTCTATCATTTCGGTATTTCCGGCTTTCATATCGATAGGCTCGTGGTTGATTTCCCAATTGATCCCATCTTTACTGAAACCTGCAAAAATATTCATCTGTACCGCTTTGTTATCGCAACGGAAAACTCCTGCGAACCCATCCTCAAAAGGAACTACTGCACTATTGAAAATACTGTTGGATGTAGGGATCGCATATCTGTTGATAATAGGATTTGCAGAGTAACGCCACATAATATCGCGGCTGTCTTCCGGACGATCCTGCCAAGGGATCTTTGCTGGTTGAAATGTCATAAAGTATTTTTACTTTTTATTTAATGTATTTGATAAATGATTTAGTGTTCTTTTGGTTGTTCAGGATATGAGAACGGAACGAGCAGTGTCGCGGCAAATGCCGGTATGGTAGCAATCAGGACCCAGATAAAAAACATTTTGTAGCCTACCCAGTCGCTGATCATCCCGCTGAACATTCCGGGAATCATTACTCCAAGGTTCATAATACCTGTTGCAAAGGCATAATGAGCAGTTTTGTGTTCGCCGGGTGCAATTTGCTGCATGATATAGAGCATCAGCCCTACAAATCCGAATCCGTAGCCAAAATACTCCACAACAACTGCAATACCCACCGGAAGCAACTCCGACGGCTGAAAATGAGCCAGTAATGCATAGACCACAAATGGAATATTAAAGGCCGAGCACAGCCAGATCAATGATCTTTTCAGACCTCTTGCTGCAATGAAATAACCGGCCAGCACGGATCCTAAAATAAATGCCGCTGAACCATAAGTTCCATAAATAAGCCCGATATCCGACGTGGATAGCCCAAGGCCTCCTGAGGTTCTCGGCGCTTTGAAAAATAAGGGCGCAATCTTTATGGCAAACCCTTCTGCAAAGCGGTAAAGAATAATGAACAGTACAGCCCACAGGATATTCTTTTTTTGGAAGAAAGAAGTGATCACTTCCAAGAGTTCTTTGCGAACGTTTCTTGATTTCCTTACTTCTTTTTGCTCTTTACTTTTATTTTCTTTTGGCAAAACAGCGTAATGGTAAACAGCTAAAACCAAAAACAGAAGCCCATAAATCCCCATGATGATCATCCAGGCATTCGTTACCCCATGTGTTTTTTCCAGAACTCCGGCTAAATAGACCAGAACCCCACTGCTGATAATCTTTGCCAGGTTATAAAAAGCGCCCTGCCAACCGATATATTTTGCCTGTTCTTTATTCGTCAGAAAATTGATATAAGTTCCGTCTGCAGCTATATCGTGTGTAGCACCACAAAATGCAACGACTGCAAAAAGGGCGATGCTGTACCTGAAAAAATCCTGCATCGGCAAGCTTAGAGCAATGAGCGCGAATAGCATCCCTATGGCAAACTGGGTGGCTACAACAAAGAATTTCTTTGTTTTATAGATCTCCAGGAAAGGGCTCCAAAGGGGCTTCAATGTCCAGGAAAACATAATCAGGGCGGTCCAGAATGTGATTTTAGAATCTGAAATTCCCATGTCTTTGTACATGATCCCGGAGACTGCATTAATAGTTACAAAGGGGATTCCCATTGCAAAATATAATGTTGATATCCAGAATATCGGTTTTACCGACTGATTTTCAGAGCTGTTGTTTCCCATGTTTATACTAAATATTAAAGAAAAAGAGAGCCTCTCAAAAGGATCATCCCGCATTGAAACGAAACTAAAATTGAAGAATCTAAACTAACGTGTATCAGAAATTTCTTCTACCGGAATGAAAAAACCAAATTAAATCTAACTTTTGAGACGGCCTCTTTATCTTTATAATTGATCTGCCAAAATTATTACTTTTTGTCCCACCACAACTTGGTTCCACCTGTATCAGGACCTCCAAGATATTGCAGCGCCTGGGCATAGTTCAAAGTACTGTTACGGTATTTTGATGGAATAGGGATTCTTCTGATCATAGCATCAGTGCTTATCGCTCCTTGGCTATCATTCAATACATTTTTGAAAATGATTGGGTAGCCCGTTCTTCTTTGTTCTGCCCATGCTTCTGCACCATCAGGATAAAGCGCAATCCATTTTTGCGTCATAATTCGTTCTAATTTTCTTTCAAAAGAATCTGTGGCACTCCATTTTATGGTAATTGTACTTAGCTGCGGGTTTCCTGGCAAGATATCGTTAGAATGATTTTTCGGATCTACATAAGGTGCTTCTGTAGAAGTAGAATTATTTACATAAGCATCATAGGCTGCAGCCTTTCCCCATTCTTCTAAAGATACAGAAATTCCCTTATTATAATTAGTTCCAGCATCTCCGGCTCCTACGTAACCTCTAATAGCAGCTTCTGCCTTAAGAAACCATGCTTCAGCAGCGGTAAAAATTTTGTTTTTGCCATTTGAGCTAGAAAAGTAATCTCCATTAGCAGAGATCGCTGCTGCCTTTGAGTAACTTCCGTAGCCTGGAGTTAAATCTACCCCTTGTCTTACTCCTATATATTGGTTTAATACACCGGCATCGGTTGCTGGCTGTGCATATAAGGAAATTCTCGGATCATTATAACCGTTCATATATGCCATTAAAGGGGCCCCAACTTTACAATCGCCCCAAGAATAAATAATATCAAATAGTGGAGAAGCCTTTCCATAAGAAACCAAAGCATTTTCTGAAGTATCATCAATTAATCCAGCAGATGACGCAAGTGCTTCTTCTGCATATTGCTTTGCTTTTGCAGGATCCGCATAGCTGATTCTTATGGCATATCTGAGTTTCAGAGAGTTTGCCAGCTTTGCCCAATTGGCAGTATTCCCTCCAAAAACCAAATCTGATTTAGAAATTACTGATTTATCTTCTACTCCAATTGGTTTCTGTAATGCAACGATTGCTGCATTGAGATCGGTAACAAAATGATTATAGGCATCTTGCTGAGAGTCAAAATCTGTAATACCGTTTGCTCCGGGTGTTTCAAATTTGCTATAAATTACCGGCCCGTGAGCATCTGAAACTTTTTGTGCTGCCAAAATTCTTAAAATATTGAGAACTGCCAAAGATTGAGAAAAATCTATCCCTGGATAATATTTTGGAGCGTTTAATTTGAAATTTTTGTACTGCTGATTAACATCTTCCAATTGATTGAGCATAATTCTTTCGTTCCAGCCATCCATCATAAAATAGGTGGTATTGTTTATCCCTCCATTATAACGTGTTGCTGTACTGAAAAAACCACTGTACATATCTGCATTTAAATTAGTTTGCAATTGATATATCCAGTTTTGAGGATTTTGTAAATTGCTTTGTATCTGTCTTAAAGGATTGGTAAGCAATGCAAAATCTGCCAAAAGCTGCTCGTCATATACCCCATTGTATTCGGAATCTATTTCTTCAAAATTGCTGGTACAGTTTAATAAGGGTAAAAGTCCTATTGTACCTAACATTAATATTTTAAAATATTTATTTTTCATTATTATTGTATTAAAAGTTTGCTTTTATTGAGAAACCTATGGAACGGGTAATCGGCATACCAAGGATATCCACCCCAACTCCACCCGGATTTACACCAGACACCTGTTCCGGATCGAATGGCGCTTTGTTATACAGGAAGAATAAATTGGTTCCAATTAAGCTTAGCGTTGCATCTTTAAAATATTTACCGTTTATACTAAATTGATAAGAAATAGAAGCCTGTCTTAATCTTACATTTGTTGCATTATACATATACGCTTCATTAATACCTCCTGAACCCCCTACTACATCATAATATGCTCTTGCATCTGTTTTTCCTGTATACGCTGTTCCATTTGCATATGCTGCATTGGCAATAGAAACACCTCCATTGTCTCGGGCATCAGCAGAAACCTGGCTTACTCCTTTTTTGTCATTCAAAGCCTGTGTAATCCCTAGTACTTTACCTCCGAATTTACCATCAATCAGAAAATTAATATTTATTTTTCCGATATTAAATGTGTTATTAAAACCTAACATAAATTTAGGATTCGGATTCCCTAAAAACGTTTGTCTGTCTGCAGCCAATTGGGGAACTCCGTCTGCAGTGACTACAATTCTTCCTTGCGCATCTCTCAAGAAAGCCGTTCCGTAAATATCTCCGAAAGAACCACCTACTTTAATTCCGTTGTAGCCACCACCAGTCAAGAAAAACGGTTTTACATCACCACTCCCTGTATAGAAACCGATTGGGAATACTTCTTTTATCTTATTTTTATTTGCAGAGGCATTTACAGCAACCGTCCAGCCAAATTTTTTAGAATCAAATACTTTATAAGACAAACTGGATTCGAAACCAGTATTTTGAATTTTTCCTGCACTGATATCAATTCCTGCCAGATTGGTACCATATATACTGCCTCCTGTACTTACATTTTTCAGATATTGATTAGATACATTTGAATTGTAGTAAGTAATATCGAAACTCAATCTATTATTAAACAATCTGAATTCTGTTCCCGCTTCAAATGTTTTGTTCATTTCCGGTTTTGGGAACAGATAGGCAAATTGTGGAAAATTTGCAATATCTACAGGTGCTGAGCTATAAGATCCTGTAATTACACCACCATTAAAAATAGGTTGAGGATTTGTAGATGTAGGATCTAAGGCATTACCCACAGTTGCGTATGATGCTCTTACTTTCCAAAAATTAATAGCTTCAGGAAGCTTGAAAACATCGCTCAAAATAGAGTTAAGACCTACGGAATAATAATCAAAATTATTTTTAGGAGCTTTTGATAATGTGGAAGACCAATCGACTCTGTACGTAAGATCTAAATACAATAGTCTTTTATATCCAAAATTGGCGCTTGCAAAAACCGACTGATCTTGTCGATGCGGAGTGTCTATTTTGTACCCATTCCCTTCACCATTCCAAGCAAGGTTATTTAAAGTAAAAAGATTAGCAGTAAATAATCTGTTGTTTTCTATATTGGTAATTGTATATTTAAGGTCAGAAATACTTGTTCCAACCGTAAAATCAAAACTTAGATTATCATTGATTTTTGGGCTCCCCGCTAAAATAAAATCACTATAAGTTGTGGTTTTTTCAATCGTATTTTTTGACAATTTTCCATTGATTCCACTTACAGTATTGTTAGAAAACGCATAAATATCACGCTGTGTATCAGAATTATAATAATTATAATTCCCTCTCAATTTTGCAGTTAACCAGCTGTTTAAGGCATAACTTAAACTTGCAGATCCGTAGAAATTTTTATTTTTGGTTGTAACAGGATTTTTGTTAAGAATCCAATAAGGATTTTGGGTTTCACTATCCTCAAAACCACCATCCGGTCTGATCGCCCACCAGTTTTGTGCAGGTAAAAAACGGGTATTATTAAAATAGGTATAGTTATCTCCACTGAACTGATCAAAATCGATTCCTCTTGGCAACCAATATAAATTACTTATTGGAGAGAAGTAGGAGCCCGGTGTCAATCTATTTTTTGAATTCTGCAAAGAAGCCATTATGTTGGCATCCAATATCAATTTATCGTTAAGAAATTTACTGGAATTTCTATAATTAATATTATATTGATCAAATGTTGAAGTTGGGATTACACCTGTATTATTAGTACTACCTAAAGAGAAAAAATTGGTTGTTTTTTCATTGCCAGCCTGAAAGCTTAAACTATTGATCCTTGTAATTCCTGTATCAAAAAAATTTTTCACATAGTCTTTAGAAGCTCCTTTTGCGCCCCAGCTATCATAAGTACCTGTAGCTCCTGTAGCAGCATTATAAGGGGTTGACTGTAAATAACTATTCTGTAATTTTGGTAAATTGTAAACATCATCGAAAGTAATGCTTGATGAAAAAGCAATACTGCTCCTTCCTGCAACTCCTTTTTTTGTCACAATCAAAACTGCACCATTACTTCCTTGCGAGCCATATAAAGCAGCCGCAGAAGCACCCTTTAAGAAGTTGATGCTTTCTATATCTTCAGGATTTATTGTACTTAAAACATCTCCAGTGTCTGGCATTCCTGAAAAATAATCTACGTTTGGACCACCTGTTCCTGTAATACCTGTATTGTTTACGATAGGAACTCCGTCAATAACATACAAAGGTTGGCTATTTCGTGTGGATTTGTCCCCCCTCATGGTGATTCTCACGGATCCACCTACACCACCATTGGTTTTATTAATCTGTACATTGGAAACCTTTCCGTTGATTGAATTCAAAAGATTGGGTGTTTTTACTTCTGTCAGCTCATCCCCTCCTATCTGCTGGCTGGAGTACGTTAAGGACCGTACCTGCCTTTTTATCCCCAAAGAAGTAACAACCACCTCTTCTATTTTGGTTGTTTTAGCAGTATCTGCCGTTTTTGTTTCCTGTGCGTAAGCAGATAAAGAAATAGCTAATAAAACCGGTATAACAGTTTTTCTCATAAGGTTAGTTTTATTAAGATTTATTTGAGAATCAATTACATCGCTTTAAATATTGTATGCATTTCAAAATGATATTTATCTTCATTTTTCAGCAACATTTGCATCAAATAATTAAAGTTTTGTTAAGATTTAATTCATATTAGCAAATCTAAATTTTGTTGACAGCCAGATATAATGCTATTTTATCATAAAACGATATTATTTTTTCACATGCTTTCAAAAACATGCATTTAGAAGCTGATTTTCAGTAAAATAAGATAAACAAACCCTAAGACTTACAATCAGCAATATGATGCTTTTTTTACATTTTTTGATTAAAATACATTGGATAACATAAAAAATCCGGATATAATTACCCGGATTTACTGACAGAAACGTACATTTTCATTAACGTATTATTCTATTTTTTTAACTCCTTTAAAAAGTTCTTTAAATTCAGTAGGAGTCGTTTTTTTAATGGATTTGAAAACTTTATTAAAATTAGCGATATTATTGAAGCCTGCCTCAAATGCAGTTTCAAAAACGGTGAGATTCTTCTCCATCAGCCATCGTGCAGCATAACTAATCCTGATCTCGTTTAAGTAATTCACAAAAGTCTTGCCCGTTCTTTTCTTAATGAACCTGTTGAAAGTCACACTGCTCATATTAATAAGGGATGCCGCATCATGAAGTGTTATTTTGCTTTCAAAATTTTTATGGACAAAATCATGGACAATCTTCATTTTATCATTATCAGCAAAGGTTTCCAACTCTATACTATAGGAAGATAAAAGGGTTTTGTCTTCTGCGACTGCCAGCTCGTTGAGAATCTTCATGATCTCAATAAAGGATTCAAAGCTGTTCATTTTGGACAAATTGAAAAAAGAATCTTTAAGCTTTTCCGCCGTTTCCTGGGAAAACAATATTCCCCGAATGGATTCTTTCATCAGATTACTGATAGGCTTCAAAATATTTTTGTCCATCATGGACTGATTAAAAAAGTCCTGATTGAACTGAACCGTAATTTCATGGGTCTTCCGGTTTTTGCATCTGTAATTCGCCCAGCAGTGCGGAAGATTAGGTCCTACCAAAACCAGTTCAATATCGCCGATCTCGCCGGTGTGGTCACCAATCATCCTGCGATATCCCTTTCCTTTGCTGATAAAATTGATCTCGATCTCCGGATGATAATGATAGGGAAAATCAAAGGATGCCTTTATCCGGTCAAACACAAGAAAACTGTCCTCTGGAGATAATGGGGTTATTTCTCTCAAAATATTTTCTAGCTTGCTCATCTAATTTTTGAAGAAATTAAAGTTATAATTCAATACAGTATTTTTTTACAAATTTGATAAAAAACCCAATAACTACTATATAATTTTTACTTTTTTTGTTTTTTTATTAAAAAAGTAAAAGAAAAACAGAAAATATCTGTTCCTAAAATTTCCAATTCCAAATTTTTAAAGGCCGGTTTACTTATTAATGCCGGTAAAGTATTCTTTTGTATCTTTAAACTAAAGTAAAAGTATGCAGGAGAAACTTATTTTTGAAGACCACTACAAAAAACTCGGACTTGAAATCTTCTCCGAAAAAAATCTGGAAACCATTAATGGAAATAAATTCAGATATGATATTAAGATCCTTTTCATCCCGGCAGGCTATGAGCTTACCGTAGATTTTAATCATTATAAGGTTTCAAAACCTTCCCTGTTTTTTCTCACCAGCCAGCACCTGAAAATAGAAAAAGGACAGGAAGACTCCATGCTGCTTTACTACAACCGGGATTTTTACTGTATTCAGATTCATGACAAAGAAGTAGCCTGTGACGGTCTTCTTATTCACAACGTATTTGAAATTCCTTTTGTAGAGCTTACTGATAAGGAAACTTCCGATATTAAAAACCTATTCGGGAATATAAAGGATGAACTGGAATGGAAAGATTCTTCTGCAGAAGAAATGATCAGAACGTATGTAAAGCAGATCATCATCCGTTCCACCAGAAACTGGAAGAAACAGCACCTCAACAATACTAACATCAAAATTCCCGGCAGCGAGATGGAGGTGTTCAGAGATTTCAGCAGGTATCTGGAAATTCATTTCCGGGAAAAACACAATGTGTCAGATTATGCAGAACTTCTACATCTTGCGCCCAAAACTTTAACCCATAAATTTAAAAACCTGAATCTGGAATCTCCCAACCAGCTGATCATCAACAGAATTTTACTGGAAGCCAAAAGACTTCTGTTTTATACCGATAAACCCGTTAAAGAGATTGCCTATGATTTAGGCTATGAAGATCCGGCTTACTTCAACCGCCTTTTCACCAGTAAAACAGGAAATACACCGGCAAATTTTAAAAAAAATTACCATTCGGGAAAAAAGTACAACATTTAATCCTTTTTATCTATTGAATCAGGCATAGAACCGACATATCTTTGTATCATCGAAATCAACATATTAAAATAATAAAAATCAAACATTATGAGACGTAACGCAACAGCCGTTTGGAACGGTAACATCAAAGAAGGTAAAGGACATTTAACTACTCAAAGCACAACTTTAAACGAAACTCAGTATTCTTTCAACAGCCGTTTTGCAGATGGTGTGGGAACAAATCCTGAAGAATTGCTTGCAGCAGCACATGCAGGATGCTTTACTATGAAACTTAGTGCTGAACTTTCACAGGCAGGTTTCACTCCTGAAGAATTAAAAACAACTTCCGTAATCACCCTTGATCCAAGCATCGGGAAAATTACCAAATCCGAACTGACCCTTACCGCAAAAGTTCCGGGACTTTCTGAAGAAGAATTCCAGAAATATGCAAAAATCGCCGAAGAAGGTTGCCCGGTAAGTGCCGCTTTTAATTTTGAAATCACCCTGAATGCTACTTTAGCTTAATCGTATCAGAGTTTTTACCTGAACCATTAAGATTTTTAAGGATCAAGGAAAGTTAAGAGGAATATATTTTCATTGTATGATACCTGTCCACAGGTTCTTAACTTCTCTTTACCACTTAAATGATCTTAATGGTTATTTTTTTAAGAAAGTTACTATTTGAATTTTTGAAAGTACTTTTAAAAATAAAATATACCGATCGGTATATTTTATTTGTATATTTGTATTGAAATTTAAATACTTCAATGTCAAAAGCAGAAAAAACCAGACAGTTCATTATTGAAAAAACCGCCTCTTTATTTAATACCAAAGGCTATCTGTCTACGTCTTTATCTGACATTTCAGAAGCTACGGGTCTCACCAAGGGAAGCATCTACGGGAATTTTGAAAATAAAGACGAAGTCGCTCTGGAAGTTTACAAATACAATGCTGCCCTGCAGGCAAAAAACATGACAAGATCTTTCAGTGATGAATTTGTAACGACCATAGATAAACTACATGCTATCGTCAGCTTTTACCGGAAAAACTGGAAAGTGGTATTCGAAAACGGAGGCTGTCCCCTGATGAATGCAGCTACGGAAGCTGATGATATTTTTCCTGATCTGAAAAAACAGGTAACCCGGTCTTTTGAAAGCTGGATTCAAAAAATAACAGCCGTCATTATGGATGGACAGAAAAGCGGAGAAATATATCCGGATATTCATGCTGATGAATACGGATCACTCTTCATTATGCTTATAGAAGGTGGAATACTTCTCTCCAAAACAACAGGAGATGAAAAGTATTTGAACACTGCCTTAAACAGAATAGCATTTATGATCGACAAAGAACTAAAAATACTTCCCTCATAAAATTTTCATTATGGAAACAAAAAAAGTGGCCATCGTAGGATACAGCAGAATTCCTTTTGCCAGAATCAATACCGCTTATGCAGACCTGGACAATCAGGAACTCCTGGAAGCAACCCTTAACGGGCTGATCTCTAAGTATCATTTACAGGGAAAGCTTCTTGGTGAAGTAGCTGGAGGAGCAGTTATCAAGCATATTTCAGAAAGCAACCTCATCCGGGAAACCGTGATGAATACTGCACTTGATCCTGCAACACCTGCCTGTGATCTTCAGCAGGCCTGCGACACAGGAATTGAAGCAGCAGTCTATATCGGAAATAAAATAGCTTTAGGACAGATCGAAAGCGGAATCGCCTGCGGGGTTGAAGCCATGAGCAATATTCCGTTTGAATCAGCGCCGAGACTGAGAAAAGCATTATTAAAAGCCAATAAGGAAAAGTCAGTATTCGGGAAATTAAAACAGCTTTTAAGCCCAAAACTGAAAGACTGGATGCCCGTGCCTTATAAAGGACAGGAACCGAAAACAGGCCTGGTAATGGGCGGACATACGGAAATCACAGCAAAATATTATCAGATTTCCCGTGAAGAGCAGGATGAACTGGCTTTCAGAAGCCACAAAAACATGGCACAGGCTTATGATGAAGGATTTTTCGACGATATGATCATCCCCGCTTTCGGTTTGGATAAAGATAATAATCTCCGCAGAGATACCAGCCTTGAAAAACTGTCCCAATTGAAACCAGCCTTTGATAAAGAAAACGGAACTTTGACTGCCGGAAATTCAACTCCTTTCACCGATGGGGCATCTGCCGTACTGCTGGCCAGTGAAGAATGGGCCAAAGCCAATAACCTTCCTGTTTTAGCCTATATTACATTTTCAGAAGTAGCAGGGATAGAATATGTTGAAAATAAACAGAACCTTCTTCTTGCCCCGGTCTTTGCTGCCGACAGAATGCTTAAAAAGGTAGGAATGAAGCTGGAGGATTTTGATTATTATGAAATTCATGAAGCCTTTGCAGCACAGGTTCTGGCTACTATCAAGATCTGGGAAAACGATGATCTGGCTAAAAAATTCGGTCTTGAAAAAGCTTTGGGCAAAATTGACAGAAGTAAGCTGAATGTAAAAGGCGGAAGCCTGGCCGTTGCCCACCCTTTTGCAGCAACAGGAGGAAGAATTATCGGGACCCTGGCCAAACTGCTCAATGAAAAAGGAAGCGGGAAAGGTTTTATCTCTATCTGTGCCGCAAGGGGACAAGGTGTTACTATGATTTTAGAAAAATAAAACAAAACAAATATGGACAGATTAGCACAACTGCAGCAATTTATCGGAAAGGAATTTGATCAGTCACCTTCACCGTTTATGAAATGGCTCAATCCTATTGTAGTTTCTGCAGAAGAAGGAAATCTCGAATTCAAATATACCGTGAGACCGGAGTGGCTTAATCCTATTGGAAATCTTCATGGCGGTGTAACAGCAGCCATTGTTGATGACATTATCGGAGCCACCATGTTCTCCCTGAATGAAAATTCTTTCATAACAACCATCAATAATGTGATCGATTATTTTTCAACTGCAAAAGAAAATGATAATATTGTAGCCGAAACGAAAATTATAAAAAGAGGCCGGCAGTTTGTGAATGCACAATGCGAGATATGGAACGCAGACAAAACAAGACTGATTGCCAGGGGAACCTCTAACCTATTCAAAATTAATAACTAGATATGAAAAGAGTTGTCATTACAGGTCTGGGCGCAGTAACGCCTTTGGGGAACAATGTCGAAGATTTTTGGCAAAACAGTATTAACGGTGTCAGCGGAGCGGGTTTAATCACTCACTTTGATTCAGAGAAATTTAAAGTGCACTTTGCCTGTGAAGTAAAAAACTTTGATCCGAAAGTTCACCTGACCCACAATGAAATAAAAAGAAGCGACTTATTTTCGCAATATGCTATGTATGCTTCCACTGAAGCTATTCAGGATTCCGGGCTTGAACTGGAAAAAATGGATCCTTTTGATACCGGAGTAATCTGGGGAACCGGACAGGGCGGAATGGTAACCTTTGAAGGGGAAGTCATGAATTTCGCAGACGGTGACGGAACACCCAGGTTTAATCCTTTTTTCGTTCCTAAATTTATTGCCAATATGGCTTCGGGAATGATTTCTATGAAATTTGGGCTGCAGGGGATTAACTATACCACCATTTCAGCATGTGCCACAGGAAATACGGCATTGATGGATGCCTTCAATTACATCCGTCTTGGAAAAGCCAAAGTTATCATAAGCGGAGGGTCTGAAGCTGCTATCACGCCTGCTTCTATAGGAGGGTTTTCGGTAATGAAGGCCATGTCTACCAGGAATGATGATTTCGCAACCGCAAGCCGTCCTTACGATGCAGAAAGAGACGGTTTTGTAATGGGTGAAGGTGCCGGTGCTTTGGTTCTTGAAGAGTACGAACACGCAAAAGCAAGAGGTGCTAAAATTTATGCAGAACTGGCAGGTGCTGCCATGACTGCCGATGCTTACCATATGACTGCACCCCATCCTGACGGTATAAGCGCCATTAAAGCAATGCAGCTGGCGATGAAAGAAGCTGGCGCCAACGCAGAAGACATTGATTATCTTAATCCTCATGCCACTTCTACCCCGATTGGAGATGTGATCGAGCTGAATGCAATCAGCAAGCTATTCGGAGGAAGTAAAAAGCTTGACATCAGCGCAACGAAGTCCATGACCGGTCATTTATTGGGTGCTGCAGGTGCTGCTGAGGCCATCCTATCCATTAAAGCTGTAGAAAAGGGAATTATTCCTCCTATGATCAATCTTCACAATATTGATGAGAACATCCCTAAAGATGTGAATATTGTTTTCGGGGAAGCTAAAGAAAAGGATATTAATTTTGCCTTAAGCAATGCCTTCGGATTCGGAGGACACAATGCTACTCTGGTTTTTAAGAAGTTTAACTAAATAAAATGAAAAAAGCAGTCAGAATTGACTGCTTTTCCATTTTATAACTGGCTCCTGATAATGAAATAAATTTCCTATCAGGTATCAGCAATAAAATAATCCTCTGCATTATCAGCGATCGGAATATAAAACCTCTCCCATTGATCCCCTTCTATTATATCCCAGCTGTGTCCTTCTCCTTTAGTATCTTCAGCGAGTAAAATAATTCCCGGTTCAATAAGAAACGTAGAACCATCACTTACCCTGAATATTATATTTCCTTTTAATGTTACAACATATTGCCTTCTTGGAGCCGGATGGGTTACTTTCTCCCATTCTTCAACGGTATTGCTTATCCAAAAAGTAGTTGTATTCATTGGTTTTAGCGTCGGAATTCTCCCTTTTTCGAACGTATATGTTCCATCGGGATTATTCGTCAGCCTAACAGCAGAAACAAATTCTGAAGAATCTTCCATTTCAGATCATTATGACTTCAGCCACTCTGAAGAAGATAAATAATTCTGATCCGGATAATAGATGAAAAGACAGTTTCGTCCTTTTATCGTATTAATGATCGGCTGCGTCAATGCCTTCGGTATCGCCGGACATCCCCAGCTTCTTCCGATTCTTTTATGCATTGCTGCAAAATCATCACTTACATAATCTGCCCCGTGCATTACGATTGCTCTTCTGTACGCTGCATCATTAAAGCCTTTATCCATTCCCAACAGTTTCAAAGAGTACCCGTTGTCTCCCTGGTAAGTGGCATCCGTGATATAAAATCCTAAGCTGCTCTGCAGCGAACTTTCCGTGTTAGAAAAATTCGTCGCAAATTCTTCGCCTGTATTTTTTCCGTGTGCTACCAGTGAATTGAACAGTACCTTTTTCTCATCAGTATCAATCACCCAAAGCCTTTTTGTATTCGAAGACATAGAAAAATCGCAGATAGTCAGTAAATGCGACTCCGGGTTCAGTAATCCTGCTTTTTTTAAATTTTCAAAACCTGTCAATGCTTTTGCGAAAACTTCGTAGTTCAGTTCATGTTCAGGTTCAAATTGAATTGATTTGTACAATTCTTCTGATGAAGATGCATTTGAAGCCGTCTTCCCAGATTTCGTGTCTGCTACTTTTTCAATTTTTGTTGTGTTGACATTCTCAGTCTTTACAGCCTTTTTTGGCGAAAGATAGAATGAAGTCGTGACCAAGTATAACAGGCCTAATACACTATAAATTCCTTTCATTCAATACTATTAAATTCCAAATTAGTGAGGCAAAATTATAAAAACATAATTACCAGAGACTTATAAGTCTACAAAGTTTAACTGAATTTAAGAAACTTTAACGTCCTGATTTTGTGATTTAAAGGCTGTTTATTCTTGAGAATCTGCAACGAATTCAAGGCTTACAGAGTTCATGCAATAGCGTAATCCTGTTGGTTTCGGGCCGTCATCAAAAACATGCCCAAGGTGTGAATCACAACGTTTGCAAAGCACTTCCACTCTTTCCATTCCATAGGTAGTGTCTCTCTTGTAATAAACCCCTTCCTTGTCTGCTTCGAAAAAGCTTGGCCATCCACAACTGCTGGCAAATTTTGAGGTGGAACGGAAAAGATGGTTTCCGCAAACTGCACAGTAATAATCACCGGTTTCATCGAATTCATTGTATTTCCCGGTAAATGCTCTTTCCGTAGCTGCTTCCCTTGCAATTGCATATAAGTCCGGAGCAAGGATCTTTTTCCACTCTTCATTGGAAATGTTAAGTTTTGCAGTATCTGTTCTGGAATAGTATGGATTGTTTTTTGCTTGGTTTTCCATAGAATTATTTTAAATATTTTTTTGATATGTTTAAAAATAGAACCGCAAAAGTTTTTTTAACACTTAAGTTCTTTTAAATTAAATACATTACACACCGGAAGTCCACTGAAGTTTTATGAAAATCTCTGATTTTCTACTGAGGTGATCTTTTCCAGGAGGCTAAAATTTTTAAAACTAACGTGTTCTAAAGTGTTTAAATAATTTAAAAGCTTTTGCAACTTTGCGGTTAGAATAAATCATAAGTTCACAACCAAATTTAGTAAATTTGAGAATATGAATGATGAAGCAAAAAGAAAACAGCTGAGAAAATATAAAATGTTTGCCACCGGATTATTTATTCTGATGGCTGTTATTTTCATTGCCACTACCTTACTTCAAAAGTCTAATCCTTCCCATTGGCTGGGTTATGTACGGACTTTTTCCGAGGCGGCAATGGTAGGAGCACTTGCGGACTGGTTCGCTGTAACCGCCTTGTTCCGACATCCGCTGGGCCTTCCTATTCCTCATACCAATCTTATTGAAAACAGTAAACAGAGGCTGGGCGATAATCTCGGCAGTTTTGTGGTGAGTAATTTTCTTTCACCACAGAATATACGTCCATATATTCAAAGGCTTAAAATTTCAAATTTCGTAGGCGAATGGTTGGTTAAGGAGAAAAACCAGGATATTCTGATCAAAAACCTTTCTGATATTGTTCTTGATATTCTCAATAAGCTTGATGATACTTCCGTAAGCCAGTTCATCAGCAAGAAAGTGTCTGAGATGACAGATGATATCAAGCTAAATAAAGTAGTAGGAAACGGAATCAATTATATTCTGGAAAAAAATGATCACCAGAGAATGGTAACCAATCTTTCCAGACAGATTAAAGATTATATTATCGAAAACGATGAAATGATCAAAGACCGGGTACAGAAAGGAAGTTATTCATTTATTCCCGCTTTTGTTGATAATAAGATTGCCGATAAAATTGCCAGCGGACTTTCAGATTTTTTTAAAGAAATTGAAGAAGATCCGGAGCATGAGATCCGGAACCTTGTTACCCAGAAAATTCAGGAGTTCTCCAATGATCTGAAAGATGATCCTAAATGGGATGAGGAATTTAAAAACATTAAGAACGGTCTCCTGAAAAGTGATAAGCTGGACGAATATTCCAGCGATATCTGGGTTTCTATTAAGAAAACATTAATGAAGGAGTTACAGGACGATCAGTCTTCTTTAAAAAGCTATCTCACCAAAAACCTGAACGAGTTTTCCCAAAATTTAAAAACGGATGAAAATCTTCAGAATAAAATAGACCACTGGGTAAGGGTAACCGCCTACAAATATATTCTTAAAAACACGCACCAGTTTGGTAACCTCATCAGTTCTACCGTAGGAAACTGGCAGGGTAAAGAATTAAGCGAAAAACTGGAACTGGAAGTGGGAAAAGACCTTCAGTTTATCCGGGTAAACGGAACGCTTGTTGGAGGACTTGTGGGGCTTATTATCTATACCATTGCCAACTTCTTCCTCTAAAACGATTCGCCACCAACCATGAAAAAACTATTTACCATCCTATTTCTTTCCTTTTCCTTCGTCGGTTTCTGTCAGAAAGTTGAATTCAAAGCAGTAACAGATTCGTCACAGGTTTTCAAAGGTGAAATCGCAGGAATGCCCGTCACTATGCAGCTTTATTTTGCCGGCATTGCAGATTGCAGCCTTCACCAGTATTTTGTGGACGGCTGGTATTATTACAATAAGCACCAGAAGAAAATTCCTCTGACAGGTGTTTATAACTATGGAAAACTGTATTTATATCACTTCGGCAATAAGCAGAAACAGAATTCAAAACTGCTTAAAGATCAGATTACTTCACCTCAGAAAGTGGAAAAAACGGCTGAAATTGCAGAAGCCCTGTCTCCTAAAGAATATATTGTATTTGATCAGGATAATCCTAAAGGGAATATGATCCCGGGAAACTTTTATCTTAATCAAAAAGTTCAGCCGGCACAATTATTTACCGGTAATGACATGATTTACCGGTATAATAATTACCTGACCTTACCTAACAACAAAAAGATCAATACTTTTGATTTCATCAATAAACACGGCGGCAACCAACTGATTTCCTATGCTTCAGGGGAAAACGGCAACCGGGTTTTACTGTATTTTGAACATTCCTCCAACTTTAATGCCTGCGGAAGATGCGGGGCAAGTGAAGGTGAAAAAGGCTACAGAATCCTGTATTTTACAAAAGACTGGAATTACAAAAACTATGAAGAGTTCCTGACCGAAAGCTGCCTCGAAAACATCTACGACACTACTGAGACAAAATCTAAAGACCGGAAAACGTTGAAGTATAAGATCAGCAAAACCACCACTTCTCCGGCTTATACTCTTACGGTTGATATAAACAATGCTTCTGTGATAAGATCAAAATAAAAAAGAGAGCTTTTCAACTCCCTTTATCTTATCTTGGCAATCTGCCTGCTCTTTTTAAAAGTTCTTTATTGATCTCATTGATCAGTTCCGGGCCTTCGTAGATGAATCCGGTATAAAGCTGCACCAGACTTGCTCCGGCATCCAGTTTCTCCATGGCATCCTTTGCAGAGTGAATTCCTCCTACCCCGATGATCGGAAAAGCTCTGTTGCTTTTATCGGAAAGATATTTAATCATTTTGGTACTTCTTTCACGAATTGGCTTCCCGCTTAAACCGCCGTTTCCGATCTCCGCTAAAATCTCAGGGGAAGTTTTCAGCCCTTCTCTGTTGACAGAAGTATTAGAAACTACAATTCCATCAATTTTTGTTTCAGCAATCAATTCTATAATTTCATCTAATTGATTATTATTCAAATCCGGGGCGATTTTCAATAAAATTGGTTTCCGTACAGTCTTTGACTGGTTGATTTTCTTTACTTCTGTAATCAGCTCACGAAGGTATTCTACATCTTCCAGCTTGGCATGGCTTCCTACATTCGGGCAGCTCACATTCAGGACAAAGTAATCTACATGGGGATGAAGACCTTCAAAACAGTCCAGATAATCCTGAGTATAGTTTTCCGGTTTTGTGTCGGTATTTTTTCCGATGTTTCCACCGATGATTATTTTTCCTTTGTTGGATTTCAGTTTCCCGATCGCTGCTTCCAGACCGTCGTTATTGAACCCCATCCTGTTGATAATTCCGCCATCTTCAATGAGACGGAACAATCTTTTCTTAGGATTCCCAGCCTGAGCTCTTGGAGTTACTGTCCCGATTTCTACAAATCCGAAACCTAAATCTCCCAATTCATTAAATAAAACGGCATTTTTATCGAAACCTGCGGCCAACCCGACAGGGTTTTTAAATTTCAATCCGAAAACTTCTCTTTCCAGACGTTTGTCTTCAATAGGCTTGGGTAAAAATAATCTGGTAAGAAATCCAAAATTTTTAAGCATTGAAAATGTAAAATGATGAACTTCTTCGGGATCAAATTTGAAGAGAATGGGTCGGATGATACTTTTGTACATTGAAAAAAAGTTTTACAAAAATACTCAATTTAAAATTAATGACCGATTAACCTATGATATTTTATCAAAATGCCTTTTATATACATCATCTATAAATGTAAATGATCCATAAATCAGCATTTTCGACTATTAAGAATAAGTACTCAAATCAAAATTCAGGATATCTCCTACTCTTCTGAACTCTTCATCTATCGTGGCATTTACCGTAATTCTTTCGTTAGAAACCGGATGATTAAAAATCAATTGATGGGCATGAAGCGTCATTTTGTTAATGCCAAATGTTTCCAGCCACAACTTATTTTGTTTGTTGCAACCATGTTTGCGACAGCCTAAGATCGGATGCAGAATATGTTTAAAATGTTTTCTCAACTGATGAAATCGTCCCGTTTCAGGAATAGCTTCCACTAAACAATACCTGGAAGTCTGATGTTTTAAGAAAGGTAAATCAATTTCTGAAGTCTGCAAACGACGATAATAAGTGACTGCATTCTGCCTGACTTCATTTTCATTAACCAAGTCGTAATCAATCGTTTCTTCTTCTTTCGTCCAGCCACGAAGAATAGCTAAGTACTTCTTTTCAACTTCTTTTGCAGCAAATCTATCGCTCATGACCCGAAGAGTATCCTTATCTAAAGTAAATAATAAGACTCCCGAAGTTTTTCGGTCAAGACGATGCACCGGATAAACTTTTTGCCCTATTTGCTTTCTCAGCTCCTGGATGGCGTAAGTATCTGCCTCTCCCGAATAAAAAGATTTATGAACCAGTAGTCCACTCGGCTTATTGATAACAATAAGATGTTCGTCGCGATAAAGAATTTCTAACATGGGGCAAAAGTAGAGATTTTTGACTGATCTATAGCCCTGATTGAGCGGTATGTCTGAGCTCTTTTCTGGATTAGGGTTGCGGCGGCGCTGCCGCCGCAACCCTAATCCAGAAAAAGTGAGTAGCGAAAGCAGGTTCCCGGCTCCTAATTGCCATGTACATAAAAACTTCCATCTTCCATCCTCAACTTCCGGCTTTTTCACTATTTTTGCACATCAGACGTAAAAAAATTATGGCAAAGCAAGAAGATGTTTTCAAGAAAGTGATTTCTCACGCTAAAGAATATGGTTTTATTTTCCCTTCCAGTGAGATCTATGACGGTTTATCCGCTGTTTATGATTATGGACAGAACGGTGCCGAATTAAAAAACAATATCAAACAGTATTGGTGGAAAGCTATGGTACAGCTTAACGAAAATATTGTCGGCATTGATTCGGCGATCCTTATGCATCCTACCACATGGAAGGCATCGGGCCACGTAGACGCTTTCAACGATCCATTGATTGACAATAAGGATTCTAAAAAACGTTTCAGAGCAGACGTTTTGGTAGAAGATTACTGTGCTAAAATTGAAGACAAAGAGAATAAAGAAATTGAAAAGGCAGCGAAAAGATTCGGTAATGCTTTCGATAAAGACCAATTTGTTGCAACGAATCCAAAGATTCTTGAATACAGAGCAAAAAGAGAAGCTATTCTTTCAAGACTAGCAAAATCTCTTGAAAATGAAGATCTTGCTGATGTAAAAGCTTTAATTGAAGAATTGGAAATTGCTGACCCGGATACAGGTTCTAAAAACTGGACGGAAGTAAGACAGTTCAACCTGATGTTCGGAACTAAATTAGGTGCTTCCGCAGATTCTGCGATGGATCTTTATTTAAGACCGGAAACAGCTCAGGGTATCTTTGTGAACTTTTTAAATGTTCAGAAAACCTCACGTCATAAGCTTCCTTTCGGTATTGCCCAAATTGGTAAAGCGTTCAGAAATGAAATCGTTGCCAGACAGTTTATTTTCAGAATGCGTGAATTCGAGCAGATGGAAATGCAGTTTTTTGTAGCTCCGGGAACTGAGCTTGAGTTCTATGAAAACTGGAAGCAAAAACGTCTGAACTGGCACTTAGCCCTTGACTTAGGTAATGAAAATTACAGATTCCACGATCATGAAAAGTTAGCTCACTATGCGAATGCTGCAGCTGATATTGAATTCAACTTCCCATTCGGATTTAAAGAATTGGAAGGTATTCACTCAAGAACTGATTTTGATTTAAAAGCTCACGAAGAATATTCAGGAAGAAAGCTTCAGTTCTTCGATCCTGAAAGAAACGAAAATTATGTTCCTTATGTGGTGGAAACATCTGTAGGTTTAGACAGGTTATTCCTTTCTATATTTGCTCACTGTCTGAAAGACGAAACGCTTGAAGACGGTTCAGAAAGAACAGTATTGTCTTTACCTCCTGCATTGGCTCCGATCAAAGCGGCTATCCTTCCGCTGATGAAAAAAGACGGTCTGGCAGAATATGCAGAGAAAATCTTCAACGATTTGAAATACGATTTCAACTTGTTCTATGAAGAAAAAGATGCCATCGGAAAACGTTACAGAAGACAGGATGCCATCGGTACTCCTTACTGTATCACGATCGACCACGATTCTTTAACAGATCATACGGTAACCATAAGAGACAGGGATACCATGCAGCAGGAAAGAGTTCCTGTTTCAGATTTGAGAAGGATCATCGACGAGAAAACGAATTTCAGAAATTTACTTTCTAAAATATAGATTAAAAGCCCCACCATCCGGGGCTTTTTTATTTTTTATTACACCATAACATCTGCGTGATCTGCTAAATCCATGAGCATTAAAAAGTTCTCGTAGATTTCTTTTCGGCATTAAAGTATATTCTTATTCATTTGTTTTCACAAGAAATTAACTGTGTTGGCATATTCCTGAATTTATTATTTTTGCCAAAATACACATGATGAAAAAACTATATCTCTTGTTGTTTGGATTATTCCAAACACTAGCCTTTTCCCAAACTCAGGATCTGGCAGTTTTAGCCACCGGAAAATATCTGGGTCTGAAATCTATTCTAGATAATGACAGAAATCTTTTCGGCTACTTTGCACTTTATGATGTAGGAAAAACTGAAAACAATAAAAAGAAAAACAAATTAGAATACATCATTTTTGATAAAAATCTCAATTCTCTTTCCTCCGGAAATTTTGAAAGCGACGAGACAGCTATTGAATACTATTCCTATATCAATTCAGAAAAACAATTAGTCATTACCCCTTCTTTCAATGCATATGATTATGCGTTTGACACGTCATTTTACACTCCTTCAGATTTTATTATCAGTCTTAATGATTATAAAATCAAACAGAAAGATAATCTTCAGTATGACGGAACAAACCTCATTCCTGTACCTGTTTCCAAAACGAATGGAGAACGAAAAGACGATAACAGAAATTTAAAGAAAACTCTCGGATATCAATTAACTTCTGAAGTAATAGAGCTTAATAACAATCAGACCCTTATTTTTGAATACAAATATGACAGGCCTTTATTTAAAGATATTTCCCTTAAGCTTTTCAATGATAAGAATGAAAAAGTCTGGGATTATAAATTCTTCGATCAGGATAATAAATACAATTTCGTCAACTTCAAAGTTGTAAATTATGACAATGATCTTTTAATTGCCAAGGTGTATAAATATCAGAAAGATTCTGCAGAGTACAATTTTATGGTATTTGACCTGAAAACAGGTAAAGTAATTTCCGTAGTTCCGTTTCCTTATGAAAGAAATCTTTATATCACTCTTAATTCTGTAGACGGGGCAATAAACGGTAAATACAATACAACTGATAAACTGACATCTTTATTGAGATATTCAGGAGGTCCGCTTAATTTTTATAATGAAGGGTTTGTAAAGCTTATTTATGATAAAAGCACCAACCAGCTGACATTTAATGACATTCATCTTCTTGATGATGTGTACAGCAGTCATAAAGATATAGAAGAGCTTAAAGATCCCTTTGATTCGAAAGATATTGATATAAAGTCAGTAAGCTTTTTAAAGAACAACGATATTGTTATTATCTTTCAGAAAATAAGCAGGAAAAACAATGCAGTCTCAGATATTATAATGATGCATCTGGATCCAATGATGAAACTGAAAAACCTCAAAGTTTATCCCACTCAGAAAAATAGCACTTACCTTTTTTCACAATACCTGAATGATAAAAATGATATGGTATTTTTCTATGCAGACACTGAAAGAAAAAACAGAGAAAAGAAATGGAACCTCTTTATCAATACATTTATAAACGGACAATGGAAACAGGAGGTATTACCAATGTCCTCAGAGAACAATATCATTATTCCCTATATAGCAAAAGAAGGATACATTCTCCTTCAGGAGTTCAACGAAAAAGAAAAATTCAATAAAATACGTTTGGAGAGACTCAATTATTAATATTTCTTTATTTAATTATTATTTTAAACAAAAATTTTATCCATGAAAAAACTATATTTTCTGACCTTTGGATTGTTCCAAATTTTATCTTACTCCCAGACTCAAGACCTTACAACTCTTGCAGCCGGCGACCATGTGGGAATGAATGCCCTGTTTGATGATAAAGACAACCTTTACGGCTATGTCTCTCTTTATTCTTACGGAAAAACCGGTGATAAGACCAAGAAATTCGAATACGTAATTCTTGATAAAAATCTTAATCCTGTTGCCAATAAAGAATTTGAAGGAGATATCACAGCAGCTTCTTACCTTGGTTATGTAGATTTTAAAGGACAGATTATCTTAAAGCCATCGATGATGGATTATTCTTTGGTAAAAAGCAGGGAAATCTTCACTCCCGTTTCCATGGTCATCGACCCGAAAACCAATACTATCAAAAGAAAAGTCTACTATGATTATCTAGAAGATGGTACTTTTAAAGAGATCAATGAACCCAAAAACTGGAAAGCACAGCGCAAAGAAAACCGGGATGAGAAAAAAGAAAAGGGCTACAACTATGTTTCGGCTGTAGGAGAAGTGAAAGAAGGCGGTTATTTTGCCATAGAATACAAAGACTACGGAAAATATATAAACAGCAACAGCATCATTAAATTTGATGATAATAAAAAAGAGCTTTGGAGATATAAATACAATACGGACGGGAATAAAAAAGCATTCTCTACATTATCCATTCTAGAAAAGGATGATAACTATATGTACTGTATTATGAAAAAGGCCGATGATGATAAAAAATCTTTCAGCCTCGTTGTCATTGATATGAAAACGGGAAAAGAAGTCTCCAGCAAACCTATTACAGGGCTTTCCGACACAACAATAGACCTCATCGACAGCTTCTCTGTTGGCTATGGCAGAAGCCTTGACAATGATAAGACGTTCGATGATAAAATCGTTCTATTGGGAAGAAACTTCGCAAAATTTGATTTTATAGGCTATGCCAGAATGATGGTTAACAAATCCGATTTTACCGTAGACACAAAACATATCAATTTCAAACCTGACTTCGCATCATTTCTTCCAAAAATCAACGCCTACGGCATGGTGGAAAGCGGCTATATGCTTCAGACCAAAGATATGTACTTCATGAATGACGGAAGCGTAGGAATCCTCACAGAAAAATACAAACCGGAAGGCCAATACAGTGCTCCTAAAACCACCGATCTTGTTTATATTTACACCGATAAGGATTTCAAGATCAAAAATGTTCAGGTTTTTGAAAAAGAAAAAACAAAATGGGTGAACAGCGATTACCTTTTCTCCCAATACCTCAACGGCGGGAAGGATGTTGTTTTCTTCTACCGTGACTACCAGAAAGATGAAGTCACCAGACAGAAAAAATGGAACCTTTTCATCAATACGGTTATTGACGGAAAGTTCAAGCAGGAAATTATTCCTATTTCCGAGAAAGACAATTATGCCGTTATCCCATACGTTGGAAAAGAAGGCTACATTCTTCTCCGTGAGTACAACGAAAAAGAAAAGTTCAATAAGATCCGTTTGGAAAAACTAAACTACTAGAAAAAAGAAGAATCCTGATGATGCATCAGGATTCTTTTATTGGGTAGCCGGTCTGGTAAAAATCTGCTATATTTTTGATGTCGTCCAGGCTTAAATTCCACATGAAGTTCAGGAACTGTTGGTAACTCTCACTTTGGTTTTTAGGCTCTATCCTGTCCAGATAGCGATTCAGGTTATAATTTTTCCGGGCCTCATATATTTTAGCAAAACATTTACCCAGCCAGCCTTTATAATATTTTTCCTCTTCACCATCCTGCAGAAACTGCATGGAGGCATAAATTCCCAGCCCATAATCTTCGGAATGAAAATAATTGGGAAGAATCTCCATTCGGGCTGTTTTCTTTAATGCGGTAAAAATTTCAGAAGCTTTTTCCGGTTCCTCAGATGTTTTCAGCTCTGTAAAGATTTTTTTGAGCTTTTCGATTCTGCGGGATATTTCGGGGTGTGATGCCAGAGAGTCCTTGTCCAGCTTTTCTTTATAAAAATTATAATTGTACAGCGAAAAATCCTCCTTTTTCATCCACTTTTCATTGAAAGCCTGTTTTGGAAGGTCGAAAAGCTTTTTATAGGTTTCCACCTTCAGTTCGCGGGGAGAAATGGTGTCAAAATCCTGCAGCCTCTGAAGGGCATTAACAAATTCAGACTTTTTAAAATCACTGTTTTTAAAAATCACATAACCCAGCGAGTCTGCCTTCATTTCCTGTTTCCTTCTTTCCACTCCTTTTTTATAGGCGCGGTTTTTAAGAATATCAAAAGCCTTCTGATTCTGGCTCTGGCTACGTTTTACCGTTGTTTCTTTCAGGTTTTGAACAGCCATTTTATCCATTTCATTCTGTTCAATGATGCTCAAAAATGTTTTTAACGAATGCTCATCAATCTTATGCCCTAATTCGTGGGTAATGACTGCTGCAATCTGGTCCTCACTGTTGAGCCAGTTGTATAATCCCATATTGATTACAAAAGTTCCGTCCGCAAGGCAGTAAGCATTGGGCGTATTATCCCTTGCCACCAGAATTTTCAGATCCTGGGGAATATTTGGATTGTTTTTTCTGAGACGTTGGATAAGGCTTTTTATCTCATTTTCAAATTCAGACCTGAAGATAAAATCTTTATTTTTCACCTGCTTTTCGAAATCGGTGCCGAATTCTTTGTAGATCCTGGACAATTCTGAGCCTGTCTTCCCGGAATACTGTGATTTTAACTTTTTAATAAAAACCTCGTTATTTCCGGCAAAACTTTTTAAAAATTCTTTTCTCTGCAGATAATCTGCGGTGTCGATCATTTTATAGGTCTGGGCGGATCCCATCACTGAAAAAATGAAAAACATACATACAATCAATTTTCTGGTCATATTTTTCATCATTAATCGCAAAAATAGTTTATTTACTGTTCCTTTCTGATTTTCTTATCAAAATTATTTTAAATTTGTTTGAGACTGATACTCATGATTATATGAAGGCATTAAAATATGTTATAGGCGGAGCTGCAGTAGGTGTTGCTGCAGTTTATCTTTTAGGATACGATTATCTATTCAGCGGAATTTCCAAAACCTATCTCAAGGGAAAGCTAAGCGCAAATATCGACGACGGGAATCTTTTTCCGGGAAACCTCATCGCTACTGAAGAACCGGTACTTTGGGCGGAAGACCCCGAATATAATCATAAGGAGTTGCCTGAACATATGGTTGAGAATTTAAAGCACTCCAAAACAGCAGCTTTTGTAGTGATAAAAAACGGAAAAATTCTTCATGAGCAGTATTGGGACGGTTATAACCAGCTTTCGAGCACCAATTCATTTTCTATGGCAAAAGCCGTCACTGTCATGCTATTGGGAAAAGCCCTGGAAGAAGGTATTATCCGGAATATTGATGAAAAGCTTTCTGACTTTTACCCTGAATTTGAAGAGAAAGAATTCGGATGTGATGTCACTCTTAAAAATCTAGCCCAGATGGAAGCAGGACTTGACTGGGATGAAAATTACAATAATCCTTTTCTGCCCAATGCAAAAGCCTACTATGGAAAAAATCTTGTAAAAGCGACATTTTCCAGAAGATTTAAAGAAGAGTCCGGTACCAGATTTGAATACCAGAGCGGATCTACCCAGCTCCTGGGATTTGCCTTGAAAAAAGCCCTTAACCAAACACTAGCGAGCTATTTATCTGAAAAATTCTGGATTCCGATGGGAATGGAACAGAATGCCACATGGAGCACAGACCATTACGGGATGGAAAAAACATATTGCTGCATCCATTCCAACGCAAGGGATTTTGCCAAATTGGGGCAGTTATTTCTGGATAACGGAAAAGTAGGCGAAAAACAAATCTTCAATCCGGATTTTATTGAACAGATGAGAACGCCTACTCAAAAATCCAAAGAAATCTACGGGATGGGCCTCTGGATCAATCATGACAACCCCATTAAACATTATTACTTTTTGGGATTACAGGGACAATATATCATCATGGTTCCGGAACATAATATGGTTATTGTAAGAACCGGCAGCTACAAAAATAATCCTAAAAACGACAGGGGAAGACCGGATCAGGTAAGATTTCTTGTTAATGAAACCGTACAATTATTTCAGTAAAAATCATGGAAAAATACAGCCCTAAAATAGATGCTTACATCGAGAAATCACAGGATTTTGCAAAACCTGTTTTGCAGTATATCCGGGAAACCGTTCATGAATTCTGTCCGGATGCAGAAGAAGCTATGAAATGGAGCTTTCCCAATTTTGTCTATAAAGGAAAAATTCTATGCGCAATGGCTTCCTTTAAACAGCACTGTACTTTCGGGTTCTGGCTGGAAAAAGAAATGAAAACAATGAATGAGATCACCAGAGATATTGAAAAAAACTCCATGTTCAGCCTGGGAAAAATCACAAAAATTGAAGATCTCCCCTCCAAAGCCTTGCTAAAAAAAGCAATTGCTGAAGCGATGGAGCTTACAGATATGGGAGTTACGGTAAAAAAGGCAGCCCCATCTAAAGTGGAGACCGAAGTTCCTGATTACTTTCAGGAAGCCCTGAAAAAAAATAAAGATGCCTTTGCCGTTTTTGAAAAAGGCTCACCTTCTTTCAGAAAAGAATACATTAACTGGATCACGGAAGCCAAAACGGAAACGACCAGAAATAAAAGAATGGAACAATCTTTGGAATGGTTAGCCGAAGGAAAATCCAGAAACTGGAAATACGAAAAAAAGTAAACACAAACACAAATGGAGAAAAAAATTATATTCTTTCTCTTCCTTATTCTTTCAGGCTCATTATTTTCTCAAAAATTTGATTTTGAGGACCAATACCAATATGCCCGGTCACTCACCTCCAAAAATCCGGACAGCTCTGAAATTGTCCTGAATGCTATTATAGATTCTGCGCAGAAGAAAAATGTCTCTAACTATATTGCTAAAGCTTACTATCTGAAATCCTACAACAGCTATTTAAGATCGGATGCAAAAGGGGCTCTTGATTTCGCAGAAAAGGCATTAAAAATTTCTACTGAGAATAATTACGCTCCCGGAAAAGCACTCGCCTACAGAATGCTGGGAACACAGTATGCAAAGCTGGGACTGCTGAAAGAGTCTTCCCAAAGCCTGAATAAAGGCCTCTCTGAAATAAAAAATGAAAACACCGATGAAGGACACGAACTGAAAGGAATGATCTATAATTCTTTTCTCATTCTTCTGAATCAGAATGAATATCAGAAAAAAGAATTTTACTCTAAAAATGCAGTCCGGGAATTTCAGCAGATCAAAAATATTCCGAGAAGGAACGAACTTCTGGTTTCTGCTTACACCAATCTGGGATACAATTTATCGGAAATCAAAAAATTTGATGAAGCCAAGTCTTTTTTTGTGAAGGCTTTTGCCCTGGTTGGGAACGATAATTATTATCTGAAATCCAATATCCTTCATGATATCGGGTTTTCATTTGCCCAGCAGAATAAGCAGGACAGCGCTGTTTTGTATTATCAGAAAGCTTTAAAAATTGCCAGCCAATATGGCTTTAACGAAAAGAAAATAGAAATTACAAAAAACCTGGAAGAGGCCTACACCAAACTGAATGACCTTCAGAATGTCCAGAAATATAAATTGAAGAACCTTGAACTGAAAGACAGCGTTGCTTACAATCAGAAAATGGCTGTGAATGCAACCCTCAGCCACAAGGAAGAAAATTTCGACCGGCAGCTGGTTAAAAGCCACAGCCTCTCCAAAGGTCTGATTATCGCCTGCATCATTCTTCTTATCGTTTTGGGAGCAGCTATTTTTAATATGTTCAGCCTTAGAAAAAAACACAAAAGATCTGTTGCACAAATTTATCAGCAGGGCATTACTCCTGTTGCTTATGAGGAAGACCTTCAGGAAACCGAAGATCATTCCGGAAACAGTATTACAGCCGACATTAAAATTTCCCCCGAAACAGAAGAACATATTCTGGCAGGATTAAAAGCCTTTGAAGAGAACTCTGACTTCAACAAAAAAAATATTTCACGTTATAATTTATCTAATGCACTGAACGTGAACACAAAGTATTTATCTGCAGTTATTAAAAAACATAAAAATTTCAATTTCAACCAATACATCAATCACCTGAGGATCAATTATGTAATTGAACAATTAAAGAACGAGCCTCAGTTCCGCAAATACAAGATCAACCACCTCGCTGAGATTACCGGATATTCTTCCCACAGCGCTTTCTCACTTGAATTCAAAAAAATTACCGGGATGCATCCTTCCGCCTTTATCAAAGCACTTGAAGGAATTTCCTGATTACTGTTCCGCTATGGTCAGGTTATTATATCCTCCTGTATTATTCAGTGAAAAACCTGCTGTAGCTGATCCGTTCAGATTAAACCAGATATAAGGCATCAGACGTTGTCCCGTGGTCATATAAAATGAAGCCGTACAGTTGCTCCCTGCATCAATATTCCCGTTGCTGTTTGAAGACATGGTATTAACACATTTTACGGTGTTTACAATATTTGTGGAAAGCAGCCCCGTTGTATTATCGTATAGCTGCCAGATAGCTTCTATCTGGATCGGGTTCAAAGGGTCTGTTGTATAATTAATTGCCAGCGGAGCCAGGTCTGTAGTAAAAGTAGCTACATAAACTCCATTCCGTGGAGCTGTGAAAACTCCCGTTGAAGCGTTGAAACTGGTTCCGGAATTACTCTCGAAAGTTTTCGTCCAGCCTACCAGATAATTACTTGCCCGGTTCTGTAGTCCTGTGGTGGTAGCTGCAGCAGGGGTAACCAGTTTTACCGTATTGTCTGTTTTGGCCGCAATAACGATCACCTTACTGACGGCCGGCTGTGCAGTAAGCAGAGGAAGCCACTGATTTCCATTGGAATATTCCATTCCGGAATTATACCGCACCGCTCCCTCATCTGCTGCCGCTGCTGTAAGTGCAGAGGTTCCAAAGCCAATTGCCCCGTTTCCTGAATTCCTGGCATCCACTTTCACTGTGGGGTTGTGTGTTCCTGCTCCTATTCTTCCTTCACTGGTAATTAAAACATCATTACTTTGCTGAGCGGGGGTAAATGAAGTTCCTGACACAGGATTATCTTTCTGCCCATCAGTATGGAGAATACCTCTTGGATTTTGGGTATCGATTCCGACCTGTGAAAAGGTAAAATTAAAGCTCAGTACTAAAATTATTAATAAATATCTTTTTTTCATCATTCCTGTTTTTATAATCCGAAAATACTTAGAGAAGTCAGTGAACCATCCGTATCCAGGGTTTTTGCAGTTCCTAAAGCCTGGTTCAGACTTACCGTGATATTATCCCCCTGATTAAGGTTGAAGATTCCTGAACAGCCTCCTGCCACGCGGTTGGACAGTGAATTTGTTCCCGGATAGCTTCCCACACATTTAAAGACCTTATTCGTTGCTGAAGAGGCCGAATTGGTCTGAATCAAAGTTTCATAGCGTGAATCATTGGCAATAGTTCCTGAAGCCAGTGAAAATGTGAAAGCAACAATATATATCCCTGTTTTGGAGGCAACAAAGACTCCTGTTCCGGCATTAAAATTCCCGTTAACATCTGTTTTTTTCGTCCAGTTCGTAAGAGCCGTCTGGGTTCCACTTGTAAAACTCTGTGCCGAAGAATTTTCTGCATCCACAAAATCATTCGGTGCTTTATGGGCCAATGTAATCCATAAGGATCCATCGGAATAACTCAGATCCTGAGTTCCCGAATTGTACCTCATCGCCCCTGCTTTTGCTGCAGAAGCCGTTTGTGAGGTTCCGCCAATACCTAAAGCATTCAGATGCTCATTGGAGCGTAGATCCAGTCTTGTTTTGGGTGATTTTGTTCCGGCTCCCATATTTCCCGAAGAGGTAACCACTACATCATCATAGTAGCTCGCCGGTGTTGCCGTAACAGTATTTTTCTGCCCGTCCACATGAAGAACTGCTTCAGGAGCTGACATATTGATTCCTATTTGTGCCTTAATAAACAGACTTCCGCCCAACATCAAAGCAATTGCCAATCTTTTTTTCATATCAAGTGTGTTATTGTTCTACTATGGAAAGATTTACAAAGCCATACTCATTACTGGCCGGGGTGGTATCAGTCCGCAGACTTAAACTTCCGTTGTATACCGACTGGTAAAGGTGCGGCTGGAAAGTATCTCCTTTATTAAGCTGAACTCCGGCAACGCATGAGCCGGCAACTTGGGCCTGCTTTGAGTTGTTCGAAAAAGATTTTACACATTTTTTAACGACAGTGCTTCCGTTCACAACGTACCGGGCTTCGGAAAAATAGCCTGAAACAATAGGAATTCTTACAAAATCATAGGTAAAGGAGATTAAATAAACGCCGGTTCTGGGCGCTGTGAAGATTCCCGTTGCCGGTGTAAAATTGGAAGTAGGATCAGAAACTTCTGTCCATCCGGAGATTCCGGTAGAGGTTTGATACGGAACTTTAACAGCGAAATTAGCAGCCTGAAGATTAGCTACTACAACAGCTTTGGTAGGTGAAGAAATCAGATCCTGCCACACAACCCCATCCGAATACTGCATTTTACCACCATTCAGCGGATTGTACCTCATCGCTCCGGATCCTGCCACAGGTGCTGCCTGGGTAGTTTCTCCTATTCCTATAGAATTATCTGAGTTATTGGCAGACCGGACGTCTATTTTTACAGCAGGTGTAAGAGTTCCAACTCCTATTTCACCATTAGACGTGAATACAACATCATTAGCAGCCTGAGCAGCTGTTGGCGCTCCCGAAACAGGATTATCTTTGCCTCCATCAGCGTGCAGGAGGGCTTGAGGATTTGATGTATTAATGCCAACTTGCGCATTAACGATGTTCACCAAAAAACATCCTCCAGCCACTACACCTTTCATCAATGTGTTTATTTTTTTCATGTAGTTTGTGGTTTTTAGAATGTAAAATTCTTCAGCAAAGATAAATTGAAGCAGATCATCCGTACAATACACGAAAAAGTAAACAAAACGTAATTAGCTGGAAACGTATTATTTACAACAATAAAAACAATATCAAAATTCGGAATTTTAATAATTTACCACCACAAGTTTTAATAAAACATGCATTTTTTTAATTAAAAAACACATTAATCAGAAAATTTTAAACACTAATGAAATCTGAAATTAGCTTCGGGAAGGGTATTGTTTTTTAAGAAAGCTTCGTATTCCGGAGAAAGCTGGGCCCGACCGAATGTGTTTTCCCCGCTCATACTTCCAAGGCGTACTTTATCTTTCCCAAATTTTTTGTTCATGGCATCCATGGCTTTCATAACCGGAAGATGATGATTTTGAGAATCTTCCTCAAAAAGACTGATGAGCCTTTCGTTTTCGGGAACAAAATCATTAACAATGACTCCAGCTTTTTTATAGTGGAAACCATCTTTGTAAATGGTTTCAAAAAGTTCATTTACTACCCTGCCTATCAAAATAGAGGAATTGGTAGGGTTGGAAAGGATCCTTGTGACTGCATTTCTGTATTCAGGCAGATCTTTCCTGAAACGGTTGGTCTGAATGAAAACGGTGACCATTCTGCAGCATGTATTCTGCTTGCGGAGCCTTTCGGAGCAGTACATCCCAAAGGTTTCCACCCGTTCCCTTACCTCTTCTTTCCTGGTAAGCATTTCCATAAAGCTTCTGGTTACGGCAATAGATTTTTTAGGCGATGGCGAGTCTAATTCCAGCTGACGGATTCCTTTCAGCTCATTGATCATTCTCACCCCGTGAATTCCCATGATTTTCCGGACCCACATTTCCGGCTTCTGAAGAAGGTCCCAGGCTTTATAGACTCCGCTGTCGTGCATTTTAGAAGCAAGTTTCCGTCCTATTCCCCAGACGTCACCTATATTGAGCCATTTTAAGGCTTTTTCAATTTTTTCAGGGGTATTGAGGATATAAACTCCGCCAAACTGGTCAGGAAATTCTTTTACAATCCTGTTGGCCACTTTACAGAGCGTTTTGGTAGGGGCAATTCCTATACTTACGGGAATATTTTCCTGATTTTTGATGTCATCTTTAATTTTAAGACAGTAATCATGAATGTCTACATACTTGAAGCCTGAAAGGTCCAAAAACAGCTCATCTATGCTATACACCTCATAATCCACCACATATGATCTTGAAATATCAATCACACGCTGGCTTTTGTAATTATAGAGTTCAAATTTTGCAGAGAAACTTTTTACGTCATGCTGCTTGAAAAGTTCTTTATATTTGAAGGCAGGAGCTGCCATAGGAATGCCGAGATCTTTAGCTTCTTTACTTCTGGACACTACACATCCGTCGTTATTGGAAAGTACTACAACAGGTTTCCCCTCGAGAGACGGATCCAGAGTTCTCTCGCAGGAAACAAAAAAGTTATTGCAGTCTACTAAAGCATACATGGCAAAAAAGATGATAATTTTAATACAAAACTATCAATTTTAAAGATAATTATCCGGTTTTATTTAAAAATTAACATCACATTTAACACACTGAATATGATAGAGTTAATTTATTTAAAACACGTCACGTTTTGTCGTATTAGTGCTGTAATTTGCCTGCCCTGAATTTCTCTTTTCTAAATCATTTTCAACCGTTCTTCCTCCAGATCAATCTGGTACAAGTGCTGGCGAATCACCTCCTCATTAATGGATACGTCTTTATTAAGTTCTGAAAGATACTGTCTTTGGCTTTCGAGCATCTCAACAAAAATAGCCTTGTTTTTTTCATTCATCCAGCCTTCGTCATTGGCTTTGTTTTTTTCTTCCCAATGAATCAACATTCTTTCTATTCCTGCATGACCCTGCAGTTCGTTTTCGTGTTTCGTTTTCAGGAAATGGTAAATATGCTGTCTCAGCTCGCGTTTTATTTTCTGCCTTGTTTTTTCTTCCTCTTCTTCGTTCATAAAATCCCGGAAAGCATTGACTTTATTGATGAAATAGGGCAACGTAAGCCCCTGGACCAATAAAGTAAGCAGGATTACAACAAATGTGATGAATAATATAAGGTTCCTGTTAGGAAAAGGAATTCCGTTGTCAAGGGTTACGGGAATTGCTAAGGCCGCAGCCAGCGATACCACGCCGCGCATTCCCGTCCATCCAAGGAAAAGAGGCATCAGGAGAGTCCTTCTTCTGGTAGATGCCCGTGGAGCAACACTTGGCCGGAAGATCATTGTAGCCAGCATAGCAGCATAAGAACTGATTATTCTGGCTAAAATAAGAACAACCGTTACCAGCAATCCATACTGAATAGCGGACCCCAAAGGAATTCCTTCAGCCCGCAATCCTCCCACAATTTCAGGAAGCTCAAGACCGATGAGCAAGAAAACGATACCATTTAATATGAATACAACGCTTTCCCATACGCTATAACCTTTTATTCTGCTTGCACTATTCAAAAATACCAAACGTCTTGTAGACATATACAGACCTCCCGCCACTACGGCAAGCACACCCGAGCTGTGAAGCTGCTCTGCAATCCAGTACATAAGATAAGGTTCTATAAAAGTCAATGCAATGTCTGAGGACGCATCTGTAGGCAGCCGTTTGTGTACCTGTACAAAGATCCATCCCAGCAGCAGACCTAATCCGGCACCTCCAATGACCATCCATAAAAAGCTAAGGGAAGCTTCCTGCCATACAAACTGTCCGGTCCCCACAGCGATGAGCGCAAAACGAAAAATAATAAGAGAAGAAGCGTCATTCAGCAAGCTTTCCCCTTCTAAAATTGCTGACGTGGTTTTAGGAATTTTTACAAATTTCATAATGGCTCCGGTACTTACAGCATCCGGTGGGGAAACAATTCCTCCGAGCAAAAATCCAAGTGCAATTGTAAATCCGGGAATGAAGTAATTGGCCGCTACAGCCACGGAAAGAGCTGTAAAAAATACAACCAGAAATGCAAAACTACCGATAATCCGCCACCATCTTTTCATTTCTTTGAAGGAAATTGCCCAGGAGGCTTCAAAGAGTAAAGGCGGCAAAAATATAAAGAAAATAAGGTCAGGATCTACTTTTACAACCGGAAGGCCGGGAACAAGGCTTACCAAAAGCCCAAATACAACCAGGAGAATGGGATAGGCAATCTTCAGTTTGGTTGCCCACATATTGAGCAGGACAATAGCAGCAATCATTGCCAGAAAAAAGGGTAATACAGTATGCATGAAATATTGTGTTTTTATGGCAGTTCATTAATTTTATGAGTTGCTTTATACAAATATACAGTCAATCTGCTTTTCTTTTATTAATTTTTATGATCGTATTTGAACTTAACTTTACCGGGATATAAAAAACATTGTGACTATTAATTTTATGTCTACAATTTTTTGAAACAGCACTCATTATCAAGAGGTAATACGGCACAAAAATTTCTATCTTTAAAATATATTTTTTTATTGCATATTTTTAATAAACACGTCAAGTTCCGTCGTCCTTAACCTATACTTTTGCTTCATAATAAAAATAATGAATCATGGATAAAGTAACGTCAGAAAGAATAAATAAACTGCATCCTTCTGTAAGAGATGAAGTAAAGCAAATTATCAAAGAATGCGATGAAGCCCTTACCGGAAGAGCCAAAGTAAGAATTACGCAAGGCCTGAGATCTTTCGAGGAGCAGGAGAAATTATATGCCATCGGAAGGATTACTTCCGGAAAGAAAGTGACCAATGCCAAAGCCGGCCAAAGCATCCACAATTACGGGCTTGCCGTTGACATCTGCCTGATGATCGATGGAAAGGTGGCGAGCTGGGACACAGCCAAAGACTGGGATAATGATCAGGTAGCCGACTGGTACGAATGTGTAAAAATTTTCGCAAGACATGGCTGGGACTGGGGCGGAAACTGGAAAACCTTTAAAGACCTTCCCCACTTCGAAAAAAAGAATATCCAGACTAAAAAAGGACTGATAAAAACGAATTGGAGAACATTATCCAAGTTACCAAGAGATAAGCAAAATTATATTCTATTTTAATTCCCTTTTATTTGAAAATAATTATAATACGACAAGTTCTGTCGCTTCCCCGGCCTACCTTTGTTTTATAAGAAAATGTTAGTTAACTGAGCTCTCAACACTAAAACCAGCATCCGCCCTTAAAGGCAGAAAGTTGGTTTTAGTTGTCTCAGGACGTTAGTTTTTTCTTTAAAACCAATACAGTATCACATGAAAAAGACAACCATTCTTTCTTTGGACGGGGGCGGAATAAGGGGTATTATCACCTGCATTATTCTCCGCTACATAGAAGAGCAGCTTCAGTATCATGATAATCCGGGGGCAAAACTCGGTGATTATTTTGATCTGGTTGCAGGAAGCAGTACAGGCGGACTGATTGCTTCTATTATTCTATGTCCCGATGAACACCGGAAAGCGAAATATTCTATCCAGAAGGGATTGGAATTATACGCTGAAAAGGGAGGCGACATATTTCAGGTTTCTTTTTGGGAAAAGCTGGTCAACCCGTTTGGCTTGCTTAATGAAAAAATTTCCCAGGAAGCGCTTGAAAAAAACTTGAATGACTTTTTTGGAAATCTAGAACTTAAAGAATTTATAAAACCATGTTTAATAACCAGTTATGATATTGAAAACAGAAGAGCAAAGATTTTCAATTCCTGGGAAGCCAATCTCAGCACAGATAACTTTTACGTAAAAGATATCTGCAGGGCAACCTCAGCTGCTCCTACTTATTTCAGTCCTGTACAGATCAAATCCATGTATGGACAAATCTTCAGCCTTATCGACGGAGGTATGTTTGCAAATAATCCTGCTTTATGTGCGTATGCGGAAGCCCGGAAAATTCCTTTTGCAGAGGTACTAAAAAACCATCAGAAAGCTAATCATCCGGGTGTGAACGATATGATCATCGTTTCTATTGGAACGGGAATTGAATCCAGACCGTATTCTTTCAGAAAATTGCAAAAATCAGGGAAAATAGGCTGGGTAAACCCGATTATTGATATATTGATGTCTGCCAATGCAGAAACCGTAGATTATCAGCTGTGCCAGATGTTTCAGACGCTAGGCCAGCGGAACCAAAAGAATTATTACCGTTTGAATCCATCTTTAAAAAATGCATCTCCAAGCATGGATAATGTAAGAAGATCAAATATTGAAAATTTAATTCAGGCAGGACTGAGTTATATTGATGATAACCGGGAGATTCTGAATCAGATTGTACAGAAACTGATTAAAAATAAAATATAAGCTATTTACCTTATAAAGGACCCATATAAGCTAAATCGCTAATAGTTTAAAAAATGTAAAAATTTTTAAAACACGTCAAGTTTTGTCGTCTTCTCCTGCTACTTTTGGAGTATAAACAAAGACACAAAAAAACAATCATAAAAATTTTAGAAAGCCTTTGAATTCAACATTTATCAATGCTGGACAGCCAGAAATATGTCTAAAATATAACCTCAACTTTAAAACACAACCCATGGAAGCACCAAACCAAAATCCAGATATACTTTTTGATGAAGATCTCTACACTATTGAATGGAGCGATATCGAAAATGCTGAGATGGACTATGAAAACTATCTCAATGACATTGAAAATTTTTTCCGGGAAGATTTCGAGACCGAAATTTCTGAAGAAAATATATACTAAATAAATTTTAACACGACGAGTTCTGACGCTGTCCGGAATTATCTTTGAAACACCAAATCAAGACACCCGACAACTCCCAATAATTATTCAAAACACCTTTGAAGCCATCATTCACAAAATGCCGGACAGCCAGAACTATGTCTGAAAATCAACTAAAACAATGAAAATGAATCGCAACATGTAACGCACTAGGGGCATCAGTTCCACTTTAAAAACAAGAACCTTAAGAGCTCTTAAAACAGGCTCTTTCAAACACAACCTATTAATTAACCTAACAAAATCACACAATTTTATTATGAAAACAAAACAAGAATTAAGGCTTAAGTTCGAGAACGGAGACAGGCCAAACCAGGAACATTTCTGGGAATGGCAGGATTCCTACTGGCACAAGGACGAGAAAATAGACATGGCTAAAATTGCAGGCCTGGAAAATGGTCTTCCCCGCCTGAATGATTATTATGCAGAGATAGATGAATCAGGAAATGCTTCTTTCGCCCATTTACAAGTCAGAAGGATGTTTATTAAGCCGGGAACCTTGTATATACCTGACCGGTTTGCCGTTGCAATGGGAGTATCGGAACTGACTCTTCCTGACAGTCTTCTCACAATCGGGACTGATGCTTTCAATACCAATCCGATAAAATCTCTGACACTTCCTGAGCAACTTACCTCTATTGGCGAGCGGGCTTTTATATCCAATCAGCTTACATCATTGGCTATTCCTCCAAACGTCAGAGAAATTAAGGAGAGTGCTTTTGCTGACAACAAACTTACCTCCTTATTCATTCCGGCCAGTGTCTCAATAATCCGTCCGCAAGCTTTTAACTACAATCCGAATCTATCTACCGTCATATTGGACAAAGCCACCCAGTATTATTCCGACGCATTTGATTCTAAAACAAAGGTGATAGGCGGAACTTTAATCTCTGATATGTAAAAAAATCAAATACAGCAACAATGAAAACAAAACAAGAACTAAAACAATTTTTTGAGAACGGAGACATTCCTAACCAGGAACAGTTCTGGGAGTGGCAGGATTCTTACTGGCACAAGGATGAGAAAATCCCTTCAGAAAAATTAAATTATGATTTCTCCCAAAAAGCAGATGCCAATGCATCCAATATAAGCCCGCAAAACGCCCAGCTTTGGAAAGATAAAATTGAAACGCAAACCTCAATTCAGAATCCACAACTGAATGGAAACATTCTGACCATATTTTATACCGGAGAAAATGGCGTTCAACAAAGTAAAAATGTTGATCTAAGCGGATTAGTAACCAATGATATAAGCATCCGGGATGCCGTATATGATGCTTCGCAAAATATCATTACGATTACCCAGAGTGACGGGTCTTCATTTGCAATCAATCTTTCTGAATTTAGTATTATTCCAACCACAAATGTTGATGGAAGCGTTTCCCTAGTTCAGGAAGGTGTCGAAAAAGTAAAAATACATAAAGTAGGTATTTCAGGCAGCTACAACGACCTTAGTGACAAACCCGTTTTTGCCGGAAATGATACATTACAATCTGTGATAGACAGAGATAATTCCTCTACGAAACCAATCGTATTTAATATCGATCAGGGAAGAGCAGGAGAATTGGGGTTCAATAAAAATACCTATTCGCATTATTGGGGGAATATAAATACGGCCCATACAGGAGTTTATGGTTTAGGAATTGGTTATAATACGCTATCAAAATTAACCTCCGGTTCAAACAACGTAGCACTTGGTTCTTATGCTTTAACTGAAGTAACTACAGGAAGATGGAATACAGCCACCGGTATTTCAAGCGGAGCCAAACTAACCACCGGGAATTTCAATGCTTTTTATGGAACTCAGGCCGGAATCGAAACAACAACAGGAACAGGAAACACCTATATCGGAGATGAGGCAGGAAATAAAAATGTAACGGGAACCAATAATACCGCTTTAGGTATCGGAGCCGCCTACGCTTTAACAAACGGAACTCAGAACACTTTCATAGGCGCTTTCTCCGGAACGAATCATGGAAAAGTAACTGGTTCCGGAGCATGGGGTTATAATACATTTATAGGCTATAACGCTGCATCTACCACTCATGCTATGGGTGTTTGGGGTGATAATAATGTAGTGATTGGCTGTAATGCCCCGTTAGGAGGTTCAACATCAAATAAGCTAGTTATTGATTCTTATACAACACCTCAAAGGCATGATTTCATAACGCCTTTTATACACGGTGATTTTGCTGCAAGAACATTGAGTTTTGATGCTGTAGTTACCGCAAGAAGAACACCTCTGGCCGACAGTACTTATTCAAGGGTAGCAGTAATGAACTCCAATAATACTATTGGTTATAAAAACCTTTCTGACTTTCAGAATTACCTGCCTATTTCAGGAACAGAGATAAATAAGCCTGTTTCAGGACATATTCAGTTTGAGAGTGGCGACGGACCAGAATATGAAACTCTTTTGTATAAAACAAATGCTATAGACGAAGTTCAAAACCAGGTGGGCTTTTTCCCAAATGGAGTTGTAATTACTTCAAGCGACTTCAATTATGCTCAGACGTCAAAAATAGATGTAAGCAAAAAAGATGGCGTTTTGGCAGAGGCTTTTGGTGCGAGAATGACTTTAAATGATAGTGGAGCCTCTCTTAGGTATTATTCTTCATCTTCACAAGCAAAGGGAATTATTGTTAGTAATCTGGATGATGAACCAGTTTTGGTTGAGCACCAGGCAGCCAACCCAAGGGGTCTAAGCTCTAACACTTATTTTGGAACCAATGCTCAAAAAAATGATTACATCCAGAAACAGTATGCAGACAAACAGCATTCTTATACCCGTGATGAAGAATTAACCGGCGGAACCTGGATCAATGGCAAGCCTGTCTACAAAAAAACCCTGTATTTAGACCAGATTCCGAGAACCGGAGAGATCGATCTCAGATCCGAATTCCCTGGCCTTGAAACTATTATTTCCAACGAAATGTTTACAGAATGGTATGCCCTGGATACTGCGTTTGCAGGCAACCAATGGCGATCAAAGATCTACATCACTGTAGAAAGAGACAAGGCTACAATTGAATTCTTAGATCAACCGGATTATGATTATTCTGTCATTAATTCATTTACCCTAACCCTTGAATACACAAAAAAATAAAAATCATTAAAACAAAATATTAAAATGGCAACAAACAACAAAAACAACGCATCACAAACTCTTTTCAGATTTGTAAGCTTAAGAAACCCTCAATTAACTGAAACTAAAAAACAGAATCTTGGTTTCATCCACAGGCCGGCCGATATGGCAAGCGCATTTGATACAGCAGTAAATCCCGGCGATACGGCATTAATGAAATTCCAGGCATTGGAACGTGCCGCAAAGTCATTTGCCACTACCGGATATGATACTGAACTTCAGATTGAAGAAAGCTCTCTTTCTGAAGCCCTTAAAATCGGAAGAAAAATCGCCAAAAACGAAACAATCTCCGCGGCTGATGAAAATACAGCTAAAAACCTTTACAACAGCAGTGCCATCCAGGATAAAATGGGACAGGTATGGGATAATCTGATGTACCAGACTGTAACACAGAAAAACTTCTATGTTAAAGAAGCCTTGGTTCATATCCTCAAAGCTCTTCATTTCGGATATGTATGTGATCTTCCTGTAACTCCTGAATTAATAAAAATCAACGGCGACGATTTAAAAGCCAAAGCCCTTGAAGCCAGAGTAGTTCTTCCTATGAAATTTTTCGGGGACGGGTATGAAGGCGAAACTTCAGTAACTCTAACCGGACAGCCGTTCACTGTCGCTAAATCTGCTGTTGGAGGGCAGGATGCAATCAATGCCACAAGTACGTCCCTTTCCGTTCCTGCAAAAGAACAGCTTAAGGCTGAAGGAGAGAAGATTCTTGAACTGACCAATCTTAATTTTGAAAAAGACAGCTTAAATACGCTTAAAGTGGAGCTTGAAAAAGTCCAGAAAATCTATCAGAAAGCCAGAAGTAAAGCTTACGATGCCGCTTACAAGGAATATCTTGCCGCCAACGGACCTGAGCTTGACAGATATAGAGAGCGTCTGAAAGAAATTCAATCCCAGATCACAGAAGAAATGACAGAAGCGGAAATCAATGCCTTGTATGCAGGTCTTGAAGAGCCCAATATTCCACCTTTTGTTTTCACTTACAAGAAGGAGATCAATTTCGAGGATTTTACATCGCTGCTTTCATTGGATTCACTGAAAATCTTCGTTGACAAATTTACTGCAAGTAATAGTGTAAAACCTGAGGACGGCTTTGATTTCAGCAGCATTAAAATTATTTCCGACAAGGAATTACAATTAGGAGAAGCTATTGTATACATCACTGATGAATACGACACTTATCCTGAAGTATTTGAAAAAATTGAAGAAGAGCATTCTGCCAAAGCTCAGGCATTATTCCAGAAGACTCCTGTTCAGGAACAGAAATTTGCAAGTTTAGGAGGAATTTTGGTTCCGGTAACAGATTCTTTCACTCAATATGCCTCCAAGGTAACTCCAAGATCATATTACTTAAAGGCAACTCCGCAGGGAAGTATTTATTCCGGTAGTGCCGCTTATCTTACATTCTACTATCAGGCAGAAAGTTCGGCCTGGGGTATGGCTTCCGCTAAGCTCTCAATTATTTCAGATGTAGGAAATTTTGAAGAAAGCTTTACGAATATTGAACCGGTAGATAACAAAGTGACATTAGCTTCCGTGATGGTAGGCAAATTCAGCAAATACATCCGTAATGTTAAAATCAAAATCTATTTCAACAACGGTAAAGAGGCTTCACTGGATCTTTCAGGAATAGAACCGAACAGTGCATATACTGATATCCTGTATGTGGAAGATATTAAGGATGAAACAGGTTCCGGCGGAGAAAATCCTCAACCCGGAACATTTATACCAAAACATTTCGGTGTTAAAAGATTAGGTATTGCAGATTATCTTAAAGTGGAACAGAGTGTTCATGCTTACGTTCCTGGAGAAGTCTCCAATATTGAAAACGTGATGGCCAGCGAACTTCGTCATAAGTCTTCCGTGGCAAGGGATTATTCTGAAGTTATAGACACTACCTCAGAATCTATTGAAACAGAAAAAATCTCAGATACTACAAAAACTGAAAGAAATGAAATGCAGAGTGAAGTTGCCAAGGAACTGGAAAGAGAACAGAATATCACTGCCAACACCAAATTCACTTATGACACTAAAGTATACAAATTTGAGATCGGAGGAAGCTATGCCAACAATACTTCCCAGCACGACAGTACAAAACAGGCTGTAACCAAATCTCAGGAGATCACCGAACGTGCCATGGAGCGTGTTCTTACGAAGATCAATAAAGAGCGTGTGCAGAAGATCATCAAAGAATTTACGGAAACCAACGTTCATGAATTCGACAACAGAGGCCAGGCCAGCCAGGAAACTCCACAGCACATCACCGGAGTATACAGATGGGTAGATAAGAAAATGAAAAACCAGATCTACAACTACGGTAAACGTACGATGTTTGAATTCATGATCCCTGAACCGGCAAGACTTCACACCCTTGCTACCGCAGTTTCCAGGACAGATACGCTGACCGCTCCTATTGACCCTAGAAAAGCAGAAAAACCATGGAATATGGCCAGTGCTCAGGTAGCCACCAAAGACCAGATTGAATACTGGGCGAATATCTATAATGTGAAACTTACCGAACTTGCGAAATCCCCTATCAATCTTATCCTTGGTAAACAATGGGAAAAAGTGGATGGTAACGAAGAATACAGACACAGAACCATTGATATTCCTGTCAACTACGAAGCAAGCAGCGTAAAAATGTTCTATGGCTTCGAAAGAGACAGAAGGGGAACAAGTACTTTATACACCAGCAACTTTGCCGGAGGAATGGTTCCTTTCTCAAACGGTGGAACTTCAATTGATGCTACCGCTTATTTCACCCCTCAGAATGTGACAGGATCTTATGATTTCGTTTACAAATGTTTCAATATTGATTCCGTAAATATTGCATTCGAGATTACCTGTACACTTTCCCAGGCGTATATGAAATCCTGGATCCAGGAAAACTTTACAGCTATCATTAAAGCTTATGAAGACGCTTATGCCATCTTTATGGAAAAACAGAAGGAGCTGGAAGAGAAAGCGAAAGCAGAGGAAGAAGCAAACAAAGATAAACTGGGCAACTTCTACCGTGAAATGGAAGCTGTAATTCTAAAACACAATTGTATTGCCTATCTGCTTCAGGATTACCTTACAACGCTTGGACAATCTTTTACTTCAGGAAGCCAGATGAGCGACTTTAAAGTAATTCTCAGCGAAAACCTTGAACAGTATACCGCATTGGCAAAATTCATGGAACAGGCATTCGAATGGAGCATCATGGATTATACTTTCTACCCGTACTACTGGGCAGACAGAAAAAGATGGCAGGAAATGTACCTTACACAAAGTACAGACCCATTATTCAGAAACTTCCTTCAGGCCGGTATGGCAAGAGTAATCGTGACTGTGAAGCCCGGTTTTGAAGACGCTGTACAGTTCTTCATGAGCACAGGAAAAATCTGGAGCGGAGGTGAAGTACCGGTTATCGGAGATCCTCTATACATGTCTATTGTAGATGAATTGAGACAACCAACCGGTGAACCTCAGGGTAAATACTGGATCACAAGAATTCCTACTACCTTAACAATTCTGCAGGCTCAGTCTGTAGGTCTGGAAGTAGAAGATGCTCTTCCTATTTTCAAGGAAGATGATCCGAAAAACTGTGAAAACCCGAGAGAACTGGAAACAGAAAGCTCATTCAAATTAATGGACAAAGCAACGCTTGAGGCTGGTACAGAACCAACAACCTTACCAACCAATATTATCAGCAAATAATTTTCATTAACGGCGGCGAAATTTCGCCGCCGTTTTTTTAACCCAAATACAAAATTTATGAAAAATATAGATATAAGATATCCTGCGGATATTGGTATCGCCGATATTGATGTTCACAAAACCAATAAGAAAAAAGCATTCATTACCAGTGCTAATTATTATGTTAAAGTAAGAACCAAAAGTACCTATAACGGTGAATTTGGTTTTGACTGGATTGATGTAGACCCATCAAGCGGTGATATACAAAAGATTCAGGATATAAGTTTCTCAGACTTAAAATATTTCTATAAGAAACCTGCAAATATAAATAACCCCAGAGATCTTGGAAACATCGTTGAAGCCGGCACAGATCCCACAGGTGCAAAAAACGTCATAAAAGAAAATTACAAAATTATAGAATCCGGTAAGAAAGTCGACATACCATGGATTCTTATTAAACCGGGTGAAAGTATTGAACTTTCTTTGGAAATAAACCTTACAACCACAGCTGCCATTACATCAGAAGCCATAAGTATTATGGGGGATGAATTTTATGATTTCGAAATTATTAGTGGGACCAAAAGCGGAAATAAAACTGAAAAAAGTTTAACTGCCGACAAAGAAATCCTTACTTTAAAAGTAAAATGTCTTAAAGAAAGTCCCGAAAAAGAATACAATATTGTCCAGGAAAGCCCGGGATCAGTTCCATTTACTGTTGGAGGATTTAAAATGATGGAAAATAAAATCCAAAAAATAAAATTCAGAGTTATTGCATTGGTCTCATCAGACAGTTCACCAGCTACAAAAGCAAAGGATATTTTCCAGAAGTTTGTAAAAGCCGACATCATGAAATACCTCAATACCAAATCTTTAAATCAGGCTGGCTATGAAGTGGAAATTGACAACCAAGCTATGTTTGACAGTCTTGCAACAGCTACCATTGATGATTATTATTACGCATTTGATAAAACAGACTGGACAAATAAAAAATATTTTGGAAAAAAAGGGACGGATGATATTCTTGCGGAAAATAAAAAGGATGTAGGTGGGCCGGATGAGTCAAACGATCTGGATAATATCGTTTATAAAGAATATTTGAAAAAGCTTAAAACAAACAAACTGGATTATAATGGCGGTATTATCATACTAAGTGAATATCCGTCTTCGGGAACAACAGGAGCGTTTAGCCGCACATCACCGCTTAATCATTATAAGCTGTTTGTTTATTCTACGAATCTTGAACACGTCAGCACATACGCTCATGAAATAGGTCATATGCTTGGCCTTCCCCATTTGTTTTATCTGACTTTAGAAAAGGACAGTTATGAAATTGACAGAGCCCGGATTATCGGAAACGGTCTTCCGGAAACTAATAGTAAATACATTCCCGGAGTTCTGAAACGTCTGCAGGATGTAGAAAGTTCAAGCGTAGATTACTTTGCAGACATCAGCTTCACTGCTGAAAAAGCAACCTTATCAAAAGCTATTGATAACTTCATTAAATATCAGCAGAAACACCACGATGATACTAAAAAATTGCGAGACGATGTCATTCTGAAATTTAAGGCATTTCCGGATTCCTATAAAGTCACTCCCCAATATACAAAAGCTGAGTATATTGCGCTGTGTAATAAGATTATGAAGGAATGTCAGGATCTTATTACTGAAGAAAAAAAACCTAAAGAGGAAATTACCGTTAAAAGCATTCCTGGATATTTTACTTTGGAACCTAAATGTTATTTTTTGAAAAAAGATTATATTATTCTTTTAAAACAGAAGTACGAATATCTGAAACTTGTTATCAAGCAGGTTCATGATAATAACCTGATGTTTGAGCAGTATAAAACCCAAAACCTTATGGATTACTCAACAACCAGAATCCGTTTTCTCCATAATCAGATAAAAATTATGAGAGATGACCTGAAAAATTATCAGGATGTCGAAAAGCTTAGTATCGCTCCAAAAGCTCCTGTAAAAAAGAAAAGCAAATAAGTCAATAGTGTGAAATATTTTCACACCGGACAAACCTTTATTATTTTGAGATAAAAAAAGATAATATTTTAACAGCAATCAGTAAGCCACAGAATTTCTTCGGCTTACTGTTTTTTCTTACAAAAATTAAATACAAAAAATAAAACACGACACGTTTTGTCGCATTAAGCCTATATATTTGTCTTATAAAATTTTATCATGAAACGCAGTAAAAAGCTGCATAAAAATACAGAAGAATGAAAAAAGATTTTTATTTGACAAGGTATGCCTTAATTATTAAAAGATTAGAAAGTTCTCCGGCTACCTATTCCCAGCTGGAGGACTATCTTTTAAACTCTTTTGAATTTCAGGATGCCGGGATCAAGAGCTACTCTATCCGTACCTTGCAGAGGGATATCCGTGAGATTTCCGATCTTTTTAACCTTTCCATTCACAACAAGAAAAAAGGTGATAACCGGTATTATATTGAAAGCCGCCCGATCATGGAAGTGGATGAATACAACCAGAAATTGCTTGAATCCTTCCAGGTAAGCAATGCCCTGAATCTTCACCCTGATTTTTCAGATTTTATCTTTTTTGAAAGCAGAAAACCTACCGGCATAGAACACTTTTATGATTTGTTCTTTGCCATCCGTAACAAGAGAGTTGTAAGTTTTGAGCACTACAACTACAAAAATAAAGTGATGACCTCACGAAAAGTACATCCCCTGGCATTGAAAGAATCGAAAGACAGATGGTACCTGATTGCCATCGATACCAAGGATAAGACCTTAAAGTCATTTGGTTTGGACAGGGTCAATTATCTGGATGTAAGCAACAGCAAATTCCGTGAAAAGTATAATTATAATTTCAGGGAGCATTTCAAAAATGCCTTCGGAGTGATGAATCTTGCTGAGCAAAACCCTCAGAAAATCATTATGAAATGCAGCAGGCATCAGGGAGAGTATATCAGAAGCTTTCCATTACACCAATCTCAGAAAGAAACCAAAGAAACACCGGAAGAGATCTATTTTGAGTTCTTCCTCCATCCTACTTACGATTTTATGCAGGAAATTCTATCTTACGGAAAAGAAGTGACCGTTTTAGAACCGAAATGTTTAGTTGATGATATCCGCACCCATCTTCAGGAATCCCTGAACCGGTATTTAGAAAGCTGATCTCAAAGAATAAAAAGCTCATAATTTTTGATTACATTTACATAAATATAACTCTTTTGAAAGCTTTATTTCTTTATCTATTCTGTTTTACTTTCACTTTCTGTTTTTCGCAGCAGAGAGAGGAGTTCCGGCAGGTTAAAAACTATTACAACCAACATAGAAACATGCTGAACACAGAGTTTAAAAAGAAATTTGATGCTGAACCGGATTCTTTTAAAAAAGCCAATATAAAACTCGATTTTATGCTCTTCATGAGGAAGATGGACAGCATTGAAAATGTAGCCATGATTGGAACTCTTTTAAAAGTAAGAAATCTAGAAGACCTTCAATTCCTGAAGAAAAACGAAAGCAAAACAAATAATATCATATCTAAAACTTCAGATATTGAAAAGTCGGCAGAATATCCGGGAGGATTTAATATTTTGAGGCAGGAAGTTGCCGATCTTTTTTATACCGGCGGGGTTTATACTGAAACAAAAACGGTAAAGACTAACGTGACTTTTATTGTTGAAAGAGATGGCAGCATCAGTAATGTACATGCGCAGGGTGATAATTTTACCTTCAACAGGCAGGCTGAAATTGCACTGTATTCTGTTTCAGAAAAATTTTCTCCGGCCATTGTCAAAGGAGATCCGGTAAGATATCACCTGAGGCTTCCTCTAACTTTAACGATTGAAGACTGAAATGTTTATAGACGAATATTATATGAAAATGGCGCTCCAGGAAGCAGAAGCTGCCCTGGAAAAAGATGAGGTCCCGATCGGGTGTGTGGTAGTTTCCAATAACCGCATTATTGCCAGGGCACACAATCTCACAGAAACATTGAATGATGTGACCGCCCATGCAGAAATGCAGGCGATTACTTCTGCAGCCAATTTCCTTGGGGGGAAATACTTAATCAACTGTACTCTTTATGTAACCATGGAGCCTTGTGTAATGTGCTCAGGAGCCCTTTCCTGGTCGCAAATCTCTAAAGTGGTGATTGGAGCGAGAGATGAGCAAAGAGGATTTATTAACAAGCATCTTTCCTTACACCCGAAAACCGAACTGGTAACAGGAGTAATGGAACATGAATGCTCATCTATTGTTAAAGAATTCTTTAAAAGCAAAAGATAACTTTTTATTTCTGACTTTCTGTTACAGCATGGAAAAAAGGGCGTAATGCATTCATTCTCTTCCAGTTCAATTCTTTAGCTTTAATGATATGTTTTCCGAAACCGAGCATAAGAAGACTGTCTTTTTTGTTATATAAAAACCGGACACTGATTCTCCCGCCACTGTAACCTTCAAGAAGAAGTTGGTCTTTTGAGCCTTGGTTATAATGGAAATCCGTCATTTTTTCGTTCTTATCCATTAAAATCATATAATTCTTTCTGTGTAAGAAAATATACCGGATATCTGAATTTTCATCTATGTTTTCAAAAACTCCGTGAAGAAAGGGTCTTTTGGCGAGATCATCATTATAATTTCCGTTATTAACGTAAGGAAAAAGTATGGTAACCACTGAAAAACCTATAAAAGCTGTCCGTAAAAAAATCCACAATGGAAGAGCTTTTGTGTCTGGCTCTGTTTCTTCCAGCTGTACCTTCTGCTTTAAAATTAAAAACCGGTATAATGGAAACCATTCATCTTTCAATGCGAAAACTGCCATTGATAAAAGAATCAGAGAGAAGAATTTAACCGAAATATCAAATCCGAGATTGATCAATAAAATATTGACCAGGATTCCAACGGAAATTAACAATCCCAATACCCGAGTTTTACGGAAAATGATCATCAGGGAAGCCAAAAGTTCAACAATTCCCGTAGATATTGAGTAAAAACGGGAGGTTCCCATTACACTCCAAAACAAGATGTCTTTATCCAGATTTCCAAACCGGGAATAAAGAATATTAGGCTCCGGAAGATAAAACTGGGCTTTAAAAGCCTTGTCAAGTCCATATTTCATCAGAACAATAGCCAGATATACGATCACAATTTCTTTAGAAAAAAAGAGAATTTGCCGTGAGAATCTCCTTTTTAATAATAACTCTGTTACAAATGATAGTATCAGCAGAACAAATACCAGAACCAACATGGAAATACTGTCTGATGAGAAATCTATTCTTGCGTTACCTGTCTTAAATATTTCTTTTGAAATCCATTCTGTAAGGTTTCCAAACACAAGCAGTGATGTTTCTTTCTGAAAATCGCCGAGAAAATCTAAGGGAAAAAACAGTATAAAAAGCAGGAAAAAAATTCCTGCACCGGTCCAAAACCTACTTCCCATTATTTTTCTTATTCCGTTTCCAGCTGTAAAAACCTGATGCACCGGAAATCATCAAAATGCCGAGTAAAAGTCCTCCTTTCGTTTTTTCTGATTTTTCTTTTTCCGGTTTTGCTGGAGAAGGCTTGATTTCTTTATAAGATTTACTTTCTTTGTCGTATTCTATAAAAACTACACTATCCATATCATTAACAAAGTTGTAATCTCTTTTCAGAACCGTTTTCACGCTGTCGATATTCTTTTTTGAAAAAAGTCCGTGATTATAGACAGTCTCCTTTCCCGGCTGCCATTCCCTGACCGCTCCTTTAATGATTCTTTTATGCGCTGAACTTGTTACCAGAATACTTTCTTTTTCATTGAGAATAATTACGGAATCAAGTCTGGCATCTTTTACATATTTCTGCGGAGCTATACCCAGATTAGAAAAATTTGCATCAAAAAGATTTTCTGAAACTGCCTTATTAAAGCTTTCTGAGTGTCCGCTATGGCTTTTAAAAGCAATGAGTTTGGTTTGTGAAAAAAAGGAAATGCTTATAAGTAAAGCCAGAAGATTACAGGTTGTTTTCATGGAGATATTTAGAAATTGGATATCTTCTTCCATGAAAAGTTAAAATCATCACGTGTTTTTTAGAACAGAATACATCTGCACGTCAAAGTACCCGTTATCTTTTTTAAGATGCTGTTTGAGTAGGGCTTCCTTTTCCATCCCGATTTTTTCCATAATTCTTCCGGATGCGGGATTGTGTAAAAAGTAGGTTGCATAGATTTTATTGAGCTGCAATTCTTTAAAGCCAAAATCAATGAGAGCGGACGCAGCTTCGGTAATGTATCCTTTGTTCCAGAAAGGTTTTCCCATCCAATAACCCAGTTCAGCTTTATCATCATCCCTGTCGTGAAGACCAATAGCTCCCAGAATATTACCTTTCTTATTGCGGACTGCAAAAGTATATCCGGTATTATCCTCAAAAGACTTCCGGGACATTTCAAGCCAGAATTCCGCATGCTCCCGGGTATAAGGGTAAGGAATATTGGAGGTAAGATCGGAAAAGATTTTATCCTGTAGATATTCGGTAACAAAAGGAATATCTTCCTCCTGCAGCTGCGAGAGAATCAGTCTTTCTGTTTCAATTACCGGAAATTCTTCTAATGCTCTCATGATATAGTTTTATAAATCTTTCCCTAAGAAATAAAGTCCTTTAAGGGTATGCAGCCTGTCCATCACATGAATTTTTTCCGTAAGGGGCTTATAAACATGGGAAACGCCACCAGTAGCCACTACAAAACATTCATCATTCACCTCATCGTTGATCCGGTCTATAAAACCTTCTACCATTCCCAGGAAGCCATATACCATCCCGCTCTGCATACAGGTTACCGTGTCCAGACCTAAAACTGACTTAGGTTTTTTCAGTTCAATATCTGGAAGCTGGGCTGTCTGGCTGATCAGTGAATTCAAAGAGGTTACAATTCCTGGAGCGATAATGACGCCTAATGTTTCTCCGGATTCCGTTACACAGCTTGCTGTAAGGGCTGTCCCAAAATCGATGACGATCTTTTTCCTGTTTGGGTAAAGATTGTGCGCCGCAACAAGATTGGCATAAATATCTGTGCCCATCTGTTTGGATTTTGCCTGAACGCCTGAAGGTGTAGATCTGTCCACAATTACCGGCTGGATGCCGTGGATTTTTTTGATCGCTGAACTGATTACCTTGGTAAGCTGAGGCACTACAGACCCTATAATCACTTTACTGATATCTTCCGGCTCTACTTTGTAGGTCTGGTAAAGCATGAGAATCTGCACATACAGCTCATCTACCGTTCTGTATGGTTTTGTATTGATCACCCATGAAATATCACAGTTGTCTCCGTTAAAAAGTCCGAATCTGATATTGCTGTTCCCTACGTTGATTACGATTGAATTCATTTATTTTTTAAGCTAATCTGGGTTAAAAAACAGTTGTAAAAATAAGGCTTTATCCTTAAAAATAAACAATATCTATATGATTTAGCTCAAAGTATATTTTTGTTGTTTTTATAAAATAACTTTATCATTGCAAAATCAATTTAAAATCACATTGAATGAAAAGAACGATCAACCTTATACTATTTGTACAATTTACATTGATTTTTGCACAGAAGCCGGCAAAAATTTATTTGGAACAAAAGAAGGATGTAGTGTCCTATTATGTAGATAATGAAGACATTTATCCCATTTCGCTCTCATTCCCGCAACAGCCTGAAGTTGTCAATATGAAAATTCCTGAAAAGTTTAAACTTATTCAGGTAATACCCCCTCAATCCAAAAAGCACAGAATTGCTTATTTTGTAATTGATAACAAGAAAAAAGGTTGGAAAATCGACAAAATACCAAATTATTATACATTGATTGGAGATGCCACTTTGAAAACCTATGATTCGGATTATATATATGACCTTCCTTTTCAAAAAGGTAAATCTTTTAAGGTCTATCAGGGTTATAACGGAACTTTTTCCCATCAAAACGAAAACTCATTAGATTTCGTAATGCCTGAAGGAACTGAAATTACCGCTGCAAGGGATGGCAAAGTGATCGAAGCTGTTCAGACTAATAACAAAGGCTGTCCTACTATTGATTGTGCTAACTTAGCTAATTATGTTTCTATTTTACACTCTGATGGGTCTATTGCCCAATATTATCATTTAAAACAAAATGGAGTTAAGGTAAATATCGGAGACATCATCAAAAAGGGTGATGTGATTGCATTAAGTGGCAATACAGGCTGGACAAACGGACCTCATCTGCATTTTGTCTGCTATCTACCGGACTTTACAAGCCCAAAACAAAAGAACACCATTAAGATCAGTTTTCTCATGGAAACGGAAGCAAAACTGAATACATAGAAGAGAAAAAAATTTACACAAAAGAATATTAGCTTTTCTCATAGTTATACAAGGAAATGACCGAACAGTATTTAGAAAATTGCAAACATTTAATTATCTTTAAATCTGAAAATATTTTTATCCCGTTTCCATGAGAAAACTGATCTTAATAGTACTCTTCTGTATTGGCCTGAATACTTCTGCACAAACCGGAAATCAGGTAAAAGAACTGTTCCTGAAAATAAAAAAAGACGCAAAGATTGACCGGAACGATACAGCCGTTTACGATATCATGGATGAATTTTACCAAAAAAACCTTCAGGCTGAAAATGATGAAATGACTCCTGAAACCATTCAGAGAATAGAGAAACTGGCATCCAATCCGGATACGAAGAATCTCCATATCTTATTGCTTTTCCTGATGTATCAGCAGCATATCAGCCGGACTTCCATGGTGGGTAAAGCACCGGATGCAGAGTTTCAAACTGAAGCTATGACACTTCTGGAGAATGAAAGCCGAGAAATTTATGGGAAGGTTCCTGCTATTATTTACGTGTATAAAGCAGAAGCCCTGGATGGAGCGAAAAAAAAGGAAGAGGCTAAAACCGTTTTAGATCAGGGATTAAAAGAATATCCTGACTCGGTTCCTTTAAAAGTATACCGCTACCTCAACACAAAAGATGAGGTCTTAAGAAATGACCTTGTAAAAAATCATCCAAATCACTGGATGGTACAGCAGTTTGGAATTAAATAATCAATGGTGAACAGTGAATTTGCTTCGCAAGTGAATGTTTCCAATAAATAGCAATAATAATCCCACAGAGTTTTTCTGTGGGATTGTTATTTTATGGTATGATCTATTATTTTACTTCCACAACATTATCCTCAATATTGACATCGGCCATTCTCTGACTGAAATCTATTCCCAGAACAGATAGCTGGGCTTTGGTATAAGGAATTGTAAGTGTATATTCTTTCTGAGTCCACGGCCAGTAAGGCATGGTTTTAAAATCTCCGTAAATGTCTTTTTCCTTCCAGGTGTGAGTCATATTTAAAGGAATCTGATAAGTTACTATCTTTTTATCGGCAGTCATTACATTGAAATCAATGGGCATGGGAACCTGTCCTTTATTGACCAAAGTGATGGTTGTAGATTTTGCCTCATACTTCACATCCTTGATTCCGTAATCAATAGTTTTTGTAGTATTGATCCAGTAATTCTGGAACCATTTCAGATCCATTCCGGAAACTTTCTGAGCAATATGAAGGAAATCCCTGTCTGACGGGTGTTTCAAATGCCACTGGTCATAATACTGTTTCAAGGTTTCTGCAAGATTCTGCTCACCCATAATGTATCCCAGCTGTACAAGGTATAATTCTCCTTTTACATAGGAAGCATAGGTATAAGAAGTCCCGTTATCGTGGTGGTCACCTAACCAAACGGCTGGCTCTTCAATTCCTTTTTTAACAAAATTCCTGTAAGCATTCACCGTATTGGCGAAAGGATTCGGAAGCTCTTCAGGAAACAGCTGGTACATTACATACCCTTCTGCATAGCTGGTAAACCCTTCATCCATCCATGGGCGTACTGATTCATTGGTTGCCAGCATCTGCTGATACCATGAATGGGCACCTTCGTGAGCCATTAAGCCCATTAAACCTTTTATATCTTTGGCTTCACCGAGGATCATAGTACACATTCCGTATTCCATACCACCATCACCACCCTGGATGAATGCATAGGTCGGATATACATATTTTCCGAAATGACTGTTCATGATCTGGAAATATTTGGTAACGTAAGGCTGAGCTTCTTCCCAAACTTTTGTTTTGTCATTATTCTGGTAAACAAAGAATACTTTAGGCCCTTCCGGAACATCAAAGCTTTTTACGACATAATCTCTGTCCGCGCTCCAGGCAAAATCAAGTATATTTTTCGCAGTCCATTTCCAGGTTGCTTTTTTGCTTTTATCCGTCTTAATATTAGCTGAGGAATCATAACCTTTTACTTCTGCAGGGTTTTCAAGAATTCCTCCGGCTCCGATTATATAATCTTTATTGATTTTAATGGTCACATCAAAATCCGAGAACGGCGCATGAAACTCTCTTCCGATATAATCGAATGTGGCCCAGCCGTCATAATCATATTCTGCAATTTTAGGGTACCATTGCGTCATGGTCATATCCACCCCTTCCTTGTTGTTCCTTCCGCTTCGTCTGATCTGCTGAGGTATCACAGCATCCCAGTCCATGGTAAACGTTGTTGTTGAATTAGGCTGAATAGGTTCTGCCAGGTACACTTTCATGATGGTTTCCTGGATCTCGAATTTCAGATCTTTCCCATTCTGTTTGATCCAATGGATATTTTGGGCGCCTTCCTGGTCTTTCGGAATAGAAGCCAGCCTTGAAACCCCATCTTTCTGTAATCTGGAATCTCCGTTTTTCCCCTGGCCGGCCACTCTCTGATCCATCATTGAATTAGGCTTAAAGGCATTCCAGTAAAGATGAAAATATACCACATTCAGCACGTCCGGCGAGTTGTTGGTATATTCTAAAGTCTGGTTTCCCTGGTAGGTAAACTTTTCAGCATTAACATCAATGTCCATCTTGTATTTCGCAGCCTGCTGATAATAAGCTCCCTGCTGAGCCTGAAATTGTGAAATGATAAACGCAAAAAGGATTGCAGCCGATTTTCTCATTTAAAATTTATTTTTTTTAAAGGTAGGTAATTTATATAAAACCTTCAAATGTGGAGTTATTTGAACGGTTCCTGTGGTACATCATTAGTTTAGATGGGTTTTAATTCTTGTTGTTAAAAAGATTTTTTTGAGATATTATTTTTTAGCCGCTGCTTCACTACTTTAAATTTGACTTCAATAGTTTTTTAATCAAAGTAATTTGGCCTAAATGATAATAGCTGTGTTCAATCATTCCATCGATATTTCTAAGATAAGTCCCATATTTTTCATCTACAAAAACCTCATCCAGCTTACCATCAGGGAGTTCTTCAATTAAAACGGCAAATTTTTCAGCATCCGTCCATAATTTATTTAAAAGCTCTTCCCATTGTTCCGCAGATTCAATGGGTGGAAGATCAAAACTGAATTTGTCTTTTATTTCGAGTTCGCCACCTTCCAATACATTTACAACTCCTGCTATATAATAATGTATATGAAATGTAAGCATGGCGATGGTGTTTAAAGAATCCACTTTCGTCACTGCCTGTTCCCAGGTTACATCCGAAAGCTGGTCTTTAAAATTGGTATTGGCAATCCACAAACCGTCAAGTATTACTTCTCTGAATCTTTTGGCTAATTGTGATGGTGAGCTCATTGTTATAATTTTCCTAAAGATAATATTTTTTCTCTCGTTGATTTTGATGTAGATTTTTTTGCCACGAATACACGAATTTCATAAATACTTATCTATATAGAATAATGTAAATGTCAATTAAAATTCGTGTATTCGTAGCGAAAAAAAAATCCTTCAAAGTTTTAAAAACCTTGAAGGATTATATTCTTAATAATTTTAAATTATTTTTTGGCCGGAATTTCTTTCTTTCCGCTCTGTAAAATCTTTTCAAGGATTCTCAGGGTGATCAGATAAGTAGGTTTTACTCCTGTAAGTCCCAAACCTCCTGAAGAAAGTGTGCTTCCCGTTTCCAAAGGATTATCTGAAGCATAATAAGCGTACATCACGAACAGATCCGGTGAAATGTGATGTCTGATTTTAGAAGCTACCTGAATTGCTTTCTGATAATGCGCCCCCTCCATTTCAAGACCGATGGCCTTCCAGGAAGTGTTCATGAAATAAGAAAGGATATCCCTGTTTTGAAGCGATGTTCCTAATACGGTAATCATTGCCCCTTCAAATGCTTTTAATTCATCATCTTTAAAATCATCAAGCTTCAAAGCGTTTTCAAATGGATAATTGTCTGCGGTTCCTTCAAAGATGTGGGAAGTAGGGATCATAATATCTCCTTTTCCTCCGGCAAGAATTCCTGCTTTACCCATGATAGAAACAGATTTTACCTTCATCATATAAACTTCTCCTTTATGTTCGTAAGGTCTCAGCAACTCATCCATTACTTCATAGGCCTGTTCCCCGAAAGCATAGTCGAAAACCATAATAACATCGTCTCCGCTATATTTTATACCACTGAAAGGAGTATTTTTAAGGTCTGTTTTACTTAGATCAATAATCTGAACATCAATATTACTTCCGCTCTTATCGTTAATATAGATCATTCCTTCTTCCAAAGCATACTTGGAAACTTTGTCGCGAAGTTCTTTTTTATCGGAAATATCTCCGTAAAGTTTGTAATCTACTTGTTTGTGATCTTTTCTCTTTAAGGCGTCATTTCCATACAGCATATTTTTCACGGAGTGCATGTTTGCGGAAATTATGTGCAGAGGTCTCATGTGAAGATCGTTTTCAAATAAAACTTCTTTCACTTTGTTGGCCCATTTCTCACCAAAATAGTGATGCCCTACTCTTTCCTTTAATATGGCACTGAAATGAATTTCTCTTTCTCTCGTCTGCTTTGCATCTTCCAGACTTACTTTTCCTAAGTTATAGATGATCTTAAATAAACGGTCGGGATTATTATCATCCCCAAAAGAATTATAGGCGTTCAAAGTTTCTTCAAAAGTTCTTCCTATTAAAGAAGATAAATGGATCAAAGCAACTTCTTTTTCTTTTCTGCTGAATTTCTTTTCACCTTTTACTACTTCTTCGATAATTTTAAAGGCACGTGTCGGTTTCCAGTTTTCATCCTGAATGAAAGCCAGGTTCCTCACTTTATCTGCCTCTATAAACAGGAAGGTTAAGTGGGTAAGAATATCATAAATTTCAGAACGGCCCAAAAGAACTTCAATATTCATCTGGTGCTCGTCTATCCTGTAACAGTTTCTTCTTCTCTTTTTAGGTACAATAGGTTCGAAACTTCCTTTATCAAACCCCTCATCCGATGTAAGATGAATGAAAGCACATTCTTCGATTCCTTCCGGAAGCCTGTCTAAAACATACATCAAACCATCCAATTCCATTTTATTAGGAATATTCATGGTACCATAAATCTCTGGATTGATCGTCTTCAACAAACTTCTGATACTTTCTCCAGAAACACCGGCAGGTTTAAAAAAACCTCTGTAAAAGAGGTGTCTCATAGAAATATACAATCTTTCAATTGCTTCCGTTGTTTCTCTAGCTCTAGAATTTGTCATAAAATAAATTTCACACAAATATACAAAATCTTCATTCAATTTATTTTAAGTATCTTTTAACAAGCAGTTTAAATTTGTATCTTTAAAAAATGTAAAATGTTTATCTAAAACTGTATTCATGACAGTATTAAAGGGATAATCATTCCGTTTTACCAATCCAACGCCTCCACCCAAAACTTAAATCATTGTTTGATTTTTCAAGCAAAACCAAAGACACCCCTAAAAAAATCAGGGGTATTTTATTTTCAATCCATTTTTTTTGTAAATTTGCCCTGTAAAAATTAACCTTATTATGTCAACTTTAAGATTCAAAGCGTTAGAAACTTTACCATTTAAGGACTTCAGAAAAGATAATTCTATTGAAGTTCCTGGAAAACTGTCAGAATTATTCTGTCAGAATGTTTTCTCAGAAGAGACCATGAGAGAATATTTAACCAAAGAAGCGTTCCAGTCTATTCTGGATGCGATGAAAAAAGGTACTAAAATCCAGAGACACATTGCAGACCAGGTAGCGGTTGCTATGAAAGACTGGGCAATGAGCAAAGGAGTAACTCACTATACTCACTGGTTCCAGCCATTAACAGGAACTACCGCTGAGAAACACGACTCTTTCTTTACTCCGATTGAAGGAGGAAGAGCCATTGAAAGATTCAGCGGAAATTTATTGATCCAACAGGAGCCTGATGCTTCTTCTTTCCCGAACGGAGGAATCAGAAACACTTTCGAGGCAAGAGGTTATACGGCATGGGATCCTACCTCTCCGGCTTTCATCATGGGTACTACTTTATGTATTCCTTCTATCTTCATTTCTTATACCGGAGAAACTTTAGATTATAAAGCACCTCTTTTAAGAGCTTTGAACGCTGTGGATGAAGCTGCAACCAACGTTATGCAGTATTTTGACAAAAACGTAACAAAAGTAACCCCTACTCTGGGATGGGAGCAGGAATATTTCTTGGTTGACTCTGCATTATACCAGTCCCGCCCTGACCTTGTTTTAACAGGGAAAACCTTATTGGGACACTCTCCTGCGAAAGGGCAACAATTAGACGACCACTATTTCGGTTCTATTCCTACAAGAGTAATGAACTTCATGAAAGAGCTGGAGATCGAATGTATGAAACTGGGAATTCCGGTAACAACAAGACATAATGAGGTTGCACCAAACCAGTTCGAGCTTGCTCCAATGTTTGAAGAGGTAAACGTTGCTGTAGATCACAACTCTTTGCTGATGGACATCATGGCAAGAATTGCTCACAAACATCACTTCCATATTTTATTCCACGAAAAGCCATTTGCAGGAGTAAACGGAAGCGGAAAACACAACAACTGGTCTTTAGCAACAGATACAGGTGAAAACTTATTGAGTCCTGGAAAAAATCCTAAGAAAAACTTACAGTTCTTAACATTCTTTGTTAACACGATTAAAGCTGTATATGAATATGCTGACCTTTTAAGAGCAAGTATCGCATCTGCCAGCAACGACCACAGATTAGGTGCCAATGAAGCTCCACCAGCTATTATTTCCGTATTCATCGGAAGCCAGCTGTTCAGAGTACTGGAAGAGCTTGAAAAAGTAACTGAAGGAAAACTTTCCCCAGACGAAAAAACAGACCTTAAACTGAATGTAGTTGGGAAAATCCCTGAAATTTTGTTGGATAATACTGACAGAAACAGAACTTCTCCATTTGCATTTACAGGAAATAAATTTGAGATCAGAGCAGTAGGATCTTCTGCCAACTGTGCAGAGTCTATGACTGTAATGAACACCATCGCTGCAAAACAGTTAAACGATTTCAAAAAAGAAGTTGATGCTTTAATTGAAACAGGTCTTAAGAAAGATGAAGCGATCTTCAATGTATTGAGAGAATACATCAAACAGTGTAAAAACATCATGTTTGAAGGTGACGGATATTCAGACGACTGGGCAAAAGAAGCTAAAAAGAGAGGTTTAAACAATTTAAAAACCACTCCGGAAGCTCTTAAACAGGAAATGGATAAAAAATTCCTTGATCTTTACGAAGAAATCGGAGTATTTACTCACAGAGAGGTTGAGGCAAGAAACGAAATCAAACTTGAAAAATATTCTACGGTTATTGATATTGAAGCAAGAGTTTTAAGTGATATCGCAAGAAACCACATTATTCCTTCTGCCTTAAATTATCAGAACAGACTGATCGAGAATGTAAAAGGTCTTAAAGAAATATTCGGAGACAAAGAATTCAAAACATTAGCAAAAGAGCAAATGAGTTTGATCACTAACATTTCTGAAAATGTTTCTAAGATTAAATTAGGCGTAGAAGATCTTATTAAAGCAAGAGAAGCAGCAAAAGCTGTATCTGATAGTCAAAAGCAGGCAGAAGCTTACTGCAACAAAGTAAAACCTTTATTCGATGGTATCAGAGAAGCTTCTGATGATCTTGAAATGATGGTTGATGATGAACTTTGGCCAATGACTAAATATAGAGAAATGTTATTTACAAAATAACATCTGTAAAGTTCCATATTAGTTAAACTCTCCGGTTTTCCGGGGAGTTTTTTTAGGTTTATTAACAGCACTGAAAAGTAGAGTTTTAAATCACAAAATCCCATTAACAAAGGAAAAGCGATTAATTATGTTAAAGAATCTTAATAAAAAAAACCGCATACTCGCCAAAAATAGGCGGTTGCGGTTTGTTTTTCTTTAACATACTTAAATAATATGTTAAAATGTGTTAAATAAAGAACCTGACAATAATCATATCAGGGGTCTTTTGATCGGAATTTCTACTTTTGTAATGCTTTTGAAAAATAAATATTCCTTTTAACACGGATAATCAAATATATATGAAGAAAAGAGTTTTGTTTTATTTAGTTGCTTTAGTGTCTACAGTTTCGGTTCAATCATGCGCTACAAATTATGTAGTTTCACAGCCAGCAACTTACACTAAAGAATACAAAACAGATGCCAAACTAGCTTCTATAGATCAGAAGAAAATGGAACTTGATAAGCAAAGACTTATCGATTCTTTTCTAGCAGAGAAGGCCGCATCTATCGCCAACGCGAAAAAAGCTATTAAAAATTCTGAGATTGCAAAAGCAGTCAAATACAATAAAACGATCGACAATATCCTTACAGAAGCTGAAACATACCTTGGAACTCCATACAGATACGGAGGAATGACAAGAAGAGGTATTGATTGTTCAGCTTTCGTTCTTTCCGTATTCGGGGCAGCAGCAGGGCTTAGCTTACCAAGAGTAGCAGCTTCTCAGGCTCAGGAGGGTGAAAGTATTGACAAAAGTGAACTTCAGAAGGGAGATTTGATTTTCTTTTCACACGGAAGAAGAATCTCTCACGTAGGTATCGTAGAAAGTGTTACTGAAGACGGTGAAATTAAATTCATCCACGCAGCCACTTCAAAAGGGGTAATGATCTCATCGCTGAATGATTCTTACTGGGGACCTAAATTCAGGTTTGCAAAAAGAGTAATCAATGAGAACGGGGATGCTTATAACAATCTTGCATCTTCTACTCCATCCGCAGCGACAAGTTTTTAATTTTAAATAATTGATTTAAATAATGAAGCCATCAGATCTCTGATGGCTTTTTTATTTGTTTAACGTTGATATTTTACTGATTTGTTGGCTGAGGTTTCCGAAGCCAATATGCTTTTAATCTCTATCAATTTCGATATCCAGTTTATAAAGAAGTCCGTGTACTTCTGAAAGGGAAAATTTAGCCTTTTTAAGGCGATTTACGGCAGGATCTATAGAATAATTGAAGGAAGTCCTGAAATCTGCTTTTTCAAGGTTGGTATGGTCGAAAACAGCTCCTGAAAGATCGCAAGCTGAAAACAGGGAGCCGGATAAGTCAGATTCAGAAAAATCAGTCTCGGTTAATCGGGAATTTTTAAATCGGGTTTTCTTTGCTGAGGTTTTATAGAATACTGAATTGTTCAGCAAACATCCGTCAAAGATAAAGGAAAGTCCAAACGGATTACACTCGCTGAACTGAAGACCGAACATTTTACATTCTTTAAAAATAACTTCGTGAAATGCAGTTTTGATCAGTTTGGCCATACTCAGATTGCAGCCTGAAAATTCGCAGTCTGTGAAAGTGAAACCTGAAAGATCTGCATATTCAAAATTGCAGTTTCTGAATATACAATTTTCATATTCTCCTTTTAAAAGCAGGGAAAAATCTGTATTTTCAAAAGTTTTATCTACAGTATATGCTTCTTTCATATGATTAATGAAATGTTTTTTACTGAAAGGTATTAGATTTTAAATTTCTTAAACCAAACTGTTCTTATCCGAATAATTCAGTTTAAAGAAAATAAAAGTCATCATTGAAAAGGCAAGCAGCGAGCTTCCTCCATAGCTGAAATAAGGAAGCGGAATCCCTACAGTCGGGAAAAGCCCCATAACCATTCCTAAATTGATGGTAAAGTGCATCATCAGGATGGAAGCAAAGCAATACCCGAATACCCTGTTAAAAGTAGATTTCTGTTGTTCTGCAAGATAATAGATCCGTCCGATGAAGATCATGTAGCATAGCACCAATATTGCACTTCCTACAAACCCCCATTCTTCACCCACCGTACAGAAAATATAATCGGTTTCCTGCTCCGGAACGAATTTCCCCTGGGTTACTGATCCTTCACGGTATCCTTTTCCTAAGAGTCCACCGGAACCAATGGCTGTTTTTGAATATAATAAGTTATACCCTGAGGTGTCCCTGAATGCTTTTTCACCCTTATAAAGAACTTCAATTCTTTCTCTCTGGTGCTTTGGAAGCTTCTCTAAGATATAAGGTGAGCCGAAAGCCAAACCGCAAAGCAGAAGAATTGATCCCGCGATTCCCGAAATGGAAATGACATCCCAGGACATTCTGTGGTAGTTCATAGCGATCAAAACACCTGCAATAACAACAACCACTAGCGCAACATATACAGGAGGTACGGCCAGTGAAATCAGGAAGACAGCAGCAAAAATAAATCCTACGCCAAAAAGAAGCCCATTTAGCCCTTCCCTGTATAAAGCAATAAAGAATGCTATAAACACAAGCATAGAACCTACATCCGGAATCGCCAGAACGACTACAGCCGGAATCCCGATAATAGCCAGGGCTGTCCAGAGCGATTTTTTAACTTTCAGATTGAAATCAGGCCCGGAAACATAATTGGCCAGCATGAGAGCTGTTCCGATTTTTGCAAACTCAACCGGCTGCATCGTAAAGCTTCCGAATTTGTACCAGTTTTTCTGACCCAGGATTTCTTTCCCGAACGGAAATAGTCCTATCAATAATAAAACTCCTCCGATGTAGATAATCCCCGACATATTTTCGAAGAATTTACTTCTTCCAACAAATATAACAAGTCCTACAAATAGAGATATGCAGAAGAAAATCAATTGCTTTTCTCCTAATTTCTGATCAACACTGTAGATATTGGCAATGGCAAATATGCACAGCAGGAAATACAGTCCGAGACCTAGTTTATCTATTCCTTCTGCCCACTTCATTTCTTTATCTTTTTAGTGTTATTCTTTGTTTCTTCTTCTATTTTTTTCTGCAGCTTTGCTTTCTGCTCTTTGATAAAGTTCAGGCTGTCCTGCTTTCTTTTCAGTTTTAGAGAATCTGCTGCGGGATCTTTGTAAAGTCCTTTCCGTTTCAAATCTGCAATCCACTGTCTTTTGTACTCAGGCATAAAGCTGGCACCCGTCATTTTCTTGTACAGATTCTCTCTCTTCAGATCTCCGGTGATATACTTTTCAGCGATCACGGTACAGGCAGGACCTGCCCATGTTGCTCCAAATCCGGCGTGTTCCATTACTGCAGCCACTACAATTCTCGGCTTGTCCGCAGGGGCGATCAAAACGAAGATCGAGTTGTCTTTTCCCTGAGGAACCTGTGCTGTACCCGTTTTGGCAAGCTGGGTAAAGTCGCTGGATTTCAGGCTTCTTGCTGTTCCTCTTAACACTACAGCTTCCATACCTTTCAGTACAGGTTCAAAGTGTTTAGGGTCTACAAGGGTTTTATGTTTTGTTTTAAATCTCGGATCAGGATTAGGTTTACCATCAATGGATTTTACGATATGAGGGGTATAGAACCACCCTTTGTTCGCAATGGCTGCCACATAATTGGCCAGCTGAAGAGGTGTTACCAGAACGTCTCCCTGCCCCATTCCGTTAAAAATAGATCCATTCATCGTATAGTCCGAACTCCAGTTTTTCTTTCCGCTTCTTTTTTCATAGAATTCACCTGTTGGAATTCTTCCCGGTGACCCTACGGCAATATCATTATTCAGGTATTCTCCTACTCCAAAGCTGCTCATGATTTTTTTCCATTCATTAACTCCTCTGGAAGGATCACCCGGATATTTATTCATGATAGCAATAAATGCATGGGAGAAGTAACAGTTACTGGAAACCTGGATCGCGGGGATAAGAGGATCTGCACCACCGTGCCCCTTAATCCTTAACCCTTTATAGAAAAAGCCTCCTCCACAAGGGAAAACCGTATTTTCATCCATTACACCCATCTGCATTCCTGCAAGGGCAGTTAACAGTTTGAACGTTGAGCCCGGAGGATAAGCTGCCTGAACAGATCTGTCAAATGTTGGCTTATTTTCGTACAACGTATCCTTTGAAAGTGCATAAAGGTTCTTGGATTTGTTAGGTCCCGTAAATAAATTCGGATCAATATCCGGACCTGTTGCCAAGGTCAGGATTTCTCCGTTATTCGGATCAATGGCAACGATTGCGCCATGTTTGTTAACCAGCATTTCTTCAGCAATTCTCTGAAGATCATAATCAATGGTTAACGTAATATCCTTACCGGTTACAACATCTTTATCCAGGGATCCGTTTTTATAGGATCCTATATTTCTAAGTTTGATATCCTTCTGGATGTATTTCATCCCTTTTATCCCTCGAAGGTCCTTTTCATAGGATTTTTCAACACCGGTTTTTCCGATGAAGTCTCCGGGAAGATAATAGGTGGAATCTTTTTTAATTTCTCTTTCATTCACTTCGCTGGTATATCCCAAAAGGTTACCGGAAGTTGCCACTTCATACTGGCGCTGAGGTCTTGAAACAATACTGAACGCCGGATATTTGAAAATGATTTCCTGTACCCTGGCAATATCTTCCCTGCTGAGGTCCTTTATAAAAGTCATTGGAGTCAGCTTGGAATAGTATTTTTCTTTTTTAATGATTTCAATCCTCTTGATAAAATCAGATTTACTGATCTGCATAAGGTTACAGAATCCGATGGTATCAAAATCAGGTTTCATTAAAGCCTGGGTAAATGATATTTCATAGGCAGGCTGGTTCCCTACCAGAATTTTTCCATTCCTGTCGAAAACAACTCCTCTCTGTGGGATGACGTATTCAATTTTAATGGAAGTATTCGCTGCATTTAAGGCATAACGGTCCGTAAACAGCTGTAAATAAGAAAGCCTCGCTACAAAAATGATAGCGATGACGACAAGAGCAGAAAAGATTTTTAAATAACGTGTGTTCAAACTTTTTGTTTGATTTTAAATATTAATGCGTAAATCACTATAAATATAAAGGAAATTATACTTGTGATCACTACATTAAGTAATATTTCAAAAAAACGGCTAAATTTAAAAAATTCTATGTACTGCACTAAAAGCTGATGCAGGAAGATACTTGAAAAAAGAAACAGCAAAAACTGCGCCCACTGAAGGGACTGGAAAGAGAAAAAGTCTGTGGAAGTATCTGTGGAGGTTCTGAAAATCAATGTTCTGAAATAAGCAATAAGAGTGGTTGCAAAAGCATTGATTCCCCATGAATAAAGGAATGCATCTACAGACAGCCCTATTAAAAAGCTTAAAGCCAAAAACTGAAATTTATTTCTGAAAAATGGGTAAAACATGACAAACACCGGGTAAAGAACCGGCGTATACTTCCCGAAAATAGTAATCCTGTTGAGTACAAAAATCTGTAATGCAACCAGGAAGATCATGATCAATATATCGGTAAATAGGGTCCTGCTAATCATTTTCTTTTTTTATCACGGTCTGTAAGGTATCCTGAATTCTCTGCACTTCAGCTTTTTTAAGGTTTTTCACAACGAATACCTTGCTTAAGGCTCCCATTTTTTCACTTAATTCCACTGAAATATCCCAGAAACCTGTTTTATTATCTACAGAATATCCTGCGATGGTACCGATCATCACTCCTTTAGGGAAAATAGCTGATTTACCGTCTGTTACAACAGTGTCACCTACCTTAAGAGCCACATATTTCGGAATATCTGCAAGATGCATCACTCTGGAATTATCGCCGTTCCATGTTAAAGTCCCGAAATATCCGGAATTTTTCAGTGAAGCGTTGATCCTGATTCTATTAACACTCAGGACAGATTGCACCAAAGCGTAGCTGTCAGTAGAATTAATAACAATTCCTGCGATCCCCTTCGGTGCCATAACGCCCATCTGAGGGAAAACACCGTCTCTGCGGCCACGATTGATGGTAAAATAGTTATTTCTTCTGTTGATACTGTTGAATACGATTTCGCCGTCTACAAAAGTATAGATCTGGCCACCGCCTAATGTATCATGAACTTTTCTGAATACAGGATTCTTTGCTCCTTCTTTACCATACAGCTGTGTCATCAGGGATTTGTTCTGTGCTACCAGATCTTCATTGATCTGTTTCAGCTTCAGATAGGAAACCCCTTCGTCAATATAGCCGGAAACCCACGAATTCAAAGCGGCCGATTGGCCGGCAATCCATGATTTCTGCATGGCGTTTTTAGAGAATATCAGAACCAGAGCAATAATCTGCAGGAATATAAAGAATACAAAAAGAGCATTCTTCGAAAATAATCTCAGCAAAAATCCCATTCAGATATATAGTCGTAAAAAGTTAAAATTATTTAATTAAGAAATTGAATTTATCCATATTCTTAAGGGCAATACCTGTTCCGCGAACGACAGCTCTCAACGGATCTTCCGCAACAAATACAGGAAGACCGGTTTTTTTGTGCAGTCTGTCCGCAAGACCTCTCAATAAAGCACCTCCTCCGGCAAGATAGATACCTGTTTTATAAATATCAGCAGCCAGTTCCGGTGGAGTAAGAGAAAGTGTTTCCATTACAGCATCTTCAATTCTGATAATAGATTTGTCCAATGCACGTGCAATTTCCTTATATCCTACCATGATTTCTTTTGGCTTCCCTGTGATAAGGTCTCTACCCTGTACCGGGATATCTTCAATATCTACATCAAGATCTTCCACTGCAGAGCCTACTTCAATTTTAATTCTTTCAGCAGTTCTCTCTCCAATATATAGGTTGTGATGCGTTCTAAGGTAATAAGCGATATCGTTGGTAAATACGTCTCCTGCAATTTTCACAGATTTGTCGCACACGATACCTCCTAAAGCCACTACAGCAATTTCCGTAGTACCTCCACCTATGTCGATGATCATATTTCCTTCCGGCTTCTGTACATCGATCCCGACTCCTATTGCAGCAGCCATTGGTTCGTAGATCAGCCTTACTTCTTTTGCATTAACTTTCTGAGCAGAATCTCTTACCGCTCTTTTTTCCACTTCGGTAATCCCTGAAGGAATACAGATAACAATTCTTAACGCAGGCTGAATAAATCTCCCTTTGATTCCCGGAATTTTCTTGATAAACTCCTTGATCATGTGCTCAGAAGCATGAAAATCCGCAATAACCCCATCTTTCAACGGACGGATTGTCTTGATATCCTCATGAGTTTTACCCTGCATATGCTTAGCCTGCTCACCGACGGCAATTGGTCTACCCGTAGAGCGTTCAATTGCAACAATTGACGGCTGATCTATAACAATTTTATTATTATGGATGATTAGGGTATTGGCAGTACCAAGGTCTATCGCAATTTCTTGCGTAAACATATCGAATAAACTCATATTTTTCTCCTGATTTTAAGTTTACAAAGATATAAATTTAACACTACTAAAGAAATTTAACACACACATAATTTGGTTAAAATTTTATTAAAATTCACAATTGTTTATTAACTTTTGATTTAATCATTTACGAACTCTGATTTAAACCAAATTAACGGGAACACGTAAGAAGGAAGAAAAGTTAAGAAAGCGGAGAAAAGCTAAGATGCTTATTTGTTGATTTTAAGACCTATAATTTCGTTTTCCCTTTTCTTATTTGCCCCTTTTCTAGCTGATTCGCCCGCCACGCCACAATAGTTTTTCACGATAATTATCATATACATTATCAGAGGAAGGTTAATGAAAAAAAACGTAAATTTGCGACTGCTTATGTTACAGTATTCCAACATTCATCAGACATCAAATTTTGCTGTACTTTCCATTAGCTACGAAAAGGCAGATGTAGAAACGAGAGGGAAATTTGCATTCTTTGACGATAACATTAAAAATTTTGTCTCAAGAATCCATAATGTGGATTTAGGGGATGCATTTGTGGTTTCCACTTGTAACAGAACCGAGATCTATACCACTTCACCAAACTATCTTCTTGTAGCCGAAGAATACTGCAAAACAATCGGAGTGCAGCTTACTGATTTCCTTCAGTTTGCCAATATCCTTACCAAAGAAGAAGCGCTTATCCATCTGTTCAGGGTGGCTGCCGGACTTGAAAGCCAGATTATCGGGGATTTTGAGATCATCGGACAGATCAAAAAAGCATACAGCCGTTTTAAGAAAGAAAGACAGAATTCCAATCCTTACCTGGAAAGAGCCATTAATGCTGCCATCCAGATTTCGAAAAGGATTAAGAATGAAACTGGAATTTCCAACGGTGCCGCTTCTGTATCTTATGCTGCAGTTCACTATATTTTAAATAACCAGAAAAGAATCACCGAAAAAAACATTCTTCTCTTAGGAGTAGGTGAAATCGGACAGAACACGGTTGAAAATCTGGTAAAACATGTTTACCAGCCAAAAATTAAAATTGCCAACAGAACCCAGGAGAAAGCTGAGAAGATTTCCCAGAAATACAGCATTCCTCATGTTGACTATTCTGATGTGGACCAGGAATTGAAGAATACAGATATTCTGATTGTTGCAACAGGTGCCAAACATCCTATCATCAACAAGTCCCACTTCCCGAACGGAAAAGAAACCCTTGTTATAGATCTTTCCATTCCGCATAATGTTGAAAAGAACGTTACAGAGAATGAAAATGTAACACTGATTGATGTGGATGAGCTTTCAAAACAGATTCAGGAAACCATTCAGCAGCGTGAAAAAGAAATTCCAAAAGCTGAAAAAATCATCAAAGATCTGATGAAAGAGTTCCTGGAATGGGAAAAAAAGAGAAAGCTGGCACCCAATATTCACCATTTCAAAGCCGTTCTGAAGAATATGGAACGCAATGAAATGCATAATTTTTATAAAAAAAATAAATACATAAACATCACGGACATGGAGCTTTCTGACAAAATGATCCAGAAAATCACCAACCGTTTTGCAAAATTTATCATCGACAATCCTTTAAAAGCCGAAGAAATTAGTAAATTAATGCACGAAATATTAGTTGAACAACCAAACAACGAATTCAATGAAAAGCATTAGAATCGGAACAAGAAATTCCGCATTGGCACTTTGGCAGGCAAGAGAGGTTGCGAGGCACCTTCAAAACCGTAATTATTTAACGGAAATTGTTCCTATTGTCTCTTCCGGCGATAAGAACTTGAATCAACCGCTTTATTCTTTGGGGATCACCGGGGTTTTTACAAGAGACCTTGATGTAGCCTTACTGAATGACGAGATTGACATCGCCGTACACTCACTGAAAGATGTACCTACTCAGCTTCCACAAAATATTGAGATCATTGCCTATCTGGAAAGAGATTTTCCTCAGGATGTATTAATAAGAAAGGAATCTGCCCGAAATAAAGAATTTCACGAGCTTAAACTGGCCACCAGCAGCCTCAGAAGAAGAGCATTCTGGTTAAAAAATTATCCTCACGCTGAATTTTCTGATATCCGCGGAAACATCCAGACCCGTCTTCAAAAACTTGAAGAAGGAGATTTTGATGCTACAATCCTGTCTCTGGCAGGAATCAAAAGAATGAAGATGGATATTGATTATGAAATGCTTCCACTGATGATTCCGGCAGCCTCTCAGGGAGTAATTGCCGTTGCAGGACATTCAGACAAAACGGAAATCAATGAGATATTAGGTCAGATTAATCATAAGAAAACCCAGATCTGTGTAGAGATTGAAAGAAATTTTCTAAGCACACTGGAAGGCGGATGTACTGCCCCGATCGGAGCTTTTGCCGAGATCATTGAAAACCAGATCCGTTTCAAAGCAGCTCTCTGCTCTCTGGATGGAAAGAACTGCATTGCCACCGACGAGAATTTTGAATATAACGAAACTGAAAACTTCGGTGAAAAGTTTGCCAAGATTGTTCTCGAAAACGGAGGAAAAGAATTGATGACAGAAATTAAAAACTCTTACTAAGTTTTTAACCCAGCTATCCCTTTAAATTTCAACTGCAGAACAATGAAAAAATCCTTTTTTTTATTCGTATTCCTGTTTTGTGTATTTATTAATGCGCAGAACAAGTTTGCGCTTCAACTTTCCAGTTCTGCTTTAAGCATAGTTGACAATACCATCAGGTACGATCCTACTTATTTTGTTATTAAATATCCTAATGGAGATGTTCCTGCTGACAAGGGAGTCTGCACAGATGTCATCATAAGAGCGTATAGAAAACTTGGGATTGACCTGCAGAAAGAAGTACATGAGGATATGGCGAAAAATTTTTCAAAATATCCTAAAACATGGGGACTGAAAAAACCGGACACTAATATTGATCACAGAAGAGTTCCCAACCTTGCGGTCTTTTTTTCTAGATTTGGAAAAGTAAAATCTACTGATACAAATCCAGCCTTGTATGTTCCCGGAGATATTGTTACCTGGATTATTCCCGGCAACCTTACGCACATTGGGATTGTAGTCAATAAAAAATCTGCGGATGGAAAAAGATTCATGGTGGTTCATAACATAGGAGGCGGACAAGTTCTGGAGGACTGTCTTTTCAAATATACCATTACAGGACATTATCAATACCCGAAATAAGTTGCTATGAAAAACATGATCTGTGCTTTATTGGTATTGATGGCATGCTTTACAAAAGCCCAATCCAATGAATTAAAGATAATCAGTAAGCCAATTGATTATTCCCGGGAAAGAATAAATTTAAGCCTGGACTATCTTAAAAGCCATTATAATATGGTACAAAATTCGCCAACCATTTCACCTAAGATAATCGTTCTGCATTATACCGCAGGGGGAACTGTTGAAACGAATTATAAATACTTTAACAGGACGCATCTGGAATCTGCCCGGAATACTTTAAAGAAACAAAGTACTTTAAATGTTTCCTCACAGTTTATTGTAGACAGGGACGGTACGGTTTACCAGCTCATGGAGCCTAACCTGTTTGCCAGGCATACCATAGGCCTTAATTATTGTGCCATCGGCATTGAGAATATAGGAAGCAAAAGCCAGCCGCTTACGGAAAAGCAGGTTTTAGCCAATGCCCAGCTGGTGAGGTATTTAACTAAAAAATACAAGATTGAGTATCTGATAGGCCATTCGGAATATAGTGCTTTCAGAGGTTCAAAGCTTTGGAAAGAGACGGATCCGAACTATTTTACCGTAAAAGAAGATCCGGGAAAAGATTTTATGAAAAAAGTAAGACTTCTGGTCACCGATTTAGATTTAAAAGATAAACCTTAGCTGAATGAAGATTCTGTTTACCAAAACCATAGATGCCACCCTGTTATCCAAAGAACTTGGACCGGATATTTCGGCTGAATGTATCGAGGTAATCAGAACGGAACCCATACAGATGGCTGCATTTGATTTAAAAAATTACTCCCTGATCTTCACCAGTGTCAATGGAGTGAATGCTTTTTTTAAAAATCAGTTTAAGCCCAACGAAGATTTTACAGCAAAGAACTACAACAAAATATACTGCGTTGGTGAAAAAACGAAACGGGAACTGAGAAAACACGGTTTCGGGACATTCAAAGTCCTGAAAAATGCCGAAACCCTCTCAAGATTCATCATTGGAAACTGCCAGCACGAACAGTTCCTCCATTTCTGCGGCAATCTTGCCATAGATGTCCTGGACAATGAGCTTCCTTTACAAAATATCAGCTATAAAAAGATCACGATCTACAAAACGGAAGAACTCTACCCTTCCGTACCTGAAAAATATCATGCTGCAGTTTTTTTTAGTCCAAGCGGAGTTCGTAGTTTTGCAAAACTCAATTCTTTAGAAGGAATGAAGATTTTTTCCATTGGCGAAACCACCTCGGGCGAACTGAGAAAGTACACCACAGAAAAAGTGTTCACCTCAGAAGAAAACAATCTGGTGTCTATTTTCGGGTTGATAAAAAAGGAAATTTAAACAGCTGCAAGCCTGGCTGGTAAAAATAATGAATGCCGGTAACGGCTGTATTAGCTTAAATAAATTATGATTAAAAACGACTTATATTTAAAAGCTCTCCGCGGAGAAACTGTTGAAAGACCGCCGGTATGGATGATGAGACAGGCCGGAAGATACCTGCCGGAATTCATTGCTCTTAGGGATCAGTATGACTTCTTCACAAGATGTCAGACCCCGGAACTGGCCTCCGAAATTACCATACAGCCTATCCGCAGATTTCCTTTGGATGCAGCCATCCTGTTTTCTGATATTCTGGTAGTTCCACAGGCTATGGGAATCGATTTCAAAATGAAGGAAAATGTGGGGCCGTGGCTGGATAACCCGATCAGAACGATGGAACAGGTTCAGAATGTTGTGGTTCCTGATGTGAATGATACTTTAGGATATGTTTTTGATGCTATTGAGCTTACATTAATTAAATTAGATAACGAAATTCCGTTAATCGGTTTTGCAGGTTCTCCATGGACAATCCTGTGTTATTGTATAGAAGGAAAAGGAAGCAAGGCTTTTGATATTGCAAAATCTTTCTGTTTCCAGCAGCCGGAAGCTGCTCATTTGCTTCTTCAGAAGATCACGGATACTACGATTGCTTACTTAAAGAGAAAAGTTGAAAAAGGCGTTTCTGCTGTTCAGATTTTTGATTCGTGGGGAGGGATGCTTTCTCCTGCGGATTATCAGGAATTCTCCTGGCAGTATATCAACCAGATCGTTGAGGCTTTAAGTCCTCTTACCCATGTGGTGGTATTTGGAAAGGGATGCTGGTTTGCCCTTGAGGACATGACAATGTCTAAAGCATCTGCTTTGGGTGTTGACTGGACAATTACTCCTGAATTTGCAAGAACGTTAACGAATCATACGATGACCCTTCAGGGGAACTTTGACCCTGCAAGATTACACTCTACTCCTGAAACTATTAAGAAAATGGTGACGGAAATGATCAACCGTTTTGGAAAGGACAGATATATTGCCAATCTGGGACATGGTATTTTGCCCAATATTCCTGTTGAAAATGCAGAAGCATTCATCAGAGCGGTTGTGGACTGGAAACCGAATAATTAATCGCATTATAAAAATAACTTTAAAGCTGTTCCGACGAACAGCTTTTTCTATTAACATTAATATCACAATATTTACTGATTAAGGTTACCCGTAATATTTTTTAGTAATAATCTATTTACATTTGTCTAAAGATAATAAAGATGGATAAAATCAACATCGAAAGCTTATTACATGATTTCAATAAAGAAAGAGATGAACTCGGAAAAATCATATTCCCAATAGTAGAGAGATACAATCTTCCTCAAAAAGAATTGATTGAAGTTTGTCAAGTAGGAAAATTTATATATAAACTCAATGAAAATTTAGTTATCCTTGACAAGCCTAATCCGCCAAAGCCAGATTTTATTCTCAAAAATCATTCTAAATTAATTGGCTTAGAGCATACAAGAATATTTTCTGAAAATTCAGAAAAATATAATCGAATTAGGTCTCTTTTTGAGTATTCTGAAAAAGTTTTTGCAAAGCTATATCCTAATGAAACAGTATTTGCTTCTATAAATATTTATAATTATAGCTTTGAATATAAACAATCTCAAAAAAGAGAATTGGCGGAAAATATAGCTCAGTATATCCAATCATTAATAACAAATCAAGAAAGACAAAAGCCGGATTTTATTGAAAATATTAAACTAATGAGACATTCAAATGTAAGTTTTAATTTTGATGAAGCAAATTGGCAAGGTCCTTATTTAACAAATGAAAGATTAAATGAGGAAATAAAAAAGAAAGAAGCTAAATTAGAAATATACAAGAGGAACGAAAGTGAGATTAGTGAATATTGGCTAATTCTCCTTATCGGTTCATTATCATCAGTCTCTTATCAACTAAGTGAAAATGAAGATTACAAAAATGATTCTGAATTTGATCGAGTTTATTTAATGACAGATTTTGATGCAAAAATTATACGAGTTAAATAAAAAATAAAACAGCCTTTCAAATTCTGAAAGGCTGTTTATATGAGTAAAATAATTAATTGATTTCCGTAATGAAATCCTCTTTCGATTTTCTCACTTTCGTAAGGTTTACCAGCCAGTCATTGGATGCATCTCTGTAACCGATTGGCAGTAATAAAACGCTCTTCAGTCCTTTTTCTTTCAGGTTCAGGACTTCATCCACAGCTTCAGGAGAGAAACCTTCCATTGGTGTAGAATCCACTTCTTCAAAAGCCGCGGCAATAATGGCTGCTCCAAATGAAATATAAGCCTGTTTTGCAGCATGGGTAAAGTTCTCCTCAGCTGATCTCTGAGGGTAAGTTCCCAACAGCATCTTCCTGTAGTTTTCCCATCCTTCATTTTTAAAGCCCCTGATCTCATTGGTAAGATCAAACATACTGTTGATTCTTTCTTCCGTATAATTATCCCAGGCAGCAAACACCAGAAGGTGCGAACAGTCCGTGATCTGAGGCTGGTTCCATGCATGAGGCTTAATCTGTTCTTTCACCTCCTGGTTGGTTACCACAATAATCTCAAAAGGCTGAAGCCCGCTGGATGTAGGTGCCAGTCTTGCAGCTTCCAATATTTTATCCACTTTTTCCTGTGGCACTTTCTGACCATTCATTGCTTTGGTAGCAAATCTCCAGTTCAGTTTTTCAATTAAATCCATAAAATTAAATTTAGACAGAGCAAAATTAAATCAAGAATAAGAACCATGTATCACAAAAATTGCTATTTCAAAGATTGCAAGAATCTATTATTTTACGATCTATTTTGATTGATTTAAAAAGCTATTGAAAGTGGTAAGCTGTATAAATATTCTATTTGAAGAATTTATATTTATATTTGATTACCAAACCTTTAAAACCAACAATATGAAAAAACTAAACAAAGAAAAATTAAAAACCATTGTAGCAGGAGGTGAAATCTGCCTTGAATGTGCTATTGGCTACTATCAGGTCATTATTGACGGAAAATGTTACTGTGCCCCGTGGGAGTAACTATTAAAATAAAAAAGCAGTTGATGATCAACTGTTTTTTTATTTATTTACCCGAGCATTCTCTGAGCTTTTTGTACTCCTTCCACAAGCTTGTCTATTTCTTCAAAAGTATTATAAACAGCAAAACTGGCTCTTACCGTTCCGGCTATATTGAAAAAGTCCATGATAGGCTGTGTACAGTGATGCCCGGTTCTTACGGCAATCCCCATTTTATCGAGAATCATCCCTACATCGGAGGAAATCCCCACGCCTTCAAGATTAAAGGAAACTACCCCTGTTCTTTTGGCCTTTTCGCCGTAGATCTTTATATTTTCCAGCTCTAAAAGCTTTCTCTGTGCATACTCCAATAATGCATTTTCGTGATTCTGAATATTCTGCCTGCCGATTTTTTCAATAAAGTCAACAGCAGCACCCAGCGCAATATTTCCTCCTACATTAGGAGTTCCGGCTTCATATTTAAAAGGAAGACCCGCATAGGTTGTCCCATCAAAAGAACATGTTGCAATCATCTCTCCTCCTCCATGAAATGGCGGAAGTTCTTCAAGAATCTCCTGTTTTCCGTAAAGAATCCCCGTTCCCATCGGCGCATACATTTTATGACCCGAAAACACAAAGAAATCACAATCCATCTTCTGTACATCGATTTCAAAATGGGGAGCAGACTGTGCCCCATCAATAACAATATAGGCATCAGAATTTTTTCTCGTTCTGGCAATGATTTCTTCAATAGGATTCACAATACCTAACGCATTGGAAACCTGGTTTACAGAAACTACTTTTGTTTTTTCACTCAGAAATTCATCCAGATAGTTCAGCTGAAGAATACCGTTTTCATCAATAGGGATTACTCTCAGCTTTGCCCCGGTTCTTTCACAAAGCAACTGCCAGGGAACAATATTAGAGTGATGTTCCAGATAGGAAATAATGATCTCATCGTCTTTTTTAAGCTTCTGTGTTAAAATATAAGCGATGAGGTTCAGACCTTCGGTTGTTCCTTTTGTAAAAATGACTTCAAAATCATGCTTAGCATTAATGAATTTCTGGATCTTTCTTCTTGAGAGCTCCATTTCTTCTGTAGCGAGCTGGCTTAATGTGTGGATTCCTCTGTGAACATTGGCATTAAGTTCCGTATAGTATTCATTCCAGATTTTCAAAACAGAATCCGGTTTCTGAGATGTTGCTGCATTATCTAAGTAAACCAAAGGCTTACCATTCACTTCGCGGTTTAATATAGTAAACTGACTTCTTATTTCCTGAATGTCAAACATTTATTAAAATTTTAAATTAGACTGTTCTTATTTAGAACACTTCAAATTTACGGCTTTTTTCTGAGAATGGGCGAAAGGTGAAAAGCAAAAAGGTGAAAGGGTAAAAAAGCTGGAAAACTAACAGGAAATTTGTGTTTCGAAATTTCTGCTGTTTTGTCTTTTTGCTAAAACAATAAAAAACCTGCCAATAAATTGACAGGTTTTATATTATTTGTGAATAAGCAAATATTATTCTGCTGCAGTTTCTGCTGCTGGAGCTTCTCCTTCAGCTGCAACTTCTTCTTCATCATCTTCTTCAGCTGCTGCTCCACCTTTCATTGCATTTCTAGACATCTTCACAGCTACTACAACTGCATTGTCAGGGTGAACGAAAGAATATCCTTCAGTTTTGATACCTCCAACATAAAGTTTGTTACCAATTCTTAACGGAGTAACATCTACAACGATTTCATCCGGCAAGTTTGCAGGAATCGCTTTCACTTTTAGTTTTCTGAAAGACTGACGTAAAACACCACCAGCCACAACACCTTTAGAACGTCCGGTAATTCTTACAGGAACTTCCATAATTACTGGCTTATCGTCAGATAACTGGTAGAAGTCTACGTGTAAAATTTTGTCCGTAATCGGGTGGAACTGAATATCCTGAAGAACAGCAGGAATTGATTTCCCATCTAGCTCAATAGATACCGTGTGTGCTTCAGGAGTGTATACTAAACCTTTGAAAGCTTTCTCTTCAGCAGAGAAGTTCAAAGGCGTCTCACCTCCATAAACAACACAAGGAACTAATTCAGCATCACGTAAAGCTTTTGTAGACTTTTTGCCCACGCTTTCTCTTTTTGTACCTTGAATTGTAATAGATTTCATTTATAAAAAATTTAAAAAATTGTTCAATTTAATTTTGCAAACTACTTAAAATCAATTAAATAACAAACTTACTACTAATTGATTGATGCTCATGAACCATCTTCATAACGTCCGCAAATAACGGGGCGCAAGATAGCACTTTTATTTTAGATGACAAATTATTTTTAACAGGAATTGAGTCAGTTACAATAACTTCCAATAGCTTGGAGTTCTCAATATTCTCATAAGCCTTTCCGGAAAGCACTCCGTGAGTTGCCATTGCTCTTACTGATTTAGCTCCTTTTTCCATCAGGATTTCTGCAGCTTTACAAAGCGTCCCTGCCGTATCGATCATATCATCAATAAGGATTACGTTTTTGCCTACCACATCCCCGATCAGGAACATTTCTTCTACAACGTTTGCTTTTTTTCTTTCCTTGTAAGCAATTACTACTTCGGCGCTTAAGTGTCCTGCATAGTTTTTAGCTCTTTTCGCACCTCCCATGTCCGGAGAAGCAATGGTAAGGTTATCTAAATTCAGAGATTTGATATGGTCTACAAAAATGGTAGAAGCATACAGGTGGTCTACAGGAATCTCGAAGAATCCCTGAATCTGGTCTGCATGAAGATCCATCGTCATTATTCTTGTTGCTCCTGCAGCAGTTAACAAATTAGCTACCAGTTTGGCACCTATCGGAGCTCTCGGCTTGTCTTTTCTGTCCTGTCTTGCAAGCCCGAAATAAGGAATTACTACCGTAATGCTTTTTGCGGAAGCTCTTTTTGCTGCATCAATCATCAATAGAAGCTCTAGAAGATTGTCTGCTGGCGGGAAGGTAGACCCGATTAAGAAAACTCTTCCTCCTCTTACTGATTCATCCAGAACTGGTTCGAATTCTCCGTCGCTGAACTCCTGAAAGTTGATTTTTCCTAACTCTTTCCCATAATGTTGGGCAATTTTTTCTGCCAAGTCCTTACTGGTTCTTGTACAAAATAGATAACTTAACTGATCGGCCATTTTTACTTTTTAAAGATTTTGCAAATTTAAAAAAAAACCACAAGAATTACTCTTGTGGTTTCTAAGTTTTTATTTTCCTGTATCATTACGGGAATTTCACTCCTGAATATTTGTTAATATCTACCTGTGGTAAAGTAGAGTGATACTTTTCATTAATAGATTTGATAAACTCATTGGCAATAACCGCATACCCTCTTCCTGTAAGGTGAACACCATCAAGAGAGAAAGCACCACCTGTTACAAATTTGGCCGTATATCTTACCCCGTCATAGATGATCCCTGACTTTCCGTTAAGCTCAACCATTTTGGTATTGCTGTTCACAAAAGCTAATCCATAAGAATCAGCAAGTGATTTTATAGAATTATTATAGGCATCTACTGCTGTTTTCACATAACCCGCTTCTGTTTTTGTTAATACATGCTGGTTTTGTAATGGATAAGAAATTCCGTAAACATTTACAGGAGCTGGTGCTCCAGGTGCAGTGGTTCCGATTAGAGAACTTGTTGTCAGAAGGATATAATCTTCAGATGTAGCTTGTCTTGCCTGCCCGAAGATTTGTCCGAATGCAGCAGCTGTAGGAGCTCCTAAAGAAGGCGTCAGGGCAACGGTAAGCTGTGCAGACAGATCCGTAAGAGCAACATCTTTTATTAAAACAGGATTTGCGGAAGTGGAAGAAAGCAGATTAATTCTGTCTCCGGCTCCGAAAGCAGTAAGCGCCTGCTTTAACGGCCCGTACAAACTTGCATTAAGTGTTGCTAAATTCGAACCTAAAGTTGTTGGCGTTAAAGGATTGTAAGGAACTGTTGTAAAGAAAGGAATTGAAGTAACATAAGGAATATTGGCAATAACACCCTTTGTAGTTCCTACGCTCTTAAGACCATCCAGTACGTTTTTAATAGATCCTGCTACAAGGTTAGGATCAGAAATATCATTTGATCTATAAGTTAATGGATTTACATTATTAGTCTGTACAACTGCGGGAGTATACGTAGTAACACCACCTACCGTCTGAGAATTGGTTCCTCCGTTGGTAGCGTAAGACAATACATCGTTATTCCCAATCCAAAGTGAGAAGAATGTAGCTTTTTGGGCTTTTGCATCATCCAAAACACTCGCTGTTGTAGAAGAAGCAAATCTCACAAAGTATGGATTGGCTGCTCCTAAGGCAAGATTAGCTGCGCTTCCGTACCCTGGTGCAATCAGATGGAAAGACTTCGCTCCCGGAACTCCCATATTCTGGTAAGACCCACCGGCAGCCACATTATCCAATGCAGCAGCAGGAGCGCTTGCCACAGGACTTAAGCTTCCGTTCGCCGCTACCTGAAGAGTTAATTTACCCGGAAAACCAGGCAATCCTATAAATCCTCCTACATCATTCGGCATCAAAGGTTGTTTAAATGCCCCACCGCCTGCAAGCTGCATCTGAGCTGCGATGATACTTGGATAAGATTCGTTCTGCCCGCTGCTGTAAAGCGCTCCGTCTCTGTATCCGGAGGTCAGGGAGTTTCCTAAAGAAATATATTTTGAGAAGTTTGCTTCTCCACTAGTTACCTGAACATCTTTTACATCAGTATCGAAATCAGTCTCACAGCTTGTTGTAAAAAGAAGTGCAGAAACTGCAAGTGTTGATATTATAATTTTTTTCATAGTCTTCAATTAAAAAGGGTTGTACGATAAACCTAAACCAAAGTAAAACGCTCTGGCTTTTGCCTGTCCGTTAAAGCCAAGAGTTGCATTTTTCACATCTCTTGCCTGAGGAAGTGCATATCCCCCTGCTATATCAACTCCGAACTGCTTTAGTTTAAAGCCAAGACCTCCGGTAATCACATAAGTGTTGAATGATGGAGTTTCCGGAATAAAGTTTTCGTCAGTATAAGGAGATTCGTCATAGTAAGCACCCAGACGTCCGAAGATCATATCTGTAAAAGCATACTGAGTTCCCAATCTGAATGTTTTGGAGTTCCTGAAGTTTTTAGGCGCTACCAATACAGTAGGATCTGCCTGATTCCCTACAGGAGCATTGGCAAAATCTAAAGTCAGCTTGCTGTATCTTTCCCATCCGTGATAGTTAAAATCAGCTGAAATCAACCATTTTGGCGTCACTTTATAAGTTAAACCGATTGTATATTCTTCCACCAAAGGAAGAGTTGCCGTAAATTTATCCTGTCCTGTGCTTGGATCCAGTCCTAGCAATGGGTAAATAGCTGCAGACGGGAACTTAAATGTTGCAGTTCCTTTTTTAGCCTTCATATCTATAGGTGAACGGTAAGCTATACTTACGTCCAACTTTGGATCCGGTCTGAAATAGAAACCGAAACCGTAACCATGTCCGCTTGCCTTTTCGTCTTTGATATTTAATTCGCCGCCAAACTGTGTTACCGCTTTATCCCAGTCTACTTTACCTTTTGCATAAATGTAGCTTGCCCCGAAAGACACCCATGGAGCCAGCTTCACAGATACCATCGGCTGAAAATAAAAGCTTTTAAGCTCCAGTTTCTGTACCATTTCTTTCCCTTCCCAATCATTTGGCCACTGAATGGTACTTCCGAAAGGAGTTGTAAAACTGAAACCAACAGATAGATTCTCTATCGGCTTATAAGCGACCGCAGCATACAGCGGAGTACCAAGAGGATTATCTGTTTCTGTACTCTGTAAAGTATTCAGATTTTGAAAAGTAACTTTATTACTTGCACCGAACCCTCCTGCCACTATACTCAGTTTTGAAGGGATGAATGACATACCCGCCGGGTTAAAGAATGCCACACTTGCATCTTCGGCATGAGCACTAGTATGCGCCATTGCCAATTGTTTCACTCCCTGCAGAGATACCCTGAAGCCTCCTGCGTAAGATAAAACACCCGCCAATAAAGCAGTTGATACTAATATTTTTTTCATAGACTATTATTATATAACCCAAATATAAAATTATTTTGAATAGGTCTGTTAATATTTCTTAATATTTTAAACAATATCCCAAAAGAAAATTATGTTTAAAATAGCACTTTGAAATATATCAGCATAAATCTATAAACCATAGTAACTTATACACTTTTGCCATTCAATATATTTTTCACGTTTAATGTTAAACAATAACGATATTGAATATTTAAGTATTTTAGAATTGCATAAAGATAAATTTACATAAATTTGCAAGATTATAAAAAATAGTTATATGAGTTGTGGATGCAAAACATCCGGCGATTCTGCCCATTCATGCGGACCAAAGAAAACCGCGAATGGCTGTGAAAATGTAAATACCTGTGGTAATAGTTATAAATTAAGTGTTTTCGACTGGCTTTCTAACATCAACAATCCCGCATCGAACAGGTGTGATATTGTAGAAGTTAGATTTAAAAATGACAGAAAATCGTTTTATAAAAATGTAAATAATATCCCTTTACATATAGGTAGCGTAGTAACAGTAGAATCAAGCCCGGGACACGATGTAGGTGTTGTAAGCCTTACCGGAGAATTAGTAAAGATTCAGATGAAAAAGAAAAAATTTCCTGAAGAATCTATACTCAAAATATACAGACAGGCTAACCAGAAAGACCTTGAGGTCTGGCAGGAAGCCCGAAAAAAAGAAGACAGCGTAAAGCTTGAAGCAAGAAAGATCGCCCACAGGATAGGCCTTGAGATGAAGGTCACCGACGTGGAATACCAGGGTGATGCCTCAAAGATCACCTTCTACTATACGGCTGATAACCGTGTGGATTTCAGACAGCTGATCAAAGAATACGCAGGCGCTTTCAGAACAAAGATCGACATGAAACAGATCGGGTTCAGACAGGAAGCTGCAAAAGTAGGTGGAATAGGATCATGCGGAAGAGAACTCTGCTGTTCAACATGGCTTACAGACTTCAGATCTGTCAACACGAACGTTGCGAGATATCAGCAGCTAAGCATTAATCCTCAAAAACTTGCAGGACAATGCGGTAAGCTGAAATGCTGCCTTAATTATGAACTGGACAGCTACCTTGATGCATTAAGCAACTTCCCTTCTTCTTCAACCACTCTGGACACAGAAAAAGGAAGAGCATTCTGTATTAAAATAGACGTTTTCAAAAAGAAAATGTGGTTTGCTTATGTAGACAGTTCTATGGCATGGTATGATTTTGATATTGACCTTGTTAAGAAGTTAATCGCCAAAAATAAAAGAGGTGAAAAAATCCTTCCTTTAGAAGATCTTAAGCAGCCGGACATCCCTGTACATACTATTGACCTGATCCAGGAAAACAATGTAGACCGGTTCGAAAAGAAGAACAGAGGCAACAACAGGAACAGAAACCAGAACAGACCGAACAACAACGGGCAGGCTCAGGGGCAGCAAGGACAAGGTCCGAAGAAAAACAAACAGGAAAGATCAGAAAGACCAGAGAGATCGGAAAACCCAAATGCCAATTCCGGAAACCAGCAAAGACAGCAGCAAAGGCAACAACCTAAGCCGCAGCCAAAAGCACAAACGGAAAAAGCAGAGACCTCTTCTGATCCTGAAAAAAAACAACAGAACCCAAACAAGAAAAATTTCAAAAAGAAATATCCTCCAAAAAAAGATAAAAATGCGTAAAACTTTAGGATTATTACCTCTTATCCTTTTCTTTAGCTGCCATTCTTCCTCAGGAGAGAATGTCATCATGAATTCCGTGAACAACAAATGGAACAAGAAAAGTGAGCAAAAATTTAATCTTGAAGTTTCAGATCCGCAGAATCCTAAAAATATTATATTTGTTGTAAGAAATAACAATACTTATCCTTACAGTAATATAAGATTTATTGTCAACTTCACCAATCTCCAGAACAAAAAGAAGGAAACAGATACCCTGAACTATGTACTGGCAAAACCAAACGGAGAATGGCTTGGTACAGGTTTTGGTGATACGAAGGAAGCATTATTTCAGTATAAAATGAACTATAAATTTCCGGGAAAGGGAAAATATGAAATCAGCCTGATCCAGGCCATGAGGAATGACAACCTTCCGGGAATTGAGGATGTTGGAGTAAAAGTAGAAACGGCTAAACCGTAATCATAAATGGAAGACAACAGACAAAATGCAGGAAACAAGGGAAAAACATTCCCCCTTCCTCCCAAAAAAAAGAAAGATACCTCTTGGAAAAAATGGGTCAGATTCATCTGGATTGGGCTCATTGCAGTGATTTTAGGTATTTCAGGACTTTTCTTTGCTGTTTCCCAGGGATTTCTTGGAGAAATGCCGGATGTAAAGGAGCTGGAAAATCCGGATATCTATGTTGCTTCTGAAATCATTTCATCCGACGGTGTTTTACTGGGGAAATTTGAAAAGGAAAAAACACAGCCAATTACCTATAAACAGTTGCCTCCTTATCTTATCTATGCTTTACAGGCAAAGGAAGATGAACGTTTTAAAGAACACTCCGGAATCGATTTAAAATCTATTTTAAGAGCAGTCAGATACGGTGGTGACAGAGGTGGAGGTTCTACCATTACACAACAGTTGGCTAAACTATTGTTTACCAAAGAACCATCCAAAAATCCGATCAAAAGGGTTATTCAGAAACTGAAAGAATGGTCTGTGGCAGTAAGCCTTGAAAAGCGGTATACAAAAGAAGAAATTATTACACTCTATTTCAATAAGTTCGATTTTACTTACAATGCGAACGGTATTGAAATGGCATCCAAAATTTATTTCAACAAAACAACTTCCCAGCTTACTCTTCCGGAAGCGGCGGTTTTTGTAGCCATGCTGGAAGCTCCTATCGCCAATAACCCGATGAGAAACCCTGAACGGGCCAAACGAAGAAGAGACGTTGTTTTACAGCAGATGCTTGAAACGGGTTATATAGACCAACCTACTTATGATAAGGCAATTAATACCCCTGTTGAGGTAGATTATCATCCGATCAAAAACATCAATGATGACTACTCTGCTTACTATAAATTCTACTTAAGAAAAGAAATCGACAAATATCTGGAAGGCTATGAAAAAGAAACCGGAAAGAAACTTAATCTTTACAAAGACGGATTAAAAATATATGTAACCCTTGATTCCAAAATGCAGAAATATGCGGAAGAAGCAATCAAGGAACACTTAACAGATCTTCAGAAAAGATTTGATGCCGAGCAGAGAGGTAGAAAAAACAGACCTTTCTACTATCTGACAGATAAGCAGGTAAACAGTGTAATGACTCAGGCTATGAAGAGAACCGGCCGTTACAAACAACTGAAAGCCGCAGGAGTTTCTGAAGATTCTATTCTATTGGAATTTCACAAGCCAATCAAAACTTCCCGTTTTACGTGGGCTGGTGAGGAAGAAGTTGAAATGTCACCTTGGGACTCTATCAGATACCACAAACAGATTGCACAGGCAGGTTTAATGTCTATGGTTCCCGGAAGTGGAGAGATCAAAGCATGGGTAGGTGGTATAGACTGGCAGCATTTCCAGTACGACCACATCAAGCAGGGTAAAAGACAGGTAGGATCTACCTTCAAGCCTTTCGTATATGCTACAGCGATTATGAAACTGGGAATGACACCATGCTCAACTGTTTCTAACGGGACTTATGACCACAAAGGGTGGCATGTACCGGGAAGAGGCGGAATGCTAACCCTGAAAGATGCATTGGCTCACTCTCAGAACCCGGTAGCCGCACGTCTTATTGAAATGACAGGGGTAGATGCCGTTATCCAGACTGCAAGAGATCTGGGAGTGACAGAAGATATTCCTAGAAACAATACCATTGCTTTAGGTTCATCAGATATTACCATCTATGAAATGCTTGGAGCCTACAGTACTTTTGCCAACTACGGAAACTACAATAAACCGGAAATGATCTGGAGAATTGAAGATGCCAACGGAAGGGTGATTAAAGAAGTAAACGTAGAACCAAAAGAAGTAATGAACCCGATGTACGCCTACACCATGATTGAACTCATGAAAGGAGTTACACAATTCGGTACCGCTTCAGGAGAACTGGGAAGAAAGGGAATTTCCAAAGCAGTGGAAATTGCCGGTAAAACTGGTACTACACAGAACAACTCAGACGGTTGGTTTATGGGAATTACTCCAAAACTGGCAACAGGAGCCTGGGTAGGATGGGAAGACAGAGCCACCCACTTCTTCGGAACAGGTGAAGGTCAGGGTGCAAAAATGGCATTGCCGATCTGGGCTATCTTCATGAAGAAAGTATGGGCAGACAAATCTCTGGGAATTACTCCTGATGATAAGTTCACCAGACCTTCTGACTGGAAAGACGGATGTTCCAATCTGAAAGGCCTCGGTGAAGGATACGGAGACGACGGAGGACTTCAGACCATCGACGAGATCAAAAATCCAAGACCGGTAGATCCAACTCCTAAACATAATACAGAGAAAAAAGAAGAAAACGTTAATGAAAACCTTCACTCCGGTGATGAGGTAGATTTCAATAAATAAATTCTCTTTTACAAATACACAAGACCTTTCAACAATTTGAAAGGTCTTTTCTTTTATAATTAATACCTTTGACCTATGAATATTGAACAGATCAGACAACCCTTTACCGATATATTTCCGGGTGACCTCTCAGGTAACACAATGCAGAGAAACACCCCAAAAGTTTTATTTGCAACCGTAAAGCCGGCAGGTTTTGACGGACCAAAACTTATTGCATTTAATGAAAGCCTGTCTGAGGAGATAGGACTGGGAGAATATGAAGAAAAAGATCTGGATTTTCTCGTAGGAAATAACCTTCCTGAAAATGTAAAAACCTACGCCACCGCTTATGCCGGCCACCAGTTTGGAAACTGGGCAGGACAGCTTGGAGACGGAAGAGCCATCCTTGCAGGAGAAATCATCAGCAAAGAAGGAAAAAAGACGGAAATCCAATGGAAAGGTGCAGGAGCAACCCCTTATTCCAGGCATGCAGACGGAAGAGCTGTACTGAGGTCTTCTGTTCGTGAATACCTGATGAGTGAGACGATGCATCATCTGGGCGTTCCTACCACCAGAGCTTTAAGCCTGGCCTTTACCGGCGAGGATGTGGTAAGGGATATGATGTACAACGGAAACCCGCAGCTGGAAAAAGGAGCCGTTGTGATCCGTACCGCTGAAAGCTTTTTACGTTTCGGGCATTTCGAACTGATGTCTGCCCAGAGAGAATACAATACGTTACAGGACCTCGCAGATTTTACCATTGAAAATTACTATCCGGAAATCACTTCGGACGGTGATCAGAAATACAAAGACTTCTTTAAAAATATATGCACCAGAACAGCAGATCTGATGGTCGAATGGTTCCGCGTAGGATTTGTTCATGGAGTTATGAATACCGATAATATGTCCGCTTTAGGCTTAACTATCGATTATGGTCCTTATTCCATGATGGATGAGTATGATCTGAACTTCACCCCGAATACCACAGACCTTCCCGGAAGAAGATATGCCTTCGGAAAGCAGGGCCAGATTTCCCAGTGGAACCTTTGGCAGCTTGCCAATGCCCTTCATCCGCTTATCAAAGATGAAAAATTTTTAGAGGATACTTTAAATCATTACGGAACCTATTTCTGGGAAGCCCATGACAAAATGCTCTGCAGAAAATTCGGTTTTGATGAACTCAGGGAAAGTGATGAAGAATTTTTCACCAACTGGCAGGGATTAATGCAGGAACTCCATCTGGATTACACCTTATTTTTTAATCAGTTGGAAAAATTAAATGAAAACAGTGATATCAAAACTCTTTTTGAAAACATTTCCTATTCCGTATTAAACGACGAGAAGATAAGAAAACTGGAAGATTTTATAAAGAACTATAAGGCCAGATTATCGTCCAATACCATTTCAAAAGGAGAATCGCTATCCCTGATGAGGCAAGCCAACCCGAAATTCACATTGAGGAACTATCTTCTCTACCAATGCATTGAAGAAATCAGCATCGGGAAAACAGAAATGCTTGAAAAGCTGACCCGCGCTTTAGAAAACCCTTATAAAGAGCTGTATCCTGAGTTTTCAGCGAAACGACCTTCAATTTATGATGATACGACCGGATGTTCCACCTTATCCTGCAGCTCATAGCAATTAAGAATATGATAATATTAAACTCATCGGATCCGGTGAGTTTTTTTATTCTATTTTTGTAAAAAATTGACCGTGTCTTTTATTAAAGCAAAACTCATAGCCCTTTTAAAGCAGGTATTTCCTGCATCCTATACAGAACTTGCTGTCTTTCTGTTATTTCTGATTTCTTACGGAACATTAGGCACTTATATAGCACTTCATTACCGCATCATTTTCGATATCCGGATTCCCTGGGATGCCTACTTCAGCTTTGACAATAAAGCCATCGTAATGACCGGCGGAAGTTTCGAGAGACATCCCCTTGCGTATTATTTTTTCAACTGGATCCGGGAATTTTCCCTTTTTGTTTCAGGAGGAAAAATGGACGTTACATTCAGGCTTACCCTGGCATGGCTCAGCAATATTGCGATAAGTTTGTGCATTGTACAGATTTTCAAATACCTTAGAAACATCACCCAGCTGCCGTTGAAGTTCGCTTTATTGCTCGTTTTGTTTTTCGGAGCATTTTCCACCCCTATTATTCTTTCTTTTACCCCTGAAAATTTTACTTACACCCTTCTTTTACTCAGCATTTACAATTACTATGCAGCCGTTAAGCTTAAAAAGAATGAAAAAATACCGGGATCTGCTTTAGTACTTGCCGGAATCTCCATTGGAGGCATTACTATCACCAACCTGGCAAAAGTTTTTATCCCTGTATTATTTGAAAAGGATCTTTTCAGAAGCTGGAAAAAACTGGGGAATGCCGTTTTTCGTGTAGTTCTTACCACAGCTTGTTTTGTATTTCTCTATCTGCTCCGGATCGATTTTAAATATGAAAATATATTCTCAAAGACCAACCAGCAGTATGAAAAATTCTCCAATGTAGAATCAATTCCGGACTGGGACATGATGCTTTCTTACTTTTTCGGAGGCAGTATTCTGTTTCCGAGTTTTATGACAACAGATAAGCATAATATGAAAGGTTTTGATTTCAAAGGACTTCTCATGGAACCATATTCATCCGTTTTTTGCTATGCTTTTGTCATCATATTGCTAATCCTGATTTTGTGGAGTTATTTAAAAAATTTCAGGAACAGACTGGTACAGATTATTGCCATTTCATTCCTGATCGACATTGTGATTCATTGTGTGATGAGGTTCGGACTTCATACCTCGTATATCTATGGAGGGCACTTTGTTTTTGTTTATCCGGTTCTTTTAGGATGGCTGTTTTATGCCTACAGGTCAAAACCGGGAATTGTCTCATTTTTGACGGTAATAACAGGTATTTTATTTGTCTTTTTAATAGCCAATAACCTTTTCAGAATGTCAGATTTCTTCCAGTTTCTGGAAAATTACTATCAATAAAAAAGCTGAGAAAATTCTCAGCTTACTTTTATATTTTGTATAAATCCTTATTTGGCTTCAGAACAGAAAATCCTGTACTGTACAGCAATCGCAGATTTGAAGTATTCTCTTATTTTTGAAAGGTCTGATGCTGCACTCTGCTTTGTAAAGTAGCTTCCTGCAAGAATTTTGTAATTAGGTCTTAAAGAAGCATCTGTTTCCACCTTCAGGTTCGGGAATCTTTTTCTGAAGTAAGATTTCACCTCATTCGCCTCCTCATTACTTTTTACCGTTGTGATCTGGATTTTAAATCCTAAAATCCTTGGGTTTTTACGACAGATTTCAGCATTTGTAAGTTCCCTGCTCGGAACATAAATCTTCGGAGGTTTTGGTGCACCCACAATTCCACTGTCTGTATTATTTTCTCTTACCGAATTGCCACCGGTTGTTTTGGAACATTTCCCTTCAATTCCTTCCAAAGCAGCACTTACTTTAGGGTCCATAGTCATAATCAGCTCTGTTCCCGAAAGAGTATCTCTTTGAACAACCTGCTGGGCTTCAATACGATAAAACCCAAATAACGATAATATTGAAAATATTTTGATTAAATTTCTCATTTAAACTTGTTTCCGCAAATTTATACAAATTAAAAAATTATACCAAACAACACTATTTAGAATCAATACAAATTAAACGTAAATGATATTTTCCCTTTTCCATATACCGTTAAATTCCTGTTAAAAATATTATTTTTGCGGAATTGATTGGTTCAATATTTTACTAACATAAGATAATTTAAATGATTAGTTGGAGAAAGCATTATAAACAAACGTTGATCGCGATAGGCTTATTGCTATCAACCAGTGCTTCAATTTACGGGCAAGACGGCGATCCTAAAAACGGCGAAAAACTTTTCAAAGCGAATTGTACTGCATGTCACGCGCTGGACAAACAAGTAATAGGACCTCCTTTGAAAGGGGTCGTAGAACGAGTAAAGACAGAAGGCGGTGTAGACAAAGATTGGCTTCACAAGTGGATCAAAGACAACAAAGCTCTTAGAGCTTCTGGGGATAAATACGCCAATGAGATTTTTGAAAAGTTTAATAAAACTGAAATGTTGCAGTTTCCGAACCTTACAGACAAGGATATCGACGACATTTTAGCATATACAACTAATCCTCCGGCTCCTGAGCCAGCCAAAACTGACGATAAAGCAACTGCAACAGCAGGAGCAGCATCAGCAGCACCGGCAAACAACACTACAACAAGCGTTGTAATCATTTCACTTATTGCAATAGCAGGTTTATTGGTTTGGATCTTAATCAAACTGAGACAATTGGTTAAATTAGGCCAGTCTGAAGACCTTGCAGGACTGAACGAAACAAGAGTGAAGTCTTTCAGTGAAATCTACGAGAAATACCATTATGTAGGTAAAGCAATCCTGGGTATCCTTGCCATTCTTGCCGCTTATGGAGTTTGGAACTGGATCATGTGGATCGGGGTTTACAAAGGATATAAGCCGGAACAGCCTATCTACTTCTCTCACAAAATTCACGCTGGAGAACAGAAAATCGACTGTCAGCTATGTCACTCCAGTGCCAAATACGGAAAAGTATCCGAAATACCTTCCATGAACGTGTGTATGAACTGTCACAGAACTATTTCTGAGTACAATGCAGATCACTACATGGAGCCAGGAAAAGATAAAGCATTCTACGACGGTGAAATCCAGAAGATCTACGCAGCTACTGGCTGGGATCCTGCAAAACAGCAGTACACTGGAAAAACACAGCCGGTTGAATGGACCAGAATCCACAACATGCCAGACTTCGTGTACTTCAACCACTCTCAGCACGTAATTGCTGGGGAGCAAGCCATCATCAATTCTTTCAACAAAAAGAATCCTAACAACAAAATTGATGTTGTATGTAAAGCTTGTCACGGAAAAATTGATACAATGAATGTTGTTCAGATGGCTAATGACTTCACGATGGGATGGTGTATCGAGTGCCACAGAACTACTGAGGTTGATATGAACAACGGTTATAATAAAGAATACTTCAAGAATCTACATGACAAGTTGAAAAAACAATATCCTAAGGATGGCGGTAAGATCACTGTAGATGCAATTGGAGGTCTTGAGTGTGGTAAATGTCATTATTAATAACTAAAAAATTAGAAGTATAAATGGCTTCAAACAAAATACAATTTAGAAGTATTCATGAACTTAAAGATCCGGCTTTGAACAACAAGCTGGCTCAGAAAGAGTTTCAGGAAGAAATTCCGGTAGAAGATTTCCTTGGAGATGCTGAACAGAACGGATCCAGTACTTCAAGAAGAGATTTCTTAAAAATATTAGGATTCTCTACAGCAGCAGTAACATTGGCTGCCTGTGAAGCACCGGTAATCAAAACGATTCCTTATGTGGTAAAACCACATGACATTATTCCAGGGGTTCCGAACTATTACGCTTCAACATATTTTGACGGATTCGACTTCGCCAGCGTTTTAGTAAAGACCCGTGAAGGAAGACCTATCAAAATAGAACCAAACCCTACAGCAGGCGACTTGGGAAAAACTAACGCAAGAGCTCAGGCAAGTGTACTTTCTCTTTATGATAACGATAAAGTAAAGCAGCCTAAACTGGACGGTAAAGACGAAACTTTCGATAAAGTAGACAGTTTTGTTCTTAAAGGTCTGGCAGATGCTAATGCAGCAGGTAAAAAGATCGTGCTTTTGTCACACTCTTTACCTTCCCCTACTTTCAAAAAGTTATTTGCTGAGTTCAAAGCTAAATATCCGACTGCTGAACTTGTAACTTATGATGCTTATCCTCACTCTGCAGCTTTAGATGCCGCTCAGGAAGTATTCGGACAGAGAGCATTACCAGTGTACGACCTTAAAGGTTCAGAATTGGTAGTTTCTTTCCAGGCCGATTTCTTAGGAGATTATAACGCAGCAAGCTTGGAAACATCTTACGCAGCAGCAAGAAAGCCGGGAGCAAACATGTTGAGACACATTCAGGTGGAATCCAACATGTCATTAACAGGGGCTAATGCTGACTCAAGATACAGATTAAAGCCAAGTGCAGTAAACAAAACTTTAGTTGAAGTTTACAACGCAATCGTAGGAGGTGGTACTTCTGATAAAACCGCTTCTGAAATTGCAGCTGAGCTTAAAGCAAAAGGCAGCAAAGCTGTTGTTTTTGCTGACGGTTCTAAAGGGGCACAGGTTTTAGCACACTTAATCAACCAGAAATTAGGTTCAGTAGCTTTCACAGGTAAAGCTAACTTCCTTAAAGAATTTGATAAAGCAAGATACCAGGAATTCCTAGGATGGATAAATGCAGGTCAGGTTGGCGTATTGATCGCGAACAATGTAGACCCTATCTACTCTCATCCAAAAGGAGAAGATTTCAAAAAATCTCTAGCTAAAGTTGCTTGTGTAGTAGCGGTAGCTGATAAGAAAAATGAAATGTACAAGGCAGCAAAAGCTGTAATTCCTGTAGCTAACTGGCTAGAATCTTGGGGTGATATTGAGCCTCAGACAGGAGCCTATTCATTAATGCAGCCTACCATCCAGAAAATCTACAAATCAAGACAGATCGAAGAATCCCTATTGGTTTGGAAGAATGGTAAAAACAACGCTGCAAACAACTACTATGACTATCTTAAGGCAAGTGCAGCTTCTATTTTAGGAGGTACTTCTTTCAACAAAGCTTTATATAACGGTTTCACTACTTCAAGCAATGCAACTTCATTGTCATATGCAGGAGGTAATGCAGCTCAGGCTATTGCTGAATTAGGAAGCTTCAAGCCTTCTGAATTAGAACTGGTATTATATACCAAGCCTTCAATGGGTGACGGTACTCAGGCCAACAACCCTTGGCTTCAGGAATTACCGGATCCTATCACAAGAATGTCTTGGGATAACTATCTGACTATTTCTCCAAAAGATGCAGAAAAGTTTGCCATCGATAACGATCTTAACGCAAGAATGCAGCTGGACGGTTCTATCGTAAACCTTACTGTAAACGGAGTAACAATAAAAGATGTTCCTGTATTCATCCAGCCGGGACAGGCAGAAGGATCTGTAGGTCTTGCGCTTGGATACGGTAAAAAAGATTCAGGAGCTACTGCCGATACCGGAGTAAACGCTTATCCTTTATTTGACGGTTCTAACCTTGTTGTTTCAGGTGTTAAGATCGAAAAAACAGGAGAAGACCATGAATTCGCTGGTATCCAGTTACAAAATACCCTGATGGGACGTTACGAAATCGCTAAAGAAGTTCCTTTGGCAGAATTCTTAAACGTAGCATTTGATGATGAGCACAAAGGATGGAACAAGCCTTTGGAGTACCACACCATCAGTGGAGCCCTTCCTGCAAGAAAGATTGACCTTTGGGATGCTTTCGATGATACGGACGGACCTCACTTCAACCTGTCTGTTGACCTGAACTCTTGTACAGGTTGTGGAGCATGTATCATTGCATGCCAGGCAGAAAATAACGTTCCTGTTGTAGGTAAGAAAGAAATCAGAATGTCTAGAGATATGTATTGGTTAAGAATTGACCGTTACTATTCTTCAAGACAGAAAGTAGAAGTATACGAAGGATTGAAAGAAGGAATGGCAGTACCGGAATTGTACGGTACAGCATTCGGAGACGGAGGTGCATTAAACCACCCTGCAGACAATCCGGATGTAATCTTCCAGCCGGTAATGTGCCAGCACTGTAACCACGCTCCTTGTGAAACAGTATGTCCGGTAGCGGCTACTTCACACGGTAAGCAAGGTCAGAATCACATGGCTTACAACAGATGTATCGGTACAAGATATTGTGCAAACAACTGTCCGTACAAAGTAAGACGTTTCAACTGGTTTACTTATAACCTGAATGATAAGTTCGATTTCAACATGAACAATGATTTAGGCAGAATGGTACTTAACCCGGATGTAGTTGTAAGAACTAGAGGGGTAATGGAGAAATGTTCAATGTGTATCCAAATGACTCAGAATACTATTCTTGAGGCTAAGAAAGAGGGAAGAAAAGTGAAGGATGGAGAATTCCAGACTGCTTGTTCTAAAGCTTGTTCTACAGGATCATTGACATTTGGAGACATGAATGATAAAGATTCTTCAATCAGAGAGCAGTATGCGTCTAACAGAAGATATTACTTACTGGAAGAGATCGGAACCAAACCAAACGTGTTCTATCATACTAAAGTAAGAAACAGAGTAGAAAAATAAAGTTTAAATAATAAATAGGTAAAAAATGTCAGGACATTACGAAGCTCCGATAAGGGAACCTCTAATTATTGGTCACAAAACTTATCACGATATCACAGAAGATATTGCACGACCTATCGAAGAAAGAGCAGGTAAACTATGGTGGATCTCACTATACGCAGCCTTAGTTCTATTCATCTACGGATTTGGCTGTATCGCTTATACTATCGGAACAGGTATTGGAGCATGGGGGCTTAACAGAACTATTAACTGGGGTTGGGATATTACCAACTTCGTATGGTGGGTAGGTATCGGTCACGCCGGGACCCTAATCTCCGCAGTATTATTATTATTTAGACAGCGTTGGAGAATGTCTGTAAACAGATCTGCAGAGGCGATGACGATCTTTGCGGTTGTACAGGCAGCGATCTTCCCTGTAATCCACATGGGTAGAGTTTGGGTAGGATATTGGGTATTCCCTTTACCAAACCAGTTCGGTTCTCTTTGGGGGAACTTCAACTCTCCTCTACTTTGGGACGTATTTGCAATCTCCACGTATTTCTCAGTATCGACTGTATTCTGGTTTATGGGACTGATCCCTGACTTTGCAATGATCAGAGATAGAGCTAAAACTCCTTGGACTAGAAAAATTTATACATTCCTTGCATTCGGATGGGGTGGTAAAGCAAAACACTGGCAGAGATTCGAAGAGCTTTCTTTGGTTCTTGCAGGTTTAGCAACTCCACTTGTATTCTCGGTACACACTACCGTATCTTTTGACTTCGCAACTTCGGTTATTAAAGGATGGCACTCTACAATCTACCCTCCTTACTTCGTTGCCGGTGCGATCTTCTCAGGATTTGCAATGGTACAGACCCTGTTGCTTGTAGCAAGAAAAGTTTGTCACCTTGAAGAATACATCACTATGTATCACATCGAAATCATGAACATCGTAATCATCCTTACAGGAGGTATGGTAACTGTAGCTTATGCTACTGAATACTTCATCGGATGGTACTCAGGTTCAAGATTCGAAGACTTCACATATCTTTCTCCAGGTGCTGCCGTAGGACCTTACTGGTGGGCATTCTGGTCATTGATCATCTGTAACCTTGTTGTTCCGGCTTCATTCTGGTTCAAGAGACTGAGAACGAATATTATCTGGACTTTCATCGTTGCTTTGATCATCAACATCGGTATGTGGTTTGAACGTTTCGATATCATCGTTATCAACCTTTCAAGAGACTACTTACCTGGATCTTGGACCATGTTTAAACCAACCATCATTGATGTGGGTGTATACTTAGGAACTATCGGATTCTTCTCTGTATTATTCTTATTATACGCAAGAACATTCCCTGTAATTGCACAGGCTGAATTAAAATCGATTCTGAAAATTTCAGGTGAAACTTATAAAGCAAAAGAAGGAGATGAGCACCACTAAAATTGTATACGGACTTTATGCTGACGACGACGATTTAATGAACGGCGTTAAAGCATTCAACGATAAAGGGATTGCAATAAACGAAGTTTATACTCCATTCCCGGTTCACGGACTTGATAAAGCTTTAGGGTTAAGAAAAACCAGAATTTCTGATGCCGCATTCATCTACGCCCTTTACGGAGTTACCATTGGTGCTACTGTAACATGGTATGTGATGAATCATGACTGGCCTCAAAACATTGGTGGTAAACCTGCTTTTGACTGGGCACACAACATGCCTGCATTCGTAGTTCCAATGTTTGAATTAATGGTATTCTGCGCAGCTCACATGATGTCTTTAACTTTCCTTGTTAGAAACAAAATGTATCCGGGAGCTCCTGCTCAGAATCCTGACCCAAGAACTACTGATGATAAATTCATGATGGAATTTGTAACTGATGACGTAGAGTCTGTAAAACAGTTGCTGATTGAAACCGGAGTTGAAGAAATAACTGTTAAAGATGCTTAAAATGAAAAAGAATGTATTAAAAATTACAGCTGTTTTAGGTTTAACAACGGTTTTACTTAATTCTTGCGGACCAAAAGAAAATACACCACTGGTATATTTCCCTGATATGTACTTTCCTGTAGCCTACGATCCATTGATGAAAGCTCAGGATGCCTACTCAGATCATGAAAATGAAATTCCTGCATTCGTTAAAAATAGTTTTGCAACAGGTCTTGCTCCAGTAGAAGGATCGGTTGCTCAAAATAAAGACGGAATCTTTGAAGAAAGCCTTCTGCCTAAAAATGTAGATGAATATAACGCAGGCTATGACGCCTCTAAAACAATGACAACATCACCTCTTAACCCAGCTAATGCTGCTAAAGATATAGAAAGAGGAAAAATATTGTTCGATCATACTTGTGCTGCATGCCACGGAACTGGCGGTGACGGACAAGGACCAATTGTACAGAGCGGAGCTTTCTCTGGTGTACCAAACTATGCTGACAGAGAGATTACTGTAGGATCTGTTCATTATGTATTAACTAACGGTAGAAATGCAATGGGATCTTACGCTGGACAGCTTAACGCTGGTGACAGATGGAGAGTAGCAATGTATGTAATGAGTGCCTTTAAAAAAGCAGCGGCAGCACCTGCAGCAGCTACAACGGCAGCTGCTACACCAGCACCGGCCGCAGATGCAAAAGAGACTACTACCGAAACTAAAAAATAAGAAAAGAAATGTATAGTTTTTCACCAAAATTAAAATCAACTTCTATAATCCTTCTTGTTGTAGGTTTAGTTCTATTTGCTATCGGTTTCTTTATGAATAAAGGACTTTCCACTGAAAAAATAGAGCACATGATGGAAGCGGTTCACGCTTCCGGTCATACTGCCCCTACACACTCCAGTGAAATGGTAGGACCACAGGACCATGCTGCTCATTTAGAGCATGCTGAGCTTCAGGTTCACAACCAGCCACTGGCATCGCTGCACTTTGTAGCAGTATTTTTCTTTGGAATTAGCTGTGCTGTATTATTCTTTTACTGTATTCAGCACGCTGCCCACGCAGGTTGGCCTATTATTATTACAAGAGTAATGGAAGCTATTGCTTCTTATATCCCATATGGTGGTGCAATCCTGGTTATTCTGATGATATTGAATATCACTCACAATGGCCACTTATTCCACTGGATGGATCCGGAATTGACAGATCCTAACTCTGCACACTTTGATGTGATCCTTTTCGAAAAGAAAAGATTCTTAAATATTCCTTTCTATGCGATCAGAACTTTGATCTATGTGATCGGTGCTTCTTTCTTCGCATGGAAACTTAAAGCCCAGTCTAAAAAAGTAGACGAAACCAAATCTAAAGTAGATTATCAGATGCTTTACAGATGGGCGGTAGGATATATTGCATTCTTCGGATTTGCTTCTGCTGCCTGGGCTTGGGACTGGTTGATGTCTATTGACCCTCACTGGTATTCTACAATGTATATCTGGTATTCAATGGTAAGCTGCCTTTCAAGTGGTATCGCTGTGATCATCCTTCTAAGTGTTTACCTGAAGAAAAACGGTTTCTTACCTCAGTTCAATGACAACCACTTACACGATTTAGGAGTATTCCTTTTCGCTACAAGTATGCTTTGGACGTATACATGGTTTGCACAGTTCATGCTTTACTGGTATGCGAACGTTCCGGAAGAGGTTAACTACTTCTTTGGAAGATTCCAGCACTACGGACCAACATTCTTACCAATGCTGATCATCAACTTCCTGTTACCTCTATTGGTATTGGTAAGTAGCAGCATCAAGAGAAACTACAAAGTAGTAACAACAATGGCTGTAGTAGTTATATTAGGTCACCTTTTAGACTACTTCAATATGGTAATGCCGGGAACGGTAGGACCTTACTGGAAAACTCCTGAAGTATTCCTGTTAATTGCAGGAGCTGTTCTATTCGTAGCAGGATTATTTATGTTTACTGTATTAACTGCTTTATCTAAACTGAAGTTGATTCCTACAGGAAACCCATTCTTACACGAATCTGAAATTTATGAGTATCCTTTCTAAGGACTTGTAACAGATATAAAATAAAAAAGACTGATTGTAAATGATCAGTCTTTTTTTGTGCAGTTAAGTGAACATTATAAAAATTCTCAGGCAACCATTTTCAATTTTGTGTGTCTTTATAATGAGACCCATGAATTATTTTAATCAAAAAATAATAATATGAAAAGAAATTATCTGATAACCATCCTGTTTGTTTTACTTCTGAATTTCATTCAGGCACAAACTATAACTTTTGTTTCCGAACTGACTAATAAACCCTTACCCAAAGTTTCAGTTTTTGGAAATGACGGAAGCATCCTCGCTTTTTCCGATATTGATGGCAAAATTGATAAACAGGCAATATCTCCCTCCCAGGAAAAGTTCCAGCTGGTATACAATAATTTTCCGGTTGCCACTCTCACCTATTCGGAGCTTAACCAGGATATCATTAAAATCAATGACCAGGTTAAAGAAATAGAAACCGTTGTCATTAAGAATACAAAGCCCGCAAAATGTATTGTCATCAAAGGAAACTTTAATGCATACGTAACTGTGAACAATAAACTGAACAGCTATGCAGATGGGATAGTAACCTATGTTTTCGACAACAAAACCAAAAAGCTGAAAAGTACAAATGTTGAGCAATACAGGGTTTTCAGATTGGAAGTTAAAAATGAGAAAAAGGAAACTTCCACATGGGACTATGGCAGCTCACTACAGCTTCCCAAACTGAAAAATGTAGGAAATCCCGAAGAGTATAAAACCAAAAGAAACACCATAAAAGAATTAAAGGGTGATCGCAGGGACCAAATAGAAGTATCTGGGGCTGCCCTTCAGGAAAAAGAGTTTTCTTTATTTGGTTTCAGGTTCTTTGACATTCGTACTATCCTGAATATGTCTTTCGAAAAAGATTCAGGAAAAAGCCTGAAAGATTTCCTTGAATATAATGAAGTTGCTTTTGTGAAACTTAAACATAAAAGTGAGCCTAATTACAACCAGATCATTCTCTACAACAATTTTTATCCTGCAGAATTTAGTTTCGGTAATGATGATGATTTAGAAAAAGTAAAATTTGACAAAGCCAACAGCAATTACAAAACAAAATACTGGCAGGAATCTTCTTTCCCGAATATGCAGACGATTTTCAGTTCCTTTTTTAAAGATGATCTGAAAGAACAGCAGAATAAAGCCAAAAATTAACTGTATTGACGGACTGACAGAAACTTAACCTTATACTATAAATAATTTTAATCCCGAACAAAAGAGAAATAAAAACTTACTATTAATAAAGGTTTTATTAAATTTGTAGCAAACCCAATTAAAATGAAAAAGTTTTCTTTTCTACTTGTTTTCAGTCTGTTGCTTTTTACAGCATGTAAGAAAGATCATGTAGATGCTACGAATACTAAAACGCTGCAGTCAAGTATCAATGACATGACTTCCAGCCTTTCAACCATTAAACAGATCAAATTTAATGAAGCGCTTTATATACTAAAGACCTTTGGCGTAGAAGCAGACGGCGATGTGGAAGAGCTGAAAGCCCTTGGAAAGCTGATTGACGGGAAAAAAGTTCCTGAAATCCTTGCCATGGCGGATGAAGTGGCACAGAAAAACGGCATTGAATGGGCCAGCACCGCCCCTCCTTCTCTTGGAGAGATGAATATCTTCGGTGATGATAAGGCTAAAGAAACTGATCCTAATGATGTAAAAGCAAATTCATTAAGTATTATCACCAGACCAACCGGGGATGACGGAACCGGAGCGCCTACAGCCATTCAGGTGGTTCCAAGGCTTGTAGATACTGCAGGAAACCCTGTATCATTTACCGGAGCCGGGCTGGAAGCTACTTTAGAAGTGTTCAGCAATGGAGTAAAGCTTTCTACGGCTAAAAACCTTATGCAGGATAATAACTTTAAAGGATTCAATTTAAAATTCGCCTCAATTCCTGCTGCTAAAGTAGTGGATGGTAAGATTGATATCACTGTTTTAGTAAAAACCACAGCTAAGACATTCAAAATGTCCAAAATCGGGCTTGAAGTAAATTCATCAGCTTTAAAAGTCCCTGCGGTACCTAAAACTGATTCAACAGCTGTAACGCAGGATCCTAACGCTGTAATTGATCCTAATAATCCTACAGCTGCCCCAACAACACCTGCAGATCCAAATGCTGCTGCAACTACTACTCCAGCCGCTCCAAAACAGCCGGCAACAGACCCTAAAAATACAGTAAGCAAATTCTTAAGCAGTGTAAGTTCACAAAACCTTAAGGCAGCATATGATGCTTCCAGCAACCCTAGCTGGGGAAGCTATGAATCATTCTCCAATCCTACCTCAGGTTTCGGATCGGTGAAAAATGTAAATGTAAAAAACATTACAACCAATGGTACAACTGCCAACGGAGCCAGTGTAAATGCAACATATGATGTAACAGACAAGAACGGAAAAACCACTTCTTTAAAAGTAACTTTCGGACTTAAAAATGTAAACGGAGACTGGAAAATTTCCAGCTATAAAATAAACCCATAATGGCTTCACAAGAACTGATCAAAAAACTGGAAGAAACCATTGAAAATGTCCCTGATTTTCCGATCCCCGGAATTCAGTTTAAGGATATTTCACCCATTTTCCTGAACCCAAAGCTGTATGAAGAAGTCATTGCAGACCTTGTTACTTTCAGCAAAGGAAAGATAGATGCCGTATGCGGAATTGAAAGCAGGGGTTATCTCTTTGGAATTGCCATCGCAGTAGCACTGGAAATTCCTTTTATCCTGATTAGAAAAGCAGGAAAACTCCCGCCACCAATTATTTCAGAAAACTATGATCTGGAATACGGAAGTGCCGTCATCGAAACCCGTGAAGGGCAGATAAAGCCGGGACAGAGAATTCTGATCCATGACGATTTATTGGCGACAGGAGGAACTACAGAAGCAGCAGCAAAACTTGTGGAAAAACAAGGGGCAACTGTTTCCCAATTCAGCTTCCTCATTGGTCTGAAAGGTTTGAACGGGGATGAAAAACTGGAAAAGTTCAATGCAGAAATATATCATATTTTAGAATTTTAATTTTGCAGATTATAAAAATGCTTCGACTCCGCTCAGCATGACTTAGTTATTAGAAAATGTCATTCGTAGCAGAGTCGAAGCTTTCTTTTTTAATAAATTCATCATTCACAATCGACAATTCACAACATTTCATTAATAATACTCACAAAGTATTTTGTAAATCATTCAGAAACAATTAAATTTGCATTTCAATTTTTAAGAATTTATGGCAAAATTGGGAAAGAATGCTCAGAACGAGCAAGAAGGTAAAGAAACGGTTGAGTTCTTTAAAGACCTTGACAGAGAGGCATTAAACACTGAAAGATTCCTTGAGAAATATTCAAAGCAATTGGGTATTGTATTTGGGGTATTGGTTTTGGCTGTTTTAGGATTCTTTGCTTACAAACAATTTGTAGTAGCTCCTCAGAATGTTGAAGCTGTAAAAAGTTTCCTTGCTGCTCAAAAAAACCAGACCGAAGGGAAAGATAAAGAAGCTTTGGGAGGAAATTCTGCAGCAAATCCTGGTTTTTTAGGAACATATAACGAATATTCAAATACAAAGGTTGGTGAACTTTCTGCTTACAATGCAGGGTTATTAAAATTCAAGGCTGGAAAATTTCAGGAAGCTTACGATCTTTTAGACAAATTTTCTTCTGCTAACAAAACATTAATGGCATTGAAATACGGTGCTATGGCAGATGCCAAATCAGGTCTTAACCAAAATGATGAAGCTTTATCTTTACTGGACAAAGCATCAACTGCTTCTGATGATCCTTATACCACTTACTATTTCACAAGAAAAGCAGGTATCTTAGCATTAGGATTAAAGAAAAATGCGGAAGCTAAGAAATACTTCTCTGCAATTGACGAGAAATATCAGGACTACGACAACGGAATGTCTGATTCTTATATTGAAATGACTAAATATTTTTAAATAATGGCAACAGTTAATCTTTCCGATTACAAGCCACTTCATATAACCAATGCCGAAGATTTTTCTATCGGCATTGTTTTTTCTGAGTGGAATGATTTTGTAACTTACAATCTTCGTGATGCAGCTTTGGAAATTCTTGAAAAAGAAGGGGTAAACCCGGAAAATATTAAACTTTTCCCGGTTCCGGGCGCTTTTGAACTTACTTATGCCAGCATGCAGCTGTGCAAAGAAAGAAAATATGACGCAGTAATTGCCATCGGATGTATTATCCGCGGCGAAACGCCTCATTTTGACTTTGTAAGTGCCGGAGTAGCACAGGGAATCAAAGACTGCAATGTTCTTACAGATACTCCTACTATTTTCTGTGTACTAACCGATGATAACAAGGAACAGTCTATCGCAAGAAGCGGCGGGGATTTAGGCAATAAAGGCGTTGAAGCAGCCGTAACAGCTCTGAGAATGATCGATTTCAAAAGAAAACTTTCTGACAAAAAAGGCAACATTGGCTTCGGACAATAATCTTTAATGGACTTTAACAGTATACGGGACTATTTTTTAATAGTCCTTTTTTGTTAATAACCCTTAATCAGGTTACGTCTTCATTATAATTGAAAGAAATGGTATGCTTTCACTTTTTTTCACTAAAAGTTATATAAAAAACTATCTTTGTGTAAATTAATTTATACATTACGTATATGCTTCCAAGTAAAATAAAACCGTTCTTGTATTTAGGGATTTTTTATCTTATCATCTCGTTAATCATACGGATTGTATTTCTTTTCCACCCTATTACGACAGCCAGTTTCGGATTTTTTGAAGTGATAAAAGTCCTGTCCATTGGTTTGCTGAATGATATTTTTGTTTTTACTATCGCGAGTACATTATTGGCCGTTTACTTTCTGTTCCTCTCAAATTCCAAATATAAAAAGCCTTACGGATATATAATTTTTGGAGCTTTAATCCTGTTTTTCCTTTACATTCTAGTCATTCCGAATAACATTTTCAATCAGTATGGAGGGTCAGTTTCAGAAATAGCTTTGGCTTTTGTGGGAATAAAAGCTCTTTTCTTCGGCCTGATGCTTTTTCTTCCTTCCAAAAGAATCAAGATCCGCAATGTACTGTATTTCATCACCTTATTGTTATATGTCCTTCTTATTATTTTCAATGCTGTAAGCGAGTATTTCTTTTATAATGAATTTGGGGTACGCTATAACTTTATTGCTGTTGATTATCTGATCTATACAAACGAGGTAATCGGGAATATTATGGAAAGCTATCCGGTTGTCCCACTGTTTTCTGCCATTCTTATTGCTACGTTAGCCATCACATGGTTTATCTATAAAAAAACAAAAGCCGAACTGCTGGAACTACCCAATTTTAAGCAAAAAATGGTATTGCTGGGAACTTTTATTGTGATGGTCAGCCTCAGTATTCTGGGAGTATCTTCTTTAATGCAGATCCGTTCAGACAATGTTTTTGCTGATGAAATTGAAAACAACGGACTTCCGAAGTTCTACTGGGCATTTACCCATAATGAATTGGATTATTTCCAGTTTTATCCTCAAATTAACCAGCAGGAAGCTGAAAAGAACTTTTTGAGTCAGTATTCAGAGCCGGCTTTACAGAGAAATATAATTCCTGAACAGCCTGAGCTTAAAAAAAATGTAGTTCTTATCTCTATAGAAAGCTTATCCGCAGATTTTATGGAACATTACGGCGGCACTTTAAAGATTACTCCTTTTCTGGATAGCCTTGCCGACCGCTCAATGATGTTCACCAATCTGTATGCTACCGGAAACAGGACCGTAAGAGGACTTGAGGCACTTACCCTCTGTATTCCTCCTACTGCCGGAGAAAGTATTATTAAAAGAGACGACAACAAAAATAAATTCACAACCGGAAGTGTATTCAAATCCAAAGGATACAATGTGAAGTTCCTTTACGGAGGCTACAGCTATTTCGATAACATGCAGGACTTTTTTGCCGGAAACGGTTATGATATTGTCGACAGGAATAATTTCAAACCTGAAGAAATTACCTTTGCCAATGTTTGGGGCGTTGCTGATGAAGATATGGCTAAAAAAGCGATCCAGACCATGAATGTTGAGGCTAAATCCGGAAAACCTTTCTTCAATCACTGGATGACGGTTTCCAATCACAGGCCCTTTACCTATCCTGACGGAAGGATTGACATTCCCGGAACAGCAAAATCCCGTGACGGAGGGGTAAAATACACAGATTATTCACTCAGAATGTTCTTTGAAATGGCTAAAAAACAGGACTGGTACAAAAACACGGTCTTTGTGATCATAGCAGACCACTGTGCATCCAGCGCAGGAAAAACAGAACTTCCTATGGATAAATACAGAATTCCGGCAATGATTTTCTCGGAAGGCTTTATTAAACCTCAGAAGTTTGACAAGCTGATGTCCCAGATCGATATAATGCCAACCCTTTTCGGACTGCTGAATTTCAATTATCAATCTAAATTCCTTGGCCAGGATGTCTTTAAAAAAGAATTCCAGCCTAAAGCCTATATTGCCACTTACCAGGACCTTGGCCTGGTAAAAGATGACCATTTAACCATTATTTCACCTGTTAAAAAGGTAAAACAATATTCTTTACAGCTGGAACCCAGCAGCCTTGCACCTGAATTCAAACTGCATTATGACGAAAAGCTGATCAAGAATCCAGAACAAAAATTAGTCAATGATGCTATTTCTGCCTATCAGTCCACATCATTCTGGCTTAAAGAAAAGAAACTTAACCGATAAGGTGAGGTATAAAACGGCTTTCGTTATTGGTGATCAGGTGAACACTTTCTCTGATCCCGATACCGGCAGGCTCCTGCCCTATCACCCAGCTGCCGATGACCGGATAATTGCCCTCAAAGTCGGGAAGATCAAATAACTGCTGGTAAACAAAGCCTTCTTTGCCATAGATGCCGTCATTCTCCTCAACAGCGAGGTTGTTTTTGTGCAGAATTACATTCGCCCCTTCTCTCGAATAAATAGGTTTTTTTGCGAAATCTTTCAGGTGGCGCGGCTCAAAATAAGATTCCAATAAATATGGATGATCGGGATACATTTCCCAAAGTACCGGCAAAATAGCTTTTGAAGAAAGAAGAATTTTCCAGGCCGGCTCGATCCACTGGGACCTGAACCCGTTTTTTACCAGCTTTTCTCCGAAACCGTCCGCAAGAATCCATTCATAAGGATAAAGCTTGAAGATATATTCCATGATGGAACTATCTCCGGCTATAAATTCTGAAATATCCTCAGCCCAGCCGATATCCTGAACAGGAATGAATTCCGTATCAAACCCCGCCTGAGAAGCACAGTCACGCATATATTCCACATTGGTAACATCTTCAATATTGGTAAGTGACGCAAAATAAATATGATGCGGATTCATATAATTCTTAAGATGCTTCCAGTAGCCTACCAGCTTCTCATGGATTGAATTGAACTGATCTTTATAGGGAAACAGCTCCTGGAGCCAGTACCATTGGATAACCGAACCTTCATAGAGGGAAGTTGGGGTATCTGCATTAAACTCAAGCAATTTCAAATTCTTGCCGTCAAAACCAAAATCAAACCTTCCATAGATCGAAGGATGATCTTCTTCCCAGCTTGTGATAATATAATTGCGGAACCATTCAGGAATACTGAACTTATCCCAAAGGTTTTTTGTAATAATATAGTCTACCGCTTCCAGGCACATCTGCCATAGTTCGGCAGTGGCACTTTCTATCTTATCAATTTCCTCTGTGCTGAACTGGTAATAATGGCTTTCATCCCAATAAAGCCCGTCAAGAGAATGATATCCGAAACCCAGATTTTCAAGTTTATGCTGCCAGTTTTTCCTGAACTGTGACTGAATTCTTTCCATAATTTATGATGATGCACTGAAACCGCTTCTTCCCAGCTGTCCCCTTACAACGTTTCCTTTGAAATTATTTCTTCCGATATTGGACTTGGAACTTATCGCATCACTGTAGTAACCAGCTTTCTGGTAAGATCCATAACTATAAGCACCATAAGGCCTGAATGCATGGTACAACAGGAGACCTGTCATAAAACCATGAGTTCTTGTGTAGGAAGCCGTAGTATCGGATCTCATATACACCTTCTTTTCATTCTGATCTTTAGGCTTTTCCTGAGAGCACGCTGCTAATACCCCTGTTACGAAAAGTAATTTTATAGAGCCGGACTTTTTCATTATTGCACCGTTATAAAAAATTCATAGTCCTTTTTTGTCTTGGCAATATGCTCATTGCCATCATTGTCTTCTCCCCCTACAAGGGTATCTCCCAAACTCGGAATAGTATCTTTTTTAATGATCTCTTTAAAAAGCTTTTTATCTTTCCAGATCTTATGCTTGGTGATAAGAATATCTGCAGTATCCATATGTTCCACGGAAAGTTCTGTTTCGATAGAACCAGTCTTATCCACACTGTTCACGGCGTCTTCTTTTTCTTTTTCACAGGCTGTAAATGCCATTACTCCAATTAATAAAAGGGAAAGTCTAATTTTTTTCACGTAAGTCTTAATTTTTCACAAAAGTAGTCATTTAGTAATGATATTATTTTAAATTTACAAAGCAAAAAAATTTATTTATGAAATGGACAGACGATAGAAGTGACAACGTAGACGACAGGCGTGGAACTGGCGGAGGTGGCGGTGGCGCAATTGTAGGAGGTGGTTTGGGAACCCTGATCATTGCTGCAATTATATTCTTTTTAGGAGGTGATCCTTCTTCTTTGCTTTCTTCCGGAGGCGGCAGTTCTACTCCCACCGAACAGAGAGAATTAAGTGCCAATGAACTTCAAATCCGCGAATTTGTAAAGATGGTCACTGCCGAAAACGAGCAGACCTGGTCCAAAATTTTTGCTGAGAATGGTATGCAATACCAGCCTGCGGTAGTCGTTCTGTTCGAAAGCACTACACAATCAGGCTGTGGAACTGCTGAAGCAGCTATGGGACCTTTTTACTGCCCTGCAGATCAGAAAGTGTATATGGATATGAGCTTTTTCAAAGAATTGCAGCAACGATTTGGAGCAAAGGTGACAGAATTCTCCATAGCCTACGTAATGGCTCACGAAATGGGGCACCATGTACAGACTCTTTTAGGAACTACCCAGAAAGTAGATGCATTAAGAAGAAGCGGAAGATATTCCGAAGCAGATCTGAACAGAGTTTCAGTGGCTACAGAATTACAGGCCGATTTCTATGCAGGCGTTTGGGCTAAACAAACGGATAACAGAGAACATATCCTGGAACCGGGCGATATTGAGTCAGCCATTGAAGCAGCTGAAGCTGTGGGTGATGATAATATCCAAAAAAGATCCCAGGGCTATGTAAATCAGGAAAGTTTTACCCATGGTTCATCTGCACAGCGTAAAGAATGGTTTATGAAAGGCTACAATACGGGAGATATTAAGCAGGGAGATACTTTCAACCAGCTTTTAAAATAAGCTCTTTAATATAATTTAAAACCCTGAAGGATTTCTTCAGGGTTTTCTTTTTTTATTGCAGTTCAATCGGGTTGCTGTTTTTCTTCGCTTCCTCTTTTACTCTTTCCTCCATTCTCTTCCGCATGTCAGCAGGATTTTGATTTCCTCCTCTTCCACCTGACATCGGGGGCGCAGGAAAGCCTCCACCTCCGCCACTCTGCATGAACGACATCGGGTCTGTTTTAAATTTAGCCTGCTGTTTCAAATAATCCGCTCTTTTTACCTTTAAAGTATTTCCGAACTGATTTAATGTTGCGACTTCTGCAATTTTATAGTTCTTCATTAAATCAAAAGAATAGTCACCTTTATCGTCTTCCACCTTTACAATCAGCCCTGGAAGCCCTCCAAATTTATAAGGCCCGTCCTGATAAGGCAGATCTGTTGTGAACCAGGCAGTCCATTGTCTTCCACCAAAATCCGTGGTTGCTTTTTGAACTTTATACTCGCCTATCTTCGTGGTTTCGGAAGACATTTTCCAGTTCAGGGGACGGTCTTCCTCGTAAGAATAAAGATCTCTGCCAATTCTGTCCTTAAAGATTGTTTTCTGGTTGGTTTTATCTTTTTCCACAGAATAGTTGATATTCGTTCTCACCCCTTCCATCTGCTCCCTGCTAATGGAAGCTCTTCCTCCGCCGCCCTGGAAAGCTTTCTGCAGAATGGAATCCCTTTTATACCTGTTTTCAGAATAAAAAAGAGATTTTTCAGCAGAGATATCTAAATATGCATTTTCAGTTTTAATATCGCTTTTGTTTTCTACATCCGGCTTCATAGTCACCTGATATACAAAACGATTGCTTTGCGCAGCAATATGCTGCATAAACAACGCTAAAGCAAGAATTCCTAATTTTTTCATTTCTGGATTTTTATTTTAACTCAATTGGATTTTGACTTTCATTATTTTTTAAAGGATTACTTCCAAGGCCTGCATCATGCATAGGAAAAGCGCCATCATTACTTCCGTCAGGACGCATTCCTCTTCCGTTCATTCTGCCTTCGCCCATTCCGCCACCTCTCATACCACCATGTCCTTTGCCTCCAAAATTCATTCCTCCTTTTTCATAACCTTCCGGCAGCCTTCTGTTTTTACCTGCCTCAAGCATCAATGCTGCCTTGTCACCGTTAAAAGCAACCCTTGTACTTTGTTTTGCATTGGGATCAACCGGTTTTTCAAAAGCATTCTGAATTTTGATCTTTTTAACGAGATCGAATTTATAGTCACCATTTTCATCTTCCAGTTTCACAATAAGTCCCGGAAGTCCGGAAAATTTATATGGCCCATCGGAAATATTAATGTCTTTAGTAAACCAGGCTGTCCAGACCCTGCCTCCAAAATTTGTAACGGCTTTTTGAGCAGGATACCCATTCTGGTTTTCTTTGGCATCGGTTATCTCCCATTTCAAGGGTCTGTCTTCCTGATAATAGATCTCCCTTCCGGCTACTCTGTCGTAATAATAAACCTGGTGCTGGGGAATATTTTTAATGATGTAATTTTCAAAAAAAGCAGGTTCAGAAGCTTTCTTTATGCTCACTTTTTGTAAATCTTTTCCCTTCATTTTATGATCTTCTTTATCTTCATGTCTGAAAGCCAACATCAGGGAATCTTTAATCAGCTTACTCTCGCTGATAAACAATGACTTATCTCCTTTTATATCAAGAAACGTTCTTTCGTGTTTCATGCTTACCAGATTGATCGAGTCAGGATTCACCGAAGTCTCATAAATATATCTTTCGGTTTGCCCGTAGGTAACGGTTACTAAAAGCAACAAAAAAAAGACAATTAATTTTTTCTTCATTATTACGCCTTGTGGTTGTATCATTAGGATAAAAAATATGATTCAAAGTTAAATCAAAAAGGGAATCATCTTATTTATGAAGATAATATTGGCTAATTTTTAACATCCGGATTCCGGTCAGCATGTAAAATCATGAAAATAGACACCATCGATTTGAGATTGCGGAAATTAGTTCGTATTTTTGCATCATTAAATCATTCTAAATAAATACAATGATAAAAGTATCAGACCAAGCAAAGGCAAAAGCCATCCAGCTGATGACAGAGGAAGGCTTCAACCCTGCTGAAGATTATATAAGAGTGGGGGTAAAAAGCGGAGGATGCTCTGGTTTAGAGTATGTTTTAAAGTTTGACAACTTAAAAACAGATACTGATCAGCTTTTTGAGGACAATAATGTAAAAATTGTTGTTGATAAAAAATCTATCCTCTATTTAGCAGGAACTACTCTTGAATATTCAGGAGGTTTAAACGGAAAAGGGTTTGTTTTTAACAATCCTAATGCATCCAGAACATGCGGATGTGGAGAAAGTTTTTCTTTATAAAAGACATTAGATGCTAGATGTCAGATATCAGGCGTTTTCTGAATCTGAGATCTATAATCTGAAATCTAACAAAAAATAATGAGCAAATACACTGAAGACGATTTAAGAGTCGATCTAGAAAATAAAAAATACGAATTCGGGTGGGAAACGAAGATAGATTATGAAGACTTTCCAACCGGCCTGAATGAAGATATTGTCCGTGCGATCTCCGCGAAAAAAGAGGAGCCCGAATGGATGACAGAATGGCGTTTGGAATCTTTCAGGATCTGGCTGAAAATGACAGAACCTACCTGGGCTAACATTAAATACGAAAAACCTGATTTCCAGGCTATCCGTTACTATGCAGCCCCAAAAGCCAAACCGGAATTAGAAAGCCTGGATCAGGTAGATCCTGAACTTTTAAAAACTTTTGAGAAACTTGGAATCAATATCGAAGAGCAGAAAAGACTTTCTGGAGTTGCTGTAGATATCGTTATAGATTCAGTTTCTGTAAAGACCACGTTTCAGGAGACCCTGATGGAAAAAGGAATTATTTTCTGTTCCATTTCTGAAGCCATTAAAAACCACCCTGATTTAGTAAGAAAATACTTAGGAAAAGTTGTTCCAAGAGGTGATAACTTTTATTCAGCACTGAACTCCGCAGTTTTCTCTGACGGAAGTTTCTGCTATATCCCAAAAGGGGTAAAATGCCCTATGGAACTTTCAACATACTTCCGTATCAACCAGGCAGGAACAGGACAGTTCGAAAGAACCCTTGTCATTGCTGATGAAGGAAGCTACGTTTCTTACCTTGAAGGATGTACAGCACCATCAAGAGACGAAAACCAGCTTCATGCTGCAGTCGTGGAACTTATCGCAATGGATGATGCAGAAATTAAATACTCTACCGTTCAGAACTGGTATCCGGGGAATGAAGAAGGAAAAGGAGGAGTATTCAACTTTGTAACAAAAAGAGGACTTTGCGAAAGAAATGCAAAAATTTCATGGACACAGGTAGAAACAGGTTCCGCCGTAACATGGAAATACCCTTCCTGCATCCTGAAAGGAGATAATTCTATCGGTGAGTTCTACTCTATTGCTGTGACTAATAATCACCAATATGCAGATACCGGAACCAAAATGATCCATATTGGAAAAAATACCAGATCCACGATCATTTCAAAAGGTATTTCTGCAGGAAAATCCAATAATTCCTACAGAGGATTGGTAAAGGTAATGCCTTCCGCTAAAGGGGCAAGAAACTTCTCCCAGTGTGATTCCCTGCTGATGGGTAATGAATGCGGTGCGCACACTTTCCCTTATATTGAGATTAAAGATCCTACCGCACAGCTGGAACATGAGGCTACGACCTCAAAAATCGGGGAAGATCAGATCTTCTACTGTAACCAGAGAGGAATTGACACCGAAAGAGCTATTGCATTGATTGTAAACGGGTTCAGCAAAGAAGTATTGAATAAACTTCCTATGGAATTTGCCATTGAAGCTCAGAAATTACTTGAGATTTCTCTGGAAGGATCTGTAGGATAATCTATAGTTTATGTATGGAAGTCACTGATAGATTAATTTTAAGAAAAACCGAAAAAGAAGATTTCGAAAGATTTTTTGATATTAATAAAGATCCTGAGACCAATCTGTACAACCCAGGTGGCCCTATGAGCTTTGAAAAAGCTGAAAATACATTCAAAAGAATGCAGGAACACTGGGATCAGCACCATTTCGGAGCATGGACCATTATAGCGAAGGAGAATGAAAGCATTATAGGTTTCGGAGGTCTGAGCTATAAAAAATATGGAGAGGATGAAAAATTAAATCTTGGCTATCGCTTTGCAGTAGAAGCATGGGGAAAAGGATATGCGACAGAATTCACAAAAAAGGCTGTGGATTTTGGATTTAATCATCTTGATAAAGAAGAGATATTCGGACTTGTCCGCCCGGATAATATAGCTTCTGTTAAAGTTTTGGAAAAGGCAGGTATGACGCAAATCGGGACTCTTAATGACGTACCCGGTCAGCCTGAAAGTTTAGTATATAGAATTCAAAAATAATTTGTTTAGCAAATAAAAATGTTAGAAATAAAAAACCTACACGCCAGAATTGAAGATGGCGCAGAAATTTTAAAAGGGATTAATCTTGAAATAAAACCTGGGGAAGTTCATGCCATTATGGGTCCTAACGGAGCTGGAAAATCTACTCTTTCTTCTGTAATTGCAGGAAAGGAAGATTATGAAGTTACAGACGGAGAAATCATTTTTGGAGGAGAAAACATCATTGAGGATGCTCCTGAAGAAAGAGCACATAAAGGAATTTTCCTTTCTTTTCAGTATCCAGTGGAAATTCCCGGTGTTTCTGTAACCAACTTCATTAAAGCTGCTTTAAATGAAACAAGAAAGGCAAATGGTTTGGAAGATATGCCGGCAAAAGAAATGCTTGGGCTTATCCGTGAAAAATCTGAGCAGTTAGGTATAAAAAAAGATTTCCTTTCAAGATCACTGAACGAAGGTTTCTCAGGAGGTGAGAAGAAGAGAAACGAAATATTCCAGATGATGATGCTTAATCCTAAGCTGGCGATCCTTGATGAAACCGATTCAGGATTGGACATTGATGCCCTAAGGATTGTTGCGGATGGTGTAAATGCTTTCAAAAATGAAGGAAACGCAGTTCTTTTGATTACCCACTATCAAAGATTGCTTAACTATATCCAGCCTGACTTCGTTCACGTTCTGGCTAACGGGAAAATCATCAAAACCGGTGATAAATCCCTTGCCCTGGAGCTTGAAGAAAAAGGTTACGACTGGCTTCTTAACTAAGAAGAAACCCTTTCAGCAGGAATTTTATCAATCCTTCTGAAAATGCGGAAAACCCGCAGTAAATTAGTATTTTTAAATATATAAAATAAGGTGTGATGGCCGAAATATCAGTAATGGCTTTATACGATCAGATTATTGACAATCACGGTGAATTTTTGGAGAGTCTTCGTCACAGATTTCTGGATGAAGATAGAAAAGCTGCTCTTCAAAAGTTCGAAAACTTAGGTTTTCCGACAAAAAAAGACGAAGAATATAAATATACCGGCATAAAAGAAATTACGGAAAAAAACTACAATTTTTTCCCTAAAGAAAGTCACAATATTACCAAAGAACAGCTGGATCAGCTGCATTTGGGCGAAGAAAATTTTGACTGGATTGTTTTTGTGAACGGCAAACTTCATAAAGAGCTTTCAAAAGTTTCTATCGAGAATGTAGAATTTCTTTCATTCAACTATGCTTTGAATGATGAAAAACATAAAGAAGTATTCGAAACTTATTTCAATACCATTGCTTCTAAGGATACTGCTTTCACCAACCTGAACCTTGCGTACTGCAAATACGGTTTCTTTTTGAAAGTACCAAAAAATGTGGTCATTGAAAAACCGATCCATATTTTCTATATCTCTCAGAACCAGGAAGAAAACACATTCTACAATACAAGAAACTTACTGATTGTAGAAGAAGGCGCGAAAGTAGAAGTTATAGAAAGCCACCATAATTTCGACAGTACGTATGTACTTACAAATTCTGTGACGGAAATCTTTACCTATCCGAATGCAAAAGCAGACTGGCACAAGCTTCAGAATGACAACAACACGTCATATCTTATCGACAGCACTTTTGCAAGACAGGAAAAAGACAGCTTAACTACTGTAAACACTTTCTCTTTCGGAGGAAAGCTGGTAAGAAACAACCTGGATTTCATCCATAACGGAAGCAATATCAATTCTTTCATGAACGGGATTACGATCATAGGAAAAGATCAGCTTGTGGACCACCATACGGCAGTTCACCACAATTTCCCGAACTGTGAAAGCTACCAGAACTATAAAGGTATTTTTGACGGAAATGCACACGGTGTTTTCAACGGAAAAGTTTTCGTAGACAAAATTGCCCAGAAAACCAATGCTTACCAGCAGAACAACAATGTATTGCTAAGTGAAGGCGCTACTATTGACACCAAGCCTCAGCTGGAGATCTTTGCTGATGATGTAAAGTGCTCCCACGGCTGTACAGTAGGCCAGCTGAATGAAGATGCCCTGTTCTATTTAAGAGCAAGAGGAATCTCCAAAAAAGAAGCTCAGGCGTTACTTTTATATGCCTTTGCCAATGACGCCATGCAGAACATTGACATTGAACCGCTTAAAGAAAAAATTTCAAAACTTTTAGCTGAAAAGCTGCAGGTTGATATAGAATTTTAAGACTAATATAAATTGATACCAAAAAAGCACTTCAAAAGAAGTGCTTTTTATGTTGTTGATATTCTAACCGGAATTATTTCAGCCAGGACTGGTTGTCTTTCTTATCGGAACGTTTTTTCCCATTATCTATATTATAGGCAAAGCCTACACCCAAAGTCTGTTTCAACTGTGTTTTCTGAATTTGATTATGGTCATATAACAGATCCAGCGTAATATTCGTTGAAATGAACTTATTGATCTTCATATTGAGAACCCCGCTGTACCCAAGCACCAAGTGGTCAGGATGATCAAGGTAGTTTGAAAATACCGAAGCTGTATTCGTCAGGTTAATATTTTCCATGATTTTGATCTTATAGATAGCTGTGCCCAGGAAACCGAACTGGAACAGGGAAGAATCTCCGTCGTTCTTAAGTCCGTAAGTTCCTGCCGTCTGGAGATCTTCATCCAATACAAACGTCCATCTCGCATTCGCAGGACGAAGGGTCATGGTAAAGTTATCATTCGGACGGTACGTAACCCCCACACCTATATTAAGGTATCCCGGAGCCATAAAATTCGAGATCTTTTTTGCTTCAGGATTATTCCCGTCTTCATAACCGCCTGCAAACTGGGTCTGAAGACTCATCCCTCCTGAAAGGTACCAGTTTTTAGCAAATTCGCGCCCGTAATTGGTAGACAGATTGATCACATCCTGTGTTTTTCTGGTTCCGATGCCCTTTGTATTATTCTGGCCGTATCCTAAAATAATGATGTTTTCCCAGAGATCTTTTCCTTTTTCATAGGTAAGATTATAGTTTACTCCGGCAAGCCAGCCCACATTATTGGCCCCACCGCCAACCCAGTTTGAAAAGGCAGCCTGGTTGAGCATCAATGTATTCTGGCCTTGAATGGACCATGCTTTCACAGTATCTGTTGTAGCAGCTTCAGGCTTAACTTCCTGAGCCATTGCGCTGATTCCAAAGGAAATGGAAGCGACCAATAAAATTTTTTTCATAGAATAAGGATTTTCGTTACAAAAATATACATATATTTTTTGGTAAAAAACTAATCACCCTCATTTGAAATATTAAATTGCTATTTAAAGCATTAAAAGACTGCAAAATACCTCTGAAAACCATCAAAATGAACTTATCTCAACTTAAAATGTTCCCTGGCAAAAAAAGCACCTCCCCCGGGAAGCACTTTTAAATTTAAAATAAATCCTACTTATTTTTTAATCCACCACTGGCTGTCTTTTCGGTCAGACCGTTTTACACCATTATTTAAAGTGTAGGCAAAACCTATCCCTAGTGTCTGCTTTAGCTGTGTTTTCTGGATCTGGTTATGATCGTACAGCAGATCGAGGGTAATATTGGAAGATATAAATTTATTGACTTTAAAGTTTAAAACGGCACCATAAGCAAGAACCAGTCTTTCCGGATGATCTAGATAGTTCGAGAATACGGAGGCGGTATTGGTGATATGAACATTCTCCATCAGTTTTACCTTATATAAAGCTGTTCCCAGAAAACCGAACTGTAAAAGTGAAGTATCGCCATCATTTTTCAATCCGTAACTTCCTGCAAGCTGAAGTTCTTTATCCAGAACAAAAGTCCATCTGGCATTGGTAGGCCGTAAGGTTACCGTCAGGTTATCGTTGGGCCTGTACGTGATACCCATACCAAGGTTCAGATAACCGGGAGCCATAAAATTGGAGATCTTTTTTGCAGAAGGATTGTTTCCATCCTCATATCCTGCAGCAAATTGCGACTGAAGACCAGCTCCCATAGAAAAATACCAGCTTTTTGAAAATTTCCTCCCATAATTGGTAGATACATTGATCGCGTCCTGTGTTTTTCTTACCCCTAGCCCTTTGGTATCATTCTGCCCATAATCCATCACGATAATATTTTCCCAAAGATCATTGTTTTTTTCATAGGTAATATTGTAATTCACTCCGGCAAGCCAGCCCACGTTGTTGGCTCCCCCGCCTACCCAGTTTGAAAAGGCTGCCTGATTGATCATCAGAGTATTTTTTCCTAGTACCGACCAGTATTTTACCGTATCCACGACTACTGAATCTTTTTTCAATTCTTCTTGTGCACTCGCATAAATCCCCATAGAAAAGGAAAGAATCAATAAAAACTTCTTCATTATTTTACATGATTTTCATTACAAAAATATTAATATAATTTTTTTTAAGGCAAATATTAGCCTATAAAAAGCCTGAATCCGCATCTTTTTTTCTTCAGGAAACCAAAAACAAGTCATTTTCATACATTGAATTTCAAAAAAGATCTATTAATTTTAAAAACTGAAACCTTTTGTCTTAAAATAAACAGCTCTCTCTCAAATACATCGCCAAATTTTCCGAAATTTATCATTGGCTTTTGATTTGACGTAAATTGACCATGTTTAAAAATATAATTTCCAAAAGAGCTGTCATAACCCCCTTGCTCATGCTTTCCGCAATGTGGTTAGGTTATTTTCTCCAAACACAGGGCTTTTTTCAAAGCTGTTTTGGAGCCATTATACCTTTATTGCCGGAAGGCTTACTGGGAATTATTACTTCTCCCCTTCTGCATGGAAATATGGATCATATCATCAGCAACTCTATCCCGATAGCTGTGCTTCTGTTCCTTTTGTATCAGTTTTACCCTTTGGTAGCCAATAAGGTTTTTATTATCGGCTGGCTGGCCACAGGACTTCTGGTATGGCTTCTGCCTCCGATAGACATTTTAACAGGAGATTATATGTACACCTGTACTATCGGAGCCAGTGGTGTGGTGTACGTACTTGCCTTTTTCCTGTTCTTCAGTGGGGTTTTCAAATGGAATATGAAACTGCTTACCATTTCGATGCTTGTGGTCTTATACTATGGAAGTCTGGTTTGGGGTATGTTTCCTGAGGAATTGTTTTCCAATCTCCAGGAACCGAGCAGGATCTCATGGCAGGCTCACCTTTCGGGAGCTGTTGTGGGCAGCATCATTGCTTTTGCTTTTAAAAATGTTGGGGAAAGGAAAAAAAAATACATCTGGGAATTTCCAAACTATTACAGCGAAAAAGACGATAAGCTATGGCAGGAATATAAAGAAAACCATCCGGAAGACTTTCTGGAGCTGCCTTATAAAAAAAGAGATGACATCTGGGATCATTTGGATGAATTAAGAAAAAGATAAAGCTTATTTCATTACATTTGAAAAAAAACACACATGATCACTGAAGAATATCTCTATGCAATTGCCCTGCGCGAATGCAGCCTGATCGGCGATATTAATTTTCAAAAGCTTATAAAATCCTTTGGAAGTGCCGAAGAAGCCTGGAAGAAAGCAAAAAAGGATTATTCAAAAACCGACGGCCTGGGGAGAAAAACAGTGGCTGACATCGGTAACATAGATTACCTGAAGTTTGCAGAAAAAGAAATCCAATTCTGCGAAAAGAATAATATCCGTATTAAGCTTCGCCATCTTCAAGAGCTTCCCTGCCTGCTTAACGAATGTGATGACGCTCCTGCAATCCTTTATCAAAAAGGTAATTTTGATGATTCCCTGCAAAAGCTGAGCATCGTAGGAACCAGGAACATGACTTCGTATGGTAAACAATTCATAGAAGATTTCTTTGAAGCCTCACAATCTTGTAAATACATATCTGTGAGCGGATTAGCTCTTGGAGTAGACAAGGAAGTTCACGAGCAATCTCTCCAATATAAAGTTCCAACCGTAGCGGTCCTTGCCCACGGATTTCACACCTTATACCCCTCCAAAAACAAGAAATTGTCTGAAAGAATTCTTCAGGAAGGCGGCTCATTAATTACAGAATTCAATTCTTCCCGGAAACCGGACCGTGAAAATTTCATTCAGCGAAACAGAATTATAGCCGGAATCTCTCCTTCAACCATAGTGGTGGAAACCGGATTTGGAGGAGGCTCAATAAGCACTGCATCCTTTGCCAATGATTATAACCGTGAGATATTTGCCCTTCCCGGAAAGATAACGGATCCTCACAGCCAGGGTTGTAATCATCTGATTTTCCAGAATAAAGCAGCAGCCATTTCCACCATTAAAGATCTGATGGATTCCCTTGGCTTCAATCTCTCAAAAGAAAAAACCGGGGAGCTGTTTCCATACAGCGAGACAGAGGTTCAACTTACTGACACTCAAGCATCCGTATATCGAACGATCAAAGCCCATCCTCAGGTATCTCTGGACGATCTGGCAGAGAAGATTTCAGTACCTTCTTATAAAATTCTTCCTACAATTTTAGAATTGGAGCTTTTGGGGAAAGTAAAATCGTTTTCCGGGAGGCAATTTGTAGCAATCTGACATTTAACGATTTCTTAATATTGCATTATTTGAGACTTAACTTTTAATTTTTAATAAAATTTACACAAGAATTATCAATTTAATAATATTTCGATACATTATTATTTAATTTTCAACAATGTTGAAATACAGTATTGTGAATCTTGAAAAAAAAATTAAATTTGTTGACAATAATATTCAACCCTAATATATGGAACAATATAATATTGACCAGAAAATCCAGGAGTTTATTGCCAAGATTGAAGCAAAAAATCCTAATGAACCAGAATTTTTACAAGCCGTAAAAGAAGTAGCTGTGACTGTAATTCCGTTTATTATGACCAAGAAGGAATATACAGGAATGAAGCTTCTTGAGAGAATGGCTGAAGCTGAAAGAATTATTATCTTCAGAGTTCCATGGGTTGATGATAAAGGAGAAATCCAGGTAAACAGAGGTTTCAGAATCCAGATGAACTCTGCGATCGGACCTTACAAAGGAGGAATCCGTTTCCATCCTACTGTAAACCTTTCAGTTCTTAAGTTCTTAGCTTTCGAGCAGGTATTTAAAAACTCGTTAACCACTCTTCCAATGGGTGGAGGTAAAGGAGGTTCAGATTTCGATCCACAAGGTAAATCTGACATGGAAGTAATGCGTTTCTGCCAAGCTTTCATGACTGAATTATGCAAACATATCGGTCCTGAAACAGACGTACCTGCAGGAGATATCGGTGTAGGAGCAAGAGAAATCGGCTACCTTTTCGGTCAGTATAAAAAAATCAGAAACGAGTTTACAGGAGTACTTACAGGAAAAGGACTTGCTTACGGAGGTTCACTGATCCGTCCTGAAGCTACAGGATACGGAGTAGTATACTTTGCAGAGCAAATGCTTAAAACAATCGGACAGGATTTCAAAGGAAAAACGGTAACGGTATCAGGTTTCGGAAACGTGGCCTGGGGAGTAATCAAAAAAGCAACTGAGCTTGGTGCTAAAGTGGTAACAATTTCCGGTCCTGACGGCTATATCTATGATAAAGACGGTATCAGCGGTGAAAAGATCGATTATTTACTTGAATTGAGATCTTCAGGAAACAACAGAGCTGAGGATTATGCAAAAAAATATCCTTCTGCAGAATTCCACGCAGGAAAACGCCCTTGGAGCATAAAATGTGATGTAGCATTCCCATCTGCAACCCAAAACGAACTTGATCTTGAAGATGCTAAAATTTTGGTTGAAAACGGATGTCTGTGTGTTACTGAGGCTGCCAACATGCCTTCTACATTAGATGCCATCAATTATTTCTTAGATAATAAAGTATTGTTCTCTCCAGGTAAAGCTTCCAACGCAGGAGGTGTTGCCACTTCAGGTCTTGAAATGACACAGAACTCTATCCGTCTTAACTGGACTTCTGAAGAGGTTGATGCAAGACTGAAAGAGATTATGATCGGAATTCACAAAGCCTGCAGAGACTACGGAAAAGACGAAGATGGCTACGTAAACTACGTGAAAGGGGCAAATATTGCCGGATTCGTGAAAGTTGCGGAAGCAATGCTGGCTCAGGGAGTCGTATAAAAAATAAACAAAGGTTGGGAATGTTCCCAGCCTTTTTTGATACAGCCTGTTCCCGGGATAATGGGAAAAAAGTAAAAAGTGAAAGGAGAAAGCGCAGTATTCGTACAGCGCTTTTTTTTATTTTTATACTATGAAAAACAATTTTAAAAACAGTAATGAGTATATTCTTTTGTTTCCTGAAGAAGTTCAGCAAAAACTTATTGAATTAAGAGAAATTATTCACGCTGAAGTTTCCGGTCTTGAGGAATATATCGGTTATCAGATGCCAGCATTCAGATATAAGGGAAAACCTTTGGTTTATTTTGCAGGCTATAAAAAGCATATTGGTTTTTATCCTGGAGCTGAAGGCATAAAAGTTTTTGAAGAAGATTTTAAGGGAAAAGGGTATAAGTTTTCAAAAGGTACCGTTCAGTTTCCTTTAGATCAGGATATTCCGGCAGAGCTGGTCAAGAAAATTGTACAGTTCAGAGCCAATGAAATAGAATACAAAAAATCCTGAGACTTAACGCCCCAGGATTCCCTTTCTACTTTGTTCAATATTTACTTAGAGGACTTTGCTTTTTTCTTAGCTTTTCTTTCTTCTTTAGTTGCTTCTGCCGGTTTTGTAGCGTCTGTAGCAGATTCTGCATTCACTGTGGCTGTAGCATCAGCTGAAGCAGCCGGGGCTGCCGCATCTACCGTAGCTGTTGCTGTGGTATTTTGTGTCTGAGTACTGGCATCTGTAGAAGTAGTAGTCTGTGGTTGAGTCTGAGTTGTCTGGTTATTAGAGGTGTCGGCTGGTTTCTGAGTCTGTGTCTGAGCCGATACTGCGATTACGCCGACTAAAGTAAACGCTGCTGTTAAAACTAATTTTTTCATAATGTAATATTTTAAATGATTGTTTAACTTAAACGACACTTTAATTACTAAATTATGCGTAATAATCTTATTTAACGTACTTTATAATTATTTAAGATATTTTACCAAAGAGATTATTTTGAAATATTCTTCATCATTTTTTCTACAAATTCAAATGCAGCGGGACATATTACCGTGTTTTTCAGCATGAGATGATTGATCTGGTAGATCTTTTTGCGGTCGGTATGGGGATATTCCCGGCAGGCTTTCGGCCTTACTTCATAAATTGAACAGGTATTGTCACTATTAAGGAAAAAGCAGGGAAGATTCTGGAGTACCTTATCATTATCTTCGTCCACTCTTAAAAATTTAGCCTCAAAATCAGCCTGCTTCATTCTCAGATGCTTCGAGATACGCTCAATATCTTTTTCCGTGTATAAAGGCCCGGTCGTTTTACAGCAATTCGCACATTGAAGACAGTCTACTTCACTGAAAACCTCATCATGCGTTTCCTGAACTATATAATCGAGGTTTTTGGGCGGTTTTTTCTTTAATCCGTCCAGAAACTTTTTATGTTCTTTCTGCTTCTGTAAAGCCTGTTTTTTATAAAGGTCTAAATTCATTATTCGGGATCTCCGGCCATAACGGGAAGATCTGCTTTTTGATAGTCATTAATTTTATCCAAATCCAGTATCGTCGTAAGATCGCTGTTATCCGGATAGTACATCAGGGTAAATTTTGCTCCGTAAACAATTTCTTCCGAAACATAAGAAGATCTCTGAACCACGGTATTGGAAAAAACTTCATCAAATGCACGGACCTGAACAATAATCTCAATATTTGTATTCTTAAAATCTTCTTCAGAAAAGCCGTAAAATGGCGAGTTTTCATCTATTTTATGAACTACCGTCCAGTTGAGTGCCAATGTATTGATCTTGCTAAGGTGAGTGTCCAGCCTGTAGAAATTATTCTTTGCAACTCCATCTTCAACCACTTCAATAGCTGTTGAAAGGATTACATCAGCATCTGTGAGTGCATTATTCTTATAAGGAGCCAGCCTGAACATTAAAGCGGTCCCATCCTGAAAAGGAGCCACCACCGCAATATCTGAAAACCTTAAATAGGCTCTCGGTCTTGAAAATCTTCCGTAAAAAAGTCCGGTTGCAATGGCAAAGGTAAGCAATCCCAGAAAAGCTTCAAAAGTAGCCACCAGACTTGCCATAAACCCGACAGGCGCTATCCTTCCGTAGCCCACCGTTGTAAAGGTCTGAGAACTAAAGAAGAATACATCAATAAACTCATTCAGCGGATCACTCTTATCAATTCCGGTAAGGTGTTCGACCCCGATTACATAATAAATGAGCGCAAACAGCAGATTAACGAGAATATATGCGATAATCAGGTAGGATAAGAACCGGAATGTGGACAGATTGAGCATGGTATGATACCAGCTCAGCCGGTTAAATACATTCACTCCTTTTCTTTTTACATTCGGAAGCCCGTCTCTGTTGATGAATCTTCCGGATGCATTGCTTCCAAAGCCGCTGTTCTCGGTGTTTTTCTGACGGATCTTCTGTCTGAAGCCTCTTGCCATTTTTATATCATTTAGTTTTTACAGTGCAAAGATAAAATAATGTTTCTATGAAATTTATCAAAAGCTTTTGATAAACTCAGTTAATGATAATGGCGATGCTTTTGCACAAAATATAGTAGGTTTTGAACACACTTTCCTCATATCATGCAAGAGGTGCTCCATGACTTTTAAATTAGCATGAAGCACCTCTTTTATAGTTAGTAATATTACTCCTATTACTTACTTTTTAATAATCTTATGCTGAGATTTTCTCCCATTTTCAAAGGTAAATTCTACGAAATAATTTCCATGAATCAATTTATTCATATTTATTGAAGTGATTTTTTTGTCCTGAACAGATTGTACCAGCTTACCATCAACAGCATAAATAATGACTTTCACCACATTTATTTTTGAATTAATATGTAGGATATCATTTACCGGATTAGGATAAAAATTAAAATCATTATCATTAGAAGCTTCGTTTACGGACAGACAATTCGAGTTTACAGTAACAGATAAACGGGTGGTACTTTCGCAGGCTCCTACGACTTGAGAAGCATAGTAAGTGGTCCCATTTACTAACGCGGTTGTACCGGGAAGTAAATTCCCTCCCGTAGCAGCATCATACCATTGTATGTTCGTGCCTGTAACAGCAAGATTTGCCAAGGTCTGGGATGAACAAAAATTTTGTGGTGAATTTCCCGTAGGAGCCGGAGTATTTCCGTCACATATCTGAAAAATTACATGGTCTAAAAAAGCAAAATTTCCAGCCTGATTCACATTATTTTTTACCCCTTTAAAATTTACCCTGTTCGTTCCTGCGGGAAGCAGGATATTTTTGGTGACCCACTGCTGGGATGTTGGTGTAAAGAAAGAGGGAATCGTACCACCCGTATTTAATTCTCCTGTCCGCCCAATCTCATAATCGTGCATTAGAGTGTAGGTTTGCCCTCCGTCCGTTGAATACTCCAGTAAAATGTGATCATCTGCGAAAACCGTCTGAAGAGGTACAGGCATGGTGTATCTATTGGCCGCCGCAAATTGAAATGAAACCCCGACAGGTGCATTAGTAGGATTATTTAACACCGGAGATTTGACATTATAAGTAGAAAGCCCTAAACTATTATAAAAATTATACATTAAACTTCCTCCTGTTCCTCCATCAGGAGAATCCACTGATGTGTTTTCAACAACGATTGTCACAGGATTAGAATAATCCCATTGAGACTGAGTTGTACTTCCGCCAAAATCTTCAGTATAAGGAAGATTAACTTGCGCTCCAACTACTATTGGACAAAATGCTAAAAGCTTCAAAAAACGAAAATAATTCTTTTTCATAGAGTATGACATTAAATAAAATTTATAATGAAACAATATTAGCATTCAGTTGGGCTATTTAAAAGAAGTTATCTTTCAAAATTCGTGAAATACAAAAGGATTGGATTGGTAAGAAGCTATAAATCAGATGGTTTTATCGTAGCATATCAAAGTATTTGCTTTCTATTTCATAATCATTTTTTTAATGTAGATATTTTGTAAAATGGAAAAAGCCAACTTTAAAAGTTGGCGTTATGATTAATGGATTATAATTTGTGAGATAAGCTCATTCATTTGGAGGATTATACCAATAAAAATATAATCCATCACTATCCATTTTAAATATTTCAACACCGGCAAAAATTAGCTCATCTTCCCAGCTTATAGCATACTTTAAAATATCATTTTTATTAGAATTAATCAATAATATAATATTTCCCAAATAAAATTCTTCATCATCTATTAATAATTCTAATCCTTTGTTATCAATCTTAGATCTATAATAATAGTAATAAATATTTTGATAAGTTCTTATTTGCTCATATTCTTGTGAAAAATTTGCCCCAATCGAGTCTTTAAGTTTGTATCTACTCAAAAAAGCTATTTCATTTTCTTTAAGTCTAGTAAAAATGATTGAAAATATTTTTTGCTTCCAAATTTCATCAAATGATTGAGTAAAACAACTCAAAACGCAGTTTTTATTAAGATTCATCACTTTCTAAATTTTTGATTTTTAACATCTTTAATACCCTGCAATCCACCGTCTGTAACAGAATTATTCTTGTCCTGTATGCTACAATCTTCACATCTTCTATCTCTAAACATATTGTCTACAGCCTTTTCGCCATATATACCTCCAACTATGCCACCCGTTAATCCTCCTGCAAAACCACCAATAGGAACGGTTATTTCAGCATAAGGGCCTCCAAAAAGCCCTAATTCGGCACCTGCTGAAGCTCCAATTTGAGCTCCTATATAAGCTCCTCCCCAACCTGCACCAACTTTTGTTGTTGTCATAATTGTATTTTTTCCAATTTGGCCTCCATCTTCATAAAATGCATTTCCAATTCTATATGCATCAATACCAATTGCTAATGGTTTTGCTACTTTATTTAAACCATCCATAGTTTTATTTGAAAGCTCTAAAGCTTTTAGGGTTTTATAACCACCTGGAATTTTTGTATGTGGATCATTTGGTGAAGCTATATTAATATGTGGATATTGAGTTTTTTTGTCAGCTTTATCAAACCGAACAACGGGCACACCTCTTCTTCCTAAAGTTCTATCAACTATTGCAGCTCTAGTATCACCTTGATAATTTCCTTTATAGGTTGTTGTGTATTTATTATATACATTATTCATATGAGTTCCTTTAAAAAAATCCGCAAGTGTCTGGGTTTTATCCACTTGTTTACCATCCGGATCTATAAATCGTATAGGGTTTTGATAAGTATAAATATATGGATTAAGATTTCCCCAGTTAAATACTCCCCCATTATGCTGCCCATCTCCATAAAACTGAGTTTCCATTACAGGATTATAGACTGCCAACGGATCCACCCCATACCAAATACTCAATTTTGGATTGTAGTACCTTGCTCCATAATAATAAAGACCTGTTTCGCTGTCTAATTCTTTTGCATTAAATTTATATGGATTAGCATAGGCTGTTGGTTCCTGCTGCTCCACCATAGTCTCCCCGAATGGTAAATTTAAGAAAAATTGCGTAGGCTCTGCATATTCGTTAGTAACATATGTTGCAGTACCTAAATGATCGCCGTGCAGGTAATAAATACCACCCACAGGTGCAATAGGAGCTCTGCCAAATTCCTTCTCTATTTCCGTTTTTTCGTAGCCTGCTTTTGACAGATAGTTTTTAAAGTCATTTTCGGCTGCGGATTGTTGATTTTTAGGATCTGCAGCTTCTTTATTTCCTATAGATGATGCCTGTCTGTTGTTAAACATACCACCTACATCTTTAATATTGCTTGCTATACGCTGACTACCTGCAAAATAATGTTTGGTAAGTATACCATCTGATGTATATACGGCGTAAGGGTTAGGATACACCTTAAAATTATCAAACACTAACCCATTATCTACCATTTCACCATTCTGATACAGTTCTGCGTCATTCTTCAAATTAGCTTTGATGGTACGTTCACCTTTATCATCGTAAACATAATATTGAAATGACCCTATTTCCGGTGTATGAACCGCCCTCAATCTATCCTGTTCGTCCCAATAAAAATCAGTAGGACCTGACTGTACTGTCATCTGATTGATCACGTTTCCATTACCGTCGTATTTAAAATACTCTTGATTTCCAGTAGAAACATCCGTAACTCTATCTACCATGTGGGTTCCCTTAACATACTCATACTTATTTTCATAAGTATTATTTGCATTCACTATTCCGTCCTGTTCATGGTGCTGCACCTTTGTATCTATCCCACTGCTCATGTTATACAATAAGGTAGTTTCATACATTGCATTTATACTTCCTACAACCGGGGTTGGTGGTAAACCATCTTTTCTTCCCGGCTCGGCATTACCCGAAGAACTTACAAGCCTGTTAAGAGTGTCATATCTATATCGAAGACCATAATTACCTCCAAAACCTGCGTTTGTGGTTTCGCTTGTATTTTCAATTCCTGTAATATTGCCTGCATAATCATACTCATAAGCGCCATTCAATAACGGTGTATTGTTGGAATCAAGCAGAAGATGGTTTTGCAGCTTTCTCATACCTGGTTCATAGGTAAATGTGGAAGATGTTTCATTACCGAAAACAATATTGGTACGCTGCTCGTAATGATCATATTTAATCGATTTTACATATTCATAACCCGCATCATTGGATATTTTCTTCAGATTTCCCCCTAAATCGTATTCGTACTGTACTTTTTCATTATCAGGATAATTGATGGTTCGGATCCTGTTCCAGTTATCATAGTCGTAAGACGTATCAAATTTCAAATTAGGCATGTAAAAACCATAGATATACCGGATTTCATTAATCATCTCTCCCATCTTGCCATATTCATAATGGCTTGTTCCTGTGCCATCCTGTTTTTCTATAATTCTACCGGTGTTGCTTCCTGAACCTGAACTACCATAAGTATAAGATATATTGGCAGGATTTGGACCTGACGGTATATCCGGAAGATCGATATTTGTAAGTCTGTTGTAAGAATATTTATAATGAATCGGAACACCTCCATTGTTGTTAAGGTTGTTGTTCAAAACATAGGTAAGTTGTCCTGCCTTGCTATAGGTATACGAAGTTTCACCACGGTCCGGATGTGCCTGAGTTAATCTCCTTCCGCCCATATCATAGCTGAAACTGGTTTCCAGACCTTCAGGATCTGTAACGTTCATGATTTCTCCAATTTGACTATATGAGAAAAATGTATGTAAAACCTCTGCCGGCAAATAGTTTCTAGTCTCTACGGTCTTCCCTTCGGCATTGGCAAAAATTTCTGTTTTGATCTGATCCGACGCATTCTGCATCTGGGTAGTTTCAGTTTTAAATCTTCCGTTTTCTATAAAAAATCTGTTGTCAACAGAATTTCCGGCTTCATCAATAGAAGAAACATTCCTGTCTTTATAATCATAACTTACAGAACTATGATATGGAGCAACAGTAAGGCTAAGTTTATTATTTAGTGCGGTATCCTTATTTTCGAATAACGGATGATATTGCAGAACCGTTCTTCCCAAATTATCATTGATTGCCCTACCTGAAACCGACATTTTTTCTTCGTCATCAATCTCAATATCTTTTTTCACCTGGATTACTTTACCTGTAATGTCGGCAAAGGAAATGGTTTCAATATCGTTACCAGGATGATACGGATCAAGATGCGATGTCTGGGCTGTAAAAAGGTATATTTTGTTACCATTACTAAGGGTTACCGGTGTATCAAAATAATGATACATAATGGTATTAGCCTGCGACTGCCAGTCATTTGGGCTGACTATTCTAAGGGGTCTTCCGTATCCGTCATGCTCATAAGTCATCTTATTGCCTGTAGCATCAGTAGATTCTACGACCGTATCCATAAAAAGATCATAGGTCGCATAAGAAGACAGGTTAAAAATAGGATCCTTCACCTGGATTACATATTTACCCATAGGGTCATAAAAATATTCCAGTTCAGATCTTTCATTAAATTCATTAGGCGGATATTTAACCGTTTTAATATTTCCAAAAATATCATACGTAAGATCTGTTTCAGCAATTTCTCCTGAATTAAGCCAAACTTTAAATTTAGAAATATCTCCGGTGTTTAAATTTGTAATCTCTGTTGAACGTTTACGCAAAGGATTCACAGAACCCGTTCCCGGATAAACTGTGATAATGCTCGGTGCATTCAGAATATTATTATTGAGATTGGTATGATAAGATATCACACTGTTATAGCTCGCGGACGGGCTTGTGTACTGGTATTTGGTAAGCTGCCCCTTGCTATTATAAAATAACTGGCTTTGTGTAGAAATCGAATTTCCGCTTTCATAAGTTGTCTTTGTAGTACCGGATAATAATACACGGCCCATTTTTTTACCTTCTGTACCGCCTACGTCATAAGTTTCAAACTGAGCTGAAGACAATTCTACCAAGTCGCTCATAGACGGATTAAACTGATAAAGTTTATAACTGTTGACAGAAGTTGACAGGAGATTTGATGTCCCTACTCCTCCATAAGTTTCTACTGACTTTAATAAGCCGCGAATAAAATAATTCTGGTTATAAAAGTTTTGGACGGTTGTACGATAGATGGTTGAATTATCTGACATTTCGTACGTCTTAACTTTTCCAAATCCATATTTCTCACGTTCTCGTCTGTCGTACCTGGAGCTTTCATAATCAAACCGGCTGATCATATCTTTACCACTTGTATTCTGTGTATAAGTACCGGAGAAGGCATCAGGATTCGGTATGGTTACTTCAGACATCACCAGCTTTGCCTGCGGGTCGTTATAGGATGGTGTAGAATATTTATAGTCAATGGTAAATGCAGCACCCAGGTTTGATGGAGCATCTCCACCATAGGATTCGGCGTAAGAGACTTTTTTAAGTTTATTGGTTTTACCGATCTGAGAGTAATATATTTTTAAACCGCTATTGGTGTTAACCACAAGGTCTGGAAGACCATCTCCATTCACATCTCTAAGCCCTTTATTGATTTCAGACACTGATAATCCTACGTTGGCAGAAAGATCCGCCCCAAAAGGTTTCAGGTACAAAACAGGGATACCAAAAATAACAATAATTGGGACGTTGATGTAATATCCTCCATTTAAGTTTGCATACCCGCTGTGTGTTTTTGTTTCTTCTGCAAGACTGGCATTTAAGCCAACAGGGCTGGCAAAGCGGTTACCTAAGTTATATTTTACACTGGTTTGTCCGGTATTTTCATCTACCTGAACTATATCTACCAGTCCGTCACCATTTACATCCAGGAAAGATCGTTTTGAAGTAGCAGTAGAAGATCCTCCTCCCACTCCTCCGGAAATAGCTATTCCCAATTCAACGCCCTGAACGGCATCAATGACAGAGTTTATGCCTCCTCCGATTCCAAAAGATGAAGAATATACAGGTTTGGATACAGGCTCTTCAAATCCTGCAAAAGCTCCTGTTGATCCCGGAATACTTCCATTCACTAATCCGGTTCCGAAGTTTAATTTGTAATTATTTCCTTCGATCTTATCAGGAAGGCCATCTCCGTTAATATCCATCCAATATTCTGAAGTTTTATTGTAGGAATTCGGATAATTGGATGTTCCCACGCTCATAGACCAGGAAACAGATGTATCTCCTGTGGCATTACTATCATTATTACCAGTCTTTCTGCCTACTGATTTGCTTCCTGAAGGGCCAAATGCTACAGATTTAGTGTTCATAAAATCTTCCGTTCTTGTGATCACTTTATCTGATCCCTCTATGCCTGGCTGAGCCCCTTTCAAACCACCCAGAATGCTGGTTTGCTGGGATTGGGTTCTGTACAGCATATCAGGATAATTATCCCCGTTTACATCAAAGAAGTCCTGAGTCTGGATATTCCCGATATTTCTCAGCTCTGAAGTTGAGTTTGTAAAGCTTAGACCAATACCTATTCCTGCATTTTTCGTTTTTGATTTGCTTTTCTGTTTTTTAGAAATAGCAAACATTCTTGTATTAGGATTATTGGCTACTTCAATATCATCTTCATCGGTATCACTGTCTAAAAATGGCGAGGTTGGAGTTTCATCATCTCTAAAGCTGCCAATTTTTGAATATTGCTCATGAAACATCTGGTTGATCCATTTATGTTCCCTTACATTTTCGGTTTTAAGCGGATTTAGCGGCGTAAAAGGAGAAGCAGCTCCGAATACCTGGTTATTGGCATAATTGTTCTGAAACTCATTGGCAAGCTGATCTCCTACACACTCTCCATATTGCTGAGAGTTGGTAATCCCGGCACAAGAAGGAAAGTTTAAATTAAACTGGAAAGGATTCTCAAGCGTTGCATCATTAATTAATGCACCATACTGATCTTTTGGTGTATTAGGGTTAGTCGTATAGGCCGGAGCAGTGCTTCCGCTAGGTCCTGTCGGGATAATAATACAGTCGTTTTCCTTACGTGGCTCACAACCGGGAGTCAAAGGAGGCTGCTGATTGGTACTGCCCGGAGCGGGAACAATATCTTTAGCTTCATTATAAAGGAATTGCCCCCAGTTGTGATAAACAGCACTTACTCCGTTATACTCTCCTGTGTTGATTGATGTCTCGGTGGTATGATTTAAAAGAGAGCTTCCTGACTGGTTATAAATATTGAAAATATTATCATTCAGCTGAAGCTTAAGAGCTTCATACGCAAGTCTGTCTTTATTCGTGTCACAGAAAATCAGGATATTCAGCTTTTCATGGTCATTAACGCCGTGTGAAGGATCTCCGTGATAAAAAGGTATCGGATCATCACCATTAATAGGATTATGATCTATTGTATACTCTTGTAAGCTGCCATTGGATATTTCTACAATTCTTTTATCAAGAAAAAGGCCTTTTTGCTTGATCACATACATAAATCTGCCAGGGACAGAAGGATTGAAGCTAAAGTTCTTATTGATGGATATTGAATAATCATCATTACCTCCCGGTAAATTGTTCAGAGTGGAAACATCAAATTTATTTTTCAGGTTTCTGATATGATAAGATGGATATTGAGCTACAGCATAATGTCTGTGAGAGGCGTTAGGATACCCTTCAACCAAAATATCATTCCACTCAATTTCTTTATTGATGTGGGAATCGGTTTCCACTAAAAATTTCAGGTGCCATGCTTCACCCGACGCGCTTGGAGCAGGAACGGAATAATTAAGATCCACCGGTGAAACCGTTACAGGCTGTCCAGGTGAAGGATCAATGGTTTCTTCATAAATAACATTAATGGCTGTCTGCTGGTTTTGTGCCACACTGGTATCTTCCTTAATGAGAACGATGGAATATTTTACCCTGTCGGATAGTGCAGATATGGTAAACTCCGGAATTGTAATGTGGATGTCAGCCTGTTCCGTAAATTTAAGTGACTTCGTCAGATTGTTCAAAAAGAACTTATCATTATAATTGGTTTGGTTCGGCATGTAACCATCCTGTTCCTCAACAAATTCATCTTGCAAAGGATGTCCTCCACTATCAGTATAAGTAACTACAGGATTGGTATTTACAATATAATTGGTGCCGGATCTCTTATGCAGTCTGAAATAGACTTTTTCCCCGGACTTTACATAGAGCCTGGAAGAATTGCTTACTCCCAGCGGAGTTCCCGGATAACTGTCATACTGGCGTATCGTAATACTTTCATTGGATGTGTTAATGAGTTCCTTTAAATATAACCTGCAGTTTTTAGATACAGCATTTGGATTTTTAATCTCTATGGAATAGACTGCTCTCGCAGAAGGATCCTGACCAAGATCAATAGCAATTTCATCCGAAATTTCTATAAATCCGTTCTTGGGAGCAATCCAGACTTTGACCACATCATTCTTTGGTTTTACAGGATCAATGTCATCGGGATCTTCAGGCTCTGTATAAGGCTGGGGATCGTTATCGGTAATAACCATATTTTCCGTTAAATCACTGGTAATCACCATTTCCTGAGCATTCCCGTTTCTTCGGTTAAACCAGACTTTATCATCTTTAATAACATCCGGCAGTCCATCAGAATTGGCATCCATCATATAAATAGGAGTTTCATTCTCACTTTCAGAATTAATATATGAAAAGTCGAATCCTATTTTAAACCAGTTAAATACAACACTTCCTCCCAGATTCCATGTTGTACCTGTTGAATGTGAAAAATTACTGTTCAGGTTTCCTACGGACTGTTGCTGGCTGTTGAATACCAGCTGCCCATTGCTGTCAATGCTTCCGGGAATCAATTTAATGCCGTTATCACCATTTCTTTTTCGGTACAGAATATCTGCGATTCCATCTCCATTGAAATCTATCAGCTCCTGCCCTCTTTTCATTCGGGGATAAGAAGCACCTCCGAACAGGGAAAGCATAAAGTTTTTTACCCCTCCCAATTGTGGCCTGAATAATGCCAAACCACCTCCGGTTCTCAGGGACCATCCCCATTCGAAATTATTGTCAGCACTTATTTTGGAAGGAGTAGTGATGGAACTTACCACATCCGAGAATGCATCAGTCCCCGGGGTGGCTATATTGGTAGGAGACCCGAAAACGGTCCCGTTGTCATAGTATTCAAAATTATAGTCAAATGCTGCACCGTCCGTGCGCGGATTAACTACCTTCATTTTCATTTTGCTCAGAAGGCTTTTCTGAAATATCCCGGTATTATAGGTGAAGATATAAGACCTTATGTTTTGCTGCAGATTATTTGCATTTTTAAAATCTACATTTATTTTTGTGAGTAAATAAGGTTCAATTCTTTTAAGGATACCCTTAGCATTAATTTGTTTATCCGGTCTTGGGGTATCATTAAAAAATGTTATAATATAAGGCCCTTTCTGGCCATTCCTTCCTGAATAGAAAATTTTATCAATATGAAATACCCAACCTGCATTAAGGTTCTGGTCATCTCCCGTAAAGTTATTGATTGACTGATTTTTGTATTCATAAATCATATTATTCCCGTGAACATCCTCTACTTTCCAGACTCCCCATTGAATAATATTCCCGTTCGCATTTTTCAAAACGGCATTGTCAACAAGTGTCGATTGATCACCGCCATAATAGGTTTTTGTCCCGTTTGTAGAGGTCACAACCCATCTATAATCCGTCGTACCGGTTCCAAATCTGTCAATTTTTGTAAAATCATGGTTCTTTCTCAGATAGAAGGTTTTGGCTCCGCTTCTTGCCTGCCGGGAAGTATCAAATGTCCCATTTGGATTTACTTTATTATGTCTGTGAGGAAGGTAGCCCTCAGGATATACCAGCATTTCTCCATCCAATGAATACAATTCTGTTTCCTGGCCGGGTGTAAAAGTCGGAGTCCCCCATCTTGTATCCACTGATATTGATGATAAACCTCCGATATTCCAGCCTTCTCCCATCCAGCCGTTGCCGTTGCCACTGCTATAAGTAACAGATAATGATGGCTGCATCCCTGAGGTACCTGCCGGCAACATTAATGGATAATTGATGTTGGCATCTCCTGTCTGGTTTGCCGAAGGAGCTTCCATTAAGGGAGCACTTACCGGATTTGCTGCTTTCAGACCGCTGATCGTAGTTGGAGTAAAAGAATTCAGCTGTGGTGATTCCGGAGCCGAAATAATACCGTTGATATAATCGCCGTCTCCGTTGCCCTCAAATGTTACCGTCTTATTCTTCTGATCTACATTTGCTGTTTCTACAGCTTTCCATTGTCTTCTATTATAGTCAAATGAAAAAACCTTGATCTCTTTCGGAGAAAAGAGACCTAATTTTTTTTCGTCATAAGGAATTGTAATCTTAACTTTCTTATTCAGTTTTCCTGAAATTATTGAAAAACGATATGCTGAATTGTTCGGTGTAATATTTTTAAGACCGCTTGAAGTGGAAGGAATATCTTTTTCTCTTAGCTTTAAAATTTCAATATTCGCTGCTTCAGAGGTTTCCTTTTCTATTTTCAAATTTAAATCTTCATATTGAATATCAAATTCTTTGTCATTGGAAACAGCAATCCTTTTGGAATTAAAATAGTTATTGTTTAAAGTCTTAAATGATTTTATATCTGCAGGAATTTTATAGGATTGAGTAATTCCATTGGCTGTTACCGAAAAATGCCCGGCCAGCTTATCTTTTTCTGATAAACGGATAATTTTTTCGAACTCCCCGTTTGCAGTATTAACGTAATTACTATTTATATTCAGATCCTGAAATCGTCTGTTGGCTCCTTTAACATATAGCTCATCACCTGAAAGAACAGCATTAACAATCAAATCTTTGGATATACTTCTGTTTTTTTCAAAAACAACTTTCAGGTTTTTGATTTTGTATTTTACTCCTGTGGAAGGCGAAGTAAACAGAACAGTATTTATTCCTTGTTTAATAAGTTCTGAACTTAATTCTTCTTTCTGATGGCTCCAGGCTGCCTGAGGTACAATAATCTCACCCCCGATCGCCAGGTTATGATTCAGGGATCTCGGTACCGACTGATGCGATGCCAGACCAAACAGATCATACTCTAAATAAGCAACGGTATTCTCTTTATTTAAAGCAGGAATATCAACCGTAAAGAAATTATCCGAAATCCGGTCTTCTTCCTGGTCTGAAAATACTCCAACCGTTCCTTCTTTTTCTTTAGCAGAATAAACGTTCATGACATTCGGAAGCTTTTCTTCAGAACCAGCTACTGTAACAGCTATAGGATCTATGTTTAAATCTTCTGAATTTTTATAAGGTTCAGATGGATATTGATCTGGTTTTTTTGTAGTAGATTGATGTTCAAATGAAATCTTATCTGAAGCGGCAATTGACTGATTTGTATCTTTTTTATCTATCAGCTTGCTTATAAAGTGCTTTCTCCATTCGCGTACTTTATATCTGTCTTCTTTCGTAAAACTTGCAAAAACAAACATGGTGGCAAAAAAACACACCAGCAGAACTGACTTCTTTGTAAAAGGAAGTTGTAAGGATCTTATTTTCATGATTTGGTTTTTAGTCGACGATTAATTTGAATGTTTTGATTATTTTTCCGTTCTGGGTAAGACTGACCAGATACGAACTTTGAATGTCAAGCGAACTGCTGTACGATCTTGCATGATGGTCTATTTTCTCTAATTTAACCAGTCGCCCTCCACCATCATAAATTGCTACAGATAAGTTTTCCATTTCAGGAAACTTGATCATAAAACTTTGTCCTTTTTTAACAGGGTTTGGATACAGAACAATTTTATCGATATCTAAAGCAAGCTGATTTTCATTAATTGATGATGAGCCTGAGTTGATCTCATTATTACTTGCATCCCGTAAAGGACTCACTGCAAATGTAAAATGATCAAAAATTTCTCCTTTCTCCTTATAAAAATCCACTTTACTGAAATCTATATAATTCTCATTTTCCACCCCTTGCACTTTCGTTAACTCGCCTGCGGAGTTTTTTAGAAACATCCAGTAAACAAGTGGGAGCGAATCGGGATTGATGGCCTTTTTATCCACCCTTACTTTATAATCTGTTTTTGGAATGGTAGATCCTATGAAATTAATTTCCCAGTTTCTTTCGAGGACTTTAAAGTTGCCTTCGGTCTTCATCGCCATTTCTTTATTATCATCAGACCACATGACAAAATTATTGTGATCAAAAAGACTCAGGTTTTCTACATTGGTCTTTTTTATATCTGTTTTTCCGATCGTTAGGAACTGATCTTCCTGATTGGAAGATTGTTTTTGGTACAATTCATTTCCATCATCCCGTCCCAATCCGGTAGGCCTGTATTTGAATTCTTTATGTTTTTCAGGGTCCCAGATCACTTTTCCATCACTGCTGTAATACTTTCCCTTTTCCAAAGAAATTCCATACTTGATCGAGAGGTAAGAATGAATTTTATTAAGATCCATTTTGTTTGCTCTTCTTGGGATGAAAATCATTTCATAGAGATTGCGGTCTTCCAGCTTTATTTTAATACTGTCCGGTTTTCCGTCTGGCTTTCCGGCATTATCAGTAAAAGTAAAAATACTTGGCCTTTTACGGATTTTGATATTTTTATCCGCCTTTTTCTTTTCATAAATATTGTTACTCAAAGAGATATTTCGTTCTTCATTCTCCCATATTTTTTCATCCTCCCTTGAAGTATGGACAAGAGTCAGGGTATGGCTCTTATTTTTACTGTGTTTAATATATTTTTTAAGGATTTTATCCTTAATTCCATAATGGAAGTTGAGTAGGTTCTCATCTTTTAAATTGGAGACTTCACGAAGGTTAGGTCTTGACTTTTCCCATATCTGGACATCAGATCCAACTAATTGAGAGTAAGCACTGGCTGAATATAGCAATACAAGTACAGTGACCGTTTTATGGCACAGAAATTTTGACATAATAATTGGAATTATGTGGAACAATAAAAGAAATGAAGTATAGCAATCTTAGAATTTAAGATTGTTATAATAGTATGGTAAACTATCGTTTGTCAGGTAAAAAAGTAGTTGTAGTTTTCATAAGTTTCTTAGTGTTTTTGATTATTTAATTTCAAATTTATAAAAAAAAATAACATATCATAAAAAAAGTATAAAAAATATTAAAAAATGTTAATGAATAGTCACATAATTGAATATCAACACATTCTCATTGTCGCATTATTACTGGATAAATCCTCGTTAAACCATTATTTTAATTTTTCAATACCTATATACAATTAAGCTTTGACTATAAACAAACTTTCAATAAATGAAATTTATCAAGCCGCTTTTTAAATTTTTATTTTGATTTTGCTGTACATTTGAAATATGAAAAAGTTGGAATCAAGAGAAGATATCGAGCATCTGGTGAATTCATTTTATGCGAAAGTCGTTAAGGATGAAACCATTGGTTTCTTCTTTAATGATATAGCAAAAGTAAATTGGGACAAACATCTTCCAAAAATGTATTCTTTCTGGGAATCTATCCTTTTTGGACAGATGAGCTATAAAGGAAACCCTATGGGCGTTCATTTCCCGATTAATGAGATCCAGGCAATGGAGCAAAAACATTTTGACCGCTGGCTTGAGCTTTGGAAAACAACGATTGAAGAGAATTTCGTCGGAGAAAATGCCGACATGGCTATTTATAAATCCGAGAACATCGCCAAGCTGATGGCTTTCAAAATGGAGCTGGCAAGGAGACTCTAGTTCGGGTTGAGGATTTGGGTTGCGGGATTCGGGTTACAAGTTATAGAGTTTGTTCGGGACGTAAAAAATAATTAGGGAACGATAACGGTAAAAATATAAGCGGCAAGATTGACCAGCAAAACGGTTCCATACAAAACGTTCGTTTTTCCCCGGCTTAAAGAAAGCATTACTATAAATACGGACAGGGAAAGCAGGATAATATCCTTTTTATCAAGCCCTAATACCAATGGAATATCATAAAGAATACATACAACTGATACGGCAGGAATTGTAAGTCCGATACTCGCTAAAGCTGACCCTAATGCCAGATTTAAGCTGGACTGTATCTGGTTGCTTCTCGCCGCACGGATAGCAGCTACTCCTTCAGGAAGGAGCACGACTCCTGCAATAATTACTCCCACAAGGGATTTCGGGGCGCCAATACTCTGTACCATATTTTCAATGGTTCCGGAAAGCCCTTTAGCCATCAGTACAACAATAATCAGGCATACCACCAGAAAGCCAAAGCTGATCAGTGTTTTTTTCAATGAAGGAATATAATGTTCTTCGGGATGTTCATCAGGAACAATAAAGTAACTTCTGTGACGTACAGTCTGCACCATCAGGAAAACACCGTATATGGCGAGACATGCTATGGAAATGAAAATAAGCTGTGCTTCATTATAAAAAGGTCCGTTGACACTTGAAGTAAAATTGGGAAGGACAAGGGTAAGCACGAGAATGGAAACAATACTTACCAGATAAGTAGTCGCTGAGGTTCTTGCGAAGAACTGTTCATGATATTTTACGCCGCCTACCAGGATACAGATCCCCAGAATTCCGTTAAGAATAATCATGACGGCAGCAAAAACGGTATCTCTGGCCAGCGTGATCGCCTGATCTCCGCCGGCTACCATCAGCGAGATGATAAGCGCCACTTCAATAATGGTGATACAGAGTGCGAGAATAATGGTTCCGAACGGCTCTCCTACTTTATGGGCCACCACTTCTGCATGGTGCACCGCAGATAAAACACTTCCGGTAAGCAGAAGCCCCGCAATAAGGTCATACAATACCCCGGTTCCCATGAGTCCGGAAAAATAATACCCCACAGCCAAAACAGGGAAAATATACGTATAATGTAAAAATTCTTTTAATCTCATAAAGCGTCTACAAAATACAAAAAATCTATTAAATTTGAAATATCAAAAGAAAATATTAATAATATTTTAATCGGAATGAAGCCGCTTCCGTATTTATTCTCTAAACTTTCTTCATTAAATTATTGACTGCAATAATCGAAGGCTAACACTCACCCTCTCTTTTCCTGCTTCTTTCCTTAGTGCATCCACAGGTTAAAATCAAGAAAATCCGTAAGCATATGAAACAAAAGACCAACGGCTACAATTCTGATATTTCCTTTGAAAAACAGCAGCAAAAAATACACCGCAATGGCGTAGTAGGAATGTAAAATATGAAAACCAATACTATTTCTTGAAGGATCAAAAACAGGATTGGCAAAAATATGGTCCAGGTCTACCAGCATGGTGGCCAGCAGAATACAATAAGCCTTTTTCCAGTTGTCACGGAAAAAAACCAGCGCAATGAAAACCGGGAAAACCAGATGTAAAAAATAATGTGTGCCTGTTTTGAGCAGAGCAATGTCAGATAGACCCATTAATATTTATTTATTTTTAGAATTGCGGCTTTACCATCTTAAAATCAGCGGTAATTCTTCTTTCTTAGCTTTGATATTCACCTGATAGTTCTGTCCTTTATTTCTGTAGAATATATATTCAATATCGGAAAGGATTTTTTTCTCCGTTGAGGTTAAAGTGCTTAAAGAAGATAGCAACAGTGAACTGTTTCTGATGAAGATATAGTTTTCCTTAAGTTCCGGGGACGATGCTATAGGTTTCCGGGTAGATTTTATGATAACGCCTGCCTGATTTCTTTTAATCTGATTCGGCTGAAAAGGAATCGCTGTGAACTGGCTCTGGGCATTGATCCATTTTTTATGTTGAAAATAATCCCAGGTTTTTTCGGGAGCAGAACTGCGGAGGTCGATAATATAATTAGGCTGAATAATCTTCTGAACAGTCTTTTTTTCTGTTTCATTAAAATTATCATCATATCCATAGCTGATAATCGTATCATTCACCTGCTCAAAATCTGCAGTTGCTTTAAAATAATTGACCTGCGCTGAATCTATCAGATTTTTATTAAAAAAACGGGCATAGTTTTTTATATTCTGCCCGTCTAATTCGGCTTCTAAAAAATGATTTTTCCCCTGCATATCAGAAATTGCCGCCACAAAGGATATTGCTTCTGCCGTATTTTTTATTTCAATTTCATCAGCCTTCAGTTCAATGGAAAAATTTTGAATTTTCTTTCCGGAAATAAAGGATATGCTTCCTAAAGAACTGCCTATAAACAGGTCTGCAGTAAAAGTCTTTTTGCCGGAAGGTTTGGAAAGCAGCTGCTGTAAAGCTGTAAAAGCTGTTTCTGAGGTTCCCAGGATACAGTTTTTACCTTCTATTTTAATGAATATCTGGTCTTTACGGAATATGTTCTGGCCTTTGTTGATAAACTGATGACTTTTCAAAAAGTTTAAAAATTTCTGCGGGTCTTTCAGTTCCACCACGCTGTACCATTCTGAAAATTTAGCTCCTTTCAGGTGGAAAACCTGCAGAAAATCCGGGATTTTTATTCCTGAATCTTTTAACGGAATTGTTTTTTTATCTTTCTTTTTGCTTTCTGACCATTTGGACGGATGGGCGACTAAGCTTGAAATATATTGTCCCGTCAGTTTTTTTACATCAATTAAGACAACCACATCTGCATTTTCAGGAACAAACTTCAGGGTTTTGTTTTTATAAAAAAATACAAAATAGACCGCGGCTGCGAGTAAAACAAATAACGGGACAACAAGTTTCTTTTTGTTCATCTATAATATTTGAGGCTTCTTTTCTTGTTCTTTAATTTTAAAAATCTCATCAAACAGGTCAAAGAAATACATTAAGCTGTTCTCGGAAGAGTTTTTAATGTTGTAATCTATTTCTGTTTCCACGCTGTCACCTTTTACCTCTGTTTTATAATACATTTCACCTACATTTTTTCTGAACAGATCCAGTGTTTTTCTTTCGGAAGGGGTTTTGAATTCTTTTTCCAGACCTATTAACAGCCTCTGAACGTCCAGTCTGCCGGATAAAGGATACTTTGATGAGTCTTTTGCCCACTGTTTGGAAACCGCAGATTGCGCCTGTGGAGTAAGATTTTCAGTAGAGCTCGTAAGGTAAACAATACCGTCTTTTACAACGAAGTACAGCTGATCCATATAGCCATCCCCTTTTTCATCCTTAAAAGAGTAAATATTGCCGTTCTTTGAGAATTTCTTGGCTAAATTCTTATTGGTAGACAATACATTGAAAACACGGTTCCAGTAGCCTTCATTTTCCGTTGCAAAAGCAAACGTAAAATCGGGAACAGCTACATCTTTGGTTTTCTTAACTTCTTTTTCATTATAATCATTATCATATTCATAGTCCGTATAGTCTACTTTTTTGGATACCAGCTCATTCAGGACGAAAATTCCGTTTCCGGGAGCTATTTTAGTAATAGCTTCTTCATCCAGAATGATCTTCATGGTTTCCATCATCAGCTCCATTTCTTTTTTGTATTCGCCGTCTCCGGAATCCTGAAGCAGGTCATACATCATATCAAAAGTTTTTGCTCCGTTGACGTTCATCACATAATAACCGATGCTTTTTTCATTGATAAGCGCAGCCAGCTTTTTGTTTTTCTTTCCTTTATAAACGGATGAAACTGTTTTCTGAATGTCCGGATTTTTATGCTGATAATTGTTCACCAGCTTTACTTTGTCCTTATCAAAATATAAATTGTAGTATGAATTTGAATTATACGCATTTCTTAAAAACTGCCCGAATTCAAAATGCTTCATCATTTTACCATAAACTCCGTCATTTACCATTCTCCCGTAATCTGTGTAAACATACGCATCGGAGTTCGGATCTCTGAAGCTGAGCATCGCTTTAGGAACATCAAGCTCCAGATTTGAATTGAAATACTGGTCGAAACGGTCTTCTGCAATCTTCTTAACGATTTTGAAATTTTCAATACGCATAGAATCCAGCTCTTTCTGATATGCCGTATCTATTTCAGCTTCAGCATATTCCTCTTCTCTAGGATACACTTCAGTTTCACCTTCGGAATGCTGGGTATCCACATTCTCTTTCGGATATTTATGGTTCTTTTCCAGATACTTGATATCTTTCTGAATTCTGGTAATTTCTTTATTATTATCCCTGATCTCGTCTTTTAAATATTTAATTTCCTCCTTCAGGTTTATTATTTCTTCTTTATAATCAAAAGGCTTTTCCGGTTCTATAGCATAAGCACTGTCAACAGCTACTGCAGCACTATCTGCAACAGCTACAGCACTGTCCATTACAACATCATCACTCCAGATATCTTTATAAGGTTTTGTATAGCTTACCATGCTCAAAACAGCACGGTCGTTGTTCCAGGCAACAAAAATATTATCATCGATATCTACGTAAGAGTAATTCTTTTTCCTTGAAATTTCCAGTCCCTTTTTCTTCGTCGAGTTGATGAATTCCTGGAACTTTTCTTTGTTATCTACAATAAAATGAGTGGTATACGTTTTTATGGAGTCATTAAAGCTTGCATAATGATATTGTGTCGCATCATATTTAATCCCCGTTTTGGAATAATCATTCCACGAAGATTTCTCTTTGCTTTTTTTGCTTAGCTCATGCAACAGCGGATTGAGTTTCTCCCAATTAATTTTCTGATTGAGCTGTTTTCCGTTGATTTCCATATAAAATACGGCATCAGTGGGAAGTTTCATGCTTTTTTGGGCAAAAACCATCATAAAACCAAAAAGAACAAGACTCAGTGTTTGTGTTTTTAATAATATAGATTTCATGGTCAAGTGTAGAATTTATTGAAATAATATAGTGTTTTGTAATTGTTTCTTTTGAAAGATCAGGTCTAAAATATCCACTTCCAGCTTCACAGCTTTTTTATTCGGAGCCAGGAGATAAGCGCTGTTGGTCTGAGATTTTACAGAATTTTCAAACTGCATAACAGAGGTATATCTGGCATTATTAAAGATTTCTTTATCTGCCTTTCCCAATTTGTCGTAATCTGCTTTAAAGGTATTGACTTTGTTTCTAATTAGTGTTTTTTTCTCAAGGTTCTGGCTGTAAATCTGTGTCGGGATCATTTTTCCGAGAATATTTTTAGCTTTGAGCTGTTCCAGCCCGGCATTGATATTTTCTATTTTTTTAAAATTACAGCTCAGTTTGATGATATAATTGTCGAAATCCATGGAGGTTTTCACATTGCTGATACCCGGAGTTCCTTTAAAAATTCTCGCCGCTTCATTGATTTTGTTTTCAATTTCAGCCTTTTTCGGAACCTTTTTTCCGTTAATGGTCTCCATTTTTGAAATGGACGTTAGTCTCGTTTTGCTTTTACTGGCATTAAGGATAATGGTATATTCTCCTGTTCCGTCAGCTTTGACATTCACTTTATCTAAAATATCAAAACAGCTTGTCAGCAATAAAAATGGAAAAAAAAGCATCAACAGCTTCAGAAAATTTTTCATAATTCGGCTTTAAAGCACAAAACTACTTAATTCCGTTCGAAAATAGTTTATGGGCGCTATTATTTCACTGAAAACAACCATTTTTAAATCCTTCCTTTCAGGTAATCCTGCCGTACTTGTTCGTCCAGCTTTTCGATGGCATATCTCAGGCTGGTTCTGGGCATATCCTGATAATTCTTATCGAGAAAGTTAATCAGTTCGGTTTCATTTTTCTGTCCTATTTCCCGAAGAAGCCAGCCATTTGCTTTATGCATCAGGTCGTGTGGGTGTTTCAGGTTTTTAATGACAAACTCTTTAGTCAGTTCAAAAGATCCTTTTTTTACATAATGCATGGTACCCACCACAGCGATTCTCTTATGCCACATTTCTTCGGAATCCGAAAGGTTTCTTAAGAGCTCTTCCTTACCATTTTCAAAGGCATATCTGCCTAAAATTTTATAGCAGCTAGAATCCACCAGATCCCAGTTATTCACATGCGGAAGATGATTCAGGTAAAACTGTATAATTTGTTCTTTAACGGCTTTATCTTTTGCTTTCTCAAACTTGGAAATCAGCATAAAAAGCGCAGTTAATCTATGCTCATGGTATTTTGAAGACAACAGGACACTCAGATCGTCCAGGCTTATTTTTGAATAATATTCTTTAGCCACAGATCTCTGATCCGGAACTTTTACGCCTAAAAACACATCGCCTTCCCCATATTCTCCTTTTCCGGTTTTGAAAAATTTCGGGAAGAATTCTGCTTTTTCAGGGATGGACAAAACCGCTAATGCTTCTTCTATTTCTTTGATAATATTGCCCATACAAATCTTTATTTTATAAAATTTGAATAATTCCAGTCAATAATCACCTTAAGCATGTTCATCCGCAACAACACTCTCCTTTTCCTTCTCTTCCTTTGCAATGGCTTTCGGATTGGCAACTTTAGCAATGGTAAGTCCCTGAACAATAATAGAAAAGACTACTACACAGTAAGTAATACTCAAAATAATTTCACTGTATTCACTTTTAGGGATAGACATAGCCAGTGCTATGGAAACCCCTCCCCTGATTCCTCCCCAAACCAGAACTTTCACCGTCTGCGGGCTAAACCTGGTTCTCAGGGACATAAATTTTGTAGGGATCCAGATCGAAATAAAACGGGCAATTAAAACTACTGCAATCGCCAGAAGCCCAGGAATCATAAAAAACCTTAAATCCTTGATCATCAGAAGCTCAAATCCTATAAAGAGGAACAGCACAGCATTCAGGATTTCGTCAATCAGTTCCCAGAATTTGATGAGGTAATCCTGGGTAATGGATTTCATTTTAAACCTTACGTTGAAATTACCCATGAATAAACCTGCAGCAACCATTGTAAGAGGTCCGGAAATATGCATCTGTCTTGCAATAAGATATCCTCCCATCACTACTGAAAGCGTTACCAGAACGGAAATAATATAATCATCCACTTCGCGCATCAGCCTGGAAGTTATCCATCCCAATAAAACCCCGAGCAAAATTCCTCCACCGGCTTCTTTCATCAGAAGCAGACCGATACTTTCAACCCCCAGATCCACTTCTTTTCCTATGGCAAGCTGCATAACGACAGTAAAAACCACTACGGCCATACCATCATTAAAAAGAGATTCTCCCGCTACTTTTGTTTCCAGGGATTTGGAAACATTGGCCTGTTTCAGGATACTTAAAACAGCCACCGGATCGGTAGGCGAAATAAGCGCTCCGAAAACCAGACAGTAAATAAACGGAAGGTGAATTCCTAAAAACGGCAGCAGATAAAACATCCCGAATCCTACCACAAAAGTAGAAATCACCACTCCAGCCGTAGAAAATATAAGGACAGGCCGGAACTGCTCCTTAAGATCGTCGATATTGATATGGATCCCTCCCGCAAAGAGCAGGAAATTAAGCATGGCACCCATCAGAACTTCCGTGAAGTCTATACCGTTCATTAAATTATTAAGATGCCCAAAGGTTTTTGGCAAAACAGTTTCTCCAAACATAACCAGAAAAATGGAAACCACGATAGCAATTACCATGATCCCGATGGTGCTCGGAAGTTTCAGAAATCTGTAATTAAGATAGGCGAAAATCGATGCCAGTACTATTAAGGCTGAAAATGAATAATATAACTCCACTAAGTGTTTTTTAATTAATTTATAGGTTTAAATAAAGTATTTTAATGTATAATTTATGACCGTCCTTCTCCCAGATATCAAACATACCGTCTTTGGCTATTTTTGATCCTCTTACATAATCTTTCCCGATATTCAGGATATTCAGGAGGATGTATTCATCTCCTACAGAATTGACGAGATAGGCCGTTTTTTCAGAAGTTCCGTCTCCGGAATTCTTTATTCCTTCCGTGAGTGAGCGGAACTGGTTCAGGTGATGCATAAAGTTGTTTCCGTCTTTCATGGAATCATATGCCCTGAGAAGAACAAGAAGAATATCCAGGTTTGTAGGATCTTTATCGTAAAGCACTTTGCCAAGCTTGATGCATTCTTCAAAATTATCCTGCTTAAAAGCATCCGCCAGCTCCTTAAAACTGTCATCCAGTGTAGAAACTTTATCATCCCTGAAATTTCTTCCGTAGTAAAGATATTGGGCTTCAATACTGTCCAGGGATTTTGGATATCCTTTGTATTTAAAAATCAGCTTCTCATAGTTGTAGGGAGAATCCGGATTTTTAAGACTTTTCTCAATATTTTTCAAATCGATTTTTGATTTCTGGCTGAAGCCAAAAACCGAAAAGAGAGCCAATAACAGGAAAAAGTGGTACTTCATTAATCGTTGTTTTCTTCTTCCTCGTCGTTATCGAAATATTCGAAAAGGAAATCGTTGTATGGGAATCTGGAGATATGGATCTTCATCACCTCATCATAAATCATTTTTTTCATTTCCGGGAAATTTTCTTTCGTGAGGGCAGAAATGAATACCGTTGGATATTTGGATTTACCCATCCATGTTTTCTTCCACTCTTCCAGGGAAATATTCTTTTTCGTGGATGGGGTAAGATCATCTTCATCTTTTTTGTGGTAGCTGAAATCATCGATTTTGTTAAAAACCATGATCATTGGCTTCTGATGTGCATTGATCTCCATAAGAGTCTGATTAACAGACTCTACCTGATCTTCAAAGCTTTCATGGGAAATATCCACCACATGAATAAGCAGATCTGCTTCACGAACCTCATCCAGGGTAGATTTAAAAGATTCTACAAGCTGCGTAGGAAGCTTTCTGATGAATCCTACCGTATCGGTAAGCAAAAACGGTAAATTTCCGATAACTACTTTTCTTACCGTCGTGTCCAGTGTTGCGAATAATTTATTCTCAGCAAAAACTTCAGACTTGGAAAGCGCGTTCATCAGGGTAGATTTTCCAACGTTTGTGTACCCAACCAAAGCTGCGCGAACTACTTTCCCACGGTTGTTACGCTGGGTAGCCATCTGCTTGTCAATGACTTTCAGTTTGTCTTTTAACAGGGAAATCCTGTCACGGATAATACGGCGGTCAGTTTCAATCTCTGTTTCTCCGGGTCCTCTCATCCCGATTCCCCCTTTCTGACGCTCAAGGTGGGTCCACATCCTTGTCAGACGAGGTAAAAGATACTGATATTGAGCCAATTCCACCTGAGTCCTTGCATAAGAAGTCTGTGCTCTCTGTGCGAAAATATCAAGGATAAGATTAGTCCTGTCCAGAATTTTTACTTCTATTTCTCTTTCAAGATTTTTCAGCTGGGAAGGAGACAGTTCATCATCGAAAATAATGGTTCCTATCTCATTTTCCTTTACATATTCTTTTATCTCCTGCGCCTTTCCACTCCCGATAAAGGTTTTGGAATCCGGCTGGGTTAATTTTTGAGTAAATCGTTTTTGAACCGTTGCACCCGCCGTAAAGGCTAAAAACTCCAGTTCATCCATATATTCCGTAAGCTTATCCTCATCCTGATTCTGGGTAATAACCCCCACTAAAACTGCTCTTTCGTAATTATGTTGTTTCTTATCTAGCATTAATTTCTGTCTATGTTTATGATTTTCACAAGATACCAATTTTCAGGAAAAAAAACAAAATCATTTTTTATTCTTCGATATTTTTTAATGTTAATTTAAGTTTACAATACCATTGATTTATAAAAAATTAATACCTTTATAAAGCAGATTTACAAATAATAAACACCAAAATTTGTAAATATTGTAAAAACTAACACCTATTGCCATGAATTCCCATATTAAATGTATGATCATCGATAATGATGAGCTGGACAGGTTGGTCCTTCAGCATCATATCAGGCAATATGATCATATTGAGATTATTGCTTCCTTTAATTCGGCAGAAAAGGCAGTCCCCTACCTGGAATTTCCCATCGATCTGCTGATCTGCGAAACCAATCTCCAGGGCATGAATGGCCTGGAATTCAGGAAACTAGCCCATAAAATACCAGCCTGCATCTTCATAAGCTCTCAACCGGAACTCGCCGCAGAAGCTTTTGAAATTGAAGTACTTGACTTTATTACAAAACCCTTTAAAACAGAAAGATTTCAGCATTCCATGGAGAAAGTCTTCAGCTTTTTTGAAATGAAAGAAAAATGTGAATGTTTTGATGCCCTTCTTGGCGAAAACTGCATTAAAATAAAAGAAAACGGTAATATTTCCCAGGTAAGGCTTACCGATATCCTTTACCTGGAAGCCCTGAAAGATTATACCCGGCTGGTTACCCATGAAAAAAAACACTGTGTCCTGGACTCCCTTGGAAATCTGCTTCATAAAAGCTTCTTCGACTCTTTTATAAGAATACACCGCAGCTATGCTGTTCCCCGTCATTTCATCCGTGGAAAAAGCAGCAATGAGATAGAGCTGATCCATCAGATCAGACTTCCTATAGGCAGAACTTATAAGGAAAGTCTCTCTTTTCTTAATCCATAACTTCTACATACCCACATTTTTACAATAAAATGCTGTTGGTCGATTTTTTTTGACGTTAGTCTATTTTCCTTCAATCCGGTTGCGATATGTGGTAATTTAGTGTTCACAAATTTTCACCTGAAAACTTGTATAACCAATTAATAACCACAAAATTATTTTACATGAAAAGAACATCTATTCACTGCTTCTTTCTCATTCTGTTTACCTTTTCCGTCAGTCTTCTGAATGCTCAGTCAGCAGTTCTGGCCACAGGAACAAATGCATCAGGAGGCAACGGCTCGGTTTCGTACAGCGTAGGCCAAACAGCATATCTGTATAAGGGAGCAAATTCCGAAATATTGGAGGGGGTACAGCAAGGCTATGAAATTATAGCGCTCTCTGCCAGCGAAACCTTATCAAAGCAAGAAGGTATTTTACTTTACCCGAATCCTACCAGAGATTACCTGTATATAGATTTTACATCGCTTCCTTACAAAGGATCAGAATATCAGCTATATGACGCACAAGGTAAGCTGGTCAAAAAAGATGTGATCTCACAGTCGAAATCTGAGCTTAATCTTTCTTCCCTTCCTTCAGCGGTCTATATTATCAGGATCAATCAGAAGGGAGAAAATCTAAAAACATTTAAAGTCATCAAAAAATAACGCCATGAAAAAAATATTACTTTCTCTGGGGATCATGCTGGGCTTATTCATAGCACAGGCACAGGCTCCGGAAAAAATGAGCTACCAGGCTGTCATGAGAAATGGGTCGGGTCAACTTCTTATCAATCAAAGCATTGCCGTCAAAGTAAGCATTTTACAGGGTTCCCCTGCCGGAACGCTGGTTTATTCTGAAAGACTGACCGGAAACACAAATCCTAACGGACTGATCAGCATGGAAATAGGAACAGGAACTGTACTTTCAGGAACCTTCTCTACCATAGACTGGCCCACAGGAAGTTACTATCTAAAAACCGAGACCGACCCTGCCGGTGGTACTAATTATACAATAACAGGAACAAGTCAGCTTTTAAGTGTACCTTATGCCATGTACGCCAAATCTGCGGGCGGAACCGGCGGAAGCTTCACGATCCCTTATACCAACACTGTAAACAATGCTTCCACTTTATTTTCTCTGATTAATGACGGGGATGGAACTTCTGTGGAGGGAATCAATAATACCACCACCTCAAGTATTTCTTCGGTAAGGGGGATTGTAAATAATGTATCTCCAGGTGGATTTTCCAGTGGTGTCCGGGGTATCAATAATGGAACCGGCGGACTCGGAGTTGGGGTCTGGGGAAGTCAAAACGGAAGCGGCTGGGGAGTCTACGGCGTTACACCTAACGGATTGGGAGTATATGGAAATGCAAGTGCCAACGGAACCGGAGTATATGCCAACAGCAACACAGGAACCGGACTTACTGCAACCAGTAATAACGGAATTCCTGCAAGCATTTCTATTTTCAATAATGCCAATAACAATAATGCCCTCAATGTTTCAAGTGTCGGAAACGGAACTGTTGTGAATGTAACCACTACAGGCAACGGAGCCGGAGTCCGAAGTTCTACTGCTGCCGGATTCAGTCTGCACGGAATTACAAGTGCACAAACCTCAGCAGGTGTTGTAGGTGACAATAACGGAAATGGTGAAGCGGTGGTAGGAAGAACAACCAGTGATATTGCAGGTGCGGTGGTAGGACGTAATGACGGAGGAGGCTATGGTGTAAGAGGTTTTGTAGCAACGAATACTACCGGTACTTCCATCGGTGTCTTCGGGCAGGTTGGCCTTAATAGCGGAAAAGGAAGAGCAGGAAGGTTCGAAAACGTTAACGCAACGAACGATTTTAATACTTTAGAGGTAGAAACCAATGGTGCCGGGAACATTCCTGATAATACAGAGGGTAATGCATCCTCATTTCTTGTAAATAATACGAACAGTGTAGGTGCAGCAGTAAGGGGTGAAGTGAAAACAATTTTTGGGAACTTCGGTGCTGCCGGTATTTTTGGCATCTCATCCGGAACAGGAGGTTTCGCAGGTTTATTTCATGCGAGCAATACCTCCGGGAATGGGCCAGCATTAGTGGCTATTACCGATGGAAACGGAAATGCCATTACCGCAAATGCCAGCAAGGACGGAAATGCCGTAGAAGCCAATATAGACGGAGCAGGAAATGCGCTTTATGCATGGGTTCCTTCTTTTGCAACCGGACGTGCAGGAAAATTCAACATTTTTAATGACGCCAATACCAGCGATGTTATAACAGTAACCACCGTAGGTAATGGTACTGCAGGAAATTTCAAGGTTGACAAGGTAACAGGTACTTCACCAGCTGTAAAAGGAGAAGTCAATTCACAATTCGCCAATTTTGGAACTGCCGGCGTCTATGGATTATCCTCAGGAACAGGAGGTTACGGAGGTCTTTTCTATGCCAGCAACCCATCAGGAAACGGGCCTGCCCTGATCGCCATTGCAGACGGAAACGGAAACGGGATTACTGCTAATGCATCCAATACCGGTGATGGTGTAGAAGCTACTGTAGATGGATCAGGATCCGCAATTTATGGATGGGTACCGAACTTCGGAACAGGACGAGCCGGCCGGTTTACCAATTTCAATACCGCCAACGGCCAAACCGTTCTGGATGTTCGTAATGACGGTACCGGAGCTGCCGCAATGATAGATCACAGAGGTTCATCAGGGAATATACTGATAATGAGAAATGTGGGTACCAATGTGGCGAGGGTGAATAAGTCAGGGACAGGTTTTTTCAATGGCGGAACACAAAACAGCGGTGCAGACGTTGCTGAAGCATTTGATGTGGAAGGAAAGACTTCAGAATATGAACCTGGTGACATTTTAATTATTTCAACCAACTCAGACCGTACAGTAGAGAAATCATCAAAACCTTATTCCAACCTCGTAGCCGGAGTGTATGCAACAAAACCAGGTGTGCTCCTGACCGAAGAGAATATAGATTCTGAGCTTACAGGAAAAGTTCCGATGGGTGTTATTGGAGTGATCCCGACAAAAGTTTGTCTTGAAGGTGGTAAAATTAAAAGAGGAGATCTTCTGGTTACTTCATCAAAAACGGGAACAGCCATGAAAGCCAACCCTAAAAAGGTAAAAATAGGACAGGTGATTGGAAAAGCACTTCAGGACTACGACCAAAACTCTATTGGTAAAATTAAAGTATTGGTAAATATTAAATAAACGATCATGAAATCACTATATATCATTTCATTTTTAGCATTAAGCGTGTCTGCTTATGCTCAGGAAAACAAGAAAGTTCAGGAATCCGAAGATCAGGCTCAGGTCGTGAAACAGCTCAGAGAAAGGGAAGCCCAACAGGCAAAGGATCTTCAGGAAAATACACCCCAAAAACAGACCGTGACCACTCTGGTTTCAGAACAGGGGCTTGAGGTAAAGAAACAGGCCACAAAAGCTCAGAATTCCAGCTCAAATAATTCTTCAGGAAAACTGCTGCCCAATACGGCAACATTAGCCGAAATAAAAGCTTCAATTCCCAACAGACAGACATCCCGCACGGGTACAGCAAATCCAGGGAAAACAAGCAGTAATGTCGTAGGTCTGCCCAATACGGCAACTCTGGAAGAAATCAAGAAAACCATTCCAAAAAACTGATAACATAACCAGATTTCAAACAAAAAAGTCCGTTCCAGCGCGGACTTTTTTATTTTCAAGTTCAATAGCTATTTTCATATCCAAACTTCAGTTTTCCTGAGCTTGAAACTATGCCTTTAATCCCAGTCTGCTGCCACAAATTTCATAGCATTCCCGCTGTCATCAGACAAGGTAAGAAAATGCCCTTCTATGGAATAACGGGTCATTTTATCGAATTTCCGGGTGAAAGCTGTTTCCAGTTCCATATTCTGACAGGCTTTCAACGTACTCCCTACTCCTGAGATTTTTACTTTTCCTCCGTTTTTAAATTCGGATGTAAAAAATATACTGTTGCATCCCATATGGGCGGAACCCTTTATTCTTCCTTTTTCCATAGTATCTGTCAGGTTAATCCCGGCCTTATTTCTAATCAGTTCTTCTTTGGAAAACTGATCGAAGGAGACCAGCATCCACTGTCTTTGAAGAGCCGGATTTTTTTCAGGAACTGCAGAACAGTTTACCACAGCTCCCAGAAATAAAACTGCAAAAAATGCTGTAAGTATTTTTTTCATGTGGGGTATCCTTCCATTTTCATACCATTCCGGGACAGAATATCGTAAAAATTAGTAAATTAGCGACACAAAAATTATTTTATAAAATGAAAAGACTATTTCTACTGTTCACTTTCTTATTGGGCTTTGCCCAGATGAGGGCGGATGAGGGGATGTGGCTGTTAATGCTCATCAAAAGACTTAACGGGGTCGACATGCAAAAAGAAGGACTGCATTTGACACCTGAAGAAATTTATTCGGTAAACAATTCAAGCTTAAAGGATGCGATCGTAAGTTTTGGAGGCTTCTGTACAGGAGAAATTGTTTCTGACAAAGGACTTATCTTCACGAACCACCACTGTGGTTACGGTGCCGTTGCTGCTGCTTCCACTCCGGAAAAAGATTATCTGAAAAACGGATTCTGGGCTATGAAGCAAAAAGATGAATTCAATGCAAAGGATCTCTATGTAAGATTTTTGGTAAGAATGGATGATGCTACACAGAGAATCAATTCCAAGCTTAACAACAACATGACCGGAGCAGAGAGAAAAGCAGTCATTGATGCTGAAACCAAAGCCATCCAGACTGAAAACTCCGAAAACGGAAAATATACGGTAGTTGTAAAAGATTTCTTTAACGGAAATGAGTTCTACTATTTCGTATATCAGGATTATAAAGATATCAGATTGGTTGGTGCACCTCCTTCATCATTGGGTAAATTCGGAGGTGATACCGATAACTGGGAATGGCCAAGACATACCGCTGACTTCACTGTGTTCAGAGTATATGGAGATGCAGCAGGAAATCCTGCAGAATTTTCTCCAAGCAATGTTCCATTGAAGCCTAAGCACTTCCTTCCGGTTTCTCTTAAAGGAATCAAGCCTGGAGATTTCTCTATGATCCTAGGATACCCTGGAAGAACAAACCGTTATCTTACTTCTTACGGAATCCAGCAGATGGTTAACAAAGACTATCCGGCTTGGGTAGAAGCTTCCAAACTAGCAATGGATGTTATGAAAAAGTATATGAACAAGGATAAAGCAACTCAGCTTAATTATGCTTCTCAATATGCTTCTGTAGCCAACTACTGGAAAAACAGACAGGGAACTATCGATGCGGTAGACAAAAACGGAACGATCTCTGATAAACAAAAGATCGAGGATACTTTCAGAAAATGGACTGCATTACCTGGAAATTCAGAATATGACGGTGTTTTAGAAGATATCGGAGCTTATTACAAGCAGGTTTCTGACAGAAATGTTGAAAGAAACTATGCTACCCAGTTCTCCAGAAATGCAAAATATATTACTCTTGCCCTACAGCTGGGATCTGTTCTTAAAGCTTATGCAGCTCAGGATATGCAGGGAAGACTGGCTATGAAGCCTAAAACCGAAGCAGCAATCAAAGCAGCTTACGAAAACTTCAGCCCATCTCTGGAAGGAGAAATGCTAGCTTCTATGGCTGGCCTTTACCAGTCCAGAGTAACGAATAAAGAAGTGGCATCTGCTACTATTTTAGGATTAGATTCCAAGACTCTTTCCAACGTAGCCTATGCTTCAATTTTCGCAAACAAGACTTCTGCAACGAACTTCTTATTGAACCCGGATGCATTGAAACTTGATGCCGACCCACTTTGGAAAATCGCCAACGGAATCGTTGCCGATCAGAAAATGATGACGGAAAAGTATTCTAAAGTTGATGATAACTTTAACAAGAACAACCGTTTATTCCTGGCTGGGTTAATGAAAGCTATGCCTGAGAAAAAATTCTATCCGGATGCTAACTCTACAATGAGATTAACTTACGGAACGGTAGATAAACTTCCTGTAAGAAATGACAGAAACTACTTCGGGGTTACTGACAATTACTATACGGATATGACAGGTCTTGTAGGAAAATACAAGAAAGGAGATGAAGAATTCGACCTTCCTCAAAGAGTGATCGATCTTTATAACCTTAAAGATTTTGGTCAGTATGCTGACGCTGCAGGATATATGCCGGTAAACTTCCTTTCAAACAATGACATCACGGGTGGTAACTCCGGTTCTCCAGTAATTGACGGAGATGGAAACCTTATCGGTATTGCATTCGACGGAAACAGCGAAGCATTAAGCGGTGATATCGTATTTGAACAGGACTGGCAGAAAACAATTAACGTAGATGTACGTTTTGTTCTTTGGACAATCGACAAATATGCAGGAGCAAGAAGGCTGATCGATGAATTAAAGCTTGTAAGAGGGGAAAACACACCTCCTGATACGAAGTCTAAAAATTCAGGGACTACCCAAATGCCTAAGAAAGCAAAAAAAGTAAAATAATCTTTTTTGATATATTTTAAAACCGTGAATTTACGTTCACGGTTTTTTTTATTTTTGATTTAAAATCCTCATGATGAAACATAAAATAGAATTTACCGGAATTATAAAGCAAAACGGATCCATGAATGCTGCTTTTGTAGAATTCCCTTTTTCTACGGAAGAGCTGTTTGGCAAAAAAGGCCAGGTAAAGATCAAAGCGTTATTTGATGACAGGGTTGAATACCGGGGCAGCCTTGCCAAAATGAAATCCGACTGTCATATTTTAGGTTTAACCCAGGACATTCGGAAGCAGCTTGGAAAGACTTTCGGTGATGAGGTTTTAGTAAGTCTTACCGAAGATAAAGAAGAAAGAACTATTGCCATTGCTGATGATATCGCTTCTGTTTTCAATGAAAATCCCGATGCCAAAAATCTGTTTAACACCATGAGCTATACCCACAGAAAAGAATACATCCGCTGGATTGAGGAAGCGAAGAAGCCTGAAACCAGGGAAAACAGAAAGGCTAAAATGATACAGATGATTTTAGAAGGAAAAAAAGGAGTGTAGTTTAAACTCAGAACTCTAAATAAAGAGTTCTGAGATAATAGTTTACATGATACCTGCATTTTTCAGATTTAATAATAGTGTATTAAAATCTGAAACCAATTCAGTAACGGTCGTTGCAGAAGAACTATTCTGGTTCATTGCTTTTTTTACCACTCCTGTCTCAATTGTTGACGCAAAAGAATCTGCACAAATAATTTTAGAATTGCTATCCGGTAATTCAGGCTGCCATCCGTTTTTCCAAAGCTTATCATTGGGTATTCTAAAAATTGTTGTGTAGCTTCCTGAACCTTCATTATATACCATAATTTCTGTATGCTCTGTAATATGCGGGACCCAATCTTGATTTTTTCCTATATTCTGACCTGCTTTTAATCTTGCCTGAATTTTGAAAACATTATGACTCCCATTGTTTATTTGCTGATATATATTTTTAATATCATACATGATTAATTCAATATTGCACATACCCGCATTATCATTAATAATTCCCACATCTTTTATGGTTCCTGCGTATCCTGAAATTTTATGTCGCTCCCCTCTTAGTATAATTCCTGTATAATGCCCTCCCTCCATTCCGAAATGATACATAGTCATTAATCTCAGAATCATGTGGGCCTTTGTATGTCCAGCCATTCCCATTATTTGCAATGGTCTTAATATGATTGAAATTACTTTCCAATGCATCATATGTTGTAGAAAAATCACTTAAAGGGTAATCATGAGTTGTAAATTCAGTGTATATTCCGTCTTCTTTACAATTGGCGACGACAATATTATTGACATATAAAGAACATCCCCATATTCTCATCCCAAAACCTGCACTATTATTCTGTTTGTTTCCATCTATAGAAAGATTGCTCACCCCTGCATATCTTACTCCTCTTGTTTCCGGAACTGCTTTTGGAGTATCTGTAAGTAAAGCGAAATCCCTCCCCTGAATTACATCCAGATTACTTCCTGAAACAGATTTTAAAATGGTCGTATTGGGTCCGGCTCCATTCAAAAATATATTTGAGTCAAGAATTATATTGGCATAATATGTTCCTGAAGGAATATTGATTTGTCCGCCGCCATTTGTTTTTACATGATTAATTGCATCCTGAAAAACAGCACTGTCATCAGATGTTCCTAAAGTCCCAAAATCTGTAACGTCATAAGAGTTAATGGTAAGATTATTAGTGGCAGAAACAGCCGGAGAATTTGTTTTTCCATTTTTTGTTGACATTTCATTAATTATTTAAAGGTTAATTTTAAACATTGTTTCTTATAATGTAAATATCAATCATGTCTATGACAAAACTCGACGTATTATTTTAATTAAAGGGCCGGAAAGTTTATTTCCGGCCTTATACTCAGCAATTAAAGTTATGATGTTGGAATTCCCAGATATTTTAAATAGACATCCAGTATCTTTTTATCAAAAACCGGCTCCTCAATACCTGATCCTTCCAGAAACTGAATAACATTCGAACAGTCCCAGATATAGGTATTCTGATAAAGCTCCACCGTAGAAAGCCCTTCATGCATATTATCCTTAAACAAACTTGTTAATGGATAAAGACGATTTTTACTATCATCTTCCCACTGTTTCCTCCACTCTTTGTAAGGAAGTCCCTCAAGAGTAAGCGGGTAATATTTCTTCAGGAGCATAAAGAAATCTTCAAGGGTAAGATTGGTTTCTGGTCTTGCGATCAGATTAAACTTTTTACCGATTGCTTCTTTATTTTTTGTGATATGAGCCATTGCTTTGATCATATAGTCTACCGTAATCAATCCTTCTCTCAATTCAGTAAGCAAGGGATAAGATTTAAATTCAACACAGTTTTTTACAAGTCCAGACCACCATTGGTAAGGAGCGCTGGCACCTGTCAGGCTGTGGCACATGGCATAGCCAAGACGATAAGTAATTAAAGGAAGTCCTTGTTTGGCAGCAAGATCAGCCACCGCTTCCATGACCCATTTACTTCTTACATATCCAATATCCTTGCTTACAGACATCAGATTCTGGGCAATATCATCACTTTCCAGCATTACTTTTTTCCCAGTGAAAACATGCCCCCAACTGTAAACAGAAATAGTAGATAACAGGGCCAGACATTTGGTTTTCTCGGCACCTGCAAGCTTTATAATTTCCCTTAATCCTTCCACATTAGACGCTTTCATATAAGAATAAGGTTCTATAAAATTAACAGAACTGCCGGAGTGATAAATAAGATCCAGCATCCCCGCAATATTTTTGAACCTTTCTTCAGAAAGACCTAATAACGGAAGAGACAGATCTCCTATTACCGGGATAATTCTAGGCTTCTGTTCTTCTTTTCTGTCAATATGATATTGCTTATAGCACCGGTCTATTTTCTCTATGGCATGAAATTCATCCTGGGCTCTCACGAGACAGTAAATATCAGCAGATGTAGTATCTAAAAGTTCCTGGAGCAAATGGATTCCGACAAATCCGGTAACTCCGGTCAGAAATATATTTTTAGGATTTTCCAACTGTTCAGGATCAAAACCTCCTGCAAAAACAGTTCCCGGGGCCAGGTAAACATCCTGCTGAAGGGCTACATATGGCTCTACATCTTCCTCAGGAACTGCACTTTGAGCCTCTTTCGTTCTGGATATCAGCTCATTGGAAAGCTCTTTAAGAACCGGAAACTGGTAAATATCCCGCATATAAACTTTGGTTTCCAATCTGGAATTCAAGGCAGTGGCCACTATGGCAACAAGCAGAGAATTTCCACCTATATCAAAAAAATTATCCGTAATATTAATGACGGGACGCTCCAGTTCTTCAGCCCAGATATCTGCTATAATCCTTTCGGTCTCATTGGTAGGAGGTTCTGTAGAAATAAGTTCTCTTGCCTCTTTATCTGCAAGTTCCTTTAGCAAATGGGTGTCAGTTTTTCCATTAGAAGTAAGGGGTATTTTATCAATAGTTATGATCTGGGCGGGAATCATATAGCCCGGAAGCTCTTCTTTCAGCTGTTGCCTTACCCATGCAGCATCTGCTTTTTCTTCAGGTTTCAGTAAGATAAAGGCTACAATATATTTATTGCTTCCATGATCTTTTGTAATAACAGCAGCTTCCTGTATTCCTTCCAACCGGGTAAGGCTGCGTTCAATTTCTCCCAATTCCACCCGGAAACCTCTAATTTTCACCTGATTGTCTATTCTCCCTAAAAATTCAATATCTCCATCAGGTTTCCAGCGGGCAAGATCACCGGTGCGATACAGTCTTTCATTTCCTTTGAATGGATTTTCAACAAATTTCGAAGCGGTAAGCTCTTCATTGTTAAGATAACCTTTAGCCAGAAGCGTTCCTCCTATATATAATTCTCCTACGGCTCCTACGGGCAATAATTCTCTGTCTTCTCCTAAAATGTACGCCTGCGCATTGGCTATTGGCTTCCCTATTGAAGAAATGTATTGTCCATTTATATCTTTAACTTTTCTGAAAGTAGCATAGACCGTACATTCGGTAGGACCGTAGTAATCAATCAATTCATAGCTCAATTCGCTGGTAAGCACAGGCTTGAGCTTTTCTCCTCCTGTAAAAAGGTACTTAAGATCTATATCATTATATTTCCGGGTTTCTTCAACAACAGCCGGCACAAGAACCGTAGGTGCAAACCCATGGGTAATTCTGTTCTTTAGATAAAATTTAACAAGTGCTGATGCTTCCACCCTGTCTTCGTTGTCAGCTATAAAGATAACAGCACCGGAAGTAAGTGCTGACCAGGTTTCCCAGACGGAAATATCAAATGCAAGCCCGGCAACAAGAGTAAGCCGCGAGGTGTGATCAACATGGAAATACTGGTTGTGCCAGACCGCCAGGTGCTGGATGCTATGGTGGGAAATCATAACACCTTTAGGATTTCCTGTTGATCCGGAGGTGTAAATGGTATATGCCAACGCCTCCTTATGTAAAGTAATATCAGGCAGTTCAGTTGGTAAATAGTCCAGGCTTTCCTGATGGTCCAGGTAAAATATTTCAGTCCCCACCGTTAATAAATTTCCATGGGCAGTATCGGTAATAATAATTTCTGCTGAAGTGTCTGCCAGGATATATTCTACCCGTTTTACCGGATAAACAGGATCTACAGGAACATAAGCTGCCCCGGTTTTCAAAATTCCAAGGATGGCAATAAGCCATTCCAATGAACGGTCCAGCCATACCGGGACAAATATTCCTTCTTTTATTCCTTTTTCCAACAGGATATTTGCCAGTTGATTGCTTTTCTGATCAAGCTCCCGATAACTTATTTGTTTTTCCTGATAAACAGCAGCAATATTTTCCGGGTGAAGTAACACCTGTTTTTTGAAAAGAGAAACCAGTGTTTCTTCCTTGGCATAATCCCAATTTGTTTCATTAAAACTATTAAGAAGTTTTTCTCTGTCTTCAGTAGACAAAAGAACAGGCACACTAGCAGGCTGCCCCGCCGGTGATGGTATTGTATTTGGCATATTAGTTTGTTTTGGTGGTGATAATAAGGTCAAATGATCTGCATTAAGCAGCCTTCCAGACATATTAATATATCTAGTACAGATTAAATAGCTAGAATACTGTAGCTTCTATACTATTCTCATTCAAAAATTTAAATGATTAAGTCGTGTTAATGAATTTCTCTTTCATAATGCAATATTTTTAAAAATTTGGTAATCAAATTTAACATAATATTTAGTATGAGCAAGAATTTATCAGAAAACAATAGGTAACATTATTTAGTTAAAGAAAATAGCAAGAGAACATTCTCATAATTTTGAAAATGACAGGAAATATCAAATAAATTAGAATCCTTTTCCGGAATTAGACTATTCCGGAATTTTAGCATTATACATTCCAGAACTCCCGATCCAGGCTTCTGTATTGTATAGCTTCTGAGATATGATGAGACAATATATTTTCTGCCCCCTCCAGATCAGCTGCTGTTCTGGCTACTTTCAGGATACGGTCGTAAGCTCTGGCAGAAAGATTCAGTTTTTCCATAGCCAGTTTAATAAGCTGCAGCGAGGCTTCATCTAAACTGCAAAAGGCTTCAATTTCTTTAGGACCTATCTGCGCGTTATAACTGATATTAAGATCTTTATACCGTTCATTCTGAATGCTGCGTGCTTTCAGGACACGTTGTCTTATATCTGCACTTTTTTCTCCTTTTCTTTTTTCTGCCAACTGTTCAAATTCCACTTTCTGTACTTCAATATGGATATCAATCCTGTCTAGTAAAGGCCCGGAAAGCTTGTTCATATACCGCTGCATTTCGTAAACGGATGAGGTATTTCCCGGATCATCAGGAAAAAACCCACTGGGACTCGGATTCATAGAAGCAACCAACATAAAGCTTGCAGGATAGTTTACGGTAAATCTGGCCCTGGAAATTGTTACTTCCCGGTCTTCGAGGGGCTGTCTCATCACTTCCAGGACCGTTCTTTTAAACTCCGGCATCTCATCCAGGAACAAAACTCCATTGTGAGCAAGCGAAATTTCTCCAGGCTGGGGATAGCTTCCGCCTCCTACCAATGCAACATCTGAAATAGTGTGATGCGGGGAACGGAAGGGACGGACGGTCATCAGAGAGGTTTCAGCACCCATTTTACCGGCAACGGAATGTATTTTTGTTGTTTCCAGGGCTTCTTTTAACGTTAAAGGAGGAAGAATACCCGGCACTCTTTTGGCAAGCATGGTTTTTCCGCTTCCGGGAGGACCGATCAGAATGATATTGTGACCGCCGGCAGCTGCAATTTCCATCGCCCGCTTAGCTGTTTCCTGGCCTTTAACTTCGGAGAAATCAAACGGAAAATCATTCATTTTTTCCTGAAACTCCTTTCGGGTGTCCAGCGTAACTTTTTCGAGAGGTTTTCCTTCATTAAAAAAATCAATGACCTCTTTAATGTTTCCTGCGCCGTAAACTTCCAGATTGTCCACAATTGCTGCTTCCCGTGTATTTTGCATAGGGAGTATTATTCCTTTGAAACCTTCTTCCCGCGCCTGAATCGCAATTGGAAGCACTCCTTTTATAGGCTGAAGGCTTCCGTCAAGGGAAAGCTCACCCATAATAATGTAATCATGAATATTTTCAGCATGGATCTGACCTGATGCGGCAAGAATGCCTACAGCAATGGAAAGATCATAAGCCGCTCCTTCCTTCCGGAGATCTGCAGGCGCCATGTTGATTGTAATTTTTTTACCCGGAATTTTGTATCCTACGTTCTTCAATGCAGCAGAGATTCTGTAACTGCTTTCTTTGATGGCATTATCGGGAAGGCCCACAAGGTGATAGCCTACTCCACCGGTGTCTACATTGACTTCAATGGTAATGGTTTGCGCGGCAACCCCGTGGATTGCGCTGCCATAAATTTTAACTAACATGATTGGTGTTTTTTGTAAAAATAAATAATATATTATTTTAAAAAATCACCTTTGTGCGGATAGTTTTCCTTTAGAAAATATATTTTGAAAGAAATTATTCTTAAAAAAGACAAACCGGCACAGATTATCTCCATACCGGCTTACCATTGATTAAAAAAAACTAATTAAGGAATCTATATACCATTATTTTTTGATGAATTTATTCTTATAGGATTTTCCTTCTGAATCTTTGGAAAGAATAATATAATTTCCGGGTACAAGCCTGCTTACATCGATAGCTTCATTAAACCGGTGATCTTTCTTTTGGAGGACTACTTTACCTGACATATCCAGAATAGAAATCTCTTTGTACATTTTATCAGATTCTTTTCCGATGTAAAGGAACTGTGCTGTAGGATTCGGGTATACTTTCAGGCTATTTTCTTTTCGCTTTACTTCGTCAGTTCCCAGGCTGCAGAATTCCCAGCTGCCGAAATTCACTTTTACAAAGTTTCCGGTTCCTAAAAACTCACACTGGTCCGGGCAATATTCCGTACATGCATAAAACCCGTATTCTCCCGATTCTGTTGCCACATAACTATCTCCCGTCACCCCATTGATGACGCAGGGATCTCCCGGCGAAGGCGGCGGGCTGCTGGGAATGCATCTGTACCAGACATGGGTTCCGTACAGATCAGGAAAAGCATCATCGAATTTTACGGATGCTCCTGTACATACATTCAGCTCGCCTGCTCCTACCACCTCAAAGGTTCCGGGAGCCATCGTGCTGATCATTGCAGGAAGCGCATAGGCAAAGCCGTCTGCCATTATTGCAGGGCTTTCCGCTGTACAGTCGCCCTGTGTAACCGCTACTTTAAAATAATAAAGCTGGTCATCATTTCCATTAATGGTAAGTGTTTGTGAGGTTGCCCCGGGAATTGCAGTCCAGGGATTGTTATTCGGTGTTTGCCAGGTCCACTCTTGTTTGTACCACTGGTAAGTCCCGAATACCTGCGTTGAAAGTACTTCTGTTTCGGTGTTGCAGAACAGAACTTTATCAGGGTATTTCAGGCCCAGCCTAGGACTTGTAATGGTGGGATTGCACTGTGCTTTCATATTCATTAAGGCCATGAAAAGGAAAGCCAAAAAAATCAGTTTTGGTTTCATATGTTAAATATTTAATGGTTTGATATATTTAGAGGCATCAGTCTAATAAAAGTCTGATCCCGAATTTCATATTGAAGTTTAAAGGTTTTTCTTTATAAATGGTATTAAGCTGGCTGTCATTCTTGAAATGGTAACCAATTCCGGGCTCTGCATATATCCCGATCTTATCGATAATCTTTACCTGCAATCCTACCGCTGAATTCACGGAAACCTGTACGGGTTTAGCATCAAGCTTCTCTTCCTGTGTATCCTGCACTTCATCGTCAACGATATACTGGGTTTTAAGCTTTCCTGCGACTGCTTTTTCAGCAAGTACACCTCCGGTAACATATCCTGTAAAACGCCCTTTCTGAATCACATTATAATTGATCTGCACAGGAATACCTATATAATGAACGCTCTGATCACCTTTTATGTAATTTGAATTGCTTCCTGAGTGAAGTTCTGAGGTAAGTTTTGTATAATTCACCCCTGTTCCTATTCCCCATCTTTTTCCAAGGTTGTAATATACAGATACTCCAAATGTAACGGGAACTTTATGTCTTATCCTGGCTTCCACTTCTTTACTTTGATTAGCTAAAAGTACTTCTGTAAGCGGATCAGGGTCTGTCCCGGAAATCCACATATCGCTAAAAGTCATAGGCGCTCCGCTGATGGAAGTGTAGCCCGGAAATTTTTGTTCGGAGGAATTGGAGGAAACATTGCCTGTAAGCATGCTCAGCATCCATTTCCTTGATTTACGGCCAGAAATTTTAGGCTTATCATTAGCGGCAAACTTTTCCGGAAACTTCTCATTATTATTAAAATTCTCTCCCGCATTTTGTTCATTCAGCACCGGATTTTCATTGATTGGAGAAATGCCAGAAACAGGAGGTTCTTTTTTAGTTAAAAGGTTTACTTCGCTTTCTCTTTCTCCGTGTCCCGGAATTGTTGTAGGACTATCTGTTATTTTTTTGCCCAATACATGATCTAAAATGTTATGAATACTCATCTTTCCTATCGGCTGATCTCCCTGGCTGCTATACTTATCACCTGATACAGTATTGATTGGATCGTCTGTATCTGTTTTTACCTGCTTTTCGTGTTTTGTATCGTTTTGCTTAAAACTATCTGCGTTTTCAACATTTTTTGATATTTGAGGTCCTGTTTTATCTGCATTCATTTCCAGCAGGAATTTTCCTGTAAAGAACAACATGGCAATAGCTGCTGCCATTCCGCCAATACGGTACAGCAATGTATTTGTTTTAACGGCAGGAATTGTTTTGTCTTCTTTTTTATCATCATTTTCCAACATCAAACCTCCGGCAATTCCTTTGTCGTCTTCTCCTGAGAAAAGTTCATTTTTAATATCATCCCACAGCCCATCCGGAACATCCTCTTCGTGGTCTTCCATTTTCCTGTGCAGGTCATTCAGCCACTGATTATTCATATTGTGCTTTTTTTGACATTTTAAATTCTTTAATTTTCTGGACCAGCAGCCCTTTTGCCCTATGAAACTGGGAAGCGGAAGAGTTTTCTGCTATTCCTAAAAGTCCGGCAATTTCTTTATGGCTTTTTTTCTCAAATACAAACAGGTTAAAAACAGTTCTGTACCCATCCGGAAGCGACCGGATCATTTTCATAATAGCTGCCTGAGGAATTTCCTCAAGATCGGGTTCTTCATCATTGGGAATATCAGGATATTCCGCAAAATCATCGGTTGTTGTAATGCCGGAATACTGTCTTATATGCTTTAAGGCTTCGTTTACGGTAATGCGGATCATCCATGCCTTCAATGAACCATTGCCTCTGTATTCAAATGTTTCTATTGAGCGAAACATCTTAATAAAGCTGTTCTGGAGAACATCATGAACATCATCTTTTCCTGAAAGATAACGGGAACAGACTCCGGCAAGGTTTCCGGAATAGTTTCCGAAAAGTTCTTTCCAGGCAGCTTCTTCCTTCGTGAGAAGGCGTCTTATCAAAATCTGCTCCTTGTTTTCTTCCATGTATGATTGAGGTCCGGGTTTTGATACCGATTAAAATTTTAAAGCAAAAATAGACTGCATCCGGCAAACCACAATCTATTGTCTATATTTTATGAATATTAATTCGTTTTTATGCAGTATGGAAAATTATAGTAAATAGGCTCAAAAGGGTTAAGTGCCGTTCCATTTACGGTAATTTTTTCTGCTGCCAGAGCAAATCTCAAGGTGTAATCCAATCCGGAAAAGTAACCTTTCTGTTTTGCTGCCAATGTTACAACTGTTTTTTTATTGACTCCATCTACGGGAATCTGAAGTTCAAGATCTTTGGGTGCAAAAGTGAGTTCTACCCAATTTTTATCCGCATTTACTGCAGCGCTATAGTTGAGGTTATATTTCACTTTTTCCATTGCTGCTAAGGCATTCTGCACTTTTACAGGATCTTTTACTACTGCCGTTACAATTTCTTTCAAGGGAAACTCCGGAAATGTCAATGTATCTTTTTTTATTTTAAAGTCAACAATCTTCTCTGCTTTGAGCTCTCCCTGTACCGTAATCAGCCTTCCTTTGTAATTGCCGTTAATATTTTCCAGTTTTACAGGTGGTACCTCTATCCTGTCCTCATTCATGCATGAGAACAGGGAAAAGAGGATTGAGATAACCAAAACGGCGGTAATCACTTTAAGTACTATTAAATTCTTCATTTCATTATTTTTTTAACATTAAACATTAATTATATTGAGTACTCATTTATAAAATCCGGTTTTTGGGAAATCTTGCGCGAAGATTTAAAAAAAAGTGAAATTATTTTTGCAATTCGTTGATTTACTGTGGATAAAATTTTCAATTTGAGAAAAAATAAAACCAGCGTGGATTTCACGCTGGTTCCGGTATTTAGAGCTTCCTCTAACTTCTTATATCATTCCGTACATGTTCATTAAAAGATCACTTTCAAATTGTTATTAAAAGTTTAGGTTAAGATATTGCTATTATTTTCTATAATAGATTCATTAAAAATCAAACCTTTATAGTTTTCTAAGTCCTTACCTTCATCTATTTCCACGACTAGCGGATAATAATTTTCGACCGATGGATTTATATGTCCTACAGATTTAACAGTGAAAGATATTTTCCTATCATTATTGATGAACTTTTTATTGATAAGACTACTCTCTTTTTCATCAATTATTTGAACATCTAAAATATTTTTTTGATTTGGCTTAAATTTATTTATAATAAAATAATTTAAAACTTTAATTTTCATAACCTAATATTTTAATTCGCCGTTTCTTTCTCTGAGTAGCGGAACTTTTTCTTTCAAGTTTTTGCTGTCTTCTCCTGTTCTTATCCTTCACCCTTCTCTCCGCAGGCGTCAAAGCATGATCAGCCACTTCATCCCCAAAACCAAAACTTCATCTAAAACTTTCTCCAACTTAAAAAGAAAACTACTTTCTGATAGAAGACAATTAATTCTTTTAATGAAAATCCGCCTCACAAATGTTTGTAAGACGGATCTTTATTAATCCTTATTTAATCTTGCATCTCTTCTAATGCGAATTTGCACAGTATAGTTTTCATGTATATAATTTCTTATCTCATCTTGTTCCTCTTCTGAAAGATTAGAAGACCAACCAATATGATCTTTGTGCACTGAAAAAATTTTTTTTAGTTCCTGACAATTTTCAAACAGGATGCCATATCTTTTAGATCCTATCTCTCCAATTTCAAATTTATCTGGCTTTTCAGCTCCAAAAAAATAACCTTTATGCCAAGATAATAAGTAACCTATCGGAAAATAAATTTCTGCATCACCCATTTCGTCAAAAGCCTTTTGTAAATATCTAATAGGTTTTCTTTCTTTCCTATATTGAATCATCTCATCTATTAATTCTTTAATGATTGTATTCATTTTTATAATTTTTTAATAATTAACATAAATAAAATCTAACATTTCTCTAACTGTATCAAAATCCTTTTCCAGGCCAACTGCTTCTTGAAAAGCTCTTTCATGAAAAAAAGCTCGTTTTTCCCATTGATAAGTATCTCCAATAAAACCCTTAAAGTGATCTAAAGCATGGGTCCCTTCGTGCACAAATTCACTTAGTAGGTTTTCCGCAGATGTAGAACCACGGTAAAAGGTTTTTTCACCAATACAAAAAGCGGCTGTTCCTCTTGCTTCCTCTAATGTATCACCAGAATCTATCAACATTTTCTCAAATTCCACATCATCTAAAATTTGAAATTCAATTAAATCATCTTCAATTAATTTAGCCACTTTATTTGCTTGTTCTGTATAACCTTTCAAAGCGTTAACAATTTCTGTTTTACTTAGCTCCAGAATTGATCTTCCTTCCCATTTCTCTTTAAAGTTCTCAAAACGTTTTTTGTTCTGCTTTATTTGTTTCTTTCCTTCAACATCATTCTTTCTATCGAGTCTTTCCTGCTGAACCCTCTTCTTCTCCTTCACCCTTCTCTCTGCAGGCGTCAAAGCATGATCAGCAACTTCATCCCCAAAACCAAAAACTTCATCTAAAACTTTCTCCAATTTAGCGAAAATTTCTTTTGTACCTTTTTTAAATTCCCGGAGGATCATGCTGATGAAGTCCATAATCCTTGTCATAAAGTTTTCCGCCTGCGTGATAGCTTTGGAGATCTTTTCCAAAGGGTTTAAGATGAAGCTTTCTACCGTTTTTGCAAGCTTTGCTACAGCCGCGGCTCCTCCGGTAAGAAGAGTTTCTACAACAAGATCTATAATGATCCCAATGATGTAGCCATAATAATAACCTGCTTTTTCCATGGTCAACTGCGGAACTTTTTCCTCGATCCATTTTACCAGGCGTATTACTGTTCTTATCTGAAATGTAATGCATTGCTTAAAAAAATCTGCATAATTAAAATTCATGATTCCCTCCGTAAGATCTTCCACCAGCTCAAGGAACATTTCTCCATATTCGACTTTACGGTCACTTATTTTATCCATTGCAGCAACTGCCTTGAAAATAAATCCAATAATTGAAAAAATGCCCGCAATGATGTCAATCAGGCTGTTGTAAATTCCGCAAAGAAAAGCATTGGCCGTCTGGTAGCTCCTGTAGATAATATGCTGCATTCCTGCAAGTGGATCGATCAAAAATTTTTCTATCTGATCTACCTGGCTGAAAAACAAATTCACAGACTGCTGTACTTTTTTAAAAATAAAAGCTGGAAAAAAGTGCTCAGCATTGGCCAGCAGGGTATTAAAATCGGCCTTAACACCATTTATTTTTTCAAACAATGTTTTTATTATTCTGGTGCTTATTTTCTTCTGTCCTTCCAGATTTTCGTACGGATTTCCCGGGTTTTGATGTTCATAAAATTTTTTAAGCTCATTAAAAAGAACTTCGGGGATAAATGCAGGATCATATTCACCTTCCTTTATATCCGGGTTCCAGCCATTTTCATGAATTCTTAATTTACTAATGTTATCTGCAATACCTTCGGTAAAAAAATCAGCGGCTGCTTCTAATATTTCCTGTTTGAAAAAGGTAAATATCTGCCCGATGCTTGCATCTTTTAAGCCTAAAAACCAGCTTATGAAACTCACTTTATTTTTATAAATCCCATTTTTTATAAGATTTTCAAGTGCTTTCGGGGGAACTGTTACGTTATGTTTTCTTGTAAAGGTAAGAATGTCATTAAATGATTCATTGTTGTTTTTTGTAAGATCTGCCCCCGCTACAACACGCATCACCGTATTATAATTATACTTGTCATTAATTTCCAGGAAAAGAATCAGTTGTTTACTATCTGGTATCGCTTCCATATAGCGTTGAAGCAGAAAAGCCCCATTTTTACTGGCAAAAAGAACGACATCGATTCCTCCGATTGTTTGACTGAATCTACTTTTATAAACAACAACCTCTTCTATATCCCCTCCAAATATGGGTTCATCTGAATAAATCTGAAAACCGTTGCCTTCCAATACCGGTTTCCCATTATAGTAAGTATTGGCAATCTGTTTTGCTGTAAGCTGTTTAAATTCAGGAGGAGAAGTCAGAACGGGAAAGGAAGAGCCGGAAATTATTGCAGGATCATTCTTTAGATAGGAATTCACAGAATTTCCTAGTAAAGGATTGTTTAATATTTCTAAACTCATTTTGTATTTTTTAAGTGTTTAAAAAAGGCAGAGCATTACACTCTGCCATTAACTAAAACTTCTTAGGAAAGTTTATCCAGCTCTTCTTTGTGGGTTTTCACAAATTCATCCAGATAAGAAGCCAGAAGCTCTGTGAAACCAACCTTACTATTCTTCAGCAGCCAAAGCATATACTGATAACTGGGAACTTTTACCTTGTCGACGAACATTTCATCTTTAGGTTCAGCTAAGGGCTGCTCGACAGGATTGTTGTTATGATCGCGTAGATAGCTCCAAGTGTCCTTGTAGACTACCCACTCCGGTGCAGGAAGAGAAATATTGATTTCTGCGCCGGTTTCTTTATCTTTCAGCACCTGTTCATAGCTAAAACTAATAAACTGCTGTTTAGATTTAGCATCAATATCCAGAACACGAATACTCCTATTAAATTGTGGAAGCTTAGGATGTTCAGATAATGGTAATTCTGCAAGATTTAATTCAACATTTTCGATATCGTTGATTAAGACTTGTACTTGCGTTGATATGTTTAATTGTTTGTTCATATAAATTGTATTTAAAATGTAAATGCTTGGACTATGGATGTATTAATATTTTTTGAAGTTGTCCCATTGGAAACAGCGAGAGATAAGGCCACCGCTTCCGTCGTTGTGGATACGGATTGGATAATTGACACACCACCGACTGTAATTGTTTGTGTGCATATATTCCCCATTCTGGCAATGATTACACTTCCGTTCAATATAGCTCCTGACAGTTCTATCTTATTTAGATTTGTAATGATATTATTCCATAGAATAGAAGAACGATACCCCCCACTGCGGAAAGATGTCATCACAGTTCTAATAAATGAATTATCAGCCAACGTATTGGGAATTGTACTCTGAAGCAGGCCTAGATAAGCATAAAAATCAAATAAATCTCCGGATCCATCACCTGTGGTAGAAAGAGTTATATTCATTTCTATATAGAAATTCGATCCTGCCTCAAATAACATACTGCTTTTGGCTGCTCCAACGATTACGTTAGGTTCATAAGCATATGTCTTGTTATTTGTATTTGAACTGTATGATAACAGCTCTCCATTAGTACTGAAAATGGTATTTTCTTGACCTGCAGTATAGGCTTTTGTTTCCCATGTAATTGCACCGATATCAATATTGTTTATATTCCCTACAACATTTACGAATGATACTGATCTATGGGTCTGAATCGTTGGTGAAGTAGTTCTTATTATGATATTATACTGTGATCCCCCTTGTAAAGCGTCACCTTTAATAGTCACGATCATAGACTTACCATCTGCTGAAGTTTGAAAGCCTAAGCAATCGATCTCGCCGATACCAATAGTATTTCCCACAGGAATAAATTTGACCGAAGTAAATGTAGGATTGACATTCAAATTTAACCCTTGTAATACGAGATACTTTACAGCGTTATCGTTTTTAAAAATATTAGGCGCAATAGAATAAACATTCAAAGCTCCGTTACTATATTGATTATTCCAGGCGATTCCGAATTGCTCTTTTTCTGCTTGTGTTAAAACTGCTGGTAGTTTTTTGAACATTTCTTTAGCATTAGTTTTAAAAATTCTACCAACAGAGTTTTGTGCAAGTACCATATTGACTGATGAATCATTGGAACCATCACTCAATCCTGTTATTGAATAATATAACCCGGAAGTATCCAGCGTCCAGTTGGCCCCCAGTGTCAATCCTGCACCAGGCACCGTAGTTAGAGAGGAATTGGCGATGTTTTTTCCTAAATCCCCTGCAGGCAGTTTTGCTGTATTCCCATTAGCGTCTAACCCTACAATTTTTGTAAAGTCCTGTACGCTTCCATCAGCCACTGGAATATTCAGTTTTTGCTCCAGCTGTTCATTTACATTTTGATTGAACTGTGTCTGGGTTAAAAATCCTTCGGACACCAGATTAGGATCAGATATTTTGACCAGATCATCACTAATATCCTGTGTCCCGGCACCTAATGCCGGAGTTTTCATATCACCATTTTCATCGATGGCATAGTCTGTATAAGTAGCTGCACCGGGTGCAGCTACTTGATAAATGACATTTGTCTCTCTTTCTCCCTGCGGAGGTAATTCATTTACCCTAATAATTTTTCCTATATTAGACATATTGTTGTTTTTGGTTAATTATGATTAATTGATCTGCTGCCAATCCCCGGAAATCACTCTCGTAGAAGATGTTGCAGGTTCCTGAATGCCTAGAAGATTAGTATTCGATTCAAAGTTGAATTTCTCTTCTGTAATCACATCAGACGGCACTTCGAATTCTTCCGGATCCTCTGTACTGAATGGCAGCGCATGTTTTACTTTTAAGCCGATGCTTTCCGCCTGAAGGATATTGAGAGCAGTAGGAAGTCTTGTGATCCATGCTTTTCCTTGTTTCAAGCCTTTAGGCTCTTTCATTTCATCAACAATTGATAAATAAAGGTCATCACCAATGACAGGGACTTCGCCGCCATTCCATATCTTTCCGGTTGCCATATAGAACTGTACAGCTTCTTCAAATCCAGGGCGTACAGTTACCACTACTCTTGCCATACCACTTTGCATGAAGGCCCTGAACAACGGATCGATATCTTCAGACTGATAAAGATTCATCCAGTTCTGCTTACTGCCCCAGTAATAAGGATACAGGTTATAAGAAAGGTTTTCCCATTCAAAAGCCTGTTCCATAAATTTCACAAAAGCTGTATATTTATCAAGATTGCTGCTTAAAACTGTTTCATAATTACTGAAAGACGATCCGCTGGTCAGCCCTTCCAGACCATATCCGTGTGTAGACCCCGCTGCTCTGTCTGCCATATAAGAAATACAGTTTTTACGTAAAATTGTATTTTCAATCTGACGGTAGAACATTGGGTTGGATCCTTTAATCTCTACGGCTTTGTTCTTTTCATCAGAAAGCTTATTATTATATTCCACCAATGCATCTTCATAAGCGTCCATAATAGCTTTAAATACTTTCTGGTACCAAGCGTCTCTAGCTTCCTGTGTCAGCTGAAGATCTACTATACAATTCGCTGACCCGGAGAAAATTTCATAGAAAGTAGCTGAGATAGGAACTGTTTTAGAATAAGGCTTAGCAAAAGTTTCTCTTTTACGAACTTCAAGCTGAGAATAATATCCATGAAGATAGAAATCAATATCTCCAACTAAAATACACATGGCCGATTCACTACCATCGCCAGATGCGCTGTAACCCACCCTGCAACCTACTGCCACATAATTGTCCGGGATTTGAATCTCATCTTTAAAGGCAGCATGTTGAATAGCACTTTGCTCACCCACAAACTGACCGCTTAATGATTTTCCTATACTGTAAGTTTCTACCGGCTTTTCAGGCACTTCAACATTGTATTTTGATACCCAGTATTTTAAAACAGCATCGGTGCTAAGATCTCCATAATTCTTCATCGGCATTACCAATGATGTTCTCGGATCTTCCGGTTTAATTAAATTAACCTGATCTGGATTTTTCTGAGAAACCATTCCTAACAAATGCAACTTGGCAGGTTCCGGAACCATAAACTCAAACATCATACGCTTGCCGTAGTTATAAATCTGGTTCTTCATCAGTTTATCCACCCAACGATAGACTCCTACTACGTTTTTATCCCCTTTTCTGTTGTCAAATCCGTGTGAATTATTTTCTTCAAATTCATCAATAATCTTTTCGATTCTTTCTTCATGAACCTTGGTGACAATTCTGTCCATTGCTCTTGCCGTAATATCCTGAGCCTGGGTAACCGCCTGTCTGGTACTTTCATCTTTTGAACGATGGTTCGCATAATTTGCCCCAGCACTCATTGAAAATAAACCACCGGGACCTTTATAATTTGCATTGACGAATCCTGCAAAATCATTAGCTTCCTGCAACATTTTGGAAACTTCAGACTGCATTTCAAAACGGTTGGCTGTTGTGGTATCTGAAAGTTGTTCTCTTTCCGTATCAGAAGATGAAGTTGTTGTATTTTCGCTTCTTCTTAACTTTCGGGTCGATTTTTCACGATATTCCCTTGCCATAATATTCTCAATATGAGCCACTTCCCCTTCCACATAGGCATGAGTACTTTGCTCAACTTTCAAATAATCAGCAATTCCGATTTGTTTGAATCCGAAGCCCGAAGGAATAAAATTCTGTTCCTCATCAGTAATAACAGGAGGAGTTTCCGTATCTTCTGCTTCAAGTTCAAACTTGGAAGAAATGCAGGATTTAACAGTAATGTTCGGTGTTTTAAATTTAGCAACCTTCCCATTGGTAAAATAAAGTTCAATGTAAAAAGATGCCCCTTCAAAAGCTGAGAACTCTACACCCTGACCTAAAAGGTTATTTAAGAAAATAGTATTCCCGTTTCTGGACTTTACAAAATCATTTCCTGTTATAGGTGATATTCCACCACTGATAACCAAGTCATAATAAACTCCTGAGATATCCCAGGAAGCATCAGGAACATTTAAAGACATATTAAGCCCATAATATCTGTATAAATCTTTTGGACACAGCTGGTAAGTGAAAGGCACAGCAGCAGCCTTTGCCATGGGAACAATTACTCCCCCGATACTCGTATAACCTTCGATATCGGTTTCAGTATTTTCTGCAATGATCCTATTGGTTTTCTCAGTTGATTCTTTGATTAGAGCATTGATCTCTGAAAAAGTATTTCTTCCTGCCAACAGTTCATCAAGATTAGCAATCCCTACTTCAGCAACTCGTTGATTGCCCGATAGGTCATTTTGAAATTCATATCCTAAAATATCCAGTAAAGTATCCATATTTTCAGGATTCAATACACTTGTCAGATACTCAGCTTCTACTTCAGGGCGGAACCCAACCTCAAATTTTGGTAATATAGGTTCTGGAACTTTCGGAATCTGTTGACAGGGATCTTTCGGATCATAAACTTCTCCGGGGGCTCTTACAGGACAATATTTCTCTCTGTTTGCCGCTACATCATCGTTATATTTTTCAATAATAGGTGCAATTCTCAATTGATGTTCTGCATACTGGTTTTCGTATTCCTTTTGGTATTCTTTTCTGTATTGCTTTTCCAGAAAAGAAAAATTTTTGGCAAGGATCTCATATCGCCCAAGCTTTATTTTTTCTTTGGAAACCAGCTGTTGCTTTTTCATTTCCTCGGTAGGTTGGGTTTCTGTAAACTCACCTTCTGCCAGCCTCGAAAGAGTTTGCGGGCCTGAAACCGCTTCATCCAATATTAATTCTTTAGGAAGTACAACTTTAGCATTTAACAAAAGCTTAAATTCTTCTTCATTGGAAACAGAGGAAACATGTCTTATCAGTAGAAACTGCATAATAAGTTCTTTTACATAAAAATCTTTTTGTACAGCTACCTGATAGATTAAATTATTCCAAAGATCCAGCAGATCGGGGGAAAGATTAAACTGTCCGTTATATATTTCAGCTTTTTTTGCTGTAAACTCTTCATACGTACACGTTTCTTTATTTCTTGCTAGCCAGACAGCAAATTGATGATCTAAAGAATAATTTCTCTTGAAACTTTCAAGATTATAGGTACTATTAGGGCCGGATGAAATACATTTCGGGTTATTTTCAAAAGCAGCTGCACACTCAAGAAGTTTTCTATACTTTGAACCAGAAGCGGCAACTACCGGTCTGTAAAAAGTGTCATCATCTTTTAATTGTTGTGGAGCAAGGATAAATCTTTTATCCTGATCATTTTCATCAGACAACTGCGGGCTTCTTAGGCTTATAAACCTGAAAAGTGTCTGTGTCGGTGTATTTTCTGCCGGTAATTCGGCAGCATTGTTTTCAATGTTGTTCATTTTTGTGATTTTGATTGTTTGTATGAATTAATTATAGATTGCCAATCATTTTCTTATGATTGGCCATTTAGCCTTATTTTTTAAGGTGGTGTCCGCTAATGGATATCCACCTCGGTTTTTAATGTCTATTTTCATTTGTGTTTGTTTCTGAAGCAAATATCAGAGCCGGAAGCGACAGAACTTGACGTATTGAAAATAAATTTTGAGATATTTTTGAATTATTAAACTAGAATGTGTAAGCACTAGAGTAGAGCTCAGTTTAAGTGACCTCCGTATGATTTACGAGCAAATCTTCAACATCAACTAAATATTTAGTTCAAAATAATCTATCCAAAGAATAACCATACAATTAATTATAGCTCAAGAAGTTTAGTCTTAACAGATGGTAGAAAACCAAATTTGCTCAATAAACAACGAACTTCCTGAAAATCAAAACAAAAAGTCGTAAATTTATTATGTAAAAAACAGTGTTTTCCCCCTTTTGCAGAGTTGAGCAGTTACCTAATTTTGTTATAAAACTAAAACCCATAAAAATGAAGACTCTCTTTTCAATCAAAAACTTAAGTTCACTTTTTGTTGTACTTATCGTAAGCTTTTGCATGTTAAGTTGCACCCGTTGCTCCGAGCCCCCTAAAGAACATGTAAGTGACAGTTATAAAAAGAAACTGATCAGCTATCGTGAAGGCAGAATATTGTATGACGAATACTCCAGAACCAACAACGCAATTCTTACCAAATACCGAAACGGAGAACCGGATTCAAGATGGTACTGGTTTTCTGTGGAAGATCTGGAGGGTTATATTCATTACGTAAAGGAAACGGCTAAAAAACAGCATCTTAAAAACCCCGGAATCAGGATTTATATGGGAAAATACCCGATGAACCATCCCAGAAATAAAATGGCAAAACCTGAGTATGCCGGCTATCAGACTATATTTTTGGTGCCGACTGCTCAAGGTTTAAAACAAGACAATCCTAATGTAAAGTCCAGAGCAATTATTTCAACGGATGAAAATAAAAATCTAACGGACATGGAAGTTCTGAATATGACCAATTTGGCTCCTCCTCCTAAAGTATCCACAGCCGATATGCCTTAAAAATAAAAGTCATGAACTGGAACATAGAAATAGGGAAACAAATATCTATGGTGATATCGCTTCTGGTGATCGCTTTGATGGTCATCAAATACAGGAAAATCGGGAAAGAGAATTTGTTTTTTATCGCAGGATATATCTTATTCTCCCTGATTGATATTTTTTGCTATTTCTATTTTAAATCTACTCATCAATCTACCGAAATGTTCTATGTGATTGGCTTTCTAATGGTAGTATTCTCTATGTACCTGCTGTATTATTTTCAGCTCCTGTATTGGCCCGTTCTTAAAAAATTACAGCTTTTTTTACTGGTTCTTTTTGTTGGTAATATTGCTGTGATGTTTTATACAGAGGAAGACCTGCTGCATCATTTTTCTTTTAATATGCTGTATATCAATATCCTCTTATTGTTATTTTCCATTATTTTATTTTTATATCAGACCTTTAATTCCGATAAGATACTGGAACTTAACAATTACCTGCCTTTTTGGATATCGGTGTCTTTATTGATTCTTTTTATCGGGAGTATTCCTATCCTGTATTTCAGGACTACTGTTTCAGAACATATTTATTTTTTCATTTTATTTATGTTGAATCTTATCAGTAACGGAATACTCATGTTAGGATTGATCTGGAATAAAACTGGACAAACTTAGATAAGCATTTTTTGAAGTATGGAAGAAAATAATTTGGTTATTACCTTTACCATTACCTTACTTATTGTCGTTTTAATGATGATCTTCATCTATGTGGTCTTTATCAAGAAGAAAACAAGCCTGCTGATAGCGCAAAAAGAAAAAGATATGCGGTTTGAGAAAGAACTGGCTACTTCACAGGTGGAAATAAAGGAACAGACACTGAATTATATTGGCCAGGAATTGCATGATGATGTGGGTCAGAAACTCTCAGTGGTGCGTTTACGGCAAAATCAGCTGATTTCCAAACTGAAAAATGCAGAAAAGGAAGAACTAAATGAATTAAGTGAACTTTTGGGCGAATGCATCCAGGATATCAGGAATTTATCCAAAACACTGATCACGGAGCAGATTATCCATTTTGGCCTGACAGAATCCATAGAAAGAGAAGTAAAAAGGATTCAGAAACTAAAATTATTAAAAATAGATTTCATCACCCAGAAACAGGATATCGACATTTCTCCAAAACATGGACTTATACTCTTCAGGATCATTCAGGAAAGCATCAATAATATTTTAAAGCATTCCAGAGCCAAAAATGTATCCATAAGGCTGGAAGACAACCCTGACATTTTACGAATTTATATTTCGGATAATGGAAAAGGCTTTGATACCACGAAAATACAGGACGGTTCAGGATTGAAGAATATGGAACTGAGGGCAAAATTAATCCATGCTGAATTTTCCATACAGTCGGAAATTAATAAAGGAACACAGACCTCAATAACCTATCATAAACATTTAACATGAAAACTATCCCTATAGCTATCGTTGATGATCACACTCTGATGTCCAAGGCACTGGAGAACATGATCATGGAAAACCCGCAGTACAGTGTTATCATGAATTGTCCTAACGGTGAAGATTTCATAGCTGCCATAGAGAACGCTCCCGAATTGCCGGCCGTTATTCTAATGGACATCAACATGCCTTATAAAAACGGTATAGAAACCACAGAATGGCTAACCGAGCATCATCCTGATATAAAAGTAATTGCCCTGACCATGGAAGACGATGAAAAAGTACTCATCAAAATGCTGAAAGCAGGAGCAAAAGGATATCTGCTGAAAGATATGCAGCCTGCCATTCTCTTTCAGGCAATAGATACTGTATTTGATAAAGGCAGTTTCTATACTGATTTTGTCGCCCAGAAATTATTGAAAGTAAAATCAGAAAACATAAAAAACGCTTCCCTTCTTTCCGAATTAAAGGACCGGGAAAAGGAATTCATCAAATGGGCCTGCAGCGAACTTACCTACAAAGAAATTGCGGACAAAATGTTCCTCAGTCCTAAAACCATCGACGGTTACAGGGATTCCGTCTTCACCAAGCTGGAAATAAAGAACAGAGCCGGGCTTGTCCTTTTTGCCTTGAAGCATGATCTGTGCTGATTCGGTTTTTCCTTTAAACAACATTTATAGCTCAATATTCATCCGGTAGATTTTACAATTTACCGGATTTTTTTGTTTTTAATTGTATTGAAGAGTTTTGTTGCAAAAAGTATGTTTGTTTTTTACGCAAAGTTCAATTTTAATGCTGTATAGTATAAGGAAAGCAAAGCAAAGAATCAATTTCATTGATTCGATTAAGCAGGCTTCTTACCCGAGCTTTCATCATTTACCGATATCTACAATCATTCGTGCAATCTGTGCAATCCGTGGCTAAAAACTCATCACTCATTAGAATTGTCACGCAATATAATACCGGCCTCTTGTTGACCATCCAAAAAAGGTGTTTTTCCTGCCATATAATCAGTCCTTTGCCTCTGTTTTCACTTTCTTAAATGATGGAATTTTGTCCTGTAAAATAACACATGAAGGCGGAACCCGAAAAGCCCAAACAGAGTAGGGAGCATTTTAAAAACTAATAACAATGAAAAAAGCACTAATAGTAGGAATTAATGACTATGCCCCTATCGGATCAGGCGGCCCGGACCTAAACGGATGTATCAATGATGCACGCGACATGGCCAATACATTGGTAATATGCGGCTTTGATCCGGCAAAGATTAAAATTCTCACCAATCAGAATGCTACCAGAGCCAATATATTAAATTACCTGAAATCATTGGTTAACAGCAGTGTAAAAGGAGACTCTCTTGTCTTTTATTATTCAGGACACGGAACCAGGGTAGCCAATATAGGAACAGATCTGGAAATTGACGGTATGGATGAAGCTATTTGTCCTCACGATTATGCAAGTGCCGGTGTGATCCGGGATGATGATTTCAAAACGGTGCTCAGTAAACTGAAAGCCGGTGTAAACCTGGAAGTTATTTTCGATTGCTGCCATTCAGGAACGGGAACCCGCAAAATGGATCTCGGGCTAGATCTGGAACTTTCTTATGAAACCCCGCGCTTCATTCCTCCTATGCTTGAAGATGAATTTTATATGACCTATGCAAGCGAAATGCAGTCGTCCAAAAATTCAAAAAAAGCAATTACCATGACCAAAGCTTTAGTCCCGGTCACTGGAATGAACCATACATTATGGGCAGCTTCTAAAGACAACCAGGTATCTATGGAAGGAAATATGAGCGGGCAGATCAGGGGATATTTCACCTATCATTTATGTAAAATATTAAGGGCGACCACCGGTAATATTGTAAGAAAAACACTCGATAAACAGATTGCCATAGCTCTGGCAGCAATGGGTGCTGCACAAATCAACCAGACAGAAAGCATCCCGGCAGAATTTTCTCAAAAAATATTCTCATAACATTCTGGCGGAATCCGAAAAGCCATCCAAAGAGTAGGAAAAAACTGACAAAAACTAAACAATCATGTCTAAAACTGAAAGTAACAAACCAATGACAGCGGAAGAAGTATCAAGACTTAAAACCGTTAAAGCAAAATCAGCTGAAAAATTAACCAATGCCGAAAAACTAACAAACCAGGGACCTGCCATGGAAACCATTGACGGACGGTCTTTCCCAAAAGGAATGAAATCGATCGGAATGCCTGCCAACGAAAAAGCAGTAGAAGGAAAAGTGCTGGAAACCGATCACTTCTATCCTACTCATTCAGATTTTGAGTACCAGCCTAAGCTTGAGGCTAAAAAAGACCGTAAGCCGAAATTTATTGAAAGAGAATCTTTCTTAGCCGCAGAAGGGGTAAAAACTATATTCGGTCCTGATCAGAGAAAAGTATATAACTCTACTGCCTATCCCTGGCGATGCGTAGGAAGAGTAGAAAGTGCATTGGGTTCAGGAAGCGGAGTGATGATCGGTCCGAGACACCTCCTTACCTGTGCCCATATTGTAGACTGGCAGCCTAATAATACCACAGGCTGGCTGAAATTCACCCCTATGTATTATAATGGAAGTGCACCTTACGGAAGTGCCTGGGGTACATTAACTTATTATAAATACAAAGTAGCTGGACCTACCATTGATTCAACGGAAATCCAGTACGATTATGTAGTCATAGTTCTGGACAGGCCCATTGGAAACAGTACAGGATGGCTGGGTTCAAAATCATATTCCGATTCTTGGGATGGCGGGGCTTACTGGACGCATGCAGGTTATCCGGGAGACTTAACGGGAACTCAAAGACCTACTTACCAGACAGGAATTGCTTTAGATGGTGATTTTTGGAGTGCAGACGATAATGAAAGTATGAGCCACAAAGCAGATATCTGGCCAGGACAAAGCGGCGGCCCGTTCTGGGGTTACTGGGATGGGGCTCCATATGCCGTTGCTACACAAAGTGCCCATAATCCAAGTGAAAATTTTGCAAGTGGCGGTTCCGATCTTGTTAACCTTGTTATAAGAGCCCGAAACGAGCATCCTTAACCAATTTATTATCTTTACTGAAGAGCCCGGCTAATGCCGGGCTCTTTTTATATGCTTCCTGAACTTCAAATTGATGTTTAAAAATACAGGAATTAAATTATTTTACTGTTCAACAATCGTAAGTGCATTGTATACTCCACTTCCCGAAACATCAAACTGACTGATTGTACCATCAAATGCTACTGTAATCCAGGTAAAAGGTCTTAATTTATCACCCTTATTTAAATAGACACTTACAGTACAGGCTGAGCCTACCGGTACGGCATTAGGGCTTCCCCCGGTATCGGAAGAATATCCGTTATTGGTTTTTACCCTTTGGGTGATAGTACCTTCCGAATTTCTAACTTCCCAAATTGCCTCTGTCTGGTTATTGGAACCGGTATTTACCTGGCTGGATTGTAGTGCGAAGGTAAAAGTTGCAAAATACACACCGTCACGTGGTGCTATAAATTCACCTGTAGCAGGATCAAAGTTGGAGGTTGGAACACCCGAATCAGAATCTAGTTTTTCTGTCCAATTGGTTAAATAAGAAGACCTTCTCTGGACAATACCGGATTTAGGGCCTATTTCTGAAGGGGTTGCGCTTTCAAATACATAGGTATCCTGAGTAGTTTTACTCGCCATTACTATAATACGAGGTTTTCCTTTAGGGAAAAAGCTCACCCAGTTTGTACCGTCGGAAAATTCTAAATAACCCTTTACACCAATAGCAGGACTGTTCACATATCGTAGCGCACCAGCACCAGCCTGAGAAGCAGTTTTTGTAGTATTACCAATAGCGATAGTCCCATTATTTGTACCGCCGCGCAAATCCAGTGCTACTTTTGGATTAGCTGTCTGTACACCTATTCTTCCGGAATTATTAATGATAATATTGCCTGCATCTGTTTTTATTTCGACAGGATTGGTTGGATTGGGTACCCCTATTCCTATCTGAGCATTTATTTGTGTTACTGCAATTGGCAAAACAATAAAGGCACTGATCAATCTTTTTATTTTATTTTTTGGTCCCATCATCATATATTTTTTACAATTCGCTGATGCTTAAATTATTTAATTTACCGTCGTTCAGAGTGTTTCGGGCACTCCCAATATTATGTCTCACACTAAACCGTATGGTATCATCTTTTTTAAGATTGAAGATAGCGTTACAATTGCCTCCTATAAAGTTACTTACTGCACCGGCCTGAAAAGCAGGGTAAGAATTTACAGTTTTGAATACAGGGATGTTATTCGTGCTCTGACTGCTCTCTATCGCAGTTTCTATAAATGTATTTTTAGGTATATTTCCATTAGCCAGGGTAATATTGAAAGAAACCAGATAAAAACCATCACGCGGAGCTTTAAAAATTCCAGTTGCCGGATCAAAGTCTCCACCAGCACCGGTACCTAAATCAACGGTTTCCGTCCAGTTTGTAATGACTGTTGTGGTAGCACTTGAAATGCTTTGTGCAGAGGATTTACTGGCATTCACCAATGCTTTGGTCGGAGGAGCCAGAGGCAGTGCTATCCATTGTTCGCCATCAGAATATTCTAAAAATCCACCGGCATTGTAACGTATTGCTCCTCCGCCTGCTGCAGCAGGACTCTGAGTATTAGTTCCCAATCCAATGATTCTCTGGTCGCTAGAAGAACGAAGGTCTACTTTAGTAACCGGATTTAAAAGCCCAACGCCTATCTGTCCTTGTGATGAAATAACAACATCATTGGATATTTTTGTTGCATCAGGAGCAGCGCCGTTATCTTTCCCTGCATCTATGTGTAAAGGCTGCGCAGGAGTGGGAGTGAAAAATCCTACTTGTGCAGTGGTTTTAATTGCAGAGAAGAATAAAATACAAGCGAATAGTTTATAAGTTATACCGATTTGCTTTTTCATAATCTATATCTTAGTGTTCTATTATGGTTAAATTATTAAACCCATCATCCGGGTTTGCAGGATCAGAAGCATTACTGGTCACCCTAAGTGGAATGGATCCTGAGGTAAGATTTTGATATAGCCTCACACTTACCTTCGTTCCGGCGGTCAAAGTAAGGGTAACGGTACTCGATCCTCCAGCCTGTGTTGAGCGTGTAGAATTTGCGTCATCGGATGTACCTGTCATAGACTGACCAAAAGTTTTATATACGCTGGCAAGAACTGTGCTTGTAGTAGGGTTATAAAATTGGGATTCAACTCTGGAACCATCACTAATAACAGCCCCGTTAAAATTGAATGTTAATAAAAAGGTATAAGTTCCGTCCCGGGGAGCTGTAAACTCACCGGAAGCGGGATCGAAACTATTGCTCATGTCACGTACTTCGTTCCAGTTAATAATAGTTGTAGCAGTAGCTGTAGGTATCGACTGGCTTGAAACTTTACGAAGAACAACCACCGCTTTTTGAGGAGCGATATAAGCTTTGTTCCATGCCACTCCATCAGACACTTCAATCTTAGGTCCTACCGGTACACTGCTTACGTCGTATCGTGTAGCACCCGCACCAGCCGTTGCTGCCGACATGGTAGTTGTGCCTAAACCAAGGGCGTTTTCACTTCCTGCTGATCTGATATCCAGCTGAACCTGAGGATTGAGAACCCCCGCTCCAATAAAGCCTGTTGTTTTATTTATAATAACATCATTGGAAATTTGTGTTGGAGTTAATGTTCCGGACGCCGGATTATCCTTTGCACCATCTATGTGTAGAATCCCTTGCGGGTTATTTGTCCCAATTCCAATTTGTGCATGTAATATATTAATTAGAAAATAAACGGGAAGTATCAATGTTTTGCGTATTTCTTTTCTCATATTCATAATTTAAAATTTAAAGTAATAATTAAATTTAATCGTCCGTTAATCTTAATTTATACTACATAAACAAGATCAGATAGCATTCAATACATCATCTTAATACCTGGTAAAATGCCTATTAATTATGTAAATCTTATATTTGGTGCAGCACTTCAGTCAAATTAAAAGCTTTGCTTTCGAGGGATCAGGCAAAGCTTAAATTTTTTGGCATGTAATTAATAATACATTTTACTCTAAAAATTATAGCTTTTTATAGTTGAGTTTCTTTTGATTTAATGTGCTTTTAGAATCTTACTTTATTATGCAACTATTCAATTCTAGCTATTGAGAATAAATTTTTTGCAAAATTGTTGATTTTATGCAATCAGTCAAAAGATATCACGTCGATATATTTCGATGTACCTGTAGATTTTTTCCTACGGTTAGGATGCAGAAGATTGGGGAGTACCATCAAATGATATTTTCTTGTCTAAAGAAATCGAGGGAGGAATAAAAATTTTCATAATGTATGTTTTTTGCAAAGCTATACAATTTCTACAATATTTTAATAGCAAATTGCTATAATTCAACAATTTATTTTTTAAAATGTAAAATATGATTGATTTTATCTTTATTGATTTATTATTTTGTATTGCAGATAATCCTCCTTTTTTGGGGTTAAAAAAAGAACAAAAACCTCTCTAAATTCCTTTTTAAGAAAGCAACACTATAAATATTTTAATACATTTGTTTAAAACATATTCTGAATGAACTTTGAGCAGATCAACTTACATCTTGAGGCTTACAAGGAACACAACCAGATCCTGGATGCCGCCAGATTTCTAATCCATTCTTTTGACCTGGAACATGAAAACTTTGCCGGCTTTGGATTCCGGGAAGAACTTTCGCCCACTTCCATGCTTTTAACGGCAGAAGGGATATTAGGCGGCCCTCAAACCGTAATGATTCCAAAGAATTTATTTGATTTTGATCTTAGCCTTGTCCTGAATATGATTGCCCATGAAATGCTTCATGTACGTCAGAAAGCCCCCGGGCAGGTTATCGAAGATAAAAATGAGCGGGAATTCCAGGCGTATTCTGAAATGCTGTTCCATAAAGTATTTCCACGGATCCCGGAATTATCAGATCATTATAAGAAATTCTTCGGAGGCCAGGCATTGGAATACTACAGAAGAATGGGTGAAGGGTCTGAACTTCAGAAAAAATATGAAGCACAGAAATCAGAAGTAGAACATTTAATTAATTCATTACCATGACGATAAAACCGGAAATATCCTGGTCAGACTTTGAAAAAATAGACATCCGATGCGGAACAATCATTTCTGTAAACGATTTTGAAAAAGCTAGAAATCCCTCTTACCAGCTGGAAATAGATTTCGGGGATCTTGGTATTAAAAAATCTTCAGCACAGATCACTTCCCTCTACGGAAAAGGAGAGCTGATAGGAAAGCAGGTAATGGCCGTGGTAAATTTTCCCAGAAAACAGATCGCCAATTTTTTCAGCGAGTGTCTTGTGATGGGAGTTTATGGTGAAGACAAAAAGGATGTTACCCTTTTAACCCCTTCCCTGCCTGTAAAGAACGGTATGCCAGTAGGATAAAAACATCAACACATATGATACAGCACATTCCACTAGAAAAGATCTTATTTCTTGATATTGAAACAGTTCCGGGCTCAGGATCCTGGGACGAACTGTCTGAAGCCGAACAGAAACTCTGGGATAAAAAAACAAGGTTTCAACGAAAGGAAGATGTAACTGCTGAAGAATTTTATGACCGGGCAGGTATCATGGCCGAGTTCGGAAAGATCATCTGCATCACCATCGGAATGGTAGAAAAGAATGAAACTTTAAAAATTAAGAGCTTTTCCGGTCACGATGAGAAAAAACTGCTTCAGGAATTCGGAGAAATTTTCAACAGCCCGAGACTGAATAATGTAATTCTCTGTGCCCACAACGGGAAGGAATTTGATTTTCCATGGATTGCAAGACGGTATCTGATCAATGGAATACAGCCTCCGGTTCCTTTCCAGATGTTCGGGAAAAAGCCCTGGGAGATTCCCCATATTGATACCATGGAGCTCTGGAAATTCGGGGATTATAAAAGTTTTGTTTCCCTTGAATTACTGGCTCATGTGTTCGGAATCCCCACTCCCAAAGATGATATAGACGGCTCAATGGTTTCATCAATCTACTACATAGAAAAAGACTTGCAGCGAATAGTTGACTATTGTGAAAAAGATGTCTTAACTTTGGCAAATGTTTTCCGGCGTATGCGTCAGGAAGATTTGTTGAAAAGGAATATCAATCTAGATTAAAAAATGAAATTTACAGACGATCAAATTGCTGACATTGGTGAGGAAATCATTAAGGTTTTAAAATCCGTTTACGACCCGGAAATCCCGGTTGACATTTACGAATTGGGCCTTATCTATGATGTCCAGATCTCCGAAGACGGCGATGTAAAAATTATAATGACCCTTACTACCCCGAACTGTCCGGTTGCAGAATCCCTGCCGCAGGAGGTCAAGGATAAGGTAGGAGATGTGGAAGGCGTAAAAAGTGTAGATTTAGAGCTTACTTTTGAGCCTAGCTGGAATAAGGATATGATGAGCGAAGAAGCGAAGTTTGAACTGGGAATGCTTTAAAACCTAAGGGGTGAAACTAATCCGGACTTTAGCTTTGGTAATCGCTTATAAAATAATGGCTCAGATTTACAATCTGAGCTTTTTTTATGACTTGTTTTTAATTGATTGCGCCTATTAATAGAATTCCCGTTTTTTTAATGCTCCGTCTTTATATGTTTCAGTATATATCAGTTTCCCTTTTTTTCTTGTCTCTATTATTGGTTCTCCTGTTTCTTCATTGTATTCCTGAGATAATTTATAAAAATTCCATTTTCCTGTAGGCAAACCGTTTTTATATTCAGCTTCAAGATAAGTATACGAATCTGTAAATTCAGGGTATTTTTTTAAATCTATATAATCATTTGACTTAAATTCTACCCATTTCCCCTCTTTCGTGTGATTTTTCACTGTACCTTGTTCTTCTTCATTTTGATAAGAACCGTCATGATCATAATACACGGAAAATTTTCCGGAAGGAAGAATCTGGTATTTACTTAAAGGCTTTAGCTTAAAAGGACTTTCGGTAAATTCATAGTCCTGTAAGGAAATGATATAATTTTTATCAATGTTAAATAAGGTATAGTTGGCAAACCCCATTTCTCCCTGGTGATTCAGGTATATTCTTTTCATATCAATAAGATGGTTATTCTTCATTGAAACTAAATAGATCTTTTCAATAAACGGGTCGGCGTAACGAACGGTATTGAATACACCAATAAAGTACAATGAGTATTCTCCGTAACACAGAAAGTCAGATGCTATTTTGATCCGGTCAACTTTTTCATTAACATTTTTGCTGAATGGCAGGAAAACATTGTATTCTTCAGGAAGCAATAAAAGGTCTTTTTTTATATCCATATCAAATTTCAATGAGTCAATTTCTTTCAATTTACTTTGGTCCTGTATGGCAGCCAGAACTGAATCAACAGTTTTTAGCCTTGAAATATCTCCATAGCCGAAGGGCAGCGTTATACAATCTGCTTTATTGGTATTGAAAAGTGTTCTTTTTTCTGCTGAATATGCTTCTGTTTTTATTGTTTTATTCTCATTTGCTACCTGAGACTTACCCAAACAAGAAATAATGAAAAATAAGGCAAAAAAGCAGGCTCTGTTAATGTTACGCATAAATATCTGGTATTTGAGCAAAACCGTGAACATGCAAATGGTTATTGTGTCTCGGAGTGGCTGTATGGGTTGTATGAGGTAACCGTGTACTGGCATTGTCTGCAGTACTGGCATTTGCGGTATTGGAAAAGTTCTCTGAGCGCCCTAATAAAAATCCAAAATCATAGAGAATATTTCGGAGAATGACTGCATTATCATAATCAAAATTCGCTGCCGTAAGGATCGTATTGACTCCATCCTGTTGTGTCGTCAGCAAATTAAGATCCCCTGCCTCTCCATTTACGTGCTCTGCGCTGGGATAACATGATGCATCAGAATAAGAAAACCCCTGGGAAACAATATAATGATTGTGTCCTTCCTGCCTGAATTGGGCTAACGATCCCAGAAAACCGGCAAATAAATCCGGCTGAATGCTTCTTCTCCTTGTATGCTGGAATCCATACCGGATAATGACCCCGTTTTGATTATAATTGAATGCTTCAAAAATCTGTGGTCCTACTCCTGCATTTCCTAAAATATCCATATTCACCAGCTCTACATTTCCCTGTTGGTTAGCATACCATTTATCGGTGGCCCCGTCACCGAGGGTTCCATTGGAATACACCAATAGCTGATGGGCATCAATATTCTCTCCGGCAGCTCTGTTTGCGGTGTAATCTATTGTTTGCAAAAGAGTTCCTCTCTGGGCAAGCGGCGGAATGGTATTGACTCTTCTTTTTCTGGTTACAGTTTCTTTAATTCTGGAACAGATCCTGTGTTCATTATCATTCTGGTCATAGTAGAAAAAAACAACTTCAGTAGAATGGTTATTCAGCACTTTCTGAATCCTTCTTCTTCTTTCCGGATTTGTACTGATTACCGCTAAGGTATTGTAAGCATTACTGCCATGATGAATGTTATATATATTTTTACCGACTACCCTGAATCTTGCAGTATCATTTAAGAAAATACCGGCTCCGTTTACTTCCTGCTGTTCGTCTTTATAAGCACATGGATTATTGTCTGTTCTTTCTACTGCTACTTCCAGATTGATGCTGCCCTCTGCCAGTCTTCTGGTCCATTCATCAAAAACAGCTCTTCCATCAGGTCTGAGTTGAAGTTTAATAATAGCTTTATTGATATGGTCAGCCTGCAAATTAGTATAATGGCCATGGCTGCCGTCTTTGTTGTTCAGGGCATCAAAATTTCCTACCTGTACCGTAAACAATCTCTGTGCTTCATACCGGTCAGGAGATACAAAACGCATGAGTTGTAAGGTATCCGTATTTTCTGTCATGGTATTGGCGGAAGGTCTTATGACGGCATCTATGCTCAGGGTGGCCATATTGCTGGTTTCTATGATGAGATAGACCGTTTTTCCCAATATGGAATCATATGGAATTTCCTGATTCTGGTGATCCCGCTGCACGTGGGCAGAATCAATTTTTGTGAAACTTACCCTTGTTCCATTGTCAGTTGTCACTTTTTTGGCAAAATAAACGTCACTGATGCGCTGTAATGAGTCATCGGGAGTATCCGGAGCCAACGGACTATTTAAGGTTTGAGTTTGTCCGGAATCTGTTATGGTAATACGTGTTGCCATCTTAAGATTTTTCTTTTTTAATATGATTTTTGCTATTTCCTGACGAGAATTATCGCAATTTTATTTTGATTCAACCGGTGCTGCATTTCTTCAATCCATCCTGTTATTTTAAAGTTCTTCATGGCTTATTTCTTTTATATGGTAGATGATTTTCTTTTGGTAGTTTTCTCCCAGGGAAAATTCTATGGTAAGTTTATGCTCCAGAACCTGTTTGGTTTCAAAATCCAATAACATCTGTCCTTTGTATTTGTCCAGTTTGGGAACATCTGCTTCTCTATAAGCAATTTCCTTTCTTCGCATCTCTCCATAAAACATCTCCCAGTTTTTATCCGAGGGGATGTGACCGGTATACTGTAACAGCAATAATTCATCATCATAACGCATAGCCTCGGTTTGTATACTTTCATCTATATCTATTACGGTGTTGGTCATAAAATTACGGTATCGTACACTATGCTTTACCTCGTTTTCCTGCTCATATCTCCCATAAAATTTATGAAGGATCATCCCAAAATGATTATTTCTTAAAAAATCTCTACAGACTAAATTTTCCTTTTGGTAAAATGTCTTTAAAAACTTATAAAAATCTTCTGCCTGCCTGCCAACAAAGGACCGGGAAAGTTTTTCTACTGTCTTTTCTAGTTTATCCTGGAGAACCGACAATCCCTGTAAGTTTTTTAACTTTCCATATTCATCCGTTATAAGTACCACATCATTATTGATCGCTGCAATTTGATCTAAAAAATCCTTTTCGGACAGTGAAAGTTCTTTATCCCGGTGAACTCTGTCAAAAATTTCGATATGATATTCAAATGTTCCTGTTTCTAAAAACTTCAGAGTGACATGAAAATTTTTGTTGAGCTCACTTCTATGGGTTTGCCCATTGACCGTTGTATATTCGTTATAGGTATAGCGGTAGAATTTTTTTCCTTCGTGAAGGTTTAATTTAACGTCTATAGGAAATACCGGCTCCATAATTTTTACGCACTATTTTTTACTTAAATACTACTTTTCCACCGGCAGAAATCCACTGGCTTTTTTTGTTCCATGATCCATCACAATCCTGTTGCATCTGTTTTACTATTTTTACTTTTTTCAGATCGATAATGGCACAGGTATAGTTTTCATGCAGGGTACTGTCTTTATCACTTTCATGTACATAATCTTTGATGACGGCATCCACAACTACATAATTTGCATTAGGAGATAACCTGGAAAAGAGCTCACTTCCGGTGCCATTGTATTCATTTCCTTTACCTACTTTTATACGTTTCTTTTTCTTGATGATATAGAGATTATACCACAGTTTAGTATCGCTGTTATAGGAAGCATAGTATAATGATAAAGTATCATTTAAAGCTATGACGGTATCTTTCTTTACTGTTTTATTCTGTACATAATGACTTTGGCGGTGAACTGTGTTTCCGCATGTAATACAAATGATTAAAATCATTACGATGGATGTAATTTTTTTCATGACAGGTTGGAATTTTTTTTCATTTTTTCATACCGTTTATCCATATCGGTCCCTCTTCTTGCATCACCATAATCATCAAGAATTTCCTGCTCATATTTACCGTGCATATCTCCCCAGTCACCAGGATTTCTTGATATTTTTTCTAATTTTTCGCCTTCTTTTTTAGTTTTATTTTGTTTGGCCGTATCTGCATCTTTTTTAGCAAAAAACCGGCCTAATGCCGCTCCGAAATCGTCTTTTACAAATCCCGGCCTGTTAATGTGATGATCCAGTACGGTAGCTTTACCTAATTTTGACTGCAAATAGTCTGACAATTTATATGAATAGCCTGTAGGAGTTAAAGGAAGTACTTCCTCTTTTAATCGCTTGATAAAATCCAGCACCTGCTTTTCCTGAAATGTCTTATCAATAACGGCATTTACAATGGGCTGCAGAGGTTTACATTCCACTGTTTTTCCGAATAAAGATTCTTTACAGTTTTCTCTGATTTTATTTGATAAGGTATTTCCTGTAATTTTTTCCGCTTTGGAATTCGAAGGATCTTTATAATACAGAATTCCTGAATCAACCGTCCATCCGCATGATACAAATAACTCGTCATATTTTTCAGGATACTGCGCTTTAAATTCTTCAACCTGTGTTGTAAATTCTCCTTTTCCTGTATGATCCACTGTTTTCTGCATGGCTCCGGCAGTTAATATCATCTGTTCACCGGAGAGGTCCCAGTCATAGGACTGTACAGAATCCAATTTACCTTCATTTTCAGACATTCCTATCAAGATAGCCTTTTCTTCAGTGGTGATTTTTTTGTCTGCAATCAGCGTATCCCAATCAGCATAATTTTCAAGTTTTTTCGATCCCCAGTAGGCGGGTCCGTATCTTTTGCTGTACCGGGTACAGGTTATATCATAATTGTTTCCACAATTACAGTATCTGATCTCAAACCTCTCATTGTCTTTATTTAAAAACTCATGCGTCTCATCCGGAAACTTCACTTCATCCTCTGTCCCTGTTACTTCAGCTTTGAAATATAAGAAGGCATTCCTGTCATCTCTTTTATTAAATTTATCTATAAGCTTTTTTAAATCTTCATCACTTTTGGGACGCAACGTTATTTCTTTTGCATATACCAGTTTTCCGTCGATCGTGAACTCTATTTTATTTTTCTCTGTCTCACCATCCAAAAACTTGACAGGATTTTCATAGATGTTTTCCGTATTTTTCAATTTATTCTCATGAATCTCCACAGAGAGTTTTCCACTGGCTCCCTGACATTCTGCGACAACCCATACTTTTTTTTTAATGGTGGCGCTGTTTATTTTTTCAAAATCAAAATCCGGGCTGCCATCAGCTTTTTTTGCCTGCACTTCTTCTTCCCATGTAATTTTTACCTCATCTTTTGCTTTTAATTTTACAGAATCTTCTTTATCGGCCTGGATGTTTCTTCTTCCTTTTTTTTCATACTTCTTTTTGACGTCAGATACCAGACCGCCACTTTTTACGGGATAAGTTTCTTCTTTCTTTTCCCAGGTCATTTTAGGAACCTGTTTCGCAAAATATATTTTCACCACATTCACCTCATGATCTACCTGGTGCGGCATATCAAAAGACTTCTGATTGGGGTTTACAGCATAATCATCTTTTTGTTGTACTTCACTCATGACGTTTTATTTTGAGCCCATTAGTAAAAATCATTTGAATTTTCTTTCCAAATCTTTAATAGTTTTTAAAAATCTTTACCAGCAAAATTTATCTGATACTGCATATTCTGTACATTGATCAACCCTTTTGAGTTTGCCACCTACAACTTGATTTCTATAAAGTTTTCTTTCGCCAGCATCACTCATTCCTGTTATCAGATACTTCCCGGTCTTATCCCATCCGTAGAATGCGGCTTTATCGAAAAAATCCGGTACAAATATAAATTTGCTTTCTTTTTCAGACCATTTATAAAATTGGTACATATCATTGTCTTTCATAGAACTTGAGAGATCCAGAATAAGAAGATCTTCATATCCATCATTATCCATATCTGCTATCGTTATAAAATTATAATTTTCATTACGGAAAATCATTTTTTTCTTAGTTACAAAATCATTTTCTTTAAAACCCTTATTTTTATAATAATCATAAGTATTATCATATGAATCCTTGTTTATAGCTTGCCAATGCTGAAGCTCAATAGTTCCTTCTATACATTCGTACGCAGACTTAGGTAAAACGTTATCTGTATTTTCTATTTCAGCAACAGTATAATTTTTTTCTCTTAATAATCTTTCAGACTTAGAGAGCTGCAATCTAATGTCTATCTTTTTGTTATTAACTTCTAGCGGAATCTCTACTACATATGTCGACGGAATATTCAATATAACTGTATTTTTTTGTATATCCTGCTTCCTGGAAAACGTCAGTATTTTACTATCTATCTCTGTAGAATCAATTTTTGCTATATTCCCTTTGTCCGAGATTCTATTAGATGTATGTCTAACGCAGGAAATCAATAGTATTAGTATTAAAACATAATTTTTCATCTGTTTTGCATATGTTAAATACTTGCATTTTTACAGTAATCTTGTTCTTGTCCTTCATAATGCTGTATTATTTTAAATCCATTAGTAAAAATCATTTGAATTTTTATATTTTGTTTCCAGGTCTTTAATAACTTTCAATTTTAATTTTGAGGGTAAATCTTTTAATGTAATGTTCAGATTATCATTGATTTTGCATTTTCCATCTTCTCCACAATAGTATTTTATATGATGCAGATACTTTTTATGCTTATAAAATATAATATATGAGACCTTTGTATCATTATCCAAATTCCCGCAATACGTAAAAGGTATTAAGATCGCCTGACGTTTATCTATTGTAAAATTGGATATATTATTGGGGTTTAAATTAATTAACCCGGATTGTGCGTTCGGATAATTATACAGTACACTGTCCCTGTAATTTTTATTTTTAACATTGGCGCTGATAATGGTTACAGCACCATCAAATCTTTCTTTTTCAGAGTTGCAGGGGTTAATTACTTTTACTGTAAGCTTATTGGATATGATTCCATCCTTAAAATCCTTATTGATCGTCAATGAATCCTGATAATATACTTTCAAGCTGTCATGAACAGGCTTTTGCCCGAACAAAGCAATAAAGAAAAATAATATCAAACTAGTAACTAAGCTTTTCATTTTTTGTATAGTAAATAGGTAATTCATCATCTTCAGGTTTTTTAGTATATTCTATTGGGTACATAGAGGAGGTTCTATTGGCAAAAGTTCCCACGCAAACTTTGTTTCCCTGGTTTCCTCCAAGATAATATATAGTCTTACCATCGCTACTTTTTCCAACAGCCATGCTTACATGGTGCTTATTTGATAAAACACATATTGAACCTAGTAATGGCTGATTACCCGCTATAAGTTTGCCCCATACCGGATCATCAAATTCTTCTTTTTCCAGCCCCTTTTTATCGGTTGGATTTTTCTTAAAACCAGCTCTATATCTGGTATTTTCATGTCCATATGAATAGGCACCGGGATCTAATTGGGCAGAATATCCGCTGTTTTTTAAACACCACCCCACAAATGAGGCACACCAGGAACTATTGCCGGTATCAGCACATGCCGTAGGTTTATTCTGTCGGTTTATTGCATGGTATTCATCTACTATTTTTTTACAATGTGTGGCTTCTGAAACGCCAAGCTCCTGTTCCTCACGAGCCTTAACAATCCAGGGCTGTTCAAAATATTTTATTTTAAAATAGTTGCCACCATTATTTAAAAAGGTGTTTTTCAGACCACCGCTTCCTTCTTTGCCAAGATATTCAATTTTGGGTTCATCAGAAGTTACCTCAATATATACTGATGCTTCTTTGTCAGGGCTCGCTGCTATAAGTTTTGCTAAATCATATGATAAATCATCAGCACGTTGATTAAGCATCAGCCTGAGCACGGCTTTATTCTTAAACTGATTTGAATTTTCTATTGCCGGATCATTGGCAAAATTATCAACCTCTATTTCAAATTCATTTTTTGCTTTTATACCTGCATATTTTGAAGCATCTGTAACTTTTTCTACATCTTTTAAATCAATTAGACTTACCTCGGTGTTTACATCTGATAAAACTTTGCTTTTACCGCTTTTAACCTTAACTTTTATTTTTTTTCCCGAAAGGCCTTCTGTTTCAACCACTAAAGCCACCTGATAACTTAATCCTCTTTCTGATATTTTTTCTGCAGATACTTTCGTTGTGTCTACCTTTTTTTTAACGGTAACTTTCTTACCCAGTTTTTTGTTGTAAACTTCTTCTTCCTTTTCAACCGGCGCCCCTTTCTCTGAAATCCATTTAACAAAATAGGCGTCAATAATTTTAGGCACATCATTGTTCTGAATTTCAGTCTTTATACTCTCTGCTTTCGGTATAGGCGACGGTGAGGCAGAATTAAATTCAGGATCGCAATTGATAAAAGACTCTTTTACCAAAACCTTTTGTTCCTGTATAATAGAGGTTCCCGGATTTTGCCAGGGGCTTAACTTTATAACGCTCATACATGGTGGGGGAGACATATTTCTTGCAGGCCATTTGGGATGACCACAGGTTCCTTTAAACTGAAGGTTCACCATGTTATTACCATCACCTATTGTTGCAAATGGCTGATCCTGAAGCTTTATTTCGTTAGAGGTAACTTTCAGTTCCCCGGGTGACTGAGCATAGGGGCATTTCAGCTTTGCTCCATGCATTACCTGTTCTCTTTTTTCTACAGGAGAATCTTCGCTGGATTTCTTTTGCTGCTCTGCTCTTTTTTGGTTAAGCTTTTGATCGTGCGCTGAAGTATTTTGATCTTCCATGTGTTAGTTTTTTGGATTGGATTCAATTGCAAGGCTGGAATCATATTCGCAGGCAATGAAATTTACTTTCATCACCATAGCAGATTTAGCCTTTACTTACTTTAACGTCTTTTCCTCCCTGGAATACGGCCAATGATGTTCCTCTCAGTTTTAAATCTCCTTTAGAGGTCTGTATATCGGCTTCCCCGGAAATACTTTTAAACTTATTACCCGTGCTTTCCGTCTGATCCTGTTTAACAGTAATTATTTTATTTTCAGAAGTTTGTATATATCTCTTTGTTATAGACTCAGTATGATCATTTCCAATGTTTATGGTGCTGTCCTGCCCAATCTTAGTGGTCATATTCCTTCCTACGGAAATATGCATATCTTCACCTGCCGTAAAGGTCATATTCTTCGGTGCGGTAACATGGATATTTCCCTGACCATCCATAAAATAAGTATTTCCGCTTGGGTCTTTAATGGTTACACTTTTTTCCGCATCATTCATTAAAACCTTAATTCCACTTCTGGTCTGTATAGATTTCAAATGATTGTCCACACCTCCGCCCAGGCCTACCTGGCCATGAAACATTCCTCCCATTGCAAATGGAAAATCGGGATTGTGGTATTCAAATCCCACCATGACCTGATCCCCAATTTCAGGAACTGCTACAAATCCCCGGTTTTGGGTAACAGCATCCGTACCTCCTGCATCAGGGCTCATCATCCTGATAAAGTGGGTGGTATCATTTAGCTGCCAGTCAAACCGGACCTGTATTCTACCCTGATTCAATGGATCTACATTAGATATAACTGTGGCTACCTGCGGCTCTGCTTTAGGCATTTCAAAATCAGGTTTTGGCATAAATCCAGTTCCTTCAGCAATAGCTTCAAAACTTCCTGTATAATATCCTCTTGCATTAACTTCATGACTCACCTCTGTGATCATAAGGGTTGTAAAATGTGAGGTTTCATTGCTGTCCGTCTTTCTCATAGCCAAATCTGCAACACAGCCAATATACAGGAATGGAACTGTCGTGTGTCCTGTAACGGTAAAAACCTCTACTGCTTTACTTCCCCTTGCACTTTTCTGGGAATCATCCACATCGCGAAACATATTGGCATTAATGGGAGTAGGGGTTAATGACCGGGTAGTAAAAATAGTATCATTCAGTTGATAAGCTTTGGAAGATAATTCTCCTACATGTTTTACAGGATCGTCAGCACCGATCATTTTAGTATGGCTGCTGCTGTTATAGCCAAAGTATTCCGGTTTGGTGTGAACGGCCTTTAGCTCAACATTCACATCAGTTACATTGCTACCATATATTAACTGGATAGGTTTCTCAGAAGCGGGGAGTTTCCCGAAATGAAGAATTTCTCCGTCATAATAAAACTGTTCTCCGTAGGCCTCTGCAATTCTTGTAAGATAGTTGTAGTGGGTTTCGTTGTATTGTGAGCTGTAACTGATATAGCTTTTATTCTGGGTATCTATCCTGAAATCAAATTTATTTGACCCTAATGTCTCATTGATAATACGGTTGGCAATAATATTTGTATTCACCTCCTGGCCTCCCCCGAAACTTTGGGTATGTGGAGCGGAATCCATCAGGATGGTGGGGCTTTTCCCTTTTAGAATAATATTTCCCAGACTCATTTTTTCCTGACTGAATGCCACTTTGGTAATAAGACCCACAAATGTTCTCTCAGGACTATCATTTTCAGCATCCTTATATTTAAAAACAATGGTTATTCTTTTTCCTAAAAATTTCTGGGCCTGTTCAAGGTTGTGATTTTGTGCTTCCCCTAAAGAGTCATGAGCCAATACCAGTTCAAAATCATGGTGCTTTCTTGCACTCTGCTGTAAACGAAAGTGTTTGAAGTGATTGATAACCTTGCCCTCAATCACAATTTCCAGTTTCACCACACGGTTAATACCCGAAATATGGTTTTCTGAAATCTTATTAGAATTTGAGGTATTTTTCATAATATTTTGGGTGTGTTTTTATATTATGTCACCTAAGTTAGATAAAAAATTGAACGCTAAATATATAATTTTATTAAAATCTGAATAATTGTAGTAAAACTACGATTCATTAAAAAGCGCTTTGACGTGCTTTGGGTTTATATTTTTGAGGTGAACTTTTAGCTTCATGTAATCAGTGGTTTAGATCTTTTTTCTCATTCTGCTCCAACACTGATTTTAAAACATATTTTTCCAAAGCCTGTAGATAATGTATAAAATGATATCAAAAAATCCGCCTCAGCTGTGAGGCGGATTTTTGATCCTGAGATATTCTGTTTAAACAGCTAAAAGAATAAAAAATTATTTTCTGAGAACTATGATTATTTATCTGAAAATAGCTTTCAGTCTTTAGCTCTCCTTCGCAATTTCTTTCCCTTCCCTCCTGCTCCATTCGCTCCACGAACCTACATAGAGGTCAGGAATCGGGAAACCTGCATAATCCAAGGCTAAAATAGTATGGCAGGCAGTAACTCCTGATCCGCAATGGATGATCAGATGCTGAGGTTTATCTTTTAAAATCTGTATATATTTTTCTTTTAAAATTTCGGGTTTCAGGAAGTTTCCGTTTTCATCCAGATTTTCTGAAAAAGGAATATTGATGGCTCCCGGAATATGTCCGGCCACGAGATCAATCGGCTCAGATTCACCTCTGTAGCGGTAAGCATCTCTTACATCAACAACCGTCGAAGAATGGTTTATCAGCTCATTTTCAACATCTTCCAATGTCTTAACAGGAAGAAGCCAACCTTCTGTTTTAATTAGATCTGCTTTTTTAAAGATTTCTTCGCCGGCTGAAAATTCTATTCCCTCTTTTTCAGCAGACTGAATTCCGCCATCCAAAACCTGAACATTCTGAAATCCAAATGATCTCAGCATCCACCAGGCTCTTGCAGCGGCATTAGCTCCGTTTTTATCATCATAGATAACCACATGCGAATCTTCAGCAATCCCTAATCCCTCAAGTGTTTCTACAAATCTTTCAATTCCCGGCAGAGGATGTCTTCCTCCAAAGGCAGCATTGTCCCCGATTTCTGCCAGATCTTTATCCAAATCTATAAAACGAGCACCCTTAATGTGCTTTTCAAGGTAGGTTTGATACATATTTTTCCCAGCTCTGGCATCAAGAATGATGAGGTTAGGGTTCTGGAAAATATCTTTTAATTCTGATGGTGAAATAATGGGTGACATGGTGTTAATATTTGAGATTAAATAATAGGTTTTGGCTAAAGCCAGATTGATTTTTTAATATAACAGAGCGGGTTAAAACCCGCTCCTATTGATTTTTTACGCAGATTACCAGAATATATAGTTATTTCTTTCCAAAACTTATATGTATCTGACTGATTGCGTGAGAATATTAATTAAAAATGAAAAATATCCTTTGCTTTATTGTAAGAACTTTCAAAATTCAGAAGGTTCAGTTTATGAGCTGCTTTTTCTACACTCATAAAATTGATCACCTGTTCTGTCGGCATATTTCCTACAAGATCGTCTTTTGCCATGGGGCATCCGCCGATTCCTTTAATCGCGCTGTCGAATCTTCTGCAGCCCTTGTCGTAAGCCGCTTTCAGTTTTGAATAAGAATCTTCGTAACGGTTATGAAAATGTCCTCCGAAGTTAATTTCCGAATATTTTGACGGAATTTTTTCAAATAAAAGAGCAATGGTTTCAGGAGTGGCAACGCCTGTAGTATCGGAAAGCAGAATGTCTTTAATTCCTATTTCTGAAAATCGTTTTGCCCAGAAATCCACATCCTCCCATTTCCACATTTCACCATAAGGATTTCCGAAAGCCATAGAAAAATAGATATTCAGCTGTTTTCTTTCGCTTTTAACCAGTTCAAGCATTCTGATGACTTCTGCAAAAGCTTCTTCCTGATTCTTATTGGTATTCCTGTGCTGAAATGTTTCCGAAATAGAGAACGGAAAGCCCAGAATATCTACCGACTGATGCTTCAGTGCTTTTTCGGCACCTCTATAATTCCCGATGATGGCAGAGACTTTTGTATCGGATAGAGATTTATCAATATTTTCAGCAACCTCATCAGAGTCGGCCATCTGCGGAATTGCTTTCGGAGAAACAAAACTCAGACAGTCCAGTACATCGAACCCAACTTCCATCAGGGAATTGATGTAATCTATTTTTTTACTGGTCGGGATAAATTCACCCCAACCCTGCATGGCATCTCTAGGACATTCTGTTAGAAACATTTTTACTTTTTGATTTTCTCAAATATAATAAAACTATACTATTCTGTACAGGCTTTATACAAAGCTAATATTATTTTGATTTTCAAAGTTTTATATCTGATTTAAAATTTCGATAACTGATATACATCTCCGGATCCGGTATTCAGGAATGAAATCTGAGGTTTTATAAAGACAATAAGAGATCTATACCAATGATTTCACAATGGTTATCAGGCTCATTATAATAACCACTACCCCTACAACAGCAAACATTTTTTTGGCCGGCAGCCGTGAAGCAAACATCGCTGAAAAAGGAGCGGTAAAAACACCTCCCAGAAGAAGTCCGAGCACAATATTCCAGTGATGAATTCCAATGGTAAAAATGAACGTCACGGCACTTACAATGGTCAGTAAAAATTTGGCCATCGTTGAGCTTCCCACTACATACCTCGGTGTTCTGCCTTCTTTAATTAGAGTTCCGGTAACGAGCGGTCCCCATCCTCCTCCGGCAAAAGAATCGATGAAACCGCCTGCCAGACCCAATATTCTGAGATTGGTCTTTCTTTTACGAAGCCTGTTTTCCAATCTTTCTTTTCCTTTAAAGGCATTCCTAAGAATGTTGATCCCTAAATAAAGAGTATAGCATGCAATGACCGGCTTTACAATATGGGCATAATATTCCCCGAAATGCGACAGCGCAAATGCTCCGATAAATGCTCCCACTGCTGCCACAGGAAATAAAACCCACACCATTTTTTTATTGACATTCCCCAGTTTGTAATGGCTTATACTTCCCGCTGCCGAGGTAAATGATTCTGCAGAATGGATGCTTGTACTTACCACAGGTGGCGGAACATTCAGCAGGAGGAGAATGGTTGTACAGATCACGCCATAGCCCATTCCCATTGACCCTGCAACGATTTCAGCAAGGAAACCGGCCAGCAGCATCCAGTAAAAAATATACCCGTCTTTGCTGAGAAAACTTTGGATATCTCCTGCCAGATTAAATTGATAGATAATTAATGCCAATACACCGACAAGTGTCAGCACTCCAATGATTCCCAGATAAATGTTAGCTCTGCGCTGTACTGTTTTGGTAATATTGATCAGTTTTTCCATCTCCAGTTTTGTTTCTCCAGGATGAATTTCCTGCTCTCCCAGATATTCTGTAGTGAGCCTGTTCAGTTCCTGTACTTTATAGGTAAAGTCTCCTTTCAAACGGTTTCTGATATCCTGCATATTATCCAGAAGGCCGTCCATTTCCTTATCCGGAATGGTTTCTGTAAGTATTTCACGGATTCTTTTAGCTATCGTCGGGGATTTTCCATTGGTAGAGACTGCAATTTTAAGATCTCCTTTGCGGACAATTGAGCCCAAGTAAAAATCACACAGATCCGGTTTATCAGCAATATTCACCAGAGTATTATTCTGATGGGCCCTGTCCCGGATCTGTTCTGCCACAAAAATGTCGTTTACTGCAACAATCGCAATATCGGCACTGTTAAAATCATTATCCGTGTAGGACCTTTCGTGAAGGGTAAGATTGGGGTAATTTTGCTTTAAATCTCTAACCTGATCATTAATTTCCCTGGCTACCAGCTTAATACGGGCCCGGGGAGAATTTCCCAGAACTGACTGCAGTTTTTCCAAGGCAATATTTCCGCCTCCAATGATGAGTACAGATAATTCCTCGAGTTTTAAAAATATGGGATATAAGGTATTGCTCATTGTTTCAGAGTTTTAAATCGTAAGTAAACGCTAAATAATAAAGGCCGCCAATCTCCGGGCCTGCCGCATATTGGAGATATCTGCGGTTCAGCAGATTGGTGGCCCCTATTTTCACATTTGCTTTAATTTCAGGGATTCTCCATGTTGCCTGTGCATCAATGGTATAGTAAGCCGGAATATTTCCCGACGCCAGCGGACTTTCCCATAAAAAGCTGTTCTGCCATCTTGCAGCAACGGTAAAACCTATATTTTTGATAATTTCCCGGTTGCCTACACTCAGGTTGACAGCCCATTTGGGTGTATTGAACGCTGTAATAAAAAGGTCTGACGTATTGGTAGAAATCAGATCATTATAGGATACGTTCACATTCACATTATAGTTCTTCACGAGGTTATAGCGGATTCCTAAAGATGTTCCCAGACTTTTGTAAGTGCTGTTGCTGTTGGTATACACCCTGTAACGGTCCTGCTTGCTTCTGTCGAGCATCGCCAAAACAGCGTTGTCGCTTCCGATGGTTTCGTTTTTAGGGACAGCTACTTCTACCTGTCCTAAAAAGCCTTCGTAAACATTGTAGTAAAAATCCCAGTCAATCACCAGTTTGCTGTTAAAAAGTGCTGATTTATATCCTATTTCAAAAGAATTTACCTTTTCTGGCTGTAATTTAGGCAGATTGGCTGCAGTTAAAAGATTTCTGTTTTTTAATGCCGCCTGATTCTGGCTGAGCCCTCCATCCACATCTTTATTTACTGCACTTGTAAACTGATCGATGGAAGCCAGTGTGTAAGAGTTTTCAAGGTAGCCCAGTCCTTCATTCGCCATGGAAAGACCTCCTACTCTTCTTACATTTCCGTTATTCACAAAAGACAAAGCTTCAAATAAGGAAGGAAAGCGGTAACCGTTCTGGAAAGATATCCTGAAGTTATGCTGGTTAACAGGAGAATATACAAGACTTATACGGGGATTGAATTTGGTTTCAAATTCCGGATTTCTGTCTGCACGCAATGCCAGATTCACCTTCAGTTTATCATTGAAAAAAATTTTGGTAAGCTGGGCAAAAGCTCCGTATTTCTGGTAGATCACATTTTTCCCGAAAGTACCGTCAGCCAACGGAATATTTCTTTCTGCGACAGGTCTTCCAAAATCAACGAAATTATTCCCGTCCGGTGTAATGCTGTAAAGACGGTAATCCGCTCCCGCCAGAAGGCTGAATACTTTGACGAACCTGCTGAAATCGTAAGTGATTTCTCCCTGGTAAAAACGGGATCTCTGATCAAGCTTTGCTCCTCCGGTTGCCGGAGCGCCTGCAATTCCCGAATTAGCGGAATCCCAGTTATTAATGCCAATAATTGTATTTTTTAACTGTTCAAAAGCAGCTGTTCCTGGAACGACTCTGTTTTTATCTGCTTCCTGTCTGGCGAGAATAAAGGCATCATTCAGGTTCACGCCGGTATTGAGCCTATCCTGTAAAGCGGACTGAAATATATTTTTCCAGTTGGTATTGGAAAGATTCGTAAGATCAAGATTGTCTGCCAGAGGTTTCAGATTGTAGGAATCTCCTGTATTTTCTATCGACATATAAGCTCTGAATGTCAGCTCTTTACCCGTTAGTTCCACTTTATGATTCTGAACGGTAGCATTCTGCAGCCGGATCTTGTTTCCGCGCTGGAAAGTCCCGTCCAGAAGACCATAACGATAGACGTAGGAAGTTCTCCACTGATCCCCGAAACGGTAATATAATCCGGCATCAAATTTTATATTTTTTACTTCCGGACTTATGAGATCTTTTTCATAATAACCTGTCCTTGACACATTAAACGTCGTTGGCTTTCCATTGTAATTCACTTTTACAGTAGTTCGGTTATTTCTTTCATCACCGTATTTGTTCCAGAGATCTTCAGCAGGATTATTGTTTAAAGAAAAGTTCGGATTGGCAGTGATTAATGAATTGGGATTCTGATCTGTATGGTTGTCCGAGATCCAGTCTATCCCGCTGAAATAGGACCCGTTGATTTTGACTGCAAAGTTTTTATTGATAACCTTCGCAATTCTGAATGCACTTTCTCCTAAAGAAGCTATTTTGTGATTGACATTATCGACATGGTTCACGCCGCCCCTGAAATAAAGACTTACTCCTTCCGAAGTAAACGGATCTTTCGTCTGGAGGCTGGCAAGACCATTAACGGCATTCATTCCATAAAGAGCTGAAGCTGCTCCTGGTGTAATTTCCATAGACTGGATATCCAGTTCCGTAGGGCCAATAGCATTTCCAAGCGGAACACCGAGTGTGGCAGACTGTACATCTACCCCGTCTACCAACTGCATGAAGCGAAAGTTATTCGGAGAATTGAATCCCCTGGAATTGGGAACTTTGAGGGTAAGACTTGAGGTTAAAAGCTGAAGTCCTTTTACATTTTCCAGGGTTTCGTAAAAAGTGGCAGCAGGGCTTTCCCGGATGGTTTTAATATCTATTTTTTCAATGGCAATCGGGGATTTCATGATTTTCTCCGGAACACGGGACGCTGAAACAACCACTTCATTAATGATGGTATTCTGAGGATTCAGGTCTATTGAAATTTTATTGGATGGCGAGAGTATTTCGGTAGTTTGTCCGGCAAATCCGTCTTTGGTAACAACAATTCTGAAGGGAATCTTTACTCTTGTTCTTAATTTAAAGCTTCCATCCTGGCCGGTTGTGGCGGTGTCCTGAGTATTTTCCACCTGGATCTGTACTCCGGCAATCCCTTTCTGAGTATCCGTGTGCTTAATAATTCCACTGACTTCAATAAGCTGCTGCTGAGCCTGTAAAAATCCCGTAAAGAAAAGGGCCAGGAAAGAGATAAGATATAATTTCTGTTTATAATATAGGTGGTTTATGGCTTTCACTTGTAAAAAATTTAGGGTTTAAAAATGATTTATGTGTTGTCTATCAATTAATGAACAGCACATACACATTCGTATCCCTAAAAGATTCCTGTAGTGTTTTCTGGCATTTTTCTGCCTGTAAAGAAGATTGATCATATTTTATGGTAGGGTTTGTAAATAGCGGTAAGAGAAATCTCCGAATGTTTCCTCCGGTTTTCTTTGCTCTGAATAAATCGCGAAAAGTTCATCAAGGGTTTGCAGAATCTCTTCTTCGCCGATGTTTTCTTTAAATTTTGTATTCAGGCGCATTCCCAGTCTGTCTCCACCGATATGAAGGTTATATTTGCCATAAGCCGTTCCCACGAATCCGATTTCGGCATTGGGAGATCTTCCGCAGCCATTGGGGCAGCCTGTCATTCTGATGGTTATATCTTCATTCTGAAGACCGTATTTTTCAAGAAGGGGTTCTATTTTAGTGACTAAAGATGGTAAATAACGCTGAGCCTCTGCCAGTGCCAATGAACAGGTATTCAGTGCCACACAGGCCACAGAGTTTTTGCGCAAAGCACTTGACTCATCCGTATAACCGGAAATTCCTGATTCTTTTAGAAGAGCCTCAATTTCAGCTTTATCATTTTCTGAAATATCGGACAGGATCAGGTTTTGATTACATGTAAAACGGAAAGTCACTTTTCCGGTCTCTGCAATTTTCAAAAGCCCTGATTTTAAAGGATATCCTTCAATATCCAGCACTCTTCCGTGTTCTACAAATAATGTATAAAACCATTTCCCTTCATGGTTTTGTGTCCATCCGTAACGGTCTTTTCTCTGTTTAAATTTAAATTCCCTTGCAGGTTTAAAGCTGAAACCGCATCTTTTCTCTACTTCTGCTCTGTAACCTTCGATGCCAAGTTTATCTATCGTATATTTTAACCTTGATAATTTCCGGTCACTTCTGTTTCCAAAATCGCGCTGTACGGTGATAATTTCATATACAGCTTTCAATACTTTTTCTTCTGTATCTACAAATCCTAAAACGGATGTCAGACGGGCGTAGGTAGATTCATTGCCGTGGGTAGCACCAAGTCCGCCGCCTGCTGCAATATTATACCCTACAATTTTATCATTTTCTATAATGGCAATCAGGCCAATATCATTGATAAAAACATCCACATCATTATTGGGCGGAACCGCAATTCCTATTTTAAGTTTTCTCGGCAGATACCTGTCCTGATACAAAGGATCTTCCTCTTCTTTTCTGTTGATCACCAACTCGTCATCGATCCACAGATCATAGTAAGCTTTGGTTTTCGGGAGGCACATTTCACTGATCTTTCCTGCCAGCTCAAAAGCTTCCTGATGCAGGGGCGATTCGGAAGGGTTGGAAGTACAGGTTACATTCCGGTTCACATCCCCACATGCTGCTATAGAATCCAGATGCTGAAGATTGAAGCTCTGAATAGTCGGCTTTACGTGAGATTTTAAAATCCCGTGCAGCTGGATGGTCTGGCGGGTCGTTATTTTAATGACTCCTGTGGAATGTGCTCCTGCAATGTCATTGAGCCCAACCCATTGTTCCGGCGTCAAAAAACCTCCCGGAAGCCTTAGTCGGATCATGTATGAATACAGCCATTCCAGTTTTTTACTTACTCTTTCTTCGCGTCTGTCCCTGTCATCCTGCTGATACATCCCATGAAACTTGATGAGCGTCTGGTCATCTTCCCTGATAGCTCCTGTGAAATCGTCCAAAAGGCTTTCCTTTAAGGTTCCTCTGAGACCGTTGCTGCCTGTTTTTATCCTTTCTACCGGGGAAAGGTTATTTTTATCTGTCATTGTTATCCATTTATGATTTAATACACATCTTTTACGTATCTCCCGCTAAGTTCCAGCTCTTCAAGATAAGCCTGCGCTTCTTCCAAAGTCTGTTTTCCCTTGTCCTGAAGGATGTTCAGAATTGTTTTCTCTACATCTTTACTCATAGGATCTTTAGCTCCGCATATATATAGGGACGCTCCTCCTTCCAGCCAGTGGTATACTTCCTGGGCTTTCTGCTCCAGCCTGTGCTGTACATATATTTTTTCTGCCGTATCTCTGGAAAAGGCAAGATCAAGATGGGTAAGGGTTCCTGTTTTCAGAAAATCCTGAAGTTCTGCCTGGTAAAGGAAATCTGAGACAAAGTTCCGGTCCCCGAAAAAAAGCCAGTTTCTCCCTTCTGCACCTATAGCATCTCTTTCGTAAAGGAAAGACCTGAAAGGAGCAATCCCGGTTCCCGGCCCGATCATAATAATGTCTTTATCCTGGTTCGGAAGTCTGAAATGTTTGGCCTCCTGAATGTAGAATTCAAGGTCTTCTCCTTCATTAAAAGCGGAAAGAAAGCCACTGCACAGTCCATTTTGCTTTTTATCGCTGATCAGAAACTCAGATTTGGCTACGGTAATATGAATTTCAGTATCGCCATGAGCTTCCAGTGATGATGAAATGGAATATAAACGGGGCGACTGACCTGTTAAAATGCCGATCACCTGTTCAAATTCTGCTGCACTTTTTACAGGATAGATCCGAAGGAGATCAAGAAGGCTTAACCGTACTTCGGGAATATTCTGACCTGTGATTTGGGCGTATTGAGCAACCGTAGATTTAAGGAGATAGCTTATATTCAGATGTTTATACAGCAATTCTTCTGTACTGGCAGTAATTTTTGAGGTTACAATTTGCTTTTGGGCATCAATTCCGGTCAAAGAAATGATTTCATCCACTTCTGTTCTTGGGTTGAAAGCCATCACTCCCAAAGCATCTCCAGGGCTATAGACAAGGGATTCTTCGGTTTCTATTTCGATGTGGTAGGTTTCCTTATCAGATCCGATATCATTCAGGTTAATGATGGATGAAACTTTCCCCTGATATTTTTTTCTTCCCCTGGATGCTTTTGGCGATATTGTACTTTTCTGACTGCTTTCTGCTGTCTTACTGACTACATTTAAGATATGTTCGGCCCAGCTGTGGGATTCCTGCTCATAATCAACATCACATTTTTTTAGAGGAATGATTCGCTGCGCTCCTAATACTTCAAGACGTGAATCCACATCTTCTCCCGTTTTACAGAACAGAGGATAACTACTGTCTCCCAGTGCCAGGACTCCAAATTTCAGGCTGTTGAGGTCCGGATCATTTTCATGAAGATGATCATAAAATTTCTTTGCAAGAATCGGAGGTTCTCCTTCTCCCTGCGTACTGATAATAATAAAGAAAAAGTCTTCTTTCAAAAGATCTTTCGGCTTATACTGGGAAAGATCTGCCAGCTTCACCTGAATGCCTTTTTTCTTGATAATTCCGGCCAGTTCTACTGCCAGTTTTTTGCTGTTCCCTGTTTCAGTACCGTAAGCAAGGGTAATTTTTTTTGCAGAAACAGCTTCGGCATGAGCAGTCGGGGAAGGAATATCCTGTACTGTAACGTAAGAACCTGCAATACCGGCGAGAAAACCACTGGCCCAGACGGCTTCATCTCTGGAGAAGCTGCCGGATATTTCTTTCAAGGCATTTAATTTAGTTTCAGACAGCATATTCAAATATATTTTGAGGGTTTGACACTAAGGTTCCGTTGGTTACAGATTTGAAATAAATCCCTTCCTGTATAGGCTCTTTCAGCCAGGAAAATTCTTCATGCAGGTTCACTACTTTCCCGATAACAACCAATGAAGGTGATACAAAATCCTTTTTTCCCAATTTTTCATGAAAATCTTCGAGAGAAGCGGTGTATACTTTCTGGTAAGGCGTGGTAGCCTGTTCAATAACAGCGATCTTTTTGCCTTCTGTTTTTCCTACTGATAAAAACTGATCTACCAAACCGTCCAGATTTCCTTTAGACATATAAAAAACAAGGGTGTCTTCTGATGCTCCGAGTTCTTTCCAGTAATCACTGCTGAGAATCTCGGTTTTGTAATAAGTCAGGAAACGAACTGACGTGGCGTAGCCTCTTGCTGTTAAAGGCATTCCGGCATAGGCAGCTGCCCCCGAAGCCGCTGTGATTCCCGGAACAATTTCAAATGGAATATTGTGTTGTTTCAAAACTTGGAGCTCGTCCAGAACATTGGAAAAAAAGGAAATATCTCCTCCTTTGAGCCTGACCACAGTTTTTCCCTGTAAAGCATAATCAACGATTAATGTATTGATCCGGGACTGTGGTGTGGAAGCATTTTTACTGCATTCTTTTCCCACATATACAATTTCTGCTTTTTTACCGGCATAACGTTCTATGATTTCGGGACTTACAAGACGGTCACATAAGATCACATCGGCTTTAGCAATGGCTTTTACGGCCTTTACAGTAATCAGATCAGGGTCGCCAGGTCCTGCGCCTACCAGGAAAACCTGTGGCGAATTGTTATTTTGTTTCATTTTAAATCTTTTTATTAGTGACGTCTAGAAGAGCCCTTCAATGGACAGGTACCTTTCGCCTGTATCATAATTTACAGTCAAAATGCTGGATCCGGCAGGTATTTCAGGTAGTTTTTTTGCTACTGCAGCCAAAGCGGCCCCGGTAGAAATTCCAACGAAAAGCCCTTCTTTTTTGGCGGCTTCCTTTGTATATTCAAAAGCTTCGTCTTTACCGATCTGAACAATTTCATCTAAAAGAGCGGTATCAAGAATGGACGGAACAAATCCAGCTCCTAAGCCCTGTAACGGATGGGGCGCCGGAGCTCCTCCACTAAGAACAGGTGAAAGTTCCGGTTCTACAGCAATAACTTTGATATCGGGGAACTGCTGTTTTAGAACTTTTGCAATTCCCGTGATATGGCCGCCGGTTCCCACGCCTGTGATGAGATAATCAAGTCCGTCAGGAAAATCTTTAATAATTTCCTGTGCAGTGGTTTCTACATGCACTTTTACGTTGGCCGGGTTGTCAAACTGTCTCGGGATCCATGAATTCGAGGTCTGCTGAGCCAGCTCTTCTGCCCTTTCAATAGCTCCTTTCATTCCTTTTTCTCTGGGAGTCAGAACGAATTCTGCTCCATATGATTCCATAATTTTGCGGCGTTCCAGACTCATACTTTCAGGCATCACAAGGATGAGTTTATAGTTTTTTACAGCAGCTACCAGAGCGAGCCCTATTCCTGTGTTTCCGCTGGTAGGTTCTATGATAACACTGTCTTTGTTCAAAAGTCCTTTGGCTTCTGCATCCTCGATCATGGATAAAGCAATTCTGTCTTTGATGCTTCCTCCTGGATTGGATTTTTCAAGTTTGATCCAAACCTCGTGTTCTGTACCGAAAAGTTTATTAATTTTTACGACCGGGGTATTTCCGATGGTTTCTAATGTGTTCTGGAACTTCATACCGACTCAAATTTTATGTTGTTTTTTTATATTTTAACCATTAAGAATTTATCATTGCTATATCACAAATGTTAAAGATTCCGGGAGCGGTCCGTTGTCTTTTATCTTTATTTCACTTTTGTTATAGACCAGAGAATTAGGCGGAACATCCTGTGTGATCCAGACATTCCCTCCGATAATACTGTCTCTGCCTATGGTTGTACTGCCTCCTAAAATGGTCGCTCCTGAATAAATAATGACATGGTCTTCAATATTGGGATGCCTTTTTTCGTTGGCCTTATCTTTTGAAACATTCAAAGCGCCTAGGGTTACTCCCTGATACAGCTTCACATGATTCCCGATCCGGGTGGTTTCCCCTATGACGATTCCGGTTCCGTGGTCAATAAAGAAATGTTCTCCAATGACCGCTCCGGGATGAATATCTATTCCTGTTCTGCTGTGGGCATATTCCGATATCACACGAGGCAGGGTTTTCACGTTCTGAATCCACAGCTGATGGGAAATTCTGTAAACATACGCTGCAAAAAATCCCGGATAGGAAAGAAGGATTTCTTCCAGAGATTCCGTAGCAGGATCAAATTCCAGGATGGATTCGGCATCAAGGACCAGTTTATTATAAATATCGGGAAGTACGTTAAAGAAATCTTCGATCTGCTTTTCAGCTAAAACCTCATCCTGCGTGGTACTTTTAACCAAATTCAAGAGAAGTTTACCCAATCGCTCAAACTCGTTCTGAAGATGATCTTCCGTATTTACTTCCTGGCAAAGAAACAAGGTGCCGTAAAGCTCTTTGACAAAATTTTCCATACCTGTTTTATCAAAGAAGCCTCCGGAGCTGCCGTTCTTTTTTTCAAGGACTTTTTTAATAAAATAATCTGAAACTGCCATGATCTACTGAATTATACATGCTGCCACCGTCGCATTGGAGGTTTCATCCACTAAAATGGCTGATCCCGTTTTCTTATTGCTTATAAAATCGTCAAATACTAAAGGCTGCGCTGTACGAATCGTTACTTTTGCTATTTCATTGAGCTTGATTCCTTCATCCGCGCTTTCTTTTTCGAGAGTATTGACATCAATTTTATAGTCCACCTGCTTTACCACAGCCTTCAACTGCCTGCTGTGATGCTGCAAAACATATTTATTTCCAGGCTGAAGACCTTTCTGATCCAGCCAGCACAGTAAAACCTCTATTTCTTTTTCAACTTTGGGAAGTTCTTCTGCCGAGGTGAAGAAATCTCCCCTGCTGATATCGATATCATCTTTAACCTGAATGACGGCCGGCTGCCCTTCAAAAGCTTCCTGAACCTCAGCACCATTGACTTCTATGGATGAAATCTCCGTGATAATCCCGGCGGGAAGAATAGCAATCTTATTTCCTTTCTGAAAACTGCCGCTTACGATTGGTCCTGCATACCCCCTGTAATCATGCAATTCCTCAGTCTGAGGACGGATGACATACTGCACCTGGAAACGGCTTCCGCTATTCTGCTCCTGATCAATCTGTACTTTTTCCAGGTATTCGAGAAGAGAGCTTCCTTTGTACCATCCGGTAACAGCCGACAGGGAAACAATATTGTCTCCTTTCAATGCGGAAATCGGAAAGTAGGTAACATCTTCCAGCCCCAGTTCTTCAGCAATTCCGGAATAGTCTGCTTTTATGGTTTCAAAGACTTCTTCCGAATAGTCTACCATATCCATTTTATTGATGGCAACGGCTACCTTTTTCAGTTTCAGCAATGAAGCGATGATGGAATGTCTTCTTGTCTGCTCAATAACTCCTTTCCGGGCATCGATCAGGATGATCATCAGGTCGGAATTGGAAGCTCCGGTAATCATATTCCGGGTATACTGAACATGTCCCGGAGCATCTGCAATAATAAATTTCCTTCTGGATGTCGAAAAGTACCGGTAGGCGACATCAATGGTGATTCCCTGTTCTCTTTCTGCGCGGAGCCCATCCGTTAAAAGAGCCAGATCCACACCGTCTTCATTTTTGTTTTTAGAATGTTTCTCAAGCACTTCCAGCTGATCCTGTAAAATACTCTTGCTATCGTAAAGCAGTCTTCCGATGAGGGTGCTTTTACCGTCATCTACGCTTCCTGCTGTTATTAATCTTAATATATCCACGATTTTTTATAAATGATGATTGATGAATGATGAGTAATAAGTAATGGGTAATGGGTAATGAGTAATGTGTTATATTCGCTATTGCTCATTACTCATTGTTCATTACTGATTAAAAGTAGCCTCCTTTTTTACGGTCTTCCATTGCGGCTTCGGTCACTCGGTCGTCAATTCTGGTTTCGCCCCTTTCTGAAATTCTGGTGGCGACAATCTCCTCAATGACTTTGTCTACGGTAGCTGCTTCAGATTCTACTGCGGCAGTACAGGTCATATCTCCTACGGTACGGTAGCGGATCCGTTTTTTTGTTACCGTATCACTTTCTTCCAGTACGGCAAATTCTGAATTCGCGATCCACTGTCCGTTGAGGTCCACTACTTCTCTTTCATGCGAGAAGTAAATAGATGGCAGCTCAATTTTCTCTCTTCTGATATAGTTCCATACATCCAGCTCTGTCCAGTTGCTGATCGGGAAAACCCTTACATTTTCTCCTTTATGGATTTTTCCGTTGAAAATATTCCAAAGCTCAGGACGCTGCAGTTTAGGATTCCATTGTCCGAATTCGTCTCTTACAGAAAATATTCTTTCTTTTGCCCTGGCCTTTTCTTCGTCTCTACGTGCGCCTCCGATGCAAGAATCAAATTCAAATTCTTCAATGGTATCCAGTAGTGTAAAGGTCTGCAGCCAGTTACGGCTTGGGAATTTTCCTTTCGGTTCTGTGAGTTTTCTTTCACGAATGGTATCTTCTACCTTTCTTACAATCAGGTCGACATTCAGTTTTGTGGCCAGATCGTCTCTGAAGCTTAAAACTTCCGGAAAATTGTGCCCTGTATCTACATGAACAAATTTGAAAGGAATTTTCCCGTGGGGAAATGCTTTTGCCGAAAGATGAGCCAATACAATACTGTCTTTTCCTCCGCTGAACAGTAAAGCCGGACGCTCAAACTGCCCTGCCACTTCCCTCAGTATATAAATGGATTCCGCTTCTAACTGATCTAAATAATTTAAATGATATAATGACATATTGAATTTTTATTGATGAACATGTAAACCGCATTCTTTTTTATCTGCATCTTCCCACCACCAGCGGCCGGCTCTGAAATCCTCCCCTTCTTTGATCGCTCTTGTACAGGGCTCACATCCGATACTTACAAATCCTTTTTTATGAAGATGATTATATGGTAAGTGGTGATTTTGAACATATTCTGCGACCTGCTGCGTCGTCCAGTGAAGAATGGGATGGAATTTTATGATCTGATGATCCGGATCCCATTCCAATTGTGGCATCTGCCCTCTTCCCGCGGAATGCTCCGAACGCAATCCGGTGATCCATACTTTATATCCCTGAAGTGCCTTTTTGAGAGGAACTACCTTCCTGATATTACAGCAAGCTTTTCTCTGCTCTACGGACTGGTAAAAAGAATCCGGTCCGTTTTCTGAAACAAATTGCTGCAGAGATTCCGGGTCCGGATAATAGGCTTTTATATTTTTTTTAAAGAATGCTCTGGATGAGGTCCATGTCTCGTAGGTCTGCTCAAAAAGTCTACCCGTATCCAGAGTAAAAATATCGATATCAAGATTTTTTATCAGATGAGTGACTACCTGGTCTTCATAACTGAAGCTGGTAGAAAAGATGACTTCTGCAGGAAATTTTTTGGCAAGAACCTCCAAAAAATCATTGGCAAAAACCCCACCAGAGGCGTCTCCAAGTAATTTATCGAATTCTATTTTCAGAGTATTTTCCATTTTGAATTGAAATTAACTTCTGCAAATATATATAAATCCTATTTATCCTACCAAATTAGTAGGATATAAAAATTAAAAAAAAATTCAGCTGTTTTTTATGAAGGAAGTAAGGGTGGCTTCCATCATACTTTTTCTTGTTTTTTCTCTTACAATGATCAGTTCATTCCTTAGATAACAGGTTGCCTCATCTACACAATCGTCACAAGGTTCATAGAAATTTATTGAAATACAAGGAGTTAAGGCAATAGGCCCTTCAAAAATACGATAGATATCAGCCAGCGAGATATCATCAGGCGATTTCAGCAGGTAATATCCTCCGGCAGTCCCCTGCTTACTGTTGACCAACTTGGCTCTTTTCAGCTCAAGAAGGATTTGCTCTAAAAATTTTTTGGAAATATTCTCATCCTGTGCAATGACGGCCGTTGACAAAAATCCCTGATTATAGTTTCTTGCCAATCTAACCATTGCTTTCAAAGCATATTTGCAACGTTTGGACATCATAATTCATGCAAGTTATAACAAATTATTTGATTATCGAAATTGTGGTTCCTGATTAGGAAATGAAATCGTATTCAGAGCCGAAATTATGCTTTAAAACCCAGATTTGAAAAATTTACATTGTATATTTGTTGAAATTTAAAATTCAATGAGCGCAATAGAATTTAACCAGATGTGGAAAGAGAAATTACTGAACCGTTTTCTTGCCTATGTAAAAATATATTCAACCAGCGATGCAGAGAGTGAAACTACACCTTCTACTCCCAGACAATGGGATATTGCAAATTATATTGCTGAAGAATTGAAAACGATAGGTCTGGAAAATGTTTCTATTGATGACAACGGCTATATCATGGGATATGTTCCTTCCAACCTGGATAATGATGACAGACCTACGATCGGTTTTATCTCACACTACGACACGTCTCCGGATTTCAGCGGAGAAAATGTGAAGCCACAGGTCTGGGAAAACTATGACGGTAGTGATCTTCTTTTAAACTCAACTACCGGATTTACATTATCCGCTTCAAAATTTGAAAGCTTAAAAAAATATATCGGTCAAACGCTGATTACTACTGACGGAAATACATTACTTGGAGCTGATGATAAGGCTGGTTGTGCAGAGATTGTAACGGCTGCAGAATATCTTATTGCCCACCCGGAAATTAAACATGGAAGAATTGCGGTAGGATTTACGCCTGATGAAGAGATCGGAAGAGGTGCACACAAATTTGATGTAGCAAAATTCGGTGCTGAATGGGCTTACACAATGGATGGGAGTGAAGTAGGAGAGCTTGAATATGAAAATTTTAATGCTGCAGGTGCTGTGGTAAAAATCCACGGATTAAGTGTTCACCCGGGTTATGCTTACGGAAAAATGGTGAATGCGGCTCTTTTAGCTGCTGAATTTATACAATTGCTTCCGGCCAATGAAACTCCGGCCACGACTAAAGGTTTTGATGGGTTTTATCATTTAATGGACATTACAGCTGATATTTCTGAGGCTAAACTTCAATACATCATTCGTGATCACGACGAAGAAAAATTTGAAGCCAGAAAGAAATTCATGGAGGAAAAAGTGGCTGAATCCAACCAGAAATATGGAGAAGGGACCGCTGAAGTGGAGATTAAAGAACAGTACCGAAACATGAAGCAGCAGTTTGAAGGAAAAATGCACATCATTGACCTGGCTGCCAAAGCAATGAAAGAAGCAGGCATTGAGCCCTTAATCAAAGCAATCAGAGGAGGAACGGACGGAGCACAGCTTTCTTATATGGGACTTCCTTGTCCGAATATTTTTGCAGGAGGAATGAACTTCCACGGACCTTACGAATATGTTGCCCTGGAAAGCATGGAAAAAGCAACCGAAGTAATCATTAATATTGTAAAAGCGTAATCCTGATGAAAAAACTTTCAGCATTAGTACTGATTCTTATTTTTTCTTTCAGCTATGCCCAGGTTTCTGAATTTCAGAAGGCGGACTCACGGTACGAGAGAAAGATCAAGTCTCTGTACAAAAAATATCCGAAGCCTAATGATGAAAGAACTAAACAGGAATGGCTACTTACGGAAGAAAAGATTTCAGCATACAAAAATGCGTTAGAAAAAATTTCTGAGGAGGAAAAGAAAAGTTTTAAGGATGTTCCGCCTCCGGCAGCTCCCAAAATTACAAAGGAAGCCGAATATGAAACCGGAAAAGCCTCTTTTCAAAAACTTTTAAATGAAGCTGTAGACCTTACTTTCCTGAACTTTGCCGTAAATCCTTATAAGATCACTTTGAAATTCACTCTGGATTCTAAAGGAAATGTTTTTAATGCAAGGGTAAAAGGAAATAATGAAGACGTGAATGCTTTTATTGAAGCCGCTTTTTACCGTATCAGGGATAAAGGAAAATGGAAGCCGGCAGAGTCCAATGGGAAACCTGTCCTTTCAGTAGTCAGTCTTCCTTTACAGTTAAATTTCAGTAAAAAATAATTATCAAACCGTTGTGAGAGCAGCGGTTTTTTATTTTAAGAACTTTCAACGCTAAATCTTATCTATCCTATTTCTCTTCCTGATGAAATGATTTCTTTTTTTGGTATATTTACGTAAATACCAGATTACTAACTTTAAACATCAAATTATTATGAGAAACATTAAGAAAATTTCAAGGAAGAATCTTGCAGTGATTCTTGGCGGAGGAGGCAACGGATGCCATATGAGCGGTGATTCTGCTTACTGCTGGACAGACTGTGACTGTACTTTCGGAAAAGCCTGTGAAATGGATGCTGACGGAAATCCGGGAACATGCGTTGCGGTAGGCGGAGGAAATCCAGGTGGCGGAGGCGGAGGCTGCATTCCACCAACCATTTGTGAAGAAGAACCTTTTTAATCCAACCGGCCGGAAGATCTGCTTCCGGTTTTTTTATTTCATTCACCCAAAAACAGATCCTTGTCAAAGCATCTGTGCCGTTCATCAAATAAAGTTTCATAAACACTCTGATCGTTGTTGTTTTGCATCAAATTATTAACAACAATTTATGAAACAGCAGATTTTAGCACTCAGTACTTTTTTATTATGCATTACCTGTTCGGTAGAAACCAAGGCACAACAAACACCGGCTTTCCATATCGGGATCAAGGGCGGCGCCAATTTCACCAAAACTTCAGCGGGATCTTCATCACTGGAAGGAAAGTATGGTTTCGGGTATCATGGTGGAATTATGACCAGAATGGACATCGGAAGGCTTTATGTACAGGGAGAGGCTTTATTCAACAAAAGAAAGACATCATTTGATTCCAAAGACGGAAGTTCTCCGAAACTGACCTGGAACTCAGTAGATGTTCCGATCGTTATCGGGTATAAGCTGATCAACGATAAGGATTTTAATGTAAGAGCGTTTGCCGGAGGTGTTTACAGCTATGCTTTAAAAAATAACCTATCAACCTCTAAAGCATTGCAGGATGGCTTTAAAAATTTTGACAAATCCAATATTGGCATTACGGGAGGTATAGGAATTGACTATAAAAATTTCTCGGCAGATTTGAGGTATGAAACCGGCTTGTCAAGCATCAGTAAGGAGTTTAAATCCAAACCGCACAGCTTTACGCTCGGGATAGGATACTTCTTATTCTAAAAACTTGAATTATCTTTACGTGTTAGAAACTGCGTCCTGCAGTTTCTAATTTTTTATAAATCCACTTTATTTTATCCATGACAAAACCATTTATTTTAAGAAAATATATTTTTGTTACCATTTTCTGGCTGGTGTTTGCTGTTGCGGTGTACGTGAACTTTCAATCGAGCGGCGACCGTGATACGGCCTTCCTTCAAACTGTTGTGCTGGTTGTTGTCTCCTTTCTTTTTACGCATGCACTTACCACAAAACTTCTCCCTAAGGCCCTTAGATTAAAAAAAATGAAGCTGTTCCTTTTTCAAGCTGCTGCTGTCATTCTTCTCCTGAGCTTGATCTATGCCGTCATTTTCACTTATATCGAAGTTGAATCTAAAAACCAGCTTCCCCCAGGCTTCCGGAATCATATTCCTGTTTTATGGAAAGGCTTTTATATGTCTATTCCGGCCTCTTTCCTGATCAACGGATCTGCATGCGGCATCAAGTTTTATCAGGAGCACGGAAAGATAGAACGGGACCATATCCTTCTTCAGCAGGCTCATTTGGAGAATCAGCTGAAACTATTGCAGGACCAGATCAATCCCCATGTGGTCTTCAATATCCTGAATCATATTCATATTTTAATGAAAACCGACACGAAGCTTGCAGATTATTTATTGCTTAAATTTTCGGATATTCTGCGCTACCAGCTCTATCACTGCAGTCAGAACCTGGTCCCGGTGATGCAGGACATTGAACATCTGCAGAACCTGGTAGAAGTGGAAAAGCTGAGGTGGGGCAATGAGCTGGACGTAAAAGCAGAATGGAACATCGAAAGTAAGGGAGCATTCATCGCTCCTCTCCTGCTTGTGCCTCTTGTTGAAAATGCATTTAAATTCGTCTGCAGGCTACCTGGTCAAAGGGGTTATGTAGCGATTTCCTGCCTTGAAAAAGACGGAATTCTTGTGTTTTATGCCGAAAACAGCTACTCGGATGTGGCAAGTTATAAAAAGAAGGAAGGATCCAGCGGTATTGGTCTTCAAAATGTAAAAAAACGTCTGAAACTCCAGTATCCGGATTCCCATGATCTTAAAATTGAATCTGATAATAACGTATACAAAGTAACTTTAACCTTAAAACTGTCGACTGAAAATGAGTAATGTTCCTAAAATGAAGTGCCTGATTATAGATGACGAACCTCTTGCAAGATTTCATATGAAAGAGCTGGCCGGTCAGATTGATTTTTTAACGGTTGAAGGAACCTGTGCCAGCGCTCTGGAAGCCGGTACCGTGGTAAAGGAAAAGGAAATTGATCTTCTTTTCCTTGATATCAATATGCCGTATTTAAGCGGCCTGGAATTCCTGGAACAACTGGAAAATCCTCCTTTGTGCATTTTAACAACCGCCTATTCAGAATATGCATTGGAAGGTTACCGTCTGCAGGTTGTGGATTATCTTTTGAAGCCGATTGCTTTTAACCGTTTCTATCAGGCCGTAAACAAGGCACAGCAGCAGTTCATTGTATCTGAAAAGATGAAGAAGAATTCTCCTTTTGATGATCCTTTTCTGTATGTAAGACAGTCTGACACCTTTATAAAAGTTTCATGGGTAGATATTTTATACATTGAAAGTATGCAGAACTATACAAAGCTTCATTTTAAAGATAAATCTCTGGTGATCCATCAAACGATGAAGGCCATTGAAGAGTCTCTGCCAGCTGAACATTTTTTCAGGATCCATAAATCGTTCCTGATCAATATCACCCATATTGATATGATATCGGGCGGACGGCTGTTTATTAATAAAACTGAGCTTCCTATTTCCCGAACCCGAAAAGAGGAGCTGCTGAATCAGGTGGTGTATAAAAAGCTTATCAGTAAATAATTTAGAAGGAAGACGGGAGCGGAAGGTTTTTTGAAGCGGATCATTATCATTCAACTTCCTTTTTATTAATATCTGTACAAGATAACTCTAATAGGTGAAGACATGCAATAGACGTTGGATATTAACTTTTTCTCTCCCATCTTCCATTGATTCTTATGGCAGATTCCACCTCAGCGATACTGCTGCATAAAATGTGGTAGCGAACTTCGGGTCATCCATTTTTTTGTCTTTGAAAATGCTTTTGATTTTTCTGTCGTTTTCACTGAAGCTTCTCAGCAGAGCTGTTCCTCCTGTAAGACTGAGGCTAAGTTTATCATTCAGCTTTACTTCAGGACGGATTCCGGCTGTAATCTGCTGATAGCCCAGCAGCATTGATTTCCCGTCTTTATTTCTTTCTACAGTCATCCCGCTGAGGTTTACAACGGCTTTTAATGCAAACCTGTCTGAAAACAGGTAACCGGCTTCCATTCCTTCAGGGAAATTGATATTCAGCTTAACTTTTCCGTTTGTTTTCCAATCGAAATAGATCCAGGGTAAGATCATGGGAACTCCAAACGCGGTTGTAAGTACCGGGCCTGCTCCAAGCGCCAGATTGGGATTAAAATGTCTTATAAATAATACTCCACCCTGTCCCAGGATATCATCAGAACTTATTTGCTCAAGATCTGTATAGATTCCGACCGAAGCGGTCATCATCATACTCCATTTCTTCCCCAAGGGTCTTATGTGCTGGATTCCAGCCTGTGCATTGAGCATCTGATCGGGAAAAAGCTGTTTCTCATAGTCTTTATGGGTCATTTTTGCATAAGAACCGCTGAGCAGTACGGACCAGGCCTTTACCCTTCCGCTGCTGTCTTTTTTCATTGAAAGCGGAATGCTCAGGTTGAGGTCTGCTCGTTTAAAATTGCTTTTAGAATTTGTTTTTACACTGTCCTCCGGACGGATATAGCTGGAGAACGGGATATATTCTGTTTTAAGCTCTCCGGATATTCCTGACTGTGCACTGACCCAACAGCCAAGCAGACAGCCAGCAGCTGCCAAAAGATGTCTCTTCATATTTTAAATTTTATGCAAAGAGATACTTTTGGAGATGGTTTACAAAAATTACTTGATTAAGTGCCCGGATGGTATGACCAAACGGAGAAACAGCGTGATGACCTATCAGAATGACTTCCCGTTCCTGATCAAGTATAGTTTTAAAATTACAGAGAGGCTTTTCTGTTTTTAAATGAACGATAGGCAAACCCAACAGCAATACAGGCAATGCCAGCCCGAATCAGAACCATCGGCATGATGGAATCTGCCTCTAAAAAACCCGCAAGTCCTGAAAGTAAAAAGGTAACCATGAGCTGCATAAATCCCATGACAGCAGCAGCAGTTCCACGCCCTTCCTTAAAAGGAGATAAAGCATGGGCAGAAGTAATGGGAAATAGAATTCCTATGGCCAGCAATGACAGGTAGAGCATCATAATTTCCAGTATTACTGAAAGGTTCGTGGCTGCGATGAGGATATGCAGACTGCACACCGACAGCAATATCAGGGTAGCAGTTAATAAAAGTTTTGTGTCACTGATCCTCTTTATCAATTTAGGGGTGAGATAGGCCGCCGTTATCAGAGCCAATGAATTAAACCCAAATATCAGACTGAAAACGCCGCTGGAGAATCCGTGGAGCTTCATGAATAAAAACGGGGCATTGGAAATATAAATAATAAGGGAAGCAAATGCGATACTTCCAATCATAGTACTGTTGATGAATTCTTTGTTGGATATGATGGTTTTCAGATGGTCTTTTAATTTTTTTTCATCTTCTGTATGATCGGAAATTTTATCCTTCAAATTGGTTTCAGGAACAAATTTAAATACCATGAACAGGGTAATCAGGCCAAGAATACTTAAAAAGGCAAACGAACTGTTCCATCCCCAGAATTTAAGAAATACACTACCGAGTAATGGGGCAATAATAGGAGCAATCCCGCTTATCTGAGATTGCTGGGAAAAGATCGCTACAGACTTCTGCCGGTCGTACAGATCAATAACAATGGCCCGCCCTATTACAATTCCGGCACTTCCGCCGAATGCCTGCAGAAAACGCATGGCCCACAATACGTAAATATTTTCTGTAAAGAAGATGGCAATGGCTCCTGCGATAAAAAGTAAAAGTCCGCAGTACAGCATTGGTTTTCGTCCGGTTTTGTCCGATAAAGGCCCCCAAAGAAGCTGTCCGAAAGCAAATCCTGCAAAGAATACAGAAATTGAAATCTGAATGTGCCCTATATCAGTCTGAAATATCTGCGCCATACTTGGAAAAGCAGGAAGATAAAGATCAATACTCAGTGATTCAAGGGTGTTGAGCAGTGCCAGAATAAACACTACGATACTTAAGTTTCTCATAAAGGGTAAGTCAGTAAAAAATCTGCAAAGACGGTTTTCTTCCGGCAAAATTCCTTTAAAAAGTAAAGCCACTCAATACAGGAACTGGAGGAATACCAGCACAAATTGAGGATTTAATTTTGCATTTCCTTTATTTAAAACAATTTTAAAAGAATATTCTGGAGATTATGATTTCCCTGATTTAAAACCTTCAGGATTCTGGCCTGTCTGTTTTCTGAAAAAGCGGGAGAAATAGGAAGCGTCACTGAATCCAAGTTTAAAAGCAATTTCTTTGACGGTTAATGCTCCAAAGCTAAGTTCTCTTTTAGCTTCCAGCAAAAGGCGCTGGGCGATCATTTTTTTTACGGTCGTTCCTCTTGAATGGCGGACAATATCATTGAGGTGATGTGTGCTTATTTTGATTTGATCCGCGTAGAAACGGGTATCTTTTTCAGCTGTATAATGTTCTTCGATCAGGCTTACCAGCTGATGGATACGCTGCCTGTCATTAATTGAGGGATCCTGCAAGCTGATCTGTTCTGTAATAATAATACAGAATGCTCTCAGATAAGTTTTTAATAAACCGATCCTCGACATACCATTATATTCTTTCTCTATAAGCGAAATAACCGTACTGCAGGTTACTTCATTTTCTTCATCCAATAAAAATGGAATTGTTCCTCCAGTCAAGATAGATTCAATATCGCACGCTTCTCTGAATATTTCTCTGCTAACGGCAATTACATAACCTTTCTCCCCTTTTAACTTCATATTGAATACCTGTCCGGGTGCAATGATACAGATCTGGTTATTTTTGAGGCTATAACTTTCAAAATCCAATTCCAGACTGCTGTTTTCTTTCACTTTCTGAAACCATATGATTTCAAAGAAATTATGCCGGTGAATATCATTAAAATTCTCCGGATGGCCCGTGTCGAGAGTCATCAGCTGAAACTGTTCGGTGGTGAGGTGATGGGTGGGGATGTTTTTTTCTGATGGAGGCATTTTTGTTTTTGAATGATAAAGAAACTACAATATATAGTCACTATAATTAATATATTTTTTATATCAATTCATTTTGAATATTGTCTCAATTATTGAAGACTTCCATTTATCTTATAAAGTATTTATATTTGCATATATCTGAAAATTTAAAAACATAAATAATGAATCCTTTTAACCAAAAATTAACTGAACATAGTAGCATTAAAAGCCTAAGCTCACAAAAAAAAGTCGCATTTTCTTACACCTACCTCATCAGATTCTTTATTACAATACTTTTTTTACTTCTTCTCATAGGTTGTGATTTTAATACTTTTCGGAAGAATAAAATAGAAGATAAGCAGGAAGCTGAAAAAGTCACGGAAAAATTTTATTCATTAGTAAAAGATAATAATAAGCCGGAAATAATCAAATTATTTAGTGATAAATTTTTAAAAGCCACTAGTTCAAAGGATTTAAACCAGCTTCTTGATTGGGCAATAACAGAAGGAAAAAATTCTTCAAGCCATTCATTATCAGCATGGCAAACACTTGTTGTAAAAGGAACAAATTCTAAATCAGAATATTCATTTACCTATAACGTACAACGAGGAAAGATAAGCACCCAAGAGATTTTTACTTTAGAAAAAGAGGATAACAAAATTAAAATTGTAACCTATCAGATAAATTTAAATATTCCTAAATAATAAAAACCACTTAATAAGTGGTTTTTATTATTTAGGAATATTAACAATCATTATTTAAAATAATCGCTTAGTAAATTGAAGTCCTTCTTACTTATATTCTTCATATAAAAAGTGTAAGATGTAGTTCCATTCTGGGTCTCTATACTCAGTTTAGCTTCTGTAGCACTTATTATTTCGAATTTACTCAAAATAAATTTGCTAGAAGAAACTTCCTTTTTTTGGGTAATACTGAACGGACCATAATAGATTTTTACTGGAAAAAAATTCCTATAGTACATATAAGTTTCGTTTTCCGAAAAATAAAATTTAATAAACGAAATATTTGTACCACGATCTAAAAAACCAGTATAATTATATGTTGGAGTTCTTATATCTTCCGTAGATACTAAGTTCGAAAGGTTTACTCCTTCAGGATTATGCATTCTCTTTATATAATTCATAACACCTAACGTAAATAATATCAGAGATAAACAACCTAATTCCCACTCATATTTAGTCTTTAGTATATTTCTAGTACTCAATTGAAATAAAGAAAAACACAAAACTATTAAAAAGATTATGATGTAGGGTAAAACATCAATATTGTTAATTTTAACTTTAAACACTTTATTAATTTTTGGTTTTAATTTTATCTACAATTTTAAGCCATCTGCCTAAGGGAATAGTGACTTTAGTACCTAATTTTGCACCAACATCTAACCCAAGGCTACCCATTCCTTGAATGGTCAGGTTTCCTTTTTTATTATCATACAAAACTCCCACTCTATATGATACATCTGCACATTCAAAACATCCTCCTTCAGTAACCCCAATTTTAACACCACCAAAAGTGATCCCTTGGGTTATTTCTGCCTTTGCTGCACCAGCTTCCGCACCTCCTCCAAATGTTACACCATATTTATCTCCTGCTCCTAGATAGATTCCATTATTAACCTCTGCTTTCGCATACAAAAAATCGGCTTCTGCATTTGCATAGATATTAAAATCCTCTGTTCCTAAAGTATTTTCTGTCTGTGCATTAATTGCTGAAAATCTCAACGATCCATCTAACACAGCTCCTTGACTACTTAAAGTAGAATTATTTTCACCTTCAACATTTAAAACTTTAATATTTGATTTGGTTGAAGTATACTGATCTTGATAATTATATCCAAGTATTAATCCTGCAGCCCCTCCTTTAGACCCATCAGTATATAAACCGTTATGTCCATAACCTCCTTGTTGCTTTGATAAATCAGGGGAGCCTTTAAAGTAATTTTTAATTGGATTTATAATATTCCTTCTAAACCAATTAGCCTTTCGACCTTTTAAAACCACTTCCTCAATCTGCCCCTCTTTAATTCCATCCCCAGGACCATCAGGATATAATCCAGTTGGATCTGTATAACGTATTGGATTTGATAATGTATACTCATATGGTGATCTTCCTGGTAAAGCTCCCGCTAGCGGATCCACATTCAACCAAAGAGAAACTCTAGGATTATAATACCTCGCTCCATAATAATAGTACCCTGTTTCAGCATCAAGTTCCTTGCCATTAAATTTGTATGGGCTATGGTTACTATTTCTGTGGTTTTCCACAAAGGTTTCACCGCTTGGGAAGTATTCTATATTCTGGGTTACCTCTCCATCTGCACCTGTAATAAAGCTGCTGGAACCTAAATGATCCGGATGGAACCAATAGATTTCTAGCTCTTTATTTCCTGCATAATTATTAACACAAGCTCCATTGTATCCTGCATTCTGCCCGTAATTAGGCGGTGGCGTGATATTATTCTGCTGCATTACTGTAAGAGTAGTCTGAGTAGCTGTCTGCAGAATGGTATTTGATGTATTGACCGGGTTAATCGGCGGAGTGCTTCCTGCAAATGGAATAATCAGCCAGTTACAATCAAATATTCCAATATTCTCACTTGTCCCGTTTTTAGAGACTATTCTCTGGCTTCCTGCATAATAATGCTTGGTGTATCGGGGCTTCAGAACGGTTCCATTGTCATCAAATGATACATTCAGAGTCAATAATCCATTCGGATATACTGCTGTATTATGAGTAGTCCCAAAATATTGCGGCGGAGGCGGGGATATAACAGAGGGATCAGCTATCGCTATAGCTCTTGCCAAAATCCCAGATTGTAATACATCCTTAATAATTCTTTCTCCTCCCGCATCATAGGTATAAATTGCTGCACCATCAACTTCCGGTGTGGAAGGGTTGGTATCTACAAAACGTAAACGGTTTTCTTCATCCCACTGATAAACGGTTCTTTCTTCAGTATAAGTACATGTTTCCTGTTCAATCGTCGTAGGATTTCCTTTTGCATCATATTTATAATGCTGGAACTTCACTCCCGGATCATCCGGGTTACAACATGTAGATGACGGTACCAAATTAGGTTCATCTACAATGGTTGTAGGAGCGTGTGGATGTGAAGAGTTTTCATATTTGTAGTTCAGCCTGTAAGAGGTTGGCTCCATTGCCGTCCAGTTATTGTTGCTCGCACCTGTCGTCCATTCATGCTTCTGGGTTTTGCTCATGATATTGTGCATATTATCATAAGACATGGCAACAGTATACCGGTGGCGTTCTTCCTGCCCCAGTGTATTAATTCCTCTCCAGTTTCCTGAAGCCGAAGTCAAGCGGTACAAGTCATCATAACCGAATGCATAATTGGTTCCTCCTCCTAAAAGACCATTTACGACAGGAGCATTGTTATGAACCTGCATTACGTTAGATACCACATCATACTGGTATACGTTCTGCATGAAGAATCTGTTGGTATTGGTATTCTGAGCATACATTTTCAACAACCTTCTGCGATTAGTCTCGTATTCGTACGTTGTTTCCGTACCGTTTCCATTTTTCAGGTATACTCTCTGTTCAAATTTATCATATCCAAGGCTATTGATCATCGGATAGGAATTACCGTCTTTTACAGAGGCAACATTATTTAAGTTTCCTGCCCTGTTGTATTTGTACGTTAATTTTTCTCCATCAGGATACGTAATGGTTTTCACACGGTTCCAGGTATCATACTGCCATTCTGTTCCGAACCAGTAAACCTGTGCTCCAGGCACTGCAACTGAACGTCTTTGGTAAGTAAGTTCACCCAGTCTTCCGTATTTCAGATACTGTATTCCTGTAGCATCTGTCTGATACCATAATCTCCCTACTGCATTATTATCCATCGCTGAAGCATCCAGTGCATTTCCGTAGTAATATTTTACGTTGTTTTCAGGATATAAAGGATATTTAACCTCTTTCAGCCTTGAATAATCATATTGATATTCTACCGTTTCATTGGCTGCATTAGTTTTGGAAGTCATGTTACTTGCCGGATCATACTTATAAGTGGTAACTCCACTATCAGGATGAGTGTAAGAAACCCTTCTTCCCAGATCATCATAAACGGATGTCGTAATATTACCATTTACATCTTTTACCTGAAGAATTTCGCCGATAGCATCATGGGTAAACTGAGTTTTGATATCTCCGGTATTGGATACTTCATGAACCGAAGTTGTTCTTCCTTTGATATCGGTATATGTTTTTTTAATACTTCCCAATTCATCTTTGAAAACTGTTTCAAACATATTTCTTCCCTGAACGTCTGTCCCAAAACCGTAAGTAATCGTTGAGAACAGGTTTTCTCCCGGCAGTTTGGTATAAACTACCCTGTCTAATACATCATACTGGTTGATGGTAGGTTCAATAGTGTCTACGGCAGGATTATACTGCGTATTATTTGAGCTAATACTTTCAACTGTCGGATAATAAGTTTTTAAAGCTCTTCCAAAAGCATCTTCTTCTACTTTTCCTCCTACAATATATTTTACTCCTTCATTATGAATATCTCCGGTTTTCTTCACCTGAACCGCCCCTCCGAAACCATCTGCAATGGTAATAGTATTAATGGTGCTGTCTGTATATTCCGGATCATAATGTTTTGTTACCGCAAAAGACTGTGCATTGGTAGCATTAAGCGGAGCATCCGTAATCGGATTATACTCAAATTTTATAGTCCATGGAATGTTGTTAAATAATTCGTATGGCCCTGTAATTTCTGTAGTTCTTGCTTTGGCATCATATACATACTTCATTGGCTGCAGGTTCATATCCTCAGTGTAAGTCGGCACTCCGAAACGGAAATCATACTGGGTTTTGCTGCTGTATCCAAAGGCATCCTGCACTTTTACCGGATAAGTTTTTACATTATCATCATAAGTATACTGCTGGAAGAATCTTTGGTTCTGAACATTTGCAGGGCCAGTAGACTTGGTTATATTTCCATAAACGTCGTATTCAAAATCATAAACGGAATAATTCACGCCCTGATTAAGAATTGTAAGCTTAGATAGATTACCATCAGTGTTATATTCTGCTTTTTTCTCTCTGGTTACACCACTTGCCGTATTTTTCACTGAGGTTGGCATAATGATATATGCCGACGGATTGATTAAAGTGTATACGATCTTACTCGTTAATATCTCAGAAGCTCCAATATCCGGATCTCCTGAATCTTCTACATCTGTGGCATTACCCCACTGGTCATATGTGTTTATTTTCGTAATTATATTTTTCCAGCCAGTATCGCCCTCACGGAATATAGATTGGTTTTGAAATAATGCTATAAAACAAGCGTAATTTTGATACGTTTTTTCATCTTCTTTGTTCTTAATAATAAAATTACTATTTGTATTTTGAATTTCTTTTAAAGAATAATCATTGGTTTTTATTGTCCATGTTTTATCGTTCGCATCAAAAAGTCTTTCTGTGCTTAATAATCCTTTTAAATAATAGTTTCCATTGTGAAATCTTTGTATCGTTTTTCTGTAAATCACATTGGAGGAGGCTCCACCCTGTTTTGTATTAATCTGATTGATGGTAACTTGTCTGAAGCCATAAAATGTTCTTTCTCTTCGGCTGTGATAAGGTTCTTCATAATTTACCGTAATTTTTGACACATCAGGACTGTAGGCATTATCCCCGGTAAATCCGTCATTGGTAATTACACTTTTTAATACGTATTTACTTTGAGGCATATCATAAGTATTCCCTACTCTTTCATAATCAACTTCCCAGGAACCTCCCATTGGTGTAGTTACCTTTTTAAGAAGGTTGGTAGTACCAATTTGGTTTAGCTGTACAGTAATATTATCTGTATCATCAGATTTTACAAAATCCGGATAGCCATCTCCATTCATATCTCTGAATGTCGTATGGGATCTTGAAGTGGAATTCCCTTTAGAAACACCTAAAGTCACATTCAGCTTCAGCCCGCTTACTCCGGCAACAATAGGAATAGGGATTAAAATAGTTCCCGCCGCATTTCCTCCAACACTGATCGATGCATCTTTATGAACATCATTCACATTCTGGAAATTTAAATTTAACGGAGTGGTGGACATTCTATCACCTAAATTAAGATATACTGTCGCAGTATTTCCTGAATATAAAACCTTATCTGCCAATCCATCACCATTAATATCAACCAGCTCTTTTGTGGTGTTATTTGTATTAGAGCTAAAATTAACTCCGAATTCAAAACTTCCCCTGAATAAACTGATTCCTCCTCCAAGTCCAAATCCATTTCCTACACCCTCCGGTTTAATATCTGATCCCCAGGAATCATTTCCTGCAAACCCATTTCCTATATTCAGTTCAAAATTATTTGTATTAAACTTATCAGGAAGGCCATCTCCATTAATATCCAGGAATGTCTGTTTTGAATGTTCTGTAGAAGTCTCTCCATTTGCACTGACAGATAATTTAGTAGCGGCTACCTTACTATCAACTGAACTCTTGATTAAGTTATCATTGAATGCTCTGCTTTTTGATTTTTCTCCAGTCGTCTGTATAAAGGCCATTCTTGTAGATTCACCATGTACAAATGAATAACTTGATGAAAGACCTGTGGAGCTGGCTTTTGAAATAGACTGGCTTCCCACGTTTAAAGAATTTCCTGATAAAAATCCTACAGGATATGTAATTTTCACATTGGTTTTATTGAAATCATCCGGAAATCCGTCTCCATTATAATCTAAAACATTTCGCACAGATTTAGCTTCAGAGAAAATAGTTTGTGATACGTTCACTCCGGCAAAGCCGGCACTTGCTCCCGCACCAACACTTATACTTTGATTTTTAAGCTGAATATTCGGTGCATTCAGCTCAGACCCGACAGCCTGGCTTAATGAATTGTTATTAAAATTAGAATCTATATTATGTACTCCTAAACGGGAAGCATTGATTGTATTCTGAGAAATATATATGCTTGGATCTACATCTATTAATCTTCCCTTATCAGTATTATTAACATTTGAATTGATGGTCAGGAAATAATTCTTTGATAATGCTCCATCATTATCTACAATCGTAACATTTCCGTTAGGATCCACTGTAGGGTTGTTAATTGTAGGGTTCGTACCCGGATCTGTACCATAGGCATTGCTTAGTTTCAGGCGGGTTTCATCAACTTTCATTTCCGCAACAGTCCCTCCATTAGCATAGTTATTGTTAATGTCATAGGCTTCTACAACAGTATTCTTGCTTAAATTATTCCCATTCAGAATAAAACCTCCCCAACCACGATACAGTATACCAAATCTACTGTCATACTCATTTGAGTTTAATGCAGATGTTGGTGTTTGCGGTCCCAAAACTGGTTTATGCGGCGGCGTATTTGTAAAACTGGTGATGGTAGTTTCACTTCCCGGATTTTCAATATATAATTTTGTAAAAGCTGAAGGTGCTCCTCCAGGAGAAAATGTCAGCGTATAGGTATAAGTTCCCGGATTCAGCATGGTTTCCGAATACACAGGCATTCCCGATTGCCCGGATAAGGTTCCGTTAGGGAAAAAAGTATTTATACCGAGTGTTGCTGATGTTCCTGCAACATAATTTCCTAATTCAAACTTCAGCATTGTAGCCTGACTGATCACAATTGTTCCCGTTTGCTGTACTGTATTTGAACCGGACAACTGTACTGATAAGTTATTCGGGTTGTCTATATAATTGAGACCATTGTTGATCAGGGTCCCGCTAATGCTGGTTATATTATTGATAAAGTCTCTGTCGTCACTACTTACTGTTGTTTCCAGGTATATATTCTCATTTAAATCCTGAGAAACTATAGTATATGGTGTTCCAAAAGCCGGAGTTACATTACCATTAACAACATTATAAACTGTCTTGGTTAATAATTTATTTTTAATTTTTGCCGAGATAACGACCTTTCCGCTTTTACCATTAAAATTAGGAAGAGATGATGCTTTTACAGAAATCTTTTTCCCGATATCTCCCGATTGGGTTGCATAGATTACAAAATTTCCTCTGTCATTATACATACTGTACTCTACCTGTAAATAGGTCTTTTCACCGGTTGAAGTCTCGGTAAATTCAGGAATTAATTTAAAGTTTGACCAATCGATCTGCGTATCAGTATATACTTTTACAGATACTTTATCATTAGGATTTAAATTCACCTGTGAACCAATAACACTATTGCTGTAAGTAGAGCCAGAGGCGATCGTCATTGGGAACTGAGGATAATCCACATCATTGATTGTCAGAAATATTTTAGCATCATCTGACAGCGGGATTGTTTTATTTAAATATAAATTTAATGTCCCGGCATTTCCCACCATGAAAGAGCTTGTACCGGAGTTTACAAAATCTTCCTGTGATTTGTAGGTTGACAAATCTCTGTTATCACTATCAACAGTTGGAATATTAGGGGTTGAATAAGTTATTTCAGGATTCCATGTAACCTGATCCATTGTCCCGTCATATTTAGAAGAGACTCTGAAATATAATTTTTCTCCTTTCCCAATATTTATTACCTGATCTCCAAAAGAATGTAAACTATAATCCCCTGCATTAATATTATTAACCAGCGGATCATTATCTTTATACTGAAAAGAGACTGCAACCCCATCTGCCTTACTGCAGTCTTCTTCCGGATTACACAGTATCTGATTCAGTTTGAAAGCATTTTTAACTGTAACCGTTCCGGATTTTGGAGCAACCCATACACGAACGACATCGTGCAGTGGATTTTGTTCCAGCATCATCTTTTTCTCTGCTTTATCCTGATCATCAAATAATGAGACTGAAGGCTGCACACCGGTCGCTGTAACATTAATAGGATATGGCGTCAATCCACTATTAGGATCAAACGAAGGAACATTTCCTACGAGTCTGTTAAAGTATACTTTTCCATTTTTAACAAAATCTACCAGCCCATCGTTATTGAAATCCATAAAATAGGATGAGGTGGTATTAGTGCTATTGGAATAATCGAACCCCAGGCTTGCCCCTCCAAAATTAGCATCAATTCCTACTCCCCACGATGAGTTCTTGGACTTTCCTATATCCTGTAGATTTCCAACATTTACCACAGGGCCAAATGCCTGAACCCCGTTTGTTGCCGTTGATAAATTTTTAGAATAAGAAATAACCCCGTTATTCTGATATACTCTGTCTGCCAGATTATCCCCATCTATATCTATTAAAGTAATCTGATTTTCTGAGGATGAATTGGTAACAGATCCATGAGCTCCTACCGTTCCTTTTCTGAAACTAAATAAGCCGGTATCACTTGTGGGAGGAGAGGATAAATTATATGCCCCTACACTGATTCCAAAGTTTGTTCCTGTAGATTTTCCCAAGCTTCCTGAAAGCATGGTATACCCCTGGAATAATTGTCCTGAAGAAAGCAAACCGGAAAAACTGGCATGATCCGGCGCTCCCCAAGACTGAGGTGCACCAAACATATTGGCGGCATCAGGAGCTTCATTATATTCTATCTTGTTAGTATAAAAAACAGCGCCTGCCGCATCTTTCTCCGTTATACTTTTTAGCAGTGATTTTCTGAAGGTTTTATCATCATTTTTGTATTCAAACTCATAGCTTCTTACATTTTCATCACCATATTTAACTTCTATTTTGGTTAATCTTTTTGATTCTATCTGAAGAAATCCCAGTCGTCCATTAATCTGAACATCCTCTCTACCGGAAGTTGTTGTGAATAAAACTTTATACTTTTTTGCCGGGTTCTGGGAGGTATGTAATGTATAATCTATTTCAGAGATGTGTAATTCCTGACCACCATTTCCGGGATTTCCCGAATATGTTGATTTATCATAAGTATATAAAACATAGTTCCCATTCGTATCAATTGTTTTATATAAAGCCCAATGTCCAATATTTCCAAGAGTATCTTTAAGTATAGCATTATATTTTACCCCTGTTTCATCCCCTCCAAAGTATGATTTTGTTCCATCTTTAGATGTTACTATCCATACATAATCTTTAGGGTTTGTCCCTTTTCTTATGATTTTGTTAAATGCCCCCTCAACTCTTGGATAAAACTGCCTGTTCGGTTGCCTTGTTTTATTAAATCCTTCATTTCTGTTTGGCATAGCGAAAACACCCGGGCTTACTTCAAAAGTAAGCTGCTCGCCTCCCAATGAATAAATTTCAGTTTCTATTCCATCATCAACAGTATCTCCATCAAAATCTCCATATGTTGGCACTCCCCATCTTGTATCAATCGTTACAGCAGGGATAGACATATCCCAGCCCAGTCCCATCCAGCTATTTCCGCCTTCACTGCTATAGCTTACTCCTAAAGACGGCTGCATTCCTGCTCTACCGGCAGGAAGTTTGATTGGAAAGCTTGTTGTAACACTTCCCATACTGTTGGGAGTTGGTGGTGCAATGCTTACAATCCCTTCAGAAGGATTGGCTGCTTTGATATCTTTGATAGAGTTCGGGGCATAGCTCCCTGTTTCCGGAGATTCAGGAACTTTTAAAATCCCGTTTACCATGTCGGTAAAGTGAGTGGTTTTTGACACTAAAATGTTTTGCTGTACATTGACACTGTCTTTATCTAAAGCAATCCATTTTTTCTCTGTTGTGTTAAAATAAAAGGTTTTAATATCCTGTTCCGTATATCCGGTAGGTATTTTCTTTTTGTCGTACCCTAAAGATACTTTTGCCGGGGCCGAAAAATGATCCCCATGAGGAAGAAACCGGTACCCTGCATTATCTGAGGTTACATTGACCATTTCCGGAGTAAGTGCAGGCATGTCTATGTCTCTAAGTGCAGTAATTGAGAAGAGTTCTGCACTTTTAAGAGCTCCTTGCGGAATGTTTAATTCAGCTGAGCTTAGACTAAGCTTTTCGGCACTGCTTATACTTCCAACAAATTTTGAAACAGATTGGGCATTGTATTTTGCTTCAATTGTATTTTCAAGATTCTTCTTATTGGAAATTCCTATTCTAAGGTTTCTTACTTTATAACTGTAATCTGATAGTTGAGGCAATGTAAAAATAACCGTATTCTTTCCCTGTCTGACTGACTGGTTGGCAATAGGTTCTGATTGATGGGTCCAATCAGAGTTTTTCACGACACTCTTGCCTCCCACTGCCAGATCATCATTGATGACTTTACTGACTTGTTTATAACTGTCGACGCCATACAAATCATATTCTAAAGTATACTGATAGGAAGGATTTATTTTTTCATCCACAGAAATCGTAAAGATATTATCATAGATCTGATCAATCGGATGTTCTGCATTCGTTCCTATTATCCCTTCTCTGATATCGGAGATATAGTACCTTTTTTCATTTGATGCAGATACAGATGCCTTATTACTGATGGTTTGAGTGACAGGAACAAGCATTCTGTTGGCTGAATTCTTATTCTTTCCATCAAAATTACTTTCCGGGATATTATCGGATCCTTTAGAATCTTCTTTATTTCCTTCAGTAACATTATCACCGGAAATTTCTTTATTCGTATTGTTTCTTAATGCATCGTCAATTTTCATTATGGGCACCACGCTCTCCTGCTTACTCATATAATATGAATTAGCATGGGCATGAACCTGGGACCAGCAAGTGAAAAATATAATTGAATTAAGAAGTTTCGTATTCGTTCTTAAGACGCTTAATAAAGACCTTTTCATTCTTTTATGTGTATTATTTCATCCGGGGCACTTCTGTTTTTATAGAAGTGCCCGGACATGGGTATTAGTTTTGTACAATTAGCTTGAATACTTTGATTTCAGATGAAGTCTTAACGATAATTAAATAAACCCCTTCTGTTGGAAGCGTATCTTTTATTTCATAATAATCCTTGCCTTTATCTTGCATGGTTTTTACCAACCTGCCGGATCCGTCATGTATTTTTATATCTACCGTTTCTATTTTATCTGAAATAATTCTGATGGTAAACTGCTGTCCTTTAGGTACTGGATTAGGGTAAATTACAATTCCGTTTTCACGTTTTCTTGTCACTTTTACCGTATCTTTTTTAATACAGCCATCTGATGTTGTTACCGTTACCGTGTATTCGCCCGGTTCATAAACATTAATTTCCGGAGAGTTGCTTGTAAATCCGTTATCAGAAGTCCATGAGTATACAGCATGTGGATCTGTAATCTGTGTGGATGCATTAAACTGAGCTGCATTTCCTGAAGAAATTGCCACGTCCGGACCAAGGTCTAAATTAATAGTACTGAAATCGCTGACTGAAAAGTCATAGGCAGTCACGTTATTATCAGCATCCTTAATGACCAGGTGATAATTGCCTACTACTAAGTTCGGAAATGATACCTGTGTAGTCTGAACGGTGATATTCTGCGAAGTTCCGTTACCGGTAAGAGCCACATTAAACGGAGCTTTCCCTCCTTTAATATTCAAATTAAGCGTTCCGTTTGTAACAGTACATGTAGGCTGGGTAATCTCATAAACAGATAAAATCTTATTTCCTAAAGCAAAGGAGAAAACATCTGTTCCTGATAAGTCCTGATCAAAAACAACATCTTTAAAGTGCACGCCCTGATCATTATCAATATGGTCCATCGGGTAAGCTTCAATATTGGAAGAATTAAAGTTTCCCTGCCCTGTTCTATCCACCAGGAGCCAAAGTTTTTTATCCGCCGGAATTTGCTGAATAATATCTTTAATGGAGAAAACTACTTCCGTTGGAATAGTCTGCGAGTTTTCAGTAGTGAATCTTGCTTTCCATTTTCTTTTTAACAATTGATACCCGAAAGTATCATTATCCAGCTCGAGTGGCTTTTTATTATCACCCCAGATCAAAAAACTCTGATCTGCAAATTGGGCATCATTTGATCTGTTGTCTGCGGCTAATTTCTTTGCCGCAATAATCAGCCTTTTGGGCTCTGATGAGCTGGTTGCCTGTTTTTGATAAAGATCTGAATATCCGTCTCTTGCAATACCCGTGATACGGGCAGGATAATCATTGAAATCAGCCTGTCTCCAGATTTTTTTATTTTTAGAACTCAGGTATTCCGTATAAGGCATGGTAATAGCGTATTTTACAGCCAGATAGGAATTCACCCTGTTCCTTTCATTAAGAGTAAGAATCTTTCCGTAGGCAAAAAACTCAGGAAGCTTTCCCTTAAAGTTCTTCCACTGATGACTTCCTTCATCTTTCCCGATATACATTGATGAAAGCCCGGTTTTGCCTATAACTTTAGTGATTTTAGCCGAAGGATTTCCAAACTTTGAGTACAGACTGAAAGAAGCCAGCGTATCTATTGTACTGGTATTAATGAAATTAACCTGATCATTATTATACCTGAAAATATTCTTGGTACTGTAAAACAGTTCTTTCTCATCTGTATTATCCGTTGTAAACAAAGCAGATTCCTGTGTTGGATTATTGTTCTGATAAACCGTGAAGAAAGTCAGTTTATCCATTGTTTCTATCACAAAAGGAAACTTCAAAAAATCATCTGTTCCATCAAAATTTAAACATTCATTATAATTAAGTAATGAATAGGCCGGTTTATTGGCTCCTGTTAAAGCCTGTATCTGATGCTGGTTGCCGCTGTAATCCTGATACATCAGAGAGGGAGTCTGAAGCGAGTTGGTTTTATACCAGACACTTGTACCACCTACTCCGCCGGGAGACTGGGCATTCGAAATACAGACAAGTAAAACGCTGAGAACCGTAAATATTTTTTTCATGTAAAGCGTTTTTATTTTATTATCAGTTTTTTTGTTTCCTTATATTCGGCAGTTTCTATAGAAACCATATAGATCCCCTGAGAAAAAGATCTTGTATCTATTGTCTTTATGAATTCTCCTTTTGGAAATTTCGTTGAGCTCTGATCCGTTGATACCAACTTACCTGAAGCATCATATACTGAAATTTTGATTGCAGATTCGCTTTGTAAGAAAAATCTGATATTTACTTCTTCTTTTGCCGGATTTGGGAATAGGGTAAAATGCTCAGGCGCCACACCACTGGTGGTTGTGGAAAGAGTTCCTGCATTAACTCTTTGCTGCGCCACATATCTTAAAGCAGAAATAATATCAAAACATGGTGTTATAAAAGCAGTAAACCCGGCTCCCTGCTCAATCTGGAATCCTGGCAGCAAAAGGATATCCCTGGATGCGATATATTCAACACCCTGAACCGGAGCAATGATTTTATTGCTTGCAACAATCTGTTTAGCCAATATTGTTTGGGTTGTTGTAATGTCATCTGTAGGGCTTACCAGAGTTTTCAGATCTTCTTTATAACAGAAATCCACATTCGAAACTACGATTGAAAATGTCTGGTTTCCGCTTGGTAATAAAGGAGTTGTATTTGTTTTTGGAGAAACAATGATTTTGTAGGTTACTTTCTGAGGATTTTTAATATCAACCCTTTCTATAGTGTCTACATCATTTGTTGATGTATTCGTTGCGGCGCCTGTAAGGTTACCCATTCCACCTAATTTCCATGGATAGTAGGTACTTTCCGTTCCGTCAGGGTTTATTTTTACAATTTTTAAATCCAAATCATTGATTACATTCGGACTGCTGAGATCTACCACATTACTCACTGTATTACCCTGAGGGTCTGTCCATGAAATTGTAGCGGATAATGGCTGGGTGGTTTCATAGGGAACTACATAAAGAGTATATTTATTTCCCTGGTTTAAAGTAACTTCTTTTATTAATGTTGATTTTTTCTCATTATTAATAATTCCCTCAATATTATTATAAATGGCTTCAGATGCTCTTTTTGCATCTGCCAGTCCCCAGCCGTATATATAATCGGGGCCTTCAGTTCCTTTATCGTTTGCAGTATGGGCCAGCAATGCTCTTACCGTAGAGGAAAGCATATACTTTTGTGACGGGTTTACGGATTTATAATATTGCTGAAGGAGTGTAATGATACCTGAAACAACAGCTGCTGCCGAAGAAGTTCCCCTGTAGGTACCATATGCTGCATCATATGTTTCAATGGATGAATAGATATTTTCTCCGGGAGCACAGATATCAGGCTTTATCCTTCCGTCATCCGTCGGTCCGTAACTGCTGAATGCTGAAATGTCAAACGCTTCATCAGAACTCATATTGATATTCTTCTTTGCTGAAGCTACACCCAGAACGTTTTTGGCAACTCCTGCTCCTTCGAGTAAATCGTATCCATTTTTAGCGGAAACCTGAGGGACAATACCGGGATCTATTTCCCTTGCATTTCCTGCGGCTTTTACAATTTGCAGATAAGGCTTCAAATACATCAGATTATCCCAGGACTGGGCTGTAAGATTATATTTTCCGAATTGATAGGTCTGAAGGTACATAGGATCAAAACCATAGCTGTTATTGGCAACCAATATTCCTGTTGTTCCGTTATAAGCTTCAGAGAGCATTTCCTGAACGTCATTTACCCAGTCATAGGCATTGATTTTTGCCTCGTAAGCAATTCCCCTGGCTTCGCCCTCCCCATTATTTCCTGCCAATGTCCCAGCTATATTGGTACTATGCCTGGAAACCGTTTGATTTTGTGAGCTATCGTAAGTATTGATTTTCCCGGTTAATAATTGGTGGGTTATTCTTGGCTTGGAATAATCCCACTGGCCAATAACCATATTGTTTCCGGTTATATTAAGTCCTATTCCACCACCCGGATATAGATTGTCAGCTTTTGTCATTTTTGCTGCTCCGGCATTAAGAGTGGTATAATACATTGGCCTTCCGCTTTCGTCAGCTCCTATAAGCTGTTTTTCATTCCCTTTTTCAGAAATGAATTCTTTATGACCCAAGCCTTTAAGCCTTTGAATTTCACTTTTTTGCTTTTGCGTGTAATCCTGTATTTTTTTCTGAAAAGTCTGGACTTCACGTTCCTGCGGATCTGTTTTTAATCCATCTTTGGTTTGTCCGTAGGATGAAAAAAAGAACATCACAGCAATCCCTAATATAGATTTATGGTAGATTTTCTGCATGTGAAAAAGTTTAATGTTGTGTATTTTATAAAAGATAGGATACGGCCTTAACCTTTGTTATTCAATTAAAGGCTGTTACAGTAAGAGGTAAGAAAGGATGATCCTTTTTCCAATTCTATTTGCTCAATGATTCTACTTTTTTTTTAAGCTCCTTGTTTTCGTCCCTTAATTGTTTTACATCTTTATTAAGCTGGATAACATATAGAGTTAACTCCTCTATTTTTTCAAGAAGTTTAGCATCCATTTCCCCTAAATTGATTCCGTTTTCTTTTACTTCTTTAGCAGAAGGGATATTTGGTAAGTGTCCTTTTTCATCAATATGCTTTTCAACCGATTCTAAACTGTTAAGTTTATAATCTTTTTTGAATACATAATCTGCCCAGCCATTTGCAGAGGCAACATCTACTTTTACTTTTTCAGTTCTTATTCCATCCTTTACTATTAATCTATAGTCATTACAATCACTACATGCTGAAATTGACGTAACATAACCCATAAAGATTTTTCCACTTGCTCTAACCGTAAATACTGGTTTTGCCCAATCTCCTTGAAAAAGGGGGGCGGAAAGAGTAAGCAATCCTACATCATTAGGTTGGTAATTGTTATACCTAAGCCACATTAAATCCAAACCTCCGTTGATGTTTTGCGCACTATTAAAAAAATGATAACTATCTCTAGTTGTTGTATCTGTTGTGAACTCCGTATTACCAAAAAAGTTGAGTGCTCGATTTACGTTAGGGGCAATTCCTATTCCAATATTACCGGATGAGTTTATTCGTATTCTTTCGAGATTATTAGTTTTAATTACAAAATCATTTGGATCTGTTGTTCCTATAAAATCAGCAGCACCGTTTGTTCCTGAATTTCCGGTTAAATTCCAAGATTGAGAAAAATAAAAATTCGAGAAGGACACTAAAACGAATAATAGAATTTTTTTCATAAGATGTTTTTTGTTTTTATTATGTTAGCTCTAAGAGCCGCATATGATTATTTAAATTTGATAATAGCTTATTTAACAAGAACACCATTGTTCCTGAGTTTGCTATTCTCTTCCTCCAGCTTTTTAAAATCCTTGTTAAGCTTAATGACATATAGTGTGAGCTCTTCTATTTTTTCAAGAAGCTTAGCGTTCATTTCACCCAGATTAATTCCGTTTTCTACGACGTCTTTAGCAGAAGGAATGTTTGGTAAATGCCCTTTTTCTTCAATATGCTTTTCAACATATTCCAAACTGTTGAGTTTATAATCTTTTTTGAAGACATAATCTGCCCAGCCGTTTGCAGAGGCTATATCTACCTTTATTTTTTCAGTTCTTATCCCGTTCTTTACAAATAGTCTGTAGTCATTACAATCTGAGCAAGAAATATTACTGGAAGTCCCTAAAAAAAGTTTGCCGTTTGCTTTAAGTGAAAACATCAGTTCATAAGCACTGGAAGTTGGCCAGCCTGCAACATCCAAAACTCCGGGATTATTAGGCTGATACTGACCATATCTTAAAAAAACAAGGGATGAACCGCTACCAATATTCGAACCCGTATTCCCAACATAAAAAGTATCACTGTCTATATCTGTAATAACCTGAGCTCTTCCATTTACTTTGAAAGCTATATCAGGGTGAGGTTCTGTTTTAATTCCCACATTCCCTCCTACAAACATTTGTCCGTCATGCCTTAATGAAAACGTTAAATCTTCAGTACCTGTTCCGAATACAATATTTTTCATAAAATACCTATCCGAATTTCTTAAATGGTTTGTTCTGAGTTCAAAATTATTTGATCCTACCGGTCCGCTTTCATATACGGTCAGTTTTGATGAAGGATCAGTTGTCCCTACACCTACATTACCATTATTCAAAAGCTGAATCCCTACCCCTGCAGATGTCTGAAGCTTAATACCTCCATACCAGTTAATATCTAATCCATCTGAGCTGGTTACAGGATAATGTCCTAAATAATAATGGGTTGGATCTGAATTGCCATACAGTTTGTCAAAAGCAATGTTCTGGGAAAAAAGTGAGCCAAAGATCATTAAGCCCAAAATTGATAAAGATTTTTTCATAAAGCTTTTTTTTATAGACTATTATTTAGTTTACTACTTACAGAATTCAACTTTTTAAAGATTATTTGACATTCAAAGATTTAATTCTATAATGATTTATAAATGTGCTAGAATTCTAATTTTATATTTCTATTGAGCACATAGACTTGTAAAAAACTGTCATTATTCGCTAAGAAATCCAGAGTAAAATTCTTTCATCACTTTATTAGAGTTTTTAAATAATATATCTGAGTAAAACTATTCAAACTTTAAATTCTATAAAACGGGATATACATTGAATTTATAAATTCATTGAATGAATTTATAAATTTGATCATAAATAAAATTCTGAATTACAGATAATTACACAAAATCATCATATTTTTTTTCACCAAAAAGTGTCCTAATTATGTCTCTTGAATATGATTTTTGAATAAATTTGAAAATACAAACACACACAAATGATTTTAATAAAAAAAGTACTAATTGTACCTATTTTTCTTATAAGTCTAAAAATACTTTCTCAAAGTATGGCGGATCAAAAATTCTCAGCAGAAATAGATGGCTTAATAAAAAAAGATCAGATGGATTTGGTACATTTCAAACTGAATAATGAAAATATAAAATTTAAACGCCTTTCAGAATATCCATTGCGCTATGATTTACTTATTAAACTTGATTCTGCTTCCGTTTTATACAAGAAAGGGGAATATCTGGATGCAGAGAGGGCTTTCTTATCTACATTAAATAAGATTGAAAATAATAAATACAAACTGGCATCTGCAGACTATGAAAATCTGAGGCATATTGACATATCAGGACTGTTTCATATTGAAAAGAGATTGGGAAATGTTTCACAAGGATTAAAATATCTTCAACTCTATTCTAAAGACATGGCTCCTGCGCAGAAGAAAAAACAAAGACTGTTTTTTGCTATTGCGAATATAGAATTGGGAAACTACAAAAAGGGAATTCAGACCCTCAATCTCCGGTTGAATGACATCCTGCTGGATAGAGAAAATATTCTTTATAGTCATTTTTCTAAGCCGGAAGAGATTGCTGTTACTTATAATGCAAAGGGAGATGCATTTATTAAATGGTTTAAAGATACCGGCAAAAAAACGTATCTGGATTCTTCAAAAATTAATTATGAAAAGGCTTATAAAGTGCTGAAAAGCTTACCAGATTACTTCCAATACTCCCAAAATGTATTTATTAACCATCTGGCCAATATTGCTCTGCTGAAAAAGCAATATCATTATTCATTGTCACTCTACAATACATGTGAAAGGGATTCAGTATTTATGAAAGAAAATTTTTCAAGCGAGTCAATCTGGCTGGGAAAAGCAGAAATATATACACTTCTCAATAAAACTGACTCCGCATTTTATTACATCAATAAGCTAAACAGTAAAAAAGAAAAAGTAAACGATACCTATGAAAATAAATTAAAAATGTACCATTTATTGAGCATTAACTATGAAAACACTGGAGATAATAAAAATGCCTATAAGTTTGCAAAACTAAGCCTGGCTGAAATGGAAAAGAAAAAAAACTGGGATACTTCAGGACATACTTTCCTGATAATGCATGAACAGCAGGAAATGAAGGCATTATCCGAAGAAATGGTAAAAGAAAATAAAAGGTATAGTTTTCTGTCAATTGCTTTAATCATATTGATATTCTCCATCATTATATTTTATATCACTTATAGAAATAATAAAAGAAAAAAAATCATCTTTTCAGAGATGCCCAAAAGGATTGATCCCATTAATAATTCCAGTATTTATCCTGTTATAGCTCAAAAAGAGGAAGGTCCTTTGATCATAGAAGATGAGCTGGTCAGACGGATTCTTAAAAAAATCACCTTAATGGAATTAGATAAAAAATTCCTGTCTAATGATTTCAAGCTTTCTCATATTGCAAAGCAGGTTAATACGAACACTACTTATTTGTCTCAAATAATAAATCAGCATAAAGGAATGACATTTTCAGAGTATGTAAATGATTTGAGAATCAGTTATATTTTAAAAGAGTTAAGTGAAAATCCTAAGCTCAGGAAATATACTATTAAAACAATATCTGAAGAGATTGGTTATAAAAGCTCCTCTACTTTTATCAATGCCTTTAAAAACAGAGCCAAAATGACGCCTTCGTATTATATTCAATTACTGGAAAAAAAATAAATTCTATAAGATTAGAGAAATTTACTAACTGAAAAAACCACAGCGGTATGCTGTGGTTTTCATTATTAAAATCAAATATAATTCTATCCGTTCTGCTGATTCCCTAAAAAAGCATCCCAGCCTTGTGCTGTAAGTGGGATCAACTGATTGGAACCTCTTGCTACCATATAATTTCCGTCTTCCTTATCTACCGCATGGCCGATAATTGTGAAATCAGGATGGTTTTTAATTTTATCAAAGTCATTAGGTGAAATAGTGAACAGAAGTTCATAATCCTCACCGCCGCTCAATGCCGTCATTACCGGGTTAAGGTTCATTTCATCCGCTGTGGAAATCGTAAGACTGTCCATCGGTATTTTCTCTTCATACAATCTGAAACCGGTTTTAGACTGATCGGAAAGATGAAGGATCTCTGAAGCCAATCCATCAGAAATATCAATCATTGAAGTTGGTTTGATGTCAAGCTCTTTCAGAATACCTTTAACATCCGTTCTTGCTTCCGGTTTAAGCTGTCTTTCCAGAATATAGTCGTAGCCTTCCATTTCCGGCTGCATATTAGGATCTGCAAGGAACACGGCATGTTCTCTTTCAAGGATCTGAAGCCCCATGTAAGCTCCGCCAAGATCTCCGCTGACTACCAGAAGATCATTCGGCTTGGCGCCGCTTCTTTTTACAATATTCTCATCATTTTCAATCCCTACAGCAGTAATACTCATTACTAATCCTGAATTGGAGCTTGTGGTATCTCCCCCTATAAGATCTACTTTATATCTTGTACATGCTGCCTGAATTCCGGAATAGATCTCTTCCAAAGCTTCCACCGGAAAACGGTTGGAAACCGCCAGAGAGACCAGAATTTGGGTCGGTACAGCATTCATCGCGGCAATGTCGCTCAGGTTCACTACCACAGCTTTGTACCCTAAATGTTTTAAAGGTACATACCCCAGATTGAAATGAACTCCTTCTGCCAAAACATCAGTAGTAAGAACTACTTTTTTATTTCCAGGGTTAATAACCGCTGCATCGTCTCCCACTCCAAGCTCAGAGGACTCGTTGGATAGCGGAAAATATTCCGTTAAATGCTTTATAAGGCCGAACTCTCCTAATTTGGAAATTGGAGTCAGCTCCTGTGATTTATCTTCAAACATATTTTTTGTTTATAAGTGATTATTGATCAATGATAATTGATGTGTCAAGAATACAATATTTTCATCGACATCATTGATCTATCATCATTCATCATTTATATATTAATTTCTGCCGGGTCCACATTAGTGGGATGAAAAGGAAGCTTTTTAAAATCTTCCCTGCTCATTACAACTGTTTCCGGGCTTTTGTATTTATTCATTGCTTCTACCACATCATCCGGTGGGGTCGTCATTTTCCTGAGCATCATATCGATCCATACTCCCGTAGCTTCTGCAGTGGCACAATGTACTCCGTCCGGCGTATAGAATTTATGAACAAAGCGGTAGATGGAAGAATCCTCTGAACATCCGTCGATCTCAAGGCTTACGATAACCGTCTGGTCTGCATAGATCTCTTTAAAGAAAGAATATCTTTCATGCAGGATCACCGGACCGATTCCCCATCTGCTCAGCTGGGTAACTCCCATTTTTTCTTTGGTCATAAAAGCCATTCTGGCTTGGGCGCAATACTGCACGTATGATGAATTGGCCAGGTGTTTATTGGCATCCAGATCACTCCAGCGTACTTCGAATTTATGGTAAAAAATCATGTAAAAGTCGTTTTTAGTATGATTAAATTATATTCTTCAAAATTACTCAAATAAGATGGTTTATAAAAATTGTACTTTTGAAAAAATAATCTTCAGCATAGGATTGCCAATACATGAAACAGATCATCATTATCGGAGGCGGTGCGGCAGGCTTTTTCTGCGCATCAAATCTTGACGAAAAAAAATATAAGATTACCATCCTGGAACAGAATTCCGATGTTCTTCAGAAAGTTAAAATTTCAGGAGGCGGGCGCTGCAATGTGACCCATGCCTGTTTTGACCCCAGAGAACTGGTTCAGTTTTATCCAAGAGGAAATAAAGAATTGCTCAGTGTTTTTACCAAATTTCAGCCCGGAGACACCATGGATTGGTTCGACCAGCGCAGTGTATCTTTAAAAATTGAAAATGATAACCGGGTTTTTCCGGAAAGCAATTCTTCGCAGACCATTATCAATACTTTCCTGAACGAAATCCGGAAAAAGAATGTAGAGGTTAAAACAAAATGTTCCGTTAAGGAAATCGAAAAACAAGGAGAAAAATACCTTGTAAAAACAAGTTTGGGTAATTTTCCGGCGGATTATATCGTTTATGCGACCGGAAGCTCTCCGAAATCGTTAAAAATCGTTGAAAACCTTGGGCACAAAATCATTGATCTTGTTCCATCGCTTTTTACATTCAATATAAAAGATGACTTGCTTAAGGATCTTCCCGGAACAAGTTTTGAGAATGCCGAAATTTCAATTCCTTCTTTAAAAACCCAAGAAAGCGGGCCTTTGCTAATCACCCACTGGGGCCTTTCGGGACCGGCTGTCCTGAAGATTTCCGCCTGGGAAGCGATAAGCCTGGCAAAATTAAAATATCAGTTTGAAATTGAAGTCAATTTTATTTCAAAACCTATAAACGAGGCTGAAGAAGACTTTCAGAATTTTAGGCAATCCAATCCTAAAAAAACAATCGGACAGGCAAAAATCTTTGACATTACGAACCGTTTCTGGCAGAAAATCGTAGAGGTTTCACAGGTTGATCTCAATAAACAGGTTTCCAACATTTCTGCAAAAGAAATGCAGAAAATCCTTGAAAATCTTTGTCAAAAGAAGCTGAAAGTGACAGGAAAATCGACTTTCAAAGATGAGTTTGTAACCGCCGGAGGTGTTGATTTAAAGGAAATTAACTTTAAAAACATGTCTTCAAAACTGCTCCCGAATTTTTACATCGCCGGAGAAGTTTTGAACATTGATGCGGTGACGGGAGGATTTAATTTCCAGGCATGCTGGAGTGAGGCGTGGCTTATTTCACAACATTTAAATAATTTAGAGATATGAAAAAAATATTATTTCTTATTTTATTTTCAAGCTCAATAACAGCATATACGCAAACATTTGACAGTATAAAAACACCTTCTGTTCAAAATGTTTCAGAAGGCTTGGACACTTCAAGATACCCTGGAGGGCTGATGAAATTCCGAAAAGATCTCGCAGACAAAATAAATCTGAACCGAATAAAAGGGATAAATGGTATGACTGGTAGCATCACTTCGAAAGCAAAAATTACAGTTAATGCAAAAGGCAAAATAGAAGATATCCTAGTAACCGGAGACAATCCTGATTTCAATAAAGAAATAATAAGAGCTATAAAATCTATGAAAAACAGATTGAAACCACTGGAGTCTAATGGAAAACTTGTCCGCAGCTATTATAGTTTCCCTCTCACTCTAAGCTTTGAATAACGAGCAATGATCTCCGCTAAAAGAAATATTTTTTCCATCTTTAAAATCCTTCTCATCATAGGATTTGGATATTTCTTTTGGCTCATGCTAAAAATTACGCTGGAATACATTCCTTTTAATCCAAATGTAAGCTTTCTGATGATTAAGCAGACGGAAGTTCAGGACAGGCCGGAATATCTTTATTTTTTCTATACCCACGTTTACACCAGTATTTTTGTACTGCTTTCGGGTTTTCTGGCTATCCTCAGAAAGGATTTTGGCTTTAGAAACTTTCATAAAAATATGGGTAAGATCTATATTTTTTTGATTCTGGCTCTTGCTGCTCCATCAGGAATTTACATGGGATTTTTTGCCAACGGAGGATTCTTTTCAAAGATATCGTTTGTTATTTTAGGTTCTTTGTGGTGGCTAACAACCTATAAAGCCTATCAATCCGCAAAACAGAAAAGGTTTAAAGAACATAAGCAGTGGATGTGGCGAAGCTTTGCCCTGACTTTATCTGCGCTCACCTTACGCATCTGGAAAGTAATTATTGTATATTTATTCCATCCCAATCCTATGGATGTTTACCAGATTATTGCATGGCTGGGCTGGATACCCAATATCCTTTTAATTGAATATTTAATCACAAAAAAACATATATGAAAATTCTAAATTACACATTAGCCTCTTTGCTTGCCATTTCTCTGATAAGCTGTAAAAAAGATGGAAAAGTAAACGAAACAGGAAAAGATTCTGTGATCGCAAAAAAGGATTCTGCTGTAGTTCCTAAGATTTATAAAGAATATTACGGAATTTACACCGGAAATTTTGCAGGAAAAGAAATGATTAAAGCCGAAGATGGTGAAGAATATGAGGATTATGTTAACAAAAGACTTTCTCTGAAGATCAACAGAATTACCAGGGACAGTGTTTACGGCCAAAGTATTGTGAATGGAAACCAGCGACCGTTCAGAGGGATCTTTAATGAAAGTACAAAATCTTTTGTCCTGGATGAGCCCGGAAATGATAAAACCGACGGCAGGTTTGAAGTAAAGCTAAACGGCGACAGTATTACAGGAAAATGGAATGCATTCAATAAAACAGCTGTAAAATCACCTTTAAAAACAATTAAACTTTCTAAAAAAGAATTTGTTTACAATCCGAATTTTATGCTCGATAAGGATTCCGATCTGGTAGACTGGTCTAATCCGAAGGATTTTGTAGAAAAGTATACCGATGAAGAAACCGGAAAAACGGAAAGCTATACCACCTCCAAAAACAGGGTTGCTTCTGAAGCTATTTTTGAGCTGAATGCCTCCAAGCAGAAACTGACTGAAAAAGAACTTAAAAATTTAAGGAAAATAGACCTGGAAATTATTAAGAATTCTGTTTTTGCAAGACACGGCTACTCTTTCAAAAAGGAAACCTACAGATACTTCTTTGAGCAGACAGACTGGTATATTCCCGTTTCCAATAACGTAGACAAAGAACTTTCGCCTATGGAAAAAGAGAATGTTGCCTTACTGAACCGTTTTATTAAGTACGCTGAGGATAAATATGACAGTTTCGGAAGATAATTGGAAATCATGAAAAAATATCTGTTATTTATCCTGGTATTCTGGGCTGTTTCCGTTGCTGCACAGAAAGATTCCACGGTAGTTCCGGGCTCTAAACCAACAGCTTCCGCAGAAGCTGTATCAATAAAAGCTGCCGAATTCCCAGGCGGCCATCGGGCTTTTGTTGCAGAGATCCTACAATATTTCCGGACCACCCCAATGGTTAAAGCTGAAATTATGAGCGCAAAAGCTGTTGCTACTTTTATTGTTGATACCGAAGGGAATATGGTGGATATCAAAATAGAATCCTATGAATATAAAATAGTGAGGGATGAATTTTTGAGAGCACTGAAAATGGTGAAAACCAAATGGATCCCTGCCGAGCAGGATGGTAAAAAGGTCAGAAACCTGATGAGACAGCCTTTGGTATTTAATCTGCAATAGTCTGCACCTCTTTTTCCGGATTCAGTTTTACCCAAAAGAACAGCAATAAGCACCCTGCGGCATAACAAAGAATGTCGATCCAGGAAAACGAATTTCCTATGACAATATACATCAGGCTTCCAGGACGGAAGCCTAGTTTTTCTGCAATGGTGAAGTATTGTGCAAATTCTATAATGCAGGAAAAGACCAGAATTCCAAGAATCAGCCGTTCGTTATTCATCTTCACGAAGGTTTTAACCAGGGTGTACAGAAGCATCACCACAATAACATCACCGAGATAGGCTCTTACAAAGAAAATATCTGCCAGTTTTGTGGCAATCAGGACTTCTGTCAGAAAAATCAAGATGGACAGGAGAAGATAGGTAAGGCTGAATTTAAATTTCATGTGTTTCAGATTTTGGCTAAAGCCTTTGGTTGGTTATCAATTAAGCGGGCTAAAGCCCGCCTCTATTGAAATAAGGGCTACAATGCATTAAGATCATAAAAAATCGGTATCCAAAGAACACCGATCTTATTGAATTATCAGACAAATATATTATTTTTTTGCCTTTGTCTTTATTGTACAGCCTATTGCTACTGTTTTTGTCATGCTTATCGCATCTCCTTTGATCAGAGCGTTTACCGCATCCTTAACGTAATATTCTGAGACATCTTTGGGGTTTTCGTAGTTATTGTCAATAGCGCCGATATATTTTACAATATTCTTCCCGTTTTCTTTCTGCAATACAAAAACATGGGGTGTTTTAGTGGCTCCGTAAAGCGGATAAACCTTTTGTCCTTCATCTACCAGATAAGGAAAGGTAAAGCCTTTTTCCTTGGCTCTCTCTATCATTTGACTATAACCGTCTTCCGGTTGTACAGCCGGGTCATTGGGGTTGATGGCAATCACCGGATACCCCTGATCTTTAAAAGTCTTATCAAGCTCCACAATCCTGTCTTCATATTTCTTTGCATAGGGGCAATGGTTGCAGGTGAAAACTACGATAAACCCTTTGGCGGTTTTAAAATCACTTAAAGAGACCTTTTTTCCGTCAATATTTTTCAGTTTGAAATCTGCCGCCTCATCACCTACTTCGTAACCTTTTACAGGAATTTGTGAATGTTTCGGAGGAAAATTATTCTTCCCATGATCCGGCGTGGTAAAGCTTAGCAGTCCAAGCCCGGCAATCAATGCTGCCATTACAATTTTCAGGTTTTTCATTATCTTATTTTTTATTTTAAGTGATCGTTAATGGTTTTTTCGAGGTCTTCTTTGCTCATTTCACCATCGTTGAAATATATTTTTTCGCTGTTCTTATAAAAAATGGTTACCGGAATATTTCCGTCCCAGTTTTTTTCAAATTTCGGAATCCAGGTATTCATCCTCTTGATATCATCCAGAAGTATAACCTCAGCCGTAAGGTTTTTATTTTTGATAAAACGGATAACTCTTTCCTTATCCGCAAGCCTGTCCAGGGAAACCAGGATCATTTTGAATTGAGGATGATCCTTGAATTTATTATTGACCTCCATGAAATGCGGCAGCTCTTTTACGCAGGGAGCGCAGGTTGTTGCCCAGAAATTGACTACTAGCAGCTTATCTCCTTCTTCCTTTATCTTTTTTTCAAGCTCTTCATACTTCACAGAACGTACTTCTGTCTGCTGGGCCCGGAAAGCAGAAAAGCAAAAACAAAGAATCAACAGGCTTAGTAAATTTTTCATGCTTAAAATTAGTGAATGCATTCCTTTTCTTTAAATATCAATCTGTTAAACTTTGTTAAGTGTTTTAAAATTCTTCTTATATTTTATCACATTGCATTGAATTAAATGAAATAAAAATGTAATTTAGCATACAATCAAATCAAAATTTATTATGAAAAAATCAAATTTCCAGAAAAAAAGACTTTCAAAAAATGAGTTGAAAGAGATCAAAGGGGCAAGGCCTGTTTGTCCAAGAGTAATAAGCTGCATTGATCCGGATACCGGTGTGGAATTGTATGGTGTAACTGGTGTTCAGGACGGATACTGTTGTTAAGAATTTAATTAATACTCAAATCAGAACAATATGAAAATTTCAAAAATTCAGACAAGAAAGTTGACTAAAATGGAGCTAAAGGCCATCAACGGAGGTACCGGCTCGTGCGCAGTAGGCGAGTGTAAGCTTAGAGGCGTAAGTCATTTCATTATAATCGGACCGAGAGGTAATGACGGATACTGCTGCTAATTTCGCAGTACAGTACAAATAAGGATGACCGGAAATTCTCCGGTCATTTTTATATAGTAATATTTAAAAGTCATTTAAAAGGAGAACTACCCTCCGATCATCTTTTTTATAGAATTCAACTTCATCAATGCTTCAATAGGCGTTAAAGTATTGATATCTATTTTCGTAAGCTCTTCGCGGATATTTTCCAGAACAGGATCATCCAGCTGGAAAAAAGAGAGCTGCATATTTTCTTCGGTTACCCTTTTGATGCTTTCTGAGGTGCTCGTGGTCTGGGTACGGCTTGCTTCGAGGGTTTTCAGGATTTCATTGGCTCTGTTGACCACTTTTGAAGGCATTCCCGCCAGTTTAGCGACATGAATCCCGAAACTGTGCTCACTTCCTCCCGGAATCAGCTTTCTTAAGAAAATGATATTTCCTTTATTTTCCTGGATGGAAACATGGAAGTTTTTCACTCTTTCAAAATTCACCGTCATTTCGTTCAGCTCATGGTAATGGGTGGCAAATAAAGTTTTTGCCTGTGTAGGATGCTGGTGGAGGTATTCTGCAATAGCCCATGCAATAGAAACCCCGTCATAGGTTGAAGTTCCGCGGCCGATCTCGTCCAGCAGAATAAGGCTGCGCTCAGAGATATTGTTCAGAATATTGGCAGCTTCATTCATTTCCACCATAAAAGTAGACTCTCCGGCAGAAATATTGTCGGTAGCTCCTACCCTTGTGAAAATTTTATCTAAAATTCCTATTTCAGCATGTTTTGCCGGAACAAAACTTCCTATCTGAGCCAAAAGACATACAATAGCCGTCTGGCGCAGGATTGCGGATTTACCGGCCATGTTCGGTCCTGTCACCATAATGATCTGCTGGGAATCTTTATCTAAAAAGATATCGTTCGGGATGTATTTTTCTCCAAGCGGAAGTGCATTTTCTATGATCGGGTGTCTTGCTTCTTTAAGGTCAATAGCATAGCCCTGATTGAGAACAGGCTTTGTATAGCTTTCGGAAACGGCCAGTTCAGAAAGACCTGTTGCCACATCAAGCTGTGCAATAATATTGGAATTTCCCTGAATCTGGTCCATATAAACCATTGTTTCAGAGCATACGTTTCTGTACAGCTCGTTTTCGAGTACACTTATCTTTTCTTCAGCACCCAGGATCTGGCTTTCATATTCTTTAAGCTCTTCGGTAATATAGCGTTCTGCATTTACCAGGGTCTGTTTTCTCAGCCAGTCGGAAGGAACCTTATCTTTATGGGCATTCCTTACTTCTATATAGTATCCGAAAACATTATTGAAATCTATTTTAAGGCTTGAAATTCCTGTTCTTTCTATTTCTCTCTGGCACATTTCATCCAGGAAGCCACGTCCTTTGCTTTGAAGGTTTCTTAGTCTGTCAAGTTCTTCTGAAATCCCTTCTTTAATGATATTTCCTTTGGAAAGGTTCACCGGAAGTTCTTCATTAAGATGATTCTGCAGAAACTTAATAAGCTCTTCCATATCAAACAACGGTTCCAGCCAGGCAAGTACATCGGCATGCGGATGAAGTAATGCTTTGATCTGATGAATATTCATCAAACTCTGACGTAAATAGCTCAGTTCTTTCGGTGAAATTTTTTCTGCCGCCAGTTTTCCCATTAATCGGTCCAGATCCGAAATAGATTTCAGCAATTGGCAGATTTCATATTTCAGCTGGTCGTTTTCATTCAGAAAGTCGATCAGGGAGAGCCTTCTCATAATCTCGTCAACAGATTTTAAAGGTAGAATGATTCTTCTCCTCAATAATCTTCCCCCCATCGGGGTCGATGTTTTATCAATAATATCCAGCAGAGATTTTCCCTGTGGATTGCTCGGATAAACGATTTCAAGATTTCTCAAGGTAAAATTATCCATCATCAGATAATCTTCCTGAGGTATTACCTGAAGTTTTGTGATATGGGCCAGCAGGTTGTGGTGCGTATCTTCCACAAGATAAGCGAAAATGGCCCCTGCAGCTGTAATGGCAAGAGGAAGATTTTCAACCCCAAAACCTTTTAAGGAATTCGTTTTAAAATGAGAAGTCAGTTTTTCGTAGGCAAAATTATACTGGAACGCCCAGTCTTCAAGTTTAAAGGCACTTTTGTTTTTCAACTGTTCCGGAAGCTGAACGCTCCTCTGGAAAACAATTTCACTGGGATCAAAAGTATTGATGATGTGCAGAAGTTTTTCCAGATTGCCCTCACTCACCAGAAACTCTCCGGTAGAAACATCCACCATGGCAATGCCGTATTTTTCTTTTTCTTTATGAAGGGAAAGGAGGAAATTGTTCTTTTTTGAACTCAGCACCTGGTCATTAAATGTTACTCCCGGTGTTACAAGCTCTGTAACGCCTCTTTTCACAATTCCTTTGACCATTTTCGGATCTTCGAGCTGATCGCAGATCGCCACCCTCATTCCAGCTCTCACCAATTTTGGAAGATAAGAATCCACCGAGTGGTGCGGGAATCCTGCCAGCTCAATATGCCCCTCACCATTTGCTCTTTTAGTAAGAACAATGCCTAAGATCTGGGATGTTTTCACAGCATCCTGTCCGAATGTTTCGTAAAAGTCCCCTACCCGGAAGAGCAGCAGTGCATCAGGGTATTTTGCCTTGATGGTATTGTACTGCGTCATTAACGGGGTTTCCTTCTTCGTTTTTGCCATAATAAAAAATGAGCCCCAAATTTAAATAAAATAAATTCAGGGATTGAAATTAGTGTAGAATTAATCTCTTAAGCGGGACCAAAAAAGCGGCTTATATATTTCAGAATAAAATATTTATTGTACTTTTCAGTAAAATAAATTCTATGATGTATCCTGTTCTGGAAACTGAAAGACTGCTTTTAAGACAACTTACTCCTGATGATGCAGAGGACCTTTTTGAATATTTTTCCCTGGAAGAGGTTATGGAATATTATGACCTTGAAGTTTTCAAAACCCTGGACGATGCCCGTAATATTATCCGGTATTTTAATGCTGAATTTGAAAAAGGAAAAGGCTTCCGGTGGGCTTTGGAATTAAAATCCGAAAAGAAAGTCATAGGAACGTGTGGCTATCACAACTGGTACCGCGATCATTTCCGCGCTGAGATAGGCTATGAACTTAACCCGAAGTACTGGAGAAAATCTTATATGAAAGAAGCTATACTTCCTATCCTTACCTTCGGATTCGAAAGCATGAGGCTCCATCGTGTGGACGCCTTCACTGACCCTGCCAACATTTCTTCCGAAAAGCTCCTGCAGTCTCTAAATTTTAAAGACGAAGGAATTCTGCGTGATTATTTTTTTGAAAAAGGAAGGTTTGTAGATGCTAAAATTTTTGGTCTTATTAATGAGTAGATGGAAGATGGATGCCGAAAGATGGAAGTTTCTGAAGTCCGTGGAACCACTGAGCATTTTTAATTAACTTTTGTAGCATTTTTTCCGGCATTGACCTTCTGAAAATCGCAGCAAGAAGTACAAGGCGAACAGTAACTTCCAGCCTTATCCTTTTTTAGTTTTTTTCTGTTTTTCAAATGCTTCCATCCCTTTCTCATACGCCCATTTCTGCTTGTAATTCACCCATTTAGCCTTAAAAAGCTTACGAAAGAGCTTGTCGGTATACCTCATGATAAAAACATGGTACAGCATATTGGCAAAAACATTCGGTTTGTTAGGCAACGCTCTGAGTGACATTGAAAATCCCGGTTCCAGATACCTGTTGAAGTGCCAGAAGGCTCCCGGAATGAAAAGGGCATCGCCATGTTCCATGAAAATCTCATACCCTTTGGCATATTGTAAAGCCGGAAACTTCTCATAATCAGGATTTTCGTAATCTATATCGTAAACGGTATGTACGGAAAGCGGAACTTTATACAGGAAGTCTGACTGTTCCTGATCAAACAGGAGTATCCTTTTTTTACCCTCGAAATGAATGTGAAGGAAATCCCCGAGATCCACATCATAATGCATCAACACATGGGCTTCACTTCCACCGAAAAAAAGAGTGGGAAGCCTTTTGAAGAATTTGATTCCCAGATCCGGATAGGTGAAGTTTTTCAGCAGCTCAGGAAGCCTGTCTGTAATAATATAGAAGAAGATACGAAGATCTGAAGGTTTACTTTTTATGGTGTCAATATAATCCTTCATCTTCATATGTGTCACCGGTGCATCGGAACTTTTGGAAGCATCGGCAGGTTTGTTGTCGTAAAGAGGAACATCCTGATCACCCGCTTTTTCACGGATGTAAGCCAGATTCCACTTGTCGAAGGCATCCCACCGGCTTGCAAAATTTTTGATCAGAAGCGGTTTGTGTTTTCTGAAATAATTTTTCTGAAAATCTTCTTTACTGATATCGTTGACTACATCTACGTTTTCGAGGATCATCTTGTTTTGTTGTTTAATGCGAAATAAAAATAGTGTTTTTTTGAAATCTGTAAAAATCTGCAGAAGAAAAAACACTTAATTTTCATTCATTAACCTAATGTCCGCTGATCTACTTTCCGTTCCTGAAATGCCCTTTCCTGTAGTAACCTATTTTTTTCTTACTATCCTAGTTGGTGGGTTTTCGTAAAGAACAGATAAAACGAAAAAAATTATCTTTGTAAGACCAAGAGAATTTATGAGAGTTTACAATACCAAGCATTTCCTGAAGATCCTTTTCAGCATGCACAAAAGCGATACCATGAAGATCCTTTTTCCAACGATGATCCTGGTGGGGCTTTACTCGTGGGGAATTCAGTACCTGGAAGTGGAATACCTTCACCTTACTGCAAAATCAGGGGTCAGTAATGTGGGAATGATCCACTCTCTGCTGGGTTTTGTATTGTCGCTGCTGCTAGTTTTCAGAACGAATACTGCCTACGACAGATGGTGGGAAGGCAGGAAATTATGGGGAAAACTGGTGAATGACACCCGGAATTTCGCGGTAAAAATCAATACTATTTTAGGAGAGAATCGCGAGGATGCAGAACAGATAGCACGGTACCTAAAATATTTCCCGCATTTCCTTGCCAAGCATCTTTCCAAGGAATCCACAAGATTAGCTTTGGATGAAGATTATTCTGAAATAGAAAAATCGCTGAAACATCATGGTCCCAGTGAAATTGTCATTCTTTTGACCCATAAACTGAATCAGCTGAAAAAAGAAGGAAAGATCTCGGATATCGAAATGTTGTATCTTGACACTCAGCTTTCAGGTTTTCTGGATGTCTGCGGAGGCTGTGAGAGAATAAAAAATACGCCTATTCCCTACTCTTATTCTTCGTTTGTAAAAAAATTCATCATCTTATATGTCCTGGCCCTGCCGGTCGCCTATGTTATCACAATCGGGCTCCTGATGATTCCGCTTACGGTTTTCGTTTATTACGTTCTGATGAGTCTGGAGCTGATCGCCGAAGAAATTGAAGATCCTTTCAATAATGATGAAAATGATATTCCTATGGAAGCTTTGGCTCAAAACATTGAGAGAAGCGTCCATCAGATCATGGGTTTAAAGTAAGAAAGCTCTTAGAGATTGATTTCTTTCAGCTCGCCGTCTTCTTTTATTTCCACAAATTTACTTTCGCGGTTGGCAGCGGAATAACCATAGAAAAAAGTCTGGTATATCGGGGTTGAATACAGATAACCTCCATAGGCATTGTAGGCATCCGATGTTCCTGTTTGCTGCTGATAGCTTGCTGTTGCAGTAAAATTAACGATGGTTTCGAGGTAATATTTTCCCGGCTTCAGTTTTTCAAATTTAAACCTTCCGTAATCATCTGTTAAAGCTTCCAATCTGTATTTAAAAGCCTCTTCCGACATGTATACGGTCGTTTTCTTATTCTCATACTTTCTTCTCATGCTGTAAAACTCATCAAAATAAGGAGTCACAGGAAAAAGCATGACAACAGTTCCCTTTGGAGCATAATGTTTGGCGCCAAGAAGAGGTTTGATCCCCCAATTATTTTTCTGTTTCGTGGAGGCTACTCCTTCTATCGTAGAATTTCCAAAGCTGAGCATTTCACGGGCCATCTTTTTATCAAAAAAGGCCTGCGGATAATAAGTATTCTGTGCCTGTGAACATATAAAAGTAAATACCGGCAGCAGTAAAGTGAGTATTTTTTTCATGTTAATAATTTAAATCAAATATAAGTATTTTGCTATTTTTGAAATAAAAATATCTATGAAATACTTTTTTCTGCTGTTAATGGCCGCATCATGGGCTACAGCACAAAAACCATGCGGATTCAAAGACGGACTGCAGGAAGGATCCTGTAAAGATTTCTACGAAAACGGGCAGGTAAAGCAGGTGGTGGAATGGAAAAAAGGTAAAATAGACGGTGAGGCCGTTTATTATTACGACAACGGAAAAGTACAGGCCAAAGGAGAAAATAAAAAGGGTTATAAAGTAAAAGAATGGTCCTACTATGACAAAAATGGTGTCCTTACCTCCAAAGAGGTTTTCAGAAACGGTGAAAAAAATGTATATGATGACAGTTCTACCGCTACTTTTTACTCTCCGGCCGGCAAAATAACCGAAGTTTCCAACTACAGACTTGGAAAACTTCACGGTGAAACCAAGCTGTTCCATGAGGACGGAAAAACGCCAAAACAGGTCGGACAGTATGAAAACGGTCTGGCTGTGGGAAAATGGAAAGCGCTTTATCCATCAGGAAAAGTACAGCGTGAAACAGAATTTGCCAACGATAAATGGAATGGGACCCGGGTTCATTACCGTGAAGACGGAAGCATAGAAAAGACTGAGGTCTACAAAGACGGAAAATTAATCTCAACAAAATAAAACAATTGGTACAGAAACTAAAACTGGAAGAGCTTAACAGGATAGATGTGGAAACATTTAAGAAAGTTGAGAAAATTCCATTGGTCATTATTTTAGACAATCTAAGGAGCATGCACAATGTGGGAGCATCTTTCAGAACGGCAGATGCTTTTCTGATCGAAAAAATAATTCTCTGCGGGATTACCCCTCAGCCCCCACACCGCGAGATCCATAAAGCGGCACTTGGAGCCACGGAAAGTGTAGATTGGGGGCATGAAAGCGATATCAATACTGCGATAAGTGATTACAAAAGCCGCGGATACGAAATCATAGGCATTGAACAAACCACGGACAGCATCATGATTACCGATTTCAGCATCGACAAATCAAAAAAATATGCACTGATCCTAGGGAATGAAGTGGAAGGAATAAGTGATGAGGCACTGCCGAATATTGACACATTTCTTGAAATTCCTCAGCTTGGAACAAAGCACTCTCTGAACGTAAGCGTATGCGGCGGAATCGTGATGTGGGAGTTCGCAAGAGCCCTAAAATAAAAAAACTGCATATGTCCTTAAAAGACAGTGCAGTTTGAAATAAATCTAATAAAAAGTAAAAATGAAAGGCGACAAAGGTACCTTTTTTTTCTTTACAAACAAATTTTAACATCATTTTTTTTATTTTTCCCGAAAAAAAGTGATATTTTGAGAAAAAGTTTCATTTAATTTTTTATAAATTAGCACAATGTTTATCAAGGATTATATCTCAAAAGACTTTCCGTGTTTTAGCCTTACTGACTCAATAGAATCAGCAAGGAATATGTTAGAGGATTTTGGATATTCCCATATTTTCATTAAAAAATCCCATCATTTCTACGGAGCAATTGCAGAAGATTTTCTTTATGAAGATGACGGGATATTGAAGGATCTTGAACACCAGATCGAGCGCTTTGCCATTCTGGAAGACAATAATATCATGGACAGCATCCGTCTGTTCTATACCTTCAATGCCAATGTGATTCCGGTGATCAATAAGAACGAAAAATATCTCGGGTATATTACCTGTGAGGATATTTTTCAGAATCTTTCCAGGTATCCCCTGTTTTCAGAAACGGGAGCTATTCTTACCATAGAAACTCCGGCCAGAAAGTATTCGATGACGGAAATCGCCAATATTGTGGAAAGTAACAACTCGAAGTTCTATGGCGGATTCATCACTTTAATGTCCGATGAAGTAATCCAGGTAACCATTAAGATCAGCAATGAAAACCTATCTTCGATAGACGCTACTTTTGACCGCTACGATTATAGAATTGTTGAAAAATACTATTCTGATGAAAAATCGGATCTGTTTAAGGACAGGTTTGGGTTTTTCCAAAAATTCATAGAAATATAACATGAAGGCAGCCATATATTCTCAGAAAAAAGACCTCGATACTTTTTTATATTTAAGCAAGTTTATCTCAGAACTTGAAACCAGAGGCGTAAAATCTGTTCTGTATGATGAAATGGCTGAAGCGCTTCAGTTCTCAAAGATATTTGAAACATTCAACAGCAAGCAGGACCTTCTGGACAAAGAAGTAGACCTTTTTTTTACTTTCGGAGGCGATGGAACGATCGTGAATTCATTAACCTTCATTGAAGACCTGGAAATCCCGATTGTCGGTGTAAATACCGGGAGATTAGGTTTTTTGGCAAGCTTTACCAAAGAAGAAGCCTTCAAAGAACTTGATGCTATCCTGAAAGGGGATGTGAAAACAAGCCGCCGTGCCGTAATTGAGGTTGTTTCCCCAAAATCGGATGATTTTTTCCCGTATGCACTGAACGATGTTACCGTATCCAGAAAAGAAACCACTTCCATGATTACGGTGGATTCCTATATCAATGACGAATTTTTAAATGTATTCTGGGGAGATGGAGTAATTGTTTCCACACCTACGGGTTCCACGGCTTATTCTTTAAGCTGCGGCGGACCGATTATCTCTCCGAATAACGAAAATTTCGTCATCACCCCTATTGCTCCGCACAACCTGAACGTACGTCCATTGGTTGTCAATGACAGAGTAGAAATAAAATTTAAAGTAGAAAGCAGAGTTCCGCAATATTCTCTTTCGCTGGACTCACGACTGGTCCATATAGAAACCGACAAAGAAATTATCATCAAAAAGGCCGCTTTTCAGATTCTTCTGGTACAGCCGAACCATTTAAGCTTCTACGAAACGATCCGCCAGAAGCTGCTTTGGGGCAGAGACAAAAGAAATTAGTAATTCCTCAAAAATGATTACCTTTACAGGAATTTTAAAACGCCTAATAATTTAAAATAAAAAGTAAAACATGAGCAGAATTTTTCCGGCAGGAGTTGCCACAGGTCAATTAGTTACTGATATTTTTCAGTATGCCAAAGAAAACAAATTTGCACTGCCTGCAGTAAACGTAATTGGTTCAAGCAATGTAAATGCAGTAATGGAAACCGCAGCGAAATTAAACTCTCCTGTCATCATCCAGTTTTCAAACGGCGGAGCTGCTTTTAACGCAGGAAAAGGATTAAGCAATGACGGTCAGAAAGCAGCAATTTTAGGATCTATTGCCGGGGCTAAACATATTCATACTCTTGCAGAAGCTTACGGAGCTACTGTTATTTTACATACAGACCACTGCGCAAAGAAATTATTGCCTTGGATCGACGGGTTATTAGATGCAAGTGAAGAGCATTATAAGCAGACCGGAAAATCTCTTTATTCTTCTCATATGCTTGATCTTTCTGAAGAATCTCTGGAAGAAAACCTTGAAATTTCTACGAAATATTTCGAAAGAATGGCTAAAATGCAGATGACTTTAGAAGTAGAGATCGGAGTTACAGGTGGTGAGGAAGACGGAGTTGATAATTCAGATGTTGATAACTCTAAATTATACACTCAGCCTGAAGATATCGCTTACACTTACGAAAAACTAAAAGCGATTTCTGACAATTTTACTATTGCAGCAGCATTTGGTAACGTACACGGAGTTTACAAGCCAGGAAACGTAGTTCTTACGCCAAAAATTCTTGACAATTCTCAGAAATACGTTCAGGAGAAATTCGGAACAGCGGCTAAGCCGGTAAACTTTGTATTCCACGGAGGTTCAGGATCTACTTTGGAAGAGATCAGAGAAGCGATCGACTACGGAGTTATCAAAATGAATATTGACACTGACCTTCAGTTCGCTTACACAGAAGGAGTTAGAGACTATATGGTTAACAATATTGATTATTTAAGATCTCAGATCGGAAACCCAGAAGGAGAAGAAAAACCGAACAAAAAATTCTATGACCCAAGAGTTTGGGTAAGAAAAGGTGAGGAAACTTTCTCTACAAGACTGGTTAAAGCGTTTGAAGACTTAAATAACGTAAATACTTTAAAATAAGAACTGTACATTTGTATTAATGTAAAAAGTATTCATAAATGGATACAGTTTACATTAATACATTTTACATTTATACCCCTAATACAATCAAAATGGCATTCGACTGGTTTAAAAGAAAAGCAAAAAACATTACCACCTCTACTGATGAAAAAAAGGATGTTCCCAAAGGCCTTTGGCATCAGACTCCATCAGGAAAAATAGTGGAGCATGATGAACTGAGAAGAAACAATTACGTTTCTCCTGAAGACGGATTTCATGTAAGAATAGGAAGTGCAGAATTTTTTGACATCCTTTTTGACGAAGGTAAGTTCACTGAACTGGATGCCAATGTTGAAAGTATTGACATCTTGAATTTCAAGGATACAAAACCTTATAAAGACCGTTTAAAAGAAGTAAAAGCAAAAACAAAGCTTACAGATTCCATCAGAAACGCAGTAGGAACCGTAAAAGGAACTGAAATGGTAGTTTCTTGTATGGATTTTGCTTTTATCGGTGGATCTTTAGGTTCTGTAATGGGTGAAAAGATCAGAAGAGCGGTGGATTACTGTATCGCCAATAAACTTCCGTACATGATCATCTGCCAGTCCGGAGGAGCAAGAATGCAGGAAGCTACGTATTCCCTTATGCAGCTTGCCAAAGTTCAGGCTAAGCTTGCCCAGCTATCAGAAGCAGGACTTTTATACATCGCTTACCTGTGTGATCCTACTTTTGGAGGAATTACAGCGTCTTTCGCTATGACAGCAGATATTATCATGGCTGAACCGGGAGCACTGATTGGTTTTGCAGGTCCAAGAGTAATCCGTGAAACAATCGGAAGAGATCTTCCTGAAGGTTTCCAGACTTCTGAATTCTTACAGGAAAAAGGATTTGTAGATTTCATTGTAAAAAGAACAGAAATTAAAGATACGGTAGCTAAAACAGTCAATTTATTGGCTGTAAATGCTTAAGATCTGTAACAAACACTATACAATCTCTCTCTAATTAGGGAGAGATTTTTATTTATGAGGACTTTTAAGATATTTTTTAATGCCATCCGCAGCATGAGCCTGAAAAAGATCATGCGTCTTTTATCGCTCCTTCTTCCCCATCCCATTTTTGCAATACTAAGCTTCTATGCAACGGTACAAGCCTTTAGCATTGCCCAGAAAAAATTCCCGAAGACAGCCTCTAACAATGGTATTGGGAATGCCTACAGACATGCATTATGGTGCTGTTTCATTATGATGTACTGCTGCAAGGTCTCCTCTCCCCAAAAAGCATTGGATTTCTGTAAAAGGTTAACGGATATGCATGAAGAACTCTTCCCCAATGAGCCTTTGGAAACCAAAATGGACCTTCACAACAACAAATTCGGAATGGATTATTTCATGGAACTGCTTCCGGGAATTCACCGTCAGTTTTTTGAAAAAGGCTTTTTTATCGATAGTCTGGAAAAGAAGATGGCAGACGCAAAAGTTTTGAAGAGCGTAGAAGATGATTTTGAAGGGCATCTGGTTTATCTAAAGGACTAAAAATAAAACACTTCAACTCCGCCCAGCATGGCATAAGTAAATTATTTCGCTCATATAGAAGCTGTTAGCATTTGCACTGTCCTGCTGAGCGAAGTCGAAGCATTTCGTAAATATTTTGAAATAAAGAGTCTTATAATAAAAGTTTTTTCAAGTTTTACATTTAATTTATTATCTTTTCTAAAATTTTAATTTAAACGAATGGTCCTCAGCAGAATTTGGTCGGCTTTTATTATCATTGCCATTGCCATAGCCAGTATTAAATACGTTTCGTCAGACCACTACAAAACCATCTTTAATGATATGGTGGTAGGAAAAGGCGGTGACACGGTTCAGATCGCTTCACAGCCCATGAATATGCTCACTCCGGTTGTACGGGACAGCCTGATGAAAAAAAATGACTTTGCAGACAGCAGGATCCATTACAAAACTGATTCTTTAAAACAAGAAGCAAAGGTTTATCGCGTTCAGGAAGCAGATGGAGTAATAGGAACTTCCGAAACAGCAGTAAAGATTTGTATTGGTCTCATCGGAATTATGACCCTGTTCATGGGATTCATGAATATTGCTGAAAAAGCAGGAGGAATTAATCTTTTAAGCCGTTTTATACAGCCTTTTTTCTCAAAACTATTCCCCGACATTCCTAAAAATCACCCGGCTTTCGGACATATGCTGATGAATTTCAGCGCCAATCTCCTGGGACTTGACAATGCCGCTACTCCATTTGGACTAAAGGCTATGGAAAGCTTACAAACTTTAAACCCCAATAAAGATACAGCCAGTAATTCACAGATTATGTTTCTGTGTCTCCATGCAGGAGGAATGACACTGATACCGGTTTCCATTATTGCAATAAGGGCCTCAATGGGATCTAAAACCCCTACCGATATTTTTCTTCCATGTATGATTGCTACTTTTGCAGCAACATTGGCAGCGATGATTATTGTTTCTTTATATCAGAAAATCAATTTATTAAAACCTGTTGTTCTTGCTTATGTAGGCGGAATTTCAGCTGTTATTGCACTTCTGGTTGTTTACCTTGTTCAGTTAAGCAAAGACGAACTGGATACTTTCAGTAAAGTACTGAGTAACGGACTGATTCTCTTTATTTTCCTCGCCATAGTGCTGGGAGCGGTTTATAAAAAAATCAATGTTTTCGATGCATTTATTGAAGGGGCAAAAGAAGGGTTCACAACCTGCGTCAAGATTATTCCTTATCTGGTTGGAATGTTAATCGCTATTTCTCTTTTAAGAACTTCCGGTGTTTTTGATGTCATTATAGACGGTATGAAGTGGGTAGCCAACACAGCCGGTTTTGATCCAAGGTTTGTGGATGGTCTTCCAACGGCATTAATCAAGCCTCTTTCGGGTTCCGGAGCCAGAGGAATGATGGTAGATACGATGTCAACTTTCGGTGCAGATAGTTTTCAGGGGAAACTTGCGGCAGTTCTTCAGGGAAGCTCAGATACGACGTTTTACGTGATCGCTGTTTATTTCGGGGCTGTAGCCGTGAAGAATACAAGATACACGGTAATTGCCATGCTTCTGGCGGATTTAGTGGGTGTTATTGTTTCAATTGCACTGGCGTATTTGTTTTTTGCTTAATTTATTATCAGTTGATAGTTGCTGGATGCTAGTTCCCCATTCTGATGTTTCTAATCAATTTAAATAAATACTTATGAGTTATCAGAAGCTTCACATTTACAATATTGCCTTTGAACTGTTTATTGAGACTCATCATCTTTCATTAAAACTTCCAAAATATGAACTGTATGAACTAGGAAGCCAACTGAGGCGATCATCTGATTCTGTGATGACTAATATTGCTGAAGGTTATGGGAGAAAAACTATAAAGGAGATTTTATCAGATTTCTGATTTATTCCCAAGCAAGCTGCGATGAAACAGTAAGCCATCTAACAAAAATAATGATATTATATCCAGATATAAGTAAAGACATAAAAGATAAGGTAGCCCAATACCAACTTTTAGGAGGAAAAATCAATAACTTTATAAAATACGTCCAATTAAGTTGGCGAACCTAAATAAATAATTGGTAAAGAACAAGCAACAAACAAACCAGCAACAAAATTAAACGATTATGATCACCGATAAAGAATTCACGTTAAGATTAATACGCCAGTTAACTCAAGCACTGGAAAAACTTATTTTAGACAAGCCTGAAGAAAGTTTAATGCAGAAAGAATTGGATTTTGATTCTTTGATGAGAGATATTTTCAAATTTGATTTTACTGCACTTTCAGCAAAAACAAAAGAAGAAATTATAGAAATCGTTAATGAGAGACAGGAAAGAGATCACAAAGATTATTACGAAATGCTGGGCAATCTTTTCTATTTTAAAGGCAAACAGGATGCTAATAATGAGTTTTTAGACAAAGCAAAAACGTTCTACGAATTGTATCTGCAGACGAGCGGTATTTTCGCACTACCGGTGATCAACAGGATCAATGAAATAAAAAAAGCACTTGAGTAAAGTGCTTTTGTATTTTTAGAAAGTTATTTTATAAGTTCCTGTGGAGGAAGTGCTTGCTTTTTCAGCTTTCACATATTTCTTAACCCATGCTATCGCATTCGATGTAATGCAGGGATCGGATGTTCCACCTGATCTTTTTGCTGAAACTACATTTCCGGCCTTATCCACAGTGTAAGCAACTGTAATTGTACCGCTTGATTTACAGCTGTTTGCAGGCTGTTCTCCACCTCTTCCCATGGTTCCAGGAATATATCCTACCAGTTTTCTGTCAATTCCCACTTTACTGTCTCCATTTCCGTCACCTCCTAAAGGATCTCCGGCATTTCCTATACCGGTTCCTGTACCCTGGCTTCCTGCTTTTGTTCCTCGCCCTCTGATCAGGTTTCCGATGGCGGCATTTCCTTTTCCGTCGCCATTTCCAGTTTTGGAATTAGCTGTTGTTGCGCCCGATTTTTTAGTAGTTTTTGAAGTACTTGAACTTGTTGAAGACTTTTTATCTGTCTTTTTTGATTCCTCTTTCTTAGGAACGCTTACTTTTGAATTGTTCCCTGTCAGCACTTTTTCCTTTACCTCTGTTTTTTTTGGTTCTGGTGTCGGTTCTGGTTTTATGACCGTTTTTGTTTCCGGAACAGGGGTTTCTGCCGGCTCAGGGGTTACTTCTTCCGTAGCAGCAGCTAAACTTCCCGGCTGGTCAGCAGGTTCTTCAATACCGTTTCCATTTCTGTTGTCTCCGAAGTTAACAAGCATTGTTGTGATCACTTCATCTTTCTGCTTATCCAGCTCCGGCTTCAATTTATAAAGAAAAACAAAAAGTAAAATTGCAGACCAGATAAGGATAGAAAGTAAGGCACTTTTTATCCTGTCTTTGTTTTGCTCGTCTTTGTTTACTGTATAACCTCTCATTTCAAATGATTCTTTCCGGATTTCCGGAGGTATTATTTATCTTTAACGGTTGCAATAGCAATATTAAATTTGTTCTTTTCAGCAATTTCCATTACAAAAACAACATCTTTATGCATGGTATTTTCATCTGCCCGTATGGTAAAAGATTTGTTGGTCTGACCTGTTAGTTTACTGACAATCAACGATTCAAGCTGATCTCTCGTCACCGGGCTGTCATCTACAAAATAAGATCCATCCGGTTTGATACTCACTGTCAAAGGATTAGGAATATTATCTTCCACGGCCCCGGCTTTTGGCAACTTTACATCAATCGCACTTTGATTGGCGGCTGATGAAGTGATCATAAAGAATATCAGCATCAGCAAGATAACATCGGTCATCGCTGCCAAACTGAATTCGGGATTCGCTTTATTTCTTCTCTGAATTTTCATCTGTTTATATTTATTTTTTTAATGGTCAGATGGAATCGCTTGATCCATTAGTCTTTGAAAGAAAAATATCTTTGTAAGCGATTTCATAACGAAGATTTATAAAGGTTTGTTGATAAGGTCTAAAAATTCCCCTGACATATTCTGTGCTTTCAGTACAAACTTATCAATTCTGGTCAGAAGAATATTATAGAAAAAGTTAGCAGGGATAGCTACAGCCAAACCTACCGCCGTTTGCCCTAATGCTGTATAAATACCTTCAGACAATGTTTTAGGTGAGAAAGATCCCGTTGCATGGGAAAGGTTGAAAAAGGCGATGATCATCCCGATAACCGTTCCCAAAAGTCCCAACATTGGAGCAATACTTGGTACTACAGCCAGAAGGTTCAGGTTCTTCTCCATGTTGGCTACCTCTACCTGGGCCTGGGATTCCATGGCACTTACAATATCTGAAACAGGGCGTCCAAGCCTTGAAATTCCTTTTTCCAGGATTCTGCCTTCTGGAGAATTCTGTCTTTTACAGTAATCTGCGGCAGATTCTATTTTACCTTCTTTGATAAAATCTTCAATATTATCCATGAAGTTGGCATCTGTTTTTGAAGTCAGCCTTTTGATAAAGAAAAAGCGCTCAAAAAACAGGTACAGTGAAAATACACCCAAAGCCAAAACGGTAACCATCACTATTTTAGCGAAAGCCCCTCCGTGGAACATGATCTTCCAAAATGAAAATTCTAAATCGTCTGTTGCAACTGCAGGAGCAGTAATCTGTGCAAATAAAATCTGAGTAAGTTCCGTTAACAGCATTAATGTGAATTTTTATAAAAATTTAACGACAAATGTAGTGGAATATTATGAATTGCTCTCTTAAAAATTGCTTAAAAACAACTTAAAATTTGTTATGACTGGAAAACAGCAAATTTCTTTCCAAAAGAAGATTTGAAAAGAAATTTGTTATTAAAATAATGAGAAAACGGTTAGTCTTCGTCTATATTAATATCGTCCTGCTTGAATTCGCATTTTAACCGGAATGGGATCGGTGTCTCTGATCCTGTATAGAAATCGTCGATAGTTCCTTTCCAGATTACCTGAAGCTCATCCTCTTCATTTTTCTCAAACAAAAGCTCATTATCATAGATAAAGGCTTCTTCGTCATCGAACAGATCCACTTCTGTGTAGGTTTCTTCATCAGAATCATTGATTTTTATTGTTTTTCCCTCAATCTCCTTCGATTCAATGGGAAAATCAAAAATTTCAAGTGAAAGCTGCGGAAAGTTGTACTGTAATGAATCATCATCTACATGATCCAAACTGTCATCCGTTATAATTTCAACCTCAAGAAAATGCTGCTGGTTGCTGTAGACCGCTTTACAATAAGTATTTCTAATATTGTATTTTAAGGTCTCCTCCGGATGGTAAATTTTTAAAATCCCTTTCATTATTTCTTAAAAAAGAGCTGTAATAATATGATTGTTAAATGTTTTAGACAAAGATAAAAAATTGATTCAAAGTTGAAAATATTTTGAAAATTATTTTTTTAAATCATTATGATTGAGTATTCCGTATATGCCAATAATACTTACTTTTGTCTCATAAAGATTCTGAAAATGAAAAACATTTTATCAAAAGGCATTTTAGGACTGGGACTGGTAATCAGCCTGGCATCCTGTAAAAAATCTGATTCTCCGCTGACGAAGGTGACTCCTACGAATCTGGATTCTATTGCATCCAACTATTATGAGCAGTATCTTAAACTATATCCTTTAGAGGCTACCTCTCAGGGAGATACGAGATATAATGACCAGCTTCCTATCAATATAGACAGAGATTTTATTTCCGGAGAGGTGGCTTTCTACAACTCGGTTCAGAAACAGCTGGAAAGTGTTGACTATAAGAATCTTTCGGATGATGAAAAAGTGGTTTATGACGTCCTGGACTATACTTTAAAAGATAAAATCGAGGCATATGCCTATCATCCGGAATATATTCCTTTTACCCAGTTTGGAGGACTCCCTCTGAGTTTCCCTCTATATGGAAGCGGAGAAGGAAGCCAGCCTTTCAAAACTGAAAAAGACTACAGCGACTGGCTGAAAAGAATGGAAAAATTCCCGGACTGGATGAATGCAGCAGCAGATAACTTCCGTGAAGGAATCAATAATAAAATCGTTCTTCCTAAAAAACTGGTGGTTAAAATGATCCCCCAGATGAAAGCTGAAGAGATTACGACAACTGATATGACCAAAAATATTTTCTATGGTCCTATCAGAAATTTCCCTAAAAATCTTACAAAAGCCCAGAAAGATAAATATTCAGCTTTGTATGCTGATGCTATTACCAAAAAGATCATTCCGGCTTATACCAAAATGGGTGCATTTCTGGAGAAGGAATATCTTCCTAAAGCCCGCGATACTGATGGGTATAACAGTCTGCCGAATGGAAAGGAAATTTATAGATATTATGCTAAAAGCTGGACTACAACCAAGAAAACACCTGAAGAGATCAATAAAATTGGCCTGCAACAGGTAGCCATGCTCCGCGCAGAGATGGAAAAAGTAAAGCAACAGGTAGGTTTTACAGGAACACTGGAAGAGTTTATCAATTCTGTGAAAACAGATCCTAAAGCTATGCCTTACAAAACTTCTAAGGAGGTTCTGAAAGGATTTAATGATATTTTAGCGAAAATCACCCCAAAGCTGAAAACCATGTTCAGTGTAACTCCTAAAACGAAGTTTGAAATCAGGCAAACGGAAAAATTCAGGGAAGCAAGTGCAAGTGCGGAATATATTCAGGGAACTCCTGATGGGAAAAGACCGGGAATATTTTACATCCCGCTTCCGGATCCTTCCAAGTTCAATGTAACTTCCGGAATGGAGTCTCTTTTCCTTCATGAGGCTATTCCCGGGCATCATTATCAGGTTTCGCTACAGCAGGAGAATACAAAACTTCCGAAGTTTATGAGGTTCGGATGGTTCGGGGCTTATGGAGAAGGCTGGGCGCATTATTGTGAAACTTTAGGACCTGAATTTGGCCTTTACACAGATCCTTACCAGAAAATGGGATATCTGAGCGACCAGATGCTGAGAGCGGTAAGACTGGTTGTAGATACAGGAATCCACACCGGAACCATGAGCAGAGAAGATGCCATTAAATACTTCCTGAGCAATATTTCTTATGATGAAGCCGGCGCTACTGCGGAAGTAGAGAGATATATGGCCATGCCGGGACAGGCTCTAGGCTACAAAATCGGATCGCTTCGCATCCGTGAGCTTAGAGAACAGTATCAGAAAGAACTTGGAAAGAAGTTTAATCTTGCCAGCTTTCATGATGAAATCTTAAGCCAGGGATGTCTTCCGCTTGATGTTCTGAACAGAAAGATGGAACTTTGGGCGAAGAAACAGAAATAATTTCTTCAAAGATGTAAAATATTAAGGATGGGATAATTAATTTTAATGTCCCATCTTTTTTGATTTTGAAAACGATAAAGAGTCAATAAATAGATTTTTAATTTAATTCAATCAGCATGATCATAGAAAGCCTGAAATCTCTCTACAACAGAGATTTAAACAAATTAAAAACAGAGATAGAGTCTTACCGGAATGAAACAACCATCTGGAAAACCGATAAAAACATTTCAAATTCCGCAGGAAATCTTTGTCTCCACCTGGTGGGCAACCTCAATAATTATATAGGTGCAGAGCTTGGGAAAACAGGCTATATCAGGAACAGGGAACAGGAATTCTCATTAAAAGACATTCCTCAGGCAGAACTTATTGAAAAAGTGACAGCAACAGTAGATATGGTAGACGATGTTCTTAGTCAGCTAACCCCTGAAGATCTGGAAAAAGAATATCCTTTGGCTGTTTTCGGAGAAACAATGACCACGGGGTATTTTCTTATTCATCTGATTACGCATCTGGATTATCATCTGGGACAGATCAATTATCACAGAAGGCTGCTGGATATCTAATGCTTGTTAACTACTCCTTCTTTTTGCTACGCAAAAATCCACCCCTTCAGTGAAGGGGAATTGGTGTAGCCGGAAATATCACTTTATTTTTCGAACATCATTTTTGTGATGAAATCTTTCTCTCCTTTTCCTCTGGCGGGAGAATATTCCCTGCCATAGTAAATGATCTGAAGGTGAAGTTTGTTCCATACTTCTTCTGGAAATATAGCCTTTGCATCTTTCTCCGTTTCTACCACGTTTTTACCTGAAGTAAGCTTCCATTGCGTCATCAGTCTGTGGATGTGTGTATCAACCGGAAAAGCAGGAAATCCGAAACCCTGACTCATGACCACAGAAGCGGTTTTATGACCTACTCCCGGAAGGGCTTCCAGTTCTTCATAGGTTTGGGGAACGATACCGTTGTGTCTTTCGAGTAGAAGTTCCGCCATTCTTTTAAGATTTTTGGCTTTGGTATTGGACAGCCCTATTTCTTTGATCAGTTCCTTGATCTGGTATTCTTCAAGTTTGGCCATCCTTTGCGGGGTTCCGGCGACTTCAAAAAGGTGGGGTGTTACCTGATTCACCTTTTTATCTGTAGTCTGTGCAGAAAGTGCTACGGCAACCATCAGGGTATAAGGATCGGTATGATCTAAAGGAATCGGTGTGGTGGGATATAATTTATCCAACTCTCTCTGAACAAGCTCAGCTCTTTGCTTTTTTGTCATGTAACCATTAAATTTGAACAAAATTAATTCATTATGTTGAAAGTAGGAGATAAATTACCTGAATTTGAAGGAACAAATCAGGATGGAGAAACCATAACCTCATCGAAATTAACCGGGAAAAAACTAGTTGTTTTCTTTTATCCTCAAGCCAATACTCCTACCTGTACTGTAGAAGCCTGTAACTTGAGTGACAATTATTCAAAGCTTGAAAAAGCCGGTTACCAATTGCTTGGAGTAAGCGGAGACAGCGTAAAGAAGCAGAAGAATTTTCATAACAAATTTGCATTTCCTTATGATCTTATTGCCGATGAAAGCCATGATATCATAGAGAAATTCGGCGTTTGGCAGGAAAAGAAAACATTTGGAAAAACCTATATGGGAATTGTAAGAACCACTTTTATCTTTGATGAAAAAGGGATTTGCACAAGAGTGATAGAAAAGGTAACTTCTAAAACAGCGGCGGAACAGATTCTTGAAGGCTAAGAAGGCAAAAAGGCTGAGAAAGCAAAGAAAGTGAATCCGTTAAAAGCGAAAATATGCTTTCTTTGCCTTCTTTACTTTATAAGCTTTCTTTTCTAGTAGTTTGCCATAAGAAGTTTATTTCGTTTCAAAATACATCAGCTCTTCATCATCATTAGGAAGTGTCACGTAATTTTTGAATTCAAGACCTAACTTTTTGATCAGTTTTTGAGAAGAAAAATTATCTTTTGAGGTGATCGCTGAAATCTTCTTCAAACCAAAGTCATCCATCCCGATAGATTTTACCTTTTGGGCTGCCTCATAAGCGTATCCTTTACCTTCGAACTCTTCCAGCAGGGAGAACCCTATATCCACCACATCCAGTCCTTCCCTTTCAAAGATTCCAACACCTCCGATTTTCTCACCCGTATCTTTGGTAACGACCAGGTAGTTTCCAAAACCTAATTTTTCAAACTGTGGAAGAAATCTGTCCCGGATATAGTTTTCTGCATCGGAAACCGTTTTAAGATTGCGGTCGCCAATATACCTGATAAAGCTGGGCCTGTTGTAAAGCTCAAAAATAAATTCTTTATCCTCCAGAGACATTGGCTGAAGGATCAGTCTTTCCGTTTCGTAAACGTTATTTCCGTTTGGTTGATTTTTTAGGCTCATCTTTGGGTTCTTCTTTTTTCTGGATTTTTAATAGCCTTGGATTATTAGCGCATTTTTTATTGTAAAGCTCAATGTAGGTTCCGTTGTCTTTTACATTGGAAACCGTTCCGGAAGACTTATTGACCGTTAAAGTATAATGCGTTTTCTGGTAAGGACATTCTTTTGAAGTAAGTTTCCCCATATCCAGATAATAGTGGCCCGGATCTTCATAATAATTACCTGCTACATCTTTAAACTCTTCGTCTACCATATATCCGTCGGCCGTCAGTATAATTGCTGCTTCCTCTGCATTGTCTATTTTTCCTGCAAATTTCTTCAGGCCTTCAAGATCTGTTATATAATTTGTTTTTCCGCCTGCATTATAGGCAATATAGTAAAAACTGTCTTCTTCAGGAAACAAATTGAATCCCGAAAACTGAGGCGTATAATCTGTTTTTCCACCTGATGTTTTGATTTCCTGGTTCTTTCCGTAGTTGTTATAAACCAGGACCCAGGAATCTATTCTGTCATTCGGGATAATCTGCTGCAGAATGTTCGGGATACCGGAAAAGTTTTTCTTGTTCTGGGAATATCCTAAAAATCCCAAAAGCAGAAATACAATGGCTGTTGATCGTGTTGCGGTTTTTATCATAATTCAAAAATCCGTAGAAATATACCAAATTACATGAATTTATCGCCTTTCTTAAAACTTTTCAGGTCAAGAACATAGTCTTTGATCAGCTGATCGTTATCTCTTGGGCAGATCAGCAGTGCTTTATCCGTATCTACCACAATAAAATTTTCCAATCCGTCAATAATCACGGCCTTATTATTATTTTTGAGACGGATAATGTTTCCTCTGGAATTATAGTTCAGGAAATGTTTCAGGTTTACAGCATTTTCGTTCTCATCCTTTTCCGTATTCTCATATACGGAAGTCCATGTTCCCAAATCACTCCATCCAAGATCCGACGGAATTACATAAACATTTTTTGCTTTTTCCAGGATACCGTTATCAATAGAAATTTTCTGAACTTTCGGATAAATGGTTTCAATACAGCTGTTTTCTTTTGCAGAATTATATTCACAGGCCATGAAATGCTGCATCATTTCAGGAAGATACAGATCAAATGCATGGTGAATGCTTTTTACATTCCAGATGAAAATCCCGGCATTCCAAAGAAAATCACCACTTTCTAAAAAGCTCTGGGCTATTTCAAGAATAGGCTTTTCCGTAAAGGTTTTTACTTTAAAATAATCGGAGCCCTTCTTTTCCACAAACTGGATATACCCGTAGCCGGTATCGGGTCTTGTTGGTGTAATTCCAAGCGTTACCAGGTAATCATGACTGGCTGCAAGGTCAAAAGCCAGCTCTACTTTCTCCAGGAATATATCTTCTTTCAGGATCAAATGATCTGCCGGAAGCACGATCATCGTTGCATCCGGATTAATTTCAGCAATCTTATTGGCCATGTACAGGTTACAGGCCGCTGTATTTTTCATCAGAGGTTCTCCCACAATATTCTCTTCAGGAATTTCCGGAAGCTGCTGGTGGGAAAGCGCAACATACTCTTTATTCGTGATCACGAATATCTGTTCTTTAGGAATGATGCGGCTGATTCTGTCATAAGTCTGCTGAATCATGGTACGCCCAGTTCCTAAAATATCCTGAAACTGTTTTGGAAATTTATGTGTACTCATGGGCCAGAACCGGCTACCGATCCCTCCTGCCATAATGACACAGTATCTATCTGATTTTAACATTCTTGCCTACATTTTTCAACCCTAGCCAGAGGCTTGAAAGAATACTTTCTTCCTGTAGCCAGATTCTTACAAAGATAGTTTTTTTTAATCAGACCTTCTAACAAATACTTTTCGTTCCTGTAGATAAAAAATTCTCCTTTTTGAAGCTCTTCAATGAAATGCAGCCTATCGTCTTGTTTTTCAGTATGAAAATATCTTACAAGATCCGGACTGGCCATGAAATTGGCTTTCGGAGATTTTGAAAATCTTATGATGATTGGCCTCAGATCTTCATCGTATACCTCAAGGCTTTCAAGAAGCATATTTCTAAATGTTTCTTTCCATTCATTACCATGCGGCGATATTCTCCGGCCATACTTTTCAAAGGCGATCAGATGAGCCAGTTCATGCGTAAGGACAAAGAAAAAAAGCGGCGGCGTCAGGGTAGAATTCACCGTTATTTCATGGGAATTATCAGGAAGCTTTCTGTAATCCCCCAGTTTGGAATTCCGGCCTCGCGTAACCTTTATGTGTATATAATAATCAGCGAACCAGACTCTTAGGAATTTATGGGTATTTTGTGGTAAATATTTTTCTAATGACTGGATAGACATTTTACAAAGTTAATGGAATTCCTGAATAGAAGTTCAGCAGTTTAAGACTGAAAAGATAATTATATTTTGCCTGTGCAACCGATCCCTGTGCATTGGCATAGTTATTTCTGGCCACGTTCACATCATAAATGGTAGATCTTCCTGCCGCATAGCTTTTATCTGCAAACTCCAGAGCCAGCTTTGTGCTTTTCTCTGTTTCCAGTGCCGAAAGATAGGTTTCATAATTGGCATCCACATCAAACTGGGCTTTCTGTACATTCTGTCTCACAGTCTGTTTCTGTTGTTCCAGGGTATTTTTGGCAACATTCTGATTGATAACAGACTGTTCTACCTGCAATCTGGTAATCCCTTTGTTGAAAATAGGAATGTTCAGGGAAAGTCCTACATTCTGACCGAAGTTATCTTTATACTGCTTGAAAAAAGAGGGATCATTAACAATGTTCCCAAGCTGGTCATAGTTTTTGCTTAACATATTATTATAGAACGAAGAAATACCGGCACTAGCGGTCAGTGTCGGCCAGAATCCTGTTCTGGTAACTTCTGTCTGTGCTTCAGCAGATTTAATCCTGCTTTCCGCGGCTTTTATCTGAGGCTGGTTCTCATAAGCCGTCGCAAGAACTTCATCTACAGATTTTAGTTGGGAAGGAAGGGTATCTGAAACCGTAACATCCTCTACATCAAAACCTTTATACTCAGGAAGCTGTAAAAGCTGAACAATGGCAAACAATGCTCTTCCCACATTTATTTCTGCCGTTTTCAGATTCTGCTTTTCTCTGGCAAGTGCTGCTTCAGCTTCAGCAAGAACTGTCTGTGCAGTAGTTCCTACCTGGGTCGTTATTTTCGCCCTGTCATATTGCTTCTGGGCATTTTCCACAGCACTTTGGGAGATCTTTACAATCTCTTTATTCAGAAGAACCGTAAGGTACTGCTGAGCGATCTGAAGGGAAATATCGTTTTTGATCGTTTCTATATCGTATTGGCTGGCTTCTACATCAAACTGTATTTTTCTGATATTTTTTTCCAATCTGCCATTATTGTAAAGCAGAACATCCGCACCCAGGTTCGCACTGTTGTTGAACCTGTCATTCCTGATACTTCCCGTACCTAATGGAAGCTGCCCGAAACTCACTGAATTGGACATTCCCGCTGATACAGAAGGCAGGTATTCTTTTTTAGCCATTTTAAGATTGGAATCCTGGATCTGTTTAGAATATTGATTTTGGATAACCTGAAGATTATGTTCCACGGCATAGTCCACACATTCCCTTAAGGACCATTTCTTCTGAGCACTCAGCCCCAGACAACTTAATCCGAAAACGATAATCCAAACTTTTTTCATATTAATAATTTTCCCAATTAGACGAGCCAAATATAAAAAAGTTACAGTTTAAAAAAATTATTGTTTCTTTTTAATAAAACTTTTGAGAATTTTGTATCATGACAACCGAACAATATCAGGAATCTGTCGACTGGCTTTTCGTACAGGCTCCGAACTACCAGATTGACGGCCTTAAAGCCTATAAACCGGGACTAGCCAACATAACAAGGCTTTGTGCTTTCTTTGGCAATCCGCAGGAAAAGATAAAATGCATCCATATCGGTGGGACCAACGGAAAAGGATCTACAAGTAATATGCTGGCCTCCGTACTGCAGGAAGCTGGGTATAAAGTGGGGTTATATAATTCTCCTCACCTTATAGATTTCACAGAACGTATTAAAGTGAATGGTAAAAACTGCAATAAAGAGTTTGTGTATAATTTTATCCAAAAACTCAAAACCCTTCCTGAAGATATCCTTCCCTCTTTTTTTGAATTCACAACCATTATGGCTTTTGAATATTTTTACCAGCAAAAGGTAGATTTTGCCATTATTGAGGTTGGACTTGGCGGAAGGCTGGATTCCACGAATATCATTAAACCTTTGGTTGCAGCCATTACGAATGTACAGCTGGATCATCAGAATATTTTAGGAAACACCATTGAAGAAATTGCAGCAGAAAAGGCAGGCATCATCAAAAATAATATTCCCGTAATTTCCGGGGATGAAAACAACAGCGTTAAAAGTATTATCAGAGAAAAAGCTGACAGGGAAAATGCTCCGTTTATCGATGCCACAATGATACAATCTGATTTAATTTCTGATCTGAAAGGAAACTATCAGAAAAAAAACATCCGGGTAGTTCTTGCTTTAATAGAAGAATTAAAAAAGATAAACATTCCTGTTTCCGAAGAAAATATTGAGAAAGGCCTGCTGAATGTTCATCACAATACCGGTTTCATCGGCCGTTGGTTCGAATTTTCAAAAGATCCGCTTACGATCTGTGACACAGGACACAACCAGGCGGGGCTAGAATATGTATTTTCCCAACTGAATTCTATTGAGCGCCACAAACATATTGTCCTCGGCTTCGTAAATGATAAAAAAATAGATGAAGTAATGACTCTTCTTCCTGAAAATTCAGAATTTTATTTTGCAAAACCATCCATCAACAGAGGAAGACATCCGGAAGACTATGAAAATCTTTTACAGGAGGCAAAAATTTCCTATAAAATTTTCAATTCTGTACAGGAAGCGTATCTTTCTGCAAAAGAGCACTGTACAAAAGAAGAAATGATTTTTATCGGCGGAAGTAATTTTGTTGTAGGAGAATTTTTAGAAAAAAATTTGGAGATTTCCGAATAAGTCGTATATTTGCACCACTCTAAACGAGGATACAAGTATAGAGGGTTCTTAGCTCAGTTGGTTCAGAGCATCTGGTTTACACCCAGAGGGTCGGGGGTTCGAATCCCTCAGGACCCACAGAAAAGGAAACGAAACCTTTCAAAAAAATTCGGGTTCTTAGCTCAGTTGGTTCAGAGCATCTGGTTTACACCCAGAGGGTCGGGGGTTCGAATCCCTCAGGACCCACAGAAATCTCTCTTTTTTTAAGGGAGATTTTTTTTGTTTGAACTCTTTAGATTTCCCCCTTTTCCAAGTTTTACATCTTATTTTCTTGATTTTATATTGCAATCAGAATTATATTTTATCACGTCATGTTCTGGCGCAGATGAGGATTAGCTTTGCTTTAGTAACATTAAAACAAAATATCAATTACTACTAAAACACAAGCTTATGAAGAAATTATTTGATGATGAGTGGAGTGATGATCTCTCTGAATTTAAAGTTATTTCCATAGACGATTTAAACAAGGGATTTATAGGAGATAAAAATGCTTTGGGTGACCATATAATCAATAAAGATAACTCTCCTGATTACAGAAGCCCATTCCATGACTATAGAAATACTCCTTTAGGCTATTCCTATCTTACAGATAATCCAGTATCTGTATTTGCTTCAACAGGAGTCAATGACAAAGGAGAAAAAGGATATGAGTATTATGCAGAAGTTCTGCCTTGTGAAACAGGTTCACAGGTATATGGAAGCTATCAGGCTAATGCAAGAAAGAAACAGGCTTTATTTCTGTTCTATGAAAAACCTAATCCTAACAAATCAAACTTCTCTGGTGATTTCTATATTGCCAAGATGGGAGATTACTTTGTACAACTCTTCAAGAGATTTCCAGAACCATTACCCTCCAATGTAAATGGTCAGTTCTTCAGGAATATTACCTCTATGGAAGATGAAGCTGCCTACTTGACACAGCTAGCTCATACTTTTGAGAAGGATAAAATAGATGCTACCCTTGTTCATCAGGCTTTAATGAGAGAATATCAGTTTTATACAGGAGACAGAAGGTTTGAAGAGATTATAGGAAATATTTCTTCTATTCCTGCTGATGCCATTGGATGGTGTGCTGAAAAGCTGGAAGTTTTTAAGCCTACAGAGAAGAATTATAATCCTCAGGCTAAAGATTATTTTCCATTAATCCCTATTATAGGAGGTGTTGCAGTTCCTATTAATACAAATAAAGCAGCACAGTTCTTTGAGAACTTAGGTGACAATCCTTTTGTTCAGGGAGCAGAAGTTGCTTTTTCAAAGGTATGGGCTATGGTGAAACAGACAGCTAATAAAGTTAAAGAAGCTTCTATAGAACACCTTCCTGATGCCTTTAAAAAGCTTGTCAACAAGATTACAGGAGTCATTACTGATATTAAATCCTTTCTGACCAATATAACAGATGATCTTAGTGACACGATAAAACAGGGGGTAGAGGTTCTTAAAATAGCCAATGCTTTTTATTGTGGTGTTAATAGTGGACTTATCAGCCTTATCCAATGTTTGCTGTATATTTTAGAATTTCTTTTACACCCTACCACAGCTTTTTCTTATCAGCAATATCTTGAAAGAAGGGACCTGATGGAAAAAGCAGAGGATGTACTGGATTGGATAACAGAAAATGTTCCTAAGTTCTTACAGGGAGTTAAAGACCTATTCAAAGCCAGTGGAAGCATTTCTCAATCTGATATGGAAGCAATATTAGATAAGATGAAAGAATACTTTGGTGATGTTTCAAGATATACTGTAGCCTTCTATGTGGGTATCTTTGCCTTTGAATTGCTGATTAATATTCTGCTTTTAATCTTTACAGAAGGGGCAGGGAATGTGATAAAAGGAGCTACTTATGTACAAAAAGCAGCAAGTCTATTAAAGGTTCTGGCAAGAGAAACTGTTTCTGTGGCTACATTAGGAATTACAGATTTACTGGCTTTTCTTTCAAGATTTATTATTAGATTTGGAAAGGCTTGCGCCAAAGGATTTAGAGGATTTATCAGATTTGTTGAAGAATTATTACAAGGGGCTAAGAATGGTGCTAAAGCAGAGGATTTAGCCATGACAGCTGAGGAGATTGAAGAAATTGTGTTACAGGGAAAGAAAGCACATAGCATTTTCAACATCCTTGCCAGTGCAAGAATAGGCTTTAAAAAGCTTGGTATTGAAATTCTGGCTAAAGCTGATGGTTATCTTCTGAAATGGAAAGAAAAACCTATTTTCAAAGGAGACTTTAAAGAGGTTAATGCTTTCTGGAACAAAATTCTGAAACCTAAAATAGGAACCGGTACAGGAGGCGTTTTAAAGTATCTTGAAGTTCTTTCCAGAAATATGGTTGCTCAGGAGCATAGTATGTCTTGTGCTGCTGCATGTATCAGGCAATTAGCTAAAGATAATGGTATAGAATTGACTGAAAAGGTCATTAGGGAATTTGCTAGAACCACGGAAGATATGGGAACCTTTCCTGATGGAATTTTAGATGGACTGAGAATGGTATTTAAAGATAAAGAGATTCTTGATAGAACTTTTATCAGAAATCCAGATAATTTAATGCCATTAATCTTAGAAGATATTTCAAAAGAAGGCTCATGGATAAGTATAGTTTTACCAGAAAATGGTAACTATCATGTGATAATTGTTGATAAAATTATCGATGGAAAAGTTTTTGTTAGAGATCCCTGGCCTCCTGAAGGAATAGGCAAAGGAGAAGGAATTGAAGCAGTGATTGGCTTGGATGAGTTTGCTGACTCTTGGTTACGAGGTGGAGCTTCTAGCTATCATGTGAAATAATTAAAATTATATATAATGAACATAAAAGAAATCACAGATAAACTTTCTGGAGAAGGTTATAATCCTTATTTACAAGAAAGATTGGGAATCATTTTTAATAGTATTGATGACAGCAAAGGAAATCCTAAAGTAAATTCTATATCACAAATTAGAATTGAAAAAGAAAAAATCATCATACAATACCCTTTAGGACAAATCCCTGTAGAGAAAGAATTTAAGACTATTGATGAATTATTAAAATTCATCAGACAGGTTTTCCCACTAGAAAATTAACAATGAATTATAAAGAGATTTCAGAAAAACTAGAAGAATTAGGTTATGCTACTCAGTTTCATAATCTTATTAATTCATTAACAGTTGGTATTCCAGAAAATGGAAATTTTAAGCTGGATTCAATATTTAGAATAGAGAAAAATGGTGATAAAATGAATGTTAACTATTTCACTGGGCAAATCCCTGTAGAGAAAGAATTTAAGACTATAGATGAACTATTAAAATTCATCAGACAGGTTTTTCCTTTGAACTAATAAATATCTCAAAACCCAGCCATTCTTGAATTACAGAGAGACTGATTTTAGTTATTAGATATTTTAGTTAAAAACAAATGATGACAGAACAGGGAAACATACAATATAACACAAAAGGAGAGAAACCTTTAAAAGGCTATCAGATTGTTAGAGTGAGAAATATAGCCCACTCAAAAGAAATATTAGACAACTTTAAGAATGCAGTTCTAACAATCTTAAAAAACAAGAATTTAAGTGATGAAGATCCTAAATGGGAACAATTATTACCTCAAGGTATTGTTAATAAGATTAAACAATTAGATGATGATGACTTTAAATATGATGAGCTTTTATATAGACTAAGCACAAGTGTCTATAAATTTCAAGATATAAAAGATTGGGAATGGTATAGTTCTTTAGAGACAGAAAAAGGATTTGATATTATTGTAAAAGGGTGGTTCAATGCTCATCAATTTATCAATTTTATCCATTGTCAAAATGTTCCTTTAGATAATATCAGAATTATAGATGCTGATAAACAAGAGTTTTATGAGCTAAAAACCATAAAAGATTATACTACTTATAAGATATTAAAATAAAACATAAATTGAATTCCTCTGGAAATCTCTCAAGAAATTGGGAGATTTTTTTGTTTTAACCATTCCTGATATTCTTATCTTTGTGTAGAGTTTTAAATAACCTGTTTTTGAAGGAACTTCATCTTATATCGTTCAATTACCCCTACCCTCCTTCTTACGGTGGTATTATTGATGTTTATTATAAGATCAAAGCCTTGGCGGAAATTGGTGTAAAGATTCATCTTCATTGTTTTGTAGACGATATTCCCGAAACTGTTGATCAGGAAGTCAAAAACATTACAGAAAGCGTTTTTTTTTACAAAAAAAAGAAAAATCCTCTGCATTACTTTTCAAAAGTTCCCTTTGCGGCCTCTATAAGGACTTCCGATATTCTTTTTGAAAACCTGATGAGTGTAAAGGCTCCCATTTTGTTTGAAGGACTGCAAACCACACCAATCATCAGAAGGCTTAAAAACAGAGGCTGTAGCCTTTATCTGAGGTTTCATAACAATGAAGCTGAATATTACAAAGGGCTTTCTTCTTCTGAAAAAAACATTTTCAAAAAGATCATTTACAGGATAGAATCTTTAAAGTTTGCTGATTACCAGAAAAAACTTCTTAAGGAATTTAATGCTGTATTCTGTCTTTCTGAGAAGGAATTCAAAGATGTGGAAAGCTATTCGGAAAATGCACAGCTTATTCATATTTTTCACGGCAACAGAACTGTAAAACCTTTGGCTAAAAAAGGAGATTATTTCCTTTTTCATGGTGATTTAAGCATTTCAGACAATAAACGGGCGCTCAAAGAAACCATCACAATGTTTAAAGCTCTTCCCCAGTACAAACTTGTAGTGGCATCCGACCGTGCCGGTGATGATTTAAAAAAGAAAATCAGCAACATCGATAATATAAGCCTTGTTCCCATTGAAACCAGCGAGAACCTTCACCGGCTTTTTGAACACGCCCATGCCAATATTCTGCTTTCCTATCAGAATTCCGGAACGAAAGTAAAACTGTTTAATGCATTGTATAACAGTCGGTTTGTGATTATCAATCAGAATATTACAGACGATAAAACCCTGACGAAATTGTGCCGTTTTGGTTCCACTTCAGATGAGATCCGGCAGCAGATTATTGAAACAGCAGTACAGGATTATAACGAATATGAAACCAGGAAAAATATTCTGGAAAGAAACTATTCTGATGACGCTAAAGCAGAGGAAATGAGTAAAATTATTTTTAAAGATTGACCACTTTTACTATTTTCTGAATATTAAGCTCTTCCAGGCAAGCCCAATCTCCCCTGTAGCACTCTTTATCTCCAAAAACAGAACAAGGTCTGCAGGTAAGATCTTTCACCTGGACAACATCATCTTCGCTCTGTCCGAAGCCTAAAAAGCCCGCATAAGGATGAGTTGAACCCCAAACTGAGACGCACCGGGTCCCCACAAGGCTTGCAAGATGCATATTGGCAGAGTCCATAGAAATCATCAGCTCCAGTTCAGAGATCTTCTGAAGCTCTTCTGAAAGACTTAATTTTCCTGAAAGGCTCTTGGTATTGGAAATTTCGCTTTCCCATTTTTCAAGGGTTTCTGTTTCTTTTTTACCGCCTCCAAAGAAATAGATGGGATGTTTTTGAGCCAAAATTTTTGCCAGCTCATAAGATTTTTCCAAAGGGAGCATTTTTCCCCTGTGCTGAGCAAAAGGAGCCAGGCCTATTCCTGATTTCGGTCCCGGCGCCGGCCTGAGCTTATGGGAAAGCTCAACCCTAAAGCCCATAGCTCGGAAAACATCAGCATAGCGCTCAACAGTCTTTTTCAACTGAACTTTATTCAGATTCCAGACGTCTGTAAGCTCTTCTTTTTCTTCTTTCCCCTTATTAATTTTAAAAACCTTAAATCCTTTTCTTCTGAAAATTCTATCAAGGATTTTGGTTCTTATTACATCATGAAGATTCGCTATAAAATCGGGATTAAACTCTTTAGCCAGTTCATTCGCCAGCCTTGTCAATCCAAAGATCCCTTTATATTCATCAAGATTAATTCCTTTAAATGTAACGTTCTGTATATCAGCAAATAAGCTTTCAAAGTTTTTCCTCGAAACCATGATGATTTCCACATCCGGATTCTGTTCCAGGAATTCCCTAAAGACAGGCGCCGTCATCGCGACATCGCCAAAAGCAGAAAAACGATATGCTAAAATTCTGGTCACGGTTACGATTTTAGCTGATAGGCAACTGCGTAAAATTTGATCTGTTTTGTCATCGCCATTAATCCGTTTGCTCTGGATGGCGAAAGAAACTCCTGAAGCCCAATTTCAGAAATGAACTCAAAATCAGAATCCAGGATTTCCTGAGTAGAATGCCCGCTGTAAATGCTGACGAGTAGAGAAACAATCCCTTTTGGAAGAATTCCGTCGGAATCTGCATTAAAAAAAAGTTTACCATCTTTAAACTCAGCATCAATCCACACCTTACTCTGACAGCCTTTAATTAAATTATCATCCGTTTTGCGGTCTTCCGGCAACCCTTTCAGCTCTTTCCCAAGATCAATAATATATTCATATTTTTGTTCCCAGTCATCCAGAAATGCAAATTCGTCGATTATTTCCTGCTGTTTTTGTTTAATGGTCATTTTGTTAACAAATTTTAATGCAAAGATATCATTTTTATAAAGATTATTTATTCCGATGCCTTTTCAAAAACATTCAATAATTTAATTTCTTCATTTTCCCAGCAGAAAGTTTCGGAAGCCTTTTCAAGTTCAGCCTGATAGTTTTTTCTTCCTTTATCAAGAATTTTCTGCACGGCAGCGGCAATATTTTCGGGCTTGTGATCTTTGATAATCTCTCCTATGTCGAATCTGCTTTTGATATTTTGCATTTCGGGCAGGCTTGAGAGTATCAAGGGGACCCGGGACTGAATACAATCCAGAACTTTGTTCGGCAGTGAATAAAGATAACTTTCACCTCCATTTTCCTCAATACTCATTCCCACATCAGCTGTTACCGTGATCTTTCTTAAATCATCCGGTTTTAATTTTCCTAAAAACTGAATTTTATGGTGAAGTTTTTCTTTACTGACAAGATCTTCATATTCTTTTTTTCTGGGTCCGTCACCTGCTATTTTGAAAATCACTCCTTCAAGATGATGCATCGCCAGAATAGCCTTGTCGATTCCGCGAAAAGGATTGATCGCTCCCTGGTACAAAAGTATTTTAGGATTGTTTTCAGGAATTTCCATTGTAAAATCAACCTTTTTCGGAGCATTCTGGATGACAACCGGATCAATTCCGTATTTTTCACGGAACCATTTTGCATAGCTTCCACTCGCTGTGATCATGAATTTAAGGTTGGGAATGACTTTCTTTTCAAGATACCTCCAGATTTTTTGTGACATTTTGCCCTGAATTGCAGGCATTTCTGAAAAAATTTCATGACTGTCAAAAACCAGCGGAATATTCAGCTTTTTGGCGATAAGATAATTGGGCAGCAGTGCGTCCAGATCATTGGCATGAAGAATGGTATTCTGATCCGCTTTTTTCTTTAACTGCCGGTATAGTTTCCAGTTAAATTCAAAGTAAGCTGTTTTAAGGCTCTTTGAATCCAGATGAATCCGGGAAAACGGATAAGGCCTTTCCATATGTTCCGCCCCTTTCCAGTCATTACCAATAAGTTCCACCTGGTAGCCCGCTTCATATAAAGTCCTGCATACCTTCTCTATACGCTGATCCGTGTACAGATTACTGAAAGCAGAAGTAATTACTTTTTTTTTCATTGCTTTCTATTTCCAGCCAGCAAATGATAAATCTGGATAAAGCAGATCAGTCCGTTTGGAATAATGACAGGCCAAAGCATTCCGTTAAAAATGCCATAAATGACAAAGCAGATGCAGCCTATCATATTGACAATTCTGATTTTTCTTACATCTTTTAATATGAAGCTCAGCACTATGAATATTGATGCAGAATAACCGATATATGTAGTAATTTCGGGATTCATGGGGAAATTTTAAAGGATCACAAACTTAATCATTTTCAATAAGATAATAAAATTTTTTCTGCCATAAAGTCATTAATTGATTTTTGGTAAAATATTTGTAATTTAGATAATGAATAAATGGCAACGCTGCCGTTATTCTAATGAGATATATTATGGATTATAAGTTTTCACAAGGTTTGAGCCAGGTGTTCAAACAAAGCAAGAGCGAAGCGAAGAGGCTCAAAAGTGAATTTCTTAATACAGAACATCTACTTTTAGGTATTATAAAAACAGAAAACTCTGCAAAAGAAATCCTTCAAAACCTTAATGCGGATTTAACACAAATCAGAAGAAAAATTGAAACTCTAAATACAGCAAGTCTTAATCCTATTTCTGAGGAGGTTACTAATATTTCTTTCACTAAGATGGCAGATCATGCCATCAAACGTGCTGAACTGGAATGCAGACAATACAAGAGCAATGAAATTAATACCGTTCATTTGCTTTTAGGCATTCTTTACAAATATGAGGACCCTACTTCAAATATTCTGGGAGCTTACGACATCGATTATGAAGGAGTTTCAAGAGAATACCAGACTATGCTTAAAAATTCCGGGCAGTCACCACAAATGAGTGCTTATGATGATGACGATGAAAGAGAGGAATTCGAGCAGATGAGAAAGCCTACAGGAAATTTAGGCTCTGCAAAAAGTAAAACTCCTACATTGGATAACTTTGGTAGAGACCTGACTTCTTTGGCAAGAGATGGAAAATTAGACCCTGTCATCGGCCGTGAAAAAGAAATTGAGAGAGTTTCTCAGATCTTATCACGAAGAAAGAAAAACAACCCGCTTCTTATTGGTGAACCCGGAGTTGGTAAATCTGCTATTGCAGAAGGACTGGCTTTGAGAATTCAACAGAAGAAAGTATCCAGGGTTCTTTACGGAAAACGTGTGATCACGCTGGATCTGGCAAGTTTAGTAGCCGGAACAAAATACCGTGGCCAGTTTGAAGAAAGAATGAAGGCCATCATGACCGAGCTGGAGAAAAACAGGGATGTCATCCTATTCATTGATGAGCTTCACACCATTGTAGGTGCAGGAAGTTCTACAGGAAGTCTGGATGCTTCCAATATGTTCAAACCTGCTTTGGCAAGGGGTGAAATTCAATGCATCGGGGCTACTACTCTGGATGAATACCGTCAGTATATTGAAAAGGACGGAGCTTTGGAAAGAAGATTCCAGAAGGTAATGGTAGAACCTACTTCCATTGATGAAACGATTCAGATTCTTAATCAGATCAAAGATAAATATGAGGAACACCATAATGTAGTGTATACTCCGGAAGCTATTTTAGCGTGTGTCAATCTGACATCGAGATATATTACAGACCGTTTCTTACCGGATAAGGCTATTGATGCCATGGATGAAGCCGGTTCACGTGTGTACATCAAAAACATGAAAGTTCCTACCGAGATCATTGATTTTGAAAAGAAAATCGAAGACATCAAGGAAATGAAGCAGAAAGCTGTAAAAGCCCAGGATTATCTTGAAGCCAGAAAGCTTAAGGATGAAGAGGAACGCCTCCAGATGGAACTGAATGTGGCCCAGGAAAAATGGGACAAAGATGTTAAAGAGAAAAAAGAAACCGTAACTGAAGAAAATGTGGCTGAAGTGGTTTCTATGATGAGCGGTGTTCCGGTAACCAAAGTCGGTAAAAATGAGCTTGATAAATTAGCTCAGATGGATGAAAAACTGAACGGAAAAGTAATCGGTCAGGAAGATGCTGTGAAAAAGGTTGTTAAGGCAATCCAGAGAAACAGGGCTGGTCTTAAAGATCCGAACCGTCCTATCGGTACTTTTATCTTCCTTGGTACAACCGGGGTTGGTAAGACCGAGCTTGCCAAAGTAATGGCAAGAGAACTTTTCGAGTCTGATGAATCTCTGATCCGTATCGATATGAGTGAATACATGGAGAAATTCGCGGTTTCAAGATTAGTGGGAGCTCCTCCGGGATACGTTGGATACGAAGAAGGTGGTCAGTTAACTGAAGCCGTAAGAAGAAAACCTTATGCTGTGGTTCTTCTGGACGAGATTGAAAAAGCTCACCCTGATGTATTCAATATCCTTCTGCAGATCCTAGATGAGGGTCATGTAACTGACAGTTTGGGAAGAAAAATTGATTTTAGAAATACAATCATCATCCTTACTTCAAACATCGGAACGAGAGATCTTAAAGATTTCGGAGACGGTGTAGGATTCGGAACTTCAGCTAAAAAGACAGGTTCAGACACAAGAGCAAGAAGCACCATTGAAAATGCCCTTAAGAAAGCATTTGCTCCTGAATTCCTAAACAGAATTGATGATATTGTGATCTTTAATTCTCTTGTACAGGATGATATCAAGAAAATTATTGATATTGAACTGAGCAAACTTTATAGCAGACTTGAAAAACTAGGCTACAAAGTAGAGTTAACTGAAGAAGCAAAAGATTTCATTTCTGAAAAAGGATGGGATAAAGATTTTGGTGCAAGACCATTGAAACGTGCCATTCAGAAATATATTGAAGACTTATTGGCAGAAATGCTGGTTAACAAGCAATTATCTGAAGGAGAAACAGTAATCCTGGATCTTAACGATACAAAAGATGCGTTAATTGGAAAAGCTCCAAAAGCAAAAAAGACAACTGAAAAGTCTTCTCAATCATAATTGATTACTATAATTATATAGAAAAGCACCGGAAATCCGGTGCTTTTTGTTTTTTAATAGATTTTTGGCTAAAGCCGAATTAAATATGTTAAAAAAATGAAGCGGGCTAAAGCCCGCTCCTATTGATCATTGAGTTTTTATCCGGCCACGAATTTACATCAATCCTTAAATTTAATTCTCGGGATATGCAAAGTCTTTAGAAAGACTAAAGCCCTACAACGAAACCGATATTAGGGACAAGTCCGCTGGAGAATACACTTGAATTTTCTTTCCAAAGCACATTATACATCAATCCCAGCTGCATAAAAGAATTGGCTCCAATCCTTTGCATATACCCTCCGCCAAGGTACAGTGCAGTTTCCTGCTCGTTCACTTTGTAATCGTAAAATTTATCTTTATAATTGATGAAATACTGCTGAAGATTCGCTCCTACATAAAAAGACCTCGCAATGTAATAGTTGACAAAAGGTCCCACCCCGAACATCGTTGATTTATAATAATCGGAGGTCTGCCAGGAAATGCTTCCCACCACACCGCCTTCAAGGTCGTCGGTAATTTTGTATCCTACTCGTGGGGAAGCCTGAAGATAAAATGCGCTGTTGCTTCCGAATCCAACACCAATCCCCCCACCGAAGGTCCATCTGTTATTTTGTTGTGAACCTGTACCTATTGAAACCTGGGAAAATAATGATCCTGATATCACCAGCATCAGAGGAATAATAAATTTTTTCATATTAATATCGTTTTTATCAATGTTTAAAATTATGGTTTTTTTACGAATTTATTTAGTTGTATTTTTGCCCCGTCAAACTAAGAACTCCCGTTAAGAGTTTCGTAAAATTGAAATACAATGAAAGTAGTAGTAGGATTATCCGGAGGTGTAGATTCCAGCGTTACAGCATATCTTCTACAGCAGCAGGGGCACGATGTGGTAGCTCTGTTTATGAGAAACTGGAACGATGCTTCCGTGACCCTTGAGGATGAGTGTCCATGGATTGAGGACAGTAATGACGCCCTGATGGTGGCCCAGAAACTGGGAATTCCTTTCCAGGTGATCGATATGAGTGAGCTCTACAAAGAGCGCATCGTTGATTATATGTTCGATGAATATCAGAAAGGAAGAACCCCGAATCCAGATGTTCTGTGCAACAGAGAAGTTAAATTTGATGTTTTTATGAAAACAGCAATGTCTTTAGGTGCTGATAAAGTAGCTACAGGACATTATGCACAGGTAAATTCTACTTTCGATGAAAACGGAAAGGAAATTTTCCATCTTCTTGCAGGAAAGGATAACAATAAAGATCAGTCTTATTTCCTTTGCCAGCTGAGTCAGGAACAGCTGTCTAAAGCTCTTTTCCCGATCGGAGAACTGACAAAGCCTCAGGTAAGGGAAATTGCTAAAGAGATCGGACTTGTCACAGCTGATAAAAAAGATTCCCAGGGCCTCTGTTTTATCGGAAAGGTAAGCCTTCCCCAGTTTCTGCAACAGCAACTGGTTCCTAAAGAAGGGGAAATTGTAGAAATTTTCAAAGATTCACCTTTATTTTCGGCAGAAAAACCTGAATTTTCTTCAAAAGCAGAAGAACTGGAATACCTGTCTCAGAAAATCAATTATAAAAAAACCGACGGCAAAGTAATCGGAAAGCATCAGGGTGCCCAGTTTTACACGATCGGGCAAAGTAAAGGACTTGGCATCGGCGGCCATAAAGAAAGCTGTTTTGTGGTTTCCAGAGATATGGAAAACAACATTATTTTCGTAGGTGAAGGCCACAGCTTCCCAGGACTCCATAAAAAAGCATTAAAAATAGATCAATCCGAAGTGCATTGGGCACGTGAGGATATGAAGCTGGAAAACGGCGGTTCTATGGAAGTAATGGCTCGGTTCAGATACAGACAGCCTTTACAGAAAGCCACTCTTTATCAGCTTGAAAATGCAGCTTATATTGAATTTGAGGAACCACAGTCTGCCATTGCCGAAGGACAGTTTGCCGCATGGTATATTGGTGAAGAACTGATAGGAAGTGGCGTTATTGCCTAAAAAATAGAAAAGACCTCTTACCGGTCTCTGTAAATCCCGAAGCATTTTTGTTTCGGGTTTTCTTTTAATTATTGTATTGGGACTTTTAGCGTTTAATTTTATCCTTGAATTCAGTTGACATAAAAATCATATTAACAATAATTTCCGCTATCAGAATACTGAATAAAATTCCGACCGGACGGTCTAAGCTCAATCCTCTGAATAATTTGACCACACCTAAAAGGAAAATGAAAATCATAAAACAGAGGGTTATTTCTGAAAGCCTTTCTTTGAAGAATTTTAAATAAATAACTGAAAGGTAAAATCCTATGACCAGGCTAAAATAAAATTTTAAAAAATCCGGGCCTCTTAAAATAGTGGGGTTCATCGTATGATAAAATATAGCTAGTCCTATAAAGCTTATCAATATTGGTATTGAGTGAATGATGATCTTTTTCATAATTCTGTTTTTAACCACCGCATCCCCCACAGCCACCACAACCGCCACAACCACCGCCACAGCCTCCTCCACTACAGCTTGAACCTCCACTACAGCCTCCTCCATCATTATTCTGATTGTCTTTTTTATGATGTTCAGAAACTTCGTTGTCCCTTATATTTGATGTTATTACTCCAACAATAAAAATAATTCCAAGTATAACTGCTGTAACAAACATTCCCATCCCGGTTTCTTCCGTACAAGAATACAGCAATAGTAAAATCAGAATTGGAGAGAAGGCAGCCGCCCTTTTTAACCCTGATTTTCTTTTAGCCCTTTCTTTCCTTTCGCCCCAGATCTCTTCCGGTGCTTTCTGCTGAAATACTTCCTGATAATTCTTTAATGTATCTGTAAACCAGTTCTGATGTTTTGCCTTTTCTATCATTCCTCCTTTTGAAGGATGATGATGAAGTTTCCTTTTCAGGATATTGGGACAGAATTCTTCCCAATAGTTTTGGGTGTAGATAAGATGCATGTGCCATACTTTATCCACCGTTTCACTTGGGGAGGCTCCATTTGGCAAAATACAGCAGAGATAAACAAACTTTTTATACTCTTCTATGGCTTTTTTAGTAAAATCTAAGGTCCAGTTTTCTTCTTTAGCCAGTTTTTTCGAAAAGGGAAAATCAGCCCCCGAAGCATCTAATGAAAAACTCCGGATCCTGTTCCAAAGGGTTTCGTCTTTTAATAAGATTGTTGTTTTCATTGTGTTAACTTTTGTTTTCTACTCAAATATCATTTGATTTTAAAATATAAAAGTCTTGCAACTGTATTTTTTGGTTTTAAAAAAATCTTAAATTAGTCTTATGAAAAAGGAAGATATTCTGCATCTTGAGAAACTGATGAATTTTCTCAGCCTGCATTTTTTAAAGAAAAACCGTTGGGAAGATGTTACGAAAACGGAATGGTCCTATATCGTTGCGGAAATTAATGACCTCATCATCCGTGACAGTGAGGAGAAAGGTATAAAAAAAACAGCTGATATCCTGGGATCAAACTACCTTTATGAACATCTGATAATCAACAAATTAAAAAAATATTACCACAACGAAAATTCGGTTTTAAGCAAACCGAATTTAGCCAAATTAAGTCTTATCGTTAAAGTCCTTGGATATTCAAATTATATTGATTTCATTAATTCCCATACGGGAGCATTTAATTTTAATGACCTGAGAATTGATATGGATAATGCCCGGCAAAATACTGCCCTTCTGGACCGTTTGGTCGGCTGCTGGTATTCTTACAACAGGAATTTACCAGATAATCCATCGGAAGCAAAGGACAACCGTATATGGCGTTCAGCAATGGAAATCTACAAATCCGAGACTTCGGGGGAATACTATATTGAGCGAAGCGGCGGAGATCACCATAAGTATTTCGGGAAGGTGACTGCCTATTCGGATTATGTATTCATCATCATGAACAGTAATACATTTATCCGCCAGAGACATTTTATCTCAAGGATAAAAGATATCAAGGAAAAGCTCAAAAATCCAGAATATAAGCTCCATGAGTTGCATTTTATAAGTACGTGTATCAGTTTTAACCAGGAGCCTATTGCCCTGTTTGAAATATTTCAGAAAGCAGACAGAAAGACCTTTATTGCGGACTCTATCAGTTTTCCGATTGACAGTGATGAAATCCCGCAATCTATTATTAAACAGCTTGAAGACACTGAAGCTAACAGGATAGATTACAGGTAGATGTGGTTCGGGTTGCGAGGTGCGGGATTCGGGTTTAAAGTTTAAGGCCTAAGGTTTAAGGTTTGAGTTAGGTTATTATAGCTGTGGTTATTAAGACCTGAAATCTGATATCAGAAATCTGGTACCCTAGCCTACCAGCCATTCTTTAAAATCCTTTACCCTGTCCCTGCTGACGGTAATCTCTTCCTGAGGCTGAAACTCCATATCCACTTTGTAGTAAGGTGAGGTATGAATGTTTTTTATGTAATCGGAATTGATAATAAACTGCCTGTTTACCCTGAAAAATTTTTTCTCATCCAGAATATCTTCCAGCTCATCCAGCGTAAAATCTGAAGGATAAACGCGTTCCGCGGTCTGGAGATATACGATCTTATTCTCACTGAAAAAACAGCTTATTTCGTGGGTCTGGACAATTTTCAGGTTATATCCTATTTTCACCAGAACTCTGGACAATGTAGATTTTTCTTTCCTGATCAGCTGCTTGATGTCTTCGGAACCTGTAGTATTGCTTGCCGGTATAAATGATTTGAACTTTTCTACCGCTCCGGAAAGATCTTCTTCCAGGATAGGTTTCAAAAGATAATCGATGCTGTTCAGCTTAAATGCTTTCAGGGTATACTGATCAAAAGCTGTGGTGTAAATGATAAACCCTTTGGTAGGAATTTTTTCAAAGATATCGAATGATAAGCCGTCTCCAAGAACGATATCGGAAAAAATAAGCTGTGGATGTTCATTTTCGGAAAACCAGGCTACTCCTTCTTCTACCGATTCTATTTTAGCAACCACTTCTATCTCAGGAAAGTTACTGAGCATTCTTTCCAGCTTCCGTGAGGCGGGTTTTTCATCTTCAATAATGACAGTCTTGATCATGGTTATTGTTTTAGCAGGGATAAAATTAGATAAAAAACGGAAAGATTAAAAGTCAATATTCTTTTTGCTCTTTTTCATTTCTTTTTCTATGATATCGTTTTCCCATTCTGTATCCAAAAGGAATAGTTTTACAGCTTTTACCATTAGAACGATTCCCCATATCAAAAGGATGACAGATCCGTCGAATAAAGAGAAATTAATAGTTCCTTCTTCAAAAAGATCATCAAGAAAAATAAACCCGGTTACTATTCCAAACCAAAACAGGTTTTTATAGAATTTTTTTAATTGGCTGACTCTTTCGTATGCGCTATTGTAATCCATGATTATTAAATTTTTAAGGTGATTATAATGTTTTTGTATTGTTTTTCTCCTGTTTCATCAGTTCCTGGATCTTTCTTTCTTCCCATTCTTTCCCTATCCCGAAAACATTGACTGCATGAGCTACGATCCCGATTCCCCATCCCAGCATCGGCCAGTAAAACCATAAATGTTGGGGAGAAGTAAGAAGATTCAGGGCAAGCAGGAATGGAATGACCAAACAATATGAAGTAAGGTTTCCGTAGAACCCTTTCAGTTCTTTTACTCTTTTTGCTGCTTTTTCGTAAGCTAATGTTTCTTTTGTGTATCCTATTGTTTCCATAATTTTTAATTTAAAGATTGGTTTGTTGTTTTTGTTGAATCAAAGGTAGGTCAGAAACAAGGCTCTTATCAACTTTATATGACCGAATGGTAGAATATGATTACTGAATGGTAAAAAGAAAGATTAAATGCCTGTTATTGGCTCCGAACATGATCAGTAAATGAGCGGGATAAGCTTTTTTGTGGTTCTTCTGTATTCCAGATACTCTGCTCCAAATTTTTCTATAAGGGCCTGTTCTTCAATTTTAATTCTGTAAATGAAGGCTAAAAACGGCGGAAGAAAAGCCAGCAGCAAAGAAATCCAGTTATTAAGATATAATCCTAATCCTAAAGAGGTCAGCAGAGAAAAAGCATAGGAAGGATGCCTTAAATATTTGTAGAAACCTTCTTTTTTGATTTGGTGGTCCTGTTTTATCGTCACATCTACTGTAAAGTATTTCCCTAAAGACCTGATGATGATATACCTGAAAACAATTCCGATAAGAATAAAAGCTTCACCCAGATATAATATCCAGATACCTTCTGCAATAGGAAATTTTGTGATATTAGAAACTGTAACTGAAGCTGCAATGGAAAACGGAATAGCAACCCATAGAATGTTTAAAGTCGATTTATCTTTATCCTTGCTGTCTTCTTTACCGGATTTCAGCATATTTTTGTAGAGGATCTCCGTGAGAAACCAGGCGACCATTGAAATGGTGAACAGAATTTGTAGTGGATTCATTTTTTTAGTTTTTTTGGTAAATGGTACATAGCAAAAAGGTAAAAGAGCTTATCAGGTCATTATACAACATCTGATCTTATTAAAACTATCCTTAGCCGAAAATATTTTCTTACAGGACAAAGACAATTTAGCCTTTAACTACTCCTTATTCTTCTTCATCTCTTTCCTGATCCTTTCCTCTTCCCAGTTTCTGACAAAGCCGACATTGGGAAGAAAAACGCTTACTGCATGAGCCACCAACCCAATCCCCCATAAGGTGGCGGTAAAGAAGTTTTTGAACTGGAAATAACTCTCCCCGGGATCTAAATGTTTACAATTATAGAAAACAATTAAAATATTTACAACGATGTAGATGAACAGGTGCCTGTAAAACCTGCTTAACCGTTCTACCTGCCTTTTTGCATGCTGATACCGGATGTCATTTTCATCATAATCTTTCATGGTCACTGTTTTTTTGTTTGTTCATAATTTCCCGGATCTTCCTTTCTTTCCAGGATTCTCCGACCCCAAACACGCGGAATGCATGAGAAGCGAGGCCGATACCCCATCCCAGCATCGGATAGTAGAACCATAAGTCTTTGGATGAAGTCATAAGGTTGATAATAATTAAAAAAGGGATCACCGTACAGTAGGAAATTAAATTGGCATAAAAGCTTTTCAGCTCTTTTACCCTTTTCCTGGCTTTCTCGTAAGATCCGTTTTCATCTTCGCTCTTTACGCTGGTACTGTTTGGCTTACTGACAAGTATCGGAACTTTTACTTTAAAATAGTCTTCTGATTTTTCAATAAAAACATTTTTCTTGGTAAGCAGAGCATAACGCTGAACAATATTGGCCAGACCTATTCCTGCACTTTCCTTCATCTGCTCTCTTGCCTGAAGGTTGTTTTCAATACAAAGGGTATCGTTATCCGAAAATATTTTAATCACCAAAGGTTTTGAAGAGGTGGCAAAATTATGTTTGATGCAGTTTTCCAGTAAAAGCTGGAGGGAAAGCGGAACTACATATCTCCTGTAATCTTCTTTTTTAACATCAAAAATAAAATCTACACTGTCCTCGAATCTTGTTTTCAAGAGATCACAGTAGGTTTTTGCAAATTCGATTTCATCCTCTATCGTGACAAGTTCTTTGTCTTTCTGCTCCAGTACATAGCGGTAAATCTTTGACATTGAAGCGGTAAACTTCTGAGCCTGAGCAGGATTTTCATCAATGAGTGAGCTCAGTACGTTCAGGGAATTAAAGAGAAAATGAGGGTCCAGCTGGTTTTTCAGGCTTTCAAACTGCGCATTGGCAGATTTTGCGATGAGTTTCTGTTCTACGACTTCTTTCCGTGATGTTTTTTTCAGCTCTTCCATAAAGCCTTTTGCATGAAGAAATGCGGAAATAAGAAGGGCGATATTAATCATGAACCAATTGGTGACGCCATACTTTTTGGAAAAGAACTCTTCTGTAGTTGCCACTTTCTGAATCACCACATAATTCATATAATTACAGAAATACACGAGGATAAAATTCCCGATAATAATGGAAATAATACTTAAAATGGCTCTTGTTCTCGTTGTTTCGGACCAGGGAAACTTTTTATTGAGGAAATCATTAATCAGACCGTTTCCTACTCCCAATACAAAGGAATACATCGTGGAGAGCAGCAGTGTCATTATAAAGCTCTTTAAAGTCCTTTCATTAAAGAACAAAAAGAAGAACAATGCTGTTCCCAATGATATCCAAAGTAATGAAATAAAGTATCTGCGTTTCATGATCCGTTTTCTTAGCTCAAAATTAATCTTTAATAAAGGTATCTGAAATTATTTTTTACCGAAGGGCGGATTTTGTTTCCTGAACGGCATAAAAAAACCTTCCGTGTAAGGAAGGTTTAAGGTTTCTTTATTATTCAGCTTTAGGCATATTGATGAAATATTCCGCTTCTGCTCTGCCCCAGTTCGGATCTAAGGCCGTTTTAGGTTTGTAAGCATTAAACTTGGTAATCGCCTCTTTAAACATTTCCAATCCTTTAGTCTTGCTTCCTCCGTATTGTTCAGGGGTAAAATAAGTGTCTTCTGCTTTGATAAGAGCGATTCTCGGGTTTGAAGGGTCCAGTTTTTCTGCAATCCCCATTTCTTCCGTAGCCTTGGCTCCGTCTGTCATATAACGCTGTGCCGGGTTCACCATCATTCTTAAAGAAGCCGCCATTTTTTTCAGCAAATGGATCTCTGCATTGTCGGCTCCTGCAAGATTCTGGGCAGATGCCAGGTATTTGTCCGCCTGTTCAGCAGTTTCATCCAGTGCCTGCATATTCCCGTTTCTCATCATCAGTCTTCCTTTCTGGATCTGGGAGAAGGCTGCATAGTATGGAGGAAGCCATTTTGAGCTCTCCTTACTTCCGATTCTCTGGAAATCATTAGCCAGCGTCTGGAACTCTTCCGGGGTTTTACAGGTTTCTATTTTTGCGATTTTTTCAGCCATTACTTTTTCGTAATCTGCCTGTGCAAAAGCTGTTAAACTCATAAAAGCTAAAGCAAAACTTAAAAGGTATTTTTTCATTATATCAATTTTTTTTGTTAGTTAATTTGTTGTCCGAAGTTATGTATTTTGTTATTATCTATGATCTCTGTTATTACTTTTTTATAAATTATTGTTGATGGCATCCTGTGTTTTATCGACACCAAAGCTGATAAAAGCTCCTATGAATACAAAAGTATTGACTGGTGGAACCACTGCCGAACTTCTGGATCCGTCCAGTGAAAAATTGTATCCGTATACATTTTTAGAACCCAGAACATTGGAAACGCTCAATACAAATACAGTGAAAGCTTTGGCGTCTTTCTTTCCAAGATTCGGAAGATAATTAAAGCTAATGTTCAATGCATTATAATCTTTCAGTCTTCCTTCATTTCTGATATAGTTGATTGCATTGTTATTTTCAATTTTTGTAGCAATATCATAATAAGGACGTCCTTTGGAATAGGTGTAAGATAAATTCACACCAAGTTTCCATTCCGGAATAAACCTTTTAGCTACAGCAGAAAGCGTGTGTGCAGAAGCAAAATTCGGTTTCAGGCTTACAGGATAGTTGATAAAGTCTCTCTTTGAATCCAGGAAAGAGTAGCTGATCCAGTAATCTATGTTTTCAAAGGTTTTTTTATCTCTCCAGAAGAGTTCAAGTCCCTTTGCATAGCCAAAGCCGTTATTATTTAAAGCAGTTTGTACCTGCTGGTTCTGCTCTTTGTCCGGTGTGATATTAAATGTTTTGATAAGCTGGTCGTATTTCTTATAAAAAGCCTCAAAACGAAGACTTCTACCTTCTGATGCTCTCTGAACCTGGAAAATATAATGCTGGGATTTCTGAAAATCAAGATCAGCAGGCCAGTTGATATATTTACTTTCGGGATTCTGATAAAAAAGTCCATAGGCAAAGGAGGTCGTCCAGTCTTTTGCCAGGCGGTAAGCCAGTGCGAAACGGGGTGCAATATTGCTTTTTCCTAAATAAGAAGAATTTTCAGCCCTCACTCCTATTTTGGCAGACAGCGCATTGCTAAATCCCAGATCGGTTTCCGCAAATATGGATGAAATAAGATCTTTATAATTTTTCTGTACTTCCCCAAAATTCAGGTTCTCATTGGTATTATTCAATTCAAAACCGGCTCTCACTGCACTGATTTTATTGATTTTTCTTTCCAGAACCACTTTAAAATTGATGTAATTTCCGTCTGTTAAAAGCTCAGTTCTTCCCGATTCTGTATCATTAGTTTCCGTGGAAAAATTAAGATCGGATCTGTTGTAGGAATAAGAGGTTCCTGCATTCAGAAGATATTTCCCGAATTTCTGTTTAAAAGACAGATTATGATAAGTGTTTTTTCCTTTAAGTCTTACCAGGGCAAAATCGTATTCCGGTTCCAAACTTTCCGTTCTTACCCCCATTTTATTGGAGTCATACATTCCATAATATTTCAGGAATCCGCCTGATTTTGTTTTAATTCTGAAGTTAAAATCACCATTTAAGCCCTGAGGAGCATCAATGAAATCTGTATTAAAATTAAAAACTTTCTGCATAGCACTTAAAAGTGAGTATCCAAGAGTTGCCCCGAAAGAATGGTTTTTATCTGCTCCCAGCTTCTGAAATCCTGCACTGAGAAAGATAGGTGATACCCCGAAGTCATAAGAGCTTTGGTCCGGAAGATCCACGCTTTCAAGCATCAGAGCTCCTGAAAGTGCCTGCCCGTATAATGCAGAATATCCACCGCTTGAAAAGATATTCCCTTTAAAAAGAGAGGTATTGAAACGGTCTCTTCCTGCAATTCCCGGAACTGAATTCGAGAAATAGTTGTTGATGAGGCTTCCGTCCATAAAGATCTTGGATTCTGTTCCTGTTCCTCCCCTGATGAAAAGACCTTCGGTTTCCCCAACCTTCTGGACGCCCGGAAGGTAATTTAAAGCTGAAGAAATCTGTCCGTCCGCTCCTGCCGTAGTATAAATATCAATAGGCGTCAAGAGGGCTGTCGCTCTTTTTTTATCGCTGGCTTCAATAGAACCTGCGGAAACCACTACAGCATCAATTTCACTGATCTGCTCTTTAAGTTCTGTATTAACTGAAATATCCTGATTATCAATAACAACAGCTTTTTCTACCTGCTGGTATTTTGGATGGGTAAAAGTCAGGATATGGTTTCCTTTTTCTGAAGTTTCAAAGGAAAAGTTTCCCTGAGCATCTGTAGTGGCACCGTCATAAGTATCTTTTAATGTGACGTTTATTTCGCCAATGCCTTTACTTTTAAACGTCACTTTTCCTGAGATTCTGACCTGCGAATATCCTGCGATGAAGGATAGAAAAGCAATCAGCAGTAAAAGTTTATTTCCTTGTGTTTTCATGGAGTTAATTTTCGGATCAAAAATAATACGGAATATGCCTTTCGTTAAAATAATTTTTACTGAAAGGCATAGTTTGGCTTCTGAATGGGAAATTAATGAACCGGGATGCAGAAATCCACGATCATCTTGCCTTCCGGATGCTCCCTGAAATTGGTGTGATAGATCTCAAACGGAAATGCCTTTCTTATGGAATAACGATGCTCATTCATCCATAAAAAAAGAGAAACCCAACACCTTTCAATGTCCTGAAGGGTAATTTCCCCGCTTCCTACAATAAACTTTCCTGTATGTATGGTTTCTGAAAATACCAGCCCTTCCTGTTTCTCAAGATTTTTATCCAGAAGCATACATGCATGGATTCTCACCTTGTCGAGCGGAGTTACTTTAAAGCTGTCATGATACACAGAGATCATTTTAACGTTCTCACGGGGAAACAATTTCTTCTTTTTCGCCCAGTCTATGAGAATATTATAAGAAGGTTCCACATTGGCAATTCCTAAACTCATTACCGCGGCCAGATTCATCTCCGGCAGTTCTTTTACTTCGGTTTTTAGATTCATTTTAGTCCAGTTTAACAGGTTTTCTATACTGCAAATGTATTGGCTGAAAACTGTATCCATTTGTCCGTTCTTGCTCTGTATCTGTAAAATCTTGTGAAAAGTTTCGGGTACAGAATTCCTGAAGGCAGTCGGAGATATTCCATAATATTTTTTAAAGGTCTTGCCGAAAACGGAATGGTTGGAAAACCCGAGATCAAGATAGAGTTCTTTCAATTCAATATCCTTCTTTACGGCCAGGTAAAAAGCGCTTTTTTCTATTTTCTTTCTAATGATATAATTCTGGAGTGTTTCGCCGGTAATGAGCTTAAAAATCCTGTGAAAATGAAAGGGAGAATACATGCCAATTCCTGCCATTTTCTCCAGGGACAGATCTGCATCCAGATTATTATCAATGTATGCTATTGCTTTAATAATTCTTTTTTTGTGTTCCTCCATTTAAAAATACTGATCGGTAAAGGTATTAAGATCCATCCTTTTTCATTTGTCAGATATTGCTGTTTTCGAAAAAAAGGACTGAAATCATAAAGTCTTTCGGAAAATGTTTTATAAATTTATCGTTAAAATCACTTTAAATCATTTAAAAATGAAAGGACAAACATTAGCATTACTGGCGGGGTGTGCATTTTTAGCGGCTTCATGCTGCACGACAAAAACGTACACTGTTAACGCTAAGAGCGGAACTCAGACGGGCGGAACGGCCAAGTTTACCCAGAAAGGAGAAGAAGTGACAATGAAACTTGAGGTTACCAATCTTACTCCAGGTATTCATGCGGTGCATATTCACGAGAAAGGAGACTGCTCTGCAGCCGATGGAACTTCTACAGGCGGGCACTGGAATCCTGCTAAAGACGACCACGGAAAATGGGGTGCCGAACATTTCCACATGGGAGATATAGGAAACCTTACTGCTGACGCAAGCGGAAAAGCTGTCCTTACTTTCAAAACCACCAAATGGTGCCTGGGTTGTACAGATGAATCTAAAAACATCATCGGAAAAGGATTAATTGTACATGCCGCCGCAGACGATTTCCATACTCAGCCTACCGGAAATGCGGGCGGAAGAGTGGGATGTGTAGAAATTAAATAATTCTCTATTGCCATAAAAAGGGCGCTGATCTTCGATCAGCGCCCTTTTTTATTATTTTATGATTTTGCCCCCATATCGGAAACGATATTCATAGCTTCCTGTAAGTATGGATCTTTTTTCAGATTCTTGATCCACATTTCAGATTTTTTCTTGAATGCTTCGTCTTTTTTCTCTCTTTCCAATTCGCTTGGATACATCATGAACTTAAGACCATTCTCGAACTTGCTTAAAGCTTTGAATTTTTCTATCTGAGCTTTTCTCTGCTTCATCAGTTCATTGAATTTGTTGATATTAAGCGTGATGCTTTCTTCTTTATCCAGCTTTTCTCTCCACTGGGCAGATTCTAGCAATAATTGGTAGTTGCTGTTTTTAGCCATTCTGTCTGCGCTTGCTTTTTCAAGAGCCTGGATATTGAAATAATTCAGCTTCTGGAAGTTTGTGCTTGGAATTTTATCCCAGGCCAAAGCATAATCATCATATCTTTCTCCTACCTCAGCATAAGTAAAGAAGTCTTTCATCTGGATGTCGGAAACAATTCCTTTTCTCTGGGTAGATTCTCCTGTGATTCTATAGAACTTCTGGATGGTCAGTTTTAGAGATCCGAAATCATCTTCTGTATTCAGGAATCTGTTCAGGTCTACAAAAGTCTGTACTGTTCCTTTCCCGAAAGACTGTGGAGAACCAATGATCATTGCTCTTCCATAATCCTGCATTACTCCGGCTAAGATCTCAGAAGCCGAAGCAGAAAGTTCATTCTGCATAATCACTAACGGGCCTGTCCAGATCGGAGTTTCATTTTTGTTCTTCAGGGTCTGGATTTTCCCGTTTCCGTCTTTCACCTGTACGTAAGGTCCTGCATCCATGAAAAGTCCCATGATATCTCCTACTTCAGTTAATGATCCACCTCCGTTATTTCTAAGGTCAAGAACGATTCCTTCGATGTTCTGTTGTTTAAGCTTGATGATCTCATTTTTGATGTCATCAGAAGCATTTCTTCCTTTAGCATCCTCAAAATCAGCATTAAAGCTTGGAAGGTTAATGAATCCGTATTTCTTTCCGTTTGGAGAATTCACTACGATACTTCTTGCAAAAGTGTCTTCAATAGCTACTTCTTCACGGATCATCGTTACATCCTTAATTGTTCCGTCTTTTTTCTGAACTGTCAGTGTTACCGGTGTTCCTTTTTCACCTCTGATAAGTCTTACGGCTTCATCAGAAAGCATTCCCACTACATTTACGGCATCTTCTTTCGGTTTTGATCTTACTTTCAGGATTTTATCTCCTTCAGAAAGCTGCTTGGACTTCCAGGCCGGTGCACCAATCGTTAAAGCTCCAAGGAAAAGATTTCCTTTTTTCTCCTGGATCAGAGCTCCGATACCGATCACTTTTCCGGTAAATTGAGTATCAAAATCTTCTTTATCTTTTGGAGAATAGTAGTTGGTATGCGGATCGAATACTTCGGTATAGGCATTCATATACACGGTAAACCAATCCATTTTCTTTCTCTTTTTGAATCTTGTAAAGGTATCTTTTACCAGATCTTTCACCTCATCAGTTGCTTTTTTGATCTTCTGATCCTGATTAAGCGGCTGATATTTGATGGTATCTTTCAATTTATATTTCTGAACAGAGTCTTTCTTCTCCTTCTGGGCTTCTTCCTTGCTGTTCATAGATTCGATCTCCTGAAGAATATTGTATTTAATATACTTTCTCCATTCATTATACTGTTCCTGCTTATTAACGGGCACTTTTTTAAGCTTAGGCTCAAGAGTCAGCGATTCATCTTCCTGAAGGTTGATAGGCTTGCTGAAAATATCCTGAGTGATTTTATCGATTTCATCTACTCTCTGGTAAAGCCTGTCGATCGTCAGCTTATAGAAGGTAAGGTCACCCTGGCCGATATAATCATCAAGCTTGGTCTCATGCTTGCTGAATTCGTCCATATCCGACTGCAGAAAGTATCTTTTTGCAGGATCTACCAGTTCGAAATAATGTTTATAAACGTCCTTGGAATAGGCATCATTGATGGGTTTCGGGCTGTAATGTAAATAAGAAAGTGTATTCTTTACGCTCACCATAATCGTCTGCATCTTTTCATCGTCGTTCTTTGGCGAGTTGAAACAAAACATTAGACTTGTCAATGGAATTAGGAGTAAAAATTTATTCAGTTTGAAATTTTTCCACATAAACTGTCTTTTTATTAATTTTTTTTAAAATGTATACTACAATTAGTAGCAGCAATTAATTCGCTGTTACAAACTATCAAATTTAATACCTTATTTATAATTATCGGATAGTTTTAAGTAATTTTGTTAAAATTAAATTTTTTTATGGAAAGACCACTTATTCTGGTTACTAATGATGATGGAATCACCGCACCCGGTATCAGAAACCTTATACAATTCATGAACGAAATAGGAGATGTTGTTGTCGTTGCGCCCAACTCTCCCCAAAGTGGAAAAGGCCACGCTATTACTATCAATTCTACTTTAAGCTATGAAGAAGTAACTCTTGAAGGACCTCAGACCGATTTTTCTTGCAGCGGAACACCTGTTGACTGTGTAAAAATGGCTCTTGACAAAATTCTTACAAGAAGACCGGATATTGTTGTTTCAGGAATCAACCATGGGGCCAACTCTTCAATCAACGTTATTTATTCCGGAACAATGTCTGCAGCTGTAGAAGCCGGTGTGGAAGGTATTCCGGCTATTGGATTCTCCCTTCTTGATTTCAGCTGGGAAGCAGATTTTACCCAGGCAAAAGAGCATATCCAGAATATCGTAAGAAGAACCCTGGAAAACCCAATGCCAAAAGGAATTGTTCTGAACGTTAATATTCCTAAACTAACAGCGGCTGAAATAAAGGGCATCAAAGTCTGCAAGCAGGCCAATGCAAAATGGGAAGAAAGCTTTGACGAACGTATAAATCCTCACGGAAAGAAGTATTACTGGCTAACAGGATATTTCAACAATATGGATGATTCTGAGGATGCTGATGAAACGGCATTGGCCAACGGATATATTTCAATTGTGCCTGTGAAGTTTGATCTTACAGCATACGAATACATGAAAACCCTTGAAGAGGTAATGAATTTCGACTGATGTACGGCAAGCTAGACAATCCTGTTTATCATTCACTTAATGAATACCACGAAAAGTTCTGCTTCAACTTCGGGGATACGAAATTTTATAACCCTGAAGTTGCCTCTTTTGGTGGTGCAGCAATGGTTTCAAAAGCAGAAGACATTACAGAATATACTAAGATCTGTGATGATTTTCTGATTTTCGGAGAGCGTCCCGACCTGGGAAACTTAAAAACGGATCTGTCACAACTTGTATGTGATCAGTATGTTCTAGAAAATCCGATTAATATTGATCTCACAGAGGAAATTATTGAGCTGAAAGAAGAAAATCATGGTGAACTTCTGGCATTTGTGATGAAGTTTTATCCTTACTACTTTAAAGCAAGAACTCCTGAATTAGGACGCTATTTCGGCATTTTTAAAGATAGCCAATTAGTGGCTGTAACAGGCGAAAGGATGCAGATGAATGATATGACGGAGGTAAGTGCTGTGATCACAGATACGGATCATCTGGGAAAAGGCCTGGCCAAACAGCTGGTGACTTTTGTTTCCGGAAAGATCTTTGAGGAAGGAAAAACGCCTTTCCTACATGTGGCAGAAAGCAATACAGGTGCTAAAATGCTCTATGAAAAGCTTGGCTTTATGCATAGAGGAAAAATAAACTTATGGGGTGTGAAAAGATAATTTTCCCGCCCTTTTTTATTATAAGTGCTATCCTATTTTATTTTCCCACAGATTTCACAGATCGCTCAGATTTTTATACTCAATCATCTGTTAAATGTGAAATCTGTGGGAAATTATTTTTAAAACAAAATTTTATCCTCTTTTCTCAATTCCTCAAGGTATTTAATTTTATCATCCCTGTAAAATAAATTCATGGTCTCGAAAGGAATCATTTTTAAATCTTTATTGACAATGTGAACACAAGATTTTTTGATAGCGCGCACATCAAAATCGTGGGCGTCCATAAAATTCATGATGATAATTCTGAAGAGATTGTCGTAGTCTAAATCCGGAGCTGAAACTTCAGGTAGACAGCACAATAACTGGTTGACTTTAGGCTGAACTTTATCTACAGAAATCCCGGTGCTGAAAATATCTAAAAGCTGCATTTGCAATCCTGTATCCTGTTCGTAAACAATAGTATTTCTTGTTTCATTATTCAGCAAGTCGGCAGGGTTAATATATCTTGTAAGAGGAATGGTTTCACCTTCGAGTTTCAAAATATAGCCCATTGCCAAAGCATCCGGATTACACGGAACGGGAATAATATCATCGGCGCTCAGAAGTGGAAACTGATTTAAAATTTCCTGCCTTACTTCTGTCAAAGTAATTTTTTCGTGGGCAGAATCCTCCCTGTTTCTTCCGGCTACCTCAACCGGCTGGAAGGTAATCCCGCGGACACACTTCTGTTTTAAAGCAAAATCAATTAGTTTTCCGATCTCGTCGATGTTTTTTCCTTTCTGAAGAACGATAACCAAAGTTGTGGAAAGATTTAATTCATTTAATTTTTCCAGGGCTTTCATACGGACATCCGTCAAATCTTTTCCTCTGAAATCTTGCAAAACTTCTGGTTTAAAAGAATCAAACTGAAGGTAAATTTCAAATTCCGGGGCATAAGTTGCCAGTTTCTCCGCAAAACCGGGATCATTGGCAATACGGATTCCGTTGGTATTAAGCATCAGATGTTTAATCGGTTTCGATTTGGCAATATCCATAATCTTAAAAAACTCGGGATGAATTGTCGGCTCACCTCCACTGATCTGTACAACATCCGGCTCGCCCTCGTTTTTAACGATAGTATCAAACATGGCTTCAATCTGCTCCAAAGTTCTGTGACTTCCATAATGCGGCGAAGACATCGCATAACAGGTAGGACAGGTCAAATTACAGCGGTCAGTAACTTCCACAATAGAAAGACAGCTGTGCTGCTCATGATCTACGCACAAACCACAATCGTAAGGGCAGCCATATTCCACGTCGGTTCCGAAATGAACGGGCATTTCAGAGGCTTTATTGTAGTTTCTGATATTTTTATAGTACTGAACATCTGAAGCAATCATGGTCTTAAAAAAACCGTGATCAGGACATCTTTTTGTCATAAAAACTGCTTCATCCTCAATAATGATCTTCGCTCCTACCCTTTTCAGGCATTCCGGACAAAGGCTGATGGTATAATCGTAATAGGTATAGTTTCTTACCGGCATAATTTCAATTTTTACATTCCTCCACAAACAAAACCGCTGATCAGGCCACAAATCAACAAAGAAATAAGCATCGTCTGCCAAAACTGTTTTTTTGTGAATTTCTTGTCGTTATTCCACTCGTAAATAACTTTTGCGATCAGGGTTATAACCAGTGAAACAACTAAGGCAATTACTATGATTACTCCTATAATCATGACGACCAGGCCGCCAAGATTACCAACTTCCAGAAGTGTCAGCATTTTCATAATTTAAATTTTATGGTGTTTTTAATTTTATAAATGTAGTAAATAATCACTGAAAGAGATACCAGCTGAATCGTTCCCAAATTTCCGATGATCCCGACTTTAGGTTTGATAAAATCCAAAAAGAACCTGAATGTAAAATAACTCAGCATAAATACCTGAAAAATAAAGCCTGAAGGATATTTTCTTTTGCTCTCAATCCTTTTTAAAAAGATCCATAGAATAATCAGAAAAGCAATTTCATAAAGGGCTACCGGATGCCTCAGATATTCATCCCCAAGATGCATTCCGAATACTGATGTTGTGGGCAAACCATAAGTTTCTTCATGAACTCCCGTGAGAAAACAGCCGATTCTGCCAATGATTATGGCTAATATCAAAGGGTAAACAATCAAATCCCCGGTACTTTCTTTGTGGCCTACTATTTTTTTGGCCAGTTCAACCCCGATAAGCCCAAATGCCAACCCGCCAACAATGGTGTTATTGGTCCAAAATCTTTTAAAGCTGAAATGTTCGAATAAAGTATAAGGATCTTCAAGATTACCGATAAGCTTTGAACCAATTAAAGCTCCTGCCGTTGCCCCGATGAGTACCGCTGCGGAAGTATTGAAAGACAGTTTTTCGGTTGATTTCCTTTTTAAGTAAAAATAAAACCGCATCCCCAGAAAAATACCCAGGGTTTCAAATACAGGATGTGCAAGAACTGTTTTACCGAAAATCTGAAAAGTAACAGGGAAATCCATCCTGTCAAAAGTAGTATATTTAAGGTAAATTACTAATTTTAATTTTTAAACAACAAATACATTCATCAAAATGCGAATAGAAAATGATATAAAACTAGGTTTTAAAGATGTGATGTTCAGACCAAAGCGTTCTACTTTAAAATCCCGTTCGGAAGTGAGTCTCGAAAGGGAGTTCACTTTCAGACATACCAAAAAGAAATGGAACGGCGTTCCTCTTATTGCAGCCAATATGGACACGGTAGGAACTTTTGAAATGGCCGTAGAGCTTGCCAAAGACAAAATCATTACAGCCATTCACAAACACTATACTCCTGAAGAATGGAGCCATTTCCTGGACAGCCAGCCCGAAAGCATTTACCAGTATATTGCATTGAGCACCGGTACCGGCCAGGCTGATGAAGAAAAACTTAAAACAATCCTCGAAAAGCACCCAAAAATCGAGTTTCTCTGCATAGATGTAGCCAATGGATATTCCGAGCATTTCGTTGGATTTGTGAAGAAGGCAAGGGCCAATTTTCCCGATAAGATTATCATGGCTGGGAATGTGGTTACCGGGGAAATGGTGGAAGAGCTTCTTCTGGTAGGCGCTGATATTATTAAAGTCGGTATCGGACCCGGTTCAGTATGTACAACAAGGGTGAAAACAGGAGTAGGTTATCCGCAGCTTTCGGCAATTATAGAATGTTCTGATGCTGCACACGGCTTAGGAGGACATATTATTGCTGACGGAGGCTGTAAAGTTCCCGGAGATGTAGCCAAAGCCTTCGGTGGAGGCGCAGATTTTGTAATGTTGGGCGGAATGTTTGCCGGGCATGATGAAAGCGGTGGCGAAATCATTGAAGAAAATGGTAAAAAATACCGTTTGTTCTATGGGATGAGTTCAAAAACAGCAATGGATAAACATTCGGGAGGAGTAGCAGAATACCGTGCTTCGGAAGGGAAAACGGTGAAAGCAGCTTACAAAGGTCCTGTTTCGGAAACGGTGAAAGATATTTTGGGTGGCGTGCGTTCCACATGTACTTATGTAGGAGCTTCCAAACTGAAAGAATTGTCTAAGAGGACTACGTTTATCAGGGTTCAGGAGCAGGAGAACCAGATATTTAAAGATTGATCTCTTAGAGTAAATCAGGCTCTCGCTGATTTTGCAGATTGCGCAGATTTTTTCTTTTTTGATCTGACAGAAATAAAAACCGGCTATGCAAATGATGTACAGCCGGTTTTGTTTGTTGTATTAAGTCAGCATTCCGCCGTCTACGTTCAGGGTTTGTCCTGTGATGTAAGAAGCCATCTCGCTTCCTAAGAATACACAGGCATTGGCTACATCGCTGGTCTGCCCGGGTCTCTTCATCGGAATCCTGTCTCTCCATGCCTGAAGTGTTTTTTCATCCAGATCAGCAGTCATTTCAGTTTCAGTGAATCCTGGTGCCACAGCGTTACATCTGATGTTTCTTGATCCTAATTCCAGTGCGATGGATTTTGTGAATCCTATCACTCCGGCTTTAGAAGCTGCATAATTGGACTGTCCGGCGTTTCCGCTAATCCCAACTACAGAGGTCATATTGATAATAGATCCTGATTTAGCTTTCATCATTGGTTTGATCACCGCCTTTGTAAGGTTAAATACCGAATCCAAATTGATTCTCATTACTTTGTCCCAGTCCTCTTTAGTCATTCTCAACAGCAGGTTGTCTCTTGTGATCCCTGCATTGTTGATCAGAATATCAATTTTTCCGAACTCTTCCATTACATCATCGATTAATTTTTGAGCTGCATCGTAATCTGATGCGTCAGACTGATATCCCTTGATCTGGGTTACAGAACTTAAAGCTGCTTCCAATTCCTTGGCTTTTTCTACAGAGCCGGCATAAGTAAATGCTACTTTTGCACCCTGTTCAGCGTACATTTCAGCGATTTTCTTTCCGATTCCTCTTGTAGCTCCGGTAATTAGTGCTACTTTTCCTTCTAATAGTTTCATCATATCTCTTGATAATTATATTCGTGGTAAATTCTTCCGTCTTTAAAAAACGGCAATTTAGCATATTTAATTTTATACAAATTAATCAGTCCGCAAAGATATTATAATTTGTTATTCAATATATTTGAAATCAAAAAATTAGTGAATTTTTTTCTCTGTTTTTTATCATATTTCAAAGACGGTTCCCTTTATTCTTAAATCTTGTGAAATAAAGAATATCGGTTTTTTTATCCTTATCCAGCCTCAACACTTCTTTCTGCCAGTAATATTTGTCATAAACAATATCCTTCAAAGGCTCATTCTGAAAGTTTAAAACGCCATATTTATCCTGTTTCTTTACTACAAATTCATTCTCAGAATTTTCAAAGGCAATAATATCATCATATGTAAAAGGAACGATCTCCTTCCCTTTCTCATCTATTATGCCATACATCCCGCTGCTGTTTCTGCATACGACAGGTTTTGAATAGAGATTGAAAATATTAAAAAAATCAGGCAGCTGTTCTTTAATGGAAACAATATCTTTCATTACTGAAACAGACTTATCCAATACGGAAAAATGATAATAAGCATCTTGTTTTTTAATGATAAGCCGGTCCGGATAGAAGGCAATGATCCGGGTATTCTCTTCCAGAATATTTTTCAGGTCCTTATCCAGGAGCTGTTCTTGTTCTGCTTTTTTAAGGTAAATAAAATCTTTGCCTGAGATGTTGAAATTCCGGATGAAATCATATTCCTGGGGATAAATAATTTCTCCCTGCAGATTGACGATTCCGGTTTTACCTGTCCTATCATTGTAAACCGTGAAAAGATGGTCAAACAAAGGGGTCAGATATTTGAAGTTTGCGGGATAAAGATTTCGGTCTTCCTTACTGAAAACGGTCGCTTTTCCTTTTTTTCTCAGATAAATATATTTTTTCTCTCCAAAATATTCCGGTGCCGCTTCATCAAACATCTCCTCAGCCAGAATATTTTCTTCAGTATCAATAAGGCCGTATTTTCCTGTCGCTTTATTTTTGGTAATCAGGTAAGGATAAGCATCTGAATTGTAAATCTGCCTGGAAAATTTGTGCAGGGTTTGCCCATCTTTCCCTATGATCTCACTTTCATTGGCTTCATTAATGATCAAAGCCCTGCCGTTTTCGAAGTGAAAATCCGATTTAAGACCTCTGTTGCTGACTTGCTTTCCTTCCGGATCATACAGGAACCATTGTTTATTTTTCAGAACAAAAAAGCGGTCTTCCCCGGCAAACTGAATTCTGTCTGAATACGGGATGATCTGCTTTCCATTATAGTCATAAACCGCATCTTTACCCGCTTTTGAAGAAATAATACGTTCATCGCTGAGCCAGGGTGTATTGAACGTCTGTTCATCTAAAGGAAGGAGCTGATTTCCTTTTTCATCAATAACAGTTGATTTTATTCTTCCGGATTCTTGAGAAGTAAGAATAAATCTGTTTTTAAAGATATGTGAAATACCGGACCGGGATTCAAAGGTTATATTCCCCAGTGAATCTACAATCCCTTGTGTTTTTGTTCCGGAATCATATACAGTTCCATATCCTCCGGAATAGGAACTTACTTCCTTTCCGATCTTTTTGGATAAAAGAATCTTGGTATACTGATTGGTCTGGGCCATACACACTGATGAGCACAGTGCAAAAACTAAGTTTTTCAATGGTATTAAATAGAGTTATTTACAATAAGAACAATCTCTCCTTTTAAAGTTTTACTTTTGGAAAATTCTATTAATTCACTGATTGTTCCGCGTTTGGTTTCTTCAAACTTTTTGGAAATTTCCCTGCTCAGGCTTGCTTTTGTTTCTTCACCAAAGAATTCTCTGATCTGCTCCAGAGTGGTGTTAATCTTATGCGGACTTTCATATAAAACAATCGTCTTTTTTTCTTCTGCAAGCTGCTTCAGCTTGGTCTGCCTTCCTTTTTTCTGGGGAAGGAATCCTGCAAAAAGAAACTCATTATTGGGAAGTCCTGAAACCACAAGTGCCGGAATTAAGGCTGTTGCTCCGGGAAGGCAGATCATTTCGATGTTGTTATCGGATCCCGCTTTGGCCAGAAGATAACCAGGATCTGAAATTCCGGGAGTTCCCGCATCTGTAATAATGGCAATATTCTGTCCGTTTTTAAGGTCACCGATCACTTTTTCAGTAGCCTGGTGTTCGTTATGAAGGTGATAGGATTTTAAAGGTTTGGAGATCTCGAAATGCTTTAAAAGTATTCCTGATGTCCTGGTGTCTTCACACAAAATATAATCAACTTCCTTAAGGACTTTTATCGCCCTGAAGGTCATATCTTCTAAGTTCCCGACGGGTGTGGGAACAAAATATAAGATTCCGCTCAAAATTTATAAGAATTTATTTTCTACCAATATCCAGAGTCTCTGGGCATATTCATCTACTTTACTCCACTTTCTTTCGTAATAAAGATCGCTGAGATATTCTTTTGCTTCTTCCAGATTTCTGAATCCGTTCAGGCGGGCTACTGTTTCGTTAAGGTCCGACTGGCTTCCTCCAAACAACATTTTTGAAAAAGCAATCCTGTCATTCAGATCCAGTCTGAACTCCGGTTTTACCTTATCAGCTTCCATAAAATTGGTAGGAATGTTAGTTTTAAGGATGCTTCCTGCGTCTTCTTTAGCTTCAGGTGCTGGTTTTTCCTTAGGAACCTCTCTTTCAAGAGGATCATCATCAAAAAGGCTCTGTACCACCTTAAGGCCTTTGATATTGGCCAGCTTTATTTTTTTCTCCCGCTGATAAGCATCCAGATCTTCGAAGCTTTCATCAGAAGCATGTTTTTCTTTTTCCGAAAGAGGTTTGTCTATTTCAACGATTTTTCTTCTGTCGTACACTTCTGCGAGGATCGTCTCTTCTTTTTCTTCAGAAGGAACGTCATGTTTTATTTCACTCAGAATTCCCTCCACATTGGATGTTTCCGTAAGCATTTCTCCCTGGTCAATGCCAGCGCTGTTAACCATGAACTGTTCTTCATTTTCTTCAATCAGAATTTCATCTTCCAGCATTTCCGGATCGAATATGCTTGGAATTCTTTCTGTCTGTTCTCTGGCTCTATCTGCAGCTTCTTTATGCGTCGTTTCTTCTTTCAGCAGGTCATCTGAAGCAATTGTTTCATGTGAAACCATTTCTTCATCTTCGTCAATTTCATTGAGTTGATTGTTAAAAACCGCCTCTTCTTCTGTCAGTTCATTAATAAATAAATCTTCATTCAGATCTTCATCATTATCAGGCTTCGCATCTGCAAGAACTCTTTCTTCATCAATAAAGCTGAACACTTTTTCACTGGCGTTGAAAGTTTCGTTTTCATCAATTTCATTCAGCTGGTTATTGAAAACAGCTTCTTCTTCCGTCATTTCGTTGTGAGGAGTCTTTTCATGAGCAACCGCCTCCTGCCCGTTAATTTCCTCTGCAAAATTCACAATGTTTTCGTGGAATTCATTTTCTACGATCTCATCGAGCTGATGATTGAATTTTTCCTCTTCATCTGTTGATGTCTCTGAATAATTTTCATTCCCGTTTTCATCAATTTCATTAAACTCATTATTGAAAATGGCCTCTTCTTCCATTACTTCATGATGAGACTCGTGTACATCATCCGAATTTAAAGAAACATATTGATTCTCTGTATTCTGCTGTGGATGATCTGTAATAAAATACTCAATATTTTTTTCCAGAAGCCTTAAAAAAGAGATCCTGTTCGCAAGCTCATCCACAAGATCCTGCTTGGAAAGTAATTCGTCTACATTGTTTATTTTCTCCAAAATATCAATGATATTTTTGGATTCAAAAAAAATTTTTTCCTTTAAATCTTGGATGTTTTGCATAATAAGAATCTTATTAAAATTGCTTACTTTTGATCTTAAAAATATACGGCTAATTTAACAAATGTTTTTAGAAAATACAATTAATCATTCCAAACAAAGTGGTTGGATGGAAGTTATTTGTGGCTCTATGTTTTCCGGGAAAACCGAGGAGTTGATCCGGAGATTACGCAGAGCAGAAATGGCAGGGCAGAACGTGGAAATTTTTAAACCGAGACTGGATATACGATATTCCGAAGAGGACGTCGTTTCTCACAATCAGAACAAGATCCGGAGTACGGCAGTAGATAATCCCAATGAAATTCTCCTCCTGGCTTCCAACTGCGATGTGGTGGGAATAGATGAAGCGCAGTTTTTTGATGAAAGCATTGTTGATATTGCCAATCAGCTTGCCAACAGCGGCATAAGAGTAGTGATCGCCGGTCTCGATATGGATTTCCTTGGACGTCCGTTCGGGCCTATGCCCAATCTGATGGCAACGGCGGAATATGTCACAAAAGTGCATGCTATTTGCAAGAGAACGGGTAATCTGGCCAATTATTCAATGAGGACTTCACAGGGAAATGATCTGGTAGAACTTGGCGAAACCGAAAGCTATGAAGCAGTAAGCCGCCGTGTTTTTATTGACGAAGTTCTTTCAAAAAGAAAATAGCTGTAAAGCAAAACAGCAAATATAAAAATGGCTATTTAATATAAAATGAAAAGCGAAAAAGCTACACTGTAGAATATTTAACAAGGGAAAACCAGATGATGTCATACATCTCCCCTTTTACTATTTTACCTTTTGCCATTTCGCTAAAAATAAAGCAGAAGGGGTACCAATGAATTATACAGTAAAACAAATTGCAGAGATCACCAATGCGAAAATCATTGGAGACGAAAACCTGTTGATCCGGAATATAGCATTTGACAGCAGGATTATTTATTCAACGAAGAATACGGCATTTATTGCGATCAATACGCATAAAAATTCCGGTGAAAAATTCATTGAGTCTGCAGTGGACCGCGGTATTGATGTGATTATTTCCGAGCATCAGGATCCAGGGTTTGAACATATTACATGGATCATTGTTGACAATTCAGTAGATTTCCTTCAGAAATTAGCTCAATATCATTTTGAAAACTCTCATCTTAAATCTATCGGAATTACAGGAAGCAACGGAAAAACCATCCTGAAGGAATGGCTTTACCAATGTTTGTGGAATGAATTCCCGACTGTAAAAAGCCCAAAGAGTTTCAATTCCCAGATCGGGCTTCCCCTTTCCCTTCTCCAGATCAACAACTCTTATGAGCTTGGAATTTTTGAAGTAGGAATTTCAAAGCCTCACGAAATGGAAAAGCTGGAAAGAATATTCCATCCTCAAATAGGTCTTCTAACCCATATTGGAAATGCCCATGCAGCCAATTTTCAATCTGAAGAAGAACTTATTGACGAAAAAATAAAACTTTTTAAAGCTTCTGAAGTCATTATTTACAATGGCGATAATTCATTAGTCACCAAAAAAATAAACGAATTATACTCAACCAAAAAATTAATCTCTTACGGTCTAAAGAAAGACAACCAGGTTTTCATTAAAGAAGATGTTTCTAAGGATGAAAATATAACGGTTGTTTACTTTAATGAAGAGATCTCCTTCCCTGTTCATCAGAGAGACGAAGCCACACTCACCAATGCCCTGGCATTGATTACCGTTTTAAAGGAGCTGAAGATCGATAATCTGAAGATTATTGAAAAAATCAATTCCTTAAAAGCTGTAGAAATGCGTCTGGAAGCTATTGAAGGCGTTAAAAACAATATTGTTATCAATGACTCTTTTAACCTGGATCTGGATTCCCTGAAAACAGCTCTTCAGTTTCTGAATGAATACAATAAACCTAAAAAATCTTTGGTACTGACGGATATTGTAGGGGTAAATTCCAATTCTAAAGAACTGTACGAGGAAGTTTCTGAGCTGGTGAATGACCAGAATTTTGACTTTGTATTCCTGATCGGCGATGAAATATCAAAATTCAGTGAATTATTTAAAGCTAAAAACTCTACTTTTGTCAGTACTCAGGAATTAATTGATAGTAAACGACTTACCGAAATAGAAAACCAGATAATTCTTCTTAAAGGAGCAAGAAAATTTGAGATTGAAAAGCTTAAAGATATCCTTGAACTCAGAAAACATGACACTGTTCTGGAAATTAACCTCAATGCCATTCTTCATAACATCAACTATCATAAATCCCTACTGAAACCACGAACCAAAATGATGGCTATGGTAAAAGCAAATGCTTATGGATTGGGAAGCTATGAGATTTCTGAGTTCCTGCAGCATCATCATATCGATTATCTTGGTGTTGCCTATGCAGATGAAGGTGTGGAACTTCGTAAAAAAGGGATCACCACTCCTATTGTGGTGATGAATCCTGAACAGCACAGTTACGAGGCTATTATTGAATATAATCTGGAACCGGAAATTTACAGTTTCAGGGTTTTGGAATTGTTCTACGAGGCAGTACAGAAATCAGGCTACGATAAAAAATACCCGATCCACATTAAATTGGAAACTGGAATGCACCGTCTTGGTTTTAAGGATTTTGAATTGGATGAGCTCAGTGAAACTTTAAGCCATAAGAATGTAAAAGTTCAGAGTTTATTCAGTCATTTATCATCTTCTGATGTGCCTGAGGAGAAGGAATTCACCTACAAACAACTTGAAGTCTTCGAAAAAAATTCCTCTTACCTCATTGAAAAGCTGGGCTACACTCCCATCCGCCATATTCTTAATTCTTCAGGAATAACGAGCTATACTGATCACCAATATGACATGGTGAGAATAGGGATCGGAATGCTGGGAGAATCACCAGATAGTGAAATACAAAAACAACTTCAGTCTGTGGTAAGTTTTAAAACCGTAATTTCACAGATATCAATAGTGAGCAGTGGTGAATCCGTTGGGTACAGCAGAAAATATAAACCCGATCATGCCACTAAGATTGCCACTATTCCGGTAGGATATGCAGACGGAATTCCTAGATTAATCGGGAACCAGGTAGGAAATGTTGGCGTTCACAAAATACTGGCTCCTATCGTCGGAAATATCTGTATGGACATGATGATGATCAATGTAGACCAAATACCTAATGTAAAGGAAGGTGACACTGTTACCGTTTTTAATGCAAAACCAAGTTTAAAAGAATTCGCAGGCTACTGCAAAACTATAACCTATGAAGTGTTAACCTCCATTTCGCCCCGGGTGAAACGGATTTATATAAAAGACTAGTTATGAGAAAACTCCTGATCCTTCTCTTCGTATTTCAACTCCTTATGATCCATTCCCAAGTGAAAAAGGATCTGGTTATACCAAAAAATCCAAGAATAGGTCTTTCACTTGCGGGTGGCGGCGCCAAAGGATTTTCACATGTCGGGGTACTGAAAGTATTGGATTCATTGGGAGTAAAGGTCGATTATATCTCCGGGACCAGTATGGGTGCCATTGTAGGCGGGTTGTATGCTTCAGGATATTCGGGGAAAGAAATAGAAAAAATCGTAATGGATACGGATTTCTATTCTCTCATCATGGATCCGAAATCCAGGCAGGAATCTTCATTTTTTAATAAATCGGTAGATAAATATCTTCTTTCCATTCCTTTAAAGAACGGAAAAATATCCCTACCCTCTTCTATAAGTTCCGGCCAGAGAAATGTATATCTTTTGAAGGAACTTTTCAAAAATGTTTCGAACATTGATGATTTTTCCAAATTGCCAATCCCGTTCATGTGTGTTGCCACCAATCTGGAAAGCGGCAATATGGAGATTTTCGAAAAAGGAGATCTTGTACAGTCCATTATGGCGAGTTCAGCATTTCCATCACTAATGGATCCCGTTAAGATTGGTGACAGTATATACATAGACGGAGCTATGACCGTTAATTATCCTTCAAAGCCGTTAAAGGACAAAGGAATCGATATCGTGATCGGTGTGGACCTTAACCAGGATTTATCGAAAAGAGAGGATTTAAACAACATTATTTCAATTCTGAACCAGGTTATTGATTTCGGAATCAAAAGAGATACAAAAAAGCAATACAAATACACAGATATTAATATCAAACCTGATTTGAAAGGCATGACCGCAACCAGTTACGACGAGAAGAAAAAAATTCTCGACAGCGGGTATGCAGAAGGAAAAAAATATGCCGCGGTATTGGACCAGCTTCCAAAACGCCAGTTTGACCGTCTCAGGGAGCGCGTAAATCCAATATATTCCAATGTATATAAGATTGACAGCATCTCACTGGATGGAGGCCGTATTTACGGTAAAAACTATGTTCTCGGGAAAATGGGTCTCCGCCTACCTTCCATGCAGACTTACGGCTCTATCAACAAAAAAATAGATAAACTGGTGGCTACCAATAACTACCGTTTTATCAACTATGATATTATCCCGGAAAATGATGCTAATTACCTTAAACTATACGTTACGGAAGATGATGCACGCCATTTCCTGAAAGTTGGACTGCATTATGATGAAGTATTCAAGACCGGTCTTCTTATGAATTATTCAGGAAAACGACTTTTATTCAAAAATTCAAATCTTTCACTCGATGTAGTTGTAGGTGACAAACCCAGATACTATCTTAATTATTTTATAGATAACGGATATATTCCGGGCTTCGGTATTTATTCTTCCGGAATGAGCTTTGACCTTAAAAATATAGACAATAATGTGGTTGATAAATGGGAATGGTTCAGGAATGAGGCCTTTATACAGTCTGTATGGAGGGATAAATTTGCTATCGGAGGCGGTATCAGCCACGATTATTTCGGAGCAGAGATCAATGGCGAACATGAAAGATATATGAGATTTCTAAATCCTTATGTATTCTTAAAAAGCGATACCCAGAATGATAAAGATTTTCCTTCCAGAGGTATTTACATCAATGCTGAAGGAAAAGTAGTCGATCTTTTAAAATCTGAGGTTGAAAAGAGAATTATCCAGGTTAAAGCTGATATCAGGCTGAATGTTCCCCTTTCCAAGCAGTTTTCCTATCGTCTTAACCTTTACGGGGGAATTACAATCGGGGACGATCTGCCGGAATTTTACCAATACAGACTGGGAGGAATTTTTGAACAGAATATAATCAACTTCAGGAATTTCGGAGGTTTTTATTTCGCACAGCTTAATACCAATAATGTCATCCTTGTCTCTAATGATATTCAGTTTAAATTCAACAAAAACTATTTCCTGAGCGGAAATTTCAGCTTTGCTAACCTTTCGGACGATATCAACTTTGAAAATACAGTTAAAGTAAATTATAGCTCAGTAGGACTTACGGCTGGATACAAATCTCCATTCGGGCAGATTAAAATCAACTTTAGCCACTCACTTAAAAACAATCAAAAAGGCATATTCAGTGTTATTTTAGGACACTGGTTTTAATACAATGATACAATTCTTTTACGAAAACTTACAGGAATCTGTCAATACAGATTATCAAAAATGGCTGGAAGATATTATTCTTTCAGAAGGAAAAAAACCAGGAGAAATCAATTATATTTTCTGTGATGATGAATATCTTCTGAAGATTAATCAGGATTATCTGCAGCATGATTACTATACCGATATCATCACTTTCGATTATGTAAAAGGTAAAACAATAAGCGGAGAGATTTTCGTATCTTTGCAGCGAATTTCGGACAATGCTTCTACCCTTTCCAGAGATTATGAGGAAGAATTAAAAAGAGTCCTCGCCCATGGAATCCTTCACCTTGCAGGATACAAGGATAAAACGGAAGAAGAAGAGAAAGAAATGCGGAGAATGGAAGATCTGTACCTGGCTAAATATAAGGAAACAAATCCTTAACAAATTGAAGATTTGCTTAAAGAACAATCCGTAAAGTACTCAATTATAGCAAGTATAGAAGCTCATTTGGAGTATATTCTTCGAAAATGTTTCACGTGAAACATTCATGAAAAACAGTGTAAATAAAGAGCTTTAAATAAGCAATATAAAAAATGATTTCAGAAATATACGACGTAATTGTAGTAGGTGCCGGACATGCAGGATGTGAAGCTGCAGCCGCTGCTGCGAACCTAGGTTCAAAGACTCTGCTCGTTACTATGAATATGCAGACCATTGGACAAATGAGCTGCAACCCGGCCATGGGAGGAATCGCAAAAGGACAGATTGTAAGAGAAATTGATGCTATGGGAGGATACTCCGGAATCGTAGCCGATAAATCTGCCATCCAGTTCAAAATGCTGAACCTTTCTAAAGGTCCTGCCATGTGGTCCCCAAGAACCCAAAATGACAGAATGCTTTTTGCGGAAGAATGGAGATTGGCATTAGAAAATACACCCAATCTTGATTTTTTTCAGGATATGGTGAAACAGCTTATTGTAGAAAATAATAAGGTAACCGGAGTTATTACTTCTTTAGGAATTGAAATAAAAGCTAAATCCGTAGTTCTTACCAACGGAACATTTTTGAACGGATTGATACATGTAGGAGATAAACAATTAGGTGGAGGAAGAATGGGTGAACCGAGAGCTTTCGGAATTACCGAGCAGCTTGTAAGTTTAGGTTTCGAAGCCGGAAGAATGAAAACAGGAACTCCTCCCCGCGTGGATGGAAGAAGCCTGGATTATTCTAAAATGGAAGAACAGAAAGGAGATGAAAATCCTCAAAAGTTCAGCTATATGGATACACCTAAATTAACAAAACAATTAAGCTGTCATATCGTTTATACCAACGAAACGGTACATGATATTTTACGTGAAGGTTTCGACAGGAGCCCTATGTTTAATGGAACCATTCAAAGTTTAGGGCCAAGATACTGCCCAAGTATTGAAGATAAGATCAATCGTTTTGCAGAAAGAACGAGACACCAACTTTTTGTAGAACCGGAAGGTTGGAAAACCGTTGAAATCTATGTAAACGGATTCAGCTCGTCACTTCCGGAGGATGTACAAATAAAAGCAATGAAGCAGATTCCAGGATTTGAAAACGTAAAAGTTTTCCGTCCTGGCTATGCTATTGAATATGACTACTTCCCTCCTACCCAGTTAAAGCATACCTTAGAAACCAAATTAATTGATAATTTATATTTTGCAGGCCAGATCAATGGTACTACAGGATATGAAGAAGCAGCAGGACAGGGTTTAATTGCAGGTATCAACGCTCACAATAAAGTACACGACAAAGAAGACTTTATTTTAAACAGAGATGAAGCTTACATCGGAGTTTTGATTGATGATTTGATCACAAAAGGAACAGAAGAACCTTACAGAATGTTTACTTCCCGTGCGGAATACAGGCTTTTACTGAGACAGGACAATGCCGATATCAGACTTACCCAAAAAGCATTCGACTTGGGACTTGCAAAAGAAGACAGATTAAGAAAAGTTGAAACCAAAGTATCTAAAAGTCAGGAACTTGAAGAGTTCTTACGAGAAACTTCTTTAAAACCAGGCATCATCAACCCTATTCTTGAAAAAGCAGAAAGTAATCCTGTAGACCAGGCTTATAAAGCTGCACAATTTCTTACCAGACCTAATATTACATTAGATAAACTGGATGAAATAGATACTATTAAAGAATTTTCGTCCAGATATGATGATGAAATAAGAGAGCAGGCTGAAATTAATATTAAATACAAAGGTTATATTGAAAAGGAAAAAGAAAATGTTGCCAAACTTAACCGTTTGGAAAACATTAAAATTCCTGAAGACTTTGATTATAATAGCCTTTCAAGCCTTTCTTCTGAAGCAAAACAAAAAATGTCCAATGTAAGACCTAAAACCATTGCACAGGCAGGAAGAATCAGTGGTGTTTCCCCAGCCGATATAAACGTTTTACTGGTCTATTTAGGACGTTAAATCAAAAATGTTTCACGTGAAACATTTCTAAATTAAAAGCAAAAATAAGGGTGTTTATGAGAGTATAATCTAATATATAAATGCCCTTATTTTAAAATATCAAGATATCATTTCATGAGAATAAAAGATCATTTTCTTTCACAGGAAATATTTGAAATTATAGAAACGGAAACAAAAGGAGTTTTTAAGACTTCCCCTATTCCATCCAATATTTCCAGATATTATGAAAGCGAAGATTATATTTCCCATCACCAGGATTCAGGAAGTTTAAAAGAAAAACTTTACAAGTTCCTGCAGTCTTTTAATCTTCAATACAAAAGAAATATTCTTGCAGACAGAATCAAAAAAGGATCAAAAGTTCTGGATTATGGTTGTGGCGCCGGAGAATTTGTGAAATATATAGAAAACGATTTTGAAACTTTTGGTTTTGAACCTGATGCAGACGCCAGAAAAGCTGCACTCAGTAAAATATCCAAAGCTGCAATACTTGATACTATTCAAATCATTCCCGACAACAGTTTGGATGCCATTACATTATGGCACGTATTTGAACATATAGAAAACCAGGATGAGATGCTGGAAATATTTCACGGGAAATTGAAAGAGAAAGGTCTGTTGATTATTGCTGTTCCCAACCCCACTTCTTATGATGCAAAACATTATAAAGAATATTGGGCAGCATATGATGTACCAAGACACATTTATCATTTCTCTAAAAACGGTATGGAAAATTTAATTTCCAAAAAACCGAATTGGAAAATGAGAAAAATCAAACCTTTGGTCCTGGACTCATTTTATATCTCTATGTTGAGCGAAAAGTATAAAAAATCACCGCTATTTTGGCTTAAAGCCGTCATCTACGGAACGATTTCTAACGTAAAGGCACTTTTTTCGAACGAATTTTCGAGTTTGATATACATTATCGAAAAAAAGTAGAAAATCGATTTTTGAGCCATTTCTGAAGGTCAATTTTCACCCATTTTAGCATAAAAAACAAAACCCTGGAGAATTTTCCAGGGTTTATATTTTTTTACATCTCAACTATAATATTACTTTTTAATAGATTGTTAGCCGGAAAAGTATACGGTGCAATATTATCAACTTTAAAATCAACATTTGCACTTCCGCCCTTTCCAAAAGTAACAGCGTGGAAAAAAAGTTCCTGAAAAGGATAAGAAGGTTGAATCGTATACATCGCCCCTACCCTTTTATGATCATTGGAAAAATACGGAATGATAAAATCATAATCATTGGCATTAATTGTTGGAACCGGTGTATCAATCAAAGAAAGAATATATTTTGCATTATTGGTAGAATCAGCCTTAAAAGCAGAAGAAGGTGTAAATTCCACACTTGGCTTATTATTCAGATAAGTATTATTTCTGATTGTTGTAGACTTGATCACATTACTATTAATCTCAATTAAGTCAGTTAAATTATTGGTTTCAAGAGATGCTGAATTATCAGAAATCAAACTATGGGTAACTTTTTCAGCATTTAAAGTAACCAGTTTATATAATGAAGTAAAAGAATTTCCAGAAATTTTTACAAAAGAATAATTACCCAATAGATCTGATTCCTCTTTATCGAAAAGGAAACCTAAAGAATGTCCTGAAAAATTATTATCACCGATTTCCAGAACGTCCACACCTGCAAAAATATCAGTTGCATACCTCAGATGATCTCCTATGGTATACAGTATATGACATGAATTACCTTTTGCAATAATTCTTTCATATTTTCCCCCTTTATTAAGAATACTTAATAGTCCCTGATGACCATTATAGTTCTGGGTTTCTCCTTCAATATGCTTTTGTCTTACATTGTTTCCGCTTATCAAAACATTGGAAATTAATGAATTAACATTAGACCAAAAATACACAACAGTATTTGTAATCTCAGCAATATTATTAGTGATACTGATATTCGTAATATCCTTTCTTTCATAATCATAAGAAGCAACGAAATTCATCCTTGTATAGTCGTAAACTTTATTATTATCAAAGGATGAATGACTACTGTGGATTTCACAAGCACAACCAATCAAACTCATTAGCCTGTTACCGATAAAAACATTATTATGAACCGATAAAAAATCAACATTTCCATAAATAGTAGAATGATCATGATTTATTTCTTTAGTTCCTGTTGCAAGATTATCAAATGTGCAGTTTCTTATCGTTACATTACCTCCCGAATTTCCTTTTCCTACAGCTATACAATTCCGTAAATCGCCATTTGTCCAATATAAACCATCAATGAGAACATTGGTACAATTTCCTCCTTCAAAGCCTACTCTGTTCAGATATAAAGATCTCATTTTAGAAACATCACCGCCAAAATCAATAATACCTTTCCCTTTAAAAGAAATGTTATATAAAGGAGAAGAATCAGCAGTAAGACCAGAAAATAATACAAAAGCACTATCATCAAAATAGGCATCAAGCTTAATTACACTGTAATCTTCAAACTCGACATCTAAGCCTGATCTTAATTCAAGAATATTTTCAGATGATGAATTAAAGCTTTTAATCAAAAAATGTCCGCTTGGAAACACAAGTTTTAAACCTAGTTCAGAGCATACATCAAAAGCATGCTGAATAAAAGCTCTCTGATCATCATTGTATGAAGATTTAGCTCCAAAAGCGGTTATGTATAATCTTTTAGATGAAAATACAACCGTATTTACATAAAATTCGTTACCTCTTGTACGGTAAATAACCTGATCGTTTAATACCCTCGGATCATTGATAACAAGTACTGTTCCGTCAATCCATATATTCACCTTCTTGAAGCTAACAATTTCCCCCGTATTAGAGTCTATCAATTGTACAAAGTCACCAGCCTGGCCTGATAACGATACGAAAAATTCATTTGTTGTAAGCATAATATTTTATTTGGTACAACAAATATATAGTCCTGAAACGCCAAAACTTGACGTATAAAAAAGTCTGCTAAGTTTTAGCAGACTTTATCATTATATTTTTTTAAACATTATTTATTAATCGCGGCAACTCCCGGAAGCTCCAGTCCTTCCAGACTTTCAAGCATCGCTCCCCCACCGGTAGAAACATAGCTCACTTTATCGTCATAACCGAACTGCTTAACAAAAGCAACACTGTCTCCACCTCCTACTAAAGAGAAAGCTCCCAGTTTTGTAGCTTCAGCAATACTGTCACCAAGCGCAACAGTTCCACCTGCAAAATTTGACATTTCAAAAACTCCGATCGGGCCATTCCAAAGAATTGTTCTTGAATTTAAAAGAACATCATTGAACTGATCTCTTGATTTATTACCGGCATCAAGCCCCATCCATCCTTCCGGAATTGCATATATGTCTGCTTCTTTTCTTTCAGCATCGTTACTGAAAGTTTCAGCAATAATAACATCCGAAGGAAGATACACTTTTACTTTATTTTCTTTAGCTTTTCCTAAAATTTCAAGAGCTAAAGGAAGCTTATCCTCTTCTACTAAAGAGTTTCCTATCTTTCCTCCTAAAGCTTTGATAAACGTGAATGCCATACCTCCTCCGATAATCAGATTATCAATAGCCGGTAGTATATTTTCTATAATGGTAATTTTAGTTGAAACCTTAGATCCTCCAAGTATGGCAGTTACAGGCTTTTCTCCCTTCTTCAATACTTTTTCAATCGCCTCCAGCTCTTTAGCCATCAGTAAACCGAAAAATTTAGTTGATTGAAAATACTGGGCAATAACTGCTGTAGAAGCATGCGCTCTGTGAGCTGTACCGAATGCATCATTTACATACGCATCGCCAAGTTTGGCAAGCTTCCCGGCAAATTCTTCATCTCCTTTCTCTTCTTCATTATGAAAACGAAGGTTCTCCAATAATAAGATTTCTCCCGGCTGAAGCTCAGAAGCAGCCTTTTCAGCCTTGTCTCCGATACATTCATCCACAAACTTAACTTCATGCCCAAGAACAGTTGAAACTTCATCTACGATATGCTTAAGAGAAAATTCATCCTTCACCTCACCTTTCGGTCTTCCAAGATGCGTCATAAGAATGACAGAACCTCCGTCATTGAGAATTTTCTCAACCGTAGGTTTTACAGCTGCTATTCTTGTATTGTCAGTCACTTTCAGCTGATCGTCCTGCGGAACATTGAAATCCACTCTTACCAAAGCCTTCTTGTCTTTAAAATTGAAATCATTGATTGTTTTCATAAATATCTTTGAATTTTCTTTTCACAAATGTAAGCTTTTAAACATTTTCAGCGGAACCATTGAAACAAAAGTTTTGGAAAACTTTCCCCAACCCCATTCACCCATTAATCAACAATTTTATTCTCTTTAAAAAAAAGAAATAATGTAGTTGTTGTTGAGTATTGTTAGTTTCGGGGATAAGTTTTAATGAAATATTTGATAACAAATAGTTTTTATTCAATTCATATTTAATTCACATTGTAATCTCTTGTAAATCTGCTTTTTCACAGACTTATTCACAACTGTTAGTAACTTCCCCACGAAACCATTATTAGTAATTTTATTCTGGAAAAACTTCGGATTGTGTGAAGAAAACATTTTTGAAATTGTGATTAAATTTTTCAATTACATTTCCCATTACGAAATAAATTCATCTTTAAAAATAGAAAGTTGAGAAAAGTTTTCCACAGTTACTCACACCGCTTTTCACAATTTACTCCCGAACAATTCACAGACTTTGTTATTATTCTTACCTTTGTATTGAAATTAAATCTAAAAAGACCTAATAAGAGTATTATGAAAAGAAAAATAGCTATTGCTGCAGACCATGCAGGCTATGAATATAAGGAGATTGTTAAGAACTATCTCTCAGAAAAGTTTGATGTTCAGGATTTTGGCACGTTTTCCACAGACAGTGTGGATTATCCGGACTTTGTACACCCAGCTGCAACATCTGTTGAAAACGGGGAAAATGAATTGGGAATTTTATTCTGCGGAAGCGGAAACGGAGTTCAGATCACGGCAAACAAACACCAGAAGATCAGATGTGCCCTTTGCTGGATGCCGGAGATTGCAGTGTTGGCAAGACAGCATAATGATGCGAATATGATCTCTATCCCGGCGAGATTTATTTCTAAAGAGCTGGCCATAGAAATTGCAGACAAATTTCTTTCCACAGATTTTGAAGGGGGAAGACACCAGAACAGAGTTGATAAAATTGCTGTTTGCTAAAAATATAAAGGCCTGTAAATCAAACTATAGGCCTTATTTATTTTTTATTTTATATATTTGTACCAGCTAATAGAAAATTAGCATTCTATTATTTCCATACTGTGCCTGAAATATTTAAAGATATTTAATCAAAGGTTTTCTCCACTCTTCTCCATATTTATAGTAATTTTATACAGACTAAAGTTTCCATTACAGATAAAATTGGAAGGAAAATTGATGCTGTACGATTAATAAGAAATGTAAAAACTGAATGAAGATCATAGTATCTGCTGTATTATTTTTTGTAATAAGTTGTTTCCATGCCCAGGAAATAAAGGACCAAGATGCTTTTAAAAAATGCAGAAAGGAAAACAGTAGAAAGATATGTCTTAGTGATAAGGATGCAGATGGAATTTTATTTTATCTGGATCAGTGTCCTGAAACTTCCGGTCCGGTGGAAAATCATGGTTGTCCGTGGCCTGATAAAGATGGTGACGGTGTCAGAGATAATATTGATCTTTGTCCGGATTTAATAGGAGAAGTAGAAAATAACGGTTGTCCCTGGTCTGATTTTGATGGTGATAGTATTTTAGATAAAGATGATGCCTGTCCTGCAGATTTTGGTTATGCTTCAGATGATCCTCATAAAAATGGTTGTATGAAACAGGATTGCAAGAAATTACATGAAGAAAGCATGATCAGGTTAAAGAAGTTTCAGGAAGAATCGAAATTGGTGGACTACAACGGATTACAGGATAAAATTATTAACGATATTAATTTGAAATTACTCAAAGAAGATAATGTTATAATTTTTAATAGAAATCAAATGTTTACCTGCGGAACAACCGGAAGAGATTATTATTGTCCTGCATATTATGATTATGAAACACCCCTATACTCTACCAATGATTTCTGGAATGATATAGCCGTTGCAAAAATATATGATAAACTGCCGAAAAATATAATTTTTGCAACAAATAATGAAGGTGAAGGAAGTGGTATAGAATATGAAAAAGACCGTATCCTAAATGAAGTTAGTAAGCCTGTAAAGATTTTGGATAGATATAATAACGAAAAAGAAGCAATAGTATATCCGAAGCTTAAAAATAGTCAAGTAAAAATTAATCAATACAATAGTCTGTTCATCAAAATTCTAAAAAATGATTTTGAAAATAAAATTAAAGTAATGGTACTGTACAAAAATGCTGATAACAGCTACAGTGAAAAGTATTTAATAACATATCAATACATTGGTAACCAATGGACGACTATTGAAACAAAAAAAGAAAATTAAAATGCCAAGAAAAGGTAAATATATAAGCCATAAAAACGAACAGAAACTCATAGAGATCGGAAGACAGATCCTGCGTTTCATGAATACCAATTCGTCAAAGATCTACAACTATAAACAGATCGCAGACGGAATAGATTATAAAAATCCGCGACAGAGAGAGCAGGTGATCCAGGCTCTTCATAAGCTTCAGGGTTCTGAAAAGATCAAAGAAGTGGAAAAAGGAAAATACATCGTCAACCTGAAGATCGCAGGAACTTTAACAGGAACGATCGATTTCAACCAATCCGGAAACGCTTACGTGAGTGTAGAAGGAGTGGAAGATGATATTTTTATTCACTCCAAAAACGTAAAAGATGCGCTACAGGGTGATAAAGTTCTGATCATCACCTATCACTTCAAAGGAAAAAAACTGGAAGGCTCTGTACTGGAAGTTCTGGAGAGAACAAGAACTGAGTTTGTAGGAACATTCCAGCTCGTTGCCCATAAAGATTTTGGATTTGTGGTTTGTGATAAAAAAACGATCAACACCGATATTTTTATTCCGAAAACAAAATTCGGAGGAGCTGAAAACGGCGATAAGGTTATCGTTAAAATGACAGAATGGAAACCTGGCGATAAGAATCCGGAAGGAGAAATCATTCAGGTTCTTGGAGCTCCGGGAGAGCACGAAACAGAGATCCACTCTATTCTTGCAGAATACGGACTGCCTTATGAATTTCCACAGGAAGTGGAGCTTGATGCAGATAAAATAGACCGTAGGATTACAGATGAGGAAGTAGCAAAACGTTGGGATATGCGTGACATATGCACATTCACCATCGACCCTAAAGATGCGAAAGACTTTGATGATGCGCTTTCCATCAGAAAACTGGAAAACGGATTCTGGGAGATCGGTGTTCACATTGCGGATGTTTCCCATTACGTTGTTCCCGGGACAATCCTGGATGATGAAGCCTACAACAGAGCAACTTCGGTTTATCTTGTGGACCGTGTGGTTCCGATGCTTCCGGAAGTTTTAAGTAATGATGTATGTTCCCTGCGTCCGAATGAAGATAAATATACTTTTTCAGCAGTTTTCCAGCTGGATGATAAAGCAGAGATCCAGAAACAGTGGTTTGGAAGAACAGTGATTCATTCAGACAGAAGATTCACCTATGAAGAGGCCCAGGAACGCATAGAAACGGGAGAAGGAGATCTTGCTGAAGAAATCAATACACTGGACAGGCTGGCGAAAATTATGCGTGATCAGCGTATTAAAAACGGAGCTATTACATTCGACAGAAGTGAAGTAAGGTTCAATCTGGACGAAAACAGTGAGCCTGTAGGGGTTTACTTTAAAATAAGCAAGGATTCCAATCACCTGATCGAGGAATTCATGCTCCTGGCCAATAAAAAAGTGTCCGAATTTGTATCATTAACCCACAAAGGAGGTGTTACAAACAATACCTTTATTTACAGGGTTCACGATGATCCGGATCCTGCAAAGCTGGAAGCATTGAGAGATTTTGTATCTACTTTCGGCTATAAAATGAATCTCGACAATACCAAAAAAGTTGCAGAATCATTGAATAACCTTCTTCATGATGTGAAAGGAAAAGGCGAAGAAAATATGATAGAAACGCTGGCGATGAGAAGTATGAGCAAGGCGGTATATTCTACAGAACCCATCGGCCACTACGGCTTAGGTTTTGAATACTACAGCCACTTCACCTCTCCTATCAGACGTTATCCTGACCTTCTAGCCCACCGATTGCTACAACATTACCTGGATGGAGGAAAATCTCCAAGCAAAGGGGAACTTGAAGAGAAAGCCAAACATTGCAGTGCAATGGAAAGACTGGCTGCTGATGCAGAAAGAGATTCTATTAAATTTATGCAGGTGAAATTTATGGAAAAACATCTTGGAGAAACCTTCAGTGGTGTCATCTCCGGTGTTGCGGAATTCGGGTTCTGGGTTGAAATCCCTGAAAACGGTGCCGAAGGACTCATCAAATTAAGAGATCTTGTGGATGATTCCTATTCCTATGATGGTAAGACCCATGCGGTATACGGAAACAGAACCGGTAAAAAATATCAACTGGGCGATGAAGTGAGGATTAAAGTAGTAAAAGCAAATCTTATTCAGAAACAGTTGGACTTTAAGATTGTTGATTAATTAAATCATAAAGTCTAACTTTGTATAAATGGGATGAATTTTTTTCATTTTAAAATACTATTGAATGTTTGAACTTGTACTTTCTGCCATTGTCTTAGGATTTATGCTGAGCCTGGTTTTTATAGGACCTATTTTTTTCCTTTTAATTGAAACCAGCTTCACCAGAGGACCCAGACATGCTTTGGCACTGGATCTTGGTGTCATTACGGCGGATTTGCTATGCATCGTTGCTGCCTATTATGCAAGTGCGGACATTGTTACTTTGATAGATAAGCATCCCGGATTTTACAGGATCACTTCCATACTTATCTTTGTATATGGGATCGTCATGATGGTCACCAAGACCAAAATGCATATGCCCGGTGAAGAAAAAATCATTGGCCAGAACTATTTTAAAACGTTTTTCAATGGTTTTTTCTTTAATCTTTTAAATGTAGGAGTGATACTTTTCTGGTTGGTTACGGTAATCTCCGTAAGAAACCAGTATCCTGATACCAGCAGCTTTATTTTGTACATAAGCATCGTTATCGGAACGTATTTATGTATTGATCTTGCTAAAATATTCCTGGCAAAACAATTTCACGATAAACTTACCCAGAAGCTTGCCAACCAGATCAGAAGAATAGTTGGCGGGATTCTTATTGTTTTCAGTTTCTTTATTTTCCTGCAGAGCTTTAAGAAATTTAATCAGTTCGACAGACGTTTGGAAGAAGCTGAGAAAAAAGAAATAAAGTATCAAAAAACAGAATGAAAAAAATAATATTTCCCAAACCACTTAAAAAAGGAGCCAAAATAGCCGTTATTTCCCCGGCGGGAGCAGTAGATGCTTCTCAGCTTGAAAAAGGGATAGAAATGATTAAAAACAGGGGATTTGAACCTGTTATCGGCGAACATCTTTATTCAAAATTTTCAAACGGGTATAGCTATGCCGGGACTGAAGAAGAAAGGCTGAAAGATATGAACTGGGCCTTAAATGATAATGAAATTTCTGCAATCTGGGCTTCCAGAGGAGGTTATGGATGCCAGCACCTGGTTCAGCATTTAAAGCTTAAAAAATTTACGGAAAACCCAAAATGGTATATCGGTTATTCAGATAATACCGTTATTCAAAGCTATTTACTCAACAAAGGATTTGCATCTATTCATGGACAGACTATCAAGACCTCCAGTTTTGGAGTTACTGATGAGAGCTACGATATGATCTTTGATGTCCTCAAAGGGAAAATGCCTAAATATGCCCTAAAATCCCATGCATTTAATAAGCAGGGGAATATTGAAGGCGAACTCGTCGGAGGCAATTTAGCCCTGATCTATGCCCTTCTGGGAACCAAATATTCTTTTGATTTCAGGAATAAAATTCTTTTCATTGAAGATATCGGTGAAAATTTCTATGCTCTTGACAGAATGATCATGAGTCTGGAGCTTGCCGGTGTTTTCGGAAAAATAAAAGGACTGATCGTTGGCGGGATGACCAATATGGGCGACGAAAAAGAAAATAAAAGCTATGAAGAAAGCTTCGATGAATTCGCTTATAAACTGATTTCAGAACGGATTTCAAAATATAAATTCCCGGTTGTTTTCGGTTTTCCGAATGGGCATATTAAAGACAACAGACCTCTGATTATCGGAGGAAATGTGAAATTGCAGGTAAAGGATAAGGTTAAGATTGAGTTTTAAATAATGGCAACTCACAATGACTTTGGGAAGCAGGCAGAAGATGTAGCAGCAGAATACCTGCAGAAAAACGGCTACAAAATCCTTGTGAGAAATTTCCGGTTTCAGAAAGCTGAAATTGATATTATTGCTGAAAAAGACAATCTGATCATTATTGCAGAAGTGAAAGCCCGTTCTACAGATGCTTTTATGTTGCCTCAGGAAGCTGTAACCAAAACAAAGATCAAATCTATAGTGGCTGCGGCCAATCATTATCTGGAAAAATTTAATAAAGATCAGGAAGTGAGGTTTGATATTATTTCTGTTCTGCCTGATGAAAAGAAAAACTTAATTATTGAACATATAACGGATGCTTTCGAAGCATTTGATGCTAATTGAATATTAATAAATCAAACCGTTAATCAAAATTTATTATATGCCATTTGTAAGAATTAGTTTGCCCAAAACACTGAGTCTGGAAGAGAAAAACCAAATTTCTATTTCTATTCATCAGTCTTTAATTAAAGAATTTAATATACCTGTTGATGATTACTTTCATGTTATTGAAGAATTAGATTCACATCAGATTAAATTTCCTCAGAATTATCTTGGAGTTTCACATACAGAGACAATTATTTACATTCAGATTATTGCAGGAAAAGGAAGGGACCTGGAAAAGAAGAGAAGGTTATATTCTGCTATTGCAGAAGAAATATCAAAATCTACTTCAGTCACAAAAAACAATATTGTTATTGTGTTACTTGAAAACAATATTCAGGAAGACTGGTCATTCGGAAATGGAGAAATACAGGAATCTAAACATTTGTTACCAACTAATAAAGGATAGTATTCTGAAAAAGGTAGCAAATTATCAATTGTTGTATTGCTATGTTATTAGATTGGTACATTAAAATTTACATTTTTTATGAAAACAATACTCATCACCGGAGCCACTTCCGGAATAGGAAAATCTACAGCAGAACTACTGGCCAAACAAGGCAACAGAATTATTATCTGCGGGAGAAGAAATGAAGTTTTAGAATCTTTGAAAACCGAACTTTCTCAATATACCGAAATATTTAGTTTAAAGTTTGATGTAAGAAATCTTGAAGAAGTTGAGAAAGCTATAAATTCCCTTCCTGAGGAATGGAAGACTATTGATGTCTTAATCAATAATGCAGGAAACGCACACGGTTTGGAACCTCTTTCTTCCGGAAACACAGATGATTGGGATTCTATGATCGACGGCAATGTAAAAGGTCTCTTATATGTATCCAAAATGATCATCCCGTCTATGAAAGGCCGTAATTCCGGACATATTGTAAACATTAGTTCAGTGGCGGCAAGACAGACTTATGCCAACGGTACAGTATATTGTGCAACTAAAAAAGCAGTTGATGTGATTTCTGAAGGAATGCGTCTGGAACTTACGGAATTTGGGATCAAAGTAACCAATATTCAGCCGGGTGCCGTAGAAACAGACTTTTCCCTTGTAAGATTCAAAGGCGACAGTGAAAGAGCTGCTACTGTATACGCCGGTTATGAAGCCTTAAAAGCAGAAGATATTGCAGATGCCATCGCTTACTGCATCAACGCACCAAAACATGTGATGGTTTCAGATATGACTATTTATCCGAGTGCCCAGAGCGAACCGAGAACCATTTACAGAAAATAGTCTCAAATAAAACGCATAAATTTGCAGAATATCCGGGAGATATTTGGTCTTTCGTAATTGGACATTAGCTTAAATAAAAAGAGATGAAAATTCTATATCTGGAAACCTCTTCCAAAAACTGTTCTGTAGCTATTTCAGACGATGAAAAGCTCCTGTGCCTTTGTGAGGAAGTCTCCGAAAACTATAAACAGTCCGAAAGCCTTCACACCTATGTAGAATGGGCTTTAGAAGGCGCAGGTATCGCAATGAATGATATTGAGGCCGTATCATTGGGAAAAGGGCCTGGTTCTTATACGGGATTAAGAATCGGAGCTGCTTCTGCAAAGGGGTTCTGCTACGGACTGAAGGTACCGTTAATCGCCGTAAATTCTTTAGAAACGATGATAGAGCCTTTTTTAGGCAAAAACTATGATTATGTAGTGCCATTGATCGACGCAAGGAGAATGGAGGTGTATACGGCCGTTTATGACGGTGTGACGGGAGAAGAACTTTCGCCGACCGAGGCTAAGATTTTAGATGAAACTTCTTTTCAGGAGTTTAAAGATAAAAAAGTGATCTTCGTAGGAGACGGAGCAAAGAAAGCAAAAGATATCCTGGATCTTCCTGATGCGGAATTTAAAGATGATGCTTATCCTTCTTCTCAGTTTCTTATCAAAAAGACCATAGAAAAGATCAGCCGGGAAGAGTTTGAAGATATTGCCTACTTTGAGCCTTTCTATCTTAAAGATTTTCATGGAGTAAAGAAAAAGAATTCATCAGATTCTGATTGACTTTAAAAAATAGACTAAAAAAGCGAAGAATTAATCTTCGCTTTTTTTATTTTAATGAGGCATTTCCGGAATAGCGTCAGGATTGTTTTCCTTACTTTTATCCTTCTTTGGCTTCTGTTTAGGTTTTTTAGGGTCAGTATTGGCATCCTGTATAAATTGCTGAAGCTGGGCATTCTTATCATTTCCGGCTGGATTTACTGGAATACCATTATTCATATTCTGTACAGGCTGTGCGGGCATTTCCGGCTGCTGGGAAAGAGAATTCCCTTTATTATCAGTCGCCTGAAATGAAAGATCACTTTTCAGATAATTCAGCATTTCTTTCGCTCTTATGCCTTCAGGGGTTTTGGAATAATTCAGTGCGATCTGTTCAAGCTGCAGGATCATTACCTCTTTTCCGCTTGTTTTCCCGGTGTTGAATGCATTCAGCAGCTGGAACTTCGGAACAAGGGCATCTTTAGGATACTTCTGGATCGTCTGATCGATCACGTCCCGGCTTTCCGTAAATTTTTCAGATTCATAAAGAGCATAGGCCTTTTTGTATTCGTTTTCAACATCTTCCGATGATTTTACGAATGAATTATTTTTAGGATTTCTTGCAAATTCTGCGTAAGAAGTATAAGGATAGTCTTTTAAAAGAATTTGTTTTGCCTTTTCAGCGGCCTGTGGATTCTTTTGGTAGTTCATCGCAAATATTTCATACAGGGCCTGAAGCATTACTTTTTCCTCTGGTTTCACGTCAACAAGATCATACAGGGTCTTCGTTGCCAAAGGCGTATTGGTAAAATAATTCTGGTACATCACACCCAGTCCTAAAGAAGCGGTATCCCTGTCCTTCTTGAGCTGCCCCAGCTTTTCCTGATCTGTAGGGATCTGTTCAATATAGTAGGTAGGCTCAAAACGTCTTGGATTAGGTGCTGAAGTCACTCCCAAAGCTTCATTTTTCATATCTTCAATGGTCGCCATTTTTTTGGAATAACGCCAGTTATCGGCTAATGCACGGTCGCCCCATACCTGCTTAAATGAAGAGGTTCCTTTGCTCACCGTTCCCGTATTGCTGAAATAAAAGCCTTTGGTAGTTACCCCAAAATCTTCAAACGAATTGGCATTATTGGCAAATATTGAATTGGCATTGTAATCTCCCGTATCAAAACCTTTGTTTCTTTCCGCACGCTTTCTCTCCAGTTCTTCTTTTTCTTCTTTGGCTTTAAGTTTGGCAATATGTTTTGAGAAAAAGTCTGTTCTCTGGGCATCACTCATCTTTGCCAATGAAAGAATACTGTCATTCTTCTTGATCAGATAATAATTTTTAGAGATCTTCTTGATATATTCGGACTGGTCTTTTAAAAGGACTTTGGAAGGTTCATAAGTCATTACGGTAAGGGCAGAATCGTAGTAAGCGCCGGCTCCTATGTAGTCATTTTTTTCAAGATAACTCTTCCCTATTTCATAATACGTAAGACCTCTTACCTGCGGATCAGATACCTTCTCAAACAAAGATTTTTTAAAGAATTCCTGGGCTTCATCTTTTTTTCCGGCTTTATTGGCCATTAAGCCTAAAGCATAGTAAAATTCGTTCTTTCTAGAACCGTAAGTTCCTTTTTTACTGATTCCTTCAAGATAATTTTTAGCACCGTTATAGTCCCCTTTTCCATTGAAGGTTTTAGCGATTGCGATCTGGGATTTTACCTCAAATTCAAAATCATTGGCATATTTATAGGCCTGGGTATAGCTTTCACGGGCTTTATCATTCTGGCCCAGATTTTCAGTAACCTGCCCTCTCAGATAAGCAATTCTGCTTTTCAGTTTTCTGTCGGAATTCAGTTCAAAAGCCCTGTCAAGTTCAACTACTGCTTCATTTAATTTTCCTGCATCCAAGAGAGCTTCGGAATGATAGATGCTCAATAGTTTGGCATAGCTTTTATTAATGTCCTCCCCTTGCAGTTTGGCAAAAGTTTCATTGGCTTTATGGTAATCTTTAATCTGTGCATAAGCTACACCCTGATAAATTCTTGCCAGCGGAAGCCTTTTATCATCCTTCATATGGGTGAAAACATAGTTCAGGGCATCCAGGGCCTGTACAGCTTTATTCTGATAAATCCTGGACTGTACAAGGATCATATAGGCATCAAAAATCTTCTTGTTTTTTTCTTCACCGTTTCTGATAACAGAGTATTTATTGATGGCTTTTTGAGCTTTTGCTTCAGCAATTTCTAAAGTAGTTGCCCCTTTATTCTGAAGCTCATCAGGCATTTCCGGTGTTGCATTCCCCTTTGCGTTCGGCATGGAAGGAGGCATTCCAGGTGCTCCCCTTTCAGAACCCCGGTTGATCTCACCCATTTTCATAGAATTTTCTGCAAATGCCTCAGACTGGCCCAGATCACTTCCCAAAGGCTGATCCTCGTATGTAAGAATAGGAATGTAAGGAGCATAAAAATTATCTTTATGGCCCTTATCTCTGCTCGTAAATTCACTGTTTAACGCATCTTTTGCATTAAAAAGGGTATTATAGTAAGTGTTGAATCCTTTTAAGAATTTTGATCGCTGTTCCGGCTTTTTTGTCTTGGTAGCACAGGAAGCAACAATACACATGATTAAAAGGAATAATATATTCTTTTTCATTATTCAATATAACTCTCTTATCTGCTTTTTATTATGAGCAGTTGATGATTTTGTAAAAATAACAAAATTTTGTAATGAATAATATTTATATTTCTTTTAAAATTTTATAAACCAAATGGGTAGGAAGTCCCATGATGGTATAGAAGCTTCCGTTCATCCTGCTGATCTTTGCCATGCCCAGCCATTCCTGGATGCCATAGCTTCCTGCTTTGTCGAAAGGCTTATAGTTTTGAATATAATACTCTATTTCATCATCCGTCATTTCATCCAGTTCTACATCCGCCACATCAGTTTCAGTAATTGTTTTACTACCGGATTTTATCGTAATTCCGGTGTATACCTGATGGGTTTTCCCTGAAAGTAAACGAAGCATCTGTTTTGCTTCCTGCTCATCTTTCGGTTTTCCCAGGATCTGGTCTTCTATGGCGACTACCGTATCGGCTGTTATCAGGACTTCATCATTCGCTAATTCCCTGAATGCCTTTGCTTTTAGTTCTGACAGGTAAGCTGCGGCCTCTTCTATTCTGATATGCTCAGGAATGATTTCCTCACATTCTATTTTTACCACTTCAAAATCGAAGCCTAAGCTTGAAAGCAGTTCTTTTCTTCTCGGTGACTGGGATGCTAAAAGTAATTTCATAAGCCGTTTTATACAGATTGAGTGTTATCGTCGTGCCAGTTCCCCTGAACCTTCATCACCTGCTCTATCACATCCCGTACAGCGCCGCTTCCGCCTTTTTTTTCAGAAATATAGTCGGATATTCCTTTTACTTCAGGAACGGCATTTTCTGGACATGCCGCAATAGCTGAGTTTTCCATGATATGAATATCGGGAAGATCATCTCCCATCGTCAGAATTTCTTCGTTTTTAAGGTTATATTTCTTTTTAAAATCTTCAAAATCAGCCATTTTATTGTGGGATTTCGGGTAATAGTCTTCTATTCCCAGGTAATTGATCCTGTGCTTCACCATTTCATCGTTTCCACCGGTGATTACCCCAATCAGATAATTGTTTTTCAATGCTTTAACTACTGCGTAACCGTCCAGAACATTCATTACCCTGCACATATTCCCGCCCGGAAGCAGATAAACGCTTCCGTCTGTAAAAACTCCGTCCACATCAAATACAAACGCCTTAATATCTTTTAATTTCTCTTTATAGCTCATACATTTTTTGAATAGAATGATTCATTGTCTTATAAATTTCAAGACTTTCGTCTTTTAATAGCTGTTCATGCAGTTCCAGAACCCTTATATCATTTCTTACGGCAGGTCCGGTTTGTGCAGATTTCGGATCTATTTCATAAATTTTCTGTACCGTTTCATTGATAAGCGGCAGGAAATAATCAAATGGAATTTCCTGCGAATCCGAGATTTCTTTAGCTCTTGCAAAAAGATGATTCACAAAATTACAGGCAAAAACAGCCGTCAGATGGATATATTTTCTCTTTTCATAGCTGCTTCCCATGACATTCTCAGAAATCCTGGAAGCCAGCTCAATAAGAAGCTGCTGGTCCTGATCATTTTCAGCTTCAATGAAGAATGGGATTCTTTCATAATCCAGTTCTTTTGATTTTGAAAATGTCTGTAAAGGATAAAAGCTTGATTTTCTGTATTCCCCTGTTAAAATTTCTTTAGGAAGAGACCCTGAAGTATGGGCAACCAGACAGTCTTTTTTAGTGATAAGCTGAGAAACATTTTCCACAGAATTATCACTTACACAAATAATGTACAGATCTGCATCCTGAAGATGCTCCGTAGAGAAAGGAATATTCAATTCCTCAGAAATTTTTCCCAGTTCTTCCCTGTTTCTTCCAAAAATCTGTGCTAATGGAATACCTTTCAGTCTAAAAGCTTTTGCCAGATGGTAAGCTACATTTCCGGATCCTATGATTACAATTTGCATCTAACAAAGATAAGATTTTAAAGGAAGACAGGAAAAGAGAGCCGGAAGTTTTGTGGTAATAGTCCATGAGCCTATTGCTTAAGGCTCACCGTATAAGGATCTGATATTATTTTAAATATTTGGACTGAAAATTGAATAAGTAATTTAACTTTCGGCTATTTTTGTAATCCAAAACAGTGAAAGCATCTTATGAAGATTAAGGACGCGGAAATTATTTCGTTGATGCAGAATCCACGGACCCAGGAAAAAGGGGTACGTGCCTTGATGGATGCTTATCAGAGCAGATTGTATTGGCACATCAGAAGGATTATTGTGGATGGAGACTTGGCTCAGGATACGCTGCAGGAGACTTTTATTAAGGCCTATCAGAATTTTCACCAGTTCAAAAACGACAGCCAGCTGTATACCTGGTTGTACAGGATCGCTACCAACGAAGCATTACAGCAGGTAAACAAGATGAAGAAAATGCAGAAAACGGATGAAGATCCGGAATATTACATGCAGAACCTGGTGGCCGACAATACGGACGGAGATGCAGAAGAAATACAACTGCTGCTCCAGAACGCTATACAAAGCCTGCCCGAAAAGCAGAAACTGGTATTTATGATGCGGTATTATGATGATTTACCCTATGAAGAGATATCTAAAATTGTAGATATGTCCGTAGGAACCTTAAAAACAAATTATCATTATGCCAAACAGAAAATAGAAGAGTTTATTAAAGAAAATTACGAAAGATAATTTTTTGACCCAAATCAAGATGAAAGAGTTCGACATAGAAAAACTAGAACGAAAAAACATTTACAAAGTTCCGGATCATTTATTTGAAAATATCCAGAATAATGTAATGAACGAAGTGAAAGCGAATAAAAAAGCACCCATTTTTAAATTGAATTGGATGTATGCCGCTGCGGCATCACTGGCTTTGATATTTGGAGCAACGTATGTTTTTAATTCTGACCATGAGACGACAGAAAATGTGTTGAATTCAAAAACATTAGTCGACAATAGCCAGAAGCCCAAAACAGAAAGTGAAAGAGCTTATGAAACACTGGAAGCAGATTTAACTTCTGTTGAAAATAATAATCAAACAGTTGTAAATCAGGAAAATAAAACTATTGCAAGCAACCCGGTGAAGGAAGTTGACCATAAAACAACTTCACAACCTGCAAAAGCAGTCACTAAACAAGAGGAAGTTAAAATGAATGAATACCTGGATACGTTTTCCAATTCTGAAATATCAGAACTGGCAAGTAATTCCACGCAGGACGTTTATTTAGATTTATATAATTAAAAGAAAGATGAAAAAGATATTATTTACACTTTTTATTATTTATGGTTTTGGTCTGAATGCGCAAAATGGGCAGACGACAGATTACGACTGGAAAAAAATGGACCCTAAACAACGAAAAGAGGTAATAAACAATCTTTCTCCCGAGGAGAGAAAAGAACTTCTTAAAAAGTTCAGGAATAATATGGTGCTGGAAAATCTCGATATTGATCCCAGCGATAAAACAGAATTTACTCAGCTTTATAATGAGTATTTAGATAATCAGAAACAGATAAAAAGCCAGTTTAATTCTAATTTTAACCCGGAAACTTTATCTGATGAGGAAGCTAAAGCAAAACTTCAGCAGAGCTTCGAAGTGGGACAGAAGCTGCTGGATAACAGGAAGAAGTATGCTGACAAGATGCAGCAGGTAATTCCTTGCCAGAAAGTATTAAAACTATTCCAGACTGAAGGAATGATGAGAGATAAGATGAATGAAAGAAGACCTCATTCCGGGTACAATAATATGGCAAGGCCCAAACAAAACCCATAATAGTTTATTTTTTTAATGTTGGACGGCTCTTACAGATTTATTCTGTGAGAGCCGTTTAATATTTATGAATTATTATTTTTGCAAAAAAAATATAATGAGAAAACTGATGCAGCTGCTCTTTACTTTTGCAGCTATAATTTCTTTTTCACAATCAAAAGAAGCAATAAAATTCAAAGGGAATATTTTAAATTACACTGAAAATACCTATAAATCCTTCAAGGTAATTGACCAGAGAGAAGATAAACAAATTGGAACGCTGCTTTTCGGAGAACAAAAAGAAATGAAAGAAGTTGTTTTCCCTACAACGCCGGATAACGATTTTAGCGCCTGGTATTTAAAGAGTAACCAAACAGGGGCATCAACTGAATTTGTTATGGTCTTAAAAAGGCTGAAACTTTCAACAGGAGATTCTGATGGCAAAAAGACAGAAGGTAAATTAGATTTTTATGCCCAGACTTTTGCAAAAAACGGAGATAAGTATCAGTTTCTTTATAAAAAAGATACAGTATTTACTTTTTATGATAAAGAAGTTTCTGAACTGATGGTGAAAAATATTCCTTCTATTTTTTCAGTATTTATTAAAAAATCCTATTCATTAAATCCGGTGGGAAATTCAGTTTCGTTTAATGAGTTAGGAGATTACAGCAATTATGTAAATAATAATTATGCTGCTTTAAAGGAAGGGCAGTTAAAAGACGGAATTTATCTAGATTATATTTCATTCTTTAACCAAACTCCTGAGCCTGGGAGCTATACTTTTGAGCTGAATAATAAAGGAGATATTACTAGGGCAGTGAAGGAAGAAAACGGAAAGAAAACTAAAATTCCTGCCCATAAAATGTTTGCTTATGTAGAAAACGGGAAAGCCCATAAAATGACATTCTCAGGCTTCCTTGACCTTGATAAAGATGAGAACGGCTTCTATATTACTGCCAATCGTGGGCATCTTTTCCCTGTACAAATGAACAGTACATATGGAATGTTTGGTTTAATTGGTGGAGTTGCCGGAGCAATAGAACAAGGGGCAAGACAGAAGAAAATGAAGAATGGAGATGTCGGAAAAGTTTATATTGATTCTCTGACCGGAGAATATGATTTCCCTGACGAATAAGAAATTTTTAATACGATGAATATAAGAGAGATAATCTCTCGCTTTTTTTTATCTTTGCAAATTACAACGTTCTTAAATGAAAAACATACGAAATTTTTGCATAATCGCTCATATTGACCACGGTAAAAGTACTTTGGCAGACCGTCTTTTGGAGTATACCAATACCGTTACCCAAAGAGAGTTGCAGTCTCAGACCCTGGATGATATGGATCTGGAGAAAGAACGTGGGATTACAATTAAGTCTCACGCTATTCAGATGGATTATGAGTATAAAGGAGAAAAATATATCTTAAACCTTATTGATACCCCGGGGCACGTAGACTTTTCCTACGAAGTTTCCCGTTCTATTGCTGCCTGTGAAGGTGCGCTTCTTATTGTAGATGCTGCGCAGAGTATTCAGGCTCAAACTATCAGTAACCTGTATCTGGCTTTGGAAAATGATTTAACGATCATTCCGATTCTTAATAAAATTGACCTTCCGTCTGCCAATCCTGAAGAAGTAACCGACGAGATTATGAATCTGATCGGATGCGACTATGATGATGTTTTAAGAGTTTCAGGAAAAACAGGAGAAGGGGTTCATGATCTGCTTGAAAAAATTGTAGAAAGAATTCCTGCACCGGTAGGAGATCCGGATGCTCCGCTTCAGGCTTTGGTTTTTGACTCGGTTTACAACCCTTTCAGAGGAATCGAAGCTTATTTCAAAGTAGTAAACGGAAGCATTTCTAAAAATGAAAAGATTAAATTCTTTGCTACCGGTAAAGAATATGGAGCTGATGAAGTAGGAACGCTGAAGTTAAAGCAGGTTCCAAAAAAGACAATCGGATGTGGAGACGTAGGATATCTGGTTTCCGGAATTAAAGATGCAAGAGAAGTAAAAGTAGGAGATACCATTACCTCATTTGAAAAACCTGCATCAGGCCCAATTGAAGGATTTGAAGAAGTAAAGCCGATGGTATTCGCCGGTATTTATCCTATCGATTCTGAAGATTTTGAAGAATTGAGATTCTCTCTTGAAAAATTAAGACTGAATGATGCTTCACTGGTATTTGAACCGGAAAGTTCAGCTGCTTTAGGATTCGGTTTCCGTTGCGGGTTCCTGGGAATGCTTCATATGGAAATCGTTCAGGAGCGTCTTGACAGGGAATTCAACATGAATGTGATCACTACGGTACCCAACGTATCTTATTTCGGGTATTCCAAAAAAGATCCAGAAACTCCCATTCTGATCAATAACCCTTCAGAAATGATGGATCCTTCGATCATGGATAGAGTAGAGGAGCCGTTTATCAAAGCTTCCATCATTACAAAATCCGATTTCGTAGGAGCTGTAATGACCCTGTGTATCGAAAAGAGAGGAGAAATTGTTAACCAGAGTTATTTAACTTCAGAAAGAGTAGAGCTGGTCTTCAATATGCCGTTGGCAGAAGTAGTTTTCGATTTCTATGACAGATTAAAATCTATCTCTAAAGGTTATGCATCATTCGATTATCATCCGATCGGATTCAGAGCTTCCAAGCTTGTCAAAATGGATATCCTGATCAACGGAGATATGGTAGACGCTCTTTCTTCCCTTATCCACGACAGTAACGCATATTATATCGGTAAAAAGATGTGTGAAAAACTTCGCGAGCTGATCCCTAGACAACAGTTTGATATTGCTGTTCAGGCTGCATTGGGTACGAAAGTTATTGCAAGGGAAACCATCAAAGCTTTGAGAAAAGACGTTACCGCAAAATGTTACGGAGGAGATATCTCCAGAAAACGTAAACTTCTTGAAAAGCAGAAAGAAGGTAAAAAGAAAATGAAGCAGATCGGAAGGGTAGAAGTCCCTCAGTCTGCATTCATGGCTGTATTGAAACTAAACGATTAATATAAAAAAGACCGGTAAATTTTTACCGGTCTTTTTATTTTCAGAAATTACGCTGTTTCTCAGTCAGGTTGGCTTGTATGGCCAGTGCTCCGAGACCGAGAATAACTTCAGCAATTCCCAGTGTTCTTACAAGATTGATCCCGCATACGAGACATTCAGGTTCAGGGAAAGGTTTTTTCCCTACAACAATGATCAAAACTCCTCCTATGATAATAATGACCACGATAAAGGCTCTTAATAATGTTTTCATGATGGTATACATTTTATTTCTTATATCAAAGTTGAGTATATCTGTCTGGAAACCGATAAGGAAAAACACTGTTTCGTGCTAGTGATTTCACTTGTTTTTATTTCTTTGTTTTTGGCAGGAGTTGTTTCATTTATAAATTGTACCTTTGTGTATTCATAACGCAAACTAAATATGGGATCTCCAAAAAAAATTCAGGATATAAAAGTAGCTGTTGATGCTGTTATTTTTGGGTATTTTGATAAACAGGACCTTCAGATTCTATTGATTAAAAGAAAAATTGATCCGTTCAAAGGAGGCTGGGCACTTCCCGGCGGGCTTGTTCTGGATGATGAAAACCTGGATGATGCCGTGAAAAGAGAGCTCTATGAAGAAGCGGGCATAAAGCCTGATTTTTTGGAACAACTCTATACTTTTGGCAACGTAGGCCGTGATCCAAGAAACAGGGTGGTTTCTGTGGCTTATCTGGGCCTTGTGAACCCTTCCTATCATGAACTCTTTGCAGACTCTGATGCAGAAGACGCCCAATGGTTCAGTGTGAATAAACTTCCGTCACTTGCTTTTGATCATAAATCAATCATTGATATTGCGTTAAAAAGGCTCCGTACCAAGCTTCAGTATCAGCCTATCGGCTTTAACCTTCTGAATGAAGAATTCCCTTTTTCAGATCTCGAAAATCTCTACAGAACCATTCTCGGCCGAGAAATAGACCGCAGAAACTTCCGTAAAAAGATCATGAGTTACGGCTTGCTCAATGAGACGGAGCATGTGAAAAAAGAAGGAAGCGGCAGGCCCGGTAAACTCTTTACCTTCAACCAGGAAAAATATGAAGAACTTGAAAAAGAGGGCTTCTATTTCGAGATCAAATAGTCCTCATCCCAATACTTTTTACAATTAGAATAAACTTAAAACGATAAGCTTAATAGTCTTCCTTATCTAATTCGTGCAATATTATTGTTTAACGTAAATAAATTAAAATTATTGAAAACCAGTAAGTTAATTGAATAGCGTAAAAATAACACAAAATAAATTTGCTTTATAAAATGATATTGCTTTACATTTGTGTATAAATAACGCAATCATGAAATACACTTTACAAAATACCATTGAAAGATTTCGGAAAGAAGAACCTGAATTTCTGTTTTTCCGAGGGTGCATTGTAAGAAAATAAATCCTTTACAGGAATAGGCATTATTATGTCAGCCTTATTTAGCGTAAAAACAACACAAATAAATTTAAAAGATGGAAGCTGAGTTAAAACCAAGATTTATTGAGTCATTACAGAGAAATAATGACCAGATCAGAGAAGACCGTGCCCGTACCATCGGAGCAGATTCCGAATTGCTTTACAGGCGCAGGATAGAAGACATCGAACTTAAAATAAAAAGGCTGGAACGGGAACAGGAAGGGCTTATTGATATCAGCCCGTTAGACAGGAACAGCTTAACCTTTGCGGATTTTCAGCCGGAGGCATTTGTTCAGAAAGACATAGAATTATCATTAACAATCAGAAATTTAAATATTCAGCTGGAAGTGGCAGTAAAAAGATTTGAATATTTATTCGGTAAAAAATTTTAGTCATGGGAAGTACAAGATACGATATGGATGCTCGTTTTGACAGAGCAAGAAAAGCAGGTTACGGTTTTAAATCCGCAGGGGAGATTTTCACTCAGAATGCATTGGAAAGAGCTCATGAATCTATGAACCCAAAAGGTATTTCTTTCAGGGAATCAAGAGATTCTGAGGTGCATCCGAACTCTGTTCCCATTATTTTAGGACTGGATGTAACAGGCAGTATGGGGCATATTCCTCACGAACTTATAAAAGAAGGGCTTCCAAAATTAATGGGCGGAATTATCCAGGGCGGCGTTCCGGATCCTGCCCTCTTATTTCTTGGAATCGGGGATCATGAATGTGACAGCTATCCTCTGCAGGTAGGTCAGTTTGAATCCGGTGACGAAGAGCTGGATATGTGGCTTACCCGAACCTATATTGAATCCGGCGGTGGTGGAAATGCAGGAGAAAGTTATCTTCTGGCGTGGTATTTTGCCGCTTTTCATACCCGAACCGATGCTTTTGAAAAAAGAAACCAAAAAGGGATTTTATTTACAGTAGGTGACGAGCCTTGCTTAAAAACACTTCCCGCTTCAGCGATCAGAGAAATTATGGGATCCGGACAGCATACCTACACCCATTATGAATTACTGGAGGAGGCAAGAAAAAAATATGAAGTGTACCACATCAGTGTTCTGCATTCAGAACAGGCGATGAGAGCAGATAGAGGCTGGAAGGAATTGCTGGGTCAAAATTGTCTCTCAATAGCCGATCACAGGGAAATTCCTGACGTTATTAAAGGAATTATTTGCGATACTTTTAAAAATGGAACTTCAGGAACAGCAGATAATACAGGATTTGATCATATTCAAATGTTTTAAGTCATGAAAAAGGCACAAATAGTAATAGGGCTGGGTTTCGGGGATGAAGGAAAGGGAATCACAACGGATTTTCTGGCACAGCAACACCCGGAATCTGTGGTCATAAGGTTTTCCGGGGGACAGCAGGCGGCACATACGGTAATGATTGATGATAAAAAGCATATTCATTCCAGCTTTGGAAGCGGGGCACTTCGGGGATTACCGTCTTATTTTACGGAACATTGCAACATTCATCCTGTTTTTCTTTTAAATGAAAGAAAGGAATTATTGCAAAAAAACGGAAATGTAGAGCTGCATATTCACCCTTTAGCCAAAGTGACCACTCCGTTTGATGTCTGGCAAAACAGGACCGATACAAAAAATCTGGATCACGGAACCTGCGGAAAAGGCATTGGTGCTACCATGAAAAGACACGAAAGCCCTTATAAACTATTTGCTGCCGATTTAATAGCACCAAGAACAATGCTGATTGAGAAATTGAAGGGAATAGCCTATTACTATGGCTTTATGGAGAAAGAACAGATAGAAGAAGCTCTGAATGATTTTCTGAAGGCAGTGGATGAAATTGACTGGAAAATAAGTGACTATAGCTATCTGAACACATTTGAAAATTTCATTTTTGAGGGAAGCCAGGGAATTCTTCTGGATATGGGTCATGGTATTTTTCCCAATGTGACCTATGCCAATACCACCTCTAAAAATGCATACGAAATCTGTAAGCTACTAAAAATAGAGGATATTGAAATGTATTATGTGACCCGTATCTATTCTACCCGTCATGGAAGCGGCTGGATGAGCAATGAAAAGGAATTGAAACTGGAAAATAATCAGGAGGAAACCTGCGTATTTAATGACTACCAGAAAGACCTTAGATTAGGTGATCTGGATTATGATTTACTGAATTATGCTCTTCTTGTGGATGGAGCTTATGTCAAGGCAACTAAAAAGAACCTGGTCGTAACTTGCCTGGATCAGATTGATGAACAGTTTAAATCAAAGAATATAAATCAGGAATTTGATAGAATTTATGGCTCATATTCCCCATATTCAAAAAATTTTAAACCAATTTTTTAACCAAATAATGGCTTATATTTGATAGAGCCGATACATTAAAATGATGAATACAAAAACATTATACAGACCGGTAGGTGAAAAAGAAATGATCCTGATTGCAGAAAATGGTTATAAAAAATTTCCGCCAAGACTGGAATGGCAGCCTATCTTTTATCCTGTTCTGGATGAAAGCTACGCTTCAGAAATTGCTGAAAAATGGAACACAAGGGATGAAGCCGGGAATTATCTTGGTTTTGTAACAAAATTTAATTTAAAGGAAGAAACAGCCAATCAGTATCCGGCACAGAATGTTGGAGCCAGAAATCATAATGAATTGTGGGTTCCGTCTGAAGAACTGGATGATTTTAATGATGCGATTGTGGGAGAGATTGAAGTCATTAAGGTGTTTGTGGGGAAAGATTTTAAAAGATCCGGGAATACTGAAATTAATAGCCTTATTGTAAAGATGCAGGAAAGATGAAAAAGATAACCTACCTGAAAGGAGATGCAACAAATCCTTCAACAAAAGGAAATAAAATTATTGCTCACATCTGCAATGATATTGGAGGCTGGGGAAAGGGCTTTGTTGTAGCAATTTCTAAAAAATGGAAGCAACCTGAAAAAGAATATCGAAAATGGTTTAAAAGTGAAGAGGGGTTTAATCTTGGCGAAATTCAGATTGTTGAGGTTGAATCGGATATATGGGTTTGCAATATGATTGGACAGCATAAAACTGTTACACATTCAGTTAAAGTTCCGCCGATAAGATATGATGCAGTAGAAAAATGTCTGGAAAAATTATCTCATATAGCTTTACAATTTGATGCTGAAGTACATATGCCGAGGATTGGCTGCGGATTGGCAGGAGGAAAATGGGAGAAAATTGAACCAATTATTCATAAAACATTACTTACAAATAATGTGTCGGTATATGTTTATGAATAAGAAACTTACTCGATTTATTTGAAAATGTTATGAAACTTGAATTAGAAAAATATACAGAACAGCTTAAATTATGGCCTCAGGAAGGATATCATATAATGGCTCAATATGATGATGACAAAATCATTGTATACCAATCTTATCGAAGAGAGATTGGAGAATTTGCAGTCAAAAATCAATATTTTGGAGGAGCATTCAGTTTAGAAAGAATGACTTGGATAAAGCCTAATTTTCTTTGGATGATGTACCGAAATGGGTGGGGAAGAAAAGAAGGACAAGAGCATGTTTTAGCAATTCACTTAAAAATAAGTGCATTCAAAAGTTATCTGGAAAATGCGGTGTATTCAACATACTCCGATAAACTGGAAATTTCCCGTGAAGACTGGCAAAATCAGGTAAAAGAATCTTCTGTCCGTTTGCAATGGGATCCTGATCATGATCCGTTTGGAAATAAACTGGAAAGAAGAGCTGTACAAATTGGTCTGCGAAATGAATTTATACGCTCTTTTTCGCGGGAAGATATTCTTTTAATTGAAAATATATCAGATTTTGTAAAAGATCAGTATCAATTTGTATTAAATGATGATTTAGATAATTTGCTAACTCCTTTAGAGAGGCCGTTGTTATTTGATGATGAAAATTTGAATAAAAAGCTGAGATTAGATTATAATTAACATCATGAACATTGAATTAATAAAAGGGGACATTACAAAAATCCATGCAGATGTTATAGTTAATGCAGCTAATTCATCGCTTCTTGGCGGCGGCGGAGTAGACGGAGCAATTCATCGGGCAGGAGGAAAGCAGATTCTGGAAGAATGTATCCAGATAAGAAACCGTCAGGGGAAATGTAATACCGGAGAAGCTGTGGTAACATCGGCTGGGAATCTTCCTGCAAAATACGTAATTCATACTGTGGGACCTGTTTGGAATGGAGAAGTAAATAAAAACTCCAAACTTTTGGAAGATTGTTACAAAAACTCCTTACGACTGGCAGAAAGTCTTAATGTTGAAACGATTGCTTTTCCCAATATCAGTACGGGAGTCTATAGATTTCCAAAAGAACTGGCTGGGAAAATTGCAGTGGAAACGGTAAAGAATTATCAGTCAAAAATCATTAAGACCGTTATTTTTGTATGCTTTGATGACGAAAATGAAATGATTTACAAAAAATTATTAGATTAAACCAATGAAAAAACTAACCATATTAAGCGGTGCCGGAATCAGTGCCGAAAGCGGAATAAAAACCTTCAGAGACGGCGATGGTCTCTGGGAAAACTATAATATAACAGACGTAGCCAGTCCGGAAGGATGGAGAAAGGACAGGGAACTGGTGCTTGAGTTCTATAACCAGAGAAGAAGACAGCTTCATGAAGTACAGCCCAATGAGGCCCACAAATTATTAGCCGAACTGGAAAAATATTTTGAGGTTCAGATCATTACTCAAAATATAGATGATCTTCATGAAAGAGCCGGATCCACTAATATTCTTCACATTCACGGTGAATTGTTCAAATCCTGCTCATGCAATAATAAAAATCTGATCTATGAGCAGAAAGACGATATCCGGATCGGAGATAAGGCAGAAGACGGCGCTCAGCTGAGACCTTTCATCGTATGGTTCGGAGAAGATGTTCCATTATATAAGGAAGCACAGGAAAAGGTAAAGGATGCTGATATCCTGGTGGTTATCGGAACCTCTCTTCAGGTCTATCCGGCAGCAGGATTGATCCATGAAATCAAAGATGACTGTCTTTTAGTGGTGATCAATCCCAACGAAACAGGATTTGGCTACGGGAAAAGGGCTGTTGTCATGAAAGAATCAGCAACCCGGGGAATGCAGCTGCTGTTTGATAAATTAATAGATCTTGCATAATGGAAAATGTGGTAAAAGCAGGAATTTTTGGAGTGTGTGTCGGAGATGCGCTGGGTGTTCCTGTAGAATTCAAGAGCAGAGATCAGCTTAAACGTTCACCAGTTACTGAAATGCGGGCATTGGGAACCCATCATCAGCCGGCAGGGACATGGAGTGATGACGGTTCGTTAACATTATGCCTTACTGATAGTCTCTGCAATGGATATGACCCGGAAGATATGGCTTTAAAATTCCTTCAATGGTATAATGCGGAAATATGGACTCCGCATGGAAGAGTTTTTGATATCGGAATTGCAACCTCACAAGCCATTTCCAGAATAAGCAAAGGTACGCCTCCTACTTTATGCGGCGGAAATTCTGAGTTTGATAATGGCAATGGCTCTTTAATGAGGATATTACCCCTTTTATTTTATATCAAAGACTTTCCTATTGAAAAGCGGTTTGATATTACAAAAGATGTTTCATCCATCACCCATAGTCATATTCGCTCTGTCATAGCTTGTTTTATTTATTTAGAATTGGCTTTAGAAATTCTGAAAGGAAAAGATAAATGGGAAGCATACAGAGCAATGCAGATTAAAGTTCGAAACTTTTTGGATTATCATCCTGTTTGTTCACAAAATGAAATGGATAAATTCCACAGGATTTTAGAATTAAAGATAGGAGAATATGATTTGGCTCCAATACATACTTTGAAGGAAGAAGAAATCAGTTCTTCCGGTTATGTTCTTCACAGTCTGGAAGCTTCATTGTGGTGCTTCCTCAACTCAGGGACCTATGCTGAAGCTGTTTTAAAAGCTGTAAATTTAGGAGAAGATACAGATACAACCGGAGCCATCACCGGAGGACTTGCAGGAATTTATTATGGGTTTGAAAATATTCCGGAAGAATGGGTAAATGAGCTGGTGAGAAAAGATGATATTGAAGCTTTATGCGAAAAGCTTCACAAGAAATTAATGAAATAAAAACATAGACAATGAATGAAATAGAAAACAAAAGAATAAGCAAATTTTTAAGCCTTATTCTGAGGCATCAGCCTGAAACCATTCAGCTGAAACTTGATGAAAACGGATGGGCAGACGTCAGTGAACTGATTGCAAAAGCTGCAAAGGGCAGAATGCACTTCAGTTTTGAAGATCTTGAAGAAGTAGTGGAAACCAATAATAAAAAACGTTTTGCCTTTAATGAAGACAAAACCATGATCAGAGCCAGCCAGGGACATTCCATCGATATAGATCTGGCTTTAAAAGCAGTACAGCCACCCGACTTCCTGTATCATGGAACTGCGAATTCCAATATTTCTTCCATTCTTGAAAAAGGAATTGAAAAAAGAAACCGTCAGCATGTTCACCTGAGCGCAGATAAGGAAACAGCCACCAAAGTAGGAATGCGTCATGGAAAACCTGTTATTCTGACGATCAGGACAAAGGAAATGTTCGATAATGGAATACCTTTCTACCTTTCAGCAAACGGAGTTTGGCTGACAGATTTTGTGGATGCCAAATATATTTCAAAGTAAGATGGGCAGAACATTAGTCGTAGGGGATATTCACGGAGGCTTCAAGGCATTGAAACAGGTTTTTGAAAGAGCAGAAGTTACAGATAATGATCATCTTATTTTTCTGGGAGACTATGTGGATGGCTGGAGCCAATCTGCTGAGGTCATCAGCTTTCTCATTGAGCTGTCAGAAAAACAGCCGTGTGTTTTTATTAAAGGAAACCACGATGCCTGGTGCGAAGACTGGCTGTTATCCGGAAACCAGCCGGATAAATGGCTTTTTAACGGAGGTAAAAGTACTGTAGAAAGTTATAATGACTATTCATTGGAAGACCTGCAGCTCCACCTTGAATTCTTTCAGAGGATGAAAAACTATCATATAGATCAGAAAAACAGGTTATTTATTCATGCAGGTTACTCATCTATGCATGGTCCTGAAAATGAGGTCTATTCAAGCAATTACCGATGGGACAGAACCCTGTGGGAAACGGCCGTTGCCATGGATAAAAAGCTGAGGAAAGATTCGAAGCTTTATCCCAAAAGATTGCTTCTGTATAACGAAATATTTATAGGGCATACGCCGACATTGGATATTGGAATTAGTTATCCGGTGAACAAAGCGAATATCTGGAATATGGATACCGGAGCCGCTTTCACAGGTTCTCTCTCCATAATGGATATTGATACCAGGGAATTCTGGCAGAGCGATCCGCTTCCATCCTTATACCCTGACGAAAAGGGCAGGAATACGGACATCACAGGCACATAAGTTCTTTAAAAAAACAAAAATCATTTTATTAAAAAAATCTGCGCAATCTGCAAAATCTTCGAGAGAAAGAAAAACAATAATCTTAGAAAACAGTAAACCTCCCAGTTTATTTCAAAAAATTGTACTTTTTTATCGTTAAAAATAAAAGCTTAAACAAAATCATTAAGTAATTTTGAAGATCAAAATTTGCTTCAATGAAACTGAAATACCTCCTGATCTTCCTGAGCTCATCCTTGCTATTCGCCCAAAATTCATTTCAAACCCCTTTTGAAAAAGGAAACAGAAACCAAACGGTTACCTATGACGAAATGAATGGATACTACCAGGAACTTTCCAAAAACTTTAATACGGTTCAATACCTTAAAAAAGGGGAAGACGACAACGGAAAACCAATCTATGTGGTCATTTACAACCCTTTTCCGGAAAAAAATATTGAAAAACTAAGAAAAGATAAAGCGGTTCTCTTCATCAACAACGGAATTCACCCGGGTGAGCCGGACGGAATAGATGCTACAATGATGCTGATCCGTGATCTGGCAACCGGAAAAGTAAAAACACCCAAAAATTTTATCGTAGCGGCAATTTCCGCTTACAATGTCAGTGGAATGCTGAACAGAGGTGCTTATTCGAGAGCCAATCAAAACGGTCCGGAACAGTATGGCTTTAGGGGAAATGCGAGAAATTATGATCTGAACAGGGATTTTATTAAAGCAGATTCCAGGAATGCCAGAAGCTTTCAGGAAATTTACCAGTGGCTGCAGCCGGATGTTTTTATAGACAATCATGTAAGCAACGGAGCTGATTATCAGTATACCTTTACCTATATTTCCACCTTTAAAGAGCGCCTTGGAAATACCCTTGGAAATTATTTTTACAATGATTACCAGGCTAAAAATCTGGAGGATATGAAAAAGCAGGGCTACGAAAGTACCCCTTACGTCAATATTCACGGGGATGTACCGGATGAAGGATTTGCCGCTTTTGAAGACTCTCCGAGGTATTCCACAGGATATACCACGTTATTTAATTCCCTGGGAACCGTTCCTGAAACGCATATGCTGAAACCTTATGATAAAAGAGTGGACGCAACCTATAAATATATGCTGGTAAACCTTCAGAATATAGAAAAGGATTATCAGAAAATAAAACAGCTGCGACTTGACAATTTAAAACAGTACAAAGCCGGAATGCAGTATGGAATCCGCTGGAAAATAGACTCTGCAAAATTCTCTACCATGGATTTCAAAGGATACGAAGGGAAATATAAGGCCAGTGATATTTCAGGGAAACCAAGGTTGTATTACGACAGAAACAAACCCTTCACAAAAAAGATAAAACTCTTTACCACAGCTGTTCCTGTAGGATATATCACCATTCCGAAATATTACATGGTTCCGCAGTCCCAGTATCGGGTAATTGAAGAGCTGAAGAGAAACAGGATTCAAATGACAAGGCTTCAGAAAGACAGCATTGCAAACGTTGAATCTTATAAAATTAATGATTTTAAAACAGTGAAGAATCCATATGAAGGACATTATCTTCATTATGATACAACGGTAGAAACAGCAAAAAGAAGCCTCACTTTTTCTGCCGGAGATTATTTAATTTCTACAGATCAGCCTGGTGTTAAATACATCATAGAAACACTTGAACCTGAGGCATTAGACTCATTTTTCAACTGGAATTTCTTTGATGGAATTTTAGCGCAGAAAGAATATTATTCTGCATATATTTTTGAAGACACGGCTTCAGAACTGTTAAAAACCGATAAAAAGCTGAAAGAAGCGTTTGAAGCAAAAAAAGCAACAGATAAAAAGTTTGCAGATGATGGAAATGCCCAACTCGACTGGATCTACAGAAATTCCCCGTATTTCGAAGAAAAAACATTCAGACAATATCCGGTTTATAGAATCTTATAAGAAATTAGAATTAGATTTAAAATATTGATAATCAGTTTGTAATTTTCAGGTTTTGCACCCACGCAATTAGGGTGTTTTTCCTGTAAGTCTTTCCTCATATTCAGACGAAATTTGCTTTATAAAACCAATAAAAACTATAGTTATGGCAACTAAAAAGCATTTTTTCGTTTCATTGGAAGGGGTAGACCTTTCGGACGAGCAGTTGAAAAGCATTGACAGAGGAATTCAGAGTGTAGTTCTTTCTGAACTTTCAAAAATTGATAATTCACAAGCCTTTGGAGCTCACAGGGATTTCAAAGGTTTGGTAAGACCCTTGAAGATCAAAGACTGGTTCCCTTGGGGAATCATTATTTTCAAACCGGGTATTGATATCCAGAGCCAGATCAAAGACATTCAGTCTCAAATTAAAATGTATGGAGGCTAATTCCAATACTTTAAAGAAGATGTGTCCCAGTTACTTAGGGAAAATTGGGGCACAGCTTTTTGGAGTGGTCAGCAAAGACGGTAAAGTACAGTTCATTACGCCTCTTACCGTTACAGAAGACTTTCTTGAGCAAAATAAAGACAAAAACAGTCTTGAGCAGAGATTCCGGTTTACAGGAAAATGTGTTGAGAAAGGCTGTGCACAATGGAATGCAGAAGAATCCAAATGTTCCCTGTCCCAAAAGGTTCAGAATTTAGACACCCATAAAGAAACTGAATTATTCTTTTGCCCGATCAGGTCGCAATGCAGATGGTTTTCCCAGGATGGTAAGGAAGCCTGTTTTTCATGCAATGAAGTAACAAGGAATATGGAAGAGCTTCTTGTAGGTTCGCAACAATAAAAAAGACGCTTCAATTTGAAACGTCTTTTTGTTTTATTTTGGTAAGCCTCTTTTTAAAGCTAGCTCTGCTCTTTTAACGGCTACTTTTTCTTTCCAGTCCATGTATTTCTTTTTGAAATTGGCCTTCATGATGTCATCAAATTTACGCTGTACAGTGAGATTCCATAGAGAATGTGCTTTTACTGCCCAGGATTTGTCCCAAGCCCTTAAAGAAATGGAAAAACTGCCATCCAGATATTTCATCCAGTGCCACCATCCGGTAGGCATAAAAAGGGTATCTCCATGCTCAAGAAAGCATTCGATTCCTTCTACACCGTCAAGGGCAGGAAATTTGGTAAAATCCGGGTTCTCTATGTCATAATCTTCCAGGGCATACGTAGCATAAGGAAGCTGATATAATCTCTCTTTCCACTTATAATCGAAAAGCAGAACATGCTTTCTTCCGTTGAAGTGGGTATGGAAAATATGCGCCATGTCGATGTCATAGTGAAGGAATGTTACCGACCCTTTACCTCCGAAGAACATAGATGGATATTTGTCCAGAAAACCTCCCATAAGATCTTTGGGAGAAATATAATCCTGTAATAAATTTTTAGCATGCTTTATCGGATCGAAGAAGAAAATTCTAAGATCGGTCGGCTCTCTCTGGATCAGATCAATATAATCCCCGAACTTCATTTCAGCCGTTGGAGTATTGATTGGAGCCGCGGGATCAGCTTTTGAACTATCATATAAAGGAACCGTAACATCTCCTACCGTCTCCTTCATATATTCCATTGTCCATTTCTGATAAGCAGGCCATTTTTTTGCCATGTTCTTAATGACAACGGGCCTTCTCGCCTTAAGATATTTTTCGTAGAAATCTTCTTTAGAAATATCATCTACAACATCTATAGGCTTTAAAATAATTCCCATTCTATAAATTTTATGTTACAAAATTATTAAATAAATATATATGAATCAGTGTTTAAGTTTTTTTTAATCTATGATTCAAATCATTTTTAACTATTTAGACTAAATTAAAAAATTAAAAAATAAATGAGGTCTGAAATTATCTGAATTTTTCCCTTTATAGTCAATCATTTTTCTTTAATGATAGAAATATAGTAAATAGAAAATAAATATTCAGAATTTATTTTTTGTAGGATAAATTTAAGGATTTTGCATATCAAACAAATTATTAAAGTAGAATTTGCATATTATTTTTATAAAAATAGCCGTCAGAATGCGAGTAAATAAAAAATATAACTATATTTGTAGTGATACAAATTTAACCTTTATCTCCAAAACCCATCTTTATAAAAGTGTAACAAAAAACACAAGCTACAAACTAATTAGGCAAATAATAAATTATGAAAGGAAAGATTTCTTTACTTCTGATGCTTTTTTTCAGCGTGCTCACTTTTGCACAGAAAACAGTGTCAGGGAAAATTACCGATGAAGACGGATCCGCTATTCCCAGCGCCAGCGTTACCATAGAAGAACCGGGTAAAGATGCTATTCTGGCCTACGGGATCACCAATTCCAAAGGGGAATATAAGGTGACCTTCACTTCTTCAGAGCCCAATGTAGATCTGAAAGTAAAAGCGTTCAATCAAAAGCCCCTGACCAAACAGATCAGCAACAGCGACCAGACCCTGACATTCAAAATGCAGTCTGAAGCAACAGAAATAAAAGAAGTACAGCTAAAAACCAAAATGATCACTGCCAGAGGAGATACCATTGCGTATGACCTTAAAGCTTTTGACAGTAAAAGTGACAGAACGCTTGCCGATGTAATGAGAAAAATTCCGGGAATTGAAGTGAACAAAGACGGAAGTATTCTTTACCAGGGAAATGCCATCAATAAATTTTATGTCAATGGGAAAGATCTCATGGAAGGAGGTTACGGAACCATCAACAATTCTCTTCCTAAAGACGCCGTACAGAAAGTGGAAGTCCTTGAAAATCACCAGCCGGTAAAGATTCTTCAGGATAAAGTACCTTCCGATCAGGCCGCTATCAATATCAAATTAAAAAATTCCGTTACCATGACCGGAAGAGGAGAAGTGGGAACCGGTTTTGGAGATCCCTGGTTATGGAACGTCAAGCTGACGCCTATGTTTTTCGGGCAGAAAAGCCAGTGGGTGGTCAACTATAAGACCAACAATATGGGTGAGCAGGTGGAAAACGAGGGCAATATCCTGGCATTCGGAAGCGGATGGGAAGGCAAAAGAATCAATGCAGCCCAGAACGACTGGCTGAATGTGGAAAATGCTGATGCCCCCAATTTACCGGTAAAAAGATATTTAATGAACAGTGTACATTATCTGTCTGCAAACTATCTCACCAATATTGATAAAAAGAAAGAATGGGAACTTAAAGCCAATGCCAATTATACCAATAATGCAGTGGAAAGAGAGTCTACAAGTACAACAAACGACTTCCAGCAAAACACCCAATATGGAACAAAATTCTTCAACAATTTTTATACAGATAAATTGAAAGGAGAATTGATTTTTACCAAAAATGCCAAAAAAGGTTTCTTTAAAAACACAACAACCTTTTCCCAATTCTGGAACGCCGACAGAGCTAATGCTTACAGATGGGATAATACCTCTGAAAGAACCGGAAATGAAGCCCTGGAATCTCCAACTTCTTCTTTCCAGAACTCATTAAGTACTATTATCCCTTGGAAAGAAAAAATGGTTAATTTTAAATCGTTTATCAATTATCAGGACGACAGGCAGACACTGGAGATATCGCCTGCAGAATATATGAAAATTCCATACAGGGATTCTGCAAATGCACCGCTAAAAACAATTGATTTTGTTCCAGGGAGTGTAGCATACCAAAATTTCAGAATCAGAACATTAGATACCTCACATTCTGCCAACATCAGCTTCTCAAAGAAAGGATGGACTTTTACACCACAGGTAGGATTTGACTTTTCTACAGATAAATTAGATACCAATTTTAATGGATCTACAATATCAGGAAAACCGGACTTTAACAGTCCTGCTTATGAAAACAGCCTGAGATTTACAGAGCTTACACCTTCAGCTTCCTTAGGAGTAAACTACAAATCTGAAGCATGGAGCTTATTCGCAAACTTTCCGGTAAATTTCAACAGCATTAAAGCTGAAGATGCCTTTAGAAATGTTTCAAAAACATTAAATAAAACAACATTCACCCCAAATGTTTTTGCCCAGTATTCATTTGCTTCCTTCTTCAAGGCTAGTGTAAACGGAAATATCAGTAATAATTTCGGGGATATTCAGACAGCTTATGGAGGTTATATTATGACAAATCCAGGTGGTTTCAATGTGATGAATCCTAATAACCCGATTCCGCAAACGACAACAAAAAGTGCCGGGGCACGATTGGAATATCGAAATCCGTTGAACAACCTTTTCTTTAATGTCGGTTATAGATTGAGTGATGCTAAAAATAATCTGATTGCTTCAAGTTCAGTCAATCAGTATGGATTCAGAGTAACCGAATATCTTGAAAGAGAAAATAAGAGAACAAGTAACAGTTATTTTGCTGAAATAGGGAAGTATTTTCCAAAATTTAAAACCAATGCATCTGTAACTTATAATAATACGGTTTCCAAATCTCAGTCTATTAGAAATACTGACGACATTGATAACAAAACAAACGGAAATACTCTGGGGTTTAAATTGAACAACACTTATTTTTCATGGATGAGCGTTGATTTTAATGCCTCTAAAACCTGGAATAAACAGTCCAACATCTTCCTTACGGGAAACCGTGGAAAGACAGAAGGGTATACTCATAACCTGAATGTATTTTTCTATCCTTTAGAGAATCATACCATTGGTTTTTACTGGGATCAGATTAACTCAAAATCTGCGGATGTAAAATATAATAATGGGTTCTATGATCTTTCATATCAGTTCTCATGGGCCAAAAAGAAGGTGGATTTTGAACTGAAATGGATGAACATAGCAAACAAAAAGGTTTTTGAAAAAATAGATGTATCTGATGCAACTACCACTCAGACAACAATGTTGCTCCGCCCAAGCCAGGTCATGTTTACCGTAAAATTCAACTTTAAATAAAAGAACAGAAAACCAATCTCAGCGAGATTGGTTTTCTGTTTAAAATATATTTTGTTTTCTAAAACCCTTGATGATCTGCAGAAGGGCCATAGCTTCCCGGCAGAGGAATATTGTTGAGTCTGTAATAAACGCCAAGCTGGGCTCGGTGGTGGGTGATCTGGTTCAAAGCATGGCGAATCGCTCCGTACTTGCTCCAGCTTGCCAGTTCGTGGCCGTCATTTTTAATCGTCCAGTTGGGAATAAGATCGGCTTCTGTGCTATTGTCCAATGCCGTTTTTGCCGACTGATAATCGTCTTCAAGTTTTTTCATAAGATCATCTTTTGTAGAAAGAACAGTCGGTTTGTAATCGCCTTTACCAAAATCCAGTTCTGAAGTTTTCAAAATAGTGTTCGGCCATTCAAAAACTTCTACAAGGTGGGTGGCAAGAGGCATCATTTTCATGCTTTTTTCATGAGGAGCATAATCGTTTTTTCCTTCAGGGAATAGTTCGATAAATTTTTTTGTGGTTTGGAATTCTCCCTCCAGTTCGGATCTTAATTGTGCTAAAGTGTCCATAATATTTTGTTTTTTAAGTACTTAAAGATAAGGCTTTTGAAGATCAGAAAGTGGTAAAGAAATCATAATTTTATTTCTGATCGATTTTGGTAAGAATGTAATTTTTTGATTTACAATAATTTATAATTGTGCATTCAAAAATTTTGAAAAAAAATGTAACATATTTCAGGAATTGATAACTAATTAGGTAAACATTATTACAATGAAAAAGCTATTTTCTGTATTCTTTATTGCTCTTTTTGCTTTTGCATCGGCACAGGATTCCAAAGAGTCCAAAGAAACAGCAAACAGGTTCTTTTACGAACTTACTTTTAAACCAAAAAAAGATTCTGCCAAGATGGATAAAGTAGTGGCTATACTGGACATTACAAGTAAAAAATCAATCTATCAGGATTACACAATTCCCGCTCAAGACTCCATTATTAAAGTGGCTGTGGAAGAAATGGAAAAGACAAAAAGCTGGAAAGATGTAACAAAGCTTATTAAAATGCCTAAGTTTTCATATAAAATTGTTAAAACTTATCCGGAAATGAAAGAGCAGTATATTGACAGGGTAAGTATGAATCTATTTGGATATGATGATGACATTAAATTCAACTGGAATATTTTACCGGAAAAAGAAAAAGTAGGCGAATACAATACACAAAAAGCTACTACAGAATTCGGAGGAAGAAAATGGACGGCTTGGTTCAGTACAGATATTCCTTTTCAGGATGGACCTTATAAATTTTACGGTCTTCCGGGCTTGATCGTTAAGATCGAAGATTCCGAGAAAAATTACTCCTGGAAACTAAGCGGAAATAAGAAGATCTCTAATTATGACGAGATGTCTTATTCCGACAAAATAAATGCAAAATATGGAATTCCTCAGACGATAACACCTACAACTAAGGAAAAATTTGAAAAAGCTTATGCAAGCTTTAAACAAGATCCAATGGCTGAGTTTCGTCAGAAAGTAACCCCAGAAATGATGAGCATGAAAATGCCGGGTTCAGACCTTACCATTGGAGAGTTTGCGAAGAAACAGGAGAAGCAGGCAAAGGATTTCTTTAATGCTAATGATAATCCGATCGAAATTTCATCACAAAATCAGGAGAAAAAGAAAAAATAAGCATTCATATCAACTAAATTATATTATTAAATCAACCCGGATACAGCAATGTGTTTGGGTTGATTTCTTTCAGGTCTTTTGTTATTTAGATTAAATTTAAATAGCGTATATTTGCCCTTACAAAAAATCTGGCTTTGGAAGAGATTAACTTACATAAATTAAGTGGATTCCCTAAAAACAAAATGGGGAAGATTTTGGGTTATGATAATGATCAGCTGAGAATGCCCAACAAGATTATAGAAATGGGGCTTCTGCCTGAAACTATTTTCAGGGTTTTGTACCAGGCGCCGTTCAAGGGACCCATGTATGTAGAGTTTGGAGAGGAAAAGAGCCGCATCGCTCTTCGTGAAGAAGAGGGAGAGTATATCATTGTTGAAGAATTGAATTGATGCAGGAAAATAAGAAAAAAAAGGTCCTCTTGGTCGGGAATCCTAACGTAGGAAAATCCACCGTTTTCAATGCCCTGTGCAATAAAAAACAAAAGACCGGGAATTATGCAGGAGTTACCGTTGCAAGCCACTCAGGAAATTATATTTATAAAAACGAAGAGATCGAAGTAATTGATCTTCCGGGATCATACAGTGTATACCCAAGTTCTGAAGATGAAGCTATTTTTTCCAAATTTCTTATTGATGAGCAGAAAAACTATGAAGGGGTCATCTATATTCTTGAAGCATTAAGCTTAAAAAGAGGACTGCTTCTCTTTCAGCAGATACAGGATCTTGGCATACCTATGATTCTGGTCGTTAACCAGATAGATCAGGCAGAAAGAAGAGGGATCAGCATTGATATACAGAAGTTTTCTGATGCCTTAGACATTAAAATTATTCAGACCAATGCTAAAGAACAGATTGGAATAGAAGAGATTAAAAAAGCAGTCCTGAACAATGGCTTCCAAAAAGCAGATAAGATATCATTTGAAACCCCTACCGAACATAAAGATTTCATACAAAAAATAGTAGCTCATAAAGGTTTCGACAATGAGTATAAAGCCTGGATGAGCCTTTCATTAGGTTCCGACCTGGGTAAAATAGATTCAATAAAAGACCTGCTGAACGAACCGGAAACTAAAAGTCTGGTTCCGAAACGGCTTCAGGTCCAGGAAACCGTAAGAAGATATCAGAATGTAGATAAAATACTGTCAGATGTCATCTCTAAAAAAGCACAGTTCAAAGAGCTTCTCACAGAAAAGCTGGATAAAGTACTCGTTCACAAATTCTGGGGTTATGTCGTTTTTCTCGTAATCCTGCTGATCATTTTCCAAAGTGTTTTCTTCCTGGCGGAATACCCGATGAACTGGATCGATGATACCTTTTCATGGTTGGCTGCATTTACAGGAGAACATCTTCCGGAAGGCCCCATTAATTCACTGGTTTCAAGCGGAATTATTCCCGGGATCGGTGGAATTGTAGTATTTGCACCGCAAATCGGGATTTTATTATATTTCTTATACCTATTGGAAGATTCAGGATATATGGCAAGAGTTGTATTCCTGATGGACAGGCTGCTGCGTCCCTTCGGGCTGAACGGAAAGAGTATAGTCCCTCTCGTATCCGGAACCGCCTGCGCCATTCCTGCCGTAATCTCTACAAGAAATATCGAAAATGTAAAAGAAAGACTATTAACCATACTCGTTACTCCTTTCATGACCTGTTCTGCAAGGCTTCCGGTGTACAGTATTATTATCGGGCTTATTATTTCAGACGGATCATTCCTCGGAATTAAATACAAAGCACTGGTATTGATGGGAATGTATCTTTTAGGGTTTTTGGTAGCATTATTTTCAGCATCCATCCTTAAAAGATTCATCAAAAATAAAGAAAAGACTTACCTGGTAATGGATCTGCCGACCTATAAAAAACCACTTTTCGGATATGATCTTAAAATGGTTCTGGGCAAGGTGTGGGAATTCGTTACAGGAGCAGGAAAGATCATTTTTATTGTAAGCATCATTGTATGGTTCTTAAGTTACTTTGGGCCTAAACAAAAGCCTGAGCAGTTTGTGGCTACCAATGTAGAACTCGACCATTCCTATCTTGCTAAAATGGGCAAAGGAATTGAGCCGCTTATTGAGCCTCTTGGTTACGACTGGAAGATGGGAGTGGGAATTCTGACCAGTTTTGTTGCCAGAGAAGTTTTCGTAGGGACAATGTCTACCCTGTACAGCCTGGAAGACGACGCCCCCGAAGTAAAAGTAATTGATAAAATGAGAAGAGACGTAAAACCCAATGGCGAAAAAGTATTCAGCTTTGCCACGGGAATTTCCATACTTTTATTCTACGCATTTGCAATGCAGTGTGTTTCTACACTTGCAGTAGTCTACAGAGAAACCAAAAGCTGGAAATGGACCGGTCTTCAGGTAGCGATGATGACCGGTTTGGCATATTTTGTGTCGTTAATAGCTTATCAGATTTTAAAATAATGGATACTTCATTGATTTTTCAGTACGTAATCATCCTGTTAATTGTTGCATTTGCCTGCTACTCTTTATTTAAAGTGCTCAGAAAAAACTTTGCACCGAAAAAATTCAGCTCCAAAAGAACCAACTGCGACAAAGACTGCGGATGTTCCTGATTATATTTTTAAGTTTATAATTAAAAAAATAGTAGTATTTTCATTTTTTGAAACTAAAACTATTTCAAATTGAACCTTAAATTATCAGCTGCCTTATTATTTTTTCTTTCCACAGTTCTGGCAAAAGCCCAGGCAGATACCACCAAAATCAAGTCTTATGCAGACCAGGTAATGGTCCGCGTTAACCTTGATACCAATATTGAGAATTATATTTTTACAGAAGGTCCCGAAGACAAGCCACTGGAAACCATTTTTACCATCAATAATAAAATAAGGACCTCTTTTTCCATTGATTACAGAATTATAAGTGCCACCATTTCATTCACACCAGGGTTCCTTCCAGGGAATAATGATGATCATCTTAAAGGCACCAGTTCATATACAGATCTGAGATTCCGGTTTTTCCCGAAAAAATTTATCCAGACCGTTTATTATAAAAATGTAAAAGGATTTTACATGGAAAATATGAGCGATTTTTTCCCGGACTGGAAAGAAGGAAGAGATCCGTACATTCAGTTCCCCGATCTGAGAGTGCAAAGCTTTGGAGGATCCACAGCCTATGTTCTGAAAGATAATTTTTCCCTGAAAAGTATTTATACCCAGGGAGAATGGCAGAAAGAAAGCCGTGGAAGCTGGGTTCCCATTCTGGACTATGATCTTTCGGTGTTCAGGGATATCTTAAACGGGCAAAAAAGTAAAGAGACCCAGTACAGTTTCGGGACAAGTATGGGCTACTTTTACAACTGGGTTCCCGGAGCCAGAAAAAGAGTCAATATTGCGCCTAATGTTTCTCTGGGATTTGGCGGAATGTTTTCCAGCAGCTGGGATATTCTTGAAAACGGCTCCAAAGCCAATAAAGTCAATACACAGTATTTAACCCTCAGGTTTGCGACAGGCCTTCACATAGGATATAATACAGACAGATTTCTGTTTGGAGGCAAATTTAATGTCACCGCATATGCCTATAACGAAAAAGACAACCAGAATGTACAGAATAACAATATATTCGGATTGCTTTACATAGGCTATCGTTTCCCTCCGCCAAAAGTGGTAGAAAGAAATTATAACAAGGTTCAGAAAAAAATTCCCATTTTATAACTTATAAGTCTTTTGAGTATCTTTGCCGGGAATACAACCAATTAAAATAATAATATCAGAATGTCATTAATTAAATCTATTTCAGGGATCAGAGGGACAATAGGAGGAAAAGTAAATGATAACTTGACCCCTTTGGATGTGGTGAAATTTGCTTCCGCATTCGGAACGTGGCTTCAGAATACACAAAATAAAAAGAATCTAACCCTGGTTATAGGAAGAGATGCCAGAATTTCAGGGGAAATGGTTTCTTCGCTCGTAACTGCGACCTTGCAGGGATTGGGAATCAATGTGGTGGACCTGGGACTTTCTACAACACCAACGGTAGAAATAATGGTTCCGGAACTTAAAGCAGACGGAGGAATTATCCTGACAGCTTCTCACAATCCTAAGCAATGGAATGCCCTTAAACTATTGAATGGTAAAGGAGAATTCATCAGCGGGGAAAATGGTGCTGAAGTATTGGCTCTGGCAGAAAGCGAAGACTTCAATTATGCTGAAGTGGATGATCTTGGAAAGTACGAAACGAGAAATGATGCCTTTGATATCCATATCCAGCAGATCCTTGATTTACCGATGGTAGATGTTGAGGCCATTAAAGCCAAAAAATTCAAAATAGTTCTGGATGCTGTCAACTCTACAGGAGGAATAGCAATCCCGATGCTTCTGGATAAACTGGGCTGCGAAACAGTAAAATTATATTGCGAACCGAACGGACAGTTTCCACACAACCCTGAGCCTTTAAAAGAACATTTGGGAGATATCTGTGAGCTTGTAAAAAAAGAAAATGCAGATTTAGGAATCGTTGTAGACCCGGATGTGGACAGACTGGCATTAATTGATGAAAAAGGAGAGATGTTCGGCGAAGAATATACCTTAGTTGCAGTAGCAGATTACCTATTAAAGCATAAAAAAGGAACTGCAATTTCGAATCTTTCTTCAAGCCGTGCCTTAAGAGATGTTGCAAGGAGCCACGATTCGGAATACTTTGCCAGCGCCGTGGGAGAAGTAAACGTAGTAAACCTGATGAAAGAGAAAAATGCAGTAATCGGCGGTGAAGGAAACGGAGGAATTATCTATCCTGATCTTCATTACGGAAGAGATTCTTTAGTAGGTGCAGCTTTGTTCTTAACCCATTTGGCAAAAGAAAACAAAACAGTATCCGAATTAAGAGCCGGATATCCGGAGTACTTCATGGGTAAAAAGAAAATAGAATTAACACCGGAGATCAATGTAGATGATATCTTAGCCAAAATGGAAAAAGAATACCAGAATGAAGAAGTTTCAACGGTAGATGGGGTAAAAATTGATTTCGAAAAGAACTGGGTTCACCTGAGAAAATCAAATACAGAACCGATCATCAGAATTTATACAGAGGCTCATTCACAGGAGGAAGCAGACAAACTTGGGGATGATATTATAGCTAAAATTAAAAGTTTAATCTAAAATAAAACAGGAACGGAGCAGAAATGTTCCGTTCTTTTTTCTTACAGATGTTTGAGCATATACAAAACAGATTTCACTTACCGAAAGGGGAATGGCGGAAATTTCTAAGCTGCTTTGAGCGCATTGAAGTTCCAGCCAGAACTTTGCTTTTAAAGGAAAATGAAATTTCTGACAGTGCCTACTATATTGAAAAAGGGATCGCGAGGGCCTGGTACAACAATGACGGGAAAGATGTGACCTTCCAGTTCTTTATGGAAAACACGATGTTCTCATCCCTTGAAAGCTTCAGGAAAGGCCTGCCAAGTATGGTTTCCTTTGAAACCATAGAGCCATGCATTTTATGGAAGATCAATAAAGCAGATGCAGAGGCTGTTTTAGCTGAGGTATATGAAGATCCTGAGCTGAGAACCCAATTCATGGATGCTCTCTTTGAAAGGATATTCGACTACATGAAACATTTTTTCTCATTTATAAAGGATACCCCCAAACAGCGCTATCTCAGTCTTGCCAGAGAACGTCCGGAAATCATTAGAAGAATCCCGCAGCATTATATTGCTTCCTACCTGGGAATTACCACGGTACATCTTAGCCGTATCAAAAGTGCCATCTTAAAAGAGGATGCTTTAAAAAAGTAATCAATACAACAACTGATAACAAATGTTATTGCACTGCAGATTGCTCTCATCCTAATTTTGTATAAAAATTTAAATAATGAAAGCAGCAGTTGTATTTGAAAAAGGAAATAATCCTCAATATGCAGAGTTTCCGGATCCGGAAATCCCTAAAGAAAATGAAGTGCAGGTAACAGTAAAAGCAGCTTCGATTAAAAATCTTGACAGAGCTATTGCAGGCGGAAGTCATTATTCCGTCAGCAGCGAAAAGCATCAGCCGAAAATTATAGGAACAGACGGAGCCGGATATCTTAGCAATGGTCAGAAAGTGTATTTTTTCAGTAAGAAAGGGACCGCCGCAGCGAAAGTCAATGTGGAAAAAGGATTTACTATCCCCGTACCGGAAGAGCTGGACTTTATTACCGCCGCCGCATTGCCCAATGCTGTAATGGGATCTGCGATGGGACTGAAGTTCAAAGCTGGGATGAAACCTGGCGATACCGTTTTAATCAATGGAGCAACCGGAGTTACAGGAAAAATTGCCGTTCAGGTGGCCAGATTGTATGGCGCCAAAAAAATTATTGCCACAGGCAGAAACGAAGAATCCTTACAATTACTTCTTACACTGGGAGCAGATGAGGTGGTTTCTTTAAAACAATCCGATGAAGATTTTAAAACAAGAATTAAAGAAATTCACAGCGAAACCCCTGTTGATATTATTTTGGATTACCTGTGGGGACATTCCGTAGAGATGATACTGAATACTTTGAAAGGAAACGGAACATTTTCTCACAAAACCAGATTGGTTTCTGTAGGAGGAATGAGCGGGGATATCATTCAGCTGTCTTCACAGATTCTGAGGGGAACAGATATTCAGATCTCGGGCTCCGGATTGGGAAGCTGGACAAAAGAAGAAACCCATCTCCTGTTTACGGAAATCATCCCCGAAATGTTTCAGGCAACAGTAGCCGGTAGCATTCAGATAGATACAGAAACGGCAGACATCAAGGATGTAGAAGCGGTCTGGAATGCCGAAATTCCGGCAGGAAAAAGACTTGTTTTGACTATTTAACCACAATTTCACTTTTTTATCCACAATCCTTTTATCTCTTTTCTTTTTTTACTATCTTTAATATAGAAATTTATGAAAAATTAATTCAAAAAAAAGTTGCAACTTTGCATAAACATTTGAATTTCAGTTTCAGAAGTTATTATTAATTAAAAAGTTTGCCGAGGTTTGTAAGCATATTCAGACATCTGGCCGACGAAGACGACACTATTGGAAGAGTATTTTGGAAATGAACTTGTAAAAAAGTTCGAGGAAATGATGGAAAACAATGATGAATTCTACTTCGACACCGAAGAGTTGGAAGATATTATTGTTTATTATTTGGAGCTGGGAGATTTTAACTACGCAGACAATGCTGTTAATTATGGCCTTAAGCTTCACCCGAATTCATTGGATATCAAGATCAAAAGACTTGAAATTCTTCTGGAATGGGAAGATTATAATACGGCAAAAGAACTCATAGACGAACTGAAAGGCTCATCTATGGAAAATACAGACTTTATGGTCTGCTATGCCAAGTATTATTCGAACCTGGGAAATCCCAGAAAAGCCATTGACATCTGCAAAAAAGCATTAGAACTGAAAGAAGAGGAAAACTTCCTTCACAACTTTATTGCAGACGAATATGTAAACTTGGGAGATCCCTTTAACGCTCTTAAGCACTACAGAAAAGCCCTGAAAGAAGATCCTACGGACGAGTATTCGCTTGAAAACTGTATGATCTGCTTCAGCGACCTGAATAAGAGCGAGGAGGCTATTGCCTTTCTTAATGAATATTTAGATGAATTTGCCTACTCTGAAACCGCATGGTTCGAGTACGGACAGTTTTACTTCAACAGAAAGAATTATGAAGAAGCCATAAAAGGATATGATTACCTGCTGGCGATCAATTCAAGTTCTGTAGGAGTATATGCCAATAAAGCAGCCTGTTATGAAGCTCTTGGGCAGTACCAGAAAGCCGTGGAAGTATATGAGGAAATGCTTGAGCTTGAATATACCAAAGCATTTACATTTTATAAGATAGGATTGTGCTACAAAGCGCAGAAGCAGTCTATAATGGCCCTGAATGCATTTCAGAAATCACTGAGAGAAGATCCTCAGTTTTATCTGTCCATGATGGAACAGTCTTACCTGTATGAAGAAATGGGCGGTATGAAAGAAGCACTGCATTTTGCCAAAGAAGCCACCCAGCTTAATGACAGCAACCTTGACTATCAGAAAAGACTGGCCTTCCTGTTCATCGATTCCGGAAAATTTGAAGAAAGCCTTGGCTGTCTTAAAAAACTGGTAGATGCAGAGCCTTCACGATTTTACAACTGGTATGCCTATTCGGAAGTACTGATGCTTCTGGGAGAATATGAAGAAGCTGTGACTATTCTGGATAAAGCCATCAAGGTGCACAACAGAGCAGAGCTTTATTATCAACTTAGCAACTGCTATTTTAACCTGAGAAACCCGGAAAAAGGAGCCGAATCTCTTCAGAAGGCTTTAAATATCGATTCTTCCCTGGCCACGGATATGCAGAAAAAGTATCCGTTCATTAAGGATGAGGTGAAGAAAGTAAAAGCTAAAGTGAAAAAGAAGAATTCTTAAATGGTTTAATTTACAATCATAAATAAAAAATCCTGCAGCGATGCAGGATTTTTAGTTGATATCAGTTAAATATATTTACTTCTTTATAGTGCCTGGTTTGGTTCTTAGAAAAATCAGTCCTCCGATAATAACTCCTGCTCCCACAAACTGTAAAAAACTCAGCTTTTCGCCATCCAGAAAACCCCAGATGATAGCAACGATAGGCATCAGCAAGGTTACTGTTGAAGCAAACAGCGGAGTAGATACCTTTAATAAACGGTAATTCAGTGTCATAGCCAATCCGGTTCCAAAGATGGATAACAGGCTTACAAACATCAGCCCCAGCATATTATCTTCATTAAAGGAGAATGTTGAAAAGAATCCCGTGAATGCCAAAGCAACAACAGAAGGGAAAAATAAAACAAATGAGAACACAAATGCCGATAAAATCGTAGAAGAAACTTCCATAAGTTTAGATTTCACCGTTGTGGTACTCATCGCATAACACAATGTGGCCAATAACAGCAGTAATATAGGAATCAGCTTGAATTTCCCACCTTCGCCGTCACCGCCAAAGGCCAGTAAACAGACCCCTGCAAAGCTTATTAATGTTCCGACGATCTGTTTCTTTGTTGTTTCGAACTTCCATACCAGCCCGCCTACAATGATTACAAAAATTGGCATCATTGAATTGATGATTCCCGCAATGCTGCTGCTTACTTCCGTTTCTGCAATCGGAAAAAGGAACATAGGAATGAAATTTCCTGTAAATGCAGCCAGAATAAGCCATTTCAAATGCTTTTTAGGGAAAAGTTTATACTTTGAAATCGCAACAGGCATCAAAATAATACCGGCAATCAATACCCTTAGTGCTCCCACCTGGTAAGGACTGAAATGTTCAAGGGACTTCTTGATCAGGATAAAAGAAGAACCCCAGATCAGGGTTAATACAATCAGGAGAATCCATTTTTCTTTATTGGCGTTCATTATTTTTGTGTAAGATTTTTAAAAATTCTTTTTTGGGAATCATTCTGGCGCCCAAGCTTTCAAGGTGTTCGGTATGAGATTGACAATCAATAAGATCTAAGGTATTTTTGTTTTTTTCTACAAATTGAATAAAGCCGGCTTTGGAAGCATTGCTTACTTTGGCAAACATACTTTCCCCACAGAAAACATTTCCAATCTGAAGACCGTAAAACCCGCCGACTAATTCTCCGTCCTGCCACACTTCAATGCTTTTGGCAAGGCCATATTCGTGAAGCTTGATAAAAGATTCCATCAGTTCATCCGAAAGCCAGGTTCCCGTTTGTCCTTTTCTGCTCGCCTGCTGACAATTCAGGATCACTTCCCTGAAATTTTTGTTTTCCGAAAAAGTAAAAATACCTCTGTTCAGGATTTTCCGCATCGATTTGGAAACTTTTATTTCATCAGGAAACAGGACGAATCTTGGGTCCGGACACCACCATAATATTTCCTCTCCCGGATTATACCATGGAAAGATTCCCAGCTGATAAGCAAACCAAATACGCTCTATGGAAAGATCTCCTCCAAAAGCAACCAGCCCTTCATGACCGTCATAAAGCTCAGGATCAGGGAATGAAATCTCGTTTTCGTCTAATCGGACCATTTTTTTGGAAAAAAAATCCCACTTGAGAAAGCAGGATTTATATTGGATCTTAATTTTTTAATTAAAAAGGTAAATCGTCATCATCATCTCCAGCGAAAGGATTTTCATTGGAAACCGGAGAAGCAGATTGGGACGGGGAAGCTTGTGTAGGCTCAGATCCGTTATCCATAACCTTCTCTACTCTCCATCCTGTAATAGAGTTAAAATATTTGGTTTCGCCCTGTGGAGAAACCCATTCTCTACCTCTGATGTTGATTCCCACCTTTACAGTCTCACCTTCTCTAAGGTTATCTAATAAACTGATCTTATCAGACAAAAATTCTATGTTTATCGGCTGTGGATACTGTTCCTGAGTTAAAATAACCATTTCTCTCTTTTGAAAGCCACTTGCAAATGTCTGAGCATCAAAAAGTTTCTTTACCGTTCCTTGTAATTCCATATTGTAATTATTAACGTTGTAAAAGTAAGAAAATGAAATGTAATAATAGAGGGGGCGGAAAAAAATGTGTGAATTTTAATTTTTTTTTCTCAAAAGTTTGGAGAGAAGGGAAAAAGTCCTATATTTGCACTCACAAAAACGAAACAAGCTCTTTAAAATAACAACAAACCAGCGGATGTGGTGTAATTGGTAGCCACGCCAGACTTAGGATCTGGTGCCGTGAGGCGTGGGGGTTCGAGTCCCTTCATCCGCACTATGCGAAAATAGCTCAGCTGGTAGAGCACAACCTTGCCAAGGTTGGGGTCGCGGGTTCGAATCCCGTTTTTCGCTCCACACCATGCCCTGGTGGTGGAACTGGTAGACACGCAGGACTTAAAATCCTGTGCCTCTTTTGGCGTGCGGGTTCAAGTCCCGCCCGGGGTACTAAACTCTCTGTTGATCTCAACGGAGAGTTTTTTAGTTTTAAAAGGTTTGTAAAAGCTGTTTATTTATTCAGTTTTTTGTACGTTTTTATATCTTTAGGTTCTTATTTTAAAGCAAAATGTTTTATATTTGTAACCACAAAAAGATACAGTTCTTTATATAAAAAGAAACAACCAGCGGATGTGGTGTAATTGGTAGCCACGCCAGACTTAGGATCTGGTGCCGTGAGGCGTGGGGGTTCGAGTCCCTTCATCCGCACCATGCAAGACAACTCTCTATTGAACTTCAATGGAGAGTTTTTTATTTTATACCATAGTAAACATTCAGTAAAACAGCCGTTTCATCAAATCAATCAAAGATTGAATCCTTCTTTGCGTCCTTAAACTGGCCAGGCATCATATTAACCTTGCGTAAGAAAATGCAGTTCTGTTTAGACAGAAAACGATAAGATTAATATTTGTATCCAATCTGTACCCAAAATAATATTAACTTCTGTATCTGTATCCTTAAATAGATACCCTATAACTTTGTTATACTAAAACAGGATATTATGGAAACAATTATTCGTAACTATCAGCAGCTTCAGTATGCTGAGGTTTATATTTCAGATATACCGTCTCTTAAAAATATTTTTCTGCAGGTACAGAATTCTTCCAAGCTTACTAAAGAATTTGGTGTTCCTTTTCTTTTGGTAAAGAAAAAGAATCAGATAGTAGGATTTGCAAGCCTTATTATTAATGGAAAAGGAGAAATCTCGTTTACCATATATGGGAAGAATGAACTTTCAGATTCCGAAAAAAGGAATTTCAATCTTCGGGCAGAGCGTTATTTTAAACAGAATAATTCGGGAAACTTCAGGAATGCGGATCAGCTGAAAAGCAGTATCGTAAGAATGATCGCCTGGCTGAACGTAGGATAAACCTGAAATGAATTTGTAAATTTACTTAAAACTCAGGCTTTATGTCAAAAGATGTTCTCTATCTTAAAATAGCAAAATCGGTCACCGAACAGATCAAAAGTGATACCCTGCAGTTTGGGGACAGGCTGCCTTCGCTCAGAAGTGCCCAGAAGCTTTATAACGTAAGTCTCAATACTGTTAAGCAGGCGTATATGGAACTGGAAAGCCGTTCTCTTGTAGAATCCCGTCCCAAATATGGTTATTTTGTAAGCCAGACCTCCCAGAGAAAGCTGGCATTGCCCTCTGTAGCACCAATGAAACAGGCAGAAAGAAAAAACTGCCCCGAAGATCTTATTGATAAGGTATTTGGAACTATCGACGGAACAGATGTTACCCAGTTTGCCTTAGGCATTCCCGGAAAAAGCTTTCTCCCTTTGGCGAAGCTGAAGAAGTCCATGATTAATGTGATCAAAAGAAAGAATGACAGCGGCACAGATTATGAGCCGGTACAGGGAAATGAGCATCTGCGCAGGGAGTCTGCCAAATGGGCAATGGTTCTGGAAGGGAAAATTTCGGAAGATGACTTGGTCATCACTTCAGGAGCGATGAATGCGGTATATACCTGTCTTATGGCAGTTACCAAGCCCGGGGACTCCGTTGCAGTGGAAAGTCCGGTTTACTTTGGAGTACTTCAGGCGATCAAGCAGCTGGGACTCAAGGTGGTGGAGATTCCTACCCATCCTGTTTATGGAGTAGACCTTGAAGCATTGAAAAAAGTCTTGCCTACACTTTCTGCATGCTGCTTCGTGACCAATTTCAATAATCCATTAGGCTTCCAGATGCCGGACGAAAACAAAAAAGAGCTTGTAAGGCTTATCACAGAGTATAATGTTCCGTTAATTGAGGATGATATTTACGGAAACCTGTATTTCGGAGTGGAAAGACCGAAACCATGTAAATTTTATGATGAGGCAGGGCTTGTGATGTGGATAGGATCGGTTTCCAAAACCCTTGCTCCCGGCTACCGTGTCGGTTGGGTTGCTCCCGGGAAATTCAAGGAAAAAGTGATCCGTCAGAAGCTGGTGCAGACTGTTTGCAGCCCGTCTCTTTACCCGGATGTGATTGCAGACTTTCTTGAGCATGGACGTTATGATCATCACCTCAGAATGTTCAGAAAAAAGCTGTACGCAAATTATCTCCAGATTCAGAAATCAGTGTCAGAATATTTCCCGGACAATACAAAGGTTTCGGAACCTAAAGGAGGCTTTATGCTATGGCTGGAACTGGATAAAAAAATATGCACAGAAGATCTTTATGATGAAGCCATGAGCCAGAAAATAACCTTTGCCCCGGGGCGAATGTTTTCCCAATATAACCAATATCAAAACTGTATGCGTCTTAATTATGCCCTGGAATGGACAGACAGGGTGGAAAGTGACCTTGAAAAACTGGCAAAACTTGTAAAAAAAAGAATTTAACCAAACCTTATAAACAATGAATGATACAAATAGTGAAGTAAAAATTATAAGTTATGATCCTCAGTATAAAGAAGCTTTCAAAGCATTAAATGAAGAATGGATCAGAACTTTTTTCAAAATGGAAGCGGGGGATTATAAATTATTGGATAATCCGGAAGAACATATTATTAATAAAGATGGACATATTGTTTTTGCCTTATTAAATAATAAACCGGTGGGAACCTGTGCATTAGTAAAAATATCAGACCAGCCGCTTAAATTTGAATTGTCAAAAATGGCGGTAAGTCCTGAAGCACAGGGAAAGAAAATCGGTTATCTGGTAGGAAAGGCTTTAATAGAAAAAGCCAAAGAGTTAGGAGCAGAAAGTGTTTTCCTGGAGACCAACTCCATCCTGGTGCCTGCCATTAAACTGTATGAGAAACTTGGCTTTAAGCATATGCCTGTATCAGATTCCGTCTATGACCGCTGTGATACCCAGATGCTTCTGGAATTCAATATTTAAATTAAAAGATATCAAAGATATCGGTATCGGATAAAATGTCCGTGCCGGTATCTTTTATTATGATAGAGGTCACCAACCACAGAGAACCCTCATCCTTTTGCCATTTCGCCTTTTTGTCCTTTAATAGTTCTCCTTTTCTCCCATTCACTCTTTTTTCCCTATTTTTGTGAAATTCCTTATTTCAATGAAAAAGATTATCCTCATCGAAGACGAAACCAGTGTTGTATCTTTTATAAAGAAAGGGCTTCAGGAAAACGGGTACGAAGTTTCCGTTGCTTTTGACGGCCGTACAGGCGTACAGCTGGTACAGGCAAACGATTTCGATATGGTAATTCTGGATATTATGCTTCCGGAAATGAATGGTCTGGACGTCTGCAAAGAAATCAGGAAAACCAATCAGCATGTTCCTATCCTGTTTTTAACAGCTTTGGGAACTTCCGAAAATATAGTGCTGGGTCTGGAAAGCGGAGGTGATGATTATCTCGTAAAGCCATTTAAATTTATTGAGCTTGTTGCCCGTGTGAAATCATTATTAAGAAGAAGCAATGGGTTGGGGCCTCAGGAAATTGCTGAACCGGAGCCTGATAATGAATATGTCTTCCAGTTTTCAGATCTGGTCGTTAATGATTATACAAAGAAAGTGACCCGTGCCGGAGAGGAAATTTCTTTAACTTCTACAGAATACAAGCTGCTGCTTTACTTCCTGAATAACCCCGAAAAAGTAATTTCCAGAGCTGAAATCCTGGATGCAGTCTGGGGGGTAAACTATGAACTGGGAACGAATGTGGTAGACGTTTATGTGAATTATTTAAGGAAGAAGCTTGATAACCAGGATGATAATAAACTGATCCACACTGTAATAGGTATGGGATATGTGCTGAAAAAATCTTAATGAATGTCTAAAAAAGTTGTCACAAATCAGACCAAAACAATGGTGCTCTTAATGTTGGTATTTACTGCCATCATTCTGTTGTTCAGCGGTTTGGTTTACTTTTCAATTGTCAACTTTTCGCACCAGAGATTTTATGAGCTGTTAAAAATTCGTACGGCAACCATTGTTCAGATCGAGAAAAGCAAAGATCATCTTGACCTTCCCGAAAATTATATCCTCAACAGTCTGAATGATGAGGAGCTTCCTATGGAAAGGGATTATGTGTTTGCGGTTCCTACGGATTCCAATTTCAGAAAAATCTCTCAGGAAGTTCATATTCCCGACTATTTTTTCAAAAGCATCGTTAAAAAAGGGGAGGCCAATTATAATGATAAAGAGTTTTACTACATCGGGCAGACCTTCAGGTATGAGAACAAGGACTATATTGCCATTGCCTCTGCTAAAAACCATTATGTGATCTACTATCTTGGGTTTTTAAAAAGGACGCTGATCACCTGCATTGTACTTTCCCTGTTCTTCAGTATGATCTTTTCTTTTTATTTGTCTAAAACTTTATTCAAACCGATCTTAAAAATTACCGGTAAAGTAAAAGAGATCAGTTCCGAAAACCTCCACCTCAGACTGGAGCCACAACCGGACAATAAAGAATTGAATGAGCTTGTAGATACCTTCAATGGAATGCTGAACCGTATAGAAACCTCATTTGAAACCCAAAACCACCTGATCGGAAACGTTTCCCATGAGCTGAGAACACCCCTCACATCCATTATGGGTGAAGCGGATGTTGCCCTTTCTATCAACAGGACTGCGGATGAATACAAGGAAACCTTAGAAATTATCCTCGACGAAGCAGAAAAACTGGATAAAAAGATCAAAGCATTATTAATGATCGCCCAGACCGGTTTCGATGGAAAGATCCAGAAAATGGATAAAGTAAGGATCGACCAGCTGCTTTGGGATGTCATAGAAACCCTCAGGAAAATTGATTCCAGGAACAATATCTATCTGGATATCAGCATGCTCCCTGACAATCCTAAAAAATTAAAAGTACAGGGGAATGAACAGCTGCTGCATCTCGCAGTCGCCAATATCATCAGTAACGGGTGTAAATATTCTAATTTCCAGCAGGTAAAAGTTTCCCTGGGTGCCACAGATACAGATGTTTATATCATTGTTAAAGATTTCGGGATCGGGATTCCGGAAGTTGAGATGAATAAGATCTACGACCCGTTCTTCAGAGCTTCCAATACCAAAAACTATGAAGGTTACGGAATAGGGCTTCCGTTGGCCAGAAATATCGTAAGAATGCACCGTGGCGAACTGATCGTAAGTTCTCACGAAAATGAAGGAACCACCGTACAGATGCGCTTTCCTAATTTCTACAGTATGCGGCCGGAAGAAGTTTAAAAGCAAGTTTGCTTTTAGTCTCAATAAAACATTTATATCAGCCATCTTAGCTTTCTTCGGCATTTTACCCCTTCACGATTTCGTCTTTTCGACCTGTTTTAATTTCTCTTACCAATATTCTAATCTCATTTTAATCTCTTTAATCACATTTTAATTCCGTTCCAAAAGACTTCTAATCTTGCCGTTTTAGTTTTGTAACATCAAAATATGATAACACAAACCTAAATCTAAAAGATATGACCAAAACCATTTTAATCGCCACAGATTACTCTCTTGAGTCACTGAACATATTAAAAAAAGTACTGAAAGAGAAAGACGCATCGGAAGACCAGGATCAGTATAATATTCTTTTGGTTTCAGGATATGAGCCGGGAGATTCTATCAGGGACCTTCTGTTCAATACAAAAAATACCATTTTTAATAAGATCAGGCCGCAGGAGTTTTGTGATGCCTATGGAATCATTAAAAATAAATATCCTCATCTGGTCAATAAGATCGTCTGCGATATTTTCACAGGAAGCTTTCAGAGAACATTCAACCATTATGTGAAAGCGGAAAATATTGAGGAAGCATATTATTCTCCGTCCATTAAGAGTAAAGGAAAAGGAAAGTTCGATATCACTCCTTACATCAGAAAATGCAAAGATATTAAGGTTCAGGAAATTAAAGTGGAAATTCCTGAAAGACTTCCGGAAAGAGGAAGGTTGGCTGAGATCTTTGTTGAGGTCTAAAAAATAAATAAACACAATATAAAAGAATAAAAAATGTTAAGAAATTATAGTAACAGCCGAACGTTGGGAGACAATATCAGATTGGGGACGCTGACTGCATTTACTGCAGGTACTATAAATATTGCCTCTCTGTTAATATTTCTCTCCTTCACGTCAAACGTAACGGGACATTATGCCATCTTGGCTGCGGAAATCAGCAAAGGTAACTGGACGCAGGTAGCTGTGGTTGGAGCATGGATCTTTCTGTTCTTCTTCGGAAGCTTTTTGTCCAACTTTATTGTTATCAACTTTAATAAGAAAAGTAAATACTTTGCCCATGCGATGCCGATTGTACTGGAAATCATATGTCTTCTTTTCGTGGGGATTTACGGGCAGTTTTATTATCAGAAAACATTGGAGGAAACAGAATATCTGGTTGCGCTGATGCTTTTTGCAACAGGACTTCAGAACGGTCTTACGGCAAGTATCTCCAATTTCTCGGTGAAAACGACCCACCTTACGGGTACCACCACCGATCTCGGAATTCTGTTTTCCATGTTTACCCAGAAAAAATACAGGAAAAACGGTGAGCTGATAGGAAGAGCAAAACTGCTTATGAGCATTATGGCGGCTTATGTTTTAGGTGCTGTTTTCTCGGGACTTACCTATTATTATCTTGAATTCAGGGTATTTTATGTGATCAGTCTGTGTCTTTTGATTGTGATCGGGTATGATGCCTATAAAATCCATATCAGGCACTTCAATACCAAATACCGCTACAGCAAAATTTATAAAAAACCCAATGTACTGGCTTATTTGTATGATAAAGTTCATGGGATCCCCAAAAGGAAAGAAAAAAGAACACTTGTCTTTGATGAATAAAATAAATAAATATCAATATTATTTTTGTGTAAACTAGCTGTGAAGCACTCCTTTTTATGATGAAAAGGGGTGTTTTTTATTCAATTTAAAGCAAAATCTGAAGTAATTTGCCAAGAGAATAGTCTAAATTTTTTAACGCAAAGCTTTATTTTTGAAAACGCTTAGTCTTAAGTTTAAAAGTAATGGTCAATCTCTGATTGACCTGATTAAGCGAATGTAAACCCTTCCGCTTAATCAGCGGCTTTCCATATCCTTTGCTCTTCTCTAAATCATCAGCCTTAAAATAAAACTTTGCATTAAAAAACACCAACCTTATTTACTCCGTCATTCCCCAACTTTGTAAAAGCATAGAAACCATACGGGATCAGGAAATGTGATTAAAATGTTGATAATTAAATTTTAATTCACGGTTTTAATGTTTTAATTCCGGTTTCCATTGCCTATTTTTGTAAGTTGATTATACGTTTTATGTCAGATATTATTCAGCTTTTACCGGATCATGTAGCCAACCAAATTGCGGCAGGAGAAGTGGTGCAGAGACCTGCGTCCATTGTGAAGGAACTTTTGGAAAATGCTATCGATGCGGGCGCGTCCAAGATAGAATTGATTATCAGGGATGCCGGAAAAAACCTGATCCAGGTGGTGGATGATGGCAAAGGAATGTCTGAAACAGATGCCCGGATGGCGTTTGAAAGGCATGCTACGTCAAAGATCAAAGCAACAGAAGATATTTTCAAGATTGCCACAAAAGGGTTTCGTGGGGAAGCACTGGCTTCTATTGCTGCTGTTTCCCAGGTTGAACTGAGAACGAAGCAGAATGATGCCAAAATTGGAACCAATATCTACATTGAAGGCGGAGTATTTCAGTTCCAGGACCCGATACAGACTGCCGACGGATCCAATTTCCTGGTAAAAAATTTATTTTACAACGTTCCGGCACGAAGAAAATTCCTTAAAAATAATAATGTTGAATTCAGACATGTTATTGATGAATTCCAGCGCGTTGCATTAGCTCATGAAAACCTGGAATTTTCCTTATTTCATGATGATGAAGCCGTTTTCAGATTAAGAAAAGGCAGCCAGATGCAGCGTATAGTGGATGTTTTCGGACGTAAGCTGCAGCCACAGCTGATCCCGATTAAAGAAGACATCATCTGGTGTAAGCTTCACGGATTCGTTGCAAAACCGGAAGGGGCTAAAAAATCCAGGGGAGAACAGTTTCTTTTCGTGAACGGAAGGTATTTCAAAAGTCCGTATTTTAATAAAGCCGTTCAGGAAGCTTTCGAAGGATTGCTTTTACCGGGTTATGTTCCTACATTTTTCCTTTATCTTGAATTAGATCCTGAAAAAATAGATGTGAATATTCATCCCCAGAAAACGGAAGTGAAATTTGAAGATGAGCACCTGATTTTCGCTCTTCTTCGTTCCACCATCAAAAGATCTCTGGGAATTTATAACGTTTCTCCAAGCCTTGATTTCGATAAGGATCCTGAAATGGACGCCATGATGAATAAACCTTTCCCAAGCAAAGGAAACAGTAGCGGAGGAGTGATCAAGATGCCGGAAATTATCGTAGATAAAGACTACAATCCATTTATTGAAGAAAGAAATGTACGTCCCGAAGAAATTCAGAATCTTACGGAAATGTACCATCAGAATATTAATATTACAGCAGAACCCTCAAAAATCAATTTATTTGAAGATGAAGATTTTGACGAAGACCTGATGAGGCTGCCGAACGGTTACTGGCTGTTCAATAAAGGCGACGTTACCCTGATGCTGGACCTTGGAAGAATGCACAGGCTGGTTGTTTCCGAGAATAATAAAACGTCCAAGAAACCCAACGTTAATCCAAACAGCCATACGTTGCTGTTTTCCTTAGAGTATCACATGAACGAAATAGAAAAGAATAAATACAATTCTTTCAAAAAATTTCTTCCTGAACTCGGGTTTGACATGAAAATTGCACATGAAAGCGTACTGAGAATAGATGCACTTCCGGAAGGGCTGAAAGAAACCCAGGCGATGAAGTTCCTGGAAAACCTTTTTGAGATCCTGGATTACAAAACGGAAGAAGAATTTATGCAGTTCTATCTCAACCAGTGGAACAAAATGCAGTCCAAATCAAGATTTGATTTCATCTATAAAAAAGATGCGGAACAGATGATCAAAGATTTTACGGCATTAGGCTTCCCGGAATTTTTACCGGATGGCAAAAGATGCTTTTATGAAGTTCCGTTTAATGACTTTAAAAACAAATTTTAAATAAATGTTCAACAATATACCGCCGATCACCAGAAACCTTATCATTATCAATGTTATCGTATTTGTTGCCTCTTATTTTTTAGGAAGCAGGGGAATCGAATATCTTGCGGGTTTTTATCCTTTTTCGCCGTTTTTCCATTCATGGCAGGTTATTACACACATGTTTATGCATGGAAGTATTATGCATATTTTGTTTAATATGCTGACGCTATACAGCTTTGGACCTATTCTGGAGCAGTCTTTGGGTGATAAAAAATATCTTATACTCTATTTCTTAAGTGGATTGGGTGCTTTTTTCCTTTTCAACTTATGGAATTTTATAGAAGTTCAGCAGTTTACCCGTGAGTTACAACAGCTTGGGTTTAATGTTAATGCTTATTTATCAGGTGCCAATGTTGAGTTTACCGGAACAGCAGAATCTATTGCCACGCAAAGAGGTTTGCTGGAGAACGTCAAAAATATTGTAACAACACCTATGGTTGGGGCTTCAGGAGCTATTTTCGGAGTTGTGGCAGCTTTTGCAACACTTTATCCGGATTCAAAAATCATGATGATGTTTATCCCTGTTCCTATGAAGGTAAAATACCTTATGCCTATCGTTATTCTAGTTTCCATATACCTGGGAGTTTCAGGAAACGGAGGAGGTATTGCCCATCTGGCTCACGTTGGAGGAGCGTTAGTTGGCTGGATTCTTGCAAGGATCTGGAGAAAACATCTGTATCGATTCAATTAAAAATTCTGTGAAAGTTTTCCGTCTTGTCATATTAATCCTGCATGTTGGTGTTTTTTTCCTCTTGCTGGGCACTTTACTGAATGCATATGTTCCGCCTAAAATATTTCCGTGGTTCAACCTGCTTTCCTTAGGGTTTCCCGTATTTATTGTCATCTATATACTATTCACTATTTTCTGGCTTTTCAGCTTGAAAAAGAGAACCTTTATATTTATGCTGGCCGGGCTTATCTTTATGGTTCCCGTGCAAAGATGGGTGAACTTTTCTTCCGGGGCAAAAGAAACTGCAGATCTGAAGGTAGTCACTTTTAATGTTAAGGCCGGTTTAATGGGAGCTTCTGAAATCGAGAATTATCTCACAAATGCCAATGCTGATGTGATAATGCTGCAGGAAGCCGGAAAAAAAGTTTCTGTAAAAGGAATGCAGGTTATTGATAAGAATGGGATTACCAAGGTTTTTACAAAACATAAAATTATCAACTCCAAAGAGCTTATTGATAGTAATTATGATAGCAATAATGCCTATGCTTCTCAGGCGGATATTGAAATCAAGGGAAAGGTATACCGTTTTATCAATATTTACCTGGAACCGTTCAAATTTGAAAAAGGAATGATAAAAATGGACGGAGTAAAAGAAGAAGATGAGCAAAAACTCAAGAATATTGTTAAAAGGCTTGTTCCTGTATTTAAGAAGCATCAGGATCAGATACGAAGTATTAAAGAAGGAATTGAAAACTCACCTTATCCTGTCATTGTGATGGGAGACCTGAATTCCGTTCCCAATTCCTATGAATATTATCATTTGTCAGATGGACTTCAGGATGCTTTTGTAAAAGCTGGTAAAGGGAGTGCGACAAGCTTCCATGATTATAAATTTCCCATCAGAATTGATTATATTTTTACTTCAAAAACAATACAGCCGGTTAGCTATGAAGTTGACCGTACTATAAAGCTTTCAGATCACTATCCTGTCATCGGAACATTTTCAATAAATAACTAATTATCATAAAATTAGTTAAAATATTTCCGCTTGGTAGGGTTTTTGATGAATGGAATAGAGTACCAAGTCTGTATTCCATGAAGCTGAGTCAATTACTGCTATTTATACATATCGTTGTTGCCGTGTTGCTGCTATGCACACTGGGTAATGCATGGATACCACCTAACTTCTTAGGTGCTCTTAACCTGCTGTCTCTGGGCTTCCCATATCTTATTATCGTTTACATTCTGCTCACTCTTGTCTGGGTAATCAAAAGAAAAAAAGTTGCCATTGCTTTTGCACTTGGAGCGCTTCTTTTTTATAATCCCGTAAGACGCTGGGTTAATTTTTCTCCCAAAACAGAAAATTTAAAATCGATCAGAGATATTAAAGTTCTTACTTTTAATGTAAAATACGGTGATTTTGGCTGGGACAAAGTAAAAAAATATATCACAGACCAGAATGCAGATATCATTCTTGTTCAGGAAAAAGATACCAACCGCGCTATAAGAAAGGATATGATCAAATATCCATCCGTCATTTTAAAAACCAAGCATACCATTTTAAGACAGGAATCTCTGATTGAAGACGAGGCAAGAGGGAATTCCTTTTACGCGGATATAGATATCAACGGAAAGATCATAAGAGTGGTCAATGTATATCTGGAGCCATTCAGACTTCATAAATCGATGCTGAAATTTGACGGTTTTGCAAAAGAAGGAGGAAAGATAGCCACGCTGCTTTCTCATATGACTCCTACTTTTAAGGCTCATGAAGACCAGATCAAAAAAATCAGAAAAGTAATTGATTTCTCACCTTACCCGGTAATTCTTGCAGGCGATTTTAATTCTGTTCCCAATTCTTATGAATACTATAACCTGGGAAAAGATCTTCAGGATGCCTTTCTTACGGTAGGAAACGGAGCTTCCACCAGTTTTCATGATTATAAGGTTCCATTAAGAATCGACTATATCTTTACCTCCAAATCCATTATTCCTTTAAGCTATAAAGTGGACCAATCTGTAAAATTATCGGATCATTATCCTGTAATTGCAGAATTTCTGCTAAATTAGTTCCATGAAAAATTTACTGTCTGCACTTTTTATGGTGTCCCTGTTATTGGCAGCCTGTTCAAAGAAAGAAACACCCGGTTTCGCAAATGAACAGGATATGAAGGTTCACTATGATACAGCAGCAATTGATTCATTTTCAGCTGGTGCCACATCAATAGATATTGTGCGCCAGATCAGAATGTCTTCCCAGAAATATCAGGATTCTGTAAAAGAAGCTTTAAAACTTCAGAAAGAAGAGCAGAAGCTGAAAGAAGAGCTTGAAAAAGAAAACAAAAAGAAGCAGGAAGAAGAAAAGAAAAAAACGGAAGCAGAGAAAAAGCAGAAAAATTCTGATGCTCCGCCGGCCAATGGAACAAAAACAGAATAAAATCAACAGAAAAACATTTTTAAAAAATTACAATATGAAAAAACAAATTTTCGCAGCTGCTGCCATAGCGCTATTTGCTGTATCGTGTACAAAATCAACGACTAAAACAGAGCAGGTTGAAAATGCTGACGGATCCTTAACAACGACGACCACTACAGTTTCAGAATCTCCGGCTGTATCCGTAGATACTGCTAAGATAGATAAGGCAAAAGAAGATGTAAAAGCCAAAGTTGATGCTGCAGGAAACAAAATAGATGATGCTGCACAGAAAACGAAAGAAGGCATTAATAAAGCAGGAAGCGATATTAAGGAAGGAGCCAATAAAGTAGGCAGTGACATTAAAAAAGGAGCTCAGGAGGTGAGCAAAGATGTTAAAGATGCCGCAGCAAAAGGGGCTTCAAAAGTAGAAGAAGGAGCCAAAAAACTGAAGGAGGATTTAAGTAAGTAGTGAAATACTAAAATATATGAACGCAGCTGGAATTCCAGCTGCGTTTTTTTATGCATTTTTAATGGATGCGGTTGTTGAAATGATGGGGAAGTTGGTTTTTAGCATCAAATATCTTCTATCTTCCCACTTCTGACTCTCTTTCTGAACCAGCCTTGTTAAGTTCCAGCAAAGGGTCAATATATTCCCTGTCATTGCTCAGTCTGGGAACTTTATTCTGTCCGCCGAGTTTACCTTTAGATTCCAGCCATCGATAGAATAATCGTGGTTTGGCAATATGTACGATCGGCCTTTTAAGGGTCAGGTTATTGTACCTTTTTGCCTCGTAATCGGAATTTATTGTTTTCAAATGACGGTCAAAGGCGTCGGTAAAGCGTTCAAGGTCATCCGGATACCGGCTGAATTCAAAGATCCATTCGTGGGCTCCACTTTCATTCTCTTTCATGAAAACAGGAGCTCCGGTAAAGTCAGTAATGCTTGCTCCTGTCATTTCACAGGCCTTAGAAAGAGCAGATTCTACGTTGGTAATCATAAGCTCTTCGCCAAACGCATTGATGTAATGTTTGGTTCTTCCCGTAATCTTTATTCTGAAAGGATTGGTTGAGGTAAAAACAACAGTATCTCCGATCAGATATCTCCATAACCCGCCGTTGGTGGTGATCACCATTGCATAGTTTTTCCCCACTTCAACATCTTCCAGGTTTATGACCTTCGGATTGGAAAAATGGAACTGATCCATCGGAATGAATTCATAAAAAATACCATAATCCAGCATCAGAAGCATTTCGTCGCTATCCGAGCGGTCCTGTATCCCGAAGAAGCCTTCGGAAGCATTGTAAATTTCGTAGTAATTGATCTTTTTTCCGATGATCTGTCTGTATTGTTCCCTGTAGGGCTTAAAACTGATTCCACCGTGAAAAAAGACCTCTAAATTAGGCCAGAGCTCAGAAATACTTCCGCTTCCGGTTTCCTTTAGAACCCTCTGAAGAAGAACCATCATCCAGCTCGGTACTCCGAGGATACTTCCTACGTCTTCATTCTTTACTTCTGAAGTGATGGCTTTGAGCTTGCTTTCCCACTCGGACATCAGGGAGACTTTTTTACTTGGAGTTGTAGTAATTTCTACCCAGAAAGGAAGGTTGTCTATTAAAATTGCTGAAAGATCCCCGAATTTGGTGTTAAAATCGGCATGAAGTTCAGAGCTGCCTCCTAATCGAAGGTTTTTATTCGTGAAGAGTTGGTTTTCCGGATGATTGTTGGCGTAGATGGAAACCATGTCCTTTCCTGCCTTCATGTGGCAGTATTCAAGGCTTTCCGTAGAGATCGGGATGAATTTGCTTTTCGCGTTTGTGGTTCCCGATGATTTTGCAAAATGCTTGATGTAGCCGGGCCAGCTTACATCCTTGTGCCCTTGTCTGGCTTTTTCGATAAAAGGTTCAAAATCTTCATAAGTAACGATCGGAACCTTGTTTTTAAAGTCCTGATAGCTGGAAATGGAATTGAAACCGTATGCTTTGCCGTATTCAGTATCTTCAGCATGAAAAAGCTGCGAAAAGAGTATACCTTTCTGGGTTTCAATAGGATGATCCATGAAATTCTGAATCTGATCTATCCTTTGACGGATGAACCAGTTAACGACCGTATTGAAAAGTGCCTTTGTTGCCATTCCAACAAATATAATAATATTTGGATTTTCAGAGAATTTTTATCGTGTTAAATAAAAAAACCGCTACAAATTATGTAACGGTTTTATATTTAAACTTATTGTTTCTTAACAATACTCATCAAAGGCAGCCTGAAGATTTGCTGCAATAGCTCCCGCAGGATTTCCTTCAATATGGTGTCGTTCAAGCATATGAACCAGTTCTCCGTCCTTGAAAAGAGCTACACATGGTGAGCTTGGCGGGAATGGAGCCAGGTGTTTTCTTGCTTCCGCTACGGCTTCTGTATCGAATCCTGCAAAAACAGTTGTTAAATGATCAGGCTTTTTGTCCCCTGTAAGAGAATATACAACTCCGGGTCTTGCTGCTCCGGCTGCACATCCGCATACTGAATTAATAACCAGAAGGGTAGTTCCGGACTGTTTTAAAGCCTCTTCTACCTGCGCAGGAGTTGTTAAATCTTCGAAACCTTTATCTGTAAGTTCTGCCTTCATAGGCATTACCAAATCTGTTGGATACATATATTTTGTTTTTATCACTACAAAGTTAAACAATTCTTTGCGTTTGTTCAATATATAAAAACTATCAACGCTTTAGTCATAAAAAATTAATACAATATTAATATTTCAATAATATCTAAAAAAACATGAAATAAAACTATGAATAATGATAAATATTTATTAAATTTGAAATGATTCTAAAACAACTGACCATGAAAAAAACATTTACCGCTTTCCCTCGAGCAGTCAAATTATTTAACACAACCTGATTTTTCAGCAGTTAAAGCAGATGCTCTCATTCAGTTTTAAATAGTGACAAGCTGAATTAATAATTATGAATATCCAAAAATGAATCCGGGAACGCCAGCGTTCCCGGATTCTTTAATCAAATCGATATGCAAAGGTTGGATATCCTGTTTTTTGGCGTCCATGTTGTGTTCCGAGGTTATATATCCCGGATCCCGAACCGCCTTTCCTGTATTTATGAAAGAAGCTTTTTAGCCATTTCGGAAATACTTTTCCCGTCTGACTTTCCTGCTAAAGCTTTTGAAGCAGCTCCCATTACCTTTCCTAAGTCTTTGGCAGACTCAGCTCCGGTCTGAGAAATAATATTCCTGATTTCTGCTTCCAGTTCTTCCGGAGTGAGTTGTTTGGGCAAGAATTTCTCAATTATTTTCATTTGAGCTTCCTCCACTTCTGCAAGGTCATTTCTTCCCTGTGCTGAAAACTGTTCGAAAGAATCTTTACGTTGCTTGATCATTCTCTGCAGAATGGCAATTTCCTGCTCGGGAGTAACTTCAGCGCCTCTCGCTTCCGTTTGTAAAAGTAAAATTTGTGCTTTTACAGCTCTCAGAGAATCCAGAGCAACTCTGTCTTTCTCCCTCATCGCTGTTTTAATAGCTTCACTTATAGTATTTTCTAAACTCATTTTTTTTGCTTTAAGCTTCAGGCAATAAGCAGTAGGCTTTAAACTGGCTTCCGGATAAGATAAGCCTGCAGCTTACTGCTTATTGCTTATAGCAATTTAGTCGACGTCTTTATTTAAAAATCTGTTTTCTCTTACCTGCATAGACCCATTGTTGTCAGACAGATAGGTGTTGATGTTCTGATCTGAGGCATTAGTTCCGTCAATAGAAATATTCTTTCTTTTAAAAGCCGGTACAGACTCGAATTCACTTGTACTGTCAAAACTCTGATAGCGTGAGTTGAATTCCTTTAATTTATTTCTTCTCTCCAGAATTCTTTCCTGATCTACTGCTTTATTCACGAAGGTGAATTCAGATTCTGCAGGTTTTGGAGCTTCAGTTTCTTTTTTTTCTTCAACAGCCGGTTTGGTTTCAGTTTTTGGCTCTTCCTGTCTTGTTTGGAAGATGGCTTCAGCTGCCTGAACCGGAATTTCAGTTACTGCAGCAGATGTAGTAAATTCTGCTTTTGGCTGTCCGTAATCTGTTTTAGGCTCATTGGATGATGGCTGATTATTGACAAAGAAACTGAATTCAACCGGTTTTTCATCTGAGAAAGCACGGGTTGCCGGTGTAGACGGGGTTTCGTCTTTTTTGGCATCAAAATCAAATTTAAAAGATTCGATTTCCAGATCATTAGGATCTTCACCTTCTTCATCATAAGAGAAAAGACTGTAAGATTCTTCCTGCTGCTCTTCTTCATTTCTCCAGCTGTTAGCAGGATTGTTTTGCTGATCCTCCTCTTTATCAAAGAATTTTATTTCTGTTTTGATCTCTTCTTCCTCAATAATCATTTTTTTCTCGGAAGACTTCAGTCCGAACTGAGGGATATCACTGTCTTCATCATCCAGTCTGAAAGTATGTTTTCCTCCGAAATCACGTGTGGTTTCAGAAGAGGTTTCTCTTTCCTCTCTGGTTTTAAAAGGGGATGCTTTCGGAGTTTCAAGGCTGTCGTTAAGGCTGATTCTGATTTTTTCTGTAGGACCTGCAAATTTTTTGCTGTCATTTGAAAAACCGGTAGCGATTACAAGAACGCTTACAGAATCTCCCAATTCCTCATCAGCACCTACCCCGAAGATAATATCAGCCGTATTTCCTGCTTCTTTCTGAATGTGGTCCATAATTACCCCGATCTCATCCATGGTCACTTCTTCAGCACCACTTCTGATCAATAGAAGAACGTTCTTAGCTCCTGTGATCTTATTGTCATTCAACAATGGGGAATCAAGGGCTTTTTTAACGGCTTCTTCTGCTTTGTTTTCACCTGAGGCAATTCCGGTAGACATCAATGCAGTACCTGAGTTCTGAAGTACGGATTTGGCATCTCTAAAGTCAATGTTTACATCAAAGTAACCGGTAATAACCTCTGCCATACCTTTTGCGGCATTGGTTAAAACTTCATCGGCTTTCGAGAATCCCTGCTTGAATCCAAGGTTTCCGAACTGCTGTCTTAATTTATCATTATTGATCACAATAAGTGAATCAACGTTATTTCTTAGCTTTTCAAGACCATTTTCTGCCTGCTCAAGTCTTCTTTTCCCTTCAAAGCTGAAAGGAACGGTAACGATACCTACTGTAAGGATACCCATGTCTTTGGCTACTTTGGCAATAACAGGGGCTGCTCCGGTACCGGTACCACCACCCATTCCGGCAGTAATGAACACCATTTTGGTATTCTGGCCCATTGCTGCTTTGATCTCTTCGATACTTTCGATAGCCGATTTTTCTCCTACTTCGGGATCCGCTCCCGCACCAAGACCTTCTGTGATGGTTGTTCCCAGCTGTACTTTATTGGCAACAGGGTTGTTATCCAGGGTTTGGGCATCGGTATTACAGATTACGAAGTCTACTCCGTAAATACCTTTCTCGTACATGTGTTTCAGAGCGTTGTTTCCACCGCCACCTACACCGATTACTTTTATGATGGATGAATTTCCTTTTGGCAAATCAAATGAAAATCCTTGTGTATCTATGTTTTCCATAACTATGCTTTTTATAATTGATGACTGATGAATGATAATTGATGAGTGATAAATGGCGATGAGCAGTAATATGCTGTTTGTTTTTTATTTATCAATTATCAATAATCTTCTATCATTTATATTTTACTCTACTTCTTCAAAGAATTTTTTAACTTTTTCCATAAGCGACTGCCCGAAAGTCAGTTTTGCTCTTCTGTTTTCCTGTTGCTCGCTGGCAATGGTTTGCTCCTGAACTACGGCTGCCGGCTGAACAGGCTGAACTGTTTCTGTCTGTGTTACAGCAGCTTCTGCTTTGGCTGGTTGTTCTTCAACAACTTCTTCTGCTTCGGCTCCCTGCTTTTTGTCACGGATCTTTAAACTTTCCATCAGCAAGCCGATTGATGTAGCAAATTCCGGGCCTTTCAGATACTGGTTTTTATCGTTGGCAATATATTCGTTGGCAAAACCGATTCTGCTGTCAAAACCTGTTGTATAATTGGCCAGCTGACGAAGATGCTTCAGATTGGATCCGCCTCCTGTAAGAACGATCCCGGCAATCAGTTTTTTCTTTTGTTCAAATGCTCCGTAAGCTTTTAATTCTGTATTTACCATTTCCAGGATTTCTTCTACTCTGGCGTTGATAATCTGTGCCAGGGTTTTAAGGGAAATTTCCTTGTCCGGTCTTCCGTGAAGTCCGGGAATGGTAACAAATGTACTGTCTTTTTCCAGCTCCGGAACTGCAGAACCGAATTTTACTTTCAGTTGTTCTGCATGTTTTTCAATAATTGAGCAGCCTTCTTTGATATCTTCCGTAATGATACCGCCTCCGTAAGGAATTACGCAGGTATGACGGATGATATTGTCTTTGAAGATCGCAATATCTGTGGTACCGCCGCCTATGTCTACAATAGCAACGCCGGCTTCTTTTTCTTCTTTGGTTAAAACAGCTTCTGAAGATGCCAAAGGTTCCAGGGTAAGGGCTTCCATTTCCAGGCCGGCTTCTCTTACACACCTTGCGATGTTCCGGATGCTGCCCATTTGTCCTACTACCACATGGAAATTGGCCTCCAGACGTTTACCGTGCATTCCTACAGGCTCCTGAATTTCACCTTCGGAATCCACTTTATATTCCTGAGGAAGAACATGGATAATTTCTTCTCCCGGGAGCATGACCAGTTTTTTTACCTGATCTTTAAGCGCCTCGATGTCGTCGTCTGTAATAAATTTGTCCGGATGCTCACGCATGATATAGTCGGAATGCTGAAGGGAACGGATATGTTTTCCTGCAATACCTACCGTAACTTTACGGATGGGAACTCCTGCGCTGGACTGTGCTTCAGAAACGGCAGCCTTGATGGAATTGATGGTTTGTGAGATATTATTCACAATGCCTTTATGAACTCCAAGACTTTTGGCCTTTCCAACGCCGAGAACTTCTATCTTCCCGTGTGCATTCCTCCTTCCGACAATCGCAACAATCTTTGTTGTTCCGATGTCCAGACCTACTGAATACTCTTGATTTTCCATTTTATGTCGATTTGATTTTTTTTTCTACTTTTTCTTACAATCGGGTTTGTCCAATTTTATGTTTATTAGTCTATACGGACTCTTTCTATTCTATTTTTACTTTTGCTTTCGGCTTTGTTCCGGCCGGCTTTTTCTCTGTCTTTTTAGTTTCCTTTGGTTGGGTTGTCGCTTTTGGTTTTATTTTTTCCTTCGGCTTTACTGAAGTTGTTTTTGTTTTTTTGGCTTCGGCGGTTTTGGGCAGTATTTCCGGTTTTTTTACGGCTGCAAGAACCGGAGCTTTCGCCAGTTCTTTGTTTCCTGCTTTCAGAATACTGTCATTTTCTTTGAAATATGGATTTAAGGTGGTTACAATCTGGTTCTGATATTTTACAGACACCATGCTGTATTTTTGCGGATCCTGGAATACAAGGTATTTTTCCACAAAGGTTTTCAGGCCTTTCACTTTAAATTCAATATTATCCAGATCTCCTATTTCCACTTTATAATTTCCGTCACTGGTCAGAAGGTTATAATCATCTTTGCTTTTTGAGATTCCGATAAAGAATTTTTTGCTGAAATCATCTTTATCAATCTTTTCAACCAGCTCAGCCAGCTTTTTGTACTCATCCGGCTTTACATTTCCTGTTACCAGCATGCAGGGATGGGAGTAGGTTTTTGAAATAGGAAACTCGGTTCCTTTTTCATCTACATAAAAATCTCTTCCTTCTTTATTTAGCCTGAAAACAGGGACTCTCTGTGTGATGTCCAGATACAGTTTCCCGTTCAGGTTTAAGTAGACATTGGCACTGTCTACAGCGGGAAGTGCATTAATTTTCTTTTCAAGCACCGGAATATTCAGGTCTCCGACTTTTCCGGAAGGGTTTTCTTTTTTTACAATTTCACGGATATCTTTTTCATCAATGAAGTATACCGGGGTTTTCTCATTCATTTTTACAGAAATCTTATTGTCCGTAATCTTCTGGCCGCTGAATCTCTTCAATGAGAAACTCAGCAGTAATCCTAAGATGATCACTGTGACAGCAATTTTTAATATTCTGTATTTATTTTTCATAGTTGAGTTCCGTGTTCCGTATTTTTCTGTTCCGTGTTTTGTAATAATTATTTTAATTTTTCTCAATCCATTCACAAAGAGGGTCGTACAGGGTATCAATGTTTCCTGCGCCTACGGTGAGGAGGATGTCAAAATCTTTTTCTTTTATTTTTTCGAAAGCACCGGACAGGTCCGATTTTTCTTTTTTATCTAAATTCACTTTTTCGAGCAGCCAGCTGGAAGTAATTCCTTCAAAGTTTTCCTGAAGTTCCCTTGCAGGATAAATGTCAAGAAGGATCAGCTCGTCTGCCTTGCTTAAACTTTCAGCAAAACCATCTGCAAAATCTCTTGTTCTGCTGAAAAGATGCGGCTGAAAGACTACCAGAAGTTTTTTATCCGGGTAGAAGGTTTTGATGGAGCTCACAACCGCATTGATTTCTGTAGGGTGGTGGGCATAATCATCAATATAAATCTTACCGTTCGGATAAATATGTTTGGTATATCTTCTTTTAATTCCTTTAAAATTGGCAATAGCTTTTTTCAGGGTTTCAAAATCTACGCCTAAATTATGGAGGATGGCCAGTGCCGCAGTAGCGTTTTCGACATTATGAATTCCCGGAATTTCCCACACAAAATCTTTTACGGTTTCATACGGGGTATGGAAATCAAAGTAAATCTTATCATGATCCATACGCAGGTTATCCGAATAATAGTCTGCTGCCTCGTTTACGGCATAGGTTTTATGATCTCTGCCGATATCCAGGCCTTTTCTTACAAATAACTGCTTATCATCAGGAACCAGTGCAGCAAACTGCTTGAAACCTTCTTCAATATGGCTCTTGTCACCATAAATATCCAGATGGTCTGCATCGGTAGAAGTTACTACCGCCCAGTCCGGGGAAAGGTTTAAGAAGCTTCTGTCATACTCATCTGCCTCCACAACGGAATATTTTGTCCCGTTATACAGGAAGTTGGATCTGAAATTTTCAGAAATACCGCCTAAAAAGCATGAAAACGGAAGGTTTGCCTCTTTACAAAGGTGAGAAACCAAAGTGGAAGTAGTTGTCTTTCCGTGAGTTCCTGCTACGGCAATACAATCCGTATTTTCTGTAATCAGGCCTAAAACTTTAGCACGTTTCAGAACTTCAAACTGGTTCTGATTGAAGTAATCCAGAATTCCTAATGTTTTAATAGCAGGGGTATAAATTACCAAGGTATCTTCTTTTTGAAGACGGGTTATTCTTTCATCAATGAGGTCTTCAAAAACAATATCAATTCCTTCTTTCATTAACTGTTCTGTAAGCTTGGTGTTGGTTTTGTCATAACCCAGCACTTTTTTACCGGAAGCATTGAAATAGCGTGCCAAAGCACTCATTCCGATACCTCCGATTCCTACGAAGTAATAATTTTGATATGTTTCTAAAATCTTCATTCTTTTTGTATTAATGTATTTTGTAAAATGTATTCATGTATGCTTTGTCATTAATACATTTTACATTGTACTTTTTACAGTTTTAAATATCTCATCCACAATCTCTTTTGCTGCGTTTGGCTTGGCAAAGTATTCCAGGTTTTGAGACATTTCTTTTCTTACATTTTCACTGCTGCAGATTTCTTCCAGTGTATTCCAGAATTTTTCCTGCATTTCAGAGTCTTTTACCATTCTGGCTGCATTTTTTTCAACCAGGTTCATGGCGTTTTTGGTCTGATGATCTTCCGCCGCAAAGGGGAAAGGGACCAGAAGAACGGGTTTTCTAGCTACTGCCAGCTCTGAAATGGCAATGGCTCCTGCTCTTGAAACGATAACATCAGCTGCAGAATAGGCCAGCTCCATATCTCTGATGAATTCTCTCAACTGAATCTGAGATCCGAGATCCGAGATCCGGGATTCGTTGTTTAATTCATGGTAATCCAGTTTTCCGGTTTGCCAGATCAGCTGATATCCTTTTTCTTTAAGGTTTTCCAGGTTATCTTTCCAGGCATTGTTTAATGTTCTGGAACCTAAGGAGCCACCTACAGAAAGGATGGTAAGTTTGTCTTTATCAAGACCCATTTTTTCTTTTGCCAGAGCTGTTTCTGTCATTCCTGTAACAATATTCTCACGAATAGGATTGCCGAGGAATTTTATTTTTTCGGAAGGAAATCCTTCTACTTTCGGATATGCAGTGAAAACGGCTTTGGCTTTTTTGCTTAAAATCTTATTAGTTACTCCTGCATGGGCATTCTGCTCCTGAATGAAGATCGGAATTCCCAGTCTGCTGGCTTCATATAAAGCGGGTCCGCTCGCGAATCCACCCGTTCCTATAGCAAAATCCGGGGCGAAGTTTTTAATGATCTTCTTTGATTTAGAAAGGCTTTTCAGAATTTTGAAAGGCAAACCTAAATTCGAAAACAAGTTTCCCCTGTCAATTCCTGCGATATCAATTCCTTCAATTTTATAACCGGCCTGGGGAACTTTTTCCATTTCCATTTTCCCGTTGGCTCCTATGAACAAAAATTCTGTATCCGGAAATCTTTTTCTGATCTCATCTGCAATGGCAATAGCCGGGAAGATATGTCCTCCTGTTCCACCGCCGGATAATACTACTTTTAATTTTTTGTTCATTTTTATTTTGTTACTGATGATACCTAAGCGATATCATTAATTTCTGCTACACTTTGTTTTTTGCCCATTCCTTCTTCATCATATATCTGGATTCTTGAGCTTATATTTAAAATAATTCCAAGCTGGAGATAGGTAACCAGCATGGAGGTTCCTCCATAGCTTATCAGTGGCAATGGCTGTCCTGTTACCGGGATCAGGTTGATGGCTACAGCAATATTCACAGCAAGCTGGACAAAAATCATCACCCCGAGACTGAGCACGAGAAGCGAGCCGAAAAAGGCGGGCATTTTGCTTGCGATCATTACGATCCTGATCATCATGATGAGATACAGGCTGATAAGGAAGGCTGCCCCGATTAGTCCATATTCTTCTACAATCACAGCAAAAATAAAGTCGGAGGCAGATTGTGGGAGCATTTGTTTTAATGCACTTTTCCCCGGTCCCATTCCTGTAATTCCACCATGTACGATGGCTGCTTTGGCCTGCATAACCTGGTAGTTTTTTGCTTTTACACTTTCATCATCCACATCGGCTGTTTTTGCTTTGCTGGAGGTAAATGTTTCAATACGGCTCATCCATGTATGCACACGGTTTCCACCGATGAGGTTGGTATTTAAAGCAATAATCAGAAATAATATAATGGCTATAAAGGATGAAGAGATAAATCCTGCAATATATTTCCAGTGAAGCTGTCCGATAATCAGTACGATTACAGAAACCATCAGAATCATCAATGCTGTGGAACCGTTATCTTTTGCAACCAATACAAAAACCAGCAGGATAGGCCCGAAAATATACATAATGTTCTCTATCGGAAGCCTTTCCCTTGTTATTTTTTTGGTCAGATACCTGCAAAGGTAAATAACGAGCATGAGGAAGGCGAATGATGACGGCTGGAATGAAATGGGGGTTCCGGGAATTTTCAGCCATCTTGAAGCACTGGCTCCGTCAATGGTTTGACCCGTAAACATGGTAACAATGAGCAAAACGATCATGAGCCCAAGCAATATACTGCTGAGCTTTCCGATGTACTCATATTTGATCATTCCAACGACTCTCATGATCACCAGACCTAAAACTACAAAGAACATATGCTTGATCACGTGGCCTGTTGTGGTCCCGTTATTAACAATATATTCCAGATTTGAACTTGCCGAGTATACAGGGAAAATAGAGAAAATGGAAATCACAAGGATGACCATCCAAAGTACTTTATCGCCCTTTAGCAATTCAATTCTGTTTTCTGTGTTCTGTTCGTCCATATTATATTCTGTATTGTTGTATTCATGTAAAATGTATTCATGAATCTGAAACCATTAATACATGAGTACTTTAATACTTTTTACATTTCCTTTAATACCTGCTCTTTAAACTGTCTTCCCCTGTCTTCATAGCTTTTGAAAAGGTCGAAACTTGCGCAGCATGGTGAAAGTAAAACCGTATCACCGCTTTTTGCCAGTGATTTTGATATTTTCACGGCCTCTTCCATGCTTGACGTGTCATAAATAAATTCTTTTTTGTCTTTAAAGAATTCTATAATCTTCGTGTTGTCTATTCCTAAGCAGACAATCGCCTTTACTTTTCTTTTAACAAGATCCTCGATTTCTGTGTAATCGTTTCCTTTGTCCAAACCTCCAACAATCCAGACTGTCGGGGTTTTCATACTTTCCAACGCGTAATAGGTGGCATTTACATTCGTCGCTTTACTGTCGTTGATGTATTTTACACCGTTGGTTTCGGTTACAAATTCCAGTCTGTGCTCTACTGCCTGGAAAGTCATCAGTGAGTTTCTGATACTTTCATTGTTGATTTCCAGTATTTTACCGGCTATTGATGCGGCTAGGCTGTTGGCAACATTGTGATTTCCAAGAAGGGAAAGTTTATCAATTTTCATTGAAAATTCGTCCTTCATTTTTACCACGATCTCATCATTGTTAATGAAACCTCCTTCAGACAATTTTTCTTTGGTTGAGAAAGGAATCATCTTCGCTTTTATTTCCAGCTTTTCAAGAATGTTTTTGCTCATTTCATCATCTTTGTTATAGATGAAGAAATTGTCATTTTCCTGGTTTTCTGCAATTCTGAATTTGGCTAAAGCATATTCTTCATAATTGTAGTTGTACTGGTCCAAATGGTCCTGCGACAAATTAAGCAGTAGGGAAATATAAGGCCTGAAGTTCTGAATATCATCCAGCTGGAAAGAGCTTACTTCCAGGACATAATATTCATGGTTCTCATCAGCTACCTGTCTGGCAAAGCTATATCCGATATTTCCTCCTAATCCTACATTCAGTCCGTCGTTTTTCAGGATGTAGTAGATCAGGGAAGTTGTTGTTGTTTTTCCGTTGCTTCCTGTAATGGCGATGATCTTGGCATCAGTAAATTCTGATGCAAATTCAATTTCAGAGGAAAGTCTTATTCCTTTTTCATGAATTTTATGAACGATCTCTGCCTTTTTTGGAATTCCAGGGCTTTTTACAATCCAGTCTGCATCTAAAATTCTTTCTTCGTTGTGGTTTCCTTCTTCAAATTCAATTTCATTTTCGGTTAAAAACTGCTTATAGTTATCCTTAATAGCTCCTTTGTCTGAAAGAAAAACTTCCAGACCTTGTTTTTTCGCTAAATAAGCAGCTCCGCATCCGCTCTCTCCACCTCCTAAAACAACTATTTTCATATTTATTCTTTTGTAAAATATATAATGTAAAAATGTATTAATGTAATTTGGCTTTGTCTTAATACTTCATACTTTATACAAAATTTTTATCTCATTTTTAATGTGATCAGGCATACAATAGCCAGCATTACCCCAATGATGATCATTCTGTTTACGATCTTACTTTCATGGAAGCCACCTTTCTGATAGTGGTGGTGTAATGGTGACATTCTAAAAAATCTGTTATTCTGGGCATATTCCAGCCCGTATTTTCTTTTTCTGTATTTGAAGACTACAACCTGCAGCATCACAGAAATATTTTCAATCAGGAAGATCCCGCATAAAACAGGAATAAGAAGTTCTTTTCTCAAAATGATGGCTAAAACGGCAATCACTCCTCCAAGCATTAAACTCCCTGTATCGCCCATGAAAACCTGTGCCGGATAGGTGTTGTACCAGAAGAAACCGATAACAGCCCCTACCATGGCTACTGCAAAAATGGTCGTTTCCCCCATATTGGGCAGGAACATGATGTTGAGGTAATCCGCAAAAATGATGTTCCCGGAAAGGTAGGCAAACAGAGCAAGGGTAAGCAGTATGACAGCACTGGTTCCTGCGGCAAGTCCATCAATTCCGTCTGTGATATTGGCTCCGTTCGATACGGCTGTTACAATGAAAATAACGATAGGTATAAAGACAATCCATGCCCATTCGTGGGCATCTTTATCATTCATCCAAAACAGAATTCCACTGTAATCGAATTCATTATTTTTAGCAAACGGAACAGTAGAAACAGTAATTTTTTCTGTAGGCATGAAATTCTGTTCTACATTGTTTCTGTTCACCACTTTTGCATCTGCATATTTTCTTTTAACGGTGATATCCGGGTGGAAATACATTGTAATTCCGACGATTAACCCTAATCCGACCTGGCCTACAATTTTAAATTTTCCGCTCAGACCGTCTTTATTTTTCTTGATTTTCTTTAAATAATCATCCAGGAATCCTATGGCACCCATCCATAACATTGAAACCAACAGCAGGACAATATATACATTGGTGATTCTCGTAAAGAGCAGCACCGGAATAATGGTTGCAATAATGATGATCAGTCCTCCCATGGTAGGGGTTCCTTCTTTCTGCTTTTGCCCGTCTAATCCGAGGTCACGTACAAGCTCTCCCATCTGTCTTGCACGCAGATAGTTGATGATCCTTTTTCCATACACAAGAGCAATGATCAGGGAAAAGAGAACGGCAATACCGGCACGGAAAGAAATGTATTTCAACATTCCTAATCCCGGTATGTGGATTCCCTGACTTGTTAGATATTCGTATAAGTAGTATAACATAATTTCTATTCTTAATAAATGATCAATGATGATTGATGAATGATGTATCGTTTATCATTAATCAATTATCGATTATAATTTACTTGCTCATTAGCTTCCAAAGCTCGTTGATGGTTTCTTTATCATCAAAATGATGTTTCACACCATTGATTTCCTGATAGTTTTCGTGGCCTTTTCCGGCTACCAACACTATATCTTTTGGTTCTGCAAACCTGATTGCCATTTTTATCGCTTCTTTTCTGTCCGGAATTGAAGTGTATTTGCTGAAGTTCTGAGGTTCAACACCTGCTTCAATTTCCTTGATGATCTGGGCAGGATCTTCTGTTCTCGGGTTATCTGAAGTGATAATTGCCAGGGTTGATTTTTTTGTGGCAATATTTCCCATTTCAGGTCTTTTCGAGTGATCTCTGTCGCCTCCGCATCCGAAAACGGTGATCAGTCTTTCGTTTTTTGTCCTGATATCGTTGATGCTGTCCAGAATATTTTCCAAAGCATCCGGAGTGTGGGCATAATCTACAATAAAGAAGATTCCGCCGTCTGATTTGAAGGTTTCGAATCTTCCGGAAACTCTATTTAACTTGCTGATCGCCTGCAAAATTTCATCCTGTTCAAAATCAAGCTCGGAAGCAATTCCGAAAACCAGCAGTAAATTGTAAATGTTGAATTTTCCTGTCAGTGTTGTCCAGAATTCTTTTCCATTGAAATTCAGCAGCATCCCGTTGAAATCAATTTCCAGAGACTTCCCGTGGTAGTCTGCCATGGTTTTCATAGCATAAGATTTTTTCTTTGCTTTTGTATTCTGAAGCATCACCATTCCGTTTTTATCATCCACATTGGTGATGGCTATGGCTGTATCTTCCAGTTCATCGAAGAATCTTTTCTTTGTTTTCAGGTATTCATCAAATGTCTTATGATAATCTAGGTGATCATGAGTAAGATTGGTGAAACCGGCCACTTTAAAATGCAGACCTTCGATTCTGTTCTGGGCAATTCCGTGAGAACTTACTTCCATAAAAGCGTATTCACAGCCTTCCTCAACAGCCTGAGCTAAAATCTTATTGATGGTAATAACATCCGGAGTAGTATGGGTTGCAGGAATAATTTTCTCGCCAATTCTGATCTCTACAGTAGAAAGCAGTGCGGAATCATAACCTAAATTTCTGAACACATCAAAAAGAAGGGTAGATACAGAAGTTTTTCCATTGGTTCCGGTAACTCCGATTAATTTAAGTTTCTGAGACGGGTTTCCATAAAGGTTAGAAGCAAGATGACCTAATGCCTTTGATGAATCTTTCACCTTGATATAGGTTACATTTTCATTCAATGTTTCAGGAAACTCTTCGCATACTACTGCCTTTGCACCTTTTTCAACAGATGATGCAATGTATGAATGTCCGTCTGCAACGGTTCCCCTCACTGCTACATATAGCGAGTTTTCCGTAACCTTTCTGCTGTCGAAAGCCAATTCTGAAATCTCACGGGTATCATCACCGTGAATTTCTAAAACTGGGATCCTTTTTAATAATTCTGTTATTATCATTTTTATCAATAGGATTTTATCCTATTCTTTGTTAAATCGTCTTCTTCGAGACTGGTTTTTCTTATTTTTTAATTCTGCAGAGACAAATAAATTCTCTGGTTCTTGCTGATTATGGTGCCTTCCAGCGGGAATTGCTCTTTAATTCTTCCAACCCCTTTATAATCAACTCTGTATCCTAAGTTTTCCAATTGCGGAATGACATTTTTACCGATCAGTCCGACTACGCTTGGCATTTGTTTATTATTGACAGCTATTTTAACATTAGGCTCTACCATTTTATTCAGGTTCACCTTTCTGTCTACCAGCATTTCTTTTTCGATATTCTGAGGTGTTTTCAGGAATGTTTTTCCTGCAATTTCTTTAAATACCGGAGCTGAAACGGATCCTCCATAAAAACCTTTTGCGGTATTCGGTTCGCTGATCATTACGTAGCAGGTGTACTTTGGATGATCTGCGGGGTAGAAACCGGCAAATGATGCGCGATACTTCATCGGACCGGGAAGCCAGTATTCAAACCTTGCGGTACCTGTTTTTCCTGCCATTTTCAGGTTAGGAGTAAAGATGCTTCGTCCGGTTCCTTTTTCCACTGCTTTAGTCAGGGCACTGGTCATCATTTTAATGGCTTTTTCGGAGGCCATTTTATTGACCATTACTTCCGGTTTGGCGCTGTAGATTACTTTGCCGTCTTTCATGATCTTATCGATGAAGAGAGGTTTAAGCATTTTACCGCCGTTGGCAACGCCATTATAGAAGGTTGTTAACTGCAATAAGTTGATATTCGAGGAATAACCATAAGAAATAGAGGCTAATGTGGCAGCGTTCCATCTCTTGTTTTGCGGTGTTACAATCTTCGGTTTTGTGATGCCCGGAAGTTCGATATCCATTTTATCGAATAATTTCCATCTTTTCAGGTGGTCAAGGAAGATCTGAGGCTTATCTGCATAATATTTGGTAATCAGTTTTGCTGTTCCCACGTTACTTGATTTCGCTAAAACATCACTGATGTCGTAGGTTCCTCCGCCGTGGCCGTCTGAAATCCTCTGTTTGGCATAGGTCCAGACGCCTCCTCCTACATTTACCGTTGTATTTTCATCGATGAAGCCATCGTCCATTGCTGCTAAAAGAGAAATGGTTTTAAAGGTAGAACCCGGCTCAATATTATCTTTTAAAGCATAGTTGTAAGAATCTTCATATTCTCCGTCTTCTGTCCTCCTAAGATTGACCAAAGCTTTTACTTTTCCGGTTTCTGTTTCCATAACGATTACCGTTCCGTGTTTTGCTTCAAAATTGATCAGCTGCTTCTCTAAAGCGGAGTGAGCAATGTCCTGAATTCTAAGGTCTAAGGTGGTATAAACATCTTCGCCGTCCACAGGTTCTTTTACTTTCCAGTAATCGATTGGTTTCCATTGGGAAGAGTTGATTCTTTGTTCTAGTCTTTTACCGTCGGTTCCGGTAAGATATTTTGAAAAAGCTCCTTCCAGACCGGCTTTCACTTCACCGTTGTCTATACCGATAGTTCCGGCTCCGATCTCTGAGGTGGCAAGCTCACGCTTATAATTTCTGTCTACGATAAAGCCTCCTTTATTTTTTCCTTTTTTGAAGATCGGGAAGTTTCTGATGCGGTCATACTGATCGAAATCAAGCCCTTTTACCAAAGTATAGTACTGATTTTTCTTTCTCTTCTGTTCGTCGAATTTCTTTCTGAATTCTGCTCTGGGTTTTCCGAACATCTTACTTAAGGAATCCGTAAGCGCACCAATATTGTTGCTGTATATCGTATCTTTCATGGTTTTGAAATCAAGATAGATATCGTAGCGCATCACGGTTGTCGCAAGAATGGATCCGTCTGAGGCAAACAGGTTTCCGCGGGCAGCTTTCAAAGTGGCCTCACGGTAGTTTTTATTAATGTAATCGTCTTTAATTTCCTGAACATTAGTGTTTTGCAGGATTACTATCCTGGCAAGAAACATCACAAATACGCACAGAACTCCCACTGCGAAGAGGTAGCCCCACCTTAACGTTTTTTTACGTTTGTTATCGTATTCATTTTGTTTTTGCATCTGTACTGTCTAGTTTTATAAGCAGTTTATGAGGATGGTTTTCCAAAGTCATCAGTGAGTCTTTGGCGACTTCCTTCCCCAGTTGCGATTCCATTTTTACTTTGATCAGCTTACTCTGGGCGTAAGCGTTTCTCGATTTATATTCTTCAGTTTCTTCTTTTAATGCATTGACAATTTTGATCTTTTTGTTGACTAGGTGATTGCTGTAAATCATTGCCATCATCAGAACAAACAACAGTAAAAAATACTTGTAATGAGTTTTAATCTCATCACGGTTCAGAAAGTTCCCTTTTATAATGTCTATAAAAGTGAGCTTTTTCTGAGGGCGGTTTGTTGTTCTTTTTGCCACGCTGTTTTATAATTGATGATTGATAAATGATGGGTTGATCCTAATCATTCAATCATATTTATCATTTAAACCTTAATTCCTGTTCTCATTTTTGCACTTCTTGCTCTGGAGTTTTCTTCGATTTCCTTATCATCCGGGATAATCGCTTTACTTTTGAGCAATTCAAATACCTTTTTGTAGTTTCCGTAGATGTCTCTTTCCTGCTCGCCTTCAAACATTCCGTTTTTCAGGAATCTTTTTACCAAACGGTCTTCCAATGAATGGTAAGAGATAACTACAAGTCTTCCTCCTGGTTTTAAAATATTAAGTGCCTGAACGAGCATTTCTTTCAACGCTTCAAGCTCCTGGTTAACTTCTATTCTTATCGCCTGGAAAAGCTGTGCATAAAATTTATTGACCTTATGAGGCGGAATATAGCTGAAAAGCTTCTTCAGATCCTCGGTGGTATTTATGGCTTTTGCTTTTCGGTGATGAACAATATCTCTTGCCAGTTTTCTCGCTTCCCTCAGCTCACCGTAATGGTAAAAGATGTCGGCCAGTTCTGTTTCTTCGTATTCATTAATTACCCTTTTGGCATCAAGGCTCTGCATCACGTTCATTCTCATGTCCAGAGGGGCATTGTTTCTGGTAGAAAAGCCTCTTTCTGCTTCATCGAACTGGTGGGATGAAACCCCAAGATCTGCCAGAACGCCATCAATCTGGGAAAAGCCATACATCAGCATGGAGTTTTCCAAAAACCTGAAATTCTGATTAACCAGTGTAAATCTTGGGTCATCAATTGTATTTTTAAGGGCATCCAGATCCTGGTCAAAACTGAAAAGTTTTCCTTTCTCTGAAAGTCTGCTCAGGATTTCTCTTGAGTGGCCTCCTCCTCCAAAAGTGCAGTCCACGTATATTCCGTCAGGATTCGTCACCAAATCATCAACGCTCTGCTTCAATAAAACGGGGTTGTGGTACATACTTAATTGTGTTTTTTACCTGCTTTTCAGCAATTGTGGTTTATTCTTCGTCAAAAGAGCCCATTACATCTTCAGCCAGGCTCGCAAAATCAGCTTCATTGGTTGAGATCACCTTTTCGTAGGCTTCTTTATCCCAAATTTCAAAAAGCTCTCCTGCGCTGGTAATCACGGTATCTTTCTGAAGGTTTGCAAAATTCACCAGATCTTTCGAGATCTGAAGTCTTCCTGCATTGTCCAGTTCCACTGTTTTTACTCCTGCCGTAAACATTCGAATGAAATCAGCATTCTTTTTGATGAATCTGTTCAGTTTATTGATCTTGCCCATCAGTTTGTCCCAGGCATTCATGGGATAGACTTCGAGGCAAGGCTGGAACACAGACCTCTTGACTACAAACGCCTTATCGTCGAAGTTTTCCATCTGTTTGATCAGGGAGGAGGGAACTTTTAAACGGCCTTTGTCGTCAATTTTACACTCATATGTTCCAATGAAACTTTTCATTTGGGACAAATTTATATAATAATTTCCAAAATTTCCCACTTTTTCCCACTTTTTGACTTAATGTTAATAAGTTTTATTAAGGATTGAATTTGAGCGAGGTAAGTGTTTGATATAATGCCTGTTGTAAAAACTGTTATTTAGCCCATAGGAATGGGGTTTTGAAAAAAGTAAAGAAAAAGGGTGATATTATATTATTTTTACTTTAAATTAGGGTAATCAAAATTTTTTTGAGGTTTAATTTGTATTTTTGCAAAGCTTTATTAAGGCATTTTATGATATTTAGTACAAAAAAAGGAAAGAAATATACTTTTGTAGAGGCGGGAGAAGGACATCCATTGGTGCTGTTGCACGGTTTAATGGGTGGTTTGAGTAATTTCGATAAAATGGTAGATTTTTTTTCGGAAAAGGGGTTCAAGGTATACGTTCCTCAGTTACCTATTTACGATCTGCCCGTACTTAATACTAATCTTACCACTCTTGCAAAATATATTATCAAGTTTATAGAAAGTCATATCTCCGAACCTGTTACCATTGTAGGAAACTCTATGGGCGGGCATGTAGGGCTTATTATGACTTTGGCAAGACCGGATCTGGTAAAGAATCTTGTATTAACAGGAAGTTCGGGACTATATGAAAGAACTTTCGGAGATAGTTTCCCGAGAAAAAACGACCGCTCGTATATAAGGAAGAAAACGGAAGAGGTTTTCTATGACCCGGCTGTTGCCACAGAAGATCTTGTAGACGAGGTTTTTTCTGTAGTAAACGACAGAATGAAAGGAATAAAGACGGTAATGCTGGCACGAAGCGCGATCAAGCATAATATGCTGAATGATCTTCCTAAGATTTTGACTCCAACGTGTCTGATCTGGGGAAGACAGGATAATGTAACGCCCCCTGAAGTGGCTGAGGATATGCACAAGTTTATTCCCAATTCGGATCTGTTCTGGATAGATAAATGCGGGCATGCTGCGATGATGGAAAAACCGGATGAATTTAATGAGATTCTCTATAGCTGGTTAAAAGATAAAGTTTAAAAAAAATAGTAAACCATTAAGAGTTTTTCTTAATGGTTTGTTTTTCTAAAAAATATTCGAAAGATGGTTATTAAAACGGCAAATTTTGTAAAGAGTAGTGGAAAATGGCAGGAGTGCCCTGAACCTACTATACCTGAATATGCTTTTATCGGAAGGTCTAATGTAGGAAAATCATCATTGATCAATGCAATGATGAATCACAAAGATTTGGCAAAAACTTCCGGGACTCCAGGGAAAACACAGCTGATCAATCATTTTTTAGTGAATGAGGAATGGTATCTGACGGATTTACCAGGCTATGGGTATGCTAAAGTTTCAAAATCTATCAGAAAGGATTTCGAGAAGCTGATCACCAATTATATTCTGAACAGAAGAAACCTTGTGAATCTTTTTGTTCTGGTAGATTCAAGGCATACTCCGCAAAAAATAGATCTGGAATTTATCCAATGGTGCGGGGAAAGCGGAATCCCTTTTTCAATTGTCTTCACAAAAGCAGATAAACTGAAACCAAACGTTGCCATTCAGAATGTAGAAAACTATAAGAATGAGCTGCATAAAACCTGGGAAGATCTGCCTGAAATGTATGTAACTTCTGCAGAAAAGAAAACCGGGGGTGATGAAATCCTTAGTTTCATTCAGAAAACAAATGATTTTTTAAAAAATAACAGCGTAAGTTTTGATGAGTAATATAATCTGGAAAATTAAAACCTTCGATGAGTTCACGGTTCCTGAACTGTATGCGATCCTAAAAGCCCGTATTGATGTTTTTGTCATTGAGCAGAACTGTCCTTACCCTGATCTGGATAATTACGATCAGAAAGCTGTACATATCTGGGCAGAAGAAGATGGGGAAATCTTAGCTTACTGCAGGGTTTTTGATAAAGGAATCAAATACGAGGAAACTTCTCTGGGAAGGGTACTTACCACGGAACAGGCAAGGGGAAAAAATCTTGGAAGACAGCTAATCCAATATGCTGTAGAAACTATTGAAAACCGTTTCCATACTTCTGAAATTAAGATCTCGGCTCAGGATTATTTATTAAGATTTTACTCCGGATTCGGGTTTATCGATACGGGAAAGAAATACCTGGAAGATGATATTCCACATACGGAAATGATCAGAAAATAAAAAAGCGAAGAGAAATCTTCGCTTTTTTATTTATGTTGAGTGTTTTTAGTTTTTAATTGTATCAGTTGCATCCCGAGCAGTATGATCTGTCTACATATTGTTTGCTGCTTCCTGAATAGTAATAGCAGCCACCTCTTGATCCTACATACAGCTTATTTCCGTTATAAGTGCATCCTTTATCTGATGAATAATAATTTGATCTTCTAGAGCTATAGCTGCTGCTAGCCTTGCTTTTGCTCCTTTTTGTTTTCGTCTTTTTCTTTTGTTTTTTAGATGATAGTTCTGTTTTGGAAGCGATGTTGTTTACGGTTGCAGTAAATTGTACGGGGAGAAGTAAAGCAGAAGTAAAGATTGTTGCGAATAGTAATTTTTTCATGGTAATTGTTCTTGAATATTAATAGTTTTCTAGTGTTTTAAGAAGTTGTTCTCTAAAATTATATATTTCATCGAGGTTGTTAAGCAGTACTTTTTCTCCGGCCTCTTTTCCATTCTGGAAAGTTTCTATATACTTATTGGCCGTATTGAAATGAAACCTGCAAAGTGGTTTTCTATTGTTATCATCAAGCAAGACTCCAAAGTAAGATAAGGTATCCCGATGAGCAATTCTGTTAGACGGAATTTTTTCTCTTAAAATAGCTTTTGCGATTTGGAATGCTTCAAGTTCTTCTTCTGTAGTTACAATTCCAGATTCATTGTTGTCGTCAATGGGAGACGTTTTAACACTTTCTTCCTGTTTTTCAATCTGTTCATTAATGCTTAGGGCAGATTTTAGCCTGAAGCTGATGGATTCATTGATCGAAATTGTAAGGGCTTTTTTGGTATATTCTTTAAAGGGAGCCATTCTGCTTGCGGTTAGAGATTTTTCAAAAAATTTGCTTACCAAAAGTTTCACCATTTCATCAGATGGGTTTTCAATTTCCTTTTCGAATTCTTTTCTGATCGCTTTTATGTATTTTAATGCTTCTGCGGAATCAAGAATACTTTCTAAATTATAACCATTTTTTGTAAAGCTTTCCAGTATTTTGATGGAACTGTCTTTCAGATCTTCGATATTGATGGTAAAGAAAGGTTTCTCATCCATAATATTCGGTTTTTCGAGATCTGTATAGAAATTATAAACAATTCCGTTCGTCAAAATTCCAAATCTTGATTTTGAAACATGAAAGTAACGGTGTAGCTGGGAATTGTGGGCATCCGCGCTTTCTTTCCAGTGCTTACATTCAATAATCAGGATTGGATCATCATTTTTTCGGATAACATAATCTACCTTTTCTCCTTTTTTTGTTCCAATATCACAGATATGTTCAGGAATGACTTCCGTAGGATTGAAAATATCGTAGCCTAAAATCTGTATGAAAGGCATGACAAAGGCATTTTTTGTAGCTTCTTCAGTATTAATCTGATCTTTTAATGCAGCGACTTTCTGATGCAGCTGTTCTAATTTTAGTTTGAGATCCATAGGTCGGTATGTTTAATTTCTTTTCAAAAATATACCGGAAAAAAAAGCTTTCCTTACGGGAATCCGTAAAACAAAAACCTTTCAAAGAATTTGAAAGGTTTTTGTTTTTGTAGATATTTTTAAATAAGAATGGTTCGATTTGCAATAATTTTATCGTTCGGAGAAGAGTTCCATGAAAGTCCTGACGCGGGAAGAGCTCTTTCTTTACCCCAGTTTCTGATTGCTTCAATTCTTTCCGGACTGGTTTTACTCAACGGGACAATGTTTTGGAAGCACTGTTCATACAAATCAGCGGTGATAGAAGAATCCCCATTAATGACTGATTGTATAGCGACATCCCTTAAAGCTCCTTCCAGATCCGATCCGGCGAAACCTGATGAAATGGCTACCAGCTTTTCAAAAGTTGCAGAGGAAGGTGGCGGTAAAAGATTTTTTTTAATATAAAGGTTAATAATATCTGCTCTTTCCTGATCCTGTGGAAGATCTACAAAGAAAAGCTCATCGAATCTACCTTTTCTAAGCAGTTCCGGAGGTAGTTTTGTAACATCATTAGCGGTTGCTACAACAAAGACTTTTTCTGTGCTTTCCTGCAACCAGAATAGAAACTGGCCAATCATCCTTGTGGTTACTCCTGATGAATCGTTTGAGTTAGCTGCTAATCCTTTTTCGATTTCATCAATCCATAAAATACAAGGGGCAGCATTGTCAGCCGATTCAAAAGCTTCTTTAAGCCTGTTTTCAGACTGTCCCACATACATTCCCTGGATAGATGCAAAATCTAACCGATACAATGGCAGATTCCATGTAGCAGCTATGAATTTCGCAGATAAAGACTTTCCACAACCGGGAACCCCCACCAATAATACTCCTCTCGGCGGACGAAGTTTTCTTGATTTTAAATCAGCAGTTAACAGTTTTTTCTGATTATCAAGCCACTTATGTAAGCCGTTAAGTCCTCCTACAGATATCAAAGATGGATCTAGTTTTACTTTTTCAAGACCGGAAATATTACTGAAAAGCTTATCTTTTTCCATGCTCAGGCTTTTGATATCTTCTTTTGTAAGGGAACCTTTTGCCATTTGGGTTGCCAAAACATTTTCAGCTTCTATTTTGGTCATATTGGCTAAAATGGTTGCTGCCATTTTGAAATCATTTTCTTCCCAGTCAATAGGAATGGAACCTTTATAGGGGACTACACAGTCTTTGACAACGGTTAACATTTCTTCTTCGTTAGGGGGATTTAGAGTAAGAGTCATTCCTAAACGCTGCAATTGCGACCAGACACTTTTTGTAGAAATGATGCAAATACTTCCTCCTTTTTCAATAGCCTGGACCACACAATCATAGATGTGTCTGGATACAATATTATCATCCTCAATATCACTTACTTCGGTGAAAATAAAAGTGAGGTTTTGTCTTTGTGAAATATTCTGAACGGCAAAATCGATTCCACCGGCAACAGAACGATCATCGTTGACTGTTTTTCTTGTTTTAATATCCGTTGTTCCATGGGATAGATTATGGATATATATCGGGATACTAATTTCTTCCGATAATTGCTGTATTATTTCTAAAACTCTTGATCTTTCTATACTCCGGATTGAGATAAAGGGAATTCTCGCCCGAAACATTCTGGATAAAGAATTTTTAAATTCTTCTTTGTTTGCCATACTTAAAAAATAATTTTTCTTCCTGTTGAGGGATTGGGATCAGAAGCCTCATTAACAGATTGGTTTTGTTGGATATCGACACTGAATGAATTAATTGTCATCAGCATTTTTTCTCTTTCCTGATTGTCTTTTGGAGTATTGTCTTTCAAATTCTTTTTAAAATCATTTACAAAACCTGTAAAATCTTTCACAAAACTTTCTCTGAGCTCATTAGGTAGTCCCTTTGAATGAGCGAATTTTGCTAAAACAGATAGTGTTTTTTTATTGTTCTGAAGCACAAACTCCAATTCTTCAATTGTTTTAACGTTCTGGAGATTAAAATTTCGCTGAAATTGGTCCAGCCATAGTTTTTTCCTGGCTTTATATGCTTCTTCTGCTCTTGTATAAAAACGCTCAGCTGTTCCAGCATCAAGATCAAAGTGTCCGGAATTCATTTCGTCCAGTACATCCTCACCTTCTCCGAAACGGCTAAAAAGATCTACCCAATCAGCATAGGTAACAGGTGATTTCATTATTAATTTTTTATTCTTGGGTTAATGATCTGATTAGGAGGGATAATATCCCAATTCGGAAATTTTACGTTTCCTTTTTCACCTTCGGTTCTTCCCTGGAACAGATTAGGACTTAATGGCTGTGAAGGTTTATGGCTTTTAATTTCTTCAGAATTGTTTTTTATATCGTTCATACCTATAATTATTAAGATTGTAAAATGGTTCTTGTATCTCTGGATGTACTTGAAAAATCTTCAGGTGTTATGGATATTAGAGTATGTCTTAAAATCTCAGCTTTTGCATCTTCTAAGGCAAATTCTTTTCTGTAATCTACTGTTTCTGCAATGCAACCCCGCAGCACCTCCTGAGATTTGTTCTTTCTTTCCGTGATGGTTTCTATCGTTTTTTTCTTTGCTTTTTTATGATTGCTGATGGAGCTCCAAATAATTAATCCACCGATCAACGCACCAATAATCCCTATAATTTCAAATTTAAAAATTATTAAAATCGCTAAAGAAATTAAACTTACACATAGAATTACAGCTAATGGAGAAGTCAATTTTTTTAATTCATTTTCCAGAAAATCAGTCCAGTATTTATTGTGTTTTTGTAATTGTTCTGTTTCGTCAGTTCCGTCTGAAGTTGAAGTCTTAAATCCGTCAATAATCAACTCAACATTTTCCTGCACATCGTTTCTGTATTTTGCGGTAAAGGTGTCATGAGCTTCAAGGATCCAAGGCTGGCTGATTGAAACAGCGAGAGCCTGTGTAACCTTTGTGGTACCGGATAACTCCGGATCGAATGCTGCATTCGTCAACATCTGAAGAAAATCTACTTTTTCATCAAAAATATGTTTCTCTTGATCCATTAAAGCTTGTGCCACTTTTTTATCTCCATCTTTTTGAATGATTAACTGATTGAGCCTGACTTCATTTTGTAACGGAAGTTCCTCGTCATCAAAATTGGTTACCAATAAGGACAGAATTTCATCAAGTTGAATCTTTGTAGCTTTCGAATAATCTGTTGTGGTTTCGAAAATACTTTTGAAATGTATATCTAATGCCTGGTGAGATCTTGCCTGAATTACAGAGGTATTAAGGTCATCCCAATTTGTTGCAAATTCTTCAAGCAAAGGATATTTATTTGATGAAAGAGAGCCTTTTGTTTCAAAAAAACGGGTCCACTGAACTTTCTGTTTATCAATGTAGTCGTCTGTTTGGGTGAGCTGATCGATCCAGCTTTTAACATTGTTAATCATTAGCTGATGGGAACTAGGTTGAAAAACACCTGTTGTAATAGCTTCCAGAATAACGATAAATTCTCTGTCCAGATTGTGCGGATTCTGATGAAGAAAATATCTGCTCATCCATTGAATGCACGCCTCATTTCTTTCCAGCCTCCTCATGACGAGCATAAAGAAAAGAGTTGTTTTGTAGTCGTCTCTTTTTAAACTTTCAGTAAGGGCTTTTTCATTGGTGTTTTTATCATCACGAATCCAAGATGCGAGTGCAACCAAAGCTGGAGCAAGCCAATAATTCGGTGCTTTTATCATAACCTCTTCGGTTGTGTATCGTAAAGTATCATCACTTACGATTCCAGCATCTACGCCCTGAAGTACCCCGGTTGCCATTCTCCGGACTTCTGCATAATATCCGAATCTGATCTGTAAGTCCTGTTTCAAATTTCCCTGCCGCGTTTCGGCAAGCTGAAGCGCTTTGTGTTTTATATCCGATTCCACAAAATCGGAAAATGAGAGGGCAAGTTGCAGTAAATCATTTTTAAGATGATCATGCTTTGTATTAAGACCTCCCAATTCTATATTGACTTCGCGCATATCTTTTTTGAGCGAGCTCAAAGCACTGTTAATCCTGGAAAGATCTGCATATGAAATTACTTTTTGTGACATTGTATTTGAGTTTTCAGAGTTATAGTTTGGCTGCTGTTCCGTCTTCCCTTATGAGGATAAGTTTATCTTTATATACCTCTACAAAAAGATAAGCGTTGTGTTTGGCAAGTGTTCTTGCTTTTTCAAAATGTTCGGGAAGCGGTTCTCCTATCTTATAATGTTGAATTATCTGTGTGGCATTTAAATCTAAAGTATGAACTTCATGAGGGTGACCCAAATAGCATTTGGCCAGGATTCCTATGGGGAGATCAGCCAGCTGAGCGGTACCAAATTCTTCATGAATTTTTGCTATTGTTTCTTCTTTTCCTCTGGTTTCGCTAAGAAGCTCGGCGTCTATTGCTTTAATCAAGTTCAGATATTTCTCGGAACGTTTTTTAAGAATATCTCTGTCGCTTAAAATATGTGAAGAGGTTGACCTGATCTCGGATGTGCTGGTCTGTGCCGCATTTTGAAAAATTATTTTCGCCATTGTTCAAGTTTTATACTGACAAAAATATTAGGTTAAGAAACGTTTTCCTTACGGGATTCCGTAAAACAAAAAACCTCTCAAAAAATTGAAAGGTCTATGTAAAACATTAAAACAGAATTAAATAATCCCCAGATCTTTACAGAAAGCTACCAGCTGTTCGTTGCTTGCTACATTGAGGTTTTCTTTTAAACTGTTCAGTCTTTTTTCTACGCTGCTCAGGCTGTTTGGCTTAATGTTGTTATTCTGCAGATAAGTAGGAATATTTTTTTGCAATACTCCCTGGGAGAGAAGAGAAACAAGGGTAATATCAAACGATGTAAATTCGTAATTGTTTAATTTTTTTACTTCCTGCTTCAGGTCAAGTGACAGATAGTTTTCATTGATATGAACAGAAGCAATTGCTTTTTTCAGTTCTTTGGAATCATTTCTGGCTTTTCGGACAAAACCATTGATGTGATATTCATTAAAAAGAGAATCTATAATTCCTGATTTATGCTCTCCGGAAAAAACAATGACTTTCAGATCAGGGATCAGCTCACGTATTTTGAGGATTAGCTCCTTTCCGTCTTTGATATCCTGTTTGTGATGATCTTCATCAAAAGAAAGATCTGTAATGAGTAAATCATAGAGGTTATTTTCCCGGATGGATTTTTTTACTTTAGCTAGTGCATCATCACAGTAATATGCATAATCGGCATAGGATATATTAAGGTCTTCGAGGGTTTTTTGAACAGAAATACTGCTGCTTTCGTGATCTTCGGCTATTAAAATTTTTTTAAACATTTTTTTGAGGCTTTTAAGAAACAGGAAATGAAATGTTGACCTTCAATCCTTTTTCAGATTTATTGTCAAAAATAATTTCTCCACGGATAGCATCAATACGGGTTCCCGTATTTGTTAATCCGTTTTTGTAAACCATATCCCCCGGAATTCCGATTCCATCGTCTGAATACTGGATTTTGATTAAGTTATTAATTCTTTCAAATTTGAAAACAACCCGGGAAGCCTGGCTATGCTTTTTCATATTTACAAGCAGTTCACGGATAACCTGGTAGAGATCTTCAAAAGTAGGCGTAGAAATGCCTGACCAAATATCGGATTCATTTCCTACCGTATAGGTTTCTGTTTTTTCGTTTTTAAAAGAAGCAATAAGGTTAGAAATTTTCTCTTTCCAGTCCTTTATCTCATTTTCAGGATCGGTCTTTTCGTACGAGATGTCCCTGGATTTCTCATATACAAATTCCAGTTCATCCAGTGCCTTTTCTTTATCAAAGTTTTCCTGGTTTTCTATTTTTGTCATGACCTGGTAGATGCCATTGGCAACAACATCGTGAACTTTTTTCGACATTTTGAGCTGTGTGTTTTTGACTTCGAGCTCTTTTTCTTGTTCTAGTCTTTTTTTTCTTTTTCTATACCAGAAATAACTACCAATTAAAATTATTGATAATATGCCTAAGCCTATATTTCGTTTTAGAATATCAACCTCATTTTCTGCTTTATCTCTTTGCATTTTCTCAACATCATATCTCACAAAAGCAAATTGATTCTTAGCTTTATTTCTAGTTGTTTGTACACTGTCATTTAATTGATTAAACTTTTGAAAATTTGTCAAATAATTTTTAGAATCTAAAGTAATAATCCTTTGTAAAGCTAATATTTGATCATCTAAACTCTTATTGTTTGTAGCCACCTCAAGCATTTTCTTGGCGAAATTCAAAGAAAGTATTTTATCTTTATTCAAATAATAGGTTGATAGTGTTTCAAAGCTAGAATTTTGCCCCGGGCCATAATTCTCTTTTTGTCTCAATTCTAAAGCTTTATAAAATTCGGGTAAAGGATTATATTGAGGTTCATCAAGGTATCTAGCTTTTGCTAAGTTATTTAAGGCTCTAGAATAGTTTTCAAGATCTTTTGTTTGTATTGCTTTTTTTAAATAAATCTTTGCAGATTTAAACTTTCCTAAGGTTATTAATATATCCCCAATATTATTATAATATATAAGTTTATTTCTATTATCATTGGAATACTTTAATGCTTTAAAATGGTAATCCAATGCACTGTCATAATTTTTTAGAAAATGAGAGGATATAGCTATATTATTATAATTTGCAGCTAATGTGCTTCTAACAATACTATCATTGTCTTGTTTAAGAAATTTATTTGCCTCTAATGAAGTTTCTATACCTCCAAAAAAATCACCATTATTTGTTTGAATTATAGCCATATTTACTAGTGATTTGGCGGTGCCTATTGAATCGTTCCTTTTTAAATATTCATTTTTTGCTATATTGAAATAATAGAATGCAGAATCAGTAGTATTTGTTCTCAAGTATTCTTTTGCCTGATTATAATAGGTGTTATTTTTAAAAGGTTCTTTTTTTGAGCAAGAATATATTGTGGTAAAAAGTAACAGTAAGAAAATTTTTTTCATGATTTGCTTTTAGTTACTGCAAAATAATAAAAAGGACAGATTTATGCAATCTGTCCTTTGATAATTAAATATTTATGGATTTGTAAAAGGAGGAGGGGTTTGTCCCGAGTTCCCCCCAACGGGGCCCCCTCCCGTATTTCCTGGATCTAAACCCTCTCCCGGATCACTTGTCAGCTGTACCGTTGGCTGTCCTTGGTTGTTATTACATGTTGTCGTATTGGCGTTGTTATTTGAAAATGCTAATCCCAGTAGCATCAATATTAATTCTAACATTGGTTTAAAAATTTAAAAAATTGGCACTGGTGTTCTTCCCCACGAAACAGATCGTAAGCAGTGTTACACGGTTAAAAAAAATTTGAAGCGCTTCTTAAATTTTTGGGAAGTAAACCTTCAAAAACGGAGGAGAAACATCTGCTTCCCAACCCGGAGTTTTCCTCCGTTTTATCTGGTGATTTTGAAATCAGTTTTGTATTTTTGTTTTTCTAATGTTTTGTTTGTCACTGATTTCTGGAACAAATATCCAACAAATGATGAGGCGGGTGTTAGACAAAACATGGACATCGATAGACAGGAAATGGACAGGAATTTCATTATGGGAATCCGTAATGCGACATGGTCGAAAATCACCTATTTTGTAATTGTCTTTAAAAACTAATTATGTCCAAAATAAAACTACTAATTCATGAGGTTTTCAGGCAGGGGGAGGTTGATACAGGAAAGAATACAAAGAATGGAATCGCTCTTTTTCTAAGTGTATATTTAAAAGAAACTCTGCAAATGAGTATTGATGAAAAAACACTTGTTCGTTATTATGATGCTTTCATAGCCGGGGCCAAGAAAGAAATAAGCATCGAACCTTATAAGCTTGATATATTAAGCAAATATGTCGGATATGCAGATTTTGCAGATTTTTCCAGAACCTTTGTTAAAAAAGATGAAACTGCCAATAAAACAACGGTAAAGATTAATGTAGATGAGGACGAAGAATCGATAACGGAGAAGTTTTCGAAACTGATCATTAATATTACCAATGAGCAGCATTTCAAAATGCCGGAGTTTGTAAAACAGAATGGAATGGGAATCGTAGGAATTATTCTGATTGCAGGCGTTTTTTTTGCAAATAGAACTCAAGACGATAAAAAGCAAAAACCGCTTATTCCGGCTTTTGGTCAGCTTTTAGAAGCAGAACCTGAACCTCTGAAAGAAAAGAATTGTATGTATTGGGATAAGAGTGAGTATAGGCTTGCTGATTGTGAGGATAAAAACCCGCGCCATGATTTGAAACCATTAGACTCAGTATTGTTAAAACATTTCAAGAGGATTAACAGAAAAGACACCTTGAACGTCAATAATGCTCTGGGAGTTACATGGTATTCAAAGTTTTATGGAAATGTGGAATTTTTTACAATGGACGGAGAAGATCCTGAAAATGGTAGAGAGCTGCGGGCATCGACGGCTTACATTATTCAGAAATATGCAGGTAAATAGCGTGGAAAATAAAAACGAGGAAGATCATTGATCTTCCTCATTTTTTTGTTGTTTAAATGAAAAGGGGGCTAAATAATTTAAGCTAATCAAGCCTCATTCAGCATTCCCAGTTCTCCAAAATGTTTTTTAAACTTCTGAATTTTAGGTCCTACTACCGCACTGCAGTAGGGTTGTGTAGGGTTTTCGTTATAATAACCCTGGTGATATTGTTCTGCAGGCCAGAATTTATCGAACTGCGTAATTTCAGTTACATATTTTCCAGGCCATTTTCCTGATGCTTCGGATTTTTTGAGGGCTTCTTCAGCTTTGGCCTTTTCCGCATCGTCTTTATAGTAAATTACGGAACGGTATTGGGTTCCGATGTCGTTGCCCTGTCTGTTCAGCTGGGTAGGATCATGAAGGAAAAAGAATACTTCCATTAACTGTTCATATGAAATGATCTTTGGATCAAATGTGATCTGTACTACTTCCGCATGTCCGGTTTCTCCTGTACAAACTTCCTCATAGGTAGGATTGTCCTTGTGGCCTCCTGAATAGCCGGAAATGGCAGAATGAACACCTTTAAGCATATTGAAGCAGCTTTCCACACACCAGAAGCACCCGCCCCCGAAAGTAACCTGCTCTAAATTATTATTATCCATTATTCTTTAATTATTTTATTTACCTGCTTTTCTCTTGAAATTGCATAAAATTGACTGAAAAACCAATCAAAAATATGAAAAAGTTTTTCATTTGGTGAGAGAAATCAAATGATTTAAAGCATAATTGATATTACCTTTTTTTATTGCGGGGGATGTAGGAATGCAATTATAAAATTGAATGGAAGATATTTTTTCTTCTCACAGATTTCACAGGTTTGTACGGATCACTCTTTAAGAAATAAAGTTCTTTATTTAAAAGAAATCATGTAGGAATATTCTGCAATAGAATTTAAAATCACACACAAGAAGACTGTGTGAAATCTGTTTGATCTGTGGGAAATTCATTTGCAGAAAGATGAGTAACCGGGTTAAAACAAAAAAGCACCCCAAAGGATGCTTCTGTTATTTGAATTAATTTCAATTATTTTTCCCAAACTAAGGCGCTTGCTCCAAGAATGGCAGCATCCGCTTCGTCCAGCTCACTGAAAACCAGTTTTACTTTATTTCTGAAGATCGGGAGAAGGTTTCTCTCCATATGCAGTTTGGCGGGCTTTAAAATAAAATCACCGGCCTTGATAACGCCGCCAAATAAAAGAATGGCTTCAGGTGAAGAAAACATAACGAAATTCGCCAGGGCTTCACCCAGTTTCTGACCTGTATATCTGAAAACTTCAATAGAGATTGGATCTCCTTTCAGTGCACATTCGTGGACTGTCTTTGAATTGATCGATTCTTCAGGGTATTGATTTAATAATGATTCAGGGAATTCAGCCCTCATCTTCTTAGCGGTAATTGCTATTCCTGTTGCTGAGGCATAGGCCTCAAGGCTCCCTTCGGATCCTGTGCTCCAGTGCTTTCTTCCGCCCGGCTTTACAATAGTATGCCCAAGCTCTCCGGCAAAACCGTCATGCCCGTATATAAGGCTTCCGTTAGAAATAATTCCGCTTCCAACACCTGTTCCCAGGGTAATCATGATAAAATCTTTCATACCGCGCGCAGCACCGAAAAGCATTTCTCCCAGAGCTGCAGCATTGGCATCATTGGTAATGGTACAAGGCAGGTTGAATTTGGCTTTCATCAGCTGGCTGAAAGGGACCAAGCCTTTCCAGGGTAAATTCGGAGCCTGTTCTATGGTTCCTTTATAATAGTTGGCATTGGGAGCGCCTACCCCGATTCCGTCAAAGTTTTTTTCGGCACCGTATTTTTCGATCAGAGGCTGAACTTTTTCATACAGGGCGTCGATAAAGTCTTCCACTTTCTCGTACTCGTCGGTTTTCAGGCTTCCTTTTTCCAGAACTTCCCCGCGGTGGTTTACCACTCCGAACTTTGTATTCGTTCCGCCGATATCAATTCCGAGAGCAACTTGTTTTGATAAATCTATTAATGACATTTAATTATAAATTCTAAAGGGTTAAAAATATAAAAAAGATTGTATTAATAGATTATTAACAAAACTTTTATTTAAAAAACTTTTAAGCCGGTTTGGCAGTTTTCTTTTTTCTTCTTCCCCACCAGATCAGGAATCCTGTTACAGGAAGCGATGCGCATATAAGGCTGACAATGAATGCGATAATTTTTGTAGGAAGGCCTAAAATAGCTCCGACGTGAATATCATAGTTGGCACTGACTGTTTTTTCACCAAAATTTTTGTCTTTCGGATCGTGGGTATGGAGCAGTTCTCCCGAATTCTCATCAAAAATCAGGCTGCTGCTCTTATGATAAGAATAGGAAAGGTGTTTTACATATACCTCAAAGTTAGGATGCTCGTGGTCATCCATATGTTCATGGCCAAGGTCGATAGCAAAACCGAAAGAATCCGGGTATTTCTGATTAACGGTAGCAATGATCTTGTCCAGCGTACCTTCTGTCCTTACTTCTATAGGAGCTCTTGTTTTAATGTAGGAAAAATCCGGATATTTTGTTTCTCCGCCGGAAAAGATCACATAAATCATTGCCTGTACTACGAAAAATGCATAAAACAAACCAGTAATGGAGAAGATCAGGGCAAAAATGGAGGCATAAAAGCCCAGTACATTATGAAGGTCGTAATTTTTCCTTTTCCAGCTTTTGATGTTTTTCCATTTGAAAGAGAAACGCTGTTTCCTTGCCGCTTTATTTTTAGGCCACCAGAGAATAATCCCGGTAATAAGCATGATAACGAAGATGATAACAGGAATTCCCACCACGTAAGTTCCCCAGTCCTGCTTTAATAAAAAGCTCCAGTGGATCATCTTTACAATGTTGAAGAACCCGTTCTTTTCATCATAAGTTCTGAGAACTTTTCCTGTGTAAGGGTTTACATAGGCTGCTTTATAAATAGGGAATTCATCAAAATAATTCCAGGCACTGGTATCGTGTTCGTACCAATAAAAGACATAGGACATCTTTTTATCGATCGGAATGTTGACCCAATGGACGGGATATTTTTCTTTTACCTGTTCTGTAACAGATCTTTCGATTACCCGGATAGGAAGAACCTGTTTCTGTTCTATATTCTGTTCATTGTGGTAAATAACATCTTTCCTGGTGACGTTTTCTATTTCATCCTTAAACACATAAAGCGCTCCGGTAATGGAAATAATAAAGATCAGAAAACCAATGCCTAAACCCAACCACAGATGCAGTCTGGCACTCCATTTTTTAAAAAAACCTGGCTTTTTTTTATGATGATGTTTTTTCTTCATATTGAAGGTCAAAGTTTTGCAAAGATAGCTTAACTTTTTATTTAGTTTAATTAAAATTTATATTCCAGCATCAAAGTTCCTCTCGTTCCCGGTGAATTCACAAATTCGCTGTCACGGGCAGACCACCAGGCGATAGCAGGCTGGTACATTCTGTTGAATATATTCTCAATTCCCAGTGACACTTTCCAGTTTTTACTGATTTCATAGCCGGATTTGAAATTGAAAACGGTGTATTCCGGAACATAACCCTCTCCGTACACAAACATTCCTGTTTTTGCATTGGGTTGGAACCTGTCCTGCTGGAATGCATGCAGCATGTCAAAACCTATGGATAAAGTAGGGATGGGTTTTACCTGAACATACGCCAGTACTTTTGGAGCAGAAATCCTGCTGTTGTTGATTTTTGCGGAATAATCTCCATCATCTTTAATCGAGGTAATTCCTTCCATCCAGCTATAACTTCCTCCAAAACTGACCCATCTTGCAGGGGTAAAATGAAGGAATCCTTCCACACCGTAAACAATTTCCGGTGATCTTTGTATGGTTAAGGCTCTGTCTGCACTCTGTACAAATGAAGCCCCAAGCTTTGAAGTGCTTACATAAGAGGTAATTTCATAATTGATCCATTTCGAGATCTGCCCTGTTGCTCCAAACTCATAGTTATTCACAATAATAGGCTTAGTTTCAAGGTTTTGGATAGTTCCCTGGGTAGATGTTCTCAAAATTCTTCCCAGCTCGTTGATAGAGTAGGATTGTGAAAAGCTGCCGAACAGGTTAATAAATGGCTCAATATTGTAACGGACTCCCAAATTGGCCACTAAGGCATTGTATTTCAGTTTTCCTCCGGTAACAAAGATGCTTGTTGTAAAAGTGCCATCACTTTTAATGGAAGAAAGAGTATTGAAATCTCCAACTTTAACGCTCATGTTTTCGTAACGCAGGCCTCCTTTAAGGGTTAGTTTTTTCAGTAAATCAATTTTAACCAAAACAAAAGGAGCAAGGTTGGTCATATTCATGTCAGGGGTCCAGTAACGGCCGTCTTCAAGTTTCTGAACGGTCTGGTCATTAAGGATATCCATTCCGTACATGATTTCACCCTGAGAATTGGCGGCATTCCAGAGTTTTGTGTCAAAATTGAATCTTGCTCCATATTTTTTGGAAATGACATTGGATTGTCCTCCTCCCAAAAATGTATCACTATATCCGTAAACGGTTCTGAAATCCTGCATGTATGCATTGAAATTCAGTGATGTGGTTCCTCCGAAAAGATTCTGGTTGTCGTAATTGATCCTGAAATTATGGTTTCTCGGTGTTCCCTGTGGTGTGGTTTCAAGGCCTTTTCCTTCTCCCTCACCAATGGTTGGGGTTACCCCGTATTTACCGGTTTTTAAACCTAGATTAAGATCCGATCTGGAGGAATATCCAATATAGGAAGCTTCAATTCTCTGGTCACTATTGATATTATAACCTACTTTGAGCATTCCGTTATAATTATCCATTTTTGCAGTGCTGTAGGTTGGGGTGAGGTATACGTCGTCGGCATCTTTCATATAGCCGGTTCTTTCATAGGCTAAAGACAAGACATAATCAAATTTATTGATCTTTCCGGATAGCAGCTGGCTGGCTCTTACTCCTAAAGTCCCGCCATATGGCTGGCCTGTAAAACCTACCTGGGATATTCCGGAAATTTTTTTATCAGTCTGGCTTCTTCTGGTGATATAGTTGATAATCCCTCCATCTGCCCCGTTTCCGTAGATAGATGAGGCGCCTTTGATCACTTCAATCCTTTCAATTACAGAAGGATCAATGCTTCTGATGTCTCTTGCTCCGTTTCTCAGTGGAGTAGATTGTGGGATTCCGTCGATAAGGACAAGTACCTGTCTTCCTCTCAGGGTTTGGCCTGTATTGGAAGTCTGTCCGGAGTTGGTTCCCAGGCTGGGAACCGTATACTGAAGAATGCTGGTGATATCGGAATTGACGGTCAGCTGCGATTGGATTTGTTTTTCAGCAACAATCGTTACCGAGCTTGGTATTTCTTTAATGTTTTCTTTTTTTCTGGAGGCAGTCATTACGACTTCATCTACATTATTGGTCTGCAAACTATCCTTAACCTGTGCAAAAACAGATACAGAACCTAAGCATGCGGCTGATAAAAGCGCTTTTTTCATTATATTTTCTTTCCTAGTTTTTTTTGTTTTCCCCACCATACCAAAAATCCGGTGACAGGAAGTGAAGTACAGATGAGCCCGGTAATAAACCAGAGTATTTTTCCGAACAGCCCGAAGTAGGATCCGGTATGGATATCATAGTTGGCATTGGCATATTTCTCCGCATTGTTCAGTTTCTGATGAGGTTTTTCTGCCAGCAGTTTTCCTGAGTATTTATCGAAGACCAGTGTGTTTCTTTCACTGAAACGACCATCTTTTCCGTAGATGGTAACCGGAATATTTTTTAATTCTTTTCCTTTTTTGTTTTTTCCGTTCAATGGAATTCTGAAACTGGAAGATGAGGCGTAAAGTTTTTCAGTCTGTCCGGCTGCGATGTCAAAAACCGAACTGTTTTTTTGCATCAGGGAATCGGGAGAGCTGATCTCTTTTTCTTTTGGCAGTTCAAGTGAGCCTGATAATGTAAAATTGAAAGCATTCTTCACATACGGATAGGCAAAATAAATTCCTGTGATACTCATCATAAGCGCTAAAAAGGAAGCATAAAATCCTAATACATTATGAAGATCATAGTTTTTACGTTTCCAGGTCTTTACATTTTCCCAGCTGAACCAGAAACGTCCTTTTCTCGCTTTTTTGTTTTTTGGCCACCAGAGAATGATCCCTGTGATCAGCATGATGATGAACAGAACTGCAGGAATTCCTACAACATATTTTCCCCAATCCGATTTTAGCAGTAAGCTCCAATGGATAGCTTTTAAAATCGGAAAAATATCATATTTTTCATTATAAATTCCTGTAATTTCTCCGGTGTACTGATTGACATACACTAGTTTATTGATAAGCACTTCATCAAAATAATTCCAGGCTTTTTTATTTTTTTCGTAATAAAGAAATTCGTAGGACCTGCTTTTATCTAACGGAATTTCAATGCTGCTGACTGGATATTTTTCATTTATTTCGAGAGAAACCTTTTCCTTAAGGACTTTAATGGAAAGCGGGTTTTGTCTGATGGTTTCTGCTTTTACATAAATGGTATCTTTTCTGAGAACACTTTGAATCTCATCTTTGAAAACATACATGGTCCCCGTTAAAGAAACGATGAAAATAATGACACCAACGGATAAACCAAACCACAGATGCAGTTTGGCAGACCATTTCTTTGTAAAAGAAGGTTTCTTTTTATGATGGTGCTTCTTTTTCATTAAAATAAACTATTCCTGAATTTCAGGAATAGTGGGTATGGGTTGATTAAAATTTATAAGCAATTGTTCCTAAGAAGTTGGCCAGTTTTTGAGGATTCGCTGTGGAATATCCTGTCCAGTAATGTTCATTGGTGAAGTTATCAACTTTAACTCCGATTCTGAATTTCTTTGCATCGTAAAACGCATTGGCATTCAAAACGAAATATTTTGGCAAAATGAAATCTCCTGTTACATTATTGTCACTGGCATAATTCCCACCAAATCCGAATCCAAGACCTTTTACTTTTCCGTCAACAAACTGGTAGGCCAGGTTGAAATTTGCGTTCCAGAAAGAACCAGCTGTGGTTGGTCTTGTTTTAGTAGCTTCATCAACAGTGTCGTTGTAAGCCAAACCTCCGACTAAAGAAAACCCTTTTACTAGGTATGCATTAACCTCCAGCTCGAAACCTTTGCTGAGTGTAGAAGCAGACTGTTTCTGAACTGAAACAAAATTTGGGGCATATTCTCCGGTGTAAAGCAATTGATTTTTTACTTTGATGTTGTAGTAAGAGACCGTTGCATTGAATCTGTTATTAAATAAACTTGCTTTGAAACCTCCTTCAAACTGGTTTCCTCTTTCAGGGTCTGATAAGGTCGTATTCCCTGCTACATCGGAAGTATAATATCCGTTGGATTTGAAAGAGTTCTGGTAATTTCCGAAGACAGAGAATTTATCCTTCACGATTTCGTAAACAATTCCTGCTTTTGGAGAAAATGCAGATTGGTTGAATGCTTTCTCCGCATTGGGTCCGGACATTCCGCCTAAATAATCATTGTTTTCATAGCGAAGTCCTGCCATAATGTGTAGGTTCGCAATCGGGGTAAATAAGTTGGAAATGTATCCTGAATAGGTATTCAGATCTCTTAAATAATCCCAGGTTGAAAAATTTGCAGGATCTGCATACAGTGCAGACAAAGCATTGGCATTCATTCCGGAATAATCTGCACCTGAAACCGCATTATAATCAGAAGTACCACCTGTCAAATAATAGTCTACATTTTTATTCAAATATTTGTATTTCAATCTTTCCGTTGTTCTCATATAATCAAAACCAACAACTGTTTTGTTTTTCATCCCGTTTGAAAAATCATAATTGAAGTTGAAGTTTTGTTGAATTTGAAACCAGGATTTTTTACTGTCATTGGTAGACTGGTCTGCTCTTGTAACTAAATACTGTCCTCCTGTATAAGAGATCGAAAAATACGGATTATAGCCGTCTGAATAAGAATCGGAATTATTGATGTAGGTATTTGAGGTAATATTATTGTTGATTTTCCATTTCACGTTCCCGAAAATATTGGAATTTCTTGCGGTCATGTATAGATCTTTCCCGGTGTAAGATTCCTTATAGTCCAGGCCTGCCGCCTTTTCCAGATCTTTCATATTATTTATTCCGTTCAGCGTTTTCGGCGAAAGATAGAAGTAATAAGGATTTGCTGTTACACGGTTCTGGAATAGTTCATAATCTACATTCAGCTGAACTTTGTCAGAAACGTTCCATGTCAAGCTCGGAGCGAAGGTTGTGTATTGATTTCCAGCATTGGTTTTCGTGAAATTTCCCTCATTTGTATAAGCTGTATTTACACGGAAAAGCAAGTCTTTTGTGATCGGAGCGTTAATATCTGCAGTTGCTCTGTAAGTATTGTAGCTTCCTGCAGAACCTGAGACTGCACCGAAGAAGTTTTGCTGAGGTTTTTTGGTCACCCTGTTAATAAGACCTCCATAAGAAGCTACTGTACTTCCGTAAAGTGTTCCGACAGGACCTTTCAGGAATTCCAATGTTTCTACATTGATTGCATCAATTGTAGACGTAACTGGAGCGACCACTCCATTTCTTGTAGAAGCCTGCGAAGGAAAACCTCTTAAAACGAAGAAGGAACCACCGTCTCCGGCTCTTCCTGTGGGATTCCACATTTTCTGTAAGCCGGTTACATTCCTGTAAGCATCATCAACAGTAAAAATGTTTTCATTTTCCAAAATCCCTTTATCAATAGAAGAATAGACTTGTGGATTTTCTATGAATTTCACCGGCATTTTGTTGGACGATTCGGTATCGAGCTTTTTCACCATTTTATTGATGATAACCTCTTCAATATTTTTAGAATTTGTAGAATCTTTTTTCTCTTGTGCAAACGTTAGCATAGAACCCAACAGTGAGGCGCAGATCAGTACATTTTTCATGAATAACTCAAATTTTCTGCAAATATATTGTTTTTAATTGTTCTAAATAAATAATAAAATTGATTTTTGTCATAAATTTATTAGGTGATGAATAGCAAAACCCCGCTTCAGCGACGCTGAAGCGGGGTTTTTATAAGATTTTATTATTAATTTCTTAAGCCGGAATTTCTCCTTTGTATAAGAAAGAAATAATTTCTTTGTTCATTTTGTCAACCATTTCACTGAATAAGTGGAATGATTCCTGTTTGTAGATTACCAACGGATCTTTCTGTTCGTAAACCGCACCTTGAGAAGATCTTCTCAGGTCATCCATTTCACGAAGGTGAAGCTTCCAGTTCTCATCGATGATGGATAAGGTGATGTTCTTTTCAAAATCATTGATAAGGCTTTCACATTGAGTATCGTAAGCTTCTTTAAGGTCTGCAACAATTGTCATTGTCTTGTGGCCGTCTGTAAAAGGAACCTGGATCATTTTGAACATTGAACCCTGATTCTGATATACATTCTCAATAATAGGGAATGATTTCTCTTTCAGTAAGTTCAGCTTCATTTTATAATCTTCCTGGGCTGCTTTGAATACAATGTCTGTTAATTCTGCCACCTGCTTGCTCTTGAATTCATTTTCAGAAACAGGAGATTCCATAGTGAAGAATTTGATGATATCGAATTCGAAATCTTTATAGTTTCCGGTAGCTTTTCCTTTGGCAACAATGGAGTTGGCAACATCGAAGATCATATTTGTAATGTCATACTTCAGGTGATCTCCGAAAAGGGCATTTCTTCTTCTCTTATAGATCACGTCACGCTGCTTGTTCATTACGTCATCATATTCAAGAAGTCTCTTTCTGATTCCGAAGTTATTTTCCTCCACTTTTTTCTGAGCTCTTTCGATAGATTTGCTGATCATGGAATGCTGAATAACTTCACCTTCCTTGTGACCCATTCTGTCCATCATTTTCGCGATTCTTTCAGAACCGAACAAACGCATCAGGTTATCCTCAAGAGATACATAGAACTGAGAGCTACCAGGGTCTCCCTGACGTCCCGCTCTACCTCTGAGCTGTCTGTCTACACGTCTTGAATCGTGTCTTTCGGTACCGATAATGGCTAAACCTCCGGCTTCTTTCACTTCTTTGGTAAGCTTGATATCCGTACCACGACCTGCCATGTTCGTCGCAATAGTTACAACTCCCGGCTGTCCGGCTCCGGCAACAATCTCTGCTTCCTTCTTGTGAAGCTTCGCGTTCAGTACCTGGTGAGGAATTTTTCTTAATTGTAGTGCCTTTGAAAGCAACTGAGAGATTTCAACAGAAGTAGTACCTACAAGTACAGGTCTTTGAGCTGCTGTTAATTTTTCAATTTCTTCAATTACGGCATTGTATTTTTCACGGTTAGTTTTGAAAACTAAATCCTGTCTGTCATGTCTTAAAATAGGACGGTTGGTAGGAATCACCACAACATCAAGTTTGTAGATTTCCCAAAGCTCACCTGCCTCTGTTTCAGCAGTACCCGTCATTCCCGCAAGCTTGTTGTACATACGGAAATAGTTCTGAAGCGTTACGGTAGCAAAAGTCTGTGTAGCTGCTTCAATTTTTACGTTCTCCTTTGCTTCGATTGCCTGGTGAAGACCGTCTGAGTAACGTCTTCCTTCCATAATACGGCCGGTCTGCTCATCAACGATTTTTACTTCACCGTCAATAACCACATACTCATCATCTTTTTCGAATAATGTGTAGGCTTTCAACAGCTGGCTCATCGTGTGTACGCGCTCGGATTTTTCAGCGAATTCAGAGAAAAGCTTTTCTTTAGCCTCAAATTCTTCTTCTTTAGATAAATTTTTAGCCTCAACTTCAGCGATTTCTGTTCCGATATCCGGAAGTACGAAGAAGTTTGGATCGGAATTCCCCTGAGACATATATTCTACCCCTTTATCGGTAAGATCAACCTGATTGTTTTTCTCTTCGATTACGAAGTAAAGATCCTTATCTACGATCGGCATGTCACGGTTGTTGTCCTGCATGTATTGAGCTTCCACTTTTTGAAGCAATGCACGGTTTCCGCTTTCCGATAAGAATTTAATTAATTGTCTGTTTTTAGGAAGACCTCTGTAAGCCTGAAGCAATTTGAATCCTCCTTCTTTTGTATTGCCCGCAGCGATTAATTTTTTAGCCTCGTTAAAGATAGTAGAAACTGTTTTCTTCTGAACTTCAACGATTCTGTCGATAGAAGGCTTAAGAACATCAAATTCCTGTCTGTCTCCCTGAGGAACCGGACCAGAAATAATTAGCGGTGTTCTGGCGTCATCTACCAATACGGAATCCACCTCATCCACAATAGCAAAGTTCAGTTCTCTCTGTACAAGCTCTGAAGGTGAAGTCACCATATTATCTCTCAGGTAATCGAAACCGAATTCATTATTCGTTCCGTAAGTAATATCCGAGTTGTATGCTTTTCTTCTTCCGTCCGAGTTCGGCTGGTGATTATCGATACAGTCGATGCTCATTCCGTGGAACTGGTAAAGAGGTCCCATCCATGCCGAGTCTCTTTTGGCAAGATAGTCATTCACCGTTACTACGTGAACTCCTCTTCCAGGAAGTGAATTTAAGTAAATAGGTAATGTTCCTACCAAAGTTTTACCTTCACCTGTTGCCATTTCGGCAATTTTACCGCTGTGAAGAATAACCCCTCCGATAAACTGAACATCATAGTGAACCATGTCCCAAACAACAGGCGTTCCGGCAGCATCCCATGAGTTTTTCCAGATTGCGGTATCTCCCTGGATCTCTACGAAATCTTTACCCGCGGCAGCCAATTGTCTGTCCCAGTCACTTGCCTTAATGCGGATCTCTCCGTTCTGAGCCCATCTTCTTGCTGTTTCTTTTACCAGGGCAAAAGCTTCAGGAAGGATCTGTGCCAGAACTTTCTCTTCAATTTCGTATGATTCTTTTTTCAGAGATTCAATCTTTGAGAAAAGAGCTTCTTTTTCATCTACATTAGCTGAATTTTTTATCTGCTCTTTTATCTGTTCTATCTGCGCTGTTATTTTGCTGGTTGAAGATTTTATGTTCTCTTTAAATTCAGCAGTTTTTTCTCTCAGCCCATCATCAGTCAACTGCTGAATGGCTGGTTCTACAGCTTTGATTTTTGTTACAACTTTTTTTACTTCTTTTAGGTCCTGCGCTTTTTTGTCTCCCAAAAACCCTTTAAGAACTTTGTTTAAAAAACTCATAAATTTTTTGCTTTATGCTTAAAACGATATGCTTTAAGCGTTTTACTGACACGCTTAACGTGTGAATTGTGTATATAAAAAAGGGCAAATAAGCTCTAAGCGTAATGCTCAAAGCTTATTGCTTTCATTAATATTCGTCTTCGTTCCAAAGGAAATCCTCGTCGGTAGGATAATCACTCCAAACCTCTTCGATAGATTCATAGATTTCTCCTTCGTCTTCAATTGCCTGAAGGTTTTCCACTACTTCCATTGGTGCACCAGTTCTGATTGCATAGTCAATAAGTTCTGCTTTTGTCATTGGCCAAGGTGCGTCACTTAGGTATGAGGCTAATTCTAATGTCCAGTACATAATTTTCTGATTTTTTTGCAAAAGTATAAAATTAGCTTATATTATACGCTTTTTTATACTTGATTTTCAATTCTTTTTGATTAATTTTTGTTCATTGTCCTTCATAAGCTGCATTACAGCTGTCCCAACAACTTACATGCTGTCATTTTCTCAAAAACCATTCCACAAATTTTTTTATGCCATTTTGGAAGTCTGTGTCTGGTTTGTAGCCAATTAATGTCTTCGCTTTTGCGATATCTGCATTGGTTTTCCGGACATCTCCCGGCTGCATTGGCAGATTTTTTCTGATGGCAGAAATTCCAAGGTTGGTTTCTATTGTACTCAGCATTTCAGATAAAGTAATCACTTCACTTTCCCCAAGGTTAATAATTTCATAAACTCCGGAATGGCTCTCCAGATAAAGGATTGATTTCGTGATTCCGTCAATAATATCATCAATATAAGTATAATCTCTTGCAGTATTTCCATCACCATAGAATGGAATTTCCTGTCCTTCCGAGATCAGCTTTGTAAATTTATGAATCGCCAGATCCGGCCTCTGTCTGGGCCCGTAAACTGTAAAAAACCTGAGCTGGATGATGTCTATGTGATATAAATTATGGTAAACATGTCCTAAAACTTCACAGCTTTTTTTGGTCGCAGCATAAGGTGATATTGGATTGTCCACATTATCCGTTTCTGCAAACGGAATTTTTTCATTGTTACCGTAAACGCTTGATGAAGAGGCGGATATAAATTTACTGATATTGAACTCCTTGCAAAGTTCCCATAGGTTCATTGTTCCGCGTACATTCACTTCTTCATATTCCAGTGGTCTTTCAATGGAAGGACGTACTCCTGCAAGGGCTGCAAGATGAATGACAAGATCTATTTTGTGGCTCTTAAAAATAGCTTCAAGGCCTTTTTTATCACGGATATCCTGATAATATAGCTGATATTTATCCGACTGTGAAATGGCAACCAGATGCTGAATATCGGTCTCTTTGTCCGAAAATTCAAAATCCGGAATTTTATCAATAGACTCTAATGTATTTTTAATTTTAATCTGATAATTATAGAAATCATCAAAATTGTCAACGTTTATGACAGAATGTCCATTTCTTAATAATCGCTCTATTAAATGAGATCCGATAAAGCCGCTTCCTCCAGTTACAAGATAAGTCATTTGTGGTTTTTTAATGGCACAAAAATATAAATTTACTTTTTGAAAATATAATCATTAAATTTACTTAAAAAAGTAATATAAACAGTATGCAGTTTCAAGGGCAAATTTTAAAGATGACAAGCTTCGATGATCAACCCATTCAGTATTATCTGAATCTTTCGGGGGATCTGATCCACATGAATGAATTGTTTGGAAGGGAGTTAACGATAAAACATACAGGATTTCAATGCGTTAATTGTGGAGAAAACAAGCCTGTCTACAGGATGGGATTCTGCAAAAACTGTTTTTTTGAAAGTCCTTATGCAAGTGATACAATTATTCGTCCTGAACTCTCCACAGCCCATCTGGATATTGCTGAACGTGATCTGGAAGTAGAAAAACAAATCCAGCTGCAGCCTCACACCGTATATCTGGCATACACCGGAGATGTAAAGGTAGGGGTAACGAGAAATACCCAGATTCCTACAAGATGGATCGACCAGGGGGCCACTTTTGCCCTGCCGATTGCCCGAACGGAAAACCGCTACGAAGCAGGAATGATAGAAGTAGCTCTGAAAGAACACCTTCCCGACAAAACAAACTGGAAAAAAATGCTTCAGGATGATTTGGAAGGGGAAATAGACCTTGCGGATTTCCAGCAGAAGATAAAGCAGTATTTTCCTGATGATTTCCAGAAGTTCTACAGCGAAGGAGAAAATTTATGGAAATTCGATTATCCTTTTGATAAGCCTGAAAAAATAACTTCATTTACTTTGGACAAAAAACCTGAATTTACCGGTAAGCTTAGAGGGATTAAAGGACAATATCTCAGTTTTGAAGGAGGGTACTTTATGAATGTAAGAGGACACGAAGGTTATGTAATTGATTTAAATATAAAAAATTAACCTTATATTTAAGATTACAAAAAATCACACACATATATGAAAAGATGGGTTAAAAAGTTATTGATAGGCCTGGGAATTCTTCTGCTTATTCTTCTTGCGGCAAATTTCGGGCTGAATATATGGCTTAAAACCCAGCTTCCAGGATATATAAAGAAAAATACGGACTATAAAGTTTCCTATAAAACATTGGATGTGGATCTTGGGTCCGGAAATATTTTTGCATCAGGCATAACGGTAAACAGCAAAAATCCACAGAATACCAATGTCATTGGTCTTCAGGGAACCATTGATACATTAAAGATCAGCCGGTTCGGGATTTATGATGCTATTTTCAATAAAACGATCAGCTCATCCGATCTCCTGCTGGCAAAGCCCAATTTGAACATTATTCTTGCCAGGCCTGTAGACCGTAAGACCGGAAAAAAAAGAAATCCTGTCCTGTTTGAAAATATCAGGATCAATAAAGGAACAATCAATATTTTCAAATATACCAAACAGAAGTTCTTATCGGTTCAGGAACTCGATCTTTTTGTAGAAAACCTTCAGATGACTGAAGAATCTGTAGAAGATAAACTTCCCGTGGTTTTTGATAAGTACGATATTAAAGGAAAGAATTTTTTCTTCCGGCCGGATAATGTATATGCCATTACCATCAGTACGATCAGTACAGCGGATGGTCAGATGTCCGTTGGGAATTTCCGCCTGATTCCACTTTTAAATTTTGACCAGTTTAAAAAGTTTTATCCTAAAAAACCGAAACTGTTTGAATTTTCCATTCCTAAAATGGAGTTTAAAGACATCGTTTTGGCAACAAATAAAATTAGTCTGGCCAATGCTGATTTTCAAAATCCTGTTCTAAGGGTTTACAATACAGGAATAAAATCTCCAAAAACAGAAAAAAAGATCAATTTTGAAGTTAATTTAGAAGATATAAGACTCAATAATGCTGCAGTAATCATTAACAAACCCGATGGAACCCAGCTGCTTTCTGCAAAAACACTGAATATAAAAGTTAATCAGCTGAAATTTGATAAGGTTACTGCAGAAGAAATGATTCCGGTCGGATACAAAGACTTCCACTTTTCAGGAAAAGATATACAGTATTCCAATCATCAGAATTTTTCAGTTGAAAGTATTGCCTTAAACCCTAAAAGCGGCGAAATCAGGAATCTGATACTGTCTCCGGGAACTCCTGAGGCAGGAAAAGGATCCATGGACCTGAAAACCGATCATATTGCATTTAATATCAATAAGTTTGAATTTGTTAAAAGAAAGCTTAATCTCGATCTCAAAGATGTCCTTGTTGAAAATATAAAAGGAACTGTTAAGGCCGGAGCTACTAAACCCAAAGTGAATAGAGGTCCGGGAATCATTCAATCGGTAATTGTCCGGAAGATGTCTGTGAAAAATTCTGATGTTGTGTATGATAAAGGAATGCAGCCATTGGCATTTCATGACCTTAATGCAACAGTTAATAACATTGAAATAGGACCAAAACCAAATAATCAGGGACTTTCTTTTAAAATTAAAGACTATTTCCTGACTACCCGGAATTTTGCCTATAAAACACAATTCTATCATCTGAGTGCCGGACTTCTAAAATTAAATAAAAATAAAATCCTCGTCAACAATTTTGCCATGAAGCCTCTCGTTTCGAGAGCCCAGTTTATCAGAATGATACCTGTGGAACGGGATCTCTACGATATTAAGGTTTCACAGATATCGGCAGACGGGAGTTGGGATCTCTTCTCAGACAGCAAATCGATCAATGCGTCAAATGTAACGGTTCTTTCTGCTGATGCCAATATTTTCAGAAGTAAAATCCCGAAAGACGATCCTAAAGTAAAACCTTTATACTCTAAACTGCTCCGGTCTATAAAAATTCCAATGACGGTTAACCATCTTGACCTGAAGAATTCGGTTTTGGTGTACGAAGAAGATACTCCCGAAAGTGCAGGGCCGGGCAAGCTTACGTTCAGTAACTTCAATATGAATGTAAAAAATCTGAACTCTGCCAAAACAAAAGGGAAACCTACAAGAGTGGATATCAAGATCGACTGCTCATTCATGAATCTGGCCCCGCTGTCCGTCAACTGGAATTTCGATGTGGCGGATCAGAATGACAGGTTTTCAATTGCAGGAAGAACAACCAACCTTCCGGCGAATGGCATTAATCCTTTTATCAGACCCTATCTTCATGTGACAGCTACTTCCGGAACAATCCAGGAAATGTTGTTTAATTTTAAAGGAAATCCTTCCGGGCTGAACGGAGCGTTCAATCTGAAGCATAAAGACCTTAAAATTGCTGTTTTAAATAAAGAGAATCATGAAAAAAAGGGTGTTCTGACGGCTGTTGCCAATCTTTTTATCCGTTCAGATTCCGGGAAGTTTCCGGAGGCTGTTGCCGTGGAAAATGTTGAGAGGGATCCTACAAAGTCGTTTTTTAATCTTTTCTGGAAAGGAATTGAGCAGGGACTGAAGAAAACTTTAATAGGAGTGAATGTCGACAAAACGGAGAAAACCGTAAAAAATGCCGTTTCATCCGTAAAAGAAGTAAAGCAAACCGTAAAAGAACTGAAACAGGATATTAAAGCCAAAAAAGAAGAACCTAAGCCGCATGAACAGAAAAAGGAGAAGAAAGGCTTTCTGAAAGGAGTTTTTAAGAAAAAAGAAAAACCCGGAACTGAATAGTTTCGGGATATATCTTAAGGGGTAAAGTTGCTATTTTAAACTTAATTTTTAATCTGTTAAAAGTTAAATTCATCACTTTCCTGAATGGGAATGTCTCTTAAAAATTTATCAAATTCCTCTCCCGGGTAGTTGCTGTCTGCCCCGTAAGAATCTATAATCATTCCGCGGTTTCCTGCATTGTCTTTTACTACGTACAATACTGCATTGTCATCAGGATTGCTGTCGCCCTCAAAACGGTATGTTTTTAAAATAGTCAGTTCAGAAGGCTGATACACTTTCTCTGAATTCTCAAATTTCATTTCACAGGCCTCATTCATTCTGAATTCTCTCTGTATACCTCTTTGCGATAAAGTATTCATAACCTGGCTCAGGGTGGTCATGCGGTCTGTATTTTCTGAATTATCCATAATATTATTTTTTAAGATGAGTACAATAATTAAACCATTGATAGGGCAAATTTAAATAAAAAAGCTAATTGCATCTTTCATTAAAATAAAGACTAATGTTAACAAAATTTATAATTCGGAAATCAAAATTAGGTATGCTTTTTGCAATAGCTACGTTAATAAATCGGACAAAATATGAAAAAAGAAGTTGGCGTTTTACTGGCAGGAGGAGTTGGTCTTTTGGCAGTATTAGGTTTTATTGGATTAAAAAAGATATTGACTAAAAAAGATAAAGCATATAGTGATACCTATTCGGACTATCACAGACATTTTGATGGAAAAAACCACGAAGATGAATATCATGGAGTGGAATTTTATGCACTGAAGTAGTAAAAGAATATATTTAATTATGTTTAAATCCGGTCCCTTTGAAGAGGCCGGATTTTTTTGTGGATAACTTAGTGTTAAAACTCATTATTTTATAAAAAATCCATTCTAATTTTACATCATCATGCAGAACGAAAAATTCATAAAAGGACAGGGAGCTCAGCGGAACGTAATCAATCGTTTCGACAGGTATACCTATGAGCCTGATGATGAAGATTTCGAAACGATAAAGACCTCTTTCACGGAAGTTTTTCCGAAAACCATTGTAAATCAGGTGAAAAGTGAGGACCTTCCTATGGAATATTCCATGAATCCCTACCAGGGTTGTGAGCACGGATGTTCCTACTGCTTTGCCAGACCCACCCATGAATACTGGGGCTACAGTGCCGGAATTGATTTTGAGAGAAAGATCATGGTGAAAAAAAATGCTCCGGAACTATTGGAGAAATTTTTTCAGAAAAGAGGCTACAAACCGGCACCCATTCTTCTTTCCGGAAATACTGACTGTTACCAGCCGGCAGAAAGACAGTTTGAGATCACCAGAAAAATGCTTCAGGTCTGTCTCGACTACAGGCATCCAGTCAATATTCTGACAAAAAATGCTCTTGTACTGAGAGACCTGGATATTTTAAAGCCTATGGCAGAACAGAATCTCGTTTCTGTATCTCTGAGCATTCCTACAATTAATGAAGATCTCAGACGGAAAATGGAACCGAGAACAAGCTCAGCTCCGAATAAATTAAAAGCAGTAGAAATTCTTACAGAAAACAAAATTCCGGTGCATGTTATGGTAGCGCCGATTATTCCAGGCCTGAACAGTGATGAGCCGCTTACGATTTTAAAAGCCATCTCGGATGCAGGTGCTTTGAGCTTCGGGTATACGCTGGTAAGACTGAATGATACGGTAGAGCCCGTTTTTGTCAATTGGATTGAGGCTCATTTTCCGGACAGGGCTCAAAAGGTTTTGAATCTTATCCGTTCTATGCGTGGCGGAAAGCTGGGTGATAAAAGGTATTTTGAAAGGCAGAGAGGAGAAGGGAATATCGCTGAAATGATCCACAATACATTTAAGATCGGAAGAAAGAAATATTTTGACGGAAGAGAATTTCCCAAACTTTCTACAGCAAACTTTACCGGAGCAAAAGATCAGCAGCTGAGATTGTTTGATTAATATGACTTTCTTGTAAAATTCAATAGGAATGGGCTTTAGCCCATTCACAATAAAATAAAAATTCCAATGGCTTCAGCCGAAACATAAAAAAGAAAAAACCGCACCTTTAGGCGCGGTTTTCTTATTCTTTTGTGGTGGTCAACCTTAGATCGTGTTGTCCGGGCATTGGAAATCATCGCTGCAGGTAGCACAAACTACGGTGCCGTTGCAGTAATACATACAAAATTCAGGTTCCGGAAGTTTAATTCCTCCTGCTCCGGAAATGCTTTTTAACTGGCTGTTGTTTAGTTTTTTTAAATTTTTCATATTGTTTTAATTAAAAATTTGATAGTAAAGTAAAGATAATTAAAATCTTTTTAACTAAAACAATCTGTGGTAGAATAGAAATTAAATTTTTTTAATAAGATCTATGTATTAAAAATAAAAGTCAATAATTAATCCTAGTATTGCCCATAAATACGGGTCAATCATCAACAGATCAATTATTGACTTTTTTATTTTTACTTTTTGATAAGTCCTAATTCTATCAGTCTTTCATGTAAAAACTCTCCTGCTGTAGTATCTTCATACAGTTTCGGATTGTTTTCATCAATACAGTTTTCAAGGGCATTCAGTGACATTTCACTCACCGGATGCATAAAGAAAGGAATAGAATACCTTGAAGTTCCCCATAATTCTCTTGGTGGATTAACCACTCTGTGAATGGTAGATTTCAGCTTGTTGTTGGTATGTCTTGATAACATATCTCCTACATTGATCATCAGTTCATCAGGTTCTGCAATCGCATCGATCCATTCTCCGTTGTGGTTCTGCACCTGAAGACCTTTTCCCTGAGACCCCATCAAAAGGGTAATCAGATTGATGTCTCCGTGTGCTGCAGCTCTTACCGCGTCATCAGGCTCCTGGGTAATTGGAGGGTAGTGGATAGGTCTTAAAATAGAGTTTCCTTCGGCAATCTTGTCGTCAAAATAAAACTCATCCAGACCAAGGTACAGAGCCAGAGCTCTTAATACATACTGTCCTGTTTTTTCAAGCATCTGGTAGGCTTCTTTACCTACTGCATTGAATTTTGGCAGCTCTTCAACGATTACGTTGTCAGGATATTCGGATTTGTATTTTGAATCATCAGACACGTACTGTCCGAAATGCCAAAACTCCTTTAAATCTCCTTTTTTGAAGCCTTTTGCGGTTTCTTTACCGAATCCTACGTAACCTCTCTGGCCGCCGATTCCTGGAATTTCATACTTCTGCTTCGTTTCTACAGGCAGGTCAAAAAAGTTTTTAACCTCTCCGTAGAGTTCATCTACTAGTTTGTCATCAAGAAAATGGCCTTTTAAGGCAACAAAACCAATTTCTTCATAAGCTTTTCCGATTTCATTTACAAATTTCTGTTTGCGTTCCGGGTTGTCCGAAAGGAAATCACGCAGGTCTACACTAGGTATTTTATCCATTTTTAGAAATTTACGAATTACAAAATTACATTTTTTTTAAATGAAATAATTCTAAAATAAGTATTTATCAGTTAAATTTGCTGTATGAAAAAATATTCTTCTAAGAGAAGTATTCAGATACTTGCCCATCTTCTTCAGCAGTACGGAATTTCAGATATTATCATTTCCCCGGGGTCCAGAAATGCTCCCCTGGCCATTCATTTTTCTGAAACCGATGCTTTCAACTGTTACAGTATTGTAGATGAAAGAAGCGCTGCTTTTGTAGGTATGGGGATGGCTAAAAGTGAGAAGAAGCCTGTGGCGATAACCTGTACCAGCGGTTCTGCTGTGGCCAATTATTATCCGGCAGTTACTGAAGCTTTTTATCAGAATGTTCCGCTTTTGATCCTGACTGCTGACAGGCCTACTGATTATGTAGATATTTTTGACGGGCAGACAATCAGACAGAAAGATATTTTTCACCAGCATTCTTATGGCGACTTCCAGCTTTTGGAAGACAGCAGAGAGAATGCAGAAGATGTTAATTTTGATATTATTAAAAAAGCCATCGAACTGTGTTTTGAAAAGCAGGGGCCGGTACATATTAATATTCCGCTTGAAGAGCCATTGTATGAGCTGGTTTCAGAGCTTCCGTCTTTCCCGACTGTTGAAAAAACAATCAGGCATAAAGAATATGAGATTCCTTCCAACCTGATTGCAGGCTGGCATACCTCCCAAAGAATTATGATCCTGGTGGGAACAAAAGATTACAGCCCGGAACTGGAAAGCCAGCTGACGCAGCTGGTGAAAAACCACTCTGTTGTTGTATTGAGTGAAGCCAATTCCAACCTTTATCACGAGAAGTTTTTCAGGCATATTGACCGTTATATTTTTAATTTCACAGAGGAAGATTATAAAACCTATGCTCCTGACCTTTTGATCACGGTAGGGCAGAACGTGGTTTCCAAAAAGGTAAAACAATTTTTAAGAAGCGCCCGCCCGAAGCAGCACTGGCATCTGGATGAAGTATGGCAGCCGGATACCTATTTCTCTCTTACGGAGAAGGTAGAGGTGAAGCCTGAGGTATTTTTTTCCAAGCTTCTGAAATTTATCAATCTTGAACCAAGACCTTATTTTAACCTTTGGGATGTCTTAAGGGATAAAAAAGATGCCAGACATGAGCAGTTTCTGAACATGGTTGAATTTTCGGATTTTTATTTCTTTAATAAAGCTTCGCAGACCATTCCGGAGAACTATAATATCCATTTCAGTAATTCCTCAGCGATCAGATATGCCCAGCTGTTTGATTTTGGAAAAAGAAAAATGTACTGCAACAGAGGAACCAGCGGTATAGATGGTTCTACCTCTACAGCAATGGGTTTTGCCATTAAAAATGCGAATCCTACATTGCTTATTACCGGAGACCTGAGCTTCTTTTACGACATCAATGGTCTTTGGAACCAGTACATTCCACCATTTGTAAGAATCATTATTTTCAATAACGGGGAAGGGAATATTTTTAAAATTATTCCGGGACCAGGTAATGCCAACCCGAATACACTGGATGAATTTATTGCTACAAAACACCGTAAGCATGCTGAGCATTTAGCCAAACACTTCGGCTTTTCTTACATCAAAGTAGAGGATGAGCCTACCCTTGACAGAGTGCTGGAAAATTTCTTTAAGCCGGATTTACAACCTAAAATACTGGAAGTGAATACATATGGTAAGAACAGTGCAGATGTGCAGAAAGCTTACTTTGAATTCATGAAAGGGAACTAAAGGTCCAGATATTCTTCATTCCCCGGCAGATTGGTAATTTTGTCGATAGGGTAAATAAACATATCATCAAAATCATTCAAGGCATTAATCAGTTGAAAATGAGAGAACTGCTTAATGTTCTGAAGAGTGATTTCTGTTTCTTTGATTTTCTTCTGTTTCAGAAGGTTTTGTCTCTGTACCCCATTCAGAAGATAAGTAGCCGGGGTAAACCAGTCCTTACCTTTAAGGAAAAGGATGTTGGAAAAAGAAGTATCTGTAATATGATTGTTTTTAACAATAATAATCTCCTCAGCTTTTGACTTCATTTTCATCTTTTCGAGCTCCTTACGGTCTTCAAACTTGAAAGAATAGTCGAAGCTGTTGTTTTCTACCAGCTGGAAACTTTGTATTTCAGGAATGGCGTAGGGGATCATCATGGTGCGTACCCTTTTATCCAGGTCATAGGAAAGTCTCAGTTTAAAAAGACCATCTTCATCATGCTCAAGGTTTTTAAAGATTTTGGCCAGATCAATAGAGCCTTCCTTCCCGAAGTGGGCAAAAGTCTGGTTAACGCGTTTTTGGTGTAGGTCCAAAAGAAAAATCTCCTGATCTTCTACTTTTATGCTTTCAATGAATTGGGACATAGATTTTATTTTTCATTTCCTGATATTCGTCTTCTAACCTGCTCATATGGGTAATACCACCGCCGCTTTTAAAATAGAGTTTGTCTCCTTCCTTTTCAATAAAGCGGATCATGACACAGCTGTCAACGTTATTACCGTCAAACCAGCCGCACACTCCGGTATAATACCCTCTGTCATATCCTTCTGCATCTAAGATTATTTCCAGCGTTTTGGGCTTCGGCGCCCCGAGAATTGATCCGGCAGGAAGCAGTTTTTGCATGATGCTGCCGACCTTTCCTGCAAATTCCTCTTTTACCGTTCCTGAAATCTCAGAACTCATGGCATACAGATCTTTTTGCTGCGTCCTGATGAGGTCTATATGCTGGAACTGATCTACTTTCACTTCATCTGCTACCATGCTGAGGTCATTTCGCAGGAGATCCACAACCGTGTAATGCTCTGCCTTTTCTTTTTTGTCGTTTTTCAAAACTTCAGCCGCATTTTCCAAAGAGGCATCAATAGTGCCTTTCATGGGATACGTCAAAATTTTGCCGTCTATAATCTTTACAAAAGTTTCAGGAGAAAAAAATACAAAAAAATCTTTATAAAACACTTTGTACTTAGCAATTGAGTGATAAAAAATTTCTTTAAGGCTTAAATTGGTCTGAACTTCAGTTTTTCGGGTATAATTGGTGAGATAAGAATTCCCAAGACGGATATTTTTCTGAACCTTGTCAAATCCTTCCTTAAAGCTCTCAAGTGTTTCCGGAAACGGCTTCCATTCAATTTTTTTATTAAGGCTTTGTTTTTGTTTAGTGTTTGAAAGTCCCTGAAAATCAATTAATAAACCTGATTTTTCAATCTCGTTTTCTTTATAGATTTCTACATTTTCCGAAAGGAAATCGATCATGAAGAAATAGGGAACATTCTGAAGAGAAAGTTCGTCCATTTCCAGAAATTTTTGATGATTCATTGAAAACATCCTGCAAAAATAATTATTGATGATTACTTTTGCAGAAATTTTTTTCAATGCAGAGCAGATATCCTCAGAAACCGGGAATAGATTTTATACTGAAGCAGGCTTTTTTCTATTGGAGCAAGACTCTTTTCTTTCAGTTAATATTTTCAATCTTTTATTTCGGAATTTTTTTTACAGTGGTTTTCTTCCTCGACGGGAAGTACGGCATTTTAGCCCAGTATGCTGAAGCTGCAAAATATGCGAAAGACGGGTTGGAAGCCTATTCTGCACAGATCCTGAAAATACAGGCAAATCCCGGATTTCAATATTTTTCGTGGGCTATTATCGGGACTTCCGTATTTCTCTATCCTCTTAACCTTGGATTTTATCAGATCTACAGGAAAATTGACCTTAACGAAAAGCTTGAACTGGGAGATCTTCTTGCGGGGTACAATGGCATTAATTTTTTCAAATACATCGGATACTATATTTTCTGGTTATTTGTTTATATCTATACTTTTCAGACGATCATTCTTGCTGTTATATGGATATTTGTCACCATTTTGGTTGCTCCGCTGATGTTTTTTAACAACAAGAGAATCTTTGAAGCGATTCCCCTAAACCTGCAGGCGCTGAGAACATACTTTCTGGAAATATTTGTGTGTGTCATCGTTGCGGTTATCTTTAAATATGTTGGGTTTGCCTTGTTTTTTGTAGGCGGTTTATTTACCTTTCCTTTTTGGAATGCAATGATTTACTCTCTGTATAAAACGATTTTCTCTGAAAAAAGTTAAATTTAAGCAGGTTTAATGTGTTTTTATGCCAAAAAAAGTTAATTTTGGTGAAACCATTAAAATATTAAACTATGTCAGAATTTAACGAATTTGATCAACAGGGTTCTGTTCCAAACAAGGATACAGGATCTATCATTTCACATGCTTTTGAAATGTATAAAGGGGTTTTCCTTTATGGAGTTGTCGCTATGGTAATTTATATTATAGGAGGTTTCATCATCCAGACTGTGAGCGGATTCAATTCTGCATCGATGATGGAGGAAATGAGAGATGCGGGAGGAGATTATTCGAACTTCAGCTACTGGAATGCTCCTGGTTTTTCGCTTTATCTTTCACTTTCAGGTCTGTTGGGAATCTTACTTGCCCCATTATATGTAGGTTTAATCTACATAGTTAATAAGTACAACACCAAAAGCCAGATTGATTTTGCAGACTTATTTATCGGGTACAAGCAGAATTTTGTAAACATCCTGATCTACAGTATTCTTTCAGGGATCATTTCAAGTGTTGCCATGATGCTTTGTTTCTTCCCGGTTATTTTTGTTTATCCTTTACTTTTATTGGGTTATCCTATTCTATTATTCGAAAATGCATCGGCTACTGAAGCTTTAGGAAAGTCTTTCAATATTGCCAAAGAAAATTACGGAACGTTTCTTGGTACAACCGTATTGGGAGCGCTGATCTCTATTGCCGGAGTAATTTTGTGCGGAATCGGGGTTATTTTAACGGCACCTTTCATGATGGTCGTTATGTATTCTGCATACTGTGCTTTTTTAGGGAAGCCAAGACAAATTGCATTTAAGAACTAAGTAAAGAAGACAAAAAAGAATGAATAAAGATAAACAGATAAGCAATATTGCCATAAAACAAGTTGCCCTTCTCGCCATAATTCTGGTGCTGACCGGATTGATCTGTTTTAATCTTTCACTGTTTATACCATCGGTGCTTGGGGCAATCACTATCTATGTGGTCTGCAGAAAATACAATTTCTATCTGCAGGAAGAAAAAAAGTGGAAGCCCTGGCTCTCATCACTTGTGCTGATGCTGGCGAGTCTTATCATTCTTATTCTTCCGGTGTATTTCATTGCTGATCTCTTAATAGAGAAACTGGGGAATGCTCAGGTTTACATGACGAAATTTAATGTATTTCTGGACAAAATACATGCATATATCTACTCAAAGACAGGTTTTGATATTCTCAGCAAGGAGAATATGGATAAAGTGAAGAGTTCCGCAGGGAAGTTTTCCACTTCTGCAGTAAGCGGGACATTTAACACCCTTACTGTAGTGATGTCTATGTACTTTATCCTTTATTTTATGCTGGAGAGACCAAGGCTGTTTGAGAAGATTCTGAGTTCTTCCGCCCCATTAAAAAGAGCTAATATTTCTTTAATCGGCGAGAAGCTTAGAAAACTGATCATGGCCAATGCTATCGGAATACCTGTTGTAGCTCTAGGACAGGGAGTTGTTGCGATTGTAGGCTACTTCATCTTCGGTGCTCCGAGTCCTGTCCTTCTTTTTGCTTTAACGGCTGCTGCTTCCATGATTCCGGTTGTAGGGGCGGCTATTGTCTATATTCCGGTATGTATATTCATGATTGCAGAAGGAAATACGGGTCAGGGACTTGGTTTGGCTGCCTATTGTTTAGTTGTGGTCGGGCTTACGGATAACCTGCTTCGTTTTACCCTTTTAAAGAAACTTGAAAATATTCATCCGCTCAATACCGTATTCGGAATTATCATGGGGATGAATTTATTTGGCTTTATGGGATTAATTTTCGGGCCTATCCTTATTTCGTTTACCTTACTTCTGATCCAGGTTTACAGAAATGAATTTTCAGACGAAGATACGCCCCCTGAACTCAAACTACCGGATACAGATGATGATCAGGAAGGAAAAATTAATTTAATTGTATAAAAGTGGAAGGCGTAAATTCGGAAATATTAAAAGAGATCTGTATCATGAAGATGCCTTTCGGTAAGTATGAAGGGACCGTTCTGGCCGATCTTCCGATAAGTTACCTGGAATGGTTTAACAGAAAAGGAATGCCTAAAGGTAAATTGGGAATGCAGCTTTCAACCGTTTACGAAATTAAATTGAACGGATTGATGGACCTTCTGATTCCAATAAGGGCTTCTGTAAAATAGAATCTGAATTTTTCTGACACTTGAAAATATAAATTCTGGGGCGGCATCAAAGATGCCGCCCCAGAATTATTGTAATAAGATCAGTTATTCTTTCAATGCTGCAATTTCATCCCTAAGTTTGGCAGCTTTTATGAAATCAAGGTTTTTGGCTGCGGCTTCCATTTCTTTCTGCTTCTGGCTGATAATTTTTTCAATGTCTTTACCACCGTAGCTTGCTTTGGTTTCAGCGGCTTTTTGAAGGATCTCTTTTTGGGTATATTTCGGATCCGGGAAGTCTTTACTTCTTCCTACGAGGTTTTCTGAGATCTTTTTATTTAAAGCCTGAGGTACAAGTCCGTTTGCTTCATTGTGCTGTATCTGTTTACTGCGACGGTATTCTGTCTCGTCCAGAGTAGCCTGCATGGATTTGGTGATCTTATCCGCATACATGATCGCTTTACCATTGATGTTTCTTGCAGCACGTCCTACAGTCTGTATCATGGATCTTCTGCTTCTGAGCATTCCTTCCTTATCGGCATCCAAGATAGCTACCAGAGACACTTCAGGAAGGTCAAGCCCCTCTCTTAACAGGTTGACTCCAATTAATACATCAAAAAGACCCAAACGAAGGTCCTGCATGATCTGGATACGTTCAAGAGTTTCTACATCCGAGTGGATATACCGTGTTCTGATCCCGAATTTGGTAAAATATTTGGTAAGCTCTTCAGCCATTTTCTTCGTTAAGGTTGTCACAAGTACCCTTTCATCGGCATCAGCTCTTTTTTGGATTTCCTCCATTAAATCATCAATCTGATTGATACTGGGTCTTACCTCAATTACCGGATCCAAAAGACCTGTCGGACGGATAATCTGCTCAATATAAGCTCCTCCGGTTTTTTCCAGCTCATAATCTGCCGGTGTTGCGGAAACGTAAATTACCTGGTTCTGCATGGCTTCAAACTCTTCAAATTTAAGAGGTCTGTTATCCATGGCGGCAGGAAGTCTGAAACCGTATTCTACCAATGATTCCTTTCTGCTGCGGTCGCCTCCGTACATGGCATGAACCTGAGGAACGGTAACGTGGCTTTCGTCGATAACCATCAGGAAATCCTTGGGAAAATAATCGATCAGGCAGAATGGTCTTGAACCGGGAAGCCTTCCGTCAAGATACCTTGAATAATTCTCGATTCCTGAACAGTAGCCTAATTCCTTGATCATTTCAAGATCCAGTTCTGTTCTTTCCTGAAGTCGTTTCGCTTCAAGAGGCTTCTCGATGGAGTTGAAGAAATCTACCTGCTTTACCATATCATCCTGGATGTTTCTTATCGCTCCGTTCAGAGTTTCCTTTGAAGTCACAAAGAGATTGGCAGGGTAAATCTGGATCTGGTCAAAATTAGCTTCTACATTGCCGCTTACTGGATCAAAACTTTGAATCTTTTCAATTTCATCCCCAAAAAACTGAATCCTTACTGCATTATCAGCATAGGCTGGAAAAACATCAATAACGTCTCCTTTTACCCTGAACGTGCCTCTTTGGAAGTCTCCCAAAGTTCTGGAATATAGTGCATTAACTAATGAGTGAAGTAAGGCTGTTCTGGTTACTTTTTCTCCGATGGCCAGCGTAATGAGTGATTTATGGAATTCTGAAGGATTTCCGATACCGTAGATGCACGAAACGGAAGCCACGATCAGTACATCCCTTCTTCCGGAAAGCAAACTGGCTGTTGCAGAAAGACGAAGTTTCTCGACTTCTTCATTGATGCTGAGATCTTTTTCGATATAAGTTCCGGTGGTGGCAATATAAGCTTCCGGCTGGTAGTAGTCATAGTAACTTACAAAATATTCAACAGCGTTATCGGGAAAAAATTCTTTAAACTCCATGAATAGCTGTGCCGCCAGAGTTTTGTTGTGGGCAAGAACCAAAGTGGGTCTCTGTACATTCTGTACAACATTTGCAATGGTAAAGGTTTTCCCGGAGCCTGTTACCCCGAGAAGGGTCTGGTATTTTTCACCGATCTCAATGCCTTCGGTAAGCTTTTCAATGGCTTGTGGCTGATCGCCTGTTGGTTTATATTCTGATTGAAGATTAAATTTCATAGGAAATGATGTATACAACAAAAATACGAAAGAAATTTTTAGCCTTCATAAAGTATTTGAAAATGACTGTTTTGACGACAATTTTTTCATCATCTCTTTTGTGTACTGAATAAAGCACTACATGGGTAACATTTTTCTTTATTTATAAAATTTATAAGTATAAATTTTTATGGCATTATTTTTCTATTTATCTTTTTACACCAAATCATAATGCTATGAAATTCAATCAATTTTACGTACCGGCACTCAGTGTATTTTTACTTTTATCTTCGTGTAAAAAGAATAATGCGAATGCCCAGCAGACAGGAAACGACGGTAGTGTGGAAACCGGAAAACCGAATACAAACTACCAACCGGCTTTTAAAGGGCAAACCCGGATTAAAGCTGTAAAAACAACCACCGCCTATAAGGTGGAAGTTCTTAATAAAGACCTTGGCCGGCCTTGGGGAATCATTAACCTGCCGGACGGAAAGTTTCTTATTACCGATAAAAACGGTCATATGAATGTAGTTTCCGCAGATGGAAAGCAGGTCTCAAAAATTGAAGGATTCCCAAAAGTAGATGCCAAAGGGCAAGGAGGAATGCTGGATGTAGCACTTGATCCGGATTTTAAAACCAATCAGATTATTTATTTCAGTTTCTCTGAACCATTTGGAAAAGGAAACCTGACCTCTGTAGCAAAAGGAAAGCTTTCAGCAGATCTTAAAAGTGTATCTGAAGTTAAAGTTATTTTCCGGGCTGAACCTTCTTATGATGGCGACAAACATTACGGAAGCAGGCTGGCATTCGATAAAGACGGAAATTTATTTGTAAGTACCGGGGAAAGGTCCGACAAGGAAACGAGGGTGTATGCCCAGAGAACGGATAATTATCTGGGGAAAATACTAAAGATTACAAAAGACGGTAAGCCCGCTCCTGGAAATCCGTTTATCGGAAAACAGGGCTTTAAGCCGGAAATTTATGCTTATGGGGTAAGAAATCCACAGGGGATGGCAATAGATCCGAACGGAACCCTTTGGGATGTTGAGATGGGTCCGAGAGGGGGAGATGAAATCAACCTGATCCAGCCGGGAAAAAACTACGGCTGGGGAGATGTTACCTATGGAATTGAATACTCAGGAGCTAAAGTGGGAGACGGAATTACACAAAAAGAAGGGACGGAACAGCCTGTTTATTACTGGGACCCTGTAATTTCTCCAAGTGGAGTTACTTTCTATACCGGGAATATTGAAGAGTGGAAAGGAAATCTAATCATCGGATGTCTCAGTGGAGAACATATTAACAGGATTGTGATGAAAGATAATAAAGTTGTGGGAGAAGAACGCCTGCTTGCCGATCAAAAAGAGCGTTTCAGAGATGTTCTGAATGGAATGGATGGCAATCTGTATGCGGTAACTGACAGCGGAAAATTATATAAAATTTCTAAAAAATAAAATAAAGAGACTGTAATACAGGTTATCCTGGTACAGTCTCTTTCATAAAAAAATAATATTTAAAACTTAAAATTAAGTCGTGCGAAAGCCTGTCTTCCGGCAAAGCCCATCTGGACAGGGTCAAAAATCCCTCCTGACTCCGTATTTCCATCTACAGCAGCGGTTTGCAGGGTAGGATAGCGGTTGAATAGATTCTTGCTTCCAATAGTCAGGTTCAGGTTTTTGGAGAATTCGTACCCAAAAGAAATATCGGTGGTTACTTTTGCGCCATAAAGCTGATAATCATCTGCGCCACCATATCCAATTAGTTTCACTTTGTCAAACCTTACAAGCTGTACATTGGCATTGAACTTATTGATCTTGTAGTTTAAGTTCAGGTTGACCTTTGTTTTAGGAGCGGAAGCTAAAATAAATGCTTTTTCCCTTGCGCTCAAAAAGATGTCTTCTTTACCTTTTAGTTTTTCTGGGGCATTTACTTTAGTGATCTCCATATCATTATAGTTTCCGGCTAAAGTGGCAGTCATTTTTCCCGGACCGAGATCATCAGTATAGCTCAAAATAATATCAACACCCTTTGTTCTGGTATCTATTGCATTGGAAAAAAACTGAGCCTGATCGATAAAAGGATACTTAAGCTGAACTTCCTCAGGTAAGTCGTCTCTGAGGAAGTTACCGGTCAGTACGATTCTGTCTTTTACTTTAATATAATAACCATCTATTGTTGCTGTAAATTTTGCAGTATTAAACGTAAATCCGGCACTTCCGTTTAATGAAGTTTCCTGTTTTAGCTGGGAAATTCCTGATAGCTGCGCAAGGTCACTGTCATTGGAAGCCAGCTGTATTGTCACAAGCTTTTTAGCTTGGAAATTCGTAAACTGAAGGCTGTAATATTTCTGAGCCAAAGAAGGAGCCCTGAACCCGGTGGAAACAGATCCTCTGAAAGCAAATTGTGGAGTAAAGGCATATCGTGTAGCAAACTTACCATTTAAAGTGCTTCCAAAATCATTATAATTCTCAAATCTTCCGGCTGCGCTGATCATCCATTTCTTGGTAATATCCAGTTCAGTGTCTACATAAGCTGCAAAATTGTTCCTGTTTTTTTTAAATTCCTGGGAATATCCTGGAAAACCTTGTGAACCGCCTGGACGGACATCGCCGGAAAGTGGATTAGTCACTAACAAAGCTTCGGGAGTATCAGCGGTTACAACATTCCCATTGATGTCATACATGGCATAAGAAGCCTCTTCTCCCTTAATGAGTTCAAACTGCTCGTACCTGAATTCAGATCCGAAGGCCACGCTTAAACCTTCTAATACCTTAAACTGTTTTGAAGCATTAAATCCTGTTGTATTCTGTAAAAGAGAGTGCCCGCCGGCATTAAAACTAGTGGGAGACTTCACTCCCAGAGTAGCATTAATGGTATTGTCTATCTGATAAGTAAACCTGTTACTTCCGAATGCATTGTAAAAATCAACATCCCAGTTGGCTACTTTAAATTTCAATCCGTTATCGAATGTGAAATCTGTAATGCTGGTATCTTCTATCGGGTTAAAACCGTTAGGGTATATTTCAGGAATATTGCCGTCAGCATCCGGTGTTCTTGTCCATGCGTAAGCATTGGTTTTTCGGTAAGAGAATCCTTGTCGTGAATAGAATTTTAGCCCATCAGATAAAGGAAGTTCTACGTTTCCGAAGAAATAAACATTCTGGGATTTAGCATCACCAAACTTTTCTCTTGGAGATTCATAGCCTTTTTCAGGGTTGGCATTTCTTATGGTACGGTCTTTATTAACAAATTCAACGGTGAAATTCCCAAAACCACCCTTATTTCCTATTTTGGTTCCTAGATTTCCACTGAAATCAAAGGTTGTTCCGTCTATTTTATGGTCCGATACCACATCATTATTTCCCGGACTTTTAAAAAGATTCATTCCATAAAACGCATTGCCTTCAAAGCCATGATTACGGTCATTAAGAATAACGTTAATAACCCCGGCAATTGCATCAGAACCATATTGTGCAGAAGCCCCGTCACGTAGCACCTCAATCCTTTTTATGGCTCCAATCGGAATCGTGTTCATATCCGAACCCGTATTCCCTCTTCCTTTTGTTCCGAAGACATTGATCAGGGAAGATTGATGATATCTCTTTCCGTTCAGTAAAAGAAGGGTCTGGTCCGGTCCAAGCCCGCGTAATGTTGCAGGATCTGTGGCATCGGCCCCATCCGATCCGGACTGTTTATTGGAATTGAATGAAGGCGCACTGAACTGAAGAAGCTGGTTGACTTCTATCTGCCCCGTTGACTGGCTTACCTGTTTGATGTCAATGACGTCAACAGGAACGGGCGTGTTGGTAATAGTTCTCTTTTTATTCCGGCTTCCAGTAATGGAAACTTCATCTATTTTTGACTCTTTGGAAATAGTATCATTAGTATTTTGGGAATACAGCATTGATGCGGTTCCTAAAAAAAGAATGCTCGTGTACTTCAATCTCATATTTCATATTTAAGTTGGTGATTGTATCAAAAATATTGAATTTTACTGTCAAATCAACATGAAAATATGCTATTGTGTAAGAATTATTTAAATTAAGTTAAATTTTCATTAATTAAAGAAAATTATAAACTTAAATCGTTGAAATAAAGAAAAATTTTAACTTTAGAAGCTTTTGATTATCCGATCAAGCCCTTCCTCTAAAATTTCACGGGATGTGGAAAAACAAACTCTGATATGTCCTTCGGCACCTTTTCCAAACCATCTTTCGGATCCGGGGACCACGGCTACTTTTCCGTGTTGTAACACGTGCCGGGTAAATTCATCACTGGTTAAATTATTTTTAATTTTTGGAAATAAGACAAATGTAGCTTCAGGTAAATTGGGGCTCAGGATTTCTGAACGGCTCAGGATATTAAAAGCAAGGTCTCTATTCTGCTGAAGGTGGTTCAGGAACTCTTTATACCAGGGTTTTGCCCTTTCCAGAGCCACACTCCCTGCAATCTGTGAAAGGGTTGATACTCCTTCTATGGTGGAATTAAAATTGGATTTTTCTGTAAAATCCTCAAGAATCTCCTGATCATTACACAAAACGGCACCGATTCTCAATCCTGCAATTCCAAAAGATTTTGAAAATCCATATACCGTAAAGCTCTTTTTCTTTGCCTGCTCTGAAACTGAAGAATAGGTATGAAATTCTTGATCATCATAAACAATATCGCTCCATATCTCATCACTCATGACCCAAAGGTCGTGGGCGGAAGCAATTTCTGATATCTTTTTCAGAACTTCTTTAGAATATACTTTTCCCAGTGGATTGTGGGGATTGCATATGCTGATGAGTTTTGTTTTAGGATTGATGAGTTCTACCAGCTTTTCAAAATCTATAGCGCCTGTTATATGATCTACAGGGCATAGCCTTACGGTTCCGCCCGCCGCTTCTACAGATCTTTTAAAGAGAAAGTCTACCGGATCTAAAATAATGGCTTCATCTCCCGGCTTTAAAACATAAGATGCGATCAGGAACATTCCCTGCGCAGCACTGTTTACGGCAAGTACATTTTCAGGGGTAAAGCTGCCATGTTTATCTGCATTAAAGTGTCCGGCAACATTTTTTTTGAACTCCGGAAGCCCGGAGAACGGACCATAGCTCAAATAGCCGTCTTTTATATATTCAATAATTCCCTGTTCTATTTCCGGAGCGGTTCTGAAATCCGGATCAGCAGCGGTAAGAGGGATAACGCCTTCTTCTATCGTTGCCCATCTTCCGTTATAAGCCTTCCTTTTTAAGGCATCAAGATTAATATCGTTATTGGTAAACATTTCTTTATTTATATGATATGGGTAAAATATTTTCTGTCTGCTCGTGAAGAGGTTTTAAAAACTGGTCAAGAAGAATCCTTCCGTTCCTGATGTGGATTTCTATTTCCGGTTTTCTTTCAGCTTCGTACTTTCTGAATGCTTCAGCGGTATCTTTTTCTGAAATCAGGTATTGAGTCAGTGTAAAAGAATCCTTTAATGCTGAGGTTACCCCCTGGCTCGTAAAGGGAATAAGCGGATGGGCAGCATCTCCGATGAAAACAATATTGTCTTTATAGAAAGGATTGAGTTTTTCCAGCTCATAAACCCTCCACAAATGTACATTTTCATAATCGGATTCCTTAACAATAGAAGATACCATAGGATCCCAATCGTCGAAAACCTCGAACATATAGTTTTTCAGGTTGTCAACAGAACATTGTTCGCTGATTTTGTATTTCTCATTGTCAAACTGTGAATACCACAGTACCGTATCCTCGGAAAGTTTAAGGATTCCAAAAGTCAGTCCGCCATCTTCATGATGATATTTCATGAAGTTGTTTTCCAGGCGGGCAGCAATATCCCGGTTTTGGATAATATTGACGATTTCGCTTTCCTGTACGGACCGCATTACCTCGTTCTCAAATATTTGTCTCCTGATACGGCTTTTAGAACCATCCGAGACAATCGCCAGGTCAGAATCTATATAGGTTCCGTCCTGCTTTTTGAGTTTTCCTTTCCGGGTATCGCATGGAGCTATTGTTTCATCGTAGGTAATTTTTTCAGCCGGAATATTCCGGGCAAGAATCTCAATCAGCGAGCTTCTCGAAATAACAAACACATCCTGCAGCTCCTTTTCTGCAAGTATTTTTCCTGTATGAGAATACCGGATATATTTTTTTAAAAAATTGCCCCTTTTAAAAAGTACAGACGGGTCAATGATCTGTGAAAGATATTCTATTCCTTCTTTCGGAAGCAGAAAGCCATGACCGGTAAGATCGTCTTTCTTTCTCCTTTCGTAAATGTGGTAATCTAATTGGTGTTTTTCTAAGTAACTCGCTATGCTTAAGCCGGAGATGCCGGCGCCCACGACAGCAATTTTGTTCATCTCGGAATAGTGGATTTTTTCAGTTAGTGTTTCAGCTTACTTCCTGTAAACTATTTATTTGATAAGTGCAAATGTAAATTAAAAAGAGTCATTAATTGAAAAAAATAATTGAATATGGTTTAAAATTATTTGAAAATAAAATGAAAAGCATAGCAATGTATTTGCTTTCATAGAAAAGTGGAGTTATTTCTTTCTTAAAAGTGAATACATCAAAAAACCGGGAAATAAACCCCGGTTTCAATTTTATGCTTCTTCAAGCTGAACTGTAAAGTGTCTTAACAGATCAGGCTCCCAGGTTATTTTATATCCTTTGGAAATCTCTTCACGTCTTTCATAAACGTTTTTGATCGCTGCTGCAATATAATCCATATGGTTATTTGTATATGTTCTTCTCGGGATGGCAAGACGTACAAGTTCCAGTTTCGGATAACGGTTTTCTCTGGTTTCAGGATCTCTGTCTGCCAGCAATGTTCCGATTTCTACAGTTCTGATTCCTGCCTCCTTATAAATCTCCAATCCTAAAGTTTGTGCCGGGTATTCCGCTCTGGATACTTTCGGAAGGAAATTCAGGGAATCGATAAAAACAGCGTGGCCGCCAATCGGCTTCTGAACAGGAATTCCATATTCAATCAGTTTGTTTCCAAGATATTCTACCTGAGAAATTCTGCTTTCAAGGTAAGCAAATTCAGTTGCTTCATCCAATCCTACGGCTAAAGCAGCCATATCTCTTCCGGCCATTCCTCCATAAGTAATGAAACCTTCGTAGATAATGGTAAAATTGGAAGCCTTTCTGAAAACTTCCTCACTGTTTAAAGCTATAAACCCTCCAATATTGACCAAGCCGTCTTTTTTGGAGCTCATCGTCATTCCGTCTCCGTAAGAAAAGATCTCTTTGCAGATTTCTTTGATGCTTCGGTTTTCCTGGCCCTGTTCTCTTTTTTTGATGAAATAAGCATTTTCTGCGAATCTTGCGGAATCAAAAAAGACAGGAATTCCATAACGGTCAGATAATTCCTTTACCGCTTTCATATTTTCCAAAGAAACGGGCTGGCCTCCTGAAGAATTACAGGTAATGGTAACCAGGCAGAAAGGAATATTTTCTTTCGGGTGGCTTTTGTAAACCTCTTCCAGTTTTTCTAGATTGATGTTTCCTTTAAACGGATGAAGATCGTTGATGTCAAAAGCTTCATCGATGGTGCAGTCAATAGCGTGTGCTTTTCTGAACTCGATGTGCCCTTTGGTCGTGTCGAAATGAGAGTTTCCCGGCACCACATCACCTTCTTTTACGAGAACTGAGAAAAGAACGTTTTCAGCAGCTCTTCCCTGGTGGGTAGGCAGTAAATATTTAAATCCGGTGATTTTTTCAACGGTATTATGAAGCTGTTCAAAAGAACGTGATCCTGCATAGCTTTCATCTCCGGTCATGAGAGCTCCCCATTGTCTGTCGGACATTGCTCCCGTTCCTGAATCGGTAAGAAGATCAATGAAAACCTGTGATGATTTAAGGTTAAAAAGATTATAATTGGCTTCTTTAAGCCACTGCTCTCTTTCTTCTCTTGTAGACTGGCGGATTTCCTCCACCATTTTAATACGGAATGGTTCCGCGTACGGTAATTTCATGCGTTAAAATATTTTTTAGATTGTTTGTAAAGAAAATTTGTTTGAAAATAAATTCAAATTCATCAATATATATTTAAAAAGGAGCGGAAGAATTACTCCGGTGCTTTAAATATATTGTCATCCGAATGGAAACCGGCTACACCGCCGCTTACTGCGAACTTCATAGCCGAAGCTGCAGTCATTCCCACTACGGGTTTGATGTTTTTTTCTTCAGTAACAATTACCCATCCTGAAATAGCATAGGAATGGGGCAGATATACCGCAACGTAATTGTGCTTGTCAACGTCCGACATTTCTTTTTGGGTAAGAAAGCCGATTCTCCAGATCTCCGGATTTTCATTGGTTTTTACCCAGACAGGATCGTTGAATTTTTTTTTGTCGCCCACAAACGATGACATGACGTCTTTTGTAGGTGTATAGATATGTTTTACTCCCGGAGTTTTTTCAAGAAACCGGTCCATAGTATCGAAAAAGAATTTTCCGACTACAAATTTATTTCCGAGATAGCCCAGAACAGCAGTCATCAGTATGGTTGAAATAAAAACCAATCCGGGAATCTCTTTTGCGACGGAAGGAATAATATTGTCAATAGCGCTTACAATATACCAGATCACAAAGATCGTAAGCCCGATGGGGCCGATAATAACCAGTCCCTGAAAGAAATTTTTCAGAAAAAAATTGGTAATATTTTCAAAGGTCGGTTTTTTCAACGTGGTCTTTTTACTTTTTGTTTATCCGTGGATGGTTTCTTTATTTCCGTATGATTTTATGATATTGGCTTCATATTCCAGCCATGCATCCCAGCGTTTGTTTACTTTTTCAGGGTTACCAAGCTGTCTTGCAAACCCTATAAAGGTGGTGTAATGATTGGCTTCTGAGATCATCAGTTCTTTATAGAATCCTTTCAGCTCTTCGTCTTTAATATTTTCGGTAAGAACTTTGAATCTTTCGCAGCTTCTTGCTTCAATCATAGCGGCAAAAAGCATTTTATCCACAATCAGATCTTCCCTGCTCCCCTGGATAATGAATTTAGCCAGCTCATTTACATAATCATCCTTTCTTGGTCTGCCAAATGTATAACCTCTCTTTTTAATGATCTCATGAACCTGATTGAAATGATCCAGCTCTTCCTGTGCAATAGCCAGAAGTTCTGTAACAATCTCAGGATATTCAGGGAGCATGGTAATTAAGCCGATGGCATTGGTTGCTGCTTTCTGCTCGCACCACGCATGATCCGTTAAAATTTCTTCAATGTTCTCCCCTGCAATATTTGCCCACCTTGGGTCGGTAGGAAGTTTCAACTTAAACATGTTTTGAATTTTCTGTAAAATTAAAATAAATTGCGATAAGTAAGAAGTTTTATTAAAATTTAAAAAAGGTTAAATGTTTTTTAAATTAAAATGAATGAAATATTGGTATTTTTTTTGATATTCTATATCTATAATTAAAAATTTAAACAATGGAAGCTCTTACAACTTTAAAAAATAAGCTTAACACAGGGTTAGCTTTTTTATTTATGATGTTTATGTCTGCAATGTCGTTTGCACAGAATAATGATACCGGTGCCGTGACGGCAGATAAGACAGTTAATTCAACAAGTACAAGTACAACTACCACAGAATGGTATACAAATCCTGTATATCTTATTGTAGGTGCTGTCGTCCTTCTTATTATTATTGTTCTTTTGACGAGAGGCTCTAAAAAAGAAAGAGATTAATCGGCGGCAGTTTTTTTTCGTAAAAGCTCAAGGACTTTCCAACCAAGATCATCTACTTTTTTTAATCCTGCTGCAATTATGAAGGCAAGGATTACATTAATCACGTAAATGAGGATCATCAGCAACCACCAGGGCATATTTTCTTTTAGTGAAACAACAATGAAATACACGAGAGATGAACTTATGCCTTGTGCAAAATAAAAGAAGATGGCATTTTTACCGATGTAGGTTACAAAGGTTTCTTTTGTAATTTTTAATCTGTTGTAAAATACAAATAAAGTAGTTATTGAAAACAGAGACCATATTATATAAGGAATCTTCGGAGGAAATTTATTTTTATTGATCTTATAAAAAATTTCGCTTCCGTAATACCAGAACATCCAGATTAAAGCTGCTGCCACTACCGCATACAGTACGGGAATAATTTGGGTTGGAATTTTCTTTCCACGCATTCTGTTAGCTATTAAAAATATGGCAAGATAAAAAGCAACATAGCCTACCTGTCCTCCGGGATAATATTCAGGGAAAATATTGAATATTAAAGTCAAAACCACGCAGATACCTATAAACCAGTTGATATGTTTTGGAAAAAACCTTAGGATCAGGACTCCGAAAACGGCCAGAATGAAATATACTTTGAGATACCAGAAGCTTCCCATTACAACAGGGAAGGTGTCTGCATTCGTATATTGGTGAAGGTACCAGTTGCCGAGGTTCTGCCATTGAGGAACATCCGAAACGCTGGTAGCTGCATATTTGGATCCAAATGTTGAATAAAAATTCTGAAGCCATTCCATAGAGAAAAACGTTAATCCTAATACTTTGAAAAAATAATCCAGAAAGAACAGAAATGTTACAAAGATCATATAGGTGATCTGAAGTTTTAGTAATCTGTAAAATGTTTTTTCGACGTTCGAGCCGGAGGTGATTCCGCTTAAAGTATAAAAGATAGCCACATCAAAAACCAGGGAAAACACCCTTACCTCTGCCGGAATGTAGAACTGCCCGGACCAGAATGCGGTATGGATAAATATGATGGAAAGTGTTGCCATTCCCTTGGCAAAGTCAATGTAGAGGTCTCTGTTCATTAGTATAGGATCTGGTTCAAAAGTAAATAAACTTTGGGATATTTATCAAATAAACTAAAAGAGACAGAACATTACTGCCTGTCTCCTTTGTTAAATATGCTAAAAATGAATGTTTATTTAAGTTGCTTGAATTGTTCTTCAGATATTTCTCCGGTCTGGATTTTTCTAAGTTCGTCCATATACTTGCTCATGTAGGCATCGATTTCTGGATTTACAGAGTTTTTACCCATTTTGTAAGTGCCGTTCAATACTCCTTGGTAATAATAGAAGAAGTTATAGTCAAAATTAGATGCAGTGAGATCATACTGTCCAAGAAGGAACCCTAAACGTACTGCAGATCTTCTTTGAGGTGGCGTCCCATGGTGATTGGCGCTCGAAGTCTGGTAATCTCCGATGCTTTGTGCAAATTCATAGGCGGCAGCAATTTCAGAGAAATTGGTTTTGTTGTAGCCGTTTGGTCTTCTTAAATAGTATCCTGCAAAACCGTCGGCTTCCAGCTCATTGGGTCTTGCTGTAGATTCGCTTACAGAAGGAAGCCCAAAAATGTACTGCAGCTGGTGGCCGTACTCATGAGCAAGGATCATGGCATTCACAATATCGCCTCCTTTGTTTTTTGCATCTGCATAAATAGCATAGCCGTAATAAATCTTTCCTGTAGAATAGGAAATCGCGTTGTAGGTAGATCCGAAATTAGAAGGGTCATCTACAAATCGTAAAGTTGGGTTGCTTCTTCCCCAAAGACTGGCAATTTTGGTCATCTGGGAATTCATAAAATTGGTGTCTGTTGTGGACTGAAGACCTGTTTTAAGAACTGCTGTTGAGCTCCAGTATTGGTCTACGTAAGAACAGCTCTTTTCAAGATCTCCTGGCTGTTCGATCTTGGCGCTGGCAGATTGTGATTCCGGAAGAACAGATTCTTCCATGTTGTCATCATGGCACGCTGATAATGAAAAAGCGGCAATGGCTCCTGCTAATAAGCAGAATTTAAAGTTTCTTTTCATATAAAATATTTTTTGGTGATAACGAAGGTATAAAATTATCTCTTATATATGAGCACTTTATGTGAAAAAATTATTCAAAATTTAGTGAAATGATTTTTTAATTAGATTTTTACAAAAAAATACAGGACTGATTGTAAGGTATTTAGAAATTATTCATATATTTGCACCTCGAAATAACTAAAAATTTTATAAACAATGTTTGCAATTGTAGAAATAGCAGGGCTTCAATATAAAGTTGAGCAAGACCAGAAGTTGTTTGTAAACCGTTTAAAAGGAGAAAAAGGAGACAAAGTTTCTTTTGATAAAATTCTTCTTACCGTAAACGGTTCAATCACTGTAGGCGCCCCAGCTGTAAGCGGAATCACTGTAGATGCAGAGATCCTAGACCACGTAAAAGCTGATAAAGTAATCGTTTTCAAAAAGAAAAGAAGAAAAGGTTATCAGGTTAAAAACGGTCACAGACAATCTTTAACTCAAATTAAAATCACTGGTATCACTGGTTTTGACGGAAGTACTAAGAAAGCTGCTAAAAAAGAAACTGTAAAAGCTGAAGTTCTTTCAGACAACGCTACGGTTAACTTTGGTGAAGATCATGAATTGAACTATCACTTAAAGAAAAACAACCTATCTCAGTCTAAAGAAAACAGAGAAACTTTAATTACTTTAGGTAAAGCAGTTAAAGTTGAATTAGAAAAGACTGTTCTTACTCATGAAGAAGTAGATGCTGCTATCATTAAGAACATTGATCAATTTAAAGCACTTAACAAATAATCCAGTAATAAAATGGCACACAAGAAAGGAGTCGGTAGTTCCAAGAACGGTAGAGAATCTCACTCTAAAAGATTAGGTGTGAAGATTTTCGGAGGACAAGATGCTATTGCCGGAAATATTATTATCAGACAGAGAGGTACGCAACACCACCCAGGTGAAAACGTGGGAATTGGTAAAGACCATACTTTGTTTGCATTAGTAGACGGTAAAGTAGTTTTCAGAAAGAAAGCAAACAACAGATCTTTTGTATCTGTAGAGCCAAACGCATAATCATTTAAGCGTTTTATAAATTAAACCTCGGCATTCGCTGAGGTTTTTTTATTTTATCTTGTCTCAAAAAGATAGTATACTGAAGAAAACCTATACTTCCAGGTATCTTCTTTGAGGGTAAAATCAGACACTTCCGGAGCTGGCGGTTTAAACCTGAATCCGGTGATATTGTCGGATTAGAAAAATCTTATGCAGAATTTTTAAGCCTTATATACGCAAAAACAAACGGGAAATAAAAAAATTAAACAAAAGTTTAAAATTTTTATTACTGGATACCAGTTCTTTACGGTTTTATATGAACTAAAAGTAAATTTTATGTTAAATACTTTTGTTTTGTGTAGTAATAAGGATGTATCTTTGCCCCACTGAAAACGAGAGTAGACGGTAGCGCAGAAGAGCTTTTGGAT